>Ga0302238_1000069_pt1 | contig 121305 bp, 106 predicted proteins | sample AAG_UR_Asn_MG_FD_193527 | JGI IMG/M metagenome (GOLD analysis project Ga0302238, IMG submission 193527) | Enriched activated sludge microbial communities from anaerobic digester in WTTP, New Holstein, Wisconsin, United States - AAG_UR_Asn | ecosystem: Engineered > Bioreactor > Anaerobic >... | reverse complement strand
TTTTTACGATCGCAAACACCTGCCTGATCAATTTGTTCGATACCGCGATCAATGCGACTTTCTTCTTTTTCCCTTCAGACAATAATCGATTGTATAATTTTGAGCACTCATGATTATGCCTGCTCGCCGCAAGAGACGCCATATAGAACAGTTTTCGCAAGTACGTATTACCTTTACGCGAAATCGCCCCCCGTCCCCGCACAGAGCTCCCGGAGTTTCTCGGGGCCGGATTCACGCCAATATAGCTGGCTACCTGTTTTGCTTTTTCAAAGTGCTCAAACTCTTGAAAGTACCCTATAATTGCCGCGCCCAGGCGCTTGCCAATACCTGGTATGCCGAGAAGCCGTCGATATTCTTCCTGGTATGTCTCGCCTATGAGCTGCCTGATCCGCCGCTCAAGAAGCTTTATCTCATCGTCAATCGCCGTGTTGATCCTCTGGATACTCTCTATCGCCACAGAAACGCACACAGGGCTCTGCGTAAACGCCTCTATGCGGTTTCTGTTCTGACCTCTCACGCGGTACAATCCCTCTATCGTCTTGAGTAAATAGACCAATTCCTGACATTCTTTATTATTTGGTCTATATTCTGCCGGCCTTTCGTAGTATCCGTACTCAGCTATTAGCCGCGCGTCGACAGGATCCGTCTTGGCCCTGAGCATCTTCATCTCGCTATAACGCTTAATAATCAGCGGATTCACGACGGATACCCTGTACCCGGCCTCATGAAGTCCCATTGCCGCCCTGAGATGATAGGTGCCTGTCGCTTCCATCGTGATCACAAGCTCTTTCCCTTGCAGCCGGCCCATGCGGCCGAGAAGCTCCTTAAGTCCTGATTCTGTATTCCCGCCGCTTATCTGACGGTGCTCGTCACCATCAAAAATCGATACGTCTAATTTCGTCTTTGAGACATCAATTCCTATTGATTTTCTCATATTCCCTCGATATTATACTTAGGGTTGTGAGGGATATGGTCCTTCTCATTCCTCTATCATCGTACTATGCAGGCTCCCAAGCCTAATGTACTGTTCAGAGTTAAGAAGGGAGAAGGTGGGACTAACATCGCGAACGGTTTCCTGGAACCAATGACACGACAAGCCTTACCCACCTTCTCTCATATCCTCTCTTACTCCTTATCCCCAAAGAGAGAATATTCCTTTAGTACCAACATACGATGACATTTTTGTCAGTTACGCAACAACTTAAATAATTATCTGGCCGGGAGGTTCTGGCAGTTACCAGAATCCCAAGGCGGACATGCAATGAAAATTGATACAGGGCCATATTCACGATATAATGACCTCTTCCATGGAAGAGGAGCTTGAGAAAGCGTCATGGAGGGTGGAGGGCGCTGTTAAAAGAAGGGCTGTCCATTAATTATCTTGACGATACGCTTTTTATCACCAATAAAGCGCTATTGTATTTTTTGTATCCATGGGTCAAATTCGGACCCTAAATGATACTCGAAGCGGAAAACGGGCTGACGATAAATGAAGAAAGATTTTAAATACAGGGAAATTCCCTACAACTACACCTCCTTCTCGGACCGTGAGATCATACTCAGGTATTTCGACGAGGAAACCGCCGAGCTTATCGATACGCTGCGTTCGCAGCGTGTAACCGGCAGGAGCGCCAAGCTGCTTTTCGAGATATTCGGAGACCTGTTTATAATAGACCGAAACCCGTACATTTACAATGATTATCTGGAGGACCCCAAGAAACAGCGCCGTCTGAGGCGCCTGCACGATATACGCCTCGATTCCATCATTAAAGCCTCCAACGGCAATCCGCTGGTGATGAAGCTTGTCGAAAAAACGAGGGTTTTGGACAGGGAATTCTTCGCCGGCTTTGCCGCCGAAAAGCGGCTTCGAAGAAGGATTTTTCACGCCCTGAAATCCTGTACGGCCAGGGGCAATATCCAATTCTCCGCTTTTCACAAGGTGTCCCACGCGACAGACGCGACCGACTGGAGGGTGGAGTATCCGACGGTCGTCGTATATCCCGACGCGGTCGGAGAGATACCGGCGCTAATCCGCGCCGCAAAAAAACTGGGCTTGAGCCTTATCCCCCGCGGCGGCGGCACCGGCCTTACGGGTGGCGCGGTTCCCGTGCGCCGCAATACGATGGTCATCAACACCGAAAAACTCAATCGTATATCCGCCATTGAGATGGAGCGGGTCGACGGAAGGGATGTCCCGGTAATAGGCGTCGAGGCGGGCGCTGTTACGGAGGATGTAATAGACTTCTGTGAGCGCAACGGCTACATCTTCGCGACAGACCCCACTTCGGCATGGGCATCCACAATCGGCGGTAATATCGCCGAAAATGCCGGCGGCAAGAAGTGCGTGATGTGGGGAACCGCCATCGACAATATATTCTCGTTTACGATCGTGGACGCCCAGGGCCGCGTACTGGAGGTAAAGCGCCGCGATCATCCCTACAGAAAGATCCTTCCCGGCGACATGGTGGTTTTCGATGTATTCAGACTGGAAGGCGGAAAAAGCCTGCCCCTCAAAACAATCACCCTCCTCGGTACCGAGATTCGAAAGGCCGGGCTGGGCAAGGACATTACCAACAAGGCGCTTAAAGGGCTGCCTGGCGTGCAGAAGGAGGGCGGGGACGGTATCATTACCACGGCGCGTTTCGTGCTCTATCATCCGTTTGCGCATTGCAAGACCATCTGCCTGGAATTTTTCGGCAACAATCTCATCAACGCGTCGAAGGCGATCGTGGATATAATGAACACCTTCGAAAAGGACGCCGTAGTCTTCCTGACAGCGCTCGAGCATTTCGACGAGAAATATGTGCTTGCGATTAATTACCGTAACAAGTCCAAGCGCCCGGCGATCCCAAAGGCGGTGCTCCTTGTGGACATTGAGAGCAACAACGAGGAGCTTTTGGCGAGCGCGTGCGAGCGGGTCATCCATATGGTGGAGCCATACAACACCGAGGGAATCATCGCGGCCGACGAAAGGGAGCGCGAGCTTTTCTGGCAGGACCGTAAAAACCTGGGCGCCATAGCCCGCCATACAAACGCGTTCAAGTTGAACGAGGACGTAGTGATACCGCTGGAGAAGCTGCCGCTGTTCGCCGATTTCATCGAAAAGCTCAATTACCAGAAGGAGATCGAAAACGATATACGCATAATAGACGAGGTGGAGCGCTTCCTCTCCGAGGCCAAATTGAAGCAGGGCGCGGACTTCAGCTCCGCCCGGATCGATGCGTATGTAAACGGTATCCGTAAGCTGAGGGAGCTCTACCGCTCTTATATAGAAAATTTTGACCGGCCGGCGGGCGGGGAGTTGGGCGGAAGCGGGGAGGAAACCGTATTTAAGCTCATCCAGGACGGCACGATCACGATACAGTTCGATGACGAGGTCATTACCCACTTCGCCATAACCTTCCATGGATATGAAGAGCTCCTCGACAGGTTCAGTACGGTGGTCCAGAACGAGCGCAAACGGAAGATAATCATCGCCACCCATATGCACGCGGGCGACGGCAACGTACATGTCAATATACCCGTTCACTCCAACGATTATATGATGATGCGCGAGGCCGACGAAACCGCCGGAATAATTATGCGCGAAACCGTGAGGATGGGCGGCGTTATCTCGGGAGAGCACGGGATCGGCCTCACCAAGCTTCGCTTTATCGATAACGAGGTCCTGGAAGGATACCGGCAGTACAAGCTGGAGAACGATCCGGAGGACCTCTTCAACCCGGGGAAGCTAAGCGCGGAATTCCGCCAGAGCGGCATCTACACGCCGTCGTTCAATCTGCTGGAGCTGGAGGCCTTCATCCTCAAGGCCACCGACCTCGAGAAGCTGTCCACATCCATAGCCCCCTGCGTCCGATGCGGCAAGTGCAAGCCGGTATGCAACACGCACTATCCCGGCGGCACCATGTTCTATAATCCGCGCAACAAGATCCTCGGCGTCGGTCTTATAATGGAAGCCGTACTCTATGACGCCCAGACCTCGACCTCGCTCTCGTTTAGAAACTTCAAAAAGCTAAGGGAGATCTCGGACCACTGCACCATGTGCCACCGCTGCCAGGCCCCATGCCCGGTGAAGATCGATTTCGGGGACATTACGCTGGACATTCGCGAGCTCATGGTCCAGCGCAGGAAATCGCAGTTCAAGGCGGCGACACAGTTCACCATTTTCTTCCTGCGCCGCCGCGGCTATTACATCAACAAGATCATGCGCCTGCTCATCTTCCGCCTGGGGTACGGGGCGCAACGGCTGGGTTATTATCTCAACCGCCCGGTTTCGAAAATTACCGCCAGCATTTTACCCATGATCTCCGGCTATCTGGCGGGGCGGTTTCCGCGTACCGGAGATAAATCCCTTCGCGAGCGCCTCCGCCTAAAGGGGACCAACAGCTTCTATTCGTTCGAGAACCCCGACATGCCGGTTAAAAAAAGCGTCGTGTATTTCCCCGGCTGCGGTTCGGAGAGGATGTTCCCGGAGATAAGCATTGCGGTGATAGCCCTTCTCTACAATGCCGGAATACGCGTCGTCATCCCGCCGGAGTTCATCTGCTGCGGCTACCCGATGCTCGCCAACGGTATGACCGAACAGGCGGATATTCGAAGTTACGAAAACCGCGTTCTCTTCCACAGGATTGCGGACACGACCGGATATATGGATATCGAACACATCATCGTTTCGTGCGGCACCTGCTACGAGATGCTCGAAAAATACGAGATCGAGAACATATTCAACGGCGCGTCCATCATGGACATAAACGAATTCATCGCCGAGGAGGGCTTTTACGGCGACACCCGGACGCCCGGACCACCGGTGCTCTATCATGAGCCCTGCCACACTCCTCTAAAGCACCTTGGCTACGAGAAGACCTTCGAAAAACTGCTCGGGACAAGCCCGGTGAACATCCCGAACTGCTGCGGCGAGGGCGGCACTCTCGCGCTCTCTACCCCGGATATCTCGAACACGCTGCGCGGGCGTAAAAAGCTTAACCTGCTGGGCCTGACAAGAAGAAGAAGGGTGAGCGTGCTTACGACCTGTCCAAGCTGCGTTCAGGGGCTCTGCAAGATAAACGACGGGGTGTCGGTAAAGGGCCGCTCGCTGGCCGTGTATGCGGCGGAGCGCTTTCTGGGCGGGGACTGGGAGAAGAAGTTCATCCAGACGGTCAAGAAAAAGGGAATCGAACGGATTCTATTCTAACGGCGATTCCGACGGCCTTCCAAGACGCGCCCGGGAATTCTTGTTGAGCCGGGCGGCATTATCGGTCGATCATTACTTAAAAATATGGATAATTTGGATCCGGCGAAAACCGGACCGAAAGGCAGTTCCAAAGACTAAAGAACGCGGGCTTCCAGAGGTGAATGAGCGGATGAAAAAGGCTGTCGGGCTGTGCGTCGGCGTTGTTCTGATGATGGCGTTCTGCTGTTCGGTAAAAAAAGAGACGGGCGCCCTCCGCGAGGAATATTCCATGGAGAGGGGGCTTATGCGCTTCTTCGCCCTTTGCGAAAGGGACGCGGCCGGCGGCGTGGGCGTAGTGGAAAGGCACGATATCGTAAAAATGCTCACCCATTTCCTTCGAATGGACGGCGGCGGGAAAAAGTATTATCTCCTGGAGCGGGAGCACATATCCGAGATGATTCTGGCGGTTACCGAAGGGCTGTATTCCGATTTCATTCTGATCAACAGGCACGGGGTGGTGGTGTACAGCCGCGAAAATGACGATATATTCGGGAAGAATGTACGGACAAGCCTGGCCGACAGCCCGCTTGCGCGCTGTTTCGCAAACCAGGATAAGGAGCTCCACGTCGAGGATGTGGCCGAATTTCCCCCCGGCTCGGGGCGCTACGGAATATTCATAAGCTCGAAAATCGTTGTGGAAAATACCTTCCATGGGATCTTCATTCTTCAGGCCGGGATAGACAAGATGGATGGATACCTGGAGGATAAAACCGAGGTCCTGGATTATAATGGAAGGTACCGATTGACCCCTCGGCGGGAGCTCATTCTTTCAGATCATCCCCTACGAGGGCGCATGGAACCGGGCGTGCCGGGGTCGTTTTCCCAAGACGGAAGAAGATACCAGGCAACTCCCTTCGAATTCCACGGCATCCGATGGATGATCGTTAGGGAGCGCTGATCAATCCAGGAGGAAGCGCGCGACAAGGTCGTGAGCGTTTTTAAACAGGGAGAGAGGCCTCTTGTCCCTTGCCCGCTGTCGGTTGATTTTTCTGGCCATTTCGACCATCCTGCCGTCGTCGATCTCCCCTACGCCTGTTTTCAACATTCCACCGAGGAGGCCGGGGAACACAACGGCCGTATCGATGCGCTGCCGGGGAACGAAGTCGCGGACCCCCTTTTCGGCGATGATCCCCATTTCGAGTTCGTCGAAATCGATGAGGGAAATGACGATCTGGCCGGCGCGTATACGGTGGAATTCATCGATGGTGAAATGGTTTCTAAACAGCAGTATTACATCGGAGTTGTTGAAGATGTTCTCCGGTGTCGTCGCGAGCCCTCCGGCCTTCTCGAAGGTAAGCATGAGCTTCTCGTTGTGATCGTAGCCAAGCACCCTGTGACAGCCCAGGCCGTGGAGTATGCGCGTCATTCGAAGCGATCCGCATTCTATGCCTATTATTCCAGCCGTGGCCTCGGCGAGCTCGATGTGGTCCCTTTCGAGCAGGTGGAGCACCTCAGAAAGCAGAAGGAGCGGCGTTTCATCGTACATCATCGAGACCACCGGGAGTGATATCTCCGAGAGTATCTGCTCGTACATATCGCTTTCGTCAAGATCCTCGATCTCGGCTATGCGTATCGCGGCGAACCCGGCCTCTATGCCCTTTATTGTTTTGACAAGATCCTCCGTCTGGGTGAAGGTGATGATTATCGGCAGGGCGTTAAGCCCAATGAAGTGGTTCGTTATGATCGCGTCACGCTCCAGATCGGCATGGCATAGCCGTATTGCCTCTGAAGAGGCGTCCCCTCTTTTTTTAACGCAACCGAGCATAGCGATCGTCCTGCTTATTCCGGTAAATCCGTCCCCTTTCCCCTTTCGGATACGCTCGCGCATAAGGGCCGCAGAGCCGAGCAAAAGCGTCTCATAATCCTCCTGACTTTCGATTCGCATTTTCCCGCTGACGTTAATGAGCCCGCCGGCAATGCTGTCCTCCAGAACGCTTCGCTCCCCGGTTATCTGGTAGGAGTCGCGGGAAGCTCCGGCTGCGGAGAGAAAGGCCTCGTAAGCCTCCGGATCGGAATAGGTTATCTCCGCCTCGTAGTTTTCGTATGAATCCCCGGTTTCGACTAAAAGCAGGCGCCTTAGAGCGCATCCATGCCTGTTGAGCTCATCGGTGAAAACGCAAAGCTTCCCCTTTCCGATTTTTAACTGGAGTTCGACGATCAATTGCATCGCTTTTCCCTGCAATAAACTTTAAGCAATCTCGAATTATTGAGTTTTCCATCCAGCCGAATGCGGTTGGGAAACATAATTACTGATCTTGCCAGTAGTTGCAATTTATGGGAATCTTAAAATTTTAATTTTTTAAGTTTCCCTTTATTCGATTTGAACGAAGCGGGCGCGTTTCACTGGGCCATATCCGTAAAGTGCATAACCCGTTCGAATAAACGCGCTCGGTCTACTTATACAAGCGGTGGCCTGGGTATCGGCTGCCTCGGCGCGCGCCCACAATACATTATCGAAATATAGGGCAACGATATTTATCAGTAAAAGCCGGCGGATAGAAAAGAGGAGGGCGCGGTGGAGCTCGAGAATGAAGTTTATTGAGCGCCGCGATAGGCGGTTTTTAGCCGCTTCCCCAGGGCTTCCCCCGCGATGCCCGCGCGGATAAGGTGTTTTTTAGGGATATTGGCGCCGGTCAGCCCCTCCATGTCGGGGTAGAGGAGGAAATCGCTTCTTTCGTAATCGAAGCCGATGGAGTTAAAAAAGTGGCGAATGATGGTGATCGAGGGGAGGAACATGTCGGTGTAACGGGCGCCGCCGGTACATATAAGATTTCCGATTACAGGCCCTTCCCGATGCTTTTTGGCCCTGCGCGCGCTTTCCCACAGGACCTGTGTCCGGTCAATAAATAGCTTGAGCGGACCCGGGGGACCGGAAAAATAGAGGGGCATGGAGATGGAAAGCAGGTCTGCTTCATCCAGCTCGGCGTACAACGGGGTCATATCGTCATCGAAAACGCATTCGCTAATGGCGGAACAGTGCCCGCATGCCGTGCAGGGCCGGATTTCCATTTCGTAAAGATACGCCCGCCTGATGGAGGCGGGGCCGAGCGCGAGAAGAAAGGATTCGTGTATGGACGACGAAGCCCCCGTTTTGCGAGGGCTTGCGAAAAGGGCGAGGACCCTTATCTCAGTCTTCCCTGATGCGGGCAAATATCATCCTCCCGGCCGTTGTCTGCAGCACGGATGTGACGATGACATCGACCTCGTGTCCGAGACGGCGCCGGCCGTTTTCCACGACCACCATGGTGCCGTCGTCCAGATAACCGATGGCCTGATTGGAATCCTTCCCCTCTTTTATGAGGGCGACCTTCATCTCCTCTCCCGGCAGGACGATCGGCTTGAGAGCATTGGAGAGCTGGTTGATGTTTAGGACCTTCACTCCGTGGAACTCGGCGACCTTGTTGAGGTTGAAGTCGTTGGTGATTACCATGGCCTTCATCACCTTGGCCATCTTTACGAGCTTGGCGTCGACCTCGTGTATCTCGGGGAAGTCCATGTCCGAGATCTTCACCATGATGGACTGGTCTTTTTGCATCTTGTTGAGAATGTCCAGGCCCCTCCTGCCGCGGTTCCGCTTTATGGAATCCGCGGAGTCCGCGATCATCTGGAGCTCGTTAAGCACGAAATTGGGTATTACCAGGATGCCTTCGATGAAACCGGTGTCGCAGATGTCGGCGATGCGGCCGTCAATTATGACGCTGGTGTCCAGTATCTTGTAGGCTATGCCGCTCTCCCTGCCCTCCTCGGTCTTCTCGGGGATAATGTAATCGAGCAGGGAGATGCTGTCGTTGTTTATGACAAAAAAGAGCATGGTCGCAAAGCCGATGATGTGGTAGATTAGGCCCTTCATAACCGACAGGGACTCCGGTGATAAAGGCAGCGGCATCGATACGAAGGCGATGACCAGTAGATGGCTGAAGATGAGGCCTATGAAAAGGCCCAGTAGCGCCGCGAGCAAGATACGGGTGGAGAAGGTATGCGACACGTACTCGATGACGATTATTATCGCCAGGGCGGCGACTGCCGAAACGACCCCGCCGATGACCACTGCCGTCAGCGAAACGTCGATATAATACAGCGTGGTGAAGATGACCGATGCAACGATGAAAAGAATCCTGAAAATGGCTATCATACCTGATTACTCCTTGGATTAATGACGTCGGCCGGGCACATGCCGCCATAGTACGGGCGCCGGCCATGCGGCCTTTTTACAGATTCAGCGCTGACATCCCGGAAGCCATCCGGGAGAGCGCGTGTTTATACGGAGAGTGCCTCGGAGACCAGGTTGCCGGCTTCTTCGGTGTCGATGTTCTTGGCGAGCGCTATCTCGTGAATGACCAACTGGTAGGCGTTTTCATAGAGCTTTCGTTCCATGATGGATAATTCCTTTTCCCTTCCCCTGCGGTACAGGTCGCGGGCGACCTCTCCCACCTCATAGATCGATCCGCTCTTAACCTTGTCGAAATTGCCCTGATAGCGCAGCTTCCAGTCGTCCTCGGTGATGACCTCCTTCTTTTTGAGCAGATCGAGGACCTTGTTGACCTCGCGTTTGGAAATGATGGCCCTGAGCCCAATTTCCTTGGCCTTGTCAACGGGGATCATCACCTTCATGCCGCTGTTGATGATCGTTACCATGTAAAACTGGTTTCTTTTGCCAAGAATGACCTTTTTCTCGATAGAGTCGATAGTTCCGACCCCGTGCATGGGGTAGACAACCTTGTCTCCGACCTTGAACATAGCACTCTCCCTATAAAGGGGCCATGTGGGCTCCCCTTATAGATGGTGAAAATTTAAAAGAAGCGTACAAATAGCGTTAAACGAGCCGCCTCAAGCGGCGGCCGAAAAGCCCCGGTCTTTTGGAACAATTAATGACGGCTTAGAGTATACCACAGAGGAAAGGATTTCAAGAATAAAAATAATACGCTCGATTATTCTTTGGCTTTTAGGCCCTCCTTCTCCATGTATACGTCGAGAATGGATTTCATGGTCCCGGTATCACCTTCCCCGCCGTAGGAGGGGGTGTAATTGATGCCCGGAGGGGCAGGCGGAAATACCGGATCGCTCATGCCGTTATAGATCTCCCGCATGTAGTGTCCCCATACCGGTGCCGCTATTCCGGCCCCGGCCTGATGTTTGCCGAGCGACATGAAGGGTCTGTCGTATCCGAACCATACCACAGCCGCGATGTCCGGCGTAAAGCCGCAGAACCAGGCGTCGGTCCAGTTCGACGTGGTGCCGGTTTTGCCGGCGCACTTTTTATGGAACTGGGCGGTATTGCGTATGGCATCGGTGGGCGTTCCCCCGTTTACGACCCCCTGCATCATGTCCGTCATTATATAGGCCGTTTGTTCGGAAATCACCTGGATGCCGCCGTCCATCTCCCTGGCGGCTATGACATTGCCCACCTCCTCCTCGATGTTGGCGAGCTCGTTGCCGTCGCGGTCGACGATGAAACGAATTGCGAAGGGAAATACGTCGCGTCCACGGTTGGCGTAGATGGCGTATCCGGTGGCGATTTCCAGCGGGGTGAGCTCGGACGAGCCGAGCGCGAGCGAAGGGCTGGGGGTGAAGCGGGACTGTGGGACCTTTACCATGCGCGACGCGAAGTCAATGATGCGGTCGGCCCCAACGATGTCGTAGATCCGGACGGAGATCACGTTTATGGAGGCGGCGAGGGCGCGCCGGAGATTCACCATTCCCGAGAAGCTGCCCTCGTAATTACCGGGCGCCCAGGTTTCGCCGGTTTCGTCGATATCCACGAGCGGGGCGTCGGGCAGCACGGTATTGGGGCTTATGATCTTGTTCTCCATGCCGGCGCCGTAGACGAACGGTTTGAAGGCCGAGCCCGGCTGACGGCGCGCCTGTACCGCCCTGTTGAACTGGTTGTTGACGTTGAACCCGGACCCGCCTATCATGCTCGTAATGTAGCCGGTCTTGGGCTCGATGGCGAGAAAGGCCCCCTCGACCTTGAGGGTCGATGAGATGGCCGAGGTCGCGGTGCGGAATGCTTCGATGCTCTGTGAGGATGAACCTACGTCCATTAAAAGCGAGATGAGATCGATCGAATCGATGACATCTTCCACCATCATCTTCTTTACGGTCGTCTCGAAATCGTTTCGGACATACACGCCGGGAAGGCCGAACACCATGCGCAGGGTTTCGTAGGCGCCGAAAAGGCCGCGGTCCACCGCGCTGTCGGAGTATTTATTGGCGAGCTCGGATACGGCATTCTGCTTTACGAGCGCCGGCGGGAAGTATTTTTCGGCGATCTCCTGGCGCTTGATATTGAGCGTCGTATAAACCGACATCCCCTCGGTATAGACGGCCTCCTTGCCGAAACGGGAGATGAGAATCTGCCGGACGTAATCGGTAAAATAGGGCGCTCGGTCCTCGCTTCGGGAGAAGGCGTTCTTTGTGGTAAATTCCGTCTTAATGGAATCAACGAAAACGGGCCAGAATTCCTGGTAGATTTTGTCGGCCCTTTCCCTCGCCAGATAGCCCGCGTCGACCATGCGGTTGAGCGTGTCACGGTTCTTGATGTAGGCCTCCCGAGTGTTCATGAGCGGAGAGTGGCGGCCGGGCGCCGACGGCAGGGCCGCGAGAACGGAGCTTTCGGCCACGTCGAGCCTGCGCACATCCTTGTCGAAGAACAGGTGGGCGGCGGACGAGACGCCGTAACAGCCATGGCCCAGGTATATCTGGTTGAAATACATCTCGAGGATTTCCTCTTTGGAAAACCTTTTTTCGATCTGAAGGGCAAGTATGGCTTCCATGGCCTTTCGCGCAAGGGTGCGCTCGCCGCTGGTGAAGAGCCTCTTTGCAAGCTGCTGGGTGATGGTCGACCCCCCCTGCACGACTCTGCCCGCCAGAAGGTTTTTAGCCATGGCCCGCACTATGGCCAGGGGATTGATTCCGAAATGGCTGTAGAATTCGCGGTCCTCGGCCGCGACAAAGGCGTTTATGAGGTTACGTGGAAGATCCTCATAGGCGACAAGCTCCCTTTTCTCCCGAAAGAGCTCGGCGATGAGCTCGCCATTTATGTCATAGAGTTTGGTGGGGAGGCTTACCTGAAATTGTTTTAGGTTCTGTATGCCGGAGAAGTTCTTTATCTGGGCGGTGACATAGCCAAAAACGACCCCGCCCACGAGCGAGATGACCGCCAGCGTGATCAGAAAGCCTTTTTCCACCCTATGTATGGTTTTTCCGATGTCCTTCATTACGGAAGGGGCCCTCCCCGCCCGCCGGTTTGCTCCCGGCGGGCCAGGCGACAAGGTTTAGCCGATGGCGGAATTAATCAAGAATATAATTTACGCCATTTCCTTGTGGGTTGTGGTCAGGGGCGCTCTCCGACAGTTATGAAGAGATTGAGCGCCTTGCCCTCCCGCCAGACCGTGGTCTTGAGGGTATTTCCGACGGGGGCCTTCCCCACGATATCGGCCAGCATATTGTAGTCCTTGATCGAGACATCATTAATTTTCACGACGACATCGCCGACCTGGGCCCCCGCGCGCGCCGCGGGCCCGTTGTCCTCGAGTCCGCCGATCAATGCTCCCTGTGGCGACTTTAGTCCGATCTGGCCGGCGTACTCCTCGGTGAGCGGAACGATCTGAACGCCTATGTAGCCGCGTTTTATCTTTTTGTGGGTCTTGAGCTGTTCGAGGACCGATTTGGCGGTATTCATGGGAATGGCGAAGCCGATGCCGAGGTTTCCTCCGCTGTTCGAATAGATCATCCTGTTAATACCGATGACCTCTCCGTTTATGTTGATGAGCGGTCCGCCCGAATTGCCGGGGTTGATGGACGCGTCGGTCTGGATGTGGGACTGGGAGCCGCCCATCATGTCGACGTCGCGGCGTCCGGTCGCGCTGATCACCCCGACCGTAAAGGTTTTATCGAGGCCGAAGGGGTTGCCGATGGCAATGGCCCAATCTCCCACGCGGACATCATCCGAATTGCCAAGATAAACGGGTTTCAACTTTTCGCCGGGGTTGATTTTCAGCAGCGCGATGTCGGTTTTTTCATCGGAGCCGATTATTTTGGCCGGGTATTCCTTCGTGTTGATCTTGACGGTGACTTTATCCACGCCCGAGACGACGTGATGATTGGTGCAGATGTAGCCGTCGTCTGAAAGAACGAAGCCCGTGCCAAGGCCGGTGCGCCGCTGCGTTCGCGGGCCCTGCTGGGGCCCTCCAAAAAATTCCCGGAAGAACGGATCGTTGAAGAACGGGTTCTGGGGGATTTTTACCGTCTGTTCGGTTGCGATAAACACCACCCGGTCCTTGTAAATATCATATATGTCCCTGAAAGCTTTCTGTATTTCGACGGCCTTGGCCGCCTCGGCGCTCGATCTAATCGGGGACTGGCTGGACTCCCCGAATACCGGAACGTCCCTTTGCGAACATGAAAAAGGATAGAGAAAGAATGAAGCGATGAGAATTAAAGACAGCGTTATGATGTTTCTTTTGCTGGCGGTCATTTCGGGCTCCTTGTCAAGATTGCATGTGGAATTTGGTTTTCTCGGCCTGTTCCTGTTACAGTCCGGTAAAAAAAAGTTATAAGGGGCCATACGGGAACCCCCATGCCGGAAAAATAGCAAATACTGAGAGCGTCTTCAAGTATATTTGGCGGGTATGGATGGGAAGCCTGGGGCCCCTTGACATCGCCTTATGGTTCGTGCATACTTTCCGCGGGGGCGGACCGTAGCGAAGACGGTCACTTAAGCGACCCGTCGGAGGGGAAATGGATTCGAAAGGAGTGGGCGAAAGCGCGATAGAGATCGTACAACAGATGTCCCATCAGGACGCAAATCTTGCCGGAAACGTACATGGCGGAGTCATAATGAAGGCCATAGACACCACGGCCGGAATCGTCGCCGCGCGACATGCCGGCAGCAACGTGGTAACCGCGTCCATTGACCGGCTTGATTTTCACAGCCCTGTTTATATCGGAGATATTCTGAGGTTGAAGGCCAGCGTAAATTATGCCGGGACGACGTCGATGGAGGTTGGGGTGCGGGTGGAGGCTGAAAACTTCATTACAGGTGCTGTGCGCCACACCGCATCCGCCTACCTTACCTTTGTGTCCCTTGGCCCGGAGGGGAGACCGATGAGAGTTCCCGGGCTTAAGCTCGAAACCGAGGGGCAGAGGCGACGGAATGAAGAGGCCGCCCTGAGGCGGAGCCAGAGGATGCGGCGCGTTTGAAAGGGCAATCATCTACTGCCGGCGAAGGGGTCCTTTTTTCCCTTGCGCGATTCCTCGGCTTCTCGGTCGATCGTATCCCTGAAGATGTAACGGTAATCGGTCGACCCGTCGATTTCGATCTGCTCGAGGGGCACCTCGTTTCGTTCCTTTTTTTTACAAGCCGTCTCGGCCGCGGATACGGTAAGGACGAGAAGAAGCGCGCAGCAAGCCCGTTTGGTTCTTTCCATGGCCCGTTTATAAACGGCGGGGCCCGAGGATGCAACCGATTAATGCGGGGAATAATGGCGGCTCGCCGGGATTATTAAATTGACACGACTATGCCGCTCGTGTACGCTAAAGCCTCCAGTGGACGGGAACAGGGCGGTGAAGATAAACAGCGATATCGCAAGGATTGCCGTGGAAAGCCGCACGGTTTCGAGTCCGGCGGCGCGCCCTAACGCCCCGGCGAGTGAAACCGCCGGTTATTCAGGGACGCGGGAGGGCTTGCCGCCCCGATGGGTGGCCGATCGCCGGACCGACGAGCGAAGGGTGTCCGAGGCGCTAAGCATTGCCCAGATGGCGCAGCATGTGCTGCAGAGGGCGGTCGAGATATCCTCGCGCCTTCGGAATATGGCGATCGACGCGATGGCGGCCCGGCGCGTCGATTACAGAGAGATCGCCGTGGTGAGCGCGGAGCTATCGGCCGCAATGGGTGAATATGCCGCTAAATTCGGCTCCGGGACGCTTCCGGCGGTGATTGCGGGCATGGAGGATTGGAAGGCTGGGGGTGAGGGCCTCGGACTGGCCCTGCGTGAAATCTCTTCCCATGCCAGGGAGGCCGGAGAGGGCCGGGCCGTGGACCTTTCCCGCGTCGATGATCTCAGGCGGAGGATCGAGTTGGGTTTTTCCGAGAACGAGAGGGCGGTCGAACGGCTCACGCGGAGGGGGCTCGAAATGGCGAGGGATTATTTGCCGGTAGGCGAAGTTGGCGATGCCGGCGGAATACGAATGGCGCTGACGGAGGCGATAGGGCGCGACTCGAGGAGGGCGCTGCTTGCCCAGGGAAATATAGAAAGGGATTCGGCCCATCTGTTGTTGCGGACTTGAACGGTCCGCGTGGATCCATGTCGCGTGCGTTATTTTTTATCGGCCTGGAGATAATTATATGGAAGTCTTTGACGGTTTCATTGCGGCGATAGCGGCTGAGTTCAAGCTGAAGTTCAATAAAGACGGGCCCGGCGCCTATTCCACGGAGCTGAAATTCGACAACAGCCGATCGCAGAGGGTGCTGGTAACCCTCACGAGGGACGAGGTGGGCGACCGGATCATCAATTATTATTCATCGATAGGGAAGCTTAAGGGCGACTTTTGCGAGTTGTACAAATACGCGCTTCGCACAAACGCCGCCCTGCCGCTTGGGGCGCTCGCACTCGTAGACGATACTCTGGTTTTGCGCAACTCGATACTGTTACAGGATTGCGATCCCAGGAGGTTCCTCAAGTCGCTTACATACATAGCGGCAAAGGCCGACGAGTTCGAGGAGATACTCCTGAAAGAAGACGTAGAGTAATGACGCTCTAAAGGTTGTCCAGCCTCTCGCCAAGTTTTTTCATGATATCCCTGACCAGCGGAAAGTCGTTTATATTATCGGCGTGCATGAACACCACAACGTTCTCGCGTATCGATACGATCGCTCTGTCCGAGTTATACCCGACGAAATCGGTTATTTTTTTTATCTCGTTTCTCGCCGATGCCATACTGCTGTACACTATAATGTAGCAGACTATATCGTCGCCGAAGGGCGTTACCGGCCTTGTAAGAATGGTCATGTGTATATCGGCAACCTTCCCTGCGTCGCCGTCCGGGTATATCTCGCGGGTGAGCCGGTTGATGGCGGCCCGGTCGAATTTCCAGGGGTTTTCTCTCAGTACGCGCTTCGCGAACGGGGGGATGTTGCCGTAAACGAATCCCTGGGGGATTTCGTTTTCGGCAAGGCGTATCTGGTCAATTATGTTGCCCCGGTATTCAGCCCCGGCGAGCGGGAGAATAAAAAAAAGGCTAAGCATTATGGTGATTGCTGGAAGGGCCCGGTTCTTCATGTCTGCCTCCGGAATAAGGATAAAAAGCGTCTTTGGGTCGTGCCTGCCACGTATTTCGGCAAATACGGCGCGTCGCTGCAGTCATATTTATGTCGCCATCCGGATTTTGATCAGGCGCGGCCGGGCTTCGCATTATCGGGGGCCAAACCTGTTTTTTCGCGAATGGACGCCCTTTTTTTAGTGTGACATAATATTTTCCTTGACGGATACCCCAAACACGGATACTCTCCGAACTTGCGGTTCGGTGGCCCAAAAAATAAATCTTGCCGTTCCATGAAGGGTGATCTCCCGCCATGCTTGACGGGTACGGGCTCCGTCTTTAACCGCGTTAATATGCATAAAATTACCTGACGAAAAAGATCATCTGGAGCTATTTCTTATGGGCGATTCCACATCCCGGGCGCGGTATATACGTAAAAGGGATGGGCGCATTCTTCCCTTCGATCCGGAGAAAATAACCGACGCGATTTTCAAGGCGGCAAGGGCGGTCGGCGGGAGTAACAGGGAGACCGCGCAGTCGGTGTGCGACTCCGTGGCGGGGATCCTCGACATCCTGCATTTCAAGGAGGGGCAGACCCCCACGGTCGAAAACGTCCAGGACCTCGTCGAAAAAATGCTCATAGAGCGGGGGCACGCCCGGGTGGCGAAGGCCTACATCCTCTACCGCGAGCAGCACCGAAAGATACGCGAGGGCAAGGACCTGCTTAACGAGGGCATACAGCTCGTGGAGCAGTATCTGGACCGCTCGGACTGGCGAGTGAACGAGAACAGCAACATGAGCTACTCGCTTCAGGGGCTCAACAACCACATAGCATCGGCGATAACGGCCAAATACTGGCTGGAGCGGCTGTATCCTCCCGAGATACGCGAGTCGCACGTCTCCTGCGATTTCCATCTGCACGACCTTGGCCTTCTGTCGGCCTACTGTGTCGGCTGGGACCTGCGCGACCTTTTATTGCGCGGATTTGGCGGGGTGCCGGGAAAGGTGGAGAGCCGCCCGGCAAGGCATTTTCGAAGCGCCCTCGGACAGGTGGTAAATTTCTTCTATACCCTGCAGGGGGAGTCGGCCGGAGCCCAGGCCTTCGCCAATTTCGATACCTATCTCGCCCCGTTTATTTTTTATGACAGGCTTACGAAGTCCGAGGTCAAGCAGTGCCTGCAGGAATTCGTCTTCAACATGAACATCCCGACCCGCGTCGGTTTTCAGACCCCTTTTACGAACGTAACCCTTGACCTCAAGGTGCCCTCGACCATTGGCGAGGAATATGTCGTCATAGGCGGTGAGATAAGGGACCGCAAGTACAAGGAGTTTCAGGAGGAGATGGACATCTTCAACGTGGCTTTCGCCGAGTGCCTGCTGGAGGGCGACGCGCGAAACCGCATCTTCACCTTCCCCATCCCCACCTACAATATTACGGCGGATTTCGACTGGGAGAACCCGGCCCACGACAGGCTGTGGGAGATGACGGCGAAATACGGCATACCGTATTTCGCGAATTTCGTCAATTCCGACATGGACCCGGAGGATGCCCGTTCCATGTGCTGCCGCCTGCGCCTGGACAACCGCGAACTGCGAAGCCGCGGCGGTGGACTTTTCGGCGCCAATCCTCTTACGGGAAGCATCGGCGTCGTGACGATCAACATGCCGAGGCTCGGTTATCTTGCAGAGACCGAGGATGAATTCTTTAAGAGGCTGGCCCACCTCATGGACCTGGCTAAGGATTCGCTCGAGATAAAGCGGAAGGTCCTTGAAAACTTCACCCTGAGCAATCTCTACCCCTACACGCGGGTCTACCTGTCGGATATCTACGAGCGCAACGGGCGCTTCTGGATAAACCATTTTTCAACGATCGGACTGGTGGGGATGAACGAGGCCTGCCTGAATCTTTTGGGCAGGGACATCTCGACTCCGGAGGGAAAGGACTTTGCGGTCCGCGTGCTCGATTTTATGCGCGAACGCATCCGCGGCTACCAGGAGGAAACCGGAAACCTCTACAACCTCGAGGCGACTCCTGCCGAGGGAGTAAGCTACAGGTTCGCAAAGCACGACAAGGCGGCCTATTCCGACATCAAAACCGCCGGGACGAACGAGCCGTACTACACCAATTCCGTGCATCTTCCTGTGGATTTTACCGACGACATCTTTGACGCGCTGGACCATCAGGACGAGCTGCAGACCCGCTTTACCGGCGGGACGGTGGTGCACGGCTTCATAGGAGAAAAAATCGATGACCCGCAGATGGTAAAGCACCTGGTGCGGCGGATTGCCGAAAATTATTCCCTTCCATATTTTACCATAACCCCCACCTTCAGCATCTGCCCTGTGCACGGCTATATCGCAGGCGAGCATAAATACTGCCCCTACGAGCATACCGAAGAGGAGCTGGAGAGATTCGGCGTTGAGATTACGGCCAGAGATGCCGATTATGATAAAAAGATAGCCATGTGAAAGGAGAAGCTTTAAGATGAAGAATGAAAAAAGGGTCCCGGTCGAGGTGTATTCCCGTGTAGTCGGTTATTTCAGGCCCGTAAATCAATGGAACAAGGGAAAGCGTGAGGAGTTCAGCGAGAGGAGAGAGTTCTCCCTCCGTGACATGAAAGAAGCGTGCATATATGAATATAAAGGGAATACACAAGACCTCTCTGATAGACTTTCCAGGTAGGATATGCTCGGTCTTCTTCACCGGAGGGTGCAACCTCCGGTGCGGTTACTGCCATAACCCGGAGCTCGCCTGTAACAGCGCCTGCCTCCACTCGTATTCCAACGAGGAGGCGCTTCGCTTCCTGAAAAAAAGGCGGGGCCTCATCGATGGGGTCACGATATCGGGAGGCGAGCCCACCATCTCGTATAACCTCGAATCCTTCGTTTCCTCCATCAAGGAGATGTCGATGGCCGTAAAGCTCGATACCAACGGCTTGAACCCGGGGGCCGTATCGCGCCTGGTCGAAAGGGGCCTGGTGGATTATGTGGCCATAGACATAAAGACCTCTCCGCAAAAATACGATTTTGTCGTAGGCAGGCACGTGGATTTTTCGCGCGTTCTGGAGACTGTCGGCATCATTAAAAGCTCCGGCCTCGATTACGAGCTAAGGACAACCTGTATTCCGCAGTATGTTACGCTCGAGGATTTTGGAAGCATCGGCAGGATGCTCGGCCGCGTAAAACGCTATTTTTTGCAGCAGTTCGTGCCTGATGTCACGCTCGACGAGTCCTTCCACGACCTGGAGCCCTATCCGTTGAAGACGCTCCAGTCTTTCCGCGACTACGTTTCGACCTTTGCCGACCGGTGCGAGCTTCGCGGCGTCTGAGTGCGGGCCATCCACGGCCGTGCATGACCAAAACCTTAGAGACATGAAGCCATTGAATATCACATTAGCCTTAATACTGCTTAGTGCGCTCATCGGCGCAACTCCTGCGGCGAACGCGAAGGAGGCCGATAAAGAGGCCGGCAGGTGCATGCTCTGGGTGGATGTCTATACAGGTGAGTCGGTCTCCTTTGACGCAATGGTCGAGGACTGTGCGTCTTCGGATGTGGTTTACATAGGTGAGAGGCACGGTCTTAAGCGCCATCATGAGCTCGAGCGCAGGCTGGTGGAGGCCCTGGCGGCAAAGGGGAAAGCGCTCATTTTAGGGATAGAGCAGATGGAGGCGAGGTATCAGCCTGCCCTTGACCGCTATAATCGGGACGAGTTCGATTTCTACCGGCTTGCGGTCGAAACGGATTGGGCGAAGAGGTGGAGCAATTACCCGGATTACCGGCCTGTCCTCGAGGCCTGCAAAGCGGCCGGAGGCGAGGTGGTCGCATTAAACGCCGACGCGGATGTGGTGCGCCGGGTGGCGCGGGTGGGGCTTTCGGCCCTTAATGAACGGGAGCGTTCGGAGCTTCCGGAGGAGATGGACCTCTCGAACAGGGAGCACGAGCGCCTTCTTGAAATGATGCTTCCGGTGCACATATTCTCGCACGGTGAGGCCCTCAGGCAAATGTACGAGGCGCAGATATCCAGGGATGAAAAGATGGCTGATGTTCTGGCGACCAGAATCAAAAAAGAGAGGGCCGAAGGTAAAAGCACCCTCTCGGTGGTTATAGGCGGTGCCGCGCATTTTTCGTACGGCCTAGGCGTGCCTTCGCGGACAGGGAGGCGCCTGCCCGGACTTTCGTCGCGCATCATCATCCTGTCCGAAAGCGGAGACCTGAGCCTTGGAGAGAGGCAGAGGATGATGGCACGCGATACCGGGATTACACACGAAAGCCTCAAATTTCTTTCGAGGCCGATTGCCGATTATATTCACGTTATAGAAAGACAGAATGAGACGACGAATGATTAAGCCCATACGTACAGGCCTGAGCGCCTGTGTTCTCGGCGCCGTTTTGAGCTCCCTGTGCCTGTTGTGCAGGGCCGAGCCGGGGCCGGACCTATATTGCGGCATGGACGCGGCAAGCTATCTGACCGGACGGTTCGAGCCCGAACGGGAGGGGTGCTTTGTGGAGATATCGGCCCTCGGCATCCCTGTTATGGGCGGAAGGCAGTATCTACGCAGGGAGGCCGCCGAGGCGCTGGCCCGGATGTTTCGCGATTTCAGGAAGGCTCATCCAGGGGCGGAGTTTGTGGTCCGTAGCTCCACCCGCACCTGGGGGCATCAGAAGGCGATATGGGAGGACAAGTGGTTCGGGAGGACGCCGGTCGGCGGTGTCCGGTTGAACAAGACAGTAGCGGACCCCGCAAAGCGCGCAGCCATAATACTGGAGTACTCCTCCATGCCCGGCACCTCGCGCCATCACTGGGGTACGGATTTTGATTTGCAGGAGCTCAATAATTCATATTACGAAACAGGCCGTGGCGCGGTCCTGTACCGATGGCTTGTGGCCAATGCCGGTTCTTACGGGTTCTGCCGGCCCTACACAGCCGGCAGAAAAGCCGGCTACAGGGAAGAGAAGTGGCACTGGTCGTATCTGCCTCTGGCGAAACGACTTCTATCCGACTGGGTGCGCCTCTTTAAGGATGATCCGGGCAAGATCACTGCCTCGGATGGTTTCGCGGGATCGGAATCCTGCGTTCACCTCGCCCCTATCTTCGTCGAGAGCATAAACGACTTCTGCCGATAATCCTGCTCGCGCTTCGGAAGGCGTTTTATGGCGATACCGCTATTCTGATCGCCTCGAGCACATCGCTTTCGCTGTAGATGTCCCTCAAACAAATCGGCTCGTTAAATTGATCTCCCGGGGGGAAGACCGCCAGAAAGGGAATAGAGCGGCTTCCGAGCTCTCGAAGAAGTTTCTGCGCCTCTGGATTCTTCCTTGTGATGTCGGCCGTGTAGAGGGTGATGGAGTTTTCGTTTATAAGCGAAACCACCCTCGATGTGTACAACGCGGTCCTCTCCACAAGAACGCAGTTCGGGCACCAGTCGGCGGTGAACTTGACGATGGATATACCGCCCGCAGCGGACTTCCTTTCGATGGCATCCATGTCAAAGGCTGCCTGCGAGGCTATTCCGGCGCGCTTTTCCACTTCATCATTCGTCGAGAAGGCGAAAAAGCAACCAAGCGCGATGAGAAGCGCCAGTACCGAGCCTGAGATTATCCTGCTTTTAGGGCCCCTCGTAATGTTTCCGTAGCGCCCGTACTGCCAGAGCCCGATGCCGAGGATGAGCAGAAACCAGAGCGCAGGCATGAGGTTTTCCGAGGAAAGGATTCCCATGAGATATACGGCAGTGCCGAGAAGCAAAAAGCCCATTAGCTGTTCGAACGCGACTGACCAGTCTCCGGGGCGCGGCACGAAGCGTATGAGACCCGGTGCGGCGGAGAGGGCGAGATATGGTAGGGCCATCCCGAGCCCAATGCTCATGAAGATTGCGAATATGACCGGGGGCGGCTGAGTGAAGGCGAAGGCGAGCGTGCCGCCGAGGAAGGGCCCGCTGCAGGGCGTGGCGAGGAGAGTTGCAAGTGCACCTTTAAGGTAGGAATCGATATAGGGGTTTCCGGAATCCCGCGAGACCCTCGATACAAAGGACGGCATCCCTATGGTGAACACTCCGAGCAGCGAAAGGCCCATGGCGAAGATGACGGCTATCATGGCGATTAAGAATTGTTTTTTCTGAAAGAGCTCGCCCCAGTTGTAACCCAGGGTCGATCCGAGCGAGGCAAGCACCGCGAAGCTCGTCAATATGCCGAGCGAGAATAGGAGGCCGTGGCGAACGAGCGTCCGCCTCCGCTCTCCCGCGTGTTGGACGAAACCCATTAGCTTCAGGCTTACCACAGGAAGCACACAGGGCATGAAGTTGAGTATGAATCCCGCTATAATTCCAAGGATGACGGCCTGCACAATATTGGAAACGGCGCTCGATGACACATAGCGCGGCCTGAAGCGTAAATCGCTCGAGGGTTCTTCGGGCGATTTGGAAAAGGCCTTCCCATCGGTCGCTTCGAGGGACTGTATGGAGTGGCGCTCGAGCAGTCCGGCCGGGATGGACGTTCCGGTTTGGCCCGGTCCAAGGACCCGGATCGAGGCCCTTGGCTCCACGGTCTGCGGTATGCAGGAGCCATGTGAGCATAAAAGGGCCTCTATGCTGATTTTAGGGGTCCGGATGGAGGGCTTTGTCCCTGGGGCGATATCGACCGGGATGAGTATGCTCGTTTTCTTCTCGTATATCCACACGAAATCCTTTTCTCCCGCGGGGGTGTACTTTCTCGGGGGTAGAAATCGTGTCGAACCAAAGACGAGCCCGGGCTCCGGCGATACTCTGACGGAGGTCGCTTTGCCGATTCCGGGTCCTTTGGGGTTCCCGTAAATATAAGAGCCTTTGGGAATGTCGAGTTGGATTATCAGAAGACCGTTCCCCCCCGCGGGGATCGAGGTCTCCATAGGATCGATTGCGGCCGAGAGCTCGTCGTTTCCCCGGGCGGCGGAGGGTGCCGTGAACAGCGATATCGTCATGAATGCCGTAAATGCTCGGATGATAATGGGTCGGGCCATTGTTCTACCTCGAATAGCGGACATGATTGCTGTATCTTACAGGCTGTGCGCTTTTTCAAGCCTAAAGTACGCGTTGAAATCGTCTTTGACAGAAATAAATCGGGGGAATACCATGATTCTATGGCCGATGAGGTTGGGCGCGATGAGGAGCCCGTGTGTGTCAGGTGCGGCACCTGCTGCCTTGCCGATATGATAGCCTGCGCGAGCGAGGATGACTTTAGGATGTGGGAACGCGCGGGGCGGACGGACATCCTTCACATCATGGACAGGGAGCGGGCGGTCTGGATGGGCGATCACCTGATATCCGCGCGCGACGGGCGAGAGCTTCGCCATTGCCCGTTTCTCGAGTGGAGGGACGGGGTTCATTCGTGCGCTATTTACGAGGTTCGCCCCCGTGTATGCGCGGATTTCCGGCCGGGCTCGTCCGAAATATGCCCTCAGTTCAAAAAATGACTTTACGGAATGCCCCCGTGCGTTTAGCGTACCTGTTTGGACATAATGACCGCAGTTGATCAAAAAGCCGGGATGTGCCGATGAAAGCCCCAGAAAGCGCACCCTCCTATCGCGGATGGGTGCTGAAGCTCATAATCGCCAACGTGATCGCTTACGTTTTCCAGATCCTCACGGCCGCGGACCGGTCCCCCTATTCCATGTCGGTTCTCACCTATTATCTGGGGCTCACTCCGGCCCTGGTGGTGGAGAGGGGCTTCGTCTGGCAGATCGTCTCGTACATGTTCCTGCACAGCACTTCGGGATTTTTTCATATCTTTTTCAACATGTACGCCCTGCTTATCTTCGGCACGCCGATCGAGCAGGAGTGGGGAAGCAAAAGATTTCTCGGTTACTATTTGTTCTGCGGAGCCGGTGCGGGGCTTTCCATCCTCGTGATAAATCTCATCTCGCAGAGCGTCGCGTATAACATCCCGACCATCGGCGCGTCGGGGGCCGTATTTGGGCTTCTTCTCGCATTCGGCGTGCTGTACCCTAACGCCGAGATTCTGCTCTTCTTCTTCGTTCCCATCAAGGCGAAGTACCTCGTCATGCTCTATGGACTCCTCGAGCTCTATCTCGAACTCTTCGGAGGCAACAGCAGCATCTCGCATATCGGGCATCTCGGGGGGCTGTTTTTCGGCATCGTCTATTTTCTCGTGGCCAGACGCAAGGGCATTAGTTTCAGGGCAAAAATACGCTCAGCGCGGAAGGAGTACCGGGCGGCTGAAAACGCGCCGAAACCCGGCCCCGGCCGGGAGGTCCAGGCCGAGCGGGCCAGGCAGAGGGATATTTTGGTCCGCCTGAAAAATGGCGGGCCGGCCGCCCTTTCCGACGACGAGATTCAATATATAAAATACCTGGCGATCATGAAGGATGGCGCCTCTCCCGGATGCGGGGATGTGGATTACAATATTGATGATAAGTACTGCGCGGATTGCGAGGACGCGGACGCCTGTTTCGTCCGGGAGGCAAAGCGGCTCATGGAAAATTAATCTTTACAATTTGATCTTTCGGGTATTGTATTAACCGTCGGGCGCCGGCTGCGCCCCGGCTTTATCGGAATCTCGAACGGAAACGCCATGCGGCGGTGAAGAGGGCGCGCTTCCCGTACAGTGCGGCGTCTCCGATCATTCACAAAGATAAAGGAGAGTCAAAATGGCGAAGAGAGTGTATTTTTTCGGAGGAAAAAAGGCCGACGGAAGAGCGGACATGAAAAATCTCCTCGGAGGAAAGGGGGCCAATCTGGCCGAGATGTGCCAGATAGGGATTCCGGTTCCCGCGGGCTTCACCATCACCACCGAAGTATGCAATGAATACTATGCGAATAACGGCAAGTACCCGGCGGGTCTGGAGCGTGAGGTGCTCGACGCGCTGGAAAAGGTGGAGCGGATAATGGGGGCCAGTTTCGGCGATTCCGAGAACCCGCTTCTGCTTTCGGTCCGCTCGGGCGCCCGTGCCTCCATGCCCGGAATGATGGAGACGGTGCTCAATGTGGGGCTCTGCTCGGCGACCATCCCGGGCATGATTAAAAAGACCGGCAACGCCCGCTTTGTCTACGACGCCTACCGACGCCTCATCATGATGTACTCGGACGTGGTGATGGAAAAGGCTGCGGGCCTCGAGCCCGGGGAGGGAAGGGGCATCAGGGTCCAGTTGGACCGCATGCTGCACGAACTGAAGGAGCGCAAGGGATACGCCACTGACGCGGACATCGACGAATCCGACCTCAAGGCCCTCTGCGATAACTTCCGCGCGCGGGTGCGGGAGGTATTGGGCAGGGACTTCCCGGACAACGCCCTTGAGCAGATATGGGGCGCGATAGGGGCCGTGTTTGCATCGTGGAACGGCAAGCGCGCCATTGCGTATAGGCGAATAGAGGGGATTCCGGACGATTGGGGAACCGCCGTAAACGTACAGGCCATGGTGTTCGGTAATATGGGGGAGGGCTCCGCGACGGGCGTGGCCTTCTCGCGTAACCCCGCCAACGGCGATAACCACTTCTACGGCGAGTGGCTGGTAAACGCCCAGGGCGAGGACGTGGTGGCCGGCATTCGCACTCCGAATCCTCTCAACGAGGAGACAAAGGGCGAGCAGAACAGGCACCTCCATTCGCTCCAGACCGCGATGCCGGAGGTTTACCGTGAGCTCGACGGATATCGCGCGAAGCTCGAGAAACACTACAGGGACATGCAGGACATAGAGTTCACCATACAGGAAGGGCGTCTGTGGATGCTCCAATGCCGCGTAGGAAAGCGCACCGGAACGGCGGCGCTGAACATGGCGATGGACATGCTGGAGGAAAAGCTAATCAATTCCGACGAGGCGATTATGCGCGTTTCGCCGACGCAGCTCGACGAGCTTCTGCACCCGATTGTGGACCCGGCAGCCGAGAAGCAATCGACCGTGATCGCCAGAGGGCTCCCCGCAGGGCCGGGCGGAGCCTCCGGGCAGATCGTGTTTACCGCGAAGGACGCCGTCGAGTGGGAGCGGCAGGGGAAGGGCGTGATATTGGTGCGCGAGGAGACAAATCCAGAGGACGTGGAGGGGATGCGGGCGGCGATCGGCATTCTGACGGCCAGGGGGGGGATGACCTCGCATGCTGCGCTCGTGGCCCGCGGCTGGGGCAAATGCTGCATCGTGGGTTGCGGGGCGCTGAATGTCGATGTGCACTCTAAGACCCTGCGCGTTGACGGCCATACCTTCCAGGAGGGGGACTACCTGACGCTGAACGGCACACGTGGTTATGTGTACGAGGGCAGGCTGGCAATGATGGATTCGACAGAGAACCCCCGCTTTATGGGCTTCATGAAGCTCGTGGACGCGCGGCGCCGGCTGAAGGTAAGGACGAACGCCGATACCCCGGCTGACGCGGCCAAGGCGCGCGCCTTCGGGGCGGAGGGCATAGGCCTTTTCAGGACCGAGCATATGTTCTATGGCAAAGACTCCGAAAAGCTCCTCTTTTTCCTGAGGCGTATGATCATGTCCAAGGACGAAAGGGAGAGAAGGGCCGCGCTGGACGAGCTTTATCCTTTCGTCAAAAAGGATTTCAAGGCCACGCTGGATGAAATGAACGGGCTGCCCGTCACCATAAGGCTTCTGGACCCGCCGCTGCACGAATTCGTTCCGAACCACGAAGACGAGCGCGAGCGGCTGGCGCAGGGACTCGGCATATCCATGGAGGAGCTTGCCAGGCGCGCGGACGCTCTTCACGAGTCCAACCCCATGATGGGGCACAGGGGCGTGCGCCTTGGCATTACATATCCGGAGATCACCGAGATGCAGGTACGCGCGATCCTCGAAGCGGCGGTCGAGCTTGCGCGGGAGGGCAAAAAGGTCGAGCCGGAGATAATGGTCCCGGTGGTGAGCACCAGGGCGGAGCTCGATCACCAGAAGGCGATTGTGGACGCGGTTGCCGCCGAGGTCCGGGCCAAATACGGCGTGAAAGACATAGACTATATGTTCGGCACCATGATAGAGATTCCAAGGGCGGCGCTGGCGGCGGGAGTGATAGCCAGGACCGCGGAATTCTTCTCCTTCGGCACCAACGACCTTACCCAGATGGGCTTCGGGTTCTCCAGAGACGACATTGGAGGTTTTGTGCCGGATTATCTCGCGAAGAATATACTTCCGGCCGATCCCTTCCAGATACTTGATCAGGATGGCATCGGCGAGCTGATCTCAATCGGCATAGAGAGGGGAAGGCGCACGCGGCCCAATTTGAAGGTCGGCATCTGTGGCGAGCACGGAGGAGAGCCGTCGTCGGTCGAGTTCTGCCACAGGGTCGGCATGGATTACGTGAGCTGCTCCCCCTTCAGGGTGCCTATTGCGCGGCTTGCCGCTGCGCAGGCGGCAGTACGCGAAGCGAGAGCCGGGGGAAAAGTGAAAAAGGCAGCCGTTCGGCCGGCCGGTAAAAAGCCGATAAAGGCCGTGAAACGAGCGAAACCCGCAAAGCCGGTAAAGAGGGCGAAAACCGCGCCGGCGAAGCCCGCCGCAGTGAAGAAGGCGGTTGGAAAGACGAAACCCTCAGGGGCGGTGAAGAAAGCGGCACCTAAAAGGGCCGGAGCGGCGAAACCGGCAGCGAAAAAAATCACGACGAAGAAGACACAGGTAAAAAAGCCGGCCAAGACGGTCTCTTCCTCGAAGAAGCCGCTCAAGAAAAAGGGCGTGAAAAAGTAACCATATAGCGGAGGGGGGCTGGCCCCTCTCCGCTGCCTGAATGGAGCTGGAAAGCCAATGAAAAAAACGCTATACTGCGCGCTCATTCTCCTCTTCTCTTCGAGCGGGGCCCTTGCCTCCTACGACGAGGCGCTAAAGCTGTTTCAGGAGAATAAGTTCCGGGAATCCCTCGATATGATCGCCGCGGAGCTATCCGTAGACAGGGATTTCCAGCAGAATTCGCCCAACTACGCGCTAAGGTTTCTGGCCGCGCACAACCACTGGAAGATGGGAAATCACGAAGCCGCCATCGCGCATTTTCGGCGGTGTGCCGATATCCAGAAGGACCTGCCAGATCCTCTGATTGACCTCGGGCTTTTACTGACCGACATGGGGAGATACAGGGAGGCGGAGCCCTTCGCCCAGCGCGCACTAGCGATAGCGAAGAACCCTGTAGCCTATCACGTGGTCGCCAAATCAGCCTACGGGGTGGGAAGCTACTGGAAGGCGAAGGAATTCTTCGAAAAGGCGATATCCATCGACCCGGAGTTCTTCGCCGCGTATAACGGGCTCGGAATGACTCTCATGCGGCTCGGGAGGTTCACCCAGGCCAACACCGCCTTTGCGGCGGCGCTGGCCGCGGCCCCGTCCTCTCCGGAGCTTTTAAACAATATGGGCCTTAGCCTCGAAAGGATGGGGAAACGGAAGGAGGCCCTGGAGTACTATAAAAAAGCCGAGCGCCTGGGCCCCGAAAACGAGGCGGTCAGGCGGAACCTGTCGCGCCTCTCTGCGGGCGGATAGGAGAGGGGAAGCCGGCTTTTCCCGATAGCTTTGCCGATCGACGCCAGCTATGCCCTTTGCCCGCAAACACTCCCGCATGGCAATCGCCCGCCGTACAGCGGCGGCTTTATGCGTTTTCGCCGCGCCGTTCGCTTTTTTGGCGATGTCGGCCGCCCCCGAGCGCACACTGATTTGGCCAATAGACCGCCCACAGCGTATAACCGGGACATTCTGCGAACCGCGAGGTTCGCGTTTTCATCTGGGTCTCGATGTGAGCACCGGCGGAAGGAAGGGGTTCGCCATATCTGCTGCTGATGACGGGTATATAAGCACTGTCATGTATCAGAAATGGGGCATCGGTTACGCCATCTTCATTACCCACCCCGACGGGCGGAAGAGCTTTTACGGCCACATGGACCGCTTTGCGGATCGGGTGCTCGGCCGCCCGGAGATAGCGAGCTTCGCCGAAAAGATTATGGACAGAGTGGATTTCAGGGTGGAGTTAGGCGAGGAAGCTATCCCTGTGTGTCGGGGCGAGCTGATAGGCTTTTCGGGCGACAGCGGAATCGGCAGGGAGCATTTTCATTTCGAAGTTCGGGACGAAAAGGGCGCTCACCTAAATCCGCTTGTTCATGGCCTTAATGTTAAGGACGATATTCCTCCGGAGATCTTCGAGTTCGGCATAGCGGCGCTCGAGGAGCGCTCGCATGTGGAGGGTGAAGCGGCGGGGCGGAGGCTCTTCCCAGTAAAAAAAACACCGGATGGCGTTTACAGGCCGCTCAAAGACGGAGCTCCCTTTGCGGGGGGCGTCCTCGGTTTTTCCGTTACGGCCGCCGATCGCGCGGGATATACGAGCAGGCTCGCGGTATACAGGATAGAGCTCAAGCTCGACGGGAGGCCGGTGTTCGAGACGCGATTTGACCGGATGCGGCGGGAGGAGGCCCATCACATGGGGCTCTTTTACGACTATTCGGAAACGCGAGGAACGCGCTATACGCATTATCTCTATTCCCGGACCGGAGACGCCGGCCGTATCGACACCACGCGGCTCGCCCGAAATGCGCGCGTTGAGATCATAGCGAGCGATGCCGCCGGCAACAGCGCCAGGCTCGAGTTCGATCTTGCCGTTAGTCCCCCCTTGAACGTCCCGGTACGGAGGCCCGAAGCCAATCTTAAAAAGGGGAAGGAGCTTCGTATAAATAGCGCCGATGGGGCTTTCGAGGTCTATTTCGATAAAAAGGCCGCGTTCTATTCGGAGCGCGTTTGGCTTAGGGAGGATCCGCCGTTTAAGCTGGTGGTTAAGGGCTTGTCCATAAAAAGCCCGGTGTACACGGTGTTTCCGGAAGACCTCTGCGTGGATCGCCCGATGAACATCTCGATTTCCTATCCAGGGGAGGACACTAGAAAGGTGGGCGTCTACTATATAAGCCCAGCCACCGGCCGCTTTTCCTACGCCGGAGGCGTTTTTGACGCGAAAACCGGCTCGTTCAAATATACCGGTTATCGTACCGGCGGCTTTTTTCTCATTCGCGACGACGCCCCTCCGATTGCGCGTTTTTCCTCGCCCGCCGCACTGACCTCAGAACGGCCCCTTTATATATATGTTTCCGATGTCGGCTGCGGGGTCGACCTGTCTTCCGTAGTTCTATTGGTCGACGGGAAGGCGGCCAAATGGGACTATGACCCGGATTATCAACGGATTGAGATACTCCGGCACAATCCGATCTGGTCAAAGGGCGTTCACCGGGTAGAGCTTTGGCTTAGGGACGGCGCGGGCAACGAGATGAAAAAGCTGACCGGAAGGTACGTGCTAAGATGAGCGCTTACCTGAATGGGAATCCCATCAAATGGCTTATGGAGGATTGCGGCATGGAGATTCGCCATCTCTGCGCACGCGACATCCTGCGGCCGCTTCTGGGCGAGAGCGCGGTAGCCGATGAATACGAAAGGCTCCGAGCTTCACACGAGTACAGACATTTTTTCTCACTTGCGCGGGATGGGGTGCTTGGCGACAGGCGTGGTTTCGATCTTGTCGGGCGGGGCGCCATGTGGAGGTTCGCCGAGGCCGTCGCGCGGGGATATGACCGGAGAGAGTTGGCCGTACGGGAGACCGCCGGTTTTTTAATCGGGCGGTGCCGCGGCGGGTCCGGGGGGTTCGTGATGAACTGGACTCCAGCCGTGGAGGCGGCATGCGTAACCGGCGCCATGGTCCGCAGGCTCATCGAGGCCGGCTTCGATGACGACTCGATCGGGCGGGGCATCGCATGGATAACGTCCCATCAGAGGCATGACGGCGGATGGCTGCACTGCCCCATCGCCGGCACGGCCGATGTCTTTCGATTGCTGCTCCTTAGAAGGGCCGGCTCGGGGCTGTCGCGGGAGGAGGACCGCATGGTGGGAAGCTGCGTATTCGCCAGCTTCGAGTGCCTCATGGCGTTATTGGAATACGAAGAGCGGCGCGGCGTCGCGGCCGAGGCCTCGGGGAGAGCGATCGAGTTTTTTCTCGAAAACCGGATGTTTATGGGTCCCTTCCGCGGCGCGGGCGCGGCCTGCGTGGCGGGCGGAAGACGCTCGGGCTTTTCGCGGTACGGGTACCCGGTCTTTTTGCAGTACGATACGATTTCCGGACTTATTGCCATTGCGCGCTCGGGACGCCTCGCCGACTGGCGGGCGAACGGAGCGTTCAACGCGATGCTCGCCGCGCAGAATGCCGACGGAAGCTTTCCGGCAATGGGGAGGTCTCGGGGCATGCCGGGCGGGGGGGGAAGGCTTGCGCGCGATCCATGGGTTACGCTCAACGCGCTCCGTATTCTTACGCGCGCCGGACTTGTCAGGCCGGAGGAGTTAGTTTGAGAATGCGTAGCCGGCTGTCAGTATGAATGCCGCGGCGTCGATGACGCCCGATGTCCCTCCGTTGAGATAGACCCGGCTTGTGGGTGAGTCCTGCGGATTGGTGATGTCAAAGGGCTTTCCAAACGCGCAGTTGAGTCTGGTCCAATCGCACCCGAAAGATACGAAAAGCCCGCCCGAGAAATAAATCGTACAATTGAGTTCCGCGCCGTAGCTTAGGGACGAAAAGCTCCGCTCGTTTTCGCCGCTCATTCCCACCGGAGGCTCGTCGTCGCTTACGAGTATCCGGGTCGGGACGGGGGCAGCGTGGTATACGGCCGAGGCGTAGCCGATCATCGGTGTCAGAGTGAAGTCCCAGCGCTTACGTGTTGTCAGGTGGAATGACGGCCCCAGATAAATCGACAGGTCCTTGTAAAGGTATTCCCGTCGGTTCTCGTAATCGGGCCCGAAATTGGTTTTTTGCACCACGCTGTTGCGCTTGAACCTGATTTTTGCCCCTACATGGTCGAATGGCATATACTCGAACGATAGGCCCAGCCCGAAGAAAAGGTGGGATACCTCGAACAGCTTTGCCGTGCCCTCGTCCTTGTCTAAAGTATGATGCGAACCTTTGACGAACGCGTTTTCCGCGTCGATGCAGCTACCGAAAGGCAATCCGATGGAAAAAAAGGCGCCAAGGAGCATCTGGCCCCTATGGGCGCCTTCGGGCGGTTTGTCGAGTTCGTCGAAGTCGGCGGCAAAAAGGGCCGTCGAGGCCAGCACAAGGGCGAGGGCGAGTGCCGCGCGTGGAAGGCAAAAGCTCATTTGATGTTCTTCTTTCTTTCAATCTCGTCAATCGCCAGCAGCACCTTCTCGACAATCTGGCGCGAGATGTCGTCGTAACGGGAGCTTTCGATGAGTATGTCGTTCCGGTTCCAGATAAGGGACAGGCTGCAGCAGTATTTGGCGTAATATCGCCCCGCCCACGCCGTTCCCGGCTCTTTGCGCACGATAAAAAGGATGTCGCCCGTCTCTACGCTTAGCGCCTTCAGGGTAAATGTATCGATGAGGTTCGGGACCTCCCTGTCCTTCTGATAGGCCCGCAGCGAACTGCCGCGCCCCACGAGTATTACGTCCGCGCCAAGGAGCTTCCCCACCTTGACGGCGCTTTGGTCGTCTATCAAGCCCGTCATTGACAATCTCTGCTCTTTGAGAATGCGCTCCAATGCTTCCCGTTCCACCACTTCCACCCTTCCAGTTTTGAAAAAGCAGAGGCTTATGGCGTCGGAAAACTCGTCACCCCAGCCGGCACCCTTTACGTCAAAGGGGAAAACCACTATCTTTTTGAGCTTCTTGCTGACATCGATCTTTTTGGTGAGTGCGACATCGATGGTGGAGCACGCAAATACCCCCGCCAGTAGGAGCGAGACGCCAGCCGCGATATAATTTTTCATGATGCCTCCAAATATGTGGAAACGCTTCTTTTGGGTGCGTTCAATGCCCGCGCGGCTTTGAAGATAAAACAGGGACCGGCGGGTGTCAATATTAATAACTCAGGCGCGCGGCTCCGATAAAGAACGCTATGCGGAGATATATGAAGCGTAAGATAGAGCGGCCAAAAATGGCTTTACTTAATGTCAAAGACCCTAACCATTGAGCCAGTGCCGGATATAATCCACGGAGAGAATCCCCTTGAAGATACTCATCATCAATTACGAATTCCCCCCTCTTGGCGGCGGCGGGGGGGTGGCGACTTTGGACCTCGCGCTCGAGTGGGTGAAAACAGCGCAGGTCGACGTTCTTACCTCCTGGTTCAAGGGGCTCCCGTATTACGAGAGCGTGAATGGGATCAACGTTTACAGGGTCCCCATATTCTTTCGCAAATCCAGGGACGCGGCAAGCTTTCTTTCCATGCTCTCGTACCTCCCCTTCGGTTTTTTAAAGGGGCTGCGCCTGTGCCGCAAGAACCGTTACGACGTAATAAATACCCATTTTGCCGTGCCGTCGGGACCGCTGGGGTTCGCCCTCGGAATGATTTTTCGAATACCGAACGTCCTTTCCCTCCATGGGGGCGACATCTACGATCCGAGCAAGAGGATGTCTCCGCACCGCAGCCTTTTCTGGAGGAAGGTTGTGCGTTTCATCATGAACCGTGCGGACCGCATAGTGGCCCAATCGAGCAATACGCGCGACAACGCAATCCAATACTACAGGCCGCGAAAAGAGGTCGACATCATACCCCTCGCCTTTCATCCGCCTGTGCTTTCGGGCGCCAAACGTTCGGAGATGGGCTTTGGCAAGGAAGAATTTCTTCTCATAACGATTGGAAGGCTTATAAAGCGAAAGGCCATAGACCACATGATCCGCGCCCTGGCCGGGGTGCCTGAGGTTCGTGTACGCCTTCTGGTGCTCGGTGACGGGCCGGAGCGCGAATACCTCGAATCGATCGCGGGTGAGCTCGGCATGGGCGACAGGGTGGTGTTTGTGGGTTATGTTACGGAGCGGAAAAAGTTCGATTACGTTGAAATTTCGGACGTGTTCATCTCGACCTCATTGCATGAGGGTTTCGGGATAGTCTTCATGGAGGCGATGCACTGCGGGCTGCCCATCATCTGCAGCAACTATGGCGGGCAGGTTGATTTTTTAAAGAACGAGGAAAATGCGCTTCTGGTGGAGGTCGGGAACATAGAGGGATACGCGCGTTCCATAAAAAGATATATGGATGATAAAAAGCTCTACGAGAGGTGTTCGAAAAACAACCGCCTGAGGATTAAGGAGTTTTACGCCGAAAATGTTGCCGCGCGATATACGAATACATTCAAGGAGGTTTCGGAAAGCCGTGGATGATGGCTCGGAACGCGCGGTCGGGCTTCTTTCGGAGAGCGGCGAGCTGATCGACGATTTTGCCGAACAGTACGCCGAACACGAGGTGCGTGTGTTTCGATCGGTGGACGCCGTAAGGGGCGATGGATTGCTGCTTCTGGGGATCGACGCCGACATGTTCGAGTCGAGCGATCTTATACAGTTCCATCTCTCCAGATTGAGAAAGAAGCTGCAGGGGGTGCCGGTGCTGCTGATACTCAGGGTGGGCCACCTGGAGGACCTCGATCACGAGTGGTTCTATGACGAGTTTGTCCTGTTTCCCTTCAGGAAGAACGAGCTTAGAAGCCGGGTGCGCGGGCTTTTACGGGAAAGAAAGCTTTCGGAGGATGGGAATGTCATCGTCATCGGGAATGTACGGATCGATCTTCCGGAATATTCGGTCTATCTGAGCGATGAGAAGATCGAATGCACCTATAAAGAGTTCGAGCTTCTCCGACTTCTCGCCCAGAACAGGGGGACCGTTTTTTCCCGCAAGGACCTTCTGGCGAAAATATGGGGGGTTGAATATATCGGCGGCACCAGGACCGTCGACGTTCATATACGGCGGCTAAGGGGCAAGTTGGGGGACGAGTTTAACAGCGTAATCGAAACGGTCCGTAATGTCGGCTATCGCTGCCGGACTCGAGGGGCGTAGTGAGCCGAAAATTGCTTGCTATTTTATTCCATACGCCGATACTGTCCAAGGTTTTTTCGCGAGAGAGGCCGCCTGCCGGGCGCTTCTAACACACTGTCAGAGAAAGTTGCTCGACTACCATCCCATAGTATATGACCGCAGCCATGCCATAACCGAGAAACCCGGAAGAGCCGGGCCTGTCCCGGCGGATGGCGATTTTTATGTGAGAGGATTCCATGAATCAGGAGAAGAAGCTGGAAAAGGTCCTCGAAAGTGCCCTCTCGGACGAGCTGACCGACTATGTAGCGTTGTTAAAACTGCTTAAAAAGCGCCTTCCATTTTTCGGGGCGACAAAGCGAATTGCCGCCGCGCTGTTGAAGGAAAGCCTGGGCGATATCTCCAGGCTCGATCTCTCGTCGGAAAGGTTCACCCGTAAACAGGCGGCCGGAACGGTGGTATTCGAGGACATCAAGGATGGACGTGCCCGTCTTTTCATCAACATAGGGAAAAACCATGGGATCTCGCCGGGGGACCTCATCCGCGAGGTCGTAAAGAGGTCCGGTGTAGACGGCAAACAGATCGGAAAGATAGACATACATCCCACATATTCGTTTCTCGAGGTCCCGGAGCAGTACGCTGAGCTTGTGCTGCTTTCATTCGAGAATGTGAAGATCAAGGGAGTTCCCATCGTAATTGAGCCGGCGAAAAAAAGGAAAAAAAACGCTTAGCAGGCCTGACGGCCCTTTCCAGGGCGGCCTGGTCTGCCCCTTATGCCTGGCCTCGGGCGTACGGCCGCTACGAGCGGGCGGTGGCGTTTTCTTCCGCTGCCGTCGCTGCGGTATAGTTTTCAACTCCGCCTATAGACCCCTAAGCTACGACGAAAGCTATTTTCTCGACGATTACCGCGGCCAGTACGGTAAAACCTACGCTGAAGACAGAGAAGCCATTCGGCGCCTAGCGGACGCGCGGCTTGTTCGCATTTTTTCCCTGTACGGCGGAGGGGCGCCTCGCGGGAGCTTAAGCCTTCTGGACCTGGGCTCGGCGCTCGGCTTCTTCCTGGAGAGCGCGAGAGACGCGGGCCTGGGGAGGGTATGCGGGGTGGAGCTGTCGCGTTACGCGTCGGAGTGGTGCAGGCGGGAATCCGGCCTGGCCGTGGTGAACTCGGCATTCGAGGACGCCGTGTTCGATGAAACCTTCGATATTGTGTCCGCATGGTATTTTCTGGAGCACTGCGAAAATCCGCGCGAGACCATCCAGCGCATATACGCCCTGCTGAATCCGGGTGGCATTTTCGCGTTTTCGGCCCCTTCGGTATTCGGGCCGCAGTTCGTGTTCGATCGGGGAGACTGGGCAGCCAGGCACCCCGTCGACCATAGGGTCGATTTTTCGCCTCTGACCGCCGTGAGGGTCCTTAAGCGAATGGGATTCCGGACCGTAAGGGTGCGCGCTTCGGGGGTGCATCCCGAACGGATCGTTCCGCGCGGGTCACCGCTATACCCTCCTTTCGCGCTCCTGTACAGGGGAATAGCCCCGCTTGTGCGCTTTTCCGACACGATCGAGATATATGCCAGAAAATAGGGTTTGGGCGCTCGCCAAAAAGGGTTTGACATTTATTTAATTTATTTTATCGTTTTCCTCTTGACTGGACAGGCTTTTTAACCGGCCTTTGTATCGGAAACTCTGCCCCGTGGCAGGGGATATTGTGTTCTTCCCGTTAGAAAAGATTTATTGCATGCCGCTTCCAATGCAACTATATGATAGCTAATAATGAGGTATAAGCGATGAAAATGACATTTCAGCCGAGCCGACTCAAACGCTACAGAACGCACGGGTTTCGCGCGCGCATGAGTACGCCCGAGGGCAGGGACGTGCTGAGAAGGAGAAGGGCGAAGGGCAGGCATAAACTGACCGTGTCCGATGAAAAGAGGCTGCCCAAATAGAGACATCGAAGGGTGAAGAAGATCTATTCCTTGAAAGGGAAAGGGAATTTTCAAGAGGTTTTCGGAAAAGGGAAGCGATTCAACAGCGAAGGAATACAGTTGATCGTGTTAAGACTGAAATCGAAAGGGACTTCATCGACGGAAGGCGGCGGGCGCTTTAACGACGCTCAAACGGTAAAAATCGGAATCTCCATCGGGGGAAGATACGGATGTGCTTGCGAGCGGAATGCCGCGAAGAGAAGAGTTCGGGCGATATGCAGGGAGATGCTGCCGTCGATGGAGAGGGGTTATTATCTCGTGCTTAGGCCTACTGGCCGCTTCGGCGCCATTGCCTACCAGGAGGCTCGGGATTCGATACAGAGCCTGTTGAGAATGTCGGGGGTGTTGAAGCGATGAAAAGAGCAGGCGCCCTTGCGTCCACGATTTTAAGGTGGGCGATATGGTTTTACAAGACGCTTGTTTCGCCATATCTTCCGCCCGCATGCAGGTTTACTCCGACATGCTCGGTTTACGCGATGGAAGCCCTTAAGCGGCACGGTCTGGTTAAAGGCCTTCTGCTGTCACTTTGGCGGCTTATCCGCTGCAATCCGTTTTGCGATGGCGGATACGATCCGGTGCCGTAACACCGGATATCCGCCCCGGTCGCATCCCGCCGTTCCCGGCGCCTTTCCCCCCTTGAGGAACAGATCCTTTCGCCATGTCATAGCGTGAGAGTCGCGGCGCGTTTCCGTTTGGATATGTAACAATCCCGGTATTTTGTGGACGGTTATTTTTAAAGCAACCTTTAATTATTAAGTTTTTCCGCTCGCCGAAGGCGGGCTTGAGACATAAGTACAGGTTTTACCAGCAGTTACAATTTATGGGGATCCTAAAAATTAAATTCTTTGAGGTTCCCTTGAGCTTAAAAGGATGAATGATGGAAAAGAGAACATTGCTCGCGGTCGTGCTTGCCCTGGGAGTCTGGCTCCTGTGGTCGTATTTTTTCGTAAGGCCTCATGAGCAGAGCCAGGAACAGGCGCCTGAACAGCTTGAACGCGTTGAGCAGGCGGCCGAAACACCTCCGACGCGCGAGGCCGCTCGCCCGGCGGCGCTGACGGCCATATCGGTGAAGGGGGCGTTTCGGGAGGAGACCGTTTCGATAGCGACAGGGAAGTACACGGCCGTGTTGAGCAATCGCGGCGCGGTGATAAAGAGCTTCAAATACAACGCGCGCGGCACCGAGCTTGTGGTGGAAAACAGCGGTTTCGAGGCGAAGGGAGTCTTCGATTTCCCGCTGCATCTCAGTGAGAACGAATTTCTGCAGGGCGGAGCGCTGGACGAAGCGATGTGGGGCCTGGGCGGGGTGACGGATGGCGAGGTGCGTTTTGTCGCCGCAGTCACGCTACAAGGCGTTCCTGTTCGCGTTGAAAAGACCTATCGTTTTTTAAAAGATGCGGATTACTTTACGGTTTCGTTCAGGATACAAAATGCCGGAAACCGGAGCGTGGTCCTCCCCGGCGGGGCTGTAATTTTCTCCGCCTCCGATTTCCTGGGGCCGGCCATGGACTTCGACAACACCTACAATCAGGTCCACGGGATATACTCAGTCAATGGCAGCTTCGAGAAGAGCTCGAAGGGCGGCGGCTTTTTCTCGAAGGCTGGAATCGTAAAAAAGGAAAACGGCGTCATCCAGTGGGTGGGGATGATGAGCAGGTACTTTCTGCTCATCATGATACCGGAGGACTTTACCGGTACGGGGGTCATATCGGACAACAGACCCGGCGCCGGCTTTAGGGCCGGCATGTATCTTCCCCTCGATGAGTTGAAGGCCGGGGACACGCTTTCCAGAAACTTCAAGGTTTATGCCGGTGAGAAAAACAAGGAGAAGCTTAGGGCCGTTTCGGAGAGCGTTATCGACGCGGCCGATGTGAGCAAATGGATAGAGCCCATCCGCGATTTTCTTCTGTGGGCGCTTCTGAAGATCAATATCCTCTTCGGTAACTTCGGGTGGTCCCTGGTGGTTTTCTCCATCATCACAAAGGTCATCCTGCTGCCGCTTACACAAAAGTCGACGGAGTCGATGAAAAAGCTCCAGGCGTTAAATCCGCAGATTACCGAGTTGCGGGAGAAATACAAGGAGAAGCCGGAGATTCTCAATAAAAAGATAATGGACCTGTATAAAAAGAACAAGGTCAACCCCGCGAGCGGCTGCCTGCCGCTTCTGTTGCAGATGCCGTTCTTTTTCGCGCTGTACAGCGCTCTCATCAACGCCATAGACCTGTGGCAGGCCCCGTTCGTTCTGTGGATAAGGGACCTTTCTCTTCCGGATACGATTTTCAAGATATCCGGGTTCAACGTCAATGTCCTTCCTATCATAATGACCGGAACGACATATCTCCAACAGCGCATGACGACCGGGGAGGCGGTCGGGCAGCAGCAGAAGATGCTTATGTTCATGCCGCTTATTTTTATCGTTATTTTCTGGAACATGCCGTCGGGGCTGGTGCTCTACTGGATAATGCAGAACGCCCTGCAGATGCTGCACCAGATCTACATCAACAGAAGGGGGAAAATCAAGAATGCGGAATGATCGCATGCCGCAAGGGGCGATTTTATCATTTCGGTGAGGAGGCATATATGAAAGTGCTGGAGATCGAGGGGAAAACGGTTGAGGACGCGACAAGGAAGATGATGGCCGAGCTTGGCGTCGATGACGTCTCGAAAGTCAAATATGAGGTGCTCGACCAGGGTAAAAGCGGAATTTTCGGTTTCGGCGTTTCACGGCCGGCGAGGCTTAGAGTATATTATAACGATTCGGCGGCCGATGTCGGAGGCATTACAAGAGAGATACTTCTTACAATCCTGAAGAAGATGGAAATTGAGGGAACGGTAAAGGACATCAAAGAGGGCGAGAACAAGGTGTATGTTGAGATAGAGAGCCCCAAGTCGGGCCTGATAATCGGAAAAAAGGGCAAAACGCTCGAATCGCTGCAGTTCCTTGTGAACCTGATGGTGAACAACAAGGCCAGGAGCGAGAAGAAGATCATTCTCGACATCGAATCCTACAGGGCCAAACGCGAAAAAGCGCTGAGGAAACTCTCGAAGGAGATAGCGATCAAGGTGGCCAGGACCGGGAAACCCTGGACGCTCGAGCCCATGAATCCATTCGAACGGCGGCTTATCCATCTCACATTGCAGAACGATTCCCGCGTCACCACAAAAAGCGAAGGGCTGGGCATCTATCGCAAGGTGAAGATATCGCCCAACAGATGAAGGGATGGCGATGTCGGACGACACCATCTGTGCGCCGGCCACCGCGCCGGTGAACTCGCCCATCGCGATGATACGTGTGAGCGGCCCTGATACCTTCAGGGCCGTCGCGTCTCTGTTCAGCCGGGGCAAGGCGCTCGAACACCGGCGGGCGGTTTACGGTTCCATAATCGATGAGGGTTCCATCGTGGACGACGTCGTCGTGGTGGGTTACAGGGCTCCATCGAGCTTTACAGGGGAGGACATGGCCGAGATCTCGTGCCATGGAAACCCGATCGTGGTTAACAGGATTCTCGCCCTGCTCCTATCGCGCGGCCTTCGCATCGCCGAACCCGGCGAGTTCAGCAGCCGCGCCTTCCTTAACGGCAAGATAGACCTCACCGAGGCCGAGGCGATCAACCACATTATAACGGCCCGCGGGGAATGGGAGATCGAGGCCGCCGTGCGGCAGATGCACGGCTCGCTCCGCGTTGCAATAGACCGGATAAGACAGGGCCTCGTCGAGTTGAAGGCCGACATAGAGTGCGGTATCGACTTCTCGGAGGAGGAAATCGAGTTCGTCGGCGAGGAGGAGGCCTCCTGCCGGCTCTCCGAGATAAGGGAGCTCGTGGAGACGGTGCTGCGCCGGTGTCGCGTCGGGGAGCGCGTGAGCCGGGGTATAGACCTGCCGATAGTCGGGAGGCCCAATGTCGGAAAATCGAGCGTCCTCAACCTCATGCTGAACGCCGAGCGCGCGATAGTTTCATCCATACCGGGGACCACGCGCGACACCATCAGCGAGAGCGTCCGCATGGGGGGCCTTTTCATCAACCTGATGGACACTGCAGGGATCGATACCCCTTCCTGCGAGATCGAGGAGATCGGGATAGGCTTGAGCCTGGCCCGGATGTCATCCTCTTCGTTGCTTATGGTGGTCGTTGACGCTTCGAGCGGCATACTCGGCGAGGATCGAAGGGTCCTCGATCTGGCGGCCGGAAAGAGGAGGATTGTCCTTCTGAACAAGGCCGACCTGGTGGACGATGAAGCGCTCGCAAGACTGCGCGAGGAGCTTGGCGGAGAGGGGATTTCGTTCTCCGCTAAAACCGGCAGGGGCCTTAAGGAGCTTGAGGCGGCGATCGTCTCGACCCTGGCCGGGGATTTCGCGGATCAGAGGGATTTCTTTGTGGCCGACATCCGTATGACCGCGCTTCTGGAGGAGGCCCTCGCGGTGATGGAAAGGACCGATGGCATCATAAAGGACAAAGGGCCGGGCGAGATAATCGCCTTCGAACTTCAGACCCTCCTCGACACGCTCGGGGCCGTAACGGGTGAGGTGACGGCCGACGACGTCCTCAATTCCATATTCTCACGGTTTTGCATAGGGAAGTAGGCCCGCATCGTCATTGGCGATTATGTCGGAAATGAAGGGCGCGATAATGGCCCGGTAGCCGCTCGCCTCGTCCCTGGTATTTTTAAAGAGTTCATCATGCCGCGCCAGGGCCTCACGCGCGCCCGAGGCGTCCCCACGCCGCGCGCGAATTCGGGCCATCCGATAAAGCGCCAGGCTCCTTTCGTTGAAGGCGAGGGGGGCCGCGAGAAGGCGGGTGAGGGCGTGTTCCGCCTCGGCCAACCTCCCCTTTCTTTCGAGCTCCCCGATTATGGAGAAGGCCGGATCGATATGGAGGGGGGTCCCCTTAAGCCGTTCCCTGCGAATGTCGTCGAGCATTCTCGTAAGCCTTCCCGGGGCCGGCGGTTTAATCCTCATAATGATGTCCCTGTATTCAGGCGTTGTGCGCAGAGGGTCGAAGAGGGGCTCGCGCAGCAGGAGATCGCGCGAGTTGAATCCAAGGCTGACGGCAGCGCCGAGAAGGCGAAGAGCGCCGGCCGGGTCCCCGCGTCGGAGCATAACGAGCGATCGCTCATAGGCGAGCCAGCCCCCGGGCTCCTTAGTGGAGAGCGAATCGAGCAATTTACCGGCCGCCGCGGGATCGGACTTTTGCAGAGAGCGGTACAGATAGGGGAGCGCCATGCGTTCGCCCCGATTGAAGGCGTCGCGGTACAGGGCAGCGGCCCTTTCCGGGCGTTTTTCGATCTCCTCGATCTTTCCCGAGTTTATAAGGGCGCGGCCTCGATGCACATGATTTCCGAGCAGCGAGGAGAGCATACGGCGGGCCTGGGGCCGGCTTTCGGTATAATAAGTGTAAAACACATCATGGAAGGGGTCCGGGGGCGCCTTGCCGGGGAAGGCGGATGGATGCCCTGCGGTTATAAGTGGCACGATCGCGCAGAGCAAGGGTTTCCACAGTCGCGCCTTCATCCTAAACGCGTTCTCCGAAGAAAAAATCTTGAAAACCCCGCCATTGGGGGTTCAACTGAGCGCACGACGACATCCACGGCGGGGGTCTCGCGCGGTGGTTTACCGGAGGGCCGCCATTGCGCCGCGAGGAGCTCTGTGCCTTTCTAACCGATATAACCAGTCGGTTCAAGTGAAATTTGCCGGGATATTGGCCGAGGCCGGCGCGGGAGACGCTCATGAAAAGTCTTGCCCTTGTACTTGTAATGTTTTTAACGTCTTGCGCCTCCCAGGCCGTGCGAGAGGGGCACGAGGATGTCATTGGGGAGGGGCCCGGGCGCCTTCCTCTCGCTCTGCGCTTTCCCGGCGGCTGCGGTGACGAATGGAAGAGGAGCGTGGAAGCCATCGAGGGAAAGCTGGAAAAGAGCTACTGCGAAAGATGGAGCCTTGCCCGGCGCCACCACCTTATGGAAAAGGGCAGGGAGGCCTTTAACAGAGCGGCCGTGCAGTACGAAGCCTTAGCCGATGAGGGCATGGAAAACCGCGCCATGGCCTTGAACAACCTCGCCTGCGTTCGGCTCGAAAGCGGAAGGTTGAAGGAGGCGGAGGGGATTCTGCTCGCCTTGATCGCGGGCCGCGAGGCGATCATCCCGGCATATTACAATCTGTACATCCTCTACAGATATGCCGGAAGACTCGAGGAAGGGGCCAAGACCCTGCTATTGATGAAGGAGCGCTATCCGGAGAACAGCTATGCGGACCTGGAGCTTGGGGACATCTTTTTCGAGAGGGAGGATTACGGCATGGCCGAGCGTTTTTACCGGGATGCGCTGGCCGCGGACCCGGACAACCCGGTGACTTTGCACCGAATGGCGCTCCTAATGGAAAGGACGGGAAGGGAAAAGGAGGCGGAGATCTTCTACCGCCGCTGCGTGCGATCGTTTCCGCATTACAGGCAGGCGTACATTGATTATTCCTCGATGCTTTTACGGCAGGGTAGAAACGAGGAGGCTGGAAAGATGGTGAACAGGGCCGTTCGCCTGCCGGCAAACGACGGCGGGGGAAGATAGGGCATGCGAACCCTTAGGGGCTTGATTCCCCTTCTGGGGATTATCCTTCCGCTCTCGCTTTGCGGGCTTGCCCTCGCCGCGGATTTTAGTGGGGCCGAATCCGGTTTGCACCGGGCGGAAAAGCTGCTCTGGCATGGGGACTACCGCGGCGCTCTAGGGGAGATCGTGAAGACGGCGCAGGGCGTTGATGATCCGGCCCTCCTCGAGTACGGCCTGTTCGTGATGACCGAAGCGCTGCGATATCCGGAGATGGTCGGTGACGGCATCGTCGCGTGTGACCGCCTTGAAAGGGAGAACCGGGCCTTTGAGCGGCATGAGGAGCTTGGGGCAAGGCTTCGCCTTTTGCGAGCCAGGCTCTCGCTTATGGCAGGGGACACCCCGGCCGCGGAAAAGGCGCTTGGGGAACTCGGTTTCGTGCGGGAGTTCAGGATGATAGGGCCTTTCTCCGGCGCGACCGCGGATAATTTCGACGCGACGAGCCGTGCGGCCGGCACCCACGGCCTGCTCTCTCATCATCCGGGCAAGCTGTATCCGGTTCGATGGTTCGACGCGCGCACGGACCGCCTCGGGGTGCTCGATCCCGCGGAGAGGAGCCTGGATACATCGAACGCTCAGTATTATCTGGAGACGGAGTTTACGACAGGAGAGGCGTCCACCCGCGTGTTCCATATAGGGAAGACCGGCCATACCCGGATATGGGTGGATGGAAAGCCCATATTCCGGAGCGATACGCGGCACCGCTTCATACATGACCAGTACAGGGTCGTCGTCCGCTGCGGGCCCGGTCGGCACCGCGTGCTCGTCCGCATTGGGGATTCGCTCTCGGATGGAATCCGTTTTTCACTGCGGCACAGGGCGACAGGAGAGGAAGAGCGCCGTGCAAATTTCTTCGAGGCCCTTGAAGCCATGCGGTCCCGCGCTTCAAGCGGCGGACCGGATGAGGCTTACCGGGCCGGCTTTTTATTGTATGCGGCGGGCTTGAACAGCGAGGAGGGAGGTGAAGCCGCCGCGTTATTACAGTCGGCGATGGAAAGCGGCGACTACGGGCGCATGGCGCGATACTATCTGGCGCTATGCAGGGACGACGAGGAGAAGCGACTTAGCCTGTTGAGGGAGGCGGCGGATGGCGACGAAACGGCATTGCTGCCGATGGCGAAGATCGTCCAGTCCCGCATGGATGGCGGATTCATATATGAGGCCCCTCCGCTGATCGATCGGATAAAGGGCATGAATCCCTCCTGTCCGGCGGGCCGGGAGCTGGAGGCGTCGTACTTTCTGGCGAGGGGCTGGCATGATGAGGCGCTCAAACGGGCTTCGGCTCTAGAGGATTCGGGCTTTCCTTCGGTCGGGGCCTCCATTCGAGCGCGGGTGATGTTTTCAAGGGGACTATACGCCAAGGCGGCATCCGAATACGAAAGGCTCCTGGAAATGGACCGCTTCAACAGGGAGACCGCGAAAGCGCTCGCGGAATCGCTGGAGCTCTCGGGGGAGCCGGCGGCGGCGTTGTCCATCCTCGAGGAGTCCGCGCATATCTTCTACTGTGACGCCTCGATGCGCCGCCGGCTGGCGACGATGGCGGCGACCGTTCGGGGATGGGACGCGGCGCTTCCATATCTTGGCGCCGCTCTCGGCATGGCTCCGGACCACGGCGGCATCCTGTTCGACCTTGGTTCCCTGTACCACCGCAGGGGGAACAGCCGCATGGGCCTTCGATATATGAAGGAGGCATTGGCGCGGAATCCGGACGACTACAGGATCAAGGAATACATAGAGGCCATAGAACGCACACCCGACGCCCTGGCGTCTTACAGAGTTCCGGTGAACGACGCGCTGATCGAGAGGGCGGAAGAGCACCGCTCCGAGGCCGCGGTGATGATCCTGGACGAGTGCGTCATTAAAATAACGGCGGACGGCTCCTTCGAAAAAAACGTGAGAAAGGTCTTCCGAATAAACGCCGATAGCGCCATAGGCGATTTTTCCACCCAGTATATCGTTTTCAACCCGGAGACGGACAGCGTAGACAACGTGCGCTGCGTGGTGAGCCATGGCGGTGAAACCGTTGAAAGCTCACAGACATATACCCGTTCTCTGTCCGACCCCGAAAGCCGCCTGTACTATGACGTGCAGGCCAGGGTGCTCGCCATCCCCTCGCTGGGGCGGGGGAGCCTTGTGGATATGAGCTACAGGCTTCGTTCGGGAGAGGCGCGCCTGTACAGGGGCTATATCGGCGAGCGGATAATGGCCGGGGGTGGATACCGGACTCTTGTTTCCAACATAGTCATAAGCAGGCCCGAGGGTATGCCCCTGCACGTATGGCCGAGCTTATTGGATAAGAACAGAATCTCCGTTAAAAGGGACGGCGAGAGTCTGATCCACCTCTTAAGGATCGAGAACCTCAGGCCAGTCCGGAACGAAGTCGCCATGCCCCATCACAGCGAGATCATCCCCTCGCTCACGGTGAGCTCTCATGGCGGTTGGGATGAGGCGGCGGGCTGGTACGCCTCCCTTATGCGCGGTAGAAGCTCCATGAGCGCGGAGATGCGGCGCGATCTGGCGCGACTGATTGCCGGCGGGGATTCCGATATCGAAAAAACGCGAAAAATTTACAATCACGTCAATTCGTTGATCCGCTACGTCGGTTTCGAGCTCGGCCTGGGTGGGTTACAGCCGCGAAGAGCGGACCTGACCTACGCCACGCGCATGGGGGATTGCAAGGATATGAGTCTGGTCCTGGTCTCAATGCTTCGCGCGGCTGGTATCGATGCGCGCATGGCCCTGATACGGACCAGGGAGCGGGGCGCGCTGGACCGGTCGATTCCCTGCGTCGGCCAGTTCAATCACGCGATCTGCTACGTCAATCTCGAAGGGGGGATATTTCTCGACGCCACGGCCAGGATGGCCGGTTTCCGCGAGCTTCCATCCGGGGATAGAAACGTCCAGTCGCTGGTCATCGGCGAGAGGGGCCACTCCTTCATCGACACCGGCGGGCGGTTTTATCACGAGAACAATGAAACGGTGGTCACCGATGTGAACATCGATCCGCAAGGCGGGGCCGTATTCAAACGTAGTCTTAGCAAAGGCGGCGCATTCGCCCGAACGGTGAGGAGTGACCTTCTCGATGAATCGAAAAAACTCAGGGAGATTGGCGCTTACTGGAATTCGAAATACAGCGGGGCCAGGGTGAGCGGCCTTAAGGCGCTCCAAACCGGGACCGAGGAACCGGCGGTATATTCTTATGAGGTCAGGCTGCCATACTTCCTTTCGACAACCGGAGAATACGCGGCGTTTCCCGCGTTCATTGCGCCCTCGGATTATTACCGAGAGTATGGCATGATGAAATCTCGTGTTTCCCCGGTCATGATTTCGGGGGGATGGACGAGCGATACCGTGATTCGCTTCAGCATTCCGAAGGGATGGGCCTTCGAGGTCCTGCCTGCCCCCGAGAAGCGAACGCATCCGTCCTTTTCCGCCAGGTTCGAGTACATAAGAAGGGGCGACTCGGAAGTGGAGGCGAGATCCAGGGTCGTTTTCCAGGATTCGAAGGTCCGCCCGGAGGATTACGGCATCTTTAGAGATTTCCTCATCTTCATATATAGAAAGGAGAATGAGAGGATAATCATCAGAAATTTGGAAGGAGCGGGGATCCGGGATGCGCGTTAGATATCTCGCCGCCGTGGCATCGATTCTTCTAATATTATCGGCCGCTTCAAAGGCCGCTGGAGGCGACCCAGCATCGTATGAGGCTCGGGTTTTTTCGGCATTCGCGGCGGGGGATTATTACGCCCTGTATGAAGCTATCGAGAGCCTGTTGATGGAACACCCCGGTTCACCGGAAGCTGCGCTGTACCTGTCGGATCTGGTGACGCTTGCAGACGTTTACGGGAGGGCAAGGGTCGAGGATTCCCTTTCGCGGATTGCGGCGCGACTGAATGAGGAAAAACCGGAACACGCCGGCCTTTATGGGCTTGGCATTCTGCTGCAACGCGAAAGGCTGGCGCGCCGCTACTCGCCTGGAGCGTTGGCCGGAATAGTGAAGGAGCTGCGTCCCATATCCAAATGGATGGTCAGCGGGCCCTATCATCGCTATGGCGCGGGCGACATCGATCATCCATTTCTACCGGAAATCGCCCCACCGGCGACCGGAGAGGTAGCGCGTTGGAAGAGGGTATCCGCCGACCCTAAACAAGGGGAAATCGACTTTGCCCGCGTTCTGGCGCCCGGAAGGGGGGTGGCCTATGCCGCGACCGCCATCGGCCCGGGACGTCCCGTGAGGTTACGGATCTATTCATCCTGCCCTTATCGCCTGTACCTGAACGGTCGCCTGGCCCTCGCCAATGTCGAGAGGGCCGCGCGCCGTTCATCTCGCGTAGTCGAACTAAAGGCGGAAGGCGCCGTGGCGCTGATGATTAAGCTATACAGGGAGGACGACTGGAAATTCAGGGCGATCGTGACCGATTTGAACGATGTCCCTATCGATACGGAAACGATACCCATGAACAGCCCGACCGGCTCTTGTGAATTTACGGAGGTGATGGATTATCCCTATGCGGAGCTCGTTCGGCGGCTGCATGGCAAAGAAAGGGGCGCGCTTTTTCATCTGGGGAGCTTTTTCAGCGAACGGGAGAGCCGTGAGGCGGAAAAGTATTTCAGGCTGGGAATTGGCTCAGAGGCGGGATTTCCGTGCCGATATTTTCTGGCGGAATCCCTGCTTGGAGCCTCCGGCAATGACCGGGGAACGGCGGAGTATATGGAGGCGGCGCTTATCTATCGTGAACTGTCGGATTCCGACGCTGCGTTTATGCCCGCGCGTTACCGCCGTCTCCAGAACCTAATCGACCGCCAGTCCATGGCCGAAGCCTTTGTAGAGGGAAGGCGCCTGACGGAGGAGGCGCCGCGCTTTCTGCCGCTTCGGGTTTTGTACTCCTCCATGCTGGCGGGGCTGGGCTACGAGAGGGAATTCGAACAGGATTCCGAGGCTTTAATAAAAGAATTTCCCTCTTCGTCCTCTCCGGCAAAGATTATAGCCTCTTTCAACGCCAAACGCGACCCGGCGCGCTCCGCCCGGCTGTACCACAAAGCGATCGAGACGGAATTCGATAAAAACGCGCTTGAAGCGCTGATCCGTATCCTTCGAGGCATGGGGCGACACTCTGAAATAGTGGATCTTGTAGAGCGTTTCGATCATTTCCACGAATACGATAACGAGAGGATAGACGCGCTAATTGAAATGGGAGAATACGAACGCGCCTCCGGGCTGCTCCTTGAAAGCATCGCCGTTAAGGAGGACCCCGAATATTATCTGCGTCTCGGAATGATATCGTATCTCGAGGGAGAGGCGCCGTCCCTGTACTGGGGTAAGATGCTTGCCATATCCCCGTCGCTTTTCCTGATGGGCGATCTTCTGGACTATGTTACCGGCCTCGGGCCGGATTATCCTCTTTCACGGGAACGCGAGGAAAAGGGGGAGGACTATATTGACCGATGGGTGCGCGGAGGGATCAAGCCTTCGGGCGCCCCTTCCGAGGTGCTCTTCAGGCAGAGGGTGTATCGCCTCAACCGTGACGGAAGCGGCCGCGTGTTCTGCGAAGACGTAATCTATGTGCACGACAGCCGAGGAATAGAACGCTATGGTGAATTCAGGCTCGATCATGGCTCCAGGGTGTATCCGCTCAGGGCCCGGGTCTATAGGGAGGGTGGGGGTTACAGCGATGCGGGCAGGATTGTCAGGGTTGACGGCTCCTCATTCCTGTCACTTCCTTCACTTGGCGAGCGTTCGATTATACATGTTTCGTATTACGCGGATAATCCGTTCAGCCTGCGTGGTGATTCGGTGTTCTTCGCGACGCCGCTCCTTGAGGTGCACGATTTTGACGAGGCGCTCGGCGTATTTTCGTGCAGGGTGACGGTTCCGGAGGACATGGATGTGCGGGTGGTATTTACCGGTGGGCCGGTGAGTAAAAGAAGGCGCGATGGAGGAATGGAATACTCCATGAGGATTGAAAATCGGGCCCCGGTAAGAGTGGAGAAGGCGATGGGCAACCGGCTTAACTACCTGCCTATTTACGCGATATCCACCATGCGCGACAAAAAGGATTTCGTACGATGGTACAACTCTCTCATACGGGGCTCTTCCGACCTGCGGGCCGATGACATACGCTCGAAATTCGGCTCAAGGGATGTACGGGATACGATCCGCGCCGTGTACGAGTACGTTTCCCGGGAAATCGATACGCTTGGAAACGTACTGTACTATCCCGATAGCGCGGCGGCAACGATGATGAAAAAACGGGGAACGCCGGAGGACAAGGCAGTGCTTTCCAGGGCCATCCTGGAGTGTCTGGGGATACGCTCATACATCGCGTTTGCCGCGGAACGGGATTTTCCGGATCTGGGCGGATTTGTGTCTCCTGCCGGTTTCACACACGCCTTGCTCTTTGTCCCGATCGACCGCCATAGAGGCGTGTGGATGGATTACTCGCGATCCTACAATGGTTTTGGGGTAGTGGTTCCGGCCCTGGAGGGCGCCGATGCCCTTGTAGTTATCCGGGATTACGCCGAGATTCGGACCATCGCGGGCTCGAGGATGGATGGAAGCAGGATCGATCTGGACGTGCGCCTGGAAGATGGAGGAAACGCCGTATTCAGGGGACGGGTGAGCTTCCACGGCGGCAGGGAGGGCCTGCGATCCCTTTTTTTTAACGCGGATACGAGGGAGGAGATGATCAACCGCTTGCTGGGGCGGATGTTCCCTGCCTTCAGTCTCGATGATTTTCAAATGGAGGGACTCGATTCGGTGGATGGGCCTTTCGATCTGAGGATAAGCGGCAGGGCGTTCGCCATTACCGCTACGACCCCCGACAGGATCATCCTAACGCCGGTGCTAAACGAGAGCGAGGCGCTCGGCCTTGCGGACGAACGGGCACGGACACATCCATACCGTATAATACGCCCGGTAAACGAATCGGAGCGGTATCGGTTCAGGCTGCCGGATGGCTATCGTAAAGCGGCAATAGAAAGAGAGGACTCGCTTAAAAGCAGGTTTGGGTACGCCTCTATACGCGCGTCGAAGGCCGCGGGCGAAACCGAGCTAGTAGTCGAGAAAGAGGTCCACGTCGGCGCGGCGAGGATAGAACCGGCCGATTATGGTGAGTTCGTCGACTTCTGCGAGGGGATACAGAGGGCCGAGCGGCGCTATGTGATTATCGAGAAAACGGAATGATCCGGCCGCGGGCCATTCGACACCAGGGGAAGCTCAGCCGGGAATCATGTGAAAGATGAACCAGAGAAAGAAGACGATGATGAGCATCCCCCAGAGCGCCACTATCCCTATCGAGATCTCGGGATGTCTCTTTATCCACTGAAAGAGCCCGGACTCGCGGTATTCCAGGATTATATTGAAAATCTTGCTGCTTGAGCCGGGTTTGCCTTTCGGTCGGCGTCGAGGCGCGGAAGCGCTCTGGCCGTTCTTTTCGCTGGCCTGTGTCATATTGGATGTTCCTCACGGTTGTTTGTGATCGGCGAACGGCCCTGTATCAAGACGTTAAACCGCGTACAGATCAATGCTATACCGGTAAAAACCGTATGTCAATACTATATGATGGCCCTGGAAAAATTAATTCAGCCGCTTCGCCCCGCCGATTTTTCGGAGCGTAAAGAGAAAGTCCGCACTTGCTTGACACGCGCCGTAAATATTGTAGACTGCTGTCAATCAGCGCTTGCAGGACGGCCCCCCGATGGCAAACAGAATTTTGCGCTTTGGCGTCTCGATAGAGGAGAAACTGTTCCAGCAGTTCGACGGCCTTATATCGGAGAAAGGCTATGTAAACCGGTCAGAGGCGATCAGGGATCTGATACGAGACGCGCTCGTGCGCGAGGAAGCTTCGTCGCCGGAGTCCGAGGTCATTGGCACCCTCACCCTCGTCTACAGCCACGAGGTGCGGGAGATCGCCGAGCGCCTTAACGATATCCAGCACGATAATTACCGCAACATTATCTCCGCCGTGCACGTCCACCTCGACGAGCACAACTGCCTGGAGGTCCTCATTCTGAAGGGAGAATCCAGGATCGTAAAAAAGATCGCAGACCGGCTCCTGTCCATAAAAGACGTGCGGCACGGGAAGCTAACCATAACGACGGCGGGAAGCGGCCAGGGTTAGCTTAGTCGCCGGTGGGGCGCGGCTCTCCGGAATCCGGAATGGAAAAATGCTCAACTATAAAGACCGCCGGTCCGATAATTAGATAAAGGGATACTGTGCTCATTTGGCCGCGCCGAGGCAGCGGAAGGGCCTCCCGCGCGCCGGGAACGAAAGGAGTTGTTCCGTGAAGGCAACAGGGATGTTCGCAATCGCCTGGCTTGCGCTGTTCGTCTTTTCCGGTGGATCGTACTGCGCGCCGCCGCGAAGCGTATCCGTACGCGGCGATGGCGGTATACATAACGAAAATTACGAAAGCAGCCAGGCCAGAGATATGACCATCCTGCACCGTTGGAGTGATGAAGAGACGGTGTATGAAGATTTCGGGTTTGATTATTCGGACCGAAATGAAGACAACGGATACGCAGGGAATGAAAATACCGGCCATGGTCGAGCACGGCCACTCCCGCGTGAAGATAAAGGCGCTGACGAGCCCGACGGAAAGGCGGACACATCGGATTCACGCGACCGGCAAAAGCTCATCGGTGCGGACAACGCTCGCAAGCAAAGTCAAAAGCCTGCGACATCGAATACAGAAGGGACAATAAGCCACACGGTTAAGAAAAACGACACCCTTTACGGCCTCTCCAGGCGGTACGGCTGCTCGGTCAATGATATTACCCGTCTGAACGGTCTTAGAAAAAGCGACGCGATTAAAGTGGGAATGAAACTGAGGGTTCCCTCCTGCGGAAGGCCTGTCTCTAAAGCAAAAAAAACCGTGGCCGGAAGGCCCGAACCGGCGGCGAACATCGACTTCAGATGGCCGCTTCCGCGCGTGTTCGCCGTGCGAAGGGATTCCGCCGAAGGTGTAAAGCCCCTGGGGGTGGAGATTACGGGGAGGCCCGGCACTGTCGTGGTATCGGCCGCGCCCGGAGTGGTGAAGCGAATCGGGGACATGCGGGGTTACGGCCGCTACGTAATCATATCGCATGGCGAACGCTTCGTGTCCGTGTATTCTCGCATGGGAGAGATAAGGGTGAAGGAGGGTGAAAGCATACCTTCGGGCGCGGTAATAGGAAAGATCGACGATGGAAGCCGAAGCATCCATTTTCAGATAGGGCACGGCGGAAAGCCAGTGGATCCCTTGAAATATCTGCCCCAGAGGAGCTGATATCCCCGGCCCGGTTCCGCCGTGTTGGAGCTTGCGATTTTTTCTTGGCTTGGCCCGGGTGTTCCCCGGCTTGTAGACGAAGGCCGCCGTCCCCCCATTCCCGTCGATCCGTTGGCGGCTGAGCAGAAATGTTCCCCGCCGAAGCGGGCAAATCCTTGAAGCTGAATGCCCGGGGCATCTCGCTTAGGCCGACGATTCCCGGCTCCGTTTCTTAAATTGCAACTGCCGGTAAAATCAGTACTTTTGTTTCGAGGCTGTCCAAAAGCTGCTTTTTTGGCAACCCCTCTCTTCAGTCGGTGAAAGAAATAACGAGCTTTGTTACTTTCGCGGGGCGGGAAAACCCAACTTTTATGACTGTCCATAATAATTAGAGTTTTCCCATAGTGAGGGTGATGCCGGCCAGGACGGGCCCTTCGGTGCAGCGAGAGGAGACTCGGGTGATGGTCGGGAATAAGGGAACGGGGGTAGAATTCACGCGAATTCGAATTAATTAATACTGGCGGCGTTGCGCCGGGCGTTATATATTCAGCGTCGCGGCGGGCGCTAACACGCTTGAAACGGAGAAAATGAATGAAGAATGAAAGGGGCGTGCTGTTCGGAGTGGATTACTATCCCGAGCAATGGGAGCGTTCTTTATGGAAGTCGGATTTTCGGCGGATGAGGGAGATGGGGTTTCGCTCGGTCAGGATGATGGAGTTTGCGTGGGCGCTATTGGAGCCGGCCCCCGGGAGGTTCGACTTTTCCCTTTTCGACGAGGCGATCGCTCTTGCAGCATCAAACGGCCTGAGCGTGGTTCTGGGGACTCCGACGGCAAGCTTCCCCGCCTGGCTGTATAAGAAGGACCCCGGGATGGTCCAGATCCATCCCTCGGGGGTTTATCGTGATTTCGGAACGCGCCGACAGGCCTGTTACAACTCGACCACCTACCGAAGGGCCGCGTCGAAAATTGTCGATGCGCTCGCGCGCCGCTACGGAAAGCATCCAGCGGTAATCGGCTGGCAGATCGACAACGAGATCGGGCATGAGGGCTCGGACAGATGCGTCTGTCCTAACTGTGCCGGTGCCTGGGTCTCATGGCTAAAAAACAAATACCGAAAAATTCAATCACTGAACTCCGAATGGGGAACCGTGTTCTGGGGCACCTGCTACGACCGATTCGACCAGGTGCCCGTGCCGCGAAAACAGATCTCCAGCATGCAGAGCCCGGGGCTCGCGCTCGACTACGACCGTTTCTGTTCGGATTCGGCGGTCGCTTTTGTCGATATGCAGATGAAAATATTGCGCCGGCACATCAGAAAAGGCCAATGGGTGACCACCAACCTCTATCCGACGCCGCATTATCCGGTCATCGACATGGAGCGCCTTTGCCGTAACATGGAGATGGTGGCCTTCGACAATTATCCGGTGTGGGGCGACCAGGACGAGCCGCTGCCGTACTATTTCACCGCGTATATCCTTAGTTATATCCGCGGTCTGAACGATCGGGGCCGCTATGCTGTTTTCGAGCAGTTCAGCGGATTCCAGGGCCACACCTGTCTTGGTTACCTTCCGCCGGACAAACAGGTGACGCTGTGGACAAATCAGGCCATCGCCCATGGGGCCGACCACATCTATTACTTCCGCTGGAGGACTGCGCCTTTCGGGCAGGAGCAGCTCTGTTACGGGCTGTTCGATCCGGATGGTGCTCCGACCTCCAGATCGGCGGCGATCGCGGAAAACATGAGCGCGCACCGCGAGGCATTCGAGCGTTTCGCCGATCAGGGCGTTCGTTCCACGGCGTGCGTCGTTTACGACAAGGACAACAGCCGGGTGATAAAGGAGCAATATCTTTCAAAGGGGATCTATCTGACACCCACGCCCTATATGCAGGTAGGATATGACCTCGAGTTGGCGAGACATTTCGTTCCATATTCGCTCTTTAATGTAAACGCCGATGTGAAGAGCGCTCAAAGCGTGGATCTCTCACGCTACAAAATAGTGAGCCTCCCGCTGTACCAGATGGCCGACCCGGAATTTGTGGGGCGTCTGGGCGAGTGGGTGCGGGAAGGAGGGACCCTGGTGCTCGGATGGAGGGCGGGTGCGAGGGACTTGAAGAACCACGCGGCAGGAGCACAGCTTCCCGGTATTTTTACGGATATGGCGGGCTTGAGGATAAAACGCTTCGAGTCGCTCAATGCCGGGAAGGTGGGTATACGCGTGGGCATGATTCCGGCCAAAAGCGAGGTCTGGGCGGAGATCCTGGAGCCGGTGACGGCGAAGCCGATCGCCTGGTATCGCGACCTCCGCAAACACTATAGCGGCGCGCCGTGCGTAACGGCGAACGAGTACGGCAAGGGTAGGGTTTATTACTTCGGGACATCCCCGGGGCCGTTGGCGGTATTCTTGCTGTTTCGAAAAATACTGAAAAGGGCCGGGCTAAGGCCGCGTTTCAAGGGAATGGGGGTGGAGGTGGTAAGCAGGACGACAGAAGAGGGGACTCGGATGGATGTGGTGCTCAATCATACGGCCGGGCACCGCTGGTATGGTTTGCGCCGTATAGAGCCGTATGGGGTTCGTTTCATCGAAAGGAAATGAAACGGGGGGACATCATCCCCCCATCGTTGTCGGGCAATGTGGTTAGCGGCTCTATTTTATGAACTCTTTGGATTTCAGGATACAGATGATGGACTGGGATATCTCCTCCGGGGTGATTCTCGAGACATTGAAGGTAATGTCGTAGGATGATGGGTTCTTGGCGTCGAACTTGAGGTACTGGGTCAGGAAGTCGTGGCGCTCGCGGTCCTTGCGCTCGACGAGTTTTTCCGCCTCAAGGCGGTCCTTGATACCGGCTGTTTCCATGGTCTTCTGGATGCGGTATGTGAGCGGAGCGACCAGCTTTATATGGACGCCGTATCTGAGCGAGCGCGTAATCATGACGCCGGCGCGCCCAATGATTATGGAGCGTCCGTGAATGGACAGGCTTCGGATGGTCTGAACGAGCTTCTGGTATACCGAAACCTGCGGAGGGTAGTCGGTCAGTATGGTCCTCCAGAATTCGCCGATCTCCTCCCTGCGCCTGGTGTCGATGGTTTCGCACAGGGTTTCCTCTATATTGTGGTCCTCGCATATCTTGTCTATCAGTTCCTTGTCGTAGGACTTCCAGATGTCTATATCCTCGTATTTGTTAAGGGCCTCCGCAAGGGTATCCGCTATCGCGGCCGCGTTACACCCATACTCTCGCGAGATGGTGATAAAGGGACGGGGCTCCTGTTTTTCGACAAGCCTGGCTTTCTGCGTCTCCCAGAGTTTGAGCTGTTTCTGAATCGATTTCTCGAGCGCCGATCCTTTTATGTAGCGGCTCATGTGTCACCTCTCGATAATTGCGATTGATCGCTTTCTCCGACGGGCGGCCGCCGACTCTGACCGCATCGGGCTATCCATTAAAAACTGAATACTGTATAATAAACATATAAATACGTGGCCCAAAATTAGTATTTGTTTTATATTAATCAACGATTTTCTTTTGGGATTTTGTATTTATTTTCGATGATAATGTCGGAAGTCGTAGCCTGTTGCACCGCTCCTTATGGATCATATATAATTCTTCAGCAGTTCCATCACCGCCGCGTCCACGGAGCCGAAGCGGGACTTTAGCTCTCTTTTTACAGCCTCCACCTGGCCGTCGCGGCCGAAGTCGGAGAGAAGCCTGTACAGTCCGAGACGCCTCCCGATGATAAAGCTCTCCCTGTCGTCGGCGCTCATGCCGAGATAGCGGTCGATGACCGATAGGATGCGCCCCCGGCCGGCCGGCATGCTCCCCTCGACGTCTTCAAGCAGGTTCATCATGTGATCGCTTTTTATCGTGCTCGTTATGTCCCCGAGATTTTCGACAAAGAGGCGGATCTCCCGTACCTTGCCATCCTCCGAGAGGGGAACCCATTCCCCCGCGGCCATTATGTCCGCAAGCGGTGTCCCGGGCAAGGGAACGGTGCTTCGCAGGCGGATAAAGGTCGGATTTATGGCGCTGAGCACACGGGCCGATTCGAGTGCGTTCTCCCTGCTGAAGCTTTCGCCTCCAAGGCCGGGCATGTAGTATTCGGAGAGGTCGAAACCCGCATCCATGGCCTTGCGGCCGGCGAGAATGTGCTCTTCCGCCGTTACCCCCTTTGATATTAGCTCGAGCACGCCGTCGCAGCCCGATTCCATGCCGATATGGAGGCGAGTAAGCCCGGCGGCTCGGAGTTCTGATAGCTCTTCGGGGCTTTTTTTGCTTACGGTTTTTGCCCGCGCGTAGGAGGTGACGCGTTCGATGAATGGGAATCTCGCTTTGAGATGCCGCAGTATCTCCACGAGGTCCTGGGTATTCATGATGAGCGAGTTGGCGTCCTGCAAAAAGGCCGTCCTCATGCCGTACTGCATCCAGAAGGCCACCTGCCTGTAATATGATTCTGGGGTGGGGTCGTCCGCGCGAGCCTCGGTAAGAACCTCCTCGCTCACTCGTCCGTCGAGGCCCTGCTGGACGGACGCCTCGGAAAGCCTTAGCGCGATGCTATGCATGCCGTCGATGTCGGCCTTTATTTCATCGACCGTGCGCCGTGAGAATTTTTGGTCCCGGTAGGTAGAGCAGAAGGCGCAGCGGTTCCAGGGGCAATTTCGCGTGATGCGGAGCAGAATGCTGTAGGCCTCACTGGGAGGGCGGATGGGGCCGATTTCGAACGAGTTGTTCATTGCGCTTTTCTGAATTCCCATTGTTGATGATGTAGGCACAAGCCCTGAAGACAAGTAAACAGAACCCGGTCGACTCGGCTACCATAAAATGGCGGCAGGCAGCGGGTGTGAATTAAAATCCGGGTGAATATGCTGTAATCGCGAGGAGCGTAGCGACGCAGCGATCTAAAAAGGCAAGAAATCAGACCATGGAGTTTAGCATAAAGAGATTGCCATGCCTCGATAAGGCCGATGCTTACTATGGCATTAACTAAGCCAAAAATTCAATTCACTCCGGCGGCAGCTCATGGAAAAGCGGATAAAAAGAATTTGACACAAAGAGCCATCAAACGACGTAATGAGCACTAATTTCAACTGGGAGTCCTGCCGCATGAGCGAGGAAATCAACGAGCTGGTACGCCAGCGGATCGAAAAGATAGATCAGTACCGCCGTAGCGGCATAAATCCATATCCACCTCGTTACAGGCGCACTCACACCACCGAAGAGGCCCGGGGCGTCTTCAGGGAGGATGAAAAACCCAAAGTCAGTATAGCGGGCCGCCTGCGCTCCAAGCGCGTAATGGGCAAGGCCTCGTTCGCGCACCTTGAGGACCAGTCCGGCCAGATGCAGCTCTACGCCCGCAGAGACGATATGGGCGAGGAGTCTTATGAACTCTTCAAATCCCTCGACTTAGGCGACGTTATCGGCGTGGAGGGGTTCGTTTTCAAGACCAAACAGGGCGAGATCAGCGTCCACGTGGAGGGACTCACGCTTCTCGCCAAATGCATACGGCCGCTTCCGTCGGTCAAGGAGAAGGACGGGCGGCTCTTCGACGAGTTCGCCGACCGCGAGATGCGCTATAGGCAGCGCTACGTGGATCTCATCGTAACGCCCAAGACGCGGCAGGACTTCATCATGCGAAGCCGGGTCATTACGGGCATCCGCGAGTATCTGACGCGGCGGGGTTATATCGAGGTCGAGACGCCGATGATGCAGGCCATACCCGGAGGCGCCGCTGCGCGCCCATTCATCACCCACCACAACGCGCTCGACATCGACCTCTACCTTCGCATAGCCCCGGAGCTCTACCTGAAGCGCCTCGTGGTAGGGGGCTTCGAGAAGGTCTTCGAGCTCAACAGGAATTTCAGGAACGAGGGCATCTCCACGCGCCACAACCCGGAGTTCACCATGCTTGAACTCTACGAGGCCTATGCCGACTACGAGACCATGATGCACATAGCCGAAGACATGATCTCGAAATTGGCCCGGGAGCTATTGGGCTCCATGAGTCTGGAATACCAGGGCTCGAAGATCGACCTCACCCCCCCATGGAAGAGGGCGTCGTTCGTGGACCTAATACGCGAGTATTCCGGGCTCGATTTCTCGACAATCGCCTCCGTGGAGGAGGCGCGCCGCGTGGCCGAATCGATCGGCGTAAAAACGACGGATAAGATGAACCTGTGGGAGATCGCCGGGGAGGTCTTCGATGAGAAGGTGGAGGCGAGCCTGGTACAGCCGGTCTTCGTGACCGACTATCCCAGGGAGCTTTCGCCGCTCTCGAAGTCGCGCGAGGACAACCCCGATTTCGTAGAGCGTTTCGAGATATTCATCGCGGGCCGCGAGATGTCGAACGCCTTCAGCGAGCTAAACGACCCCTTCGATCAGAAGGCCCGTTTCGAGGAACAGGTGCGCAAGAGGGAGGCAGGCGACGACGAGGCGCAGATGATGGATTACGACTATATCAACGCCCTCGAATACGGCATGCCGCCGGCGGGGGGCATGGGAATAGGCATAGACCGGCTGGTCATGCTTTTCGTAAACACCGCGTCGATAAAGGACACCATACTCTTTCCGCTTTTAAGGCCGGAAGGCAAATAGGGAGCTCCAATGCCGATACACTACTCCCGTGAGCGCTACGGCTGGAACCTGCACCGCTTTCTTTACGACTGGGTTCTCTCGTGGGCCGAATCCCCGTTCGGCGTGACGGCGCTTTTTATCCTCGCTTTTGCCGAGTCGTCGTTTTTCCCGGTACCGCCGGACGTACTGCTCATAGCGCTTGTCCTCGGAGCCCGGGAAAAGGCGTGGGGGTACGCGCTGGCCTGCTCGTTCGCTTCGATCTTGGGCGGCCTTTTCGGATATTTTATCGGCTGGGGCCTGTGGTATACGGGGGGCGAGTTCTCGTCCATCGCGCGCTTCTTTTTCGAATATATACCGGGATTTACCGTGGACGTTTTCAACAGAGTGGCCGCGATGTACGAGGAGTTTGGTTTCTGGATCGTTTTCACCGCGGGTTTTACGCCGCTCCCCTACAAGGTGATAACCATCACGGCAGGGGTCGCGAAGATAGACATAGCGGTCTTTGCGTTCGCTTCGCTGATCAGCAGGTCGCTCCGTTTCTTCCTTGTGGCGGGGCTGATATGGAGGTTCGGGCCCCCCATACGGGAGTTCATCGAGAAGCGCTTCAACCTGCTGGCCATAGTGTTCGTCGTGCTCCTGGTCGGCGGGTTCGTCGTTATAAAATATCTCCTTTGACCGATATGTTTGACCATGTGAACAGAGAGGAGCTGTTGACCTCATGGGTCGGCGGCAAACGAATTTCTTACAAGAAGAACGGCTCCGGCCCACCCCTCGTATTTCTCCACGGATGGATAGGCAATGAGGACACCTTCGGTTTCTGCCGGGAGGCCTTTGGGCGCCATTTCACCGTATACCGTCCGGCGTGGCCCGGTTACGGCGGGAGCGGGCCCCTCGGGCGTTTTTCCATCGAGGAACTCGTGGAGCTTGCGAGGGGTTTTATACTGGGGCTCGGACACGATAGGGTGACCCTTTTCGGCAACTGCCTTGGCGGGAATACGGCGATGGAATTCGCCAGACTCCATCCCGAAATGATCGAGCGGCTGGTGCTCATAGAGGTCTATGATTTCGTGCCCTGGTATCTTCACCTGCTGCTGGTTCCCGGGCTCAACGGCCTTCTCTATCGCATGTTTCTTCGAAGCATGACGGGTTTTCATTTTTTAAACAGCTTTCTGCCTCTTCAGAAAGCCGGCGGCAGCAACGGCCTTCGCTATACCGAGGATGGGTTCCGGCGTACACCGGTCCGCACCGCGATACTCTTCATGAGGGCCATCCACAGTTTTGCCCGGCGCAGAAGGGACTATTATCATTCCAACTATCGAAGCGATGTTCCCACCATCTATGTGGAGGGCGGAAGGAGCTTCGGGCCGGTCAAGGCCTTCAGGGACCTGGTGGAGACCTATTACAATGACCTTAGCATAGTTACAATTCCCGAAAGCCTTCATAATCCCGTCATGGAGCGACCGGATCTATTTATTGATCGGGTGCTCCCGCTGGTCGCATCCACGGCCTGACCGGGAACTCATCGCGAAAGCGGGCGTACCATATGGCACTTGGGTTCTCTCCGGCCTGACGCTTATTTCCTCCTGCCCTGCGCCGCCACCGCCTCCGCGGCCCTGCGCGCGGCCTCCTCGTCGCCGAGGTAATAGTGCCGAAGAGGAATGAGATCATCGTCGAGCTCGTAGACGAGGGGGATGCCGGTCGGTATGTTGAGCTCCGCTATGTCCCCGTCGCTTACGCGATCCAGGTGCTTTACCAGCGCGCGAAGGCTGTTGCCGTGGGCGGCTATGATGATGCGGCGTTTGGCGATCAATTCCGGCTTGACCGTATTCTTCCAGAAGGGCATGAAACGGCGCACCGTATCGGCGAGGCATTCGCCGGACGGGAGCTCGGCGGCCGGTACATCGGCATACCGGGGGTCGCGGCCCGGATGCCGGGGGTCGGATGGGTCGAGCGGTGGTGGCGGAACGTCATAGCTGCGCCTCCAGAGATGGACCTGCTCGTCCCCGTATTTTTCCGCAGTTTCGGCCTTATTGAGGCCCTGCAGGGCGCCATAGTGGCGCTCGTTGAGCCTCCATGTCTTGGTTACGGGGATCCACAACAGGTCCATCTCGTCCAGCACGATGTTCAGGGTCTGAATGGCCCTCCTGAGGACGGAGGTGAAGGCAAGGTCGAAGATAAAGCCGCCTTCGGAAAGCAGCGCCGCTGCGCTTTTAGCCTCCATAACGCCCTTTTCGGAGAGGCCGACATCGGTCCAGCCGGTAAACCGGTTTTCCCTGTTCCAGTCGCTTTCACCATGACGAAGCAGCACCAGTTTACGCATTGAAACCTCCCCGCCGCCCGGAAAGCGTTTTTCCCCGAAGGGCGGCTCCACCGGGCGGCCATGAGCGATGAAGTCGATCCATTATAATAATCGAAGAAATGGAAAAAGACAAATGAAAAGAGAGCGACTTGGCCTGAAGGTTTTGGTCGCTTGCGCGATTATTTGTCCTGGGAGAAAAATGGGGTTGTGAATTTTCGCCGGTCCATGCATCATCTTAATCCTTATGGAGGGCCTCGGCGAAAGCTTTTTGCCAGGGGAAACGGGGAGCCTCATTGAAAGGAGTGGACGGAAGATAATGAGTGAAACGATAGTCTTTCTCGATTCGGCGACGGTCGACTACGGGGACATCGACTGCGCTCCGTTGGGGGCGCACGGCCGCCTGATTAAACATGCCATCACCTCGCCCATGGAGATGCCGGAGAGGCTGAAGGGGGCGACGGTGGCGGTAACGAACAAGTGCGTGTTCGATGAAAAGACCCTTCGGGCCTGTCCCGATCTTCGGCTCATAGCGGTCACCGCCACCGGATACAACAACATAGACATAGAGGCGGCCTTACGCCTAAGCGTCGCCGTGTCGAACGTGCCGGGCTATTCGACCCCGTCGGTCGCACAGTTCACCATGGCCTGCGTGCTGGCCTTTGCGACGAGACTGCCTGAGTACAGCGCCGCCTCACGCGACGGAAGATGGAGCTCCTCGCCCATCTTCACCTTCACAGCGTGGCCGACGTTCGAACTAAACGGCAGGATGATCGGTATAATGGGCATGGGAGCGATAGGTGGCGAGGTCGCAAGGTTGGCCGGCGCCTTCGGCATGCGGGTGATCGCCCTCGGCCGGGAGGGGGTAAGATACGATGACACCTGGGAGCGTGTGGGCCTTTACGAGCTCGCGGAACGTTCGGACTTCGTCTGTGTCCATCTGCCGCTTAGCCCCGAATCGAGGGGGATTATCGGCGCGGACTTTCTTTCGAGGATGAAGCGCACGGCCTTCGTCGTCAACATGGCGCGCGGCGCCATCGTGGACCAGGCGGCCCTGGACCGGGCGCTTCGGGAGGGCCGCATTGCCGGCGCCGCGATCGACGTTCTCGAAAAGGAGCCGCCGCCGGCCGACGAGCCGCTCCTCTCGGCGCCCAACTGCATCGTCACGCCGCATATCGCCTGGGCGAGCGTGGAATCGCGCAGGCGCCTCCTCGAGGAGGTGGCCGCCAATATAGGCGCCTTTCTGCGCGGCGAGGCCCGCAATCGGGTGATCTGAGGCTCGAGGCTGGTTGTTTTGCGTTGACACGGCGGTCGGGTGTTGTTGATGTACACCGGACGAAGGAGGGAGTATGGATATATTCGGCATTGTAGGCGCTGGGATAATGGGGAACGATCTGGCGATATTCTTCGCGGAGTCGGGATACCGGGTACTACTTAACGACATCGACCCATACCGGCTGGACACCGCCCGAGGGAAAATACACGACCGCCTGAGCTCCTATGAACGCAGGGGCAGGCTGGATGCCGACAGGATGGCCGACCTCGAGTCGCGCGTGGAGTTTGCGGAGTCTCTCGATGAGTTCTCGAGGGCCGACATCGTTATAGAGTGCGTAACCGAGGACCTGGAGATAAAAAAAAGAGTGTTCGCCGAGCTGGACGAAACCTGCCGCCCCGGGGTGGTGCTCGCCTCGAACACATCGTCCAAATCCATAACGGCCATAGCGGCCGCAACCAGGAGGCCCGAATCGGTCATCGGCCTTCACTTCATGAATCCGGTTCGGGCAATGCGCCTTGTGGAGATAATCTGCGGGCTCGCCACCACGCGCGAGACCTTCGAGACGGTCAAGCAGATAGTCAAAAAGGCGGGCAAGGAATATGTGGAATCGCGCGATTATCCGGGTTTTATCGCCAATCGCATCCTGATGCCCATGATCAACGAGGCGATCTTCGCGCTGTACGAGGGGGCGGGCACCGTCGAGGCGATAGACAAGGTTATGAAACTCGGCATGAACCAGCCCATGGGGCCGCTGGAGCTCGCTGACATGGTCGGGCTCGATATAGTGCTCGCAATCCTCGATGAGCTGTACAGGGGCTTCGGCGATACCAAGTACCGCCCCTGTCCGCTTCTTAAAAAATACGTCGCGGCCGGTTACCTCGGAAAAAAATCCGGAAGGGGTTTCTATACCTACTGATCAGCCGGATTGCCGGATGGGGAGTGGCCGAGGGCGCTTGTAGGACAATCATACTTATAATCATTGACAGGTATTCGTGCTCCGTCGTATTACGCATTTTATTCGGACCGTAAGAAAAACGCTCTTCCCTGTGGTTCGGTTTCCCCGGCGGCATCGGGGGGATTGTGCTCGCACTGGGATGGCGTTATATTTTAGGAATGAGACACCATCTACGAACGGAAGCGGCAAGTGATTAGCGACTATTTCCCGGCTGAATACAGATTGAGAAAGAGCATCGAGCGAAACGCCAGGGACATCCTGCGCTTTCTCGCTGTGGACCTCGGGGAGAGGACCCTGCGCCGTTACGGGAACCTGCAGGCCGCCGCCGAATTCATACGGGGGAGATTCGCCGCCGGCGGCGCGCCTGTGCGAAACGAGGAGTATGAGGTCGAGGGGCGCGGAGTGGCCAACATCCGCGCGGAGCTCCCCGGCATCGAATACCCGGAGAAGATCATAGTGGTAGGCGCGCACTACGACACCATAGAGGACACCCCCGGGGCCGACGACAACGCCAGCGGAATAGCGGGCCTTTTGGAGCTCTACAGGCTTTTGTCGCCATTCAGGTTCAAGCGGACCATACGCTTCGTCGCTTTTACCCTGGAGGAGCCGCCGTATTTCTCCGGAGATAACATGGGCAGCATGGTGTGCGCGCGCCGCGCCAGGGAGCGTGAGGACAATATCGAGCTCATGATATGCCTCGAAATGCTGGGCTTCGCCGGGAGGCGTTATGAGCAGAACGTGCCGTTCCGCGATATGGCCCGAAATTTCCCCCGCAGGGGCGATTTTCTCGCCGTGGTCGCCCTGCCATCCTCTGCGCCTTACGCCTACGCGTGGAAACAGGTGTATAACCGCTTCGCCAGGAAAAACATTGTGGACATAGTAGGCCCCTCATCCATTCCGGGGATAAACCATTCGGACCACTTTTCCTTCAACCGCCACGGATACCCGGCCATCATGCTAACGGACACGGCCTTCTACCGGAACATGAATTACCACACGGGCGAGGACACCATCGACACCATCAACTTCAAATTCCTTTCAGAGCACATCTTAAACAGCTTCAATACGATACGAGTGATAGCCGATTGCGAGGACATCACCTCCCTTCAGTGCTGAGGGGGCGTGGGCCCAGCGGTTTTCTTTCCTATTACGCAGATTCTGGTTTTAAGGGATTTCATGGTAAAGGCTGTAAAACGGTCGGGGCGGGCCTTCATGAGATCGAATTCGTACAGTGCGTCGTGGGCGATAGGAGGGGGGATTGTAATCTCCACGGCCGAGGTCGCGCTGATGCGCCCCACACCGTGACACACATGGCATTCACTTTCCTCGCCGTAGCACAGAGGGCAGCTCATGCGGGAGGGTAGATCGATGCGCACGATGACGCCGCTTCGGGCCTCTCCCGGGGTGATGAACACCTCTACGTCCTGTCCGAAGTTGCGAAGGCGCTCGTTGCGCCGGATGCGCTTGTTGAGCATACGGGTTCGGAGCAGGCCTTCGAGCGACACCGAGTATCTGACACGGGCCCGCGCGATGACAGCGAAGCCGGGGCGGTCAGCCCGGCGCTGGGCGGAAAGCAATCGGTCGTATTCTGCACGGATGAGAGGGTCGCTTAGGACCTTGTATGCGCGTATGATGAGATGGGCCTTGCGGCGGCGATCCTCGCTGTCGATTCCGGAGGCGTCGGGGTGGAAGATTTTTATAAGGGCGCAGAAGGACGCCCGTACCGACGCTTTTTCGGCCGTGGGCGGAATATTGAGGACCTCGTAAAAATTTACGAGGGAGCCCCTGTCGTCCAAAAAGGAAATATTCATGGCCGGAACCGGTGTAAAACCTCTTTACAATCATAGTCTTTTTTGCGCGAATTGAAAGCACTTTTATGAATAATACCATGGACATCACCCTCTGCAGGCCCGGCGGACGCCGCGCGTGCAGCGTTTGCTGCGGGTGCTTCAATATGCGGGACATCTCCCGGCAATCGCTAAGCTCATTTTTGGAAAGGGGCCTGGAAAGGCTTAGTTTGTTTGGCGGGGGGAGCGAGCCGGAACTCCATTCGGAGGTCCGTGATGAGACGACGCACATCTGCCCGTTTCAGGGACTCGCCGAGGCCCTGCCCGGCTGCCTGCTTCATCCGGCCATACATGGATCGGACGGGCGTGGGGCCTCACTGTACGGGGAGCGTATCTGCGGGGAGTTTTTCTGCCCGGCGCACCATCTGCTTGACGAAGGGGCGAGGAGGCTGCTTCTGAGCATGGAGCTCGACTGGTACCTGTACAGCATCGCAATCCTCGACCCGCTGGGATTCGTTTGGATGCTCGACGAGGCCTTTGGGAACGACGGCCGATCGTCCGGTCCGGGGTTGTCGCCCGCCGAGGCGGCGGCCGTCAAGTCGGCGCTGGAGGCGCATGCGGCCTTTCTGAACCGCCTGGATGGGCCGATCTTTTACTATTCGCGATCGGAGTATCTGCTGGACTACCATCGCTTCTCCCCGGCGTCGGGCTCGCCGGAGACGGAGAGACACCGCCTTTCGCTACGCCAACTGTTACGATTGAGCGCCTGAGTCGCGAGCGCGAACGATTTCGACGACCTCCCGGACGCGTTGAGACGCGTCCTTTTCCATCACCAGTATGTCGTTTCCGGACTGCACCACCACGACATTGGACAGCCCGACCACGGCAATACGCTTGTCCTCGGAGAAGGCCGAGCAATTCTTCGCTCCGACAAAGACGGCCTTTTTACCGGAAGGGCTGCGATTGCCGTCGGCGTCCGCCGGCAGGATATCGTCGATGGAATTCCAGCTTCCCAGATCGCCCCAGCCGAAATCGCCCGGTACGACCATACGCCCGTCGGTCTTCTCCATTATGCCGTAGTCGATGGAGATCGATTCCACCGCGTCGAACACCGCGCGCTTAATCTCCCAGGGCCCGCCCTCGCTTGACGCTATTTGGTCCCGGTCGAGCGCGAACAGCGGCTTAAAGGCATCGCTGTGGCGGGGGAGGTGCCGGGCGAAGCGTTCCAGTATGACCGAGGTCTTCCAGGCGTAGATGCCGCTGTTCCAGTAGTATCCGCCCTCCTCGAGGTAGCGCTCGGCTGTAGGGAGGTCGGGCTTTTCGACGAAGCCTTCGACGGGGAAGGCATCACCCTCGCCGGGCGGGGCCTTTATATATCCGTAACCGGTTTCGGGGTAGAGCGGCTTGATCCCTATTGTGGCCAGATTATCCTTTAGCGCCTCGGCAACGGCGAGCCGTAGGACACCGGCGAATTCGTCCGGTTTTCTGATGTGATGATCGGCGGGAAGCACGATCATCACGCAATCGGCGTAGACTTTTGTGAGGTACGAGGCGGCGTAGAGGACGGCCGCGGCCGTATTGCGCGGCCGTGGTTCGGAGAGGACCGTTCCCTCCATGCCGATTCTGGCGAGCTCACGGTAAGAGGCCTCCTCGTAGCGCCGTGCGGTGACGATCACGCAGGATTCGGGATCGAGAGGAAGGAGGCGCTTGATGGTCTGTTCGAGGAGCGTGCCCTCGCCCGAGAGGTCATGGAATTGTTTGGGTTTCTCCTCCCTGCTGAGGGGCCATAGACGCGTTCCAGCCCCTCCAGCCATAATTACGGGGACCACCTTCATGGTTTTTCCGCTCATCGCATCACCCTAAAAGATATTTGACGTAGCGCCGGTCCCATCCGTATACTTCAAGCCGTTTACCGGCAAAGGGTCGGCGCGGCATGACTGGCGTGAGGAACCTCGACAGTCCATATCCGGCCCGTTTGCGGGATAAATCAAGCTAATTTCGGGTACTGGACAATGCGGATACCACAGATAGCGGCGGGCGCCTTTATAGTATCCGCTCTTGCCATCGCCCCCTCGTTTATAAAGCCTGTTGACGCCTTCGCTCAGAGGACAAAGACCAGTCAACGGGCGGGCGAGCAGCGCAAGGCCGAAACGGGCCTCAAGGACAACCGCTATTTTTTTTATTTTATCGATTCATCCATCTCGAACCTGGGAACGGACGAGGAGAAAAAGCTTTTCCGAGAGGCGATTCAGCGGGATATACTTGCGCAGCTTTTATATATGAAGTTCCATTTCAAGGAATCCTATGGCGAGATACGCAAGGCCCAGCGAATCCTCATCGATCTGTACGGCAAGACGCTCGCAAGGGACATCGGAATCGCTGGCGGGCTCCTCAACGAGTTCGCTCCGAGGGTGATCGAGCTGGAAGACAGCCGGGCCAGGGGATATCTACACCTCGGATACCGGGATATGACGAGCGCCCGTACGGCCAGGATGATCGGCGATAATATCACCGAAAAGCTGTATTCGATGAGATTGTACCAGTACGTCAGGGCGATCAAGCTTGCAAAGCACGCCAGGCGGTACGCCTTTCTGTCCCAGATAGAGATTTCGACGCCCCGAGCGGAAAGGCGCCCGGTTAATAATTATGGCTTTGCGGAGATTGAAGAGAGGCTTTCAAAAATGGGGCCGGACGATAAGCGCGAGAGGTATCTACTCATTCACTGGGACAATTACTACCGGTCGAGGGGCCCACGATCGTTTTACGACGAGATATGGGACAACCCGGCGCTCCAGGAGCTTGAGGACTATAAAGAGTATTTCTCGCGGAAGGAATACGGCACCGAAGACTGATGGGCCGCTCCGCCCGCATGGGACGGGACCGGAGAGGCCGCGTAACCGGGACCCACTGGGGACCGTGCGGTATCATTATTTCAGAGGATGGCATGATGAAGCCTGAGAGGGTGAAGGCGGGCAAGACGATGGTTCTGCTTGCGATATTCGCGCTGTGCTGTGTGGACGGCGGAAGCGGGGCTGGACGGCTGCCCGCGCTGGGTTTTTATTCGTCGACTAACGAGACTATCCGCTCCCTGGAGCGGGAAGGGGCCTCCTACAGGGAGCATTTTATGCTCGGGGTCGCGTATAAAAGGCTTAAAAACTACAAAAAGGCGCTTTTCCATTTCGCAAACGGGTGTTTCGCGCGGGAAAGGGATTACCGCCTGCGCCTGTTCGCGCACCCGGTTTATGGCTTCGTGAACTCGTACAATCTCAAATCCGAGTATTATGCCGACGCGGTCGCCGAGATCGCCGATATATTTTTTCTGTACAGGGAGTTCGAATACGTAATCAGGTTCGCGGACCTCCTGTCAAATGACGGAAGCGCCCTGTATAGGGACGCCATGGTCCTCCGCTCGCGCGCCTTGTCCGAGCTGGGGCGCGACGAGGAGGCGCTCGGAACCCTCGAGGCCCTTTTAAAGACCTTTAGGGACCCGGATTCGAGGTCACTGATCTTTATCAGGACCGCGTCGCTGCGCGAGAAGGCGGAGGATTACGCCGGCGCGGTTGGGGATTACGCCGAGGTGATCGGGCTCGATGAGGCGAGCTGGCAATCGTCCATAGCCGCAGGGAGGATCATGGATCTGAAGGGGCGGCTTGACCGGGCTCCTGCCGATGCGCTACTTCTTAAGCTGGCCGGCTCCCTGTGCGCGCAAAAACGCTATGATGAGGCTGTCCGCGTTTTAGGGGAGATTCGCATGGAACCGGCGGCGGTCGAAACCAGGACCCGAAAAAGGCGCCTGTCCGCCCGGGCCTACGCGGGGCTCGATAAAATCAAGCAGGCGGAGGAGGTGGCCGCAAAAGCGGAGCCCGGGGAGAGGGAGGAAATACGACTTGCGGCCGCCGACGAGCTGTGGGGCCGGAACAGAAAGGGCCCCGCCGTGGACATATACCGTTCCCTGGCCCTTGCCGACCGTAGGGAGATCGCGCTTCCCGCGCTGAGAAGGGTCGCGATCCATCTCTCTGACAATCGCGCCGCGGGATTCGAAAAGGCGCTTCTTGATTTCAAGGAACGCTTCGCCGGCGACGCTTTCGCCGAGTACTGCCTGTGGACGCTTGGCAGGGAGGCCCTCAGGCGTAAGGACAGGAGGGGCGCGGAGGCATATTTCAAGGAGGCCCTTTCAAAATTCCCGGATGGAGAGAACTCCGACCGGATGAAGTTCTGGCTGCTGAGATTCGACGAGGACCGCGACGAGGGGGGCGCGGCCGAGAGGATGTTCCGGGATCTGGTCGCGCAGAACCCGGAGTCCACGCTCACCTGGACGCTTATGGAGCGGCGGGCCTCCGGATATAAGGCGGACGAGCTGGCTTTGGAATTTGAAAGGGCAATTCGAGAGGGAAGGCGCACTGATTATCTTTTCGCGCACTCGATGCTGTTCCTCCTGGAAAAGGACATTGGCAGGCGCGACTCCCGGCTTGCAAAAATACCCTCGGTCGACAGGAAGCCCTTCGAGATCATCGAGCGGGACATCGAAAAGCCGCGTTACCGCTCCAGATTTTCGGGGAATTTAAAGAGGCTCGAGCGCTATTTCACGATCGGCAATACGGACGGCATAAACAGGGAGCTTTCGCTCCTCCTGGGCGATCCGATCGCCCAGGAGGACCGGGCGGCGGCTCTGGCCCATTTCGGCGGGCGCTACGGTCATCATTATTTTTCACTGTTCAGCACGCTCGAAATGATGCGCGCGAGGGGATTGCGAGAAAACGTCGCGCTTATGCCCGAAAGACTGCTCGCTCGCGTGCTTCCTGCGCCGTTCGGGGAATGTGTCACTGAATCGGCCGTGACTTTCCGGGTCGACGCGAACGCGATCTACGCGGTTATGAAGGCCGAATCCCTGTTTCATCCGAGGGCGGTGTCGTCGGCCGGGGCCGTCGGCTTGATGCAGATAATGCCGTCCACGGCGCGCGGCATTGCCCGCGGGATGGGTGTGTCCGATTACGATTTGAAAGATCCGTGTACGTCCATACGCTTCGGAACGAAATACATTGCCGGGCTTCTTGCGATGTTCAGGGGCGATTTCGATCTTGTGGTTGCCGGGTATAATGCCGGCGCGGGAAACGTGCGGAAATGGCAGGCCCGAATGGCCGGGGAAGACCCGGACTATTTTACCGAATTCATTCCGTTCAGCGAGACGCGCTATTACGTGGTGCGGGCAAGGAAGTTTTTGATTCAATATAGTATATTAAACGGAAGGCGATAAAGGGGGCCGGAGATACCCGCGCCCAATGAAGATACCGAGAATCCAGGAGGCGATTATGAAAAAAATACTCGTTGTGACGCTGATCCTGCTTGCCGGGGCCACCCGGGCGCCGGCACAGCAGAATATAGGACGCATATTGTCCATCGTGGGGGATGTGGACATCACATCCATCTCCGGCGGCGCCAAATTCGTACCCCAGGTCGGCGCCATGATCACGGACGACCACAGGATCCGCACCGGGGGAAGGTCGTACGTGGAGGTCCTTCTAAACGATGGAAGCAAGTTGTTCATTCGGGAAGTGACGGTAGTAAACCTGTCGGGGCTTAAAATGATCGAAGCCGATCCGCCCACACGCATCCAGGTAGTGACGGGCAAACTGAGGATCACCATGAAGAAGACCTTTCGCAGCCGCTCGCTTCTGCTAAGGACACCGACTGCCGTGGCGGGGGTCAGGGGGACAGATTTCGGCGTGGTGGTAGGCAGGCTGGAGACGAAGCTGGTGGTTTTCGAGGGAGAGGTCGAAGTGGCGAGCTCGAACCAGGATGTGATAAAAGCCTATATGGTCAAGGAGCGGGAGGAGGTGAGCGTGAAAAAGGACGAGCCCCCCACCGCGCCGCGCGTTGTGCCCAACGAGATACTTAACTCGTGGTTCGATTACTACGAGGTGGACCAGCGTAGCAGGATAATCATCCGCAACAAAGGGGACGAGGGCCTGCTCGACGGAATCCTCAGAAAGAAGGATTTTTAGGCGTTCGATGGGATGAGGCTCCATCTCGCCGCGCTTTCGCTTCTTCTGGCCCTCGTTTTCCAGGCCGGATGCGTGGGGGGCGCGCAGCAGAAAAATAGGGACGAGCGCCAGAAAACGCGGGAGGCCGCGGCGCGCTACGAGTCCGGCGGCTGGCAGGATAGACGCGGCGCCGTTAGGGACCTGGCGGGCTTCCGGGGACGCGAGGCGGAGGAGCTGCTTCTGCGGGCCCTGGACGACGGCCATACCCTGGTCAGGATAGAGGCGCTCCGGTCGCTCGACGGTACCGCGAGCGGCAAGGCGCGTCGGCGCGTCCGGGCGCTGGCGGAGTACGAGCCGAACGGAAACGTCCGATGGCAGGCGATCAGGGTGCTTGGAGGTTTCAGAGACGCGCGCGACGCGGTCGTTTTCGCGAAGGGGCTCTCGAGCGAGGACTGGCTCATTCGCGAGGAGAGCGTAAAGGGGCTTCTCGCAATCGACGATTTCGCGATAATGTATGTTTCGATTCCCTACATCCTCCAGGCGCTGGATGATCCGAATCTGAACGTAAGGCTGGCCGCGATCGAGAACCTCTCTGTTCGCGATGAAAGGATTTATAAGGCCCTGTCCTCGATGCTCGGAGACGAATCGGCTGGCGGACACGCGCTGCTTAAGGCACTGCTGAAGTCGCTTACTGGATACAGGCTGGACGGGCTCACCCTGAAGCGGGTGACCTCGCTTCTGGTGCACCAGAACGCGGAAATTCGCGTTCTGGCGCTCAGGCTTTTAAAGCGCGATCGGGAATTGAAGAAAAACGACGAATGAGCTATTTCTCCTTTTCCTTCGAGGTGTAGATCTTGTTCTGGGCGTCAACCTCATCCTTTTTATACTGGTCGGGAAGCGGCTGTTTGGTGTATTCCCAGTATTTAAAGCAGGATTCCTTTGCCCGGCGAAAGTAATAGATGGCGTCGACCGGCCTGGAGCGCGCGAGGAAGTCGTTGGCCTTGTTGACTCCAAAGGCCCCGTTGGACACCAGAAGCTCCGCAGTGGGATCGGCCTTCCCCCCTTTGAGCGAAAGCGTAACATTCGTTTTTACATGATGCTTGATGATCTCGCGATGGAGCGCTTCGGTGTCTTCCTTGAATTTCTGGGCGAGCTTGATGCCCACCGCCTGGATGTCCTTTTCGTTTTTTGTAAAGAGATTGGCGGATTCAACCAGGCTTCCCCTGAAATAGTAGGATGTGGCCTCGGCATAGTCGTTAACCAGTTTGTCGAATTCGGACTCGCCCCCGCCGTAATTGATGATGGCGGTGTGCAGCAGTTTGATGCTCTTGAAATTGTCGTAACTCAGCCTCTGGATGAGCTGAAGCGGGTTATACAGCGGATTGAATTCCCTGTTTGGCTCGGCCTGCTGTGCGACGAGCGCGGCCGCGAAGGCCATTGAGCAGATGAATACGCCGATGATTCGCCATCCCTTTGCCATTTTTCACTCCATTCCCATTGAGTCGTTTTAAGCCGGGAACCCGGCGTGGACCCCCGGCGGCCGAGTCGGATCCGGCAGCGGCTTCGGCAGCCCGCCCGTGATCGCCCGACAATTATTTTACATGAAATTGTAAAGTATAATTCAATAAAGTCAAGTAAAATGTTCGATAAGCCACGGCGCTGTAAATGCGAGGGGTTTTTGGATGATCGTGCTGTCCGGACCGGACTAGCGGCACGAGCTTCATGCCCCGGGATGGGACGGCGTGCAGCTTCCGCAAGAGTTGGCGCCGGAGCCTGCGCCGCCGAACATGGAGAACATCTTTTCCGTATGGGCGGATCCGCACCGGGTGCAGACGGGCGGGGTGTAGTCGCCCATTCTGCGCAATTCGCTCGTTGTGGCTCCGCATTCGGCGCATCTGAATTCGTAAACCGGCATTGTTTACCTCGATGTTTGGACCCCTTGCGGGTCGTTAAGCCGGAGGGCATGCATACCTGTGCCCGGCCTCCCGGGGTCGAATGAGGTGAATAATGCGGTTCGGGCCGCTGGATGTCAACGCTAATGCGGCATATTGCATGCTCTGTGGGGGTTGGATTTTTTTTGAATAGATGGATTAATGGGAGAAAGGTATTTGACGAGGCCCTATTCCATAAATATAAATACCCTGAAATCTCCGGCCGTTCGCTCATAAAGCGGGCCGGGTCCGCGCTATCGTGCCGCGGAGACCCGCCGGCCGTACATACAGGGATCGAGGCGACGGTTTTAATGAACATCCTGCTTACGAACGATGACGGAATCCATTCCAGGGGGATCGAGGCCTTGTACGAGTCCCTGTCCGCGGCGCACGAGGTATATATAATAGCGCCCGACGGGGAGAGGAGCGCTTGTTCCAATGCCATTACCGTTCGTCACGATCTAAGCGTACAGACACTCTCGGAGGGCCGCTATTCGGTGAACGGATACCCGGCCGATTGCGTCAACGTAGGTCTGCACGGCGGATTGCTTCCGGCCATAGACCTGGTGATCTCCGGCATAAATCACGGGCCGAACCTTGGGGACGACATTTATTTCTCGGGAACGACGGCGGGTGCCCGAACCGCGTTCATCTTCGGGGTATCGGGGATTGCCCTGTCGCTGGACTGCATGGGCTCATCGGACCATTTCGGCGGGGCCGCCGACTTCATGGCCACCTATATCGACGATTACCCCGAGCTCGCGGAGTTGGGGCCGCTGTTTCTCAACATCAACTATCCCGACCTTCCAGCCGAGCATATAGCCGGCGTACGTTACACGACCCTGGGAAAGCGCCGTTACAGGGATTCATACAATCTGACTGGAGACGGGAAGAATGGCATGAGCATGCGGCTGGAGGGCAGGATAGAGAGCGACGAGATTGCGGGCAGCGACGCGGTCGAGCTAAGGAAGGGGTATATCTCCATAACACCGCTGGGGCTGGATTGCACGGACCATGCGTTTTTACGACGGTTTTCGGAGCGGGGCGTCCATGGCTGAAACCGGCCTGGAGGACAGAATAAGGGGCTTCCTCGCCGCCGCGCTTCGCAAAACGGGGACAGGAAATTATGGAAGCGCGCTGGAGGACCTGAGGGCCGCCGAGGTCCTGGACAGGGAAAATCCGGAGATCCTCTACAACCTCGGAATCTGCTATGCGCGCACCGGATTTTTCAAGAGCGCCGCGGACTACTTCAGGCGCATACTCGGCCAGCCCCTCACCTTTGTCGATGTCAATACCGTTCGTAAACTGCTGGCCTATTGCGTGATTCTCTCCGGAGGCTACGAGGAGGCGCTGTCCATACTGGCGGAAAGCATCGCCCTGTCTCCCGGAGATTCGACCGCCCTCAACATGAAGGGGTATTGCCTGGAGAAGACCGGCCGGCACGATGAGGCCATAGAGGTCTTTCGCGAGATAATCGCCGGGGAGCCCGACAACTGGAACGCACACAATTCCCTTGCGTATCTCCTCGCAGGGCAGGGCTTCGATTCCACGGAGGCGGCCACGCTTGCGTCGAGGGCCATGAAGGCCAAACCGCTAAATCCGGCATATCTTGACACGATGGGCTATGTCTGCATGAAGCGCGGCCAGGCGCGCGCCGCACGGGACTTTTTCAAGAAGGCCCTTGCCCTCATGCCGGACTCGGCGGAGATAAAGAGCCATATATCCGAACTCCTGAATACGAGACCGGGAAAGGGAGTCTAAAAGGCCCTGTAACGGCCCTCTCAGGGCCGGTTTTTTAAAAAAAACCTTTAAAATTTCAATAAAATGCCGATGCAGTAATAGAAGTACTCCACGGAAGGAGGTGCTGAAATGGATGTCACATCGATGATCCCCGGCTTCCCCTCAGTACGATCCGCTGCGGTCGACGAAAGAATCTTTGCGCTGGACGCAAGGACCGCTCCGGGCCCCAGGGCCGAGACGGCGCGTTTCGACTACGACAAGGTGATGATGGACCTGGAAGAGGTCCGAAATTTCCTCTATATGCTAATCGGCGCCGAGATACAGGTCAAACAGGACGAGCGGATAGGTATAAACGTCGACCGCGTGGCCTGATGGGCGCGGGGGCGAAAATTGGATTCGGGACGAGCAGAGCACGGCGACGCCGTGCTCTTCGCTGTAACAAAAATATTATTATTGTTCTAATTGACATTTATTCCGCGTTGTTGTTATATATCTGATTGGTGTCGGATTGAAACATAATATTATTGATAATTATGACTATTAAAATATTTTGGTAATTAATATTTTTTTTGAGGAATATTTGTTTAAGTGTTAGTATATTAAGATGGTCTCAACGATATTTAAATAACGGCGTAGTAACGCCTTTCGGTCGTATATATCGGGTATTGCAATAATCAATCGGTAATGAGCAGAGAGATCCAGGAAAGGGCCGACGTTATCATGCGGGAGCTTAGGGAGGCGCTGGTACCCATTCGCCGTGAGATGAGAAGAATCAGCCAGCGCCCCGGGTATGACGATGACGCGCCCGGAATGGAGTGAAATTTTCGGTGAAGGAGCGGCAATATGCCTGCGAAAGGTCAGAAAAGGAAGCAGCAGATAATCGATACGGCGAAGGATATGTTCATCCAGAACGGCTTTCAGAGCACGCATATCGGACAGGTGTGCGAGAAGCTGAATATCGCGCGCGGGACGGTGTACCAGTACTTCGGGAACAAACGCGAGATACTTTACGCGATTCTGGAATCGGTCGAGGAGAACGTCGACGACATTCTCGATCCCGACGATCTCAAGGATTTTCTGAAGACCAATCCGGCGCAGAAAACCGTGCTCAAGTTCGTTTCGGAGCGCGTCTCGGGCTGTGTAAACGTAATCATGAGGGAGCCGATTGTCATCAAGCTCATTTACAAGGACATCGTCGGTATCGACGACGAGGTTATAAATCGGGTGGAAAAATTCCTGGAATATTTAACCAAGGTCGTCACCCGCGACATGGACGAGATCAAAAAGAAGGGCGTCTACAAGAAGACCATCAACCCCGAGCTTACGGCGCTTATGCTAATCGGGGCCGTCATGTATGTTGTATACGATTACGACAGGAAGAAACTGAATGTGCTCGAGAAAGAGGTGCTGGAGGCCATAGTCGCGAACTACCTCTACGGCGTCATGAAGTGAGGCCGAAAGGCGCTGGAAAGGATAGGCCCGGGGAAATGACCCCGGGCTTTCTTATTTATTGACAAAAATGCCGTTCCGCGTTCAATACACACGAAAGGCCCGGCCGCGTGGCTGCGGGCCGCGTATAAGCCCATGAGACACGGCGCCGCGATCATCATGTGGTTTCTGGCCACGATACTCGCGATATCTCCGGACGGAGCGGCCGGGGAACAGGCGCCGGCATCCCTGCACCTATCCCTGACGCGCGGCGGAGAGGACGAGCGCCGGACGGCGCTGGCCTATGTCGAGTCCCACCGGCCTGGGGACCTCCTTCCGCTTCTTCGCGGCACAGTCATTGATGACGGGGATATGACAAGAAAGGAATACGCCCTAGAGGCCCTTTCATGTTATCCCTTTAGAAGCGTCTCCTGGCTCTGGATGGAGCTCCTCGGACAAAGCATGTCGTTCCCGATAAAAAAAAGGATAATCGATTTCATGGCCGAATCGGATGACCGCCGCGTTGTGCCGGCGCTGGTCGAGGAGCTGTCGAGCCCGTTTTCTACCGTGCGGGAAAGCGCGATAAGGGCCCTCTCCCGGCTGGGGGACGACCGCATGTTCCCGCATATCCTCAATATGGCCAAAAACCCGGATCCCATCTATCGCGTATACGCCCTCGAGGCCATCTATCACCTGTACGACAGGCGCATGGGCTATCTGATAAAGGATATGCTTAGGGACGGGAACAAGTCCGTGCGCTATTACGCGTTGAAGTGCGTCGAGCAAAACAACCTGATCGAGAACATGCCGGGCATAAGGGTGATCGCGCTCTCGGATCCAAACTGGGAGGTGAGGATAAAGTGCATAGAGATCGTGCGGAAATTCCGCGACGCCGGCTCGATGCATGTCCTGCTCCGCTCGTTGGTCGACGCCAACAAAGACATTCGAATGGCGGCGGTCCGCGCATTGTTGGAATTCCGCGCTGTGGCGGCCACGATTTCCGTGTCCAACCAGCTTGCGGTGGAGGATGATGACGAGATAAAGGCGGTGCTGATCGATACTCTGATCGCCTCCCGAGGCGGAGGCGGTTTTAGGGGGATCGAGCGCATCCTCTCCTCCGACACAAGCGTGTCGCTGCGGGTGCGGGCGGCGATGGCCTGCGGCGAGATAGGAGACGCGCGGGCGGTTGGGCTCCTGCTTGCCTCGATGAATGATTCGGACCAGCGCGTGAGGGCCGAGGCCTGCAATTCGCTTGGAGTTTTTAAAGGAAATAGGGCGATAACCGTTAAGCTACAGGAGGTGGTCTGTTTGGAAAAGAGCCTGTATGTGCGCCTTGCGGCCCTCTATTCGCTTTCGAGAATAGGTGATAGATCCTCGATGCTTCCACTCTTCGACCAGTACGCGGTCGAGACCGATCCCGTGTTAAAGGAAAAGCTGCGCATTGTCGTACGCGGTCTCATGACGAGGTAGGGCCGGAATGAAAATAGCGCTCGCACAGACGAACCCCGTGATCGCCGATATCAAGGGAAACCTCGCGAAGCTCGTATCGTTCATTGGAAGGGCGCGGAGCGCGGGCGCGGAGATCGTCGTATTTCCGGAGATGGCGACTATCGGCCATCCACCGATGGACCTGCTCGGAAATCGCCGGCTGATCGACGAAAACCTCGCGGCGCTCGAGGACCTTGCCTCCGCCTGCGCCGGAATAGCCGCCATCTGCGGCTATGTGGACTACGATAAAGAAAACGGCCCGATGCTTTTCAACTCCGCCGCTCTTCTGGCCGGAGGGCGGGTGCTTGCGAGCCGACACAAGGCATGCATTCCTCCCGGGGATGCTTATAGCGGATCGGGGTATTTCTCGCCCGGAAAAAATCGAAAGCCGGTGGAATACGGAGGGCGCAGCATCGGCATGCTTTTCGGCGGGGATATATGGAGCGGGTCCGATGGCAGCGGCATCCAGCGTGCGGCTGCGGATTACCCCCTCGATCCGGCCAAGCGGCTGGTGGATGAAGGGGCGGACCTGATTGTCTGCATCGACGCCTCTCCATACGCCTGGGGGAAAAATTCGAAAAAATGGGGGATGATTTCGGCGCTCGCCCGGGGAAACGCCGTTCCGATCGTTTACGTCAATCAGGTAGGCGGCTTCGACAGCCTAATATTCGACGGCAACAGCTTCGCGGTCGACGCCCGGGGCGCCTTTTTGGCTCGCGCCGCTGGCTTTGAGGAGGACCTCGTGCTGGTCGACGATTCGCTTTCCGGAGCCGGGCAGCTTTCCGGAGAGGAAGAGCTCGAGGATATAAGGATGGCGCTCGTTCTCGGTATCCGCGATTATGCGGCGAAAAGCGGCTTTAAGGGCGCGATTCTGGGGCTTTCGGGCGGACTCGATTCGGCCGTTACCGCTGCCCTCGCCGTGGAGGCGCTGGGGAGGGACAATGTGTTGGGTGTAACGATGCCGTCCCCGGTTTCCACGAAGGGAAGCGTGGACGATTCCATAAGGCTCGCCGAGAACCTCGGTATTCGTATAGAGGCCATCCGAATCGATGAAATCTACAATCTGTACAGAAAAAAGCTCTCGGATATTTTTACGGGAACACGGGAGGACGAAACCGAGGAGAACATACAGGCCCGTATACGTGGCAACCTGCTTATGGCTATGAGCAACAAGTTCGGGGGCCTGGTGCTTACGACCGGGAACAAGTCGGAGCTCGCGGTTGGGTATTGCACGCTGTACGGAGATATGTCGGGGGGGCTTGCGGTGCTCGCCGATCTGCCCAAGACCCTGGTGTACCGCCTGGCGGGGCACATCAATCGAAACGGCGAGCTCATCCCGCGAGCGAGCATCGAGAAGGCGCCGTCGGCGGAACTTCGCGAAAACCAGACGGACCAGGACAGCCTTCCGCCTTACGAGATACTGGACGGAATCCTCGAGCGCTATATAGAGCGCGCCATGACGGCGGACGAAATCGTCGCCGACGGCTTCTCCGCCGAGCTCGTCCGCGGCATACTGGCGAGAGTCGATCGAAACGAGTACAAGAGGCGGCAGGCGCCGCCGGGGCTCCAGGTGACCGAAAGGGCCTTTGGTATCGGCCGCCGCTTTCCCATGGCTCAGCGCTTCAGGCATTGAAAAGCCCCCTTTGCGAGGGGGCTTTTCAATGGGACAGGCCGGCGGTATTAGGTGAGCCGCTTTTCGAGGGCGGCGAATTCCTCCCAGATCTCTTCGGGAAGGCGATCTCCGAATTTCTCGAAGAATTCCCTTAGGCCGCCGAGCTCCCCTTTCCATTCCGCCTGGTCGATGCTTAAAAGACCCTTCATGGTCTCGGCGTTTATATCGAGACCCTTTATATCTATGTCGCCGGGTTTTGGAACATATCCTATAGGCGTCTTTACCGCGTCCACCCTTTCGAAACAGCGGTCGATGACCCATTTGAGAACGCGCAGGTTCTCGCCGTATCCGGGCCAGAGGAATTTTCCATTTGCGTCCTGCCGGAACCAGTTGACGTTGTATATGCGCGGAGGATGGGTAAGCTTTTTCCCCATGGAAAGCCAGTGTCCGAAGTAATCCCCCATGTTGTAGCCGCAGAAGGGGATCATGGCCATAGGATCGCGCCTAACCTCGCCGAGCTTTCCGTACTGGGCGGCCGTGCGCTCGGAGGCCATGGTCGCGCCGACGAATACGCCGTGCCGCCAGTCGAGGGACTCGTAAACCAGGGGCGCGAGGCTTGCCCTGCGCCCGCCGAAGAGGAAGGCGGAGATGGGAACACCCTCGGGGTCCTCCCAGTGCGGGGAGATGCTTGGGCACTGGCCTGCGGGCGCGGTGAACCGGCTGTTGGGGTTCGCTCCCGGCTCGGTCGAGTCCCTGGTCCAGTGGTCGCCCTTCCAGTCCATTCCCTCGTCGGGCACCGGGCCGTCCATCCCCTCCCACCATACGGTGAGGTCATTTTTTAAAAGGACGTTGGTGAAGATGGTGTTCCTTTTCGCCGTTTCCATGGCGTTGGGATTGGTCTTATAATTGGTGCCGGGCGCCACTCCGAAAAAGCCGTACTCCGGGTTGATCGCGTAGAGCCTGCCGTCGCTGCCGATGCGCATCCACGCTATGTCGTCGCCTACCGTCCATACCTTGTAGCCGGGCATGCTGTCGGGTGGGATCAGCATGGCGAGGTTGGTCTTGCCGCAGGCGCTTGGGAAGGCGCCGGCGATGTAGGCTATCTCGCCCTTTGGGTTTTCCACGCCCACTATCATCATGTGTTCGGCGAACCAGCCCTCGTTGCGCGCCAGATAGCTCGCAATGCGCAGCGCAAGGCACTTTTTGCCAAGCAGAACGTTTCCGCCGTATCCCGAGCCGACGCTCCAGATGGTGTTGTCCTCGGGGAAGTGGCAGATGAAGCGGCGGTCCAAATTGAGGTCGGCCTTGCCGTGAAGACACTTAGTGAATACGCCGGACTCTCCGAGTTCCTTCCACGCTATTGTTCCCATGCGCGTCATTATGCGCATATTGAGAACGACATAAATGCTGTCGGTGATCTCCACGCCGATTTTGTTGAAAGGGGAACCGGGGATGCCCATGATGAAGGGGAGAACGTACATCTTTCTTCCCTTCATGGATCCGCGGAAGATGGCGCCGAGCTTTTCGTAGGCGTCGGAGGGCGACATCCAGTTGTTTGTCGGGCCGGCATCCTCTTTTTTGGAGGTGCAGATATAGGTGAGGTTCTCCGTACGGGCGACGTCGTTTTTCGCGGTTCGGTGGTAGACGCAGCCCGGAAGCTTCTCCTGGTTTAGCTCTATTAGTTCCCCAGTGGAAAAGGCCTCTCGTGAGAGCTCGTCCTTCTCCTTTTCGGATCCGTCGATCCAGAGTATTTGATCCGGAGTGGTGAGCCGGGCGACCTCGTCTACCCAGTCCAATACGCCCCGATGGCGCGTCAACGGCTCTTTCTGCATTGCAGACCCCCTGTGTGGATACGTAGAATGAGTTCCTTTATCGTCTGCGAAAAGATAATATGCGCGGAAATATCGCGGAAAGGCTGATATCGGATAAAGACCTATGAAAGAACGCAAATCCTTAGATACATTTTGTATCGCTGTTCAGGTGTCAAGGAAAAAAATGGCCCTAAATAAATCGCTCGAAACGGTCCTTCTTCGCCTTGCAGACGGGACAGATTTCGGGTGGATTGTCGCGGGCGCACAGATATCCGCAAACGCGGCAGCGCCATACAGGGTGCGAAAGCGTCCCGGGCAGAGCGGCCGAATCTCCCGTTTTCTCCCGTCTTTTGCGCTCTTCTTCGGGAGGACGGCGTTCCGGAATGGGGCGAAGAGGAATCTCGCCGTCGAGAATCCTGCCGGTAACGTAAAGCCCGCAATAGCAGGCGTCGAAATCGTCGAGGTCGGGATCGCGGTAGTCGCACGGGCAGATGATGTCCAAGTCTTCGGATTTAAGGCCCGAGGCCAGGCGGCACGGGCATGCCGGGTAGCCGTATCGGCGCTGGTTTACGATGAGGCCCTCCACGAGCTCCATAGTGAAGTCCACATCGGGATTGAGGTGATAGCCTCCGGCCTCGGCCTCGTCGAAAAGCCGCCGGTACAGCGTCTCCTTCTCGTCCCTGCCGACAGGTTCGCTCATCCGCCTATCTCCTTGAGTATTTTGTCCTCGTCGAAACCGACGATGCAGCGGTCGTTGTCGATGACGATGGTGGGGAACGACCCCTGCGGGTTCCACCTGCGCATCTCCTCCTTCACGGAGGCGTTTTCTTCGCGGGGCAGAAGGTCCACGTACACGTAGTCGTAAGTCACTCCCTGCCTGTCGAGCAGCTCTCGAGCCTTTTTACACCAGACGCATGTGCTGAGGGCGTATAAAACGATGCCGACACTATCTTTGCCTTCTACCCGTGTCAATGTCGCCATGGGCGGGATTCTCCTGATATGTAATGCAAGCCAGGGCTTATTTAGCCCGCCAAAAGAGGCCCTGTCAAACCGAATTTAACTAAGCGGCCTGGAATATTGGGGGATGTGGATTCCGGTTTTGTTTAGTGTTTTGTTCCAAACAATCGGATGGCCGCCGCGGTCTTTTTTTGAAGCAGGAGGCCGCTCTATTTGCGCCTCATCATTGAATTCACTCCCCATCATGCCTCTCGATAAAAAAATACTATGGACGTAAAGGGATAATTTGATTATTATTAACCGGGCCTGCCGTTCTCAGAACCCGGCGGATACGAGCGTTTTATGAGGATGCCGGCTTCTGCGGGTGGCGACATGAGGCCAACCGCATTAAAACAATTTTTCCGGGAGGAAGGTATGACGCGCTTTTCTTTATCGAAGACGTTTCTCGTTTCGGTCATGTTGCTGTCATTCATCGCCGTATCGGGGGCGCTTTTTGCCGAGGAGGACGACCATTATATTCAGTCCGACGATTATTTCATCTCCAAGGAGTCTTTTAAAACCCAGGCGTGGATCTACGTCCATCTTGCCAAGATGAAAACCCCGCCCTCTGTAGAGACCAAGAATGAGGCGGAGTTCATGCGGGTGGATGATGGAAGCGAGATGTGGACCGGCAACTACTGGCGGACGCGCATGGCCTCCAAAGCCGATCTGAAAATTGGGGCAATAGTGATCCTGCTCGATCTTCAGGGCGAAGGGGGAATCTACCGTGCGCCCGAGGACAAGGAACAGGCGCGAACCAACTCGTGGTTTATGGCAAAGATAACCGACGTATCGGACCTGTACAAAGGCTATCTGACTGTTTCGGGCGGCTATAAGGCCGATCCTAAGGCGATAAGGGTAATTGTGGGCAAGTAAGCCTTTGCCGCTCATGGACCTCGCCTTGCCGCTGTCCGCGACGGCATCGCCTCAGTGGGGTGATGCCGTCGCTTTAACGAAGGCTCGCGTTTCCCGCGGCACCTGGCCATACAAAAAACCAATTGACATACAATAAACTCCAAATAGTGCTATAATCCAACAATGAGAGGCCCGTGCCGTGTGAAGATCCCGCGAAATGCTCAAAACAGCCCCCTTAACTTCCGACCAACGGGAGGGCTTCTCGATCAGGCCGCAGGCCTACACGGGGCCGGCCGATACTTGACGGGGTGAACAGTGCATCTGATACGCTTAAACCAGAAGATTTCGCCGAACGTCGGAAAAATGGTGGTCGAAGCGCCGGACGTCGCCCGCTACCGTAGGCCGGGGCAGTTTATAATGCTTCGTGTGGACGAGTACGGCGAGCGCATACCGCTTACGATTGCGGATGTGGACCGGGAGACGGGAACCATCACCCTCTACTATCAGATAGTCGGGAAGACCACGGAGAAGATGTCCCTGCTTGGGGACGGCGAATACATCAAAGATATAGCGGGCCCGCTGGGCCATCCGACCGAGATAAAAAACTACGGCACTGCGGTCTGTGTGGGCGGCGGGATCGGCGTGGCGCCCATTTACCCGATAGCCTCAGCGCTCCGCGCCGAGGGGAACAGAGTTATAGGAATAATAGGGGCACGCACCAGAGAACTTGTAATTCTCGAACGCGAGATGAAAGAGGTGTGCGATGAGCTCATCGTCTGTACCGATGACGGAAGCCACGGCCGCAAGGCCTTCGTTACCGACGCCCTGTCCGACATAATGGAGGCGGAGAGGGTGGACGTGGTCGTGGCCATAGGGCCGGTGCCAATGATGAGGGCGGTGAGCGAACAGACGAGGCCGGAGGGGATAAGGACGCTCGTGAGCCTTAATTCGATTATGGTTGACGGCACGGGCATGTGCGGGGGATGTCGCGTAACGGTTAACGAAGAGAAGCGCTTTACCTGCGTGGATGGGCCGGAGTTCGACGGTCACCAGGTGGATTTCGATGAGCTCATGACCCGGCTCAATACATATTGCGAGGAGGAAGCCCAGTCGACACAGGAGCACAGGTGCAGGCTTGAAGGAGGGCGTCATTGAAGGAGAAGATACCACGCCAGCCCATGCCCGAACAGGCGCCGGCGGAGAGGGTGCGTAATTTCAAAGAGGTGCCTTTGGGATACTCCGACGAGACCGCCAGGCTCGAGGCGTCCCGCTGCCTCCAGTGCAAGCGGCCCACCTGCGTCGATGGCTGTCCCGTGCGCATAGATATCCCCGGATTTATCAGGGCCATAGGCGACGGCGAGTTTCTGGAATCCATTCGGGTGATAAAGTTGACCAATTCCCTTCCCGCCGTATGCGGGCGGGTATGCCCGCAGGAGGAGCAGTGCGAGAAGCTGTGCGTGCTGGCGAAAAAGGGGGAATCGGTCGCCATAGGTAAGCTCGAGCGCTTTGCGGCCGACTACGAGCGAGAGCGCGAAAGGCTCGTCATCACCCCTCCTGTGGAGAGAAAGAACGGCCGTGTCGCCATAGTCGGCTCCGGCCCTGCAGGGCTAACGGCAGCAGGAGAGCTTGCCAAGATGGGCTACCGCGTGACGGTATTCGAGGCCTTCCACAGTGCCGGGGGCGTGCTTGTGTACGGCATTCCGGAGTTTCGCCTTCCCAAAGCCATCGTTCAGTACGAGGTGGACGCCCTGATAAAGCTCGGGGTGGAGATAGTGCTGAACCGAGTGATAGGCTCCGCCGGCACGGTGAACGAACTACTCGCGGAGGGCTTCGACGCGGTGTTTATCGGCACCGGCGCGGGGCTTCCGCTTTTTCTCGAGATTCCGGGTGAAAATCTGCGAGGGGTGTACTCCGCGAACGAGTACCTCACCCGCGCGAACCTCATGAAGGCCTATAGATTCCCGGAATACGACACTCCGATCGCGCGGGGGGATTCGATCGCCGTTATAGGAGGCGGCAATGTGGCGATGGACTCGGCGCGCATGGCCCTTCGCCTGGGGAGTAAAAAGGTGAATCTTATATACCGCCGCTCCAGGGTGGAGATGCCCGCGCGCGTCGAGGAGGTGCATCACGCCGAGGAGGAGGGGGTTGTCTTTCACCTTCTCACCAACCCGGTGCGCTTTATCGGCGACGAAATGGGACGTCTTAGGGCCGTGGAGTGCGTGCGGATGGAGCTTGGAGAGCCGGATGAATCGGGGCGGCGCCGTCCTGTCGTTGTGAAGGGTTCGGAATTCAGCATAGACGCCGAGGTCGCCGTTGTCGCCATAGGCAACGGGCCGAATCCGCTAATACCGAGGACAACGCCGGGGCTTGAGCTCAATAAACGGGGGAACATCGTAGCCGATGAGGAGAGCATGAAGACGAGCCGCAGGGGCGTATTCGCCGGGGGCGATATCGTGACCGGGGCGGCAACCGTCATCCTCGCCATGGGAGCCGGACGAAAGGCCGCGTTGGCTATAGATAAATATCTAAAAACGGGAGAATGGTAATGGAGAAAAAGAACAAGACCATAGCTGTGCTGCAGCTCGTTATGGCGCTCGGCCTCATCCTCTTCTGGATTGGGTTTTTCACCGTGGGGATGGCCCCGGAAAATCCGCCGCCCTGCTACTTCGCCTATGAGCACTCCTTTCCGGTGCCGGATATCATAATGGCGGTCGCGCTTATTGTCTCCTCGGCGCTTTTATTCAAAGGTAGGCCGCTCGGTAGACTCATATCCCTGGTCTCTGCCGGAGCGCTCATGTTTTTAGGGGTGCTCGACATGTGCTTCAATTACCAGAACGGCGTCTATGCTGCCTCGACCATGGACCTGGTGTCGAACCTCTTCATCAACATCGCCTGTGTGGTTTTAGGAATAATCATCATTAGGGTTTTCCGCGGCGATGTGCGCTGAAATCCTCATCGACCACCCGTAAGGCGGACGCTGCGGACGTTCGCCTTGCCGTTCCCATCGGTAAATTCTTCGTTGCAATGAGGACGATCACCGCTATACTCACGGAATCCATAAGGAGGCGATATGGCATATAGACGATCGATTATCGCGGGCGCGTCGGAGGACCGCCTGGGGCGGCTTATCGAGGCGCGCCTTGCGCCGGGCGCTGACAAGGAAAACATCGACGCGCGGATATGGGACCTCTTCGGCGAGGAGTGGTGCGTGATGTTCACCGACCTTTCGGGCTTTTCTCGGGGAGTCGCGAAATTCGGCATCATACATTTTTTACAGACCATCTACGAGTCCGAACGGATTCTCATCCCCGTAATTGAGGACCACGATGGAATACTCCTGAAGGTTGAAGGCGACAGCTTCCTGGTTATATTCCGGAACGTCAGAAAAGCGCTCCAGGCCGCGGTCTATATGCAGCGTGTTCTGAAGACCTATAACGCGGACAGGATCGAGGAGGAGAAGGTCCTCCTGTGCGTGGGGCTCGGGTTCGGCAAGATGCTTCGCATAGGAGACACCGACGTGTTCGGAGCCGAGGTGAACGCGGCGAGCAAGCTCGGCGAGGACACGGCGAAGGCCTGGGAGATCCTGGTGACCGAGGCGGTAAAGGAAGCCGCGGGCAAGTTGCCGGACCTGGCATTCGAGGAGATAGATGAGATTCCACCGGGCGCCGGCAGGGCGTACCGTACGCTCTATTCAATCGATTGAGCCTGGAAAGGGCGAATCCGCGCACTTCGCCGGAGGCGGTGAATATGAGCATATGTGAAGGCTGTGAAATCGACGAAAAACTTCTGCTATGCTGCCCGCGCTTTCCCCTGACGGGAGAGCAGGTCGATTATAAGCTTCCCGATGGAGGCAAGTCCAGGGCCTGCCTTTACCTCGATGCGGATGGCAGATGCTCGATTTACGAGAAACGCCCGATGGGATGCAGAATGTTCGAGTGCGACCGGATGTCCTCGGCCAAGCGTGACATGCGTCTAAATGAGGAATCGCTTCCGTTGTGCCTCAGGATGATGCGGGACGAGACGTGGAGCGGAGGATGAAGGTCGTGAATTATTTGCACCATTATATATAAATAATTGTATATTTATATTTCTATGCTTGACAAAAATTCCGATGCCCCTTAGTAAAGTCCCTGAAGGCGAGGAGATTCATCGTCCGACGTCCGTGCCGGGCGAGGGGCGAGCAAGAGGAGGGGCCGGCCATGACGAAGTACGCAAAGGCGGTGGAGCAGCTTAACGAGGCGAAGCTCATCATTTCCGACGTCCAGCGCTTGGCGGACGACGAGGACATGAAGGACATCGTGGAGCTTCTCAATGCCATAGGGAGCCTGCAGGCCAAATTCAAGAAAAAGGACCAGTAGCGACCCGGCCCCTCGAGGGGCCCGAACGGAGGGAAAACGGCGGCCCTAGGGCCGCCGTTTTTGTTTGGCAGTGCTACGGGCGCCTCTTTTTTTCGATATTTCGGGCGAGATGCTTTACGAATTCGTCAATTCCCTCCCCGGTTTTTGAGCTCGTCCTGAACACGGTCATTTTTGGGTTGGCCCTTCTTAGGTTCTCCATGACCTCGTCCACGTTGTAATCGAGATAAGGAAGAAGGTCCATCTTGTTTAGAAGCAGCGTATGAGACGAGTTGAACATGAGCGGGTACTTGAGCGGCTTGTCCTCGCCCTCGGTTACGGATAGGACTACCACGCGCTCATCGTCGCCAAGCTCGAATTCCGCCGGGCATACGAGGTTTCCGATGTTCTCGATGATGACGAGGTCGAGGGAGTCGAGGTCGAAGTCGTCGAGGCATTTTCTTATCCACGAGCTTTCAAGATGGCAGTCGCCGCCAAAGAGCGAGGTTTCTATCTGAACGATCGGGATGCCGTGCACCGCGAGCCTTTCGGCGTCCCTGGTGGTCTTGATGTCTCCCTCGATAAGGGCGATGCGGTATCGGTCCTTGAGCCGGCCGATCACTGAATCGAGCAGGGTCGTCTTTCCCGAACCGGGTGAGCTCATAAAGTCCGCCATGTACACCTTTTTCTCCCTGAGGAGCGAACGTATCTCCTCGGCCCTGCTTTCGTTCGACGCGAATATGTCTTTGAGAACCTTTATCTCCATGGCAGCCTCGGGCTTTAATTGATTGCGGGGCCAGATATCCCCCCCCGCCGGATATGATAATTCATTGCCGCATGGGCGCAATAACAAATTGCGATTTGCCCGTGCTGTTTTAATTGTGGCCCGCAGGGTACGGCAACGGTGATATTCGGTCCTATAAATTTCTTGTACAGGTAGGTGTATAAACCTACGATGCCGGCATGGATTGATAATACAGCGTGTGATGGAACGGATTAAAGAACTACTTCATTTATCCCTTCGAGTGACCGGAATTGTCCAGGGGGTCGGATTCCGCCCCTTCGTCTACCGGCTTGCATTGAAGCACGGCATGGAAGGCGCCGTTCGGAACGACACGCTCGGCGTGCTTGTCCATGCTCAGGGCCCGAAGGGAAGGGTCCGCCTTTTCGTGGAGGAGTTACGCTTAAACCCGCCGCCGCTTTCGAGAATCGATTCCATTACGATTGTGGAGGAAAGTCAGGCGGGCTTTTCCGGGTTTAAGATAGAGGCAAGCGAAGAGCTGGACGAGCGCTCCGCGATCATTCCGCCCGACAGCGCGCTCTGTGACCAGTGCCTGGCGGAGCTTCGCAGCCCCGATGACAGGCGTTTCGCCTATCCCTTCATAACCTGCACCAACTGCGGCCCGCGCTTCAGTATCGTGCACGACATTCCCTACGACAGAAAAAACACCTCCATGGCGCCCTTCACCATGTGCCCGACCTGTGCTAAGGAGTATGCCGACCCGCTCGATCGGCGTTTTCACACCCAGCCGAACGCCTGTCCAGCGTGCGGTCCACACATGGAGCTTTGCGACGCGAATGGGACCTCGCTTTCCAGTGACGGCCGGGAAATAGCGGTAATGACCGCGGCGAGGCTTCGAGCCGGGGCCATAGTCGCGATAAAGGGGGTCGGGGGCTACCTTCTGGCCTGTGACGCCGAGAATGACGGTTCGGTGTTCGAACTTAGGAGAAGAAAAGGGCGACCCTTCAAGCCCTTTGCGCTGATGGCCGCAAACCTCGAAAGGGCCGGAGAGTTTCTGTATATCGGCGAAGCGGAAAAATCCCTGCTTCTGTCGAAAGAGCGGCCAATAATACTTATGAAGGAAAAAAACGAAACAATAAGCCGCCATGTGGCCCCGGGCCTGAGCTATATCGGTCTGATGCTTCCGTACACTCCCTTTCAGCACATGCTCTTCGACGTGGATCCGGAAATGGTCCTCGTAATGACCAGCGGAAACGCCGCCGACGAACCGATCGTGTACCGCGATACGGATGCGTTTGCGGAATTGGGAGCGATCGCCGATGTATTCATAACCTATAACCGCGAGATCGAACAGTGGAGCGACGACAGCGTGCTCTTCGTGGAAAGGGGCATGCCCTTCTTCGTGCGGCGCTCGCGCGGCCATGTGCCGGTGCCTATACCGCTCTCGGGCGCGGGTGCGGAGGTGTTCGCCGCTGGAGGGGATTTAAAAAGCTCCTTCGCCTTCGCGCGAGGGGGGGCTGCTGTCATGTCCCAGTTTATAGGAGATCTGGGTTCGCCGGCGGCGAACGATCTATACCGTGCGGAGATGCGCCGGTTCGCGGAGATATACCGTTTCGAGCCGAAAGCCGTGGCATGCGACATGCACCCGGGCTATTATACGACGGAGATTGCCTCGGAGCTAGAGTCCGACGGCCTGAAAAAGATAATGGTGCAGCACCACCACGCCCACATCGCCTCGGTGATGGAGGAAAGCAATCTGCGCGAAAAGGTCATTGGGATCGCCTTTGACGGTACGGGTTACGGCCCCGATGGACGCCTGTGGGGGGCCGAGTTCATGGTGGCTGATAGAGGCGGTTACGATCGGCGGGCGCATTTTTCGTATTTCCCCCTTCCCGGCGGGGAAAGCGCCATTCGCGACGTCTGGAAGATCGGGGTCGCCCTCCTCCATGACGTTTATGGGAAAGACGCCCCGCTCATTCAAGGCGTTGATGAAACGGCTATAGTGCTCGAACTGGTCGAGAAAAAAATCAATTGTCCGCTGACCTGCAGCATCGGCCGCCTCTTCGACGGAGTGGCTGCGATCCTCGGCGTCTCTCAGACCGCAAGCGCCGAGGCTGAGGCCGCAATGCTCCTGGAAGAGGCGGCCCTCCGCGGCGCGGCCTATTGGCGTGAGGACGGCTGGTCAGTCCCGCTTACGGGGGACGCTCCGGCCGTGATCTCCACAAAGGCGCTTGTGGAGCGGGTCATGTCCCTCTTCCGCGGGGGCGCCGGTGTAGAAGCCGCGGCCTATGCGTTCCACGCCGCGATAGCGAAGACCTCGGTGGAAATCGCTGTGCGAATTAGGTCGGAAGGGGGGCCAAACCGCGTGGCGCTTTCGGGGGGGGCCTTTCAGAACAGGCTGCTGCTCGGCCTTATGCTGGACGGCCTTCGGGAAAAACGGTTTGACATCCATCTTCCGAAAAAAATACCATTTAACGACGGCTGTATCGCGCTCGGCCAGATAGCGGTGGCAAGGGAACATTTGAAAGATGGATGATGATGGCATAAAATCACAGGCCGGCGCCCTTCGTTCCCTCCGACTGGAGCGGGAACTGCGCATCATGGAGGTCTGCGGCACGCACACCACGGAATTCTTCCGCACCGGTGTGCGGGGACTATTCCCAGAAAAGCTTTCCCTGATCGACGGTCCCGGATGCCCCGTATGCGTGACGCCGAACGACTACCTGGACCGGGCAATCGAGATCTCGCATGTTCATGGCGTTATAGTGGCCACCTTCGGGGACATGGTAAAGGTGCCCTCGTCTTACAGTTCGCTTGGACGCGAAAGGGCGGGCGGACTATCCCTGGAGGTGGTCTATTCGCCGCTCGACGCGCTCGAACTCGCCGCCGCAAGGCCTGAAAACCAGGTTGTTTTTTTAAGCGTTGGCTTCGAGACGACCGCGCCGACGGAGGCCGCAACGGTGCTTGCCGCCGCCGAAAGGGGAATAAAAAATTTTTCCATATTGTGCGGAAACAAGCTTACGCCGCCGGCCGTAAAAGCGCTTCTCGACTCGGGAGAGACGGCCATAGACGGTTTCATCCTGCCGGGGCATGTAAGCGCAATTACGGGACTCGACCCATGGCGCTTTGCGGCCGAGGACTACGGCAAGCCCTGCGTGGTTGCCGGTTTCGAGGCGGGCGACCTCATCCTTGGGGTCGTCACGCTCTTGCGGATGATTGACGAGGGGCGTAACGCAGTGAAGAATGCCTATCGGCGGGCAGTGCGCGACGACGGGAATGTCAGGGCCCGGGAGATCATGTACCGGGTGTTCGAGGCATGCGAAGCAAACTGGCGCGGCCTGGGCATTATTCCGGGAAGCGGGCTTGCCCTTCGCGAGGAATACTTTGAGTTCGACGCCGAGAAGCGCTTCCCGGTCACGCCGCCTCCTGCGAGGGAGCACGCGGGATGCCGATGCGGAGAACTGCTGCGCGGGCTCATCGCGCCGACCGACTGCGGCCTTTTCGGGAAAGCGTGCACGCCGGAAAACGCAGTCGGCCCCTGCATGGTGTCGTCGGAAGGGCCATGTTCGGCCTATTATCTATATGGGGGGCTTTGATGGAGGGCCGGATCCTCGCCGGGCACGGAAGCGGCGGAAAACTGATGAACGAATTGATCGCCGGCCACATACGCCGCGTACTTGGCCCCGAGAGTGTCCAGCTCGACGACTCGGCGATTCTCGCCATAGGCCTCGAAAGAATAGCCTTTACCACCGACACCTTTACCATAACCCCTCTGGAGTTTCCGGGCGGGACCATAGGCTCGCTTGCCGTAAACGGTACGGTGAACGACCTGGCGGTGATGGGGGCGCGTCCGCTGTATCTGAGCTGCGCCCTCCTCCTGGAAGAGGGCCTTGAGATTGCCGTGCTCGAACGCATTCTATCTTCGATGCGCGAGGCCGCCGACCGGGCCGGGGTCGCGATAGTTACGGGCGACACAAAGGTGGTGGAGAGGGGCAAGGCCGATAAAATTTTTATTAATACCGCCGGGATTGGTATACTTGAACGCGGAGCCGAGCGCAGGGAGCTTGAGCCGGGGGACGCGGTCATTATAAACGGATTCATCGGCGACCATGGCATGTCGATCATGGCGCTGCGTAACGATCTGAGTTTCAGCCGGGGGCTTGTTTCTGATTGCGCGCCGATGAACCGGCTGATAGCAAGGGTGACGGCCGCTTTTCCGGGAAGCGTGAAGTTCATGCGCGACCCGACGCGGGGAGGGGTGGCCTCGGTCCTTAACGAGATCGTTAAAGGGGCTCCTTTTGGGATCGGCCTTTACGAGTCGGAACTACCGATAAGAGACGAGGTGAGAGGCGTTTCCGAGATGCTCGGCATCGACCCGCTGTACGCGGCGAACGAGGGCAAGGTCCTCATGATTGCGCGGGGCGGGGACGCTGAAGCCATTGTCGAGTCGATGCGCTCCCTTCCGGAGGGCTCCAGCGCCGCGGTAATAGGCAGGGTCACGGAGGCTCATCCCGGTAGGGCCTATCTCGAAACCAGGATAGGAGGCAGGCGCATATTGCCGGTGCTCCTGGAGGAGCAGCTTCCCCGGATATGCTGAGAAGCCGGTGTTGAAATCGAAGGGCAATTAGCCTGACAGCGGGTTTGTAAAAGGAGACTATTTATGTGTCTTGCGGTTCCGATGACGATCAAGCGGGTTGAGGGAAATCGAGCCCTTGCCGAGGCCTATGGCGTCGAGAGATTTGTGAACATCGTGATGATGCCGGAGGTTTCGGTCGGCGACAGGGTGATCATACATGCCGGCTTCGTTATCGAGCGGCTGGACCCCGAATCGGCGCGGGAGATGGAGGCCGCCTGGGACGAATACCATCGGGCCCTGGGGGACGATGGAACTACCGGGAGGCCGGATGGGGAATAGGCGTTTGATACCCACTGAGATCGTTGCCGGGGCTGTAGGCGAGCTTGTGGAGCGGGCGAGCTTTGCAATGCCGCCCGGAGTGGAGGAGATCTATGAAGCCATGCGCGGACGCGAGCGCTTCGAGATGGCCCGGCATACGCTTGGCGTCATTGTAGAGAACGCCTCGATAGCCCGAAAGGAAAGGCTTCCGCTTTGCCAGGACTGCGGCGCGACTATTGTATTCTGTGACATCGGACAGGACGTCTCGCTCGAGGGCGAAAGCCTTCGCGACGCGCTGGACCGGGGCGTGCTGGAGGCCTACGAGCGGCTGTACCTTCGAAAATCCATAGTGGCCGACCCTCTTACCCGCGCCAATACCGGCACCAATACCCCCTGTTTCATTCACACGGATATCGTCTCCGGCGATCGTGTCGGTATTACCGTATATCTCAAGGGGGGCGGTTCGGAGAACATGAGCTGCCTGCGAATGTTCAGGCCCACTGTTTCAATAGACGAGATAATGGATTATATCACGGAGCGGGTCGTTGAGGCCGGGCCGAATCCCTGCCCGCCGCTTTTTTTGGGCGTGGGAATAGGGGGTACGGCCGACCTGGCCATGCTGAACGCAAAGCGGGCGGTGCTTCGCGGCGTGGGGAGCGTGCACCCGGATCCCTTTTACGCGGGGCTCGAAAGCCGGATCCTCGAAAGGCTCAACAAAACAGGGGTGGGCCCCCTGGGTTTTGGCGGCGTCTCGACGGCGGCGGCCGTGTACATCGAGGCCGCGCCGACACATATAGCGACCCTTCCGGTGGCCCTCAATCTTAATTGCCACTCGCTGAGATACGCGAAGAGGGTGTTGTGAACTGGATTGCCCTGCGGGCCCCGCTTGACGAGGGTTCGGCCGTAATGCTTCGAGCCGGCGACAGCGTGCTCTTTTCGGGCACGCTCTATGTCGCGCGCGACAAGGCGCACGAGCGCATAACGAGGATGATCGAGGAAGGGGCGAATCTCCCGTTCGATCCGCGCGGCCAGGTGATATATTTCATGGGGCCGAGCCCGGCGCCGCCGGGAAGTGTGATCGGTTCCGCCGGTCCCACGAGCTCGTACAGGATGGACCCGTTTGCGGAAGCCATGTGCCGCGCGGGCGTAAGGGGATTTATAGGAAAGGGGCGGCGATCGCCGGAGGCGCGGGAGGCGATGCGCGCCCACGGCGCCGTATATTTCGCCTCCTTCGGCGGGGCCGGGGCCTATCTTTCAAAGAGGATCCGCTCCTCCATGGTAATCGCCTTCGACGACCTCGGGCCCGAGGCGATGCTCAAACTCGAGGTGGCCGATTTCCCGGCCATCGTTATCAACGATATCCACGGCGGAGACCTGTATGAAGATGCGCTTCGAGAACGAGGATGAATTTACCGCTTTCAAGGAGGAGCTAAGGCGGAGGCTTTCGGCCCATTCGCCCCGTTCGATCCAAAGGGAGGGCTTTCGTCCAGCCGCGGTCATGATACTCATCATGAACGACGGGGGTGTGCCCCATGTTCTTCTAACGAAAAGAACGGAAAAGGTCGGAACGCACAAGGGACAAATGGCCCTTCCGGGAGGCGGGTATGACGAGGACGATGGGGATTTTCTGCGCACCGCGCTTCGCGAGACCGAGGAGGAGGTAGGGGTTAGGCCGGGGGATATCGACGTGTTGGGCCGCTTCGACGATTTCATCTCCATTGCGGGTTTTCAGGTGGTCAGCTATATCGGGATTATACCCTTTCCCTACGAGTATAAGATAAACCGGGACGAGATAGAGGACTACGTGGAGGTGCCTCTCTCGATGTTCGTCAACAGGGAGTTCGGCAGAGTGCAGAGGGTCGAATTCGAGGGGGAGATGTACAATGTGTATTATTATTATTTCAGGAATTTCGAGATATGGGGGATGACCGCCCGTATTCTGACCGATTTCGCGGCAAAGATGCTCGCCCCCATCCGCCCGTGATCCCGTCGATTTATTTCATTGACACAGGCCGTGCCGCGCGCGAATATCCTTTTGCCGTACCGAGCGGCAATCCAACCATGGCATCCGGGAGTCCATCGTGAAGCGTTTATATTTGCTCTTGCTGTGCGCCCTCTTTTCTCTACAGGCCTGCAGGACCAGGCCCATTGACGAAAACATATTCCGGGGGGTCTGGAACGACTACCTGCAGCGGGAGTTCGAGGAAAGCTTCGACGAGAGGCAGTCGATGTCCCAGCGGGAGACCCTGCTGCGCGAGGCGGCCGCTGTCCACGGCGTCGATTACGAGGCGCTAAAGAGATATATGGCTGCCGAGCAGAAGGAAAAATACGACATGATCTTCATACGGCGTTAGGATGAGTAAGGGGAGGCAGCATGTTTAAGAAAATTCGCGAGCGAAGCCTGCATTTTGCCGTCTTCGCCTTTCTCACGGGCCTTTTTCTCGGAGCAAACCTCTCGTTTAAGGCGGAGGCGCTCGAGCCGGCGCACAGCTATCTCGATTACTTCCATCAGGTGTATCAGATAATAAGGACGGAGTACGTCGATACGGTCGACACTAAGGGCCTGTTTTACGGCGCGATCCGCGGCATGCTCCAGTCGCTCAATGATCCTTTTACGCGCTTTTTGAACGAGGAGGACTTTGCCGAGCTAAAGGAGGAGACGACGGGCAAGTTCGTTGGCGTGGGCATAGAGATCACCATGAGAGAGGGCGAGATCGTGGTGATATCCCCCATTGACGACACGCCGGCGATGAGGGCCGGAATAAAGGCCGGGGACAAGATAACAAGAATAGATTCGAGCGAGCTTAAGGATAAAAGCCTGCCGGAGATCATCAAGCTTATAAGGGGCCTCCCTCACACCAAGGTGAAGCTTACGGTTGTGCGCGACGGGTTCGACGATCCCATCACCTTCGACCTCGAGCGTATGCCCATCAAGATAGATGCAGTTAGTTACACCATGCTGAAGGAATACGGCACCGGCTATATAAAGGTTAAGACCTTCAGCTCCGACACATCACGCGAGATGGAAAAGGCCCTAACGGAATTTAACGCTGCAGGGATTCGGCGCGTGATAGTGGACCTGCGCTGGAACCCGGGCGGGCTGCTTGATCAGGCCATCGCCATGTCCGAGCTATTTCTGGACAAGGGGAAGACCATCGTGTCGACGAGGGGCCGCGAGGGCTCGGGCAATTTCAAGGAATACCACGCCGAGAGGCCCGCGCTATACGGGGCGCCGGTTGTGGTTCTGGTGAACAAGGGGAGCGCGTCGGCCTCGGAGATTTTCGCGGGGGCCATAAGGGACAATGGGCGCGGCCGGTTGGTGGGCGAAAAGACATTCGGCAAGGGCTCGGTGCAGAAATCGTATAATCTCAACGAAAAAATCGGCCTGGCGGTGACCATCGCGAAATACTATACACCCTCCGGTGTCTCGATTCACGGCAAGGGGATAGAGCCCGATTTTACGGTATCGTCCGAAAGCTTTCCCGAGGCCGACAAGAAAAACATAAACGCGATTTATCGGGAGAAACTGGCCGATGAGTTCCTGAAAACGCACCGGGGCTACACAGTCGAGAACAGAAGGGATTTTCTGGAATTTTTAAAGGCCCGCAATCTTCCGGTAAGCGAAAAGAGCGCCAATTATATTTTAAAAAGCGAGGTCAACCGTTTCGTCAAACAGCCCCTTTATGACCTCGAATTCGATTCGCAGCTTAAAAAGGCGATTGAAGTTGTCGGAAAAGAACCGTAGGATTGCGGGACTCGGCCTGGAGAGCTCTTGCGACGAAACATCGGCCTCGGTGGTCGCGGACGGCCGGAAGATTCTCTCCAATCTCATCTTCAGCCAGATAGAACTTCACAGGGAGTATTTCGGCGTCGTTCCGGAGATAGCCTCCAGGGCGCACCTGGAGGCTATAAACGGGCTTGTCGACCGGGCGCTTCGCGAGGCTGGACTTTCTTTCGGCGAGCTCGATTACGTTGCGGCGACGCAGCGGCCGGGCCTCGTAGGCTCGCTCCTTATCGCATTGCAGTCCGCCAAGGCGATCTCGTACGCAATGAACATTCCCATGATCGCCGTCAACCACCTCGAGGCTCATCTGTACGCCCCATTCCTCGAGGGGCGCGAGCCGGAGTATCCGTACATAGGGCTTCTGGTATCGGGCGGGAATACGGCCCTGTACGAGGTGCATGGCTGCGGCGATTACCGGCTTATAGGAAAAACCGTGGATGACGCCGTTGGGGAGGCCTTCGACAAGGTGGCGAAGATACTGGGATTGGGTTATCCGGGAGGCCCGGCGGTGGAACGGCTGGCCCGGCGGGCGGCGCGCCGTGAGAGGCTCTTTCCCAAAATTCTGCCCGATCCCGACGCTGATTACCGTTTCTCGTATAGCGGGCTCAAGACGGCGGTGATGCAGTATCGCAGGGCCCATCCCGAAGCGGACCCGGCCGAGATGGCTCACGCCTTCCAGGAGCGCGCTCTCGAGATACTGGTGAGGCGCGTGTACGCCGCATCGCGGGAATTCGGTATTCCGAGGATCGTCGTTGCAGGCGGGGTCGCGGCGAACGGCCGGCTGCGGGAGATGTTAAAGGAGGCATGTTCCGGCGAGGAGGAGCTCATCGTGGCTTCTCCGGTGCTCTGTACGGACAACGCCGCCATGGTTGCGGGAATCGGCTACCATTACTTCACGCGGGGGCTGCACAGCCCGCTCGATACCGACGTCCGCGCGCGGGCCTGACTCTCACCCGGAGCAGCAGCGGTCTTTGCCCAGGGCCTTGGCCCTGTACATGGCCCTGTCGGCGAGATCGAGGAGAGTGAAAGCGTCTTTAGTGGACTGGTCCAGTTCAGTGACTCCGATGCTTACGGTCACCCCCTCGGGTAGCGCCTCTTTTTTCGATGTGGCATCCTTGATCTCGCGCGATATTTTTCTGGCTATCTTCATTGCGTTCCGCCTTGCGGTATGAGGCAGTACCACGAGAAATTCCTCCCCGCCGTAGCGGCCGACGGAATCGATCTTCCGTATGCAACGGCGGAGGGTGGCCCCGACCATGGAGAGCACCCTGTCGCCGATTTTATGGCCATAGAGATCGTTAAAGCGCTTGAAGTTGTCGATGTCGATGAAAAGCGCTGATAAAGGCAGGCTGTAACGGCGGGCCCTCTGAAATTCGCGGGCGAGATCGTTTTCTATGTATTCGTGCGTGAATGTTCCGGTAAGGCCGTCCCTGGTAGCGGCCTCTATTATGTCGGCCATGCTGTCCTTGATAAAAACCGCGACGTCCGTGCCGGTTGTGCTGAAATGGTCGACGACCGCCGTTTTGAGGCTTACCGGCCTGCCAAGCTTTTGGGAGAGCACTTTTCTGTTCTCCGTTATGTTGTGCCAGAGGGCTTTTGCCCTGTCCTCGGATGTCTTATAATGGAAAATGCTCTCAAGTAAAACGGAGAATGGGGAATCCGTCTCATGCCTGAGCGATTCGATGACGAAAGAGAGCACCATGTCATCGTTAAAATCGGACAGGATGTCCAGCTCGATGCTTTCTTTGGTCTGCAATAATTTGTTTATCATGGATGCACCTGCCGGCGAAACCGGCGAGGATGATGGGCTTCCTAATTTGAAAAAACCCTTCCAAAAACCCGGTGGATAATCGAAAAACCATTTTTCACCACACTCTCGATCGAATGTCAATAGAATTTTATCCCGGGAAGCGGCGTATAGGCCGTTTTTAGATTTCGGTTTGGAGAATTTCTTTACATATTCGGATATCCGGTCAATATATGGGGAGTTGCCGGGTTCATAATATGTGTTGAACAGTTTGTCCGGAATAGGGCGCATTGAAGCTGGCCGATATCAAAGCTTCGCCGCCGAAGGAAGGATCGGGCATGGCAAAAAAAGAGACATTTAACAATCTTATCGACATCTGCATCCAGATGGAGGAGAATCCAGATCTCGCTGGAAACGCAAGTGAGATGTTCAGGCACCTGCTGTCAGACTATTTTTTCAAGGGGGATGTTTACGACAGCAAAAGGATCGCCTTTCTAATCGATAATATGAAGCTTCCTGATTTCCTCGGCGAACACCGTTCACTCATCGAAGTGGACATGGAAAAGCTTGCGGCCTTTATAGAGCGGGACACGATCAACGATTCCCTTTCCGGAAGGATTATGATAACCGCCGATTACTTAAAGGCCTTTTATCCGCACCATCCGCCCGCGTTCAACAAGCTCCCGCCGAATGTGCGCGAAGAGCTTCTCCAGAGGGTAAAGGAACGAAACCGATTGATACTCGAGGCGTTCGAAAAAATAAAGACCGACCGCCAAGCGGACCGTTCGAGAAAGGTGATTACCCTGGTTGCGCTGATTCTAAAAAACATACACCGTAAAACCGGGCTGCCGCTTAACCCTCCGTCGGCCCCGGCGGAAACGGCCATTCGGGGGATATACAATAATTGCGACGAGGTGTTCAACGCGAAACAGCGCCAGCTCGCCGAGCTGGGCGACGAGGCTAAAATCAAGGAAATAATAAAGACGTTCTTCACGGTGAAAAAGTTCCAGGACCTCGCGGGCATTACCAAGCTCTTCAAGGCGGAACTTGACCGCTATCGCAAAAGGGCGCTGAGGGGATGATCCGCGCTCAGCGCGTTTTTTCCGAACGGGAGGAGTAGTAATAATAGAGTATCAGGTCCACAAGTACGAGAATGCCGACGGCGATATAGAAGAAGATCACCCAGTCGATCCCATTGAGTATCTTGTTGACGATTCCGCATCCGTAGCCGGCCAGCACCAGCCATAGGAAGAGCTTGGACTTGGCCCGGACGTCCTTCAGTTTGATGGATTTGTAAATCGATGCCGGCCATGAAACCCCGAAACAGACCAGCATTAACGCCTCGAACATGACAAGCCTCCTTATACAATAAAGCCCGGTGTACGCTAAAAACAGGAAGGCGGGGTGTCAATCCCCGCCTTCCTAAAAGCCTTGTAGCAAAGCTCCCTATTTCACGAAGCCAAGCGCCTTTCCGATGACAGGCGAAAGCTTGACGATAACGCCGGCGAAGACGACCGATACCATGCTCATAAGCTTGAGCAGAATGTTGAGCGATGGGCCGGCGGTGTCCTTGAACGGGTCGCCGACCGTGTCGCCGATTACTCCGGCCTTATGGGCCTCGGAGCCCTTGCCGCCGTAGTTGCCCTTTTCGATGAACTTCTTCGCGTTGTCCCAGGCGCCGCCCGCGTTGTTGAGCATGCACGCTACGGAGAAGCCGGTTGCAAGCGAGCCGGCGAGAAGGCCCATAACCCCGGCCACCCCAAGAATCAGGCCTGTAACGACAGGTATAAGAAGGGCAAGAAAGGAGGGAACGATCATCTTGCTCTGTGCGCCCTTTGTGGAAATCTCAACGCAACGGGCGTAGTCGGGCTTCTGCGTTCCCTGCATGATGCCCGGGAACTCCTTGAACTGGCGTCGGACCTCCTCGACCATCGAGCCGGCGGCGCGTCCGACGGCCTTGATCGTCATGGCGCAGAAGACAAACGCCACCATCGCGCCGAGGAAAAGACCGCAGAGCACGAGGGGATTCATGAGCGACATGTCGTAGGCCGCGGCGAAGTGCTTTATCTGCGCCGTGTGGGCGATTACATCGAAATCACTTGCTATGACGCCCTCGGGAAGCTTCTGCGCATAGAATTTTACGGCGCCAACCTGGAAAAATCCTTCAGCCGAGGTAGCGGCGTATTTGCCAATCCAGATCTTTACCTCTTCTATATAAGCGGCGAGAAGAGCCATGGCGGTAAGAGCGGCCGAGCCGATCGCGAAGCCCTTTCCGGTAGCGGCCGTGGTGTTGCCCAGCATATCGAGGGCATCGGTCCTCTTGCGTACCTCCGGGGGAAGGTGGCTCATCTCGGCGTTTCCGCCGGCGTTGTCGGCAATGGGGCCGTATGCGTCAGTGGCAAGGGTAATGCCGAGGGTGGCGAGCATGCCGACGGCCGCAAAACCGATACCGTAGAGGCCGAAGCTCGGCCCTTGGGAAAAACCGCCCGCCGAGGCGTAGGCGATGATTATGCCGAGCACGATTGTTACGACCGGAATGCCGGCGGAGAGCATGCCGGTGGACATGCCGTCAAGAATGCCGGTAGCGGGGCCCATCGTGTGCTGTTTGGCGATCCCCTGCGTTGGGGCGTACTCATCGGCGGTGTAGTATTCAGTGGACTGGCCGATTATAAGGCCGGCTATAAGCCCGGCGATGATGGCCCCGAAGACACCCCAGGTTATGAGATTCACATGGGCCATAACGGCGAGACCGGCGATGATAAGGAGAGAGCTTGCCCATACCCCTATGTTCAGGGATACGAGTAGGTTCTTCATTGTAGCCTCTTCCTTGGTGCGGACCATGAAGATTCCGATGATCGAGAAGAGGATGCCGAGTCCGGCGACGATCATGGGGGCGATGATGGGCTTGACCACCTCGGTGGCCTCGGTGGCCACGAGGGGAAGGGCCGCGCCGAGGGCGGCGGTGGCCAGAATGGAGCCGCAGTAGGACTCGTAAAGGTCGGCGCCCATGCCGGCGACGTCGCCCACATTGTCGCCCACATTGTCAGCGATCGTAGCGGGATTGCGGGGATCGTCTTCCGGAATGCCGGCCTCGACCTTGCCAACCAGGTCGGCGCCGACGTCGGCGGCCTTGGTATAGATGCCGCCGCCCACACGCGCGAAGAGCGCCTGGGTCGACGCGCCCATTCCGAATGTGATCATGGTGGTCGTTATTTCAACGAGCTTGGCGTGCTTGAATTCCGCGCTGTTGACAATGTGCATGTCGAACAAACCGCCGGCGATCCCTACCTTCTGAACCAGGGTTTCGCTCAGGTTCCAGATATTGTTGTCATAAATGTAGTTAAGCACCATATACCAGAGGGAGATATCCAGAAGGCCAAAACCGACGACAACGAGTCCCATGACCGCCCCGGAACGGAATGCGACCTGGAGCCCGCGGTTGAGGGACTTCGAGGCCCCCTGGGCGGTCCTGGAAGAGGCGTTTGTCGCCGTCTTCATGCCGAGAAATCCGCAGAGGCCCGAAAAGAAACCGCCGGTGAGAAAGGCGACCGGTACGAACGGGTTCTGGATTCCGAAGTAAGCCAGTACGGCAAACAGTATCACCAGCGCCATGAAAACGAAGGTGACCACCGTGTACTGGCGCTTGAGATAGGCATACGCGCCTTCACGGACATACCCGGCTATCTCTTCCATCGTTTCATTGCCCTTCTCCGCTCCCATCATCAGCCGGTATAAAACCCAGGCGAAGAAAAGGGCAATGAGCGACGCCACCGGGGCGATATAAAACAGAGGATTAACCATAGTGAGTCACTCCTTTACCATTAGTTTTTATTTGTAAAGACAGCCCGTCCGGCTGGACCGGACGGGCATGAATGAGCCAGTTATTTTTCCATCGCGTTATAAACGTATTCTGCGAGGTCGAAGGTCTGAAGGTTCTGGATGTCCAGCTCGTTCGCGCCGTCGGAGAGCATGGTCAGGCAGAACGGACAAGCGGTCGCTATCTTCGTGGCTCCGCTTGCCTGGGCGTCCTTTGTACGGAACTGGTTTATCCGGGTGCCCAGATGCTCCTCTATGAACATGCGCGCCCCGCCGGCCCCGCAGCAGAAGCTGCGATGGTGGTTACGGCTCATCTCGACGATTTTGGTTCCGGGAATCGCCTTGACGATGTCGCGCGGCGCGGCGTAGATCTCGTTATAGCGGCCGAGGAAGCACGAGTCGTGATAGGTGACCGTTTCGTTGAGCGGCTCGACGAGCTTGATGACCCCCTTCTTGATGAGGTCGGCGATGACCTCGGTGTGGTGATAAACCTCGTAGTCGGCCTCGAGCGGCGCGCCATCAGAGCCGACGCCGACTTTTGCGAACTTCTTGTATTCCTTTTTTATGACGTTGTAACCGTGCGGGCAGGTGGTGATGATCTTCTTCACGCCGTAGGTCTTGAACATCTCGAGGTTCTGCGTGGCAAGGGCGTGGAATAGATACTCGTTTCCCGCGCGCATTGCGGCGTCGCCGCAGCAGGCCTCTTCGGCTCCCAGGATGCCGACCTTGTATCCGGCCTTCTGGAGGATCTTCAACATGGCGATGCCGATCTTCTGGTTGCGCTTGTCGAAAGAGGCGTAGCAGCCGACGTAATATACGAAGTCGACCTCGGGGTCCTCGGCAAGGGTCTTCACTCCGAGGTCCGCGGGCAGCCAGTCGCCGCGACCCGCGAAACCGAAGCCGAACGGGTTGGAATTGTTCTCCATGTTCGAGAGGGTCGTTTGGAGTTCATTGGCCATGGAGCCTTCCATGAGTATCTTGTAGCGGCGCATATCGTTGATCTTGTTGATATGCTCAATCTGTACCGGGCAGGCCTCCACGCAGGCGGCGCAGTTGGTGCAGGACCATATTTCGTCGTCCAATATGTGCTCGCCAATGAGCATTTTGGATTCGACGGCAGCCGGGTCTTGGCCGGCCTTTTTGGCCTCCATGATCTTTGGGACGCGTTCGTCCATGGCCGCCTTGACGTCGTTTATAATCTTCTTGGGAGATAGCGGTTTTTCGGTAAGAAAGGCCGGGCAGTTGTCCTGGCAGCGCCCGCAGCGGGTGCAGGCGTCGCTGTCCATAAGCTGTTTCCAGGTGAACTGTTCGACGGAGCCGACGCCAAAGGATTCCGCCGTCTCGAAGACCTCGGGCGAGATTGGCTTCATGGAGTACTTGGTCTTCGTGCTCTCGTTGTCAAGGTTCTGGTAATAGACGTTTAGCATGGTAATGGCCACATGCCCGAGCTTGTCGGTGCCGACGAGGCCGATGAAGGAGAAAGCGGCTACCATGTGTAGCCACCAGTTGACATAGTGCATGGTTTCGAGCGTAGGTTTGCTGATCCAAGAGAAGGCGTGGGCCAGGGCGTAGCCGAAGGGCGACCATACCTCGAATTTCGGGAAGTCGGTGATCGCGATGCGCATCGCCTCATTGAAGAAGCCGGTGAAGATGATGAAGGTGATGAGCGTGAGCGCGAAGGTGTCGATCATCTTGGTATCGAGACGGGAGGGTTTTAACCTGTAGCGCCGGTAGATGGCCATGCCCAGGCCGATTATGACCACGGCTCCGAAGAGGTCGCCGGCCAGGGACCATATAAGGTAGAAATTACCATAGATGAACTTTGTGTGGAAGAAGAGTTCGGTTAGGTCCTCCTGCACCACGATGATTAGTGTCACTATGAAGAGCCCGATGAATCCCCAGAAAAGGCTTACATGGAAGATGCCGGCGTAGGATTCGCGGAGCACCTTGGCCTGAAATATGACGTACTTGATGAATGCAACAATCCTCTTTTCCGGAAAATCCGTTCGGAGCTCACCGACTCCCTGTCTCCAGATTCTTATTCGACGATAGAGGGTGATGCCGAGGTAAATGAGCGCGGCGAACATGAAGATGTAAATGCCCCAGCGCATGAAGCCATGCGAACCTCCAACATTGAAGTACATCTGACGGGCTATGTCGGTGGCGGGCATATCGTACAAACCGGCGAAATTCATTAGAAATCCTCCGCTTCTGTTAGATATGAAACGATAATCGCTGGTGATAATGCGAGTTCATCCGGAACTCATACGAAACGATCTGTCGCGTTGTTGGCGGATATGACGATTGAAACGTCTCCCCGCCATAGCGATCCCGGCTCTCCGGGTCATGCGACAGCGAATAATGCAAACCTGACAGCTCAAAGTCCATTACGTAAGTGCGAGGACGGTTGTCAACTTTATTTTATCGGCGAATCATAACATATTAATATGAATGTATATATTTGCATTAGGGGCCGGAGCGCAGCGTAAATTGCGTCGAGAACGGCGCGAAGGCGGCTTTTTTTCGTGCCTAAAGGGGCCGCCGGTGATATATTTCAACAATCCGGCCCGCCAATTGTTATTGACAGCGGCCGGGAAGGGGTCGCATAGTGTGCCCCTTGCGGACGCCGTTTCGAAGGCGGCGTTACCGGACATCGAGCTATCTTATCCAGAGTGGTGGAGGGACTGGCCCCGGGAAGCCACGGCAACCGTCTCCGTCGGGCGGTGCCAACTCCAGCGGATGAAAATCCGGGAGATGGGATGGCAGTTTATTGGGAAATAAACCGCTATCGCCATCCATACGATACGCGGTTTTTTTAATCCAAGAGGGTCCGTCAAGGCGGACGAGCAGATGAAAACCAACGGAATACTCGAATTGCCCGATGACTCGGTAGGGATAGTCCAGACCGAGTATTATACTTTTGCGGCCCCGCCGGAGGAGATGAGGCTTGTGTCCGGCCGCATGCTTGGCCCCGTCACCCTGGCATACGAGACGTATGGAAAATTGAACGGGAGGCGTTCGAACGCGGTGCTTCTGCTGCATGCCCTGTCGGGCTCGGCGCATGCGGCAGGCTTTAACAGCGCCGATGATCTCTATCCCGGCTGGTGGGACCTCTATGTGGGGCCGGGCAAGACCTTCGACACGAACAAGTATTTTATCATCTGTTCAAACGTCATTGGGGGATGCACCGGCTCGACGGGGCCCGCTTCCATAGATCCCGGGGCGGGAAGCGAGTATGGGCTTTCATTCCCCATCGTTACGATCCAGGACATGGTGAACGCCCAGTACCGCCTGGTGCGGCATTTAGGCATCGAACGGCTTCTCGCCGTGGCGGGGGGCTCGATGGGTGGCATGCAGGCGCTCCAGTGGTGCATTTCGTACCCGGACATGGTCGCCTCGGCCATACCGATAGCGACCTCCGCCTCGCTCTCGGCGCAGGGGATCGCCTTCAACGAGGTGGGCAGGCAGGCCATCTTCCGCGATCCGAACTGGAAGGGAGGCGACTACTACGGTAAAACCAAGCCCGAGGCGGGGCTGGGCCTGGCCCGGATGATAGGCCATATCACCTATATGAGCGAGCGGTTGATGCACGAAAAGTTCGGCCGCAGGCTGCAGAACGCCGATCTCTTCGGCTTCAACTTCGAGTCCGAGTTCATGGTGGAGAGCTATCTGCACCACCAGGGGATAAAGTTCGTCAACCGCTTCGACGCGAACTCCTACCTCTACATCACCAAGGCCATAGATTACTTCGATTTGAAGGCCGATTACGGAAGCCTGGCCGCAGCCTTCGAGAAGGTGACGGCGGATTTCCTCATCATAAGCTATACCTCGGACTGGCTTTATCCAAGCGAGCAGTCCAGGGAGATCGTGCGGGCGCTTCGCGCAGGGGGCATACATGTGGGCTATACCGAAATCGAATCGGACACCGGGCACGATACCTTCCTGCTCGACGACCGGCAGACGCAGCGCAACATCTCCAATTTTCTGAGGAGCCAGTTTGAAAAGCATGGTTGACAACCCAGCGGAGATTCGCGCCGGATATGACATCATTATAGAAGAGATCCCGTTGCGCTCGCGCGTGCTGGACCTGGGGTGCGGCGACGGGGTCCTGCTGCATACGCTACAGCGGATCAAGATGATCGACGGCTACGGGGTCGAGCTTTCGGCCGAGGGGGTGAGCGTTTGCCTGGAGAAGGGGCTGTACTGCTACCAGGGCGACATCGACGACGGCCTTGCCGATTACAAAAGCAACTCGTTCGACTACGTCATCCTCAACCAGACCCTGCAGAGCACCAAAAAGCCCGAGTACGTTCTTGCGGAGATCATGCGGATAGGTAAGAACGCCATCATCAGCTTCCCGAATTTCGGCTACTACCGCATCCGAATGCAGCTTCTGTTAAAGGGGACAATGCCTAAAAACAGGCTTTTACCGTACGAATGGTACGAGTCGCCCAATATCCATCTTCTGACCATCCGAGATTTCCGCCGCTACTGTCGCGGGCGCGGATATCCGGTGAAGAGAGAACGGCATTTCAATGTCGGCGATGGCGGGGTCTCGCTCCCCAGCGTAGCGGCGTCGAATCTGTTCGCCCAGTACGGAATGTTCATACTCGACGGCGAAAAATATTCCGGACTATCCTGAGTATGCGATGCCACAGTTCAGGCTGATATCTCGATATTCGCCGTCGGGCGACCAGGAGCAGGCGATCGAACTCCTGGTAAAGGGCATAGACGAGGGGATGAAGTACCAGACGCTTCTGGGGGTGACCGGGTCCGGCAAGACCTTCACCATGGCCAAGGTGATAGAGCGGGTCCGGAAACCGGCGCTGGTGCTCACGCACAACAAGACGCTCGCCGCCCAGCTCTATCGCGAGTTTCGGGAGTTTTTCCCGCACAACGCCGTCGAATACTTCGTTTCATACTACGATTACTATCAGCCCGAGGCCTATGTGGCCTCGCAGGACCTTTATATAGAAAAGGACGCCTCGATCAACGACGAGATTGACCGCCTGAGGCTGAGGGCGACCTCGTCTATACTCACGAGGAGCGACGTCATCGTGGTGTCCTCGGTCTCGTGCATCTACGGCCTCGGAAGCCCGGAGGACTTCGAGAAGCTGCACGTTCCGCTGCGCGTCGGGGACGATTTGGGCCGCGACGAGCTTCTGCGCAGGCTGGTCGCCATCCACTACGCCCGCAACGACATGGCTTTTACCCGGGGGGCGTTCCGCGTGCGCGGCGACATGGTGGAGGTATTCCCCGCCTACCTTCAGGAATCGGTGCGCGTCGAGTTTTTCGGCGACCGTATTGAGGCCCTGTACCGCACGGACCCGCTTACCGGAAGGAAGATGGAGAGGATCGAGGTCGCATACATATATCCGGCGAAGCATTTCGTTTCGACGCCGGACGAGATGAAGGAGACGGTGAGGATGATAGACGAGGAGCTCGCGCCGCGCCTCGAAACGCTCCGGTCGGAGGGCAGGCTGCTGGAGGCACAGCGCCTGGAGAGCCGAACGCGTTACGACATGGAGATGCTGATGGAGATGGGCTACTGCTCGGGCATCGAGAATTACTCGCGAATCATCGGCCGCCGCGCCGCGGGGGAGCCGCCTCCCACGCTATTGAATTACTTCAAGGGCGACTTCATGCTCTTCGTGGACGAGTCGCATGTCACGCTGCCGCAGGTGCGCGGCATGTTCGAGGGGGACCGCTCGCGGAAAATGAGCCTGGTGGAATACGGCTTCCGCCTGCCCTCGGCGCTCGACAACCGGCCCCTGTACTTCGAGGAGTTCGAGCGGATCATAGACCGCGCAGTTTTCGTTTCGGCCACGCCGGCCGACTACGAGCTCGAGGTGAGCTCACAGGTGGTCGAGCAGGTAATAAGGCCGACAGGGCTCATCGACCCGTCCATCGAGGTGCGCCCGGCACAAAACCAGGTGGACGACCTCATAGGCGAGGTGCGATCGCGGGCCGAAAGGGATGAGCGCGTGCTTGTAACTACGCTTACCAAGAAGATGGCGGAGGACCTGACCGCCTATCTGGAAAACGCGGGGCTCCGGGCCAAATACCTTCACTCCGAAATCGAGACCATAGAGAGGGTCGAGATTATTCGCGACCTTCGAAAGGGGGAGTTCGACTGCCTGGTGGGGATAAACCTCCTGCGCGAGGGGCTCGACATCCCGGAGGTGTCGCTTGTGGCGATCCTCGACGCGGACAAGGAGGGCTTCCTTCGCTCGGCCCGCTCCCTAATTCAGACGGCCGGACGGGCGGCGCGCAACCTCGGCGGCACGGTCATAATGTACGCGGATACGATAACGCCGTCCATGAAGACCGCTATCGACGAAACTAACCGAAGGCGCGAGATACAATCCCGTTATAACGCGGAGCACGGCGTCACCCCGGCCTCCATCTCCAAGGAGATAGTGGACATCATCGAACGCGAGTATCATAGCGACGACGAGTACGCCTCCTATGTCGCGGAGTATAAAAACGCCTACCGCTCATCGAACTTGGCGACTCTTAAGGACCTTGTCGAGACCATCCGGGCCGACATGCTCGAGGCCGCGTCGAACCTGGAGTTCGAAAAGGCAGCCGTTCTGCGCGACCAGATGCTGGAGGCCGAGAAAAAGATTTCACTTCTGGAAAAGGTTAAGCGATGAGAATGCCTGGCGAACACGAGATCATGCACATAATAGACGCGGCGCTTCGTGAGGACATAGGCGACGGCGACCTTACCTCCGAAGCCATTTTCTCCGGAGGGGGGCTATCTACCGCAAGGGTGGTCGCCAAGGAGGACGGGGTTTTCTGCGGGGGCGAGGTTGTTCGCATGGTGTACCGGCGTCTGAACCCTGAGGTGCGCGTGGTGGCGCGCAAAAGCGACGGTGAGGCGATAGCGAGCGGGGAGACCGCCCTTATGCTCTCGGGGCCGACTGAGGCGCTGCTCACCGGCGAGCGCACGGCTCTGAATTTCGCCCAGCGCATGTCGGGCATAGCGACCGCCACCCGTTCGGCTGTAGCCCTGCTTGCCGGGACCCAAATACGGATTCTTGACACACGCAAGACCGCCCCGGGCCTGCGCCTTTTGGACAAGTACTCGGTCGCTGCGGGAGGGGGCACCAACCACCGGATGGGGCTCTTCGACATGGCGATGATAAAGGACAACCATATACGGGCGGCGGGCGGCATCACCGAGGCCGTAAGGCGCGTGCGCGCCATGCACGGGACGCGCTTCGAGGTGGAGGTCGAGGTGACGAACGCGGCCGGGGCTCGGGAGGCGGCCGAGGCCGGGGCGGACATCATCATGCTCGACAACATGGACAGGGACCGAATGAGCGAGGCGATCGAAATTGTTGCCGGAAGGGCGAAGATAGAGGCTTCGGGAAACATGGACGAAATGCGAATAAAAGGGATAACGGACCTCGCGATCGATTTCATCTCGATCGGGGCGCTCACGCACTCGGTGAGGGCCTTCGACCTGTCGATGCGCTTCGAGTAGTGCCGGAGGCCGGGCTGCTTCGATCCGGATATAACCCCTATGGTCGATAAAATGGGAACGCCTCATCACCTCCCACCCTGGAAACATTGAACTCACCGGGCCGTTTTCAGGCAAAGCGGACGGCCTGCCGGGCTTTATCCACATTCTTATCCACACTCCGTCCGAGGCCGGATTATATCTGTGCATAACATGCGTCGGAGGGCGCGATCTGATCAATTATGTTTTATTATTAATTTTTTTATTATGGACACGCAACGCCCTTGTGATGACCTTGGGGCTTGTCGGAGCCGTGTCCGAGCGGTGATTTTTTCTCTTTTCGCGCTGTCTTTTCCAAATTATCGTTGACTTTAAATTAATTCAATTGTAAATGATTATCAATTAATTTCACAGAAATTAATTGACCGTGCTTTTGTTCCCATTGGCGCTTCCTGTACGGCATATAGAAAGAGGGGAGAATCTCGTCGGTATGAAAAATACCCATGGTGAAGCGGGGCACCAGCGCGATAAGGAAATTAATTTACTTGTTCAACAGGTCGTTTCAATGGATTATTCCCGCGACAGGATAGCAAAGGAAATAGACAGGATGTTTCTCGATCTTCCGCGCGCCGAGAAATCGGTGCTGTTGTCGGTTGTGGTGGATCGGAGCTTCGAGCACGCGTGGACGGGGGACCTGCGTTCCCGCACCGGCGGGTTCGCCCATACGCTCGCTCGCTTCGACGATTCGGTCCCCGGACGCGGACTGGAAAACTGTTTCGCCGCCCGCCTTTGCAGGTTTATAGTCTCCATGCTCAGAAACGGCGGGGCGAATGTGATCGGAGGAAGCCGCCTTAGCCAGGAATTTTACGACGGATGCACGGCGAGCGCGGCCCGGACGGAGCTCTTGGGCGACGCCGGCGATTCGGAGCTTTTAGAGATATATATCAAGCAGTGTGTCGTAATGATGAAAGCCGCTGGAATGATCGACGTGGACGGCGGGGCCGCCGTTCCCTCCCCGGATTGCATGGCGGGCGGCGTTTTTACGGCCCTGTTCGGCTCCTTCTGGGGCAAGGTGCGCTGGGAGGACATCTTCCCGTCAAACCCGTCCGCGGCGCGCGAGCTCCGGCGCAATCGCCATATACTGGTAGATCTTTTACTCCGGCAGGACGGCGTATTCAACCTCGATTCCGTCGCGGCCGAGTTTTTCGACCTGACGGGTTTCGGGGCGCGGAACGACGTTTTCCTCATCTCGTTTCTGGATTTTTACCTGTTTACCTGGTTTGCTCACTTCGGACTTGTCGAATACGCCGAATCGGACGACGGCGACGCGGTCCGCATAAACGCCACCGAGCGGGGGAAGTCCTTTCTAAAACACCTCCAGCGCGCCTGAAAATGCTTCGCCTGAACCACAGGGGGGCCGCCTGCGCCGTCCCATGAACGAATATATCGACAGACTGGTCGCTGCCCATAATTCGTCCTTTCCCGGAGCGGCCCACCCGCGCGTCTTTTCCTGTCCGGGAAGAATCAATCTCATCGGAGAGCACGTTGATTACAACGGCGGCCATGTGTTTCCGGCGGCAATCGACAGGGCCGTATACCTGTGCGTTTCCGAAAATGCCTCCGGGCTCTTCCGGTTCCATGACGCGGGATTCCAAGACTCGGGGGAGCTTCCGCTGTCGCTTTTCCGCGAAGGCATAGAGGTGCCGAGGGTGTGGCTTTATCCAGCCGGCGCACTGGCGGCGCTTCGCGCCGACTGGGACCGGGGATTCGACCTCAGCTATCTGAGCACAATCCCCGTCGGCGCCGGGGTGTCGAGCTCGGCGGCAATCACCACCGTAACGCTTTTCGCAATGGCAAAAACGCTCGGCATGGAGCTCGACGGAATCGAGCTTGCGCGGATGGGGCAGAGGGTGGAAAGGGAGTACGCGGGGGTCGCATGCGGAATTATGGACCAGTTTGCCGTCATTCATGGCAGGAAGGACAGCGCGATTCTCCTCGATACGCGCGACCTGTCATATGAGTATCTTTACATCGATCCCTCCAGGGTGCGTTTCGTCCTGGTGAACAGCGGCGTCCGGCATTCCCTTCGCGAGTCCGGCTACAACGACCGGAGAATGGAATGCGAGTCGGCCCTCGCGCTTCTAAGAGGATTGGGCGCGAAGATCGATCATCTGTGCGACCTGTCGCCCGTCGATTTCATGCCGCTCGGGCCCTCTCTTCCGCCGCTGGAGCTAAGGCGCGCGCGCCACGCGATTACCGAAAACGCCCGCACGCTTGAATTTTTACGCCGGATGCGCTCCGGCGACTTTTCCGCTGCAGGTGAGCTTCTTTATGCCTCCCATGCGAGCCTACGAGATGATTTCGAGGTAAGCATCGACCAAATGGACCGCCTCGTAGAGTGGGCGGGCGGTGTGGAGGGAGCGTACGGGTCGCGAATGATGGGCGGCGGTTTCGGCGGCTGCACCGTCACCATGGTCGACGCGCCGTCCGCGGGGCGGTTCGCCGCGGAGATCGCCCTTAAGTTTCAAGAGGAGTACGGAGCACCGCCCGGGGTGCTCGAGTGCGCGATAGGGGACGGGGTGAGCGAGCTCATTCGATAGCGGGGTTCGTTACCGGAGAGTCGTCCCCCGCCTTCAGCCGGAAATGCCGTTGTCCTGAATTATGTCCATGCACAGTATGCGCTTGCGGAAATCGGCGTCGCGATAGGCCACCGAGACGGTTATGCACACGTTTCTGGAGGCGAGCGATATATAGGGGGCCGTGGTGTATTTGGGCAGGCCGGCCGACAGCAGAAAAAAGTAATCCTTGGACGATTGGTCCGTCCCCTTGCTTCCCGGTTGAAAAAAGAACCCCTTCGATCCTCCTCCATTCACGGAAAAAATGGTGTCGCTGAGCTGAATTCCGTCCTCGTCGAGTATGTAGACGCATTCCAGCTCCGAATGCGGCTTGATGAGCGATCGGAGCGCCGTGTCGTATTCCTCCTCGGGAATGCGGGAGAGTTCGCTTATGAGGTTGTTGATAATCCGGTTATAGCTTCGATGCCGGAATTTTTTGTCGTTGATCCTCTGAACGGTCCTTTGCTTGAAGTTCGCGGCGACCGACTCCATCCTCTCCGCTATGCCTTTCGTAAGGTCCTCTCCGGCCGGAGCAGGCCCGGCAAAATAATGTCCCTGCAGCATGTCGACTCCAAGCTCGAGCGCGTTGACGGCCTGCTCCCCGGTTTCGACGCCCTCCGCAATTACAAGCGACCCGATGCGATGAGCCAGCGAAACAAGCGATTTGACGATCTCGCGGCTGTGATACATTTTTTCGGAGTCCTGTACGAGCGAGGTGTCTATTTTCACTATGTCGGGCTTTATTACCGCCACTCGGTCGAGGTTCGAAAGGCCTGTGCCCATGTCGTCGAAGGCGATGAGGAAGCCGTATCCCCTGTAAAGCGATACCAGCTTTTCAAGCTCCGTGATGTCGCCTATCCGCGATTCGATGATTTCGATGAGGACTTTTTCGGGTTGCAAATTGACGGATTCCGCAAGGGCCAGGAGGTGTTTGGAGCCGGAGGATTCCTCCCTGAGTGTGGAGGGGTCCAGATTGACCGTCAGGATGAATCGGTCGGGGTCGTTTCCCATGGCGCCGTACGATTCAAACGCCTTCGCCCGGCACACGCTGTCGAGCTCCATGGCAAGCCCCTGTTTTTCTGCGGCTTCGAAGAGCCGCCTCGGGGGAATGAGCGCATCGCCCCCCTCCACCAGCCCGCGGCTTAGCGCCTCGAAGCCGATGACCGAATTTTTCTTTATTGAAACGATCGGCTGGAAGTGAGTTATTACGCGCTTGGGCTGGAGAATTCCTTTGATATCCACGCCCTTTTCCGTGTTTTGCATTGGGTGCTCCTATGCGCTGGTTGAAAAGATGAAGCCGGGGACCGAAAAATGGGGACCGCCTCGCGGCCGGCCTGGAATGGCCCGACCGAGTTCCGCCCTCGCAGGGCCGGTATTTACCCCAATGTACCTCTGACGGCGCATTATTCAAGGAAATGGGACGGGGAACGTCAAGTTTTCCCTGGAATGCTGCCGGAGACGGGGCTGTGGGCGATACTGGACTCGAACCAGTGACCTCCTGCATGTGAGGCAGGCGCTCTAACCGACTGAGCTAATCGCCCCGCCGCGGTGAACCTATTCGGCCCGTTTTACGATGTCAAGCATTATAGCCGAAAAGAGGGCGTCAACATCAGTTCAAGATGTTTTTTTTCGCCTCGAAAAGGAGATCTATAGCCCTGTCCGAATCGCCCGTCAGGAGGTAACAAAGGCTCAGGCCAAGCAGGCTGTCACGGTCGCCGGAGGCGGTCTTTTCTCCGAGCGCGGCTATCTTCTCTTCTATAGTGCCGTAGCGGTCGGTGAAGATTTCGAGCGGAATCGTCCGTATGAACTCGTCATAGGAGCGGTACTGGCCCTCCTCGTTTCGCAGGGACTTTATTTCGCTCGCCGATTCGTCGAGGCGGTTCATGCGGTACAGCACGTCGGCGCGGAGTTTTCGGGCTCCGCCGTTCGTGGAGTCGTCGGTAAGGATGCGGTCGATCAGGCGGAGGGAGCGTTCGTAGTCGTCGCGGTCCAGCTCGATTATGGCCAGGGCCGTGAGGGCGATACGGTTGCCTGCATCGAGTTCGAGCACACGCTCGAAACAGGCGCTCGCGGCGTTATGGTTGCGGAGCCGGCTGAACGCGAGCCCCATGACGAGCAGAGTGAGGGGAAATGAGCCGTTGAGGCGCCGGGACTTTTCCAGCGTGAGAACGGCCTGCTTGTATTCACCCCTTTTATAGAGGATGCCGCCCATGTTGAAATGGACGAGATAGTCGTCCCCCAGCTCGAGCGCCTTGCTGTAGCAGTCCATCGCCTCGCCGAGGCGGTTCATGCGGGAATAGAGCGACCCCAGGTTGAGATACGCGTCCCTGTTCGAGGGGTCGACCTCTATCGCAGCGACGTATTCGTGCAATGCCATGACGTAATTGCCCTCCTTCTCGAGCCGGAGGGCGTTGTTGTATCGCTTGAACGAGGCGGAATCGTGCATGGGCCTCCTGTGTCTAAGCGGGCCGCCGGCCGCGTGCGGCAACGGCTCCACCCTCCGTACATAATATCGGTTTCCATGGCCGCGGGCAAGAGAGAAATAGAGGGCCGCGCACGCGCCAAGGACGATATGCACGATGCCGGATGCGGTGGACGGGCGCACGAAGCGGAAGGCGTTTTCAAAAAAAGTGATTGCGATTGGGACATGCCGCGCGGAGTATCCCCGTATGGCCCACAAAACGGCCGGGCAATACCCGCGCGAACGCGGAAAGAATACATCGGAGGGGACCGCATGATACAGGTGCGTATCACGGCGCGGGCGGGAGCGTCGGTCCCGGCCTATCAGACCTCAGGCGCGGCGGGAGCCGATGTGTTCGCCCTCCCGGAGGCTCCCATCACCATCGCCCCCGGGGCGGTTGCCCTCATTCCTACGGGCGTCACAATGGAGATCCCCGAGGGCTATGAGGCCCAGATACGCCCGCGAAGCGGCCTCGCCCTGAAGCACGGCATTACCTGCCTAAACACGCCGGGGACTATCGATTCGGACTACCGGGGCGAGGTGAAGGTCATTCTCGCGAACCTGGGGCAAGAGCCCTTTACGGTTATGCCCGGTATGCGTATAGCGCAGATGGTTTTTGCGCGCGTGCTGCGGGCGGATTTCGTCGAGGTCGACGGGCTCGGAAGCACCGAAAGAAACGACGGAGGATTCGGTCACAGCGGAATATGAAACAGGGAAAGGAACAGAGCGTAAAGATACTGCCCCTCGGCGGGCTTGACGCCATAGGAAAGAACATGACCGTCTTCGAGTACGGCGAGGACATCATCATCGTCGATTGCGGGATCATGTTCCCCACCGAGGAGACCCCGGGGATAGACTTCATAATTCCGGATTTCTCCTATGTAGTAAAGAACCGCCACCGCATAAAAGGAATACTCATCACCCACGGGCACGAGGACCATATAGGCGCGGTGCCGTTTCTTTTAAAGGAGGTATCCGCGCCGGTATTCGCAACGCGCCTAACGCTCGGACTGATACAGAACAGGCTGGAGGAGCGGCCGCCGCGGCGGAAGCCCGAGCTTAGGGAAGTGGCGCCGGGAGAAAGGTTTGCGCTTGGAGCTTTCGAGGTGGAGTTCATCGCCGTCAACCACTCCATAATAGACGGCGCGGCAATCGCCATAAGCACCCCGATCGGCGTCATCATACACTCGGGCGACTTCAAGATCGATTACTCGCCGGTGGACGGCAGGGTGACCGATATCCACGCGTTCGCCGGATACGGCGAAAGGGGGGTGCTGCTCCTCATGTCGGACAGCACGAACGCGCTTAGAAAAGGACACACGCGCTCGGAGAGCATATTGAGCGAGCGCCTGCTTGAGATTTTTTCGTCGGTTAAGGGGCGGATCATCGTCGCAACCTTCGCCTCGAACATACACCGGATACAGCAGGTGCTGGACGCCGCCCAGAAGTACAACAAACGGGTCGTCATCAGCGGAATAACCATGCTGAAGAACGTGGAGATAGCGCGCAGCCTCGGCTACCTGGAATACCACGACGACCTGATCGTCGAGGTGGCCGAGGCGAATTCGCTTCCCGCGAAAAAACTCGTCATCATCTGCACGGGGTCCCAGGGCGAGCCGATGTCGGCGCTTTCGCGGATGGCCTCGGGCACGCACCGGAATTTTGCCGCCGGCTCCGGCGACACGGTGCTTATTACGGCTTCCGTCATTCCGGGGAACGAGCGCATGGTCTACTCGGTCATAAACTCGCTCATGCGGATGGGCTGCGAGGTCTATTACGAACAGGACGAGGACCTGCACGTCTCGGGCCACGCCTCGCAGGAGGAGCTTAAGCTTATGATATCGATCACGAAGCCGAAGTACTTCATGCCCATCCACGGCGAGTACCGCCACCTGCGGGCGCACGCGCGAATAGCGGAGTCGCTCGGCATAAAGCCATCGCGGATAGTAATTGCGGATAACGGCGACATTCTCGAGCTTTCCAAAAAGGGCGTCAGTAAGGCCGGGGGAATGCATCTGGACCGTATTTACGTGGACGGCCAGGACATAGAGGACGTGGGTAACGGCGTGATACAGGACCGCAAGGCCATGGCCTCGGAGGGAATAGTGCTGGTTTCGGTCGTAACGGCGGAGAGAATGCTGATCCGCCCGCCCGAGGTGGTGGCCAAGGGCTTTGTGGCCGGCAGCAAGGTCAAAGTGCTCGAGGCGATCCGCGCCGACACGCAGTCACAGGTGCACAGGATGCTCGCCGAAGGCCGGGGAGAGCTCGAGATAGCCGCCTTTCTGCGAAAGCACCTTAAAAATTCCATCTTCCGCATGACCAGGCGGAATCCCCTTGTAGAGGTCCAGGTGATGGACGTTTAGCGCCGGCCTCCATCGGCGTGACCCCGGCCTGCGCGGTGACGGGGATGGAACCTCCAGCGCTCCCATCTGGATTTAAGCCGGTTTGGGCCTCAATTCCCCGCCCCGGGATGCCGATATATAACAAAGACCCGGCATGCGAAGGGGCCAAGCTGTGCCCTTATGCGCTTTACCCGTCCGGATTGCGGCAGACTGATATCGGAGGCGGTTTGTGTCCAGCGATAGGCGTTTTCAGGAGATCACCGGCGTATTCATGGTTCTATTTTCGCTGATGCTGCTCCTGGCGCTTTCAAGCTTTTCGCTTGACGATTGCCGGCTCCTTGCTGAGGGCAGGCAGGTAGCGAACCTCATGGGCCCCTTCGGGGCATGGATCTCCAATTTTCTGCACGTGGCCTTTGGAATCTCCTCTTATATTTTGGTGGCAATAGGGGCCCTCTCGGCCTGGCACGTCCTGCGCCGGGGCAATATTGCCGGCTCCATGGAGCGCATCTTCGCGCTTTCGTTTCTTCTGATAAGCTTCGCTGCACTATGCGCGCTCTTTGGGACCGAGTCCGTTCCCCAGCGTGCCGGCGGTTATGTGGGGATGTACCTCTCGCGTTTTTTCTCGCACTTCCTCGGCAGCGTGGGCGGCGCGCTGGTGGTGGTTGTGCTTAACTTAAGCGCTCTTCTCCTGCTCGGCGTATTTTCGATCGCGTCGTTCTTCGAGGCCTCGCCCGGCGGGAGGCTCCAGGCGGCGGTGCGGTCGGCCTACATTAAATTGCTGCGCAGGAGCGATCCGAACGCAGTGCCGCTAACCCGCATCGACCCGGAAATCCGAAAGAAGGCCCGCCGGGCCGCCAAACCTCCTTGGGTGGTGAAGCGCCGGGTGCGCGTTTACCGCGGCAGGATCGTGGGCGAGACGAAGGACGATTCCACTTTTCCCTCCAGGGTGGAGCTTCTGGAGTACATGAACGCGGATGCCGGCATCTTGGGCCAGGCGGAAGGTCCGCGCGGGGCGTATTTCGATGACGGCGCAGCCGTCGATTTGGAAATAATGGAGACGCGGCATCCGGCCGACACCGCCGACCACGATGACGCGTACATCCCTGCGGATGCCTATGAGTTACGCGACGAGGGCCCATCGACGGGCAATCATACCGGGGAAACGATTGAAACGGAACAGGCGGCGGATGTCGGTGATGATGGCGCCCCGGCGGGACTGGAGGCCGAAGAGGCCGGGACGCCCGACGCGGACGACGGGAGCCGCATCGCGACCAACAGGCTTCGCCTGAGCGCATTGTCGGAGGATGATGACATACCGGGGCGCCTTTCCGAGGACGAGGACGCCGATCGGACGGCGGCCTCCTCGCTCGCGTCGAGCGAGGATGGGCGCGGGGCGAAGGGCCCGGCGAGGAGCGACGGGGAGCAGAGGCCGCGCAAGGGGGCCGGAGAGGTCCAGCAGACCTTCGATTTCGGCGACGGGGACCTCGAGGAACGGGTTTTCGAAAGCATATCCATCAACCGCGACTACATCATCCCGGCCGCGTTTCTGCAGCCCTCCTCGGCATCGGACGCGGAGAGCTGGAAGGGCGAGATTATAAAAAATTCCGAGCTTCTCGTAGGCACGCTGAACGATTTCGGAATAGAGTCGCGCGTGGTAAACGTAAACCGCGGGCCGGTAATTACGCTTTACGAGATGCAGATAGCGCCGGGCATCAAGGTGAACCGCATAGTGGGGCTTTCGGACGACATCGCAATGGCGCTCTCGGGCTCCCGGGTGCGCATCGTAGCGCCCATTCCCGGCAAATCGGCCATAGGCGTCGAGGTGCCGAACAAAAAGAGGGAGATGGTGAACCTTGGCGACATTATAACCGCGAGGGAGTACCAGTCGCATAACGGGAGCCTCAAGGTGGCCCTGGGCAAGGACATTCTGGGCAAGCCCGTAACGCTCGACATTAAGAAGCTTCCGCACCTTCTAATAGCCGGGGCCACCGGAAGCGGCAAGTCCGTATGCGTTAACTCCATTATAACCAGCCTTATCTACAACTACGATCCGAACTATGTGCGCTTCATCTTAGTCGACCCGAAGATGGTGGAGCTGCAGCTTTACAACGGCATCCCGCACCTTCTTACGCCCGTCATAGTCGAGCCGGGCGTGGCGCCCAAGGCGCTCAAGTGGGCCATGTACGAGATGGAGAGGCGCTATCGGCTGCTTTCGCGGATGAACACGCGCGATATAGAGCGCTACAACCAGAAAGCGGCCGCCTACGGCGACGCCTACGAGCGCCTTCCGTATATCGTCATCATTATGGACGAGCTTGCCGACCTCATGATGGTGGCGCAGAAGGAGATAGAGGGCTTTATAACCCGCATCGCGCAGAAGGCGCGCGCGGTGGGCATCCACCTGGTTCTCGCAACGCAGCGGCCTTCGGTTGACGTTATTACCGGCATCATCAAGGCGAACTTTCCGGCGCGCATAGCCTTTCAGGTGGCGCAGAAGACCGATTCGCGCACTATAATCGACCAGAACGGCGCGGAGAAACTTTTGGGCAAAGGGGACATGCTCTACCAGTCGCCCATGAGCTCCTTCCCTGTGCGCATACAGGGGGCCTACATCTCCGAGGACGAAATACAGACGGTGGTGCAGCACCTGCGCTCGCTCGGGAATCCCGACTACATCGATATCGACGCGAGCATCTTCGAGGAGGAGCTCTCCGGCGAGGATGACGGCGAGGACGACGAGCTCTTCGTCGAGGCGCTCAAGATAGTGGAGGAGACCAAGAAGGCCTCGGCCTCGTACCTGCAGAGGCGCCTTTCAATCGGCTATAACCGGGCGGCCCGCATCATCGAGCTCATGGAGGACCGCGGCTATATCAGCGCCCAGCAGGGGAGCAAGCCGCGCGAGGTTTATGTGTGAGTGGGGGGTTGGTGTGATGCGGTTTTGATTGATCGGACCAGGGCCACTTCAGCAGGTACTTCCGTAAAATAGTCGGAGTAACACCCGGCGTGTTTCTTAAATACAACAGTTAGGACTTCAAATTTCAATAAGTTTTAAGGCCAAGTACATAATAATGCCAGAAGTGAAGACAAAACGTATATAAAGGCAGATATACGCTAAAAATGGAACAGGCAAAGGAGCGGTCACGTCGATGAAACGATTTTTAAAAAATGCGGGTATAAAGCCATGATGGAATATAAAGGTTATATTGGAGTGGTAAACTATTATCCAGATGCGAAGATTTTTCACGGAGACGTAATAAATACGAGAGACGTCATTACGTTCCAGGGGACTTCGGTGAAAGAGATTGAGAAAGCGTTTAAAGATTCGATCGACG
>Ga0302238_1000049_pt1 | contig 138553 bp, 127 predicted proteins | sample AAG_UR_Asn_MG_FD_193527 | JGI IMG/M metagenome (GOLD analysis project Ga0302238, IMG submission 193527) | Enriched activated sludge microbial communities from anaerobic digester in WTTP, New Holstein, Wisconsin, United States - AAG_UR_Asn | ecosystem: Engineered > Bioreactor > Anaerobic >... | reverse complement strand
ATGCGGTCATGACCATCTTTGGTGGGTCTGATCGCGCAGCGCGAGGCAACGCAGAGGCAGCAGCGTATCGAGCCAAGGGCAGCCAGGCGCAGCAGGCCGGATACCTGAATGCCACCTCATCAATCCTTGGCGGTGTTTCTGTCGCCGCGAAGGGTTGGAAAACCGGAACCAACGCCACGACCCCGGCCGTCGGCGGCAGCGGAGGGTAAGCCATGCGAATTCCAATGGGGAACTTTGGCTTCAAGGGGCCGGAACCGGTACAGCACACCCGGATCAGCGGCGAAGGCACGGATGCGGTCGCGCGTGCCGCTCAGAACCTCGGGCACACCGGCATGCAGGTGGCGTCCGGCATGATCGCCGACGAGCGGCAGCAGAACGAGGCGCTGGCCCGTGCCCGTGCCGGCAATGCCGTGCTCGACCGCGAGATTCAGATCAAGACGCTGAATGCCGACCTCGAACAGCGGCTCGCCGACGGTTCGCTGCGACACGATCAGGCCGTCAACGCCTACACCACGGCAGTGCAAAAGCTCGAAATGCCGACGGTCGACGGCATGGATGCGGTCACGTCCGAGAACTTCAACAAGGGGCTGAAGCGCGTCGAGTTCATTGGCCTGTCCGGCATCCAGCAGGCGGCCGAGAAGGCGAAGCGGGTCGAGTTCAAGGGGCAGACCGACGGCGCCCTCGATCGCTTCGGCAAGCTGGCCGGCATGCCCGGCGCCGAGATCGACAAGATCAACGGCCAGGTGGATGCCCTAGACCCTATCGGACAGGTCGCCTACGGCCAGAACTGGGGAAAGGTGAAGCAGGACTTCCGCGACCGCAACTGGACGAATCAGGCAACGCAGCGCGCCATGCAGTCGCGCGACAGCCTCGAAGCGCTGCAGCAGCTCGAACGCGACCTCACCGAGGCCGACGGCTTCTATGCGAACAAGCTCGACACCGACAAGCGCAACGCCGTGCTGCGCACCGTCATCGGCGACCGCATGCGACTGGAGAACCGGCTGCAGCACGATGCCGACCGGCGCGAGGCGAGAGCCGAGAAGGTGATCGGCGAGATCGACCGTCAGATCGCCACCGGCGTGCCGGCGACCGCCGACATGTGGACGGCCTGGAGCGACAAGGTGAAGGGCACCCCCTACGAGGCCGAGCTGAAGCAGCGCCTCGAAGAAGAGGGCGAAGTGCAACAGGTGCTGCGCCTGCCGGTCGATCAGCAGCTCGCTTTCGTGCAGCAGCGCGAGGCAAAGCTGCTCAACGGGGGCGGCACGGTGCGCGATCAGGCGAACCTCAACCGAATGAAGGGCGCCGTAGAGGCGAACGTGAAGCAGCTCCAAGAGGCGCCGCTGCTCTTCAACCAATCCAGAACGGGCGCACCGGTGCAGCCGCTCGACATCGCCGCACTGGCCGATCCCAACGGCGCCGGCAAGGTCGCCGGGCAGATGCGTGACCGGGTGGCCTCGATCACCGCCATGCAGAAGCAGTACGGCCCGCAGGTGCAGATGCGGCCACTCCTGCCGCAGGAAGCCCGTTTTCTTTCCACCGCGCTCGATCAGGCCAGCCCGCGCCAGCAGGTCGAGCTGTTCGGCACCCTGCGCAAGTCCTTCGACGACGACGGCGCCTACACCGCGGCGATGCAGCAGATCGCCCCCGACTCCCCGGTCAAGGCGCTGGCCGGCATCCTCGTCGCCAAGCAGCGCAAGATCACGCTCGAAAGCAATGTCTTCTCGGCCGACACCACGGCCATGAGCGGCGACATCGCGGTAACCCTGCTCGACGGCGAGGCGCTGCTGAACAAAACCAAGGGACAAAAGGCCGAGGACGGCAAGGCGAAGAACTTCCCGCTGCCGCCCGAGAAGGATTTCCGCGATCAGTTCTCCAGCGCTGCCGGGCATGTATTCGCCGGCCGTCCGCAGGCCTACGAGGTCGCCATGCAAGCGGTGCGCGCCTACTACACCGGCAAGGCCGCCCAGGACGGCGACGTGTCCGGCCAGATCGACGGCGGGCGCATGAAGCACGCGATCACCGCCGTGCTCGGCGAGGTCGTGAATTACAACGGCAACGGCGAAGTGCTGGCGCCCTGGGGCATGGACAAGAGCACCTTCAAGGACAAGACGAAGGAGGCCTTTCGCACCGAGCTGAAGGCGCGCGGCATGCCCGACTCGACGCTCGACAGCCTGCCGGCTCTTGGCCTGCGCAACAAGGGCGACGGTACCTACTACGTGATCCAGGGCCGGAACTACCTCTATGACCAGAAAGGGCAGCCGCTCACGATCAACCTCAACGGCCAGCCCCAACCGCAGCAGGTGAAGAAATGAGCGTCTTTGACCTCGACCAGAAGGGGCAGCAGGCACTCGCCGACGATGCCCGACTGAACCCGCTCGACGCCTCGCAGATCACGCCGACGGCCTTCGCCGGTACCGGCAAAGGCATCGGCATGGGGGTGATGAAGGGCGGCACCCGTGTCGGCCAGTTCGTCGGCCTCGCCGGTGCGGTCGTGCCGATGGCGATCGACAAGATCACCGAGGGCGACAACTTCAGCGGCAAGTCCCTCACCGACCGCTACTTCGAGGGGCTGGACGAAACCGTGAATCGGGCGGCCGACTACTGGACGCCGAATCATGCCGAGGTCGGCAAGGCCGGCCAGGTGCTCGGCGGCCTGTCCGAGATCATCCTGCCGATGCTGGCCGGCGGCGGGAACCCGGCCGCGACCGCGACGATGGTCGCCGGATCGCAGACCGCCGGCACCGGTACCGACCTCGTGAAGCAGGGCGTCGACGGTAAGACCGCTGGCACCGTGGCGGCGATTCAGGGCATTTCGGCCTATGCCGGCTTCAAGATTCCCTTCCTCGGCAACTCGCTCGCCTCGCGCATGGGCAGCGGGGCAGCCGGCAACCTCGTGACCAACGCCGGCGGCGCGGCCGTGCAAAGCAAGGTGCTGGCGGGAGCTGGCTACGACGAGCAGGCCAAGCAGTTCGACCCGCTCAACGCCGAGGCCCGCGCGATCGACATCCTGACCGGCGTCGTCTTTGGCGGCTTCGCGCACTGGGCGGCCGGCAGGGGGAAGCCGATCACCCCGTCGGATGCCGACGCCGTGCTGACCGCCAGCAACGCGAAGCACTTCCAGCAGGACACCGCCCCCGGCATCCCGGCCGATGCCAAGGCAAGCAGCGCTCACCAATCGGCCCTTGAGCAGGCGATCGAGCAGCTTGTCCGCGGCGAGCGCGTGAGCGTGCCAGACAGCATCCTCGCGGCCGAATTCGTGCGCCCGGTACCGTCTGCAGAATCCCCGGTCGCCGGAGCCGTTCGCGAGAAGTTGCCGCCGGCGATGCGATGGGCGCCGTCCGAGCGTCTGGCACAGGTCGCACCGGAGCAGCGCCGAGCGCTACGCTACGACGCTCCCGAGCTGAACGAATACGCTGCCACCATCGAACAGCGCTACGGCCTGCCGGGCGGCCTCATCAATGCCCTGAAGAACGCCGGGGAGAAATCGAACAGCATCCAGGTATCACCGGCCGGAGCCGCCGGAGTGATGCAGTTCATGCCGGAGAACCTGAAGAAGTACGGCGTCACCGATGCGACCGACCCGGTGCAGATGATCGACGCCGTCGGGCGCTACCTGCGCGACACGATGAAGCAGTACGGCGGCAACATCGAGGCCGTGATCGCCGACTACAACGGCGGGCCGCGTCAGGCACGGCGGGTGATGAATGGCGAACCGCCGAAGGCTGCGGAAACCGTCGCCTATCTCGACCGGGTGCGCGCCTACCTGGAGCGGCAGGATCGCCCATACACGCGAGAAGCCAGCGCCGAGGCCTTCGCCGAGAAGACCGGGCGGCGTGTTGCGGTCGACGCGGAAAACCGGCCAATTTTCGAGGATGGCACCGCCTTCCCGCGCGAGGCGATCAGCGACTTCTACGACCAGCGCGTCGCCCATCTCGGCAAGGGCGACACCATCCCCATGCCTGACGTGCTGTTCAGGATCGGCGAGGTAGACAACACCACGGCCGCCGGACTGCGCGATTTCCTGCCTGGATTCACCGACGACCTGCGCGAGGCGCGGATCAGTGCCAAGGCCATCCGGCATATTCACGATTCGCGCCCTGGCATCGCCCGCGAGGTGCTGCAACGGCTCGACGATGGGACGCTCTACGCCGACGAGGTGCTGCCAAATCCGAAGGACAGGACGCGCGCACTGGTCGTTCTGAAGGATGCCGGCCCGACTGGCGAGAGCGTCCCGAAGCATCTGTCGCAGGTGCTTGAGGTCTCGGCCAACGGCAAGGGGATCGACGTGGTGACGGCAATGACTGCGCGCGACGGGTCTCTGAACAAGGCCCGCGAACTCAAGCGCAAGATCATCGAAGAAAGGGGGGGTACGGTTCAGGACGGAGGGGCTGCATATCCCTCATCTTCCTTGGCCGATTCGCTTGCGAACCAACCTCACGCGGCAGCAGATTTTCCGACGTTCGCCCAAAACCGTGAAACAAGCATAGCACAGCCGGCGTTTTCCGCCAGCGACCGGCTTCGCCTTCAAGGCGGGGCGTTCGACATCACCGAGGCGCTGACCAAGGCCGGCGAAATCTTCAACAGCCTGCGCGCCAGCGGCAAGGGGATCGACGCTTTCTTCGCCGACAAGGCCAATCTCGAAGGACTGGCACCGGAGATCAATAACCTGCTGATTGCCCTCTCCGAGAATGCAGGCAACCCGAAGCGCATGGCCGAATTGCTGGGGCGCTATGCCGATTCCGCCCTGAAACCGGAGAGCGCCGGCATGAATCCCGGCGACCTGATCGCCGATGTCGTCGATTCAATGCGGAGCGATCCAGCGGCCAAGGCGCGGCAGCAACCCGACTCGCCGACCTTTGCAGCAGCTTCCGAGGCTATCGCCAAGATGCCGGACATGCTGATCCGAATGGAAGACGGCACAGACGTTCCGGCGAGCGAGTTCCTATCGAAAGCGCAGTCCGATCTTGAATCTGCGAAGAGCGACAGCCGCGGATTCCTCGCCGCCATCACTTGCTTCTTGCGTCACTGAAAGGGAACACATCATGCGTCCTGAATGTATTGCAGCGACCGAAAACGCCATCGGCCGCCCCCTGAAATCCATCGAAGTTCAGAACATCGAGGAACGTATCGCCAAAGCGATGCGCCGCCTCGCGTCCGAGGATCAACAGGCGTGGCTCGGCATGGCCCACGACGAGCGCCTGATCGCCGCCGGGGAGCGTGCCGCTGCCGAGCTGATGCACGAGGCAAACCTGAAGGCACGCCGGGCTGAATTACAGGTGCTGGCAAACGCCAAGATTGAGCAGCACCTTTCCCAGTTCGACGGCGACAAAATGGATGGACTAGCCCGCATGCTGGCCTTCCACGCTGACAACAAGGGGAGCTTCCTGTCGATTGAAAGCCAGTCCAAGGCGATCGAGCGCGACGCCCTGCGCCAGATGATCGGGGCGATGGAAGCGTCCTCTGTGAAGTTCGCCGACAACCCGGTCAAGTGGGCGCGCAGCGGCTTCAATCTGTTCGAGAACAAGGAAGGCGTGCGCGCCTTGGTGAAGGAACTCTTCGGCGAAGACTCAGGCATCCCCGCAGCCAAGGACGGCGCCACCCAGTTCAAGGCCGTGGCCGAGGCGCTGCGCCAACGCTTCAACCGCGGGGGCGGCGAGATCGGCCAGCTCGAAGACTGGGGCATGCCGCACCATCATTCGCAGATGAACGTCGCCAAGGCCGGCCGCGAGCAGTGGATCGCCGACATCCTGCCGAAGCTCGACCGCAAGCGCTACACCGGCCCGGACGGTGCCCCCATGACCGATCAGGAGCTGAACGTCTTCCTGACGCACGCCTGGGAGACCATCGCGACCGGCGGCATCAACAAGATCGAGCCGGGCCGCCCGAACGGCAACGGCATGCGCGCCAATCGCGGCAACGAGGGGCGGCAAATCCATTTCAAGGACGCCGACAGCTACCTCGACTATCAGGAGAAGTACGGCGATCACACGCCCTACGAGGTGATGGTCGGCCATATCTCCGGCGTCGCGAAGGACATCGCCCTGGTCGAAACCTTGGGGCCGAACCCCGACCATGCCTTCCGCCTGTTCCGCGACATCGCGATCAAGGAAGCGACGCTTGCCGATCCGGCCAACGCCGGCAAGGTGCAGAAGCAGGCCGTCGGGCTGGAAAACCTCTACAACATGACCGCCGGCAAGACCCTGCCGGTCGCCTCCGAATGGCTGGCAAAGAGCTTCGACACCCTGCGCTCATGGCTGACCGCTTCCCGCCTCGGCTCGGCGGTGATTTCCTCCCTGTCCGACGAGGCGACCCTGTACCTCACCGCCCACGTCAACAACCTGCCCGAGATGCGAATTTTCGCGAACGAGCTGGCCGCGCTGAACCCTGCGAACCAGATGGAAAAGCGCCTCGCGCTGCGGGCGGGCCTCGCCATGAACACGATGATTTCCTCGCTGAACCGCTTCGGGCAGGAAGGCCTCGGCGCCTCGTTCTCGTCGAAGCTGGCCTCGACGGTGCTGCGCGCTTCCGGCCTCAACGCTCTGACCGATGCCCGGCGCCGCGCTTTCGGCGTGACGATGATGTCGAGCCTCGGCCAGATCACCCGCGACTTCGACGGCCTCGCGCGCCTTGATCCGGCCGACCATCGCATCCTGCTATCGAAGGGGATCAGCGAGACCGACTTCGCCGTATGGCGCAAGGCGCAGCTCGAAGACTGGGGCGGCGGCAATCACACCATGCTGACCCCCGAGGCGATCTATCGCATCCCCGACGAAGCGCTCGCCGGTCTGGCCGACGACATGTTCCCCAACATGCCGGCCGATGCCCGCGTGCTGAAGGAGCGCGCCGCGACCCGCTTGCTCGGCGTCGTGCTCGAAGAAACCGACGTGGCCGTGATCGAGCCGGGCGTGAAGGAGCGCACGCTGATGATGGCGAACCTCCAGCGCGGCACCTGGAAGGGCGAACTTTCCCGCTCGTTCTTCCTGTTCAAGTCCTTCCCCATCGCGATGATTACCCGGCACTGGATGCGCGGCATGAGCATGGAAACGGCCGGCGGCAAGGCGGCCTACATCGCCGGGCTGGTGGCCTCGACGACGGTGCTCGGCGCGGCTGCGCTCCAGATTAACGAAGTGCTTTCCGGCCGTGACCCGCGCAACCTCAACCCGGCCGAGAAGGGCGGCGTGCGTAACTGGATTCACGCCATGCTGAAGGGCGGATCGCTCGGCATTTATGGCGACTTCCTCTTTTCCGAGGCGACGCAGCACGGGCAGAGTCCGGTCGCCTCCGTGATGGGGCCGGTGATCGGCATGGGCGAGTCGATGTTCAACCTCACCCAGGGCAACGTTGTGCAGGCGCTCCAAGGCAAGGACACGCACGCCGGCGCCGAGCTGGTGAAGTTCGTCAAGGGCAACCTGCCGGGGGCGAATCTCTGGTACGCGAAGGCCGCGCTCGATCACATGATCTTTCACCGGATGCAGGAATATTTCTCGCCGGGCTATCTTTCGACGATGCGCTCTCGCGCTTATCGCGAGTTCGGGCAACAATTCTGGTGGGAACCCGGCGAAGTGATGCCGGATCGGGCGCCGAACGTGGCCGCTGCAGTGGGAGGACGATGATGCGACAAGACCAATACGAGAAACTGCAGGCGCTTTCCGAGCGCCTGACCGACGTATTCCTCGACGAGGCAGAACCGGAGAAGTGGCCGGGGCACAACATCGAACCGGGCGCGATGGATCAGCAGACCCGCGGCGACCGCTACTGGTGCAAGAAGAACGCCGTCGCCACGCTGACGCTGATCGGCCGGGTCGCCGGCCTGACCGACCTGATCCAGAAGCAGAGCAACGCCGGCAACGGGGCAGCAGTCGTGACCGACGAAGAAGCCACGCTCGACGCCGAGATCAATGCCGCCGAGAAGGAAGCCGCCAAGCTGCTCGACCAACTCCAGCGCCGCAGCAAGAAGGGCGAGTTCGACAAGCGCGTACATGGCAAGTCGTGACGTCAACTTCCTGACCTTCTTCCTGATTTGGGCGAAGCTGCAGGGCTGGAAAGTCCCGCTGCTGCACGTCCGCATTTGCCAGTGGCTCGACACCTGCGACGCCCGCGTGCGCGTTCTGATGGTCTTCCGGGGGGCGGCGAAATCGACAATCTACGCCGTCTGGAAGGCCTACCGGCTCTACAAAAACCGGACGAATCGCTCGCTGATCTACGCCGCTGACGATAAGCTGGCCGGGAAGCTGACCCGCGACACCCTGGCGGTGCTGCGCCGGCACCCCCTGTGCGCCGGCATGCTGCCGCGCAACCCGGGCGCCCTGTCGTTTTGGGTGAATGGCGCCACCGACGCCCGCAACCCGAGCATGGAAGCCGTCGGCGTGAATTCCAACGCGACCGGCTCGCGGGCCGATGATGCCGACTTCGATGACATCGAGGTGCCGAAGAACATCAAGACCCCCGAGGCCCGGCTGAACCTGCGCCAGAAGATCGAGGAATCGACGCACATCCTCGTGCCGGGCTGGCAGAAGACTTTCGTCGGCACGCCCCACACGCACGACTCGATCTACACCGAGCAGATCGAGGGCGGGGCGGCTGTGCTGAAGATTCCCCTCTTCGAGCACGTGCGCCGCTACACCGACACCAGCCAGCGCCGCCGGTACCGCTTCGACTTCCCGATCGCCGACGACGGCCTCTATGTGATCGCCGGGATCTACAAGTTTTCCCGCATGCTGGTAGAGGGGCGCGATTACCGCGTCGAGGGTAACGAGGTCGTCTTCGACACCCCGCCGGGCGACGTGCTCGACATCTGCGCCGGCTGCGCCTGGCCGGAGCGCTTCACCCGCGAGGAAATCGCCCTCAAGCGGCAGGAAACCCGCACGCTCAATGCCTGGGATTCGCAGTACCAGCTCGAAGCGAAGCCCATCTCGGAAGTGCGCCTTGACCCGGCGCGCATCGTCCCCTACGACTGCGAGCCGGTGATCCGCTTCGCGAATGGCGAGGTGGGCATGTGGCTCGGCTCGACCAGAATCGTCGGCGCGACGGCTTACTGGGACTGCTCGCTCGGGAAGATCAAGTCGGACGCCTCGGCCTTGTCCTTGCTGCTGACCGACGCCCGCGGGCAACTCTACTGGCACGCCGCCCAGGGGCTGACCGGGGAGCTGGCCGAGTTCGACGAGAAAGACCGGATCGTCGGCGGCCAGGTCATGCAGGTGCGCGAGCTGGTGCTGCGTCTCCAGATTCCGCGCGTCGTGGTCGAGACCAACGGGCCGGGCGGCTTTGTGCCGAACATCCTGCGCCAGGCGCTCAAGGGCACCGGCTGCGGGGTGGGCGAAGAATTCTCCGTCACCAACAAGCAGAAGCGCATCCTAGACGCCTTCGAGGCGCCCCTGTCCTCCCGTTTCCTGTGGGCGCATGTCTCGGTGCTTGAAGGGCCGACATGGGATCAGATGAAGGACTTCAACCCCGAGCTGAGCGACCAGCCCGACGACTACCTCGACAGCGGCGCCGGGGCCATTGCGCAGACGCCGATCAGGATCGGGAAGATAGTCGGGAAACCGACCGACCACTCACGCGAAGATTGGCGTCCATCAGCGGGCGTGCATGAGGTCGTAGTCGAGTATTGAGCCGCCCGCGCCATCCGCGCGAGGTCGGCCCCATGTCCGTACAGAATCAAACGCCTTTCAACAGTTACACCGCCAACGGGGCGACGACCGTCTTCCCCTTCACCTTCCTGCTGCTCGAAGCCGGCGATCTGATCGTCGAAGTCGACGGCGTCGTGCAATCGACCGGCTTCACCCTCGCCGGCGTCGGCGCTCCGGCCGGCGGCAGTGTGACCTTTGCCGTCGCCCCCGCGAACGGCCTCAAGGTGCTGCTCAAGCGCGTGCTCACGCTGCAGCGCCTCACCGACTACCAGAACAACGGCGACCTGCTGGCCGCGACGCTGAACAAGGATTTCGATCGCATTTGGCAGTCGCTGCAGCAGCTCCAGCAGAACGACATCCGCGCGCTGAAGCTCCCGTTCGATACGCCGGCCGATCAGGTGATCCCGGAAGGTGCGGCAGCGCGCGCGAACAAGGGCGTGAAGTTCGACGGCTCGGGCAATCTGATCCTGACGACCTATGACCCAGACGAAGCGCAGACGGATTCAGCGGCGGCTGCTGCGGCTGCTGCTGCATCGGCCGCAGCAGCCAGCAGCAGCGAGGCCAACGCAGATGCATCAGAAGCTGCAGCAGCATCGAGCGCAGCGGCGGCCGCAGCCTCTGCAACACAGGCAGAGACCACCCCCGTCGCTGCACCGACCCATGCAGCGGCCAGCAAGGCGACGCCGGTCGATGCCGACGAAATCCCGCTGATCGACTCGGCTGCATCTTGGGTACTGAAAAAGCTGACTTTGGCAAACGTGAAAGCGACGCTGAAGGCGTACTTCGACACGATCTATTCAACGCTGGCAATCGCCTCGACGGCAGAAGCGCAGGCCGGGACTGACAACACAAAGGCAATTTCCTCGCTTCGCCTTCGTGAAGGACTGAACGCCGGCGGCTCGGCTCCGATATATGCCTGTCGCGCTTGGGTGAATTTCGACGGTACTGGCACGGTTGCCATTCGTGCCTCTGGAAACGTATCGAGCATCACCGATAACGGAGTTGGAAGCTATCGCGTGAATTTCGCCACCGCTCTCCCGAGTGCGAACTATGCCGCGGCGCTTGGGGGCTATGCGTACCCGTTGCAGGTAGATCACATCGGATCGAAAACGGCTTCTTATTGCGACATCTTTTCCTTCTACGCATCCAGCACCGGCGGCGGCCAAGCCCGATATGACATCGCCGATGCGAATTTTGCGGCTTTTATTTAAGGAATCACCCATGCTCACGCTCCGAATCATCTACAAGAACGAAGCCGGAGGCGTCTCCGTAATCATTCCTACACCGGAGGCCATCGCGCTATATAGCATCAACGCCATCGCGCAAAAAGACGTGCCAGCCGGAAAACCGTACAAGATTATCGACGCGGCAGACGTGCCGACCGATCGCTCTCTGCGCGATGCGTGGACTGTCGATGAAGCCGATTTGACTGATGGCGTCGGTGCCATGTGGAACACCTTCGACGAGGTGCAGCCATGATTATCAAGATCGACGCTGACAAAGCGCAGAAGCTAGGCGTGCCGCAGGTCGTGACGATGCGTCAGGCACGGCTCGCTTTGGTGCAGTCCGGCCTTCTCCCCCAGGTGAATACTGCCGTCGCGGCAATGCCAGGCGCCCAAGGCGACGCGGCCCGCATCGAGTGGGAGTTCAGCAGCACGGTCGAGCGACACCGGCCACTCGTGCAGGCGCTCGGCGCAGCCCTCGGTCTGACCGAATCGCAGCTCGACGACCTGTTCCGGCTGGCGGCGACGCTGTGAAGACCGTCGGCCTGCTGTTCTCGACGAGCAGCCACCCCATGAGCGCGGTCATCCGCGCTTTCTCGTTTTCGCGCTGGTCGCATGTGGCGATCATCGACGGTGACGACGTGATCGAGGCGACGGCCCTGCATGGCGTCTGCCGCACCCCTGTGGTCGACGCGATCAACCGGGCCAAGCGCGGCGAGGTCGTCGAGTTTCCCGCCCTCGATCCTGACCGGATCATCGCCGCGGCTGCCGGCCAGATCGGCAAGCCCTACGACTACACCGCCCTGATCGGCCTCGGCCTGCGGCGCGACTGGCAAGAATCCGATTCGTGGTTCTGCAGCGAGCTGGTCGCATGGGCGTTTCAGGAGGCCGGCGAGCCGCTGTTCCGCGCCGAAGCGATGCACCGCGTCACCCCGGAACATATCTGGATGCTCGACCCGTCCGCCCGTTTTCAATTCCAACAATGACAAGGCTTAGAGATGGCTGAAAAACCCGAACACTGCGACAACCCGACATGCCAGGAGGCCGCCGACCGCGCGGTCAAAAAGGTGTTTGCCATCCTGGGCGTCGATGTCGACAAACCAGAATCCGTCGAAGATTTCCGTGAAGACCTGCGCTTCGGAAAGCGCATGCGTCGGGCCGCCGATCATGGGCTGCTCGCGCTTGTCGGTCTGGTGGTAATCGGCCTCGGTGCGGCCGTGTGGGCCGGCATTGTTTCCAAAGTTGGGGGGCACTGAAATGATCGAAACCCTGCTCGGCACCCTGTTCGGCGGACTCTTCCGCCTGGCGCCCGAATTCCTGAAATGGCTCGACCGCAAGGATGAGCGCAAGCACGAACTTTCCATGTTCGACAAGCAGCTCGAAGCCGACGAGCTGAAAGGCGACCAGGCGCAGCGCCTCGCAGATACCCAGGCCGACGCCACCATCGGGGCGGCCGAAATTCAGGCCATCATCGAGGCAACCAAGGCCCAGGCGGCGCAAACCGGCATCAAGTGGGTGGATGCCTTCAATGCCATCATTCGCCCGCTGCTGGCCCTGCAATGGCTCATTGTGCTGTGGCCGGCCGTCGTCGTGGCCGGGTTCGCTCTGGCCGTGCAAACGGGGGCCGACCCGCTCGTCGCCCTGAAGGCTGCCTTCGGCGTTGATGAAAAGGCAATGGCCGCCAGCGTTGCGAGCTTCTGGCTCGTCGATCGCAGCTTGCGCAAAATGAGCGGCCGGTGATCCCCGACTTCCTTCTCGCTCTGATCCGCAAATTCGAGGGGCTTCGCCTGAAGCCCTACCGCTGCCCGGCCGGCGTGCCGACCATCGGCTACGGCCACACCGGGCCGGATGTGCGCATGGACATGAAGCCGATCAGCGAGGCGGACGCCGAGGCCATGCTGCACCGCGACGCCGATGTCTTCTACCGGGCAGCCGGCAAGCTCTCGCCGCTGCTCTGGCTGGAAGGCGACGCCAAGCACTCGGCCATTGCCGATTTCTGCTTCAACCTCGGGACGACACGCTACAAAGCGAGCACGCTGAAGCGGCGCATCGACGCCGGCGACTGGCACGGCGCCACCGAAGAGCTGCAAAAGTGGGTATGGGGCGGCGGCAAGAAGCTGCCCGGCCTGATTGCCCGACGTGCGGCCGAGGCCGCGCTACTTCGCGACTGACGCTTCGGCGATTGCCTCGGCCTCGATCGCGTCGAGGTAGTCGGCCCATACCTGCATCATGTCCCTGCGCGCTGGCAGATAGGCAGCATGGTTGTAGGCTGCCTTGGCCTTCTTCTTCTCCGAGTGCGCAAGCTGCATCTCGACGAGCTTTTCCTCGTAGTGCATTTCGTAGAGGTGGGTCGAGGCCGTCGCCCTGAAGTCGTGGCCGCTGAACGGGATGCCGAGGTATTCCATCGCCCGGTTGATCGTCGTCGCGCTCATTACGTCGTCGGGCCGGCGCGAGTTCGGGAACATGTTCTCGCCGGCGCCAGTGATCTTGTGCAGCTCGCGCAGCACGGCGAGCGCCTGGCGTGACAGCGGCACCATGTGCACCCGCTTCTTCTTCATCTTGTCGCCGGGGATCACCCACAGGGCGTCGTCAAAATTGACCTCGACCCAGGCACCGCGCCGCATCTCGACGGTGCGCACGAAGGTGTAGGCCATGAAGCGGATCGCGAGCAGGGTCGTGCGCAGGCCGCCATATTCCCGCAGCTTTGGGAGGAAGACCTTCAACTGCTCGCGGCTCATAGCCTGGGCGTTTTCGACCGGCGGCCGGATGATGGCATCACGCAGGGCGGACACCGGATCGAAGTCGGCGCGCAGCGTCGCCACCCCATATCGGCAGACCGACGAGCACCATTGCCGGATGTTGATCGCGACCGTCTCGGCGCCCCGATCGACGACGCGATTCAGCACCTGCAAGATGTCGTTCGCGGTGATCGAGCGCAGCGGCCGGCGGCCGATGAACGGATACACGTCGACCAGCATGCCGCGCTCGACCTGCTTCAGGTAGTAAGGCGACCAGCCGCCTTTCTTCTTCGCGATCCATTCCTCGGCGACCGCCTTGAAGGTATTGGCGTTCTCGCCGATCTGGCGGGCCGTGGCAGCCTTGCGGACGTGCGACGGGTGCTGCCCCTGCTTCACCAGCTCGCGCGCTTCCTCGCGGGCCTTGCGCGCATCCAGAAGGGAGACGTTCGGATAGTCGCCGATGGCAAACAGGTTCTCTTTGCCGTCGATCTTGTAGCGGTACCTCCAGAGCTTCGAGCCGTTCGGCTTGACCTCCAGATAGAGGCCGTTGCCGTCGGTCAGCTTGAGCACCTTGTCGGTGGCCTTGGCCTGGCGGATTTTTACGTCGGTCAGCGGCATGAAAAAGCGGGTATCAGGAAAACGATACCCGCCACGATACCCACTTTTTAACCGGATGGAAACGGAAAGCGCCGGAAACCTGCGAACGCAGACGCCAGAAGCGGCGCGGGGTTTTGGTGATCTACCGGAAAGGCGCGGAATAGAGCGGAGCCGTGTGCCGTATGTCGATCATCAGCAGCATGATGACACCTCACTCAAAACGGGTATCAAGGCCGTTCTCGGCCAATTCGGCGGCGCGCAGCACGGCGCGCGCCTTGTTTTCGGTTTCCTGCCATTCCGAGGTCGGATTCGAGTCGGCGACGATGCCGGCCCCGGCCTGGACATGCAGCTTCTTGTCCTTGACGACGGCGGTACGGATGGCAATGGCCAGATCCATGTCGCCGTTAAAACCGAGATAGCCGACCGCACCGGCATAGATACCGCGCTTGACCGGTTCCAGTTCGTCGATGATTTCCATCGCCCGCACCTTGGGCGCGCCAGAAACGGTACCGGCCGGAAACGTCGCCTTGAGCACGTCGAGCGCGTCGAGTCCGGGCTGCAATTTGCCTTCGACGTTCGAGACGATATGCATAACGTGTGAGTAACGCTCGATGACCATGTTTTCAGTCAGGCGCACACTCCCCACCCGGGCGACGCGTCCGGCATCGTTGCGTCCCAGATCGAGCAACTGGACATGCTCGGCACGCTCCTTCTCGTCGGCGAGCAGCTCATCCGCCAGCGCCTGATCCTCTTCCAGAGTTGCGCCGCGCTTGCGGGTCCCGGCGATCGGCCGCACGGTAACCAGTTTGTCGTTGCCCTGGCCTTCGAGGCGCACCAGAATCTCCGGAGAAGCACCGACGACATGAAAATCCTCGAAGTCGAAGTAGAACATGTACGGCGAAGGATTGAGCGAACGCAATGAACGGTAGAGCGCCAGCGGACTGGCCGAAAACGGTTTGCTCATGCGTTGCGAGAGGACGACCTGCATGATATCGCCCTCGACAATGTAGTTCTTGGCCCGAAGCACCGCCCGCTTGAATTGCTCTTCGCCAAACAGGGAAACCGCCGGCTGTGACAGCCCTGGCTTTTCCTCGGGGATCGAAGCCGGTTCTCGTAGCTTAGCAAGCAGCGCCCTGAGCCGCGCCTGCGCTTTCTGGTAAGCACCGGGAACGCCCGGCTCGGCGTAAACCACCAGCGTCAGCTTGCCGGAGAGGTTGTCAACAACCGCGATTTCCTCGGACAGCAAGAGCATGATGTCGGGCGTGCCCAGATCGTCAGTCTTGGCCGTGCGCGTCAGTCTGGTCTCGACGTAACGCACCGTGTCGTAGCCGAAACAGCCGACGAGGCCGCCGCAGAAGCGCGGCAATCCGGCCGACGGCGCGGCGCGGAAGCGCTTCATGAACTTACCGATGAAATCAAGCGGATTGGTGTCGTCCTCGCGCTCGGCGATGCGATTGCCGTTGAGTACGAGCACCTGATGCCCGTTGACGACAACACGTGTCGGACTCGACAAGCCGATGATCGAGTAGCGGCCGAAGCGCTCACCGCCCTGCACCGATTCGAGCAGGTAGGTGTAGGGCCCATTAGCAAGCTTGAGATAAATCGAGAGCGGCGTGTCGAGATCGGCAAAGGTCTCGAGCGTCACCGGGATGCGGTTGTAGCCTTCGGCGGCCAACCGGTTGAAAACGGATTCGGTCATGATTACTCCATGAATACGTGCTGCAACATGAACACGGCGCCATATAGGGGCGCCGGAAAGAGACGAAGACTCACCGGCAGGGTCGCCAGGGCCATGCCTCCGCCCACAATGCGGGCTCAAGATGCAGAAGGTACTGAAGTCGTCTCATACTGAGCGTTTACCGATCCTGATGCGTTCTGTTGCTGACAAGATGGACGGAACTATAGCATCGCAATCCAGTTCATGCACATCGCGGCCCTCGTTGTAGCCATAGGGCACCAGAAAGACAAGGCAACCGGCCGCCCGTGCAGCGCGGAAATCATTGATCGAATCGCCGATGAAAAGCGTATCCGTCGGCGACACGCCGAGCCGACCGCAAGCCCAGATCAACTGCATCGGATCGGGCTTCATGCGCGGCAGCGTATCGCCACCTACAATCACGTCAAAATACGCGGCAAGCCCGGTCTGTTCAAGAAGCGGCCGCGTAAACGTTTCAGCCTTGTTGGTGATCAACCCCATCGGCAGCCCGCTGGCGCGGAATGCCGCCAATCCCTCGATGGCCTCCGGATAAGGCCGCGAATTGCGCCCGTTTTCCCGCGCGTAATGTGTTTGAAAACTATCCAGGGCGTCCTGAGGCGGCGGCAGGCCGTCGTCAAGTACGTCGATCGCCCCGGCGAGCGCTCGCTTGACGAGATTGGGCAAACCGCGCCCCAGATAGCTTCGCACCGTTTCCAGCGCTACGGCGGATCGGCCAAAATCGCGCAACATGGCATTGACCGCGACGTGCAAATCGGGAACAGTATCGAGCAGCGTGCCGTCGAGATCGAAAAGAACCGCTTTCGGGGAGATTTTTTCGGGGCCCGTTTCGAACACTCTCAAGCCTAAACCTGCGCGAGTTCGCCGCGCAGAGCAGCAATAACTGAATCGTAGCGATGCGGATCGCTTTCCTTGGCGGCGCCGAACACCGCCGAACCGGCAACAAAAGTATCGGCCCCGGCGCGGGCAATCTCGGCAATATTGTCGACCTTGACGCCGCCGTCGATTTCGAGGCGAATCCGGCGTCCGCTTTCCTGCTCGTAAGCGTCGAGGCGAGCCCGTGCGGCTTTCAGTTTAGCCAGCGCGGAGGGAATAAACTTCTGGCCGCCGAAACCGGGATTGACACTCATCAAGAGAACGAGGTCGAGCTTGTCCATGACGTAGTCGAGCACGGTGAGCGGCGTTGCCGGATTGAGCACCAGACCTGCCTGGCAACCGTGCTCGCGGATCAAGGACAGGCTGCGGTCGATATGCTCGGAGGCCTCGGGGTGAAAGGTAATGATGTTGGCGCCGGCTTTGGCAAAATCAGGAATGATGCGATCCACCGGCTTGACCATGAGGTGCACGTCGATCGGCGCCGTCGTCAAGGGGCGAATGGCTTCGCAAATCATCGGGCCGATGGTGAGATTGGGCACGTAATGGTTATCCATCACATCGAAGTGGATCCAGTCGGCGCCAGCGGCAAGCACATTCGTAATTTCTTCGCCGAGACGGGTGAAATCGGCAGAAAGGATGCTGGGAGCGATGATATTCATGGCAAGAGCCTGCGTGAAAAAAGTGGGATTTTACCGCGCTCGCGCAACCGATGCCCTGGCGCCGAACGGCCGGACCATTTCACTGCGCATCCGACAGGTCGATCTGCTCGGGATCAAGATACTTCCCGGCATATTTCAGATAAACCTTCTGCTTGACAAATACGTCGTACAAATCGGGGTCGATGTGCCCGTTGTCGCGCAGGTTGCGCAGGATGTGCAGCGCTTGTGAAAGCTTCATCCCCGGCTTGTACGGCCGATCGCGCGCGGTCAGGGCCTCAAAGATGTCGGCGATGCCCATGATCCGGGCTTGCACTGACATTTCATCGCGCTTGAGCCCTTTCGGGTAGCCCTTGCCGTCCATGCGCTCATGATGACCGGCGGCATACTCGGAAACGTGCCGGAGATGCTTCGGCCAGGGCAGCGACTCGAGCATCTTGATGGTGGTGACGATATGGTTGTTGATCGTCTCGCGCTCGGAACGGGTCAGGGTTCCCGTACGAATGGTCAGGTTCTCGAGTTCATCATCGCGGAGAAAATCGCTTTCCAAGCCATCCGGGCCGACCCAGCGATAAGCTTCCGAAATCCGGCGCACGCGCCCCAGATCCTCGGCCCGCATCAATTCACTGCCCAAGTTGGCGCGACCCAGGAATTCGCGATCGCTTTCGATCGCGGAGAGCCGAGCCAGCCGCTCCCGCTCCGCCACCTGCGGATCGACGCCAGCGGCCACCGAACGCAGCATGGCGAGCTCGGCATCTCGTTTCAGGATTTCGAAGCGGGTATCGATCAGATCGATCCGGTCATATAACGTCTGCAGCTTGGTCGCTTTGTCGACTACATGCACCGGCGTCGCCACCTTGCCGCAGTCGTGCAACAGGCCGGCGATCTTGAGTTCGTAGCGATCCGTGTCGGTCATCCTGAACCCCGCGAGCGGCCCCTCGGCCGTGGCCTCCGCAGCTTCGGCAAGCATCATGGTAAGAGCGGGAACGCGCTGGCAGTGCCCGCCGGTATAGGGCGACTTTTCATCGATCGCCAAATTGATGAGACTGACGAAAGATTCGAACAGTGTTTCGAACTGACCCAGCAATTCACGATTAGTCAAGGCAACAGCGGCCTGCGAGGCCAACGATTCGGTAAGGCGCTGGTCGGTTTCGGAAAAAACGCCAACATCGCCAGTTTTGCCGTCTATTGCATTAATCAACTGCAGGACGCCAATCACCTCGCTCTCGTGGTTCTTCATCGGCACGGTCAGGAAGGATCGTGACCGGTAGCCGGTGACCCGGTCGAACTCCCGGGTTCCGGAAAAATCGAAACCTTGTTCCGTATAGGCGTCGGCGATATTGACGGTCTGCCCATGGTTGGCAGAGTAAGTGGCGACCAGCGAATCATTCACCCGCCCATCCGCCAGCGAGAGGGGCAAATCCCGCAGCCTTTCAGGAACAGGGGCGCCCGTCGCGCCGCCGTAGGCCATGCCAAGGGAGGCGGAACGCACGATCTCGAAGCGTAATGATTTCCGGTCCTCGCTAACCCGGTATAAGCTGCCGCCGTCGGCATGAGTGATTTCCTTGGCAGCAAGCAGGATATTCTCGAGCAAACGCTGGATATTTCGCTCGTCGGAAAGCGAAACCCCGATTTCGTTGATCTGCTCGAAGCGTATGAGCAAATCATCAACCGTTTCCATGACGCCTCCCCCTGAATGGATCAGCGCTGCGCCAACCCCATGAGGCAAAGCCGCGCTCGGCCTCAGAATTCAAAAACATGGTTGACTTGCAACAACTCCGGCTTGAGCTCGCCGGCACACTCGATGATTTCGTCCATAATCCGCTCGACCTGCCCCGGCTTCAAATGCGAAATGAAAATTTTCGCCTCTTGCTTCAGCTTTTCCAACTCGCTGCGCAACAGGCTTGGACATAGGTGCCTGGAAAGTTCAGCCAGACTCTTTTCGCGATCCGAGAATGCGGTTTCAATCACGAGGTAACGCAAATTCGCGATGCCGTCGAGCGCGCTCCAGAAGGCGTCGTTGCTCGTCGTATCCCCGGTAAAGGCAAGACTGGCCGAACCGGAATCGAGCAGGTAACCGACAGCCGGTACGGTATGCACGGCCGGCAGGGCCATGACCGAGCGTTCGCCGAAAGGGATTCTCTGCCCCAAACGCAGAGGGGCATACCGCATCGCAGGCCGATCACGAATCGAAATCTGGCTAAAATCGGGCCAGATCGCCCAGTTGAAAATATGCTTCCTGAGCGCCTCCAGCGTGGCTTCCGTGGCATGAACGGTCACCGGCGTTTCACGCAGATCGGCAACCGAATCGATCATCAAGGGTAATGAGGCAATGTGATCGAGATGCGAATGGGTCAGGAAAACATGGTCGATCATGGCCAACTCGGCCAACGGCAAATCGGCGACGCCGGTACCGGCGTCGATCAAAATATCATGATCGACGAGCAGGGAGGTGGTGCGCAAATGACGCCCACCAATCCCTCCGCTACAGCCGAGAACCCGGACTTTCATCCTGTATTACCCCGCTCGAAAAGTTTTTGGCATCCCATGCCCCCTCGGCACCGATCACGCTTTGAGAGAAAAAGCCATCCTGACGCCAGCAATTTCAATGATGTCGCGATCCTTCAAGGAGTGCGCCTGAGACCCGATCATATTTCCGTTAACGCTTGGAAACTTCGAGCCTTCAACATGATGAATGAAATACCCCTCGGATTTTCGCGAAATGACCGCGACTTGCAACCCAGGCCGGCCCAGCGTCGTCGATGCCTTGGTCAGCAGCAACTCACGCCCGGCATTGGCGCCGGTCAGCACCTGAATCACGCCGGTCGCCAGCGTTCCGGGAATAGCGCCCGCCGGCGCATCGACGCCCAAGCTTTCCGGAGCACTGCCGGATAACTGGGTGTTGGCCATTGCCTCCGACCGCATATCGCCCTGGCGCGAATCCTCCGGTTTTCCGTGACCGATTGAACCCGACGATTCGGCAGGTTCGACCACGTATTTGAGTTTGTATTTTCCCAGCTCGATGTCGTCGCCGCTCTTGAGAAAATGCTTTTTGATCGGCTGCCCGTTGACCAGCGTCCCGTTGGTACTGTTCAGATCCTCTAAGAACGAATCGTCAAGAATACTCACGACGGCGGCATGCTGTCCGCTGATCGCCATGTTGTCGATCTGGATATCGTTGCTGGGTCGGCGACCGATGGTCATCCGCTCCTTGTTCAGCGGAATTTCCTTGAGCACCAGCCCATCCATGCTAAGTATCAGTTTGGCCATCGTTAACGCCCTTTCCTGAAACAATTTCCGAGCCTGGCCCATAGACTTCTTGAAGCCGGATACTCGCGCGACACCTTGATCACAATCACGGAAACGTTATCTCGACCGCCTTTATCGTTCGCCATTTGAACAAGCTGCGCTGCCGCCCTCTCCACATCGCTGCCCAGCGACTGCAAGGTAACCCGGATATCCTCATCCTCGACCATGTCATTCAGTCCATCTGAGCATAGCAGGTAGATATCGCCGACCTGCACCGGAAAATCATTCAATTCGGTTTCGACCTGACGATCCACGCCGAGCGCCCGCGTCACCAGATTCCGGTTTTGTGAATAACGCGCCTCAGCGAGAGTGATCATGCCGCTGTCAATCTGTTCCTGCAACAGGGAGTGATCACGCGTCATCGCGCACAATTCACTGCCGCGAAGTCGATACAATCGGGAATCGCCGATATGGACGACAGACACCCGATTGTCGTAGAACAGGGCCGCAACCAGCGTCGTCCCCATCCCCGCATACTGCGGCTGCATGAACGCCGCGTTGTAGATCGACTCGTTAGCCAACGCCACCTTTTCCAGCAGGCAACGATGCGCATACGGCCGCCCGTCCTCATCCGCCTCTTCCGGGGCACGGCATTTGAGCGCTGCCTCCAGCTCACTCGAAATCAGCATGGTCGCCATGTTGCTCGCCACTTCGCCAGCACTGTAGCCCCCCATGCCGTCAGCCAGAATCACTACCCCCAACCCCGGATTGGCAAATACCGCGTCCTCATTGTGACCACGCACCCGCCCCTGATCGGTCCGGACCGCGATCTCCAACGCTTCACTGAGTCTATTGGCCACGTTTCCCCCTGTGACTTGAAAACAGATCTGTCGCATCTACCTCGACATCTGCTGACGACATGCCCATAAATCCTGCGCCATTTCCCCCCCAGTCGGGTAGCGCTGCTCGCTATTCTTGCTCAATGCCCGTTCAACGACGTGAACCAATTCCTCGGACAACTGCGGATTCAGCGTCCGGACATCGGGAGGCGGAGCATTGGTGATGCGAAACATTAAGCCGGCCAGGGACGGATCCACAAACGGAAGCTGTCCGCACAGCATCTGGTACAGCACGACACCGAGGGAAAACAGGTCGGAGCGTCCGTCGACCTTTTTACCGAGCAACTGCTCGGGCGACATGTAACTAGGCGTACCGAGCACCATGCCGGTTTTCGTCCGAGAGGAATCAGTCATGCGGGCAATCCCGAAATCGGCAACCTTGATCCGGCCGGATTCGGGGTCGTACATCACGTTGGCCGGTTTCACATCCCGATGCACGATCTTGTTTCGGTGCGCGTAATCCAACCCTTCCGCGACGCGGGCAATGATCTCAACGACGGTGGCCGGCGGGAGCAGCCCATCCGGACGGGTATACGGCACCAGATCACCGCCATCGCAATACTCCATCGCGATATACGCCAGGCCACTGGCTTCGCCAGTATCGAGAACGCGCACAATATGCGGATGGCAGAGTCTGGCGGCGGCTTCTGCCTCACGAAAAAACCGTGATCGAACCTCGGCAACTTCGTCGGCATCGAATTCCTGTGTCAGCGCCATCGTCTTGATCGCCGCCAATCCACCGTCCCGGTCACGTCCGAGAAATACGGCGCCCATGGCGCCCCGGCCCAGCACGCGCTCGACTCGGTACGGCCCGATCGCCGGCATTTCCCGGCGGACAAACTGCGCCGGCGGCACGGATTCGGCGGGCCGCGCACTCCGCTCATAATTCGCCGACTGTGGCGACTCACTCCGCGGCTGCGCGGCGCCGGAACGGCTTCTAGGCAGCAGCTTGCCCAAAATCCGTGAAAGCCAGGACGACCAGCCCGACATCAAGCGTCCGACTCGCGTCGCATACCAGATTCCCCCGCCAACGACCGATCAATCGCCATAGGGCAGTTTGACGCCGATGCCGCGTGCCTTCGCCATTTCCTCAAGACGGACGGCAATGGCGATATCCTGAAGCCCCAGACCTTGCGACTCGAAGATCGTGATCTGCTCGGGCGACGTGCGGCCCGGATGGGCACCAACAATGATGTCGCCGAGTTCTACCATGTGCCGCTCGTGCAAACGCCCCTTCTCCAGCAAGGGCAGCAGGTCGCCAGCCTCCTTGAGCGCCGTTTCGACGGTATCGACGACAATCGGCTTGCACAGCTTCAGGGTATCTTCGCCGACTTCGCGGCGGATCAAGGCGTTCGAACCGGCGGCATTGATATGTGTGCCCGGCGATAGCCAGGCCGCGTCGAATAAGGGATCGACCGCCGTCGTCACCGTACTCACAATATCGCTGCCGCGCACCGTCGCTTCCGGCGAAGCGGCTGGCACGACCTCCAGCTTGAGGCGCTCCGACATCTTGGCGCAAAACGTCGCCAGCTTCTCGGCGTTACGCGCATAGACCTTGACCAGACGCAACGGACGCACCGCCGCAATCGCCTCGATATGCCCCTCCGACTGCCAGCCGGAACCGAACAAGCCGAGCACCTCGGCCTCGGTACGTGCCAGCCAGCGCGTCGCCACGCCGGACGCCGCCGCCGTACGCATCATGCCGAGATAATCGGCCTCCATCACAACCCGCAGATTGCCGCCCGACGCGCTGAACACATGCACCAGAAAACGAATGCCCGAACGGTTACTGGTGTAGGCCTTGTAACCGATCGCATCGCGCCCCGGCAAAGCGCCCTGCAGAATATGCAGCGCCGTCTGCGGCAAGCGTGTGCGCTGGCGCGGAATATCGACGGCTTTGCCGAACGACAGGTCGCGATGCGCCTCTTCGACGGCTTCCAGAGCCAAAGGCATGGTTAATAACTGCCGGACTTCCGATTCACTGATGAACAAAGCCATGATTCTCCCCAAAGCGGATCCGCATTGACTGAAAAATAATTGCGCAATTTTACCGACAATCGTTTGCCTCCACTTGATTCCCGCCGGCAAACCCGCCAGACCGCCTCACCTGAGGCCTTGAAAACCCATTCTGTGATGCCGTCATAACAGTGATTTGAGCACCCGTGCCATTTCCGACGGATTGCGCGTGATCTTGAACCCGCACTCTTCCATGATCGCAAGTTTGGCCTCGGCGGTGTCGCCCCCTCCTGAGATAAGCGCCCCGGCATGCCCCATCCGCTTGCCGATTGGGGCGGTCACGCCGGCAATGAAACCGACGACCGGTTTTCTCATGTTGGCCTTGCACCACAAGGCGGCGTCGGCTTCATCCGGGCCGCCGATCTCGCCGATCATGATCACGGCTTCGGTTTCCGGATCATCGTTGAAGAGTTGCATGACGTCGCGGTGCTTGAGGCCGTTGATCGGATCGCCGCCGATACCGACGGCCGAGGACTGGCCGAGACCGATTGCGGTCAGTTGCGCAACGGCTTCGTAGGTCAGCGTGCCCGAGCGAGAAACGACGCCGATCGAGCCCTTGCGGTGGATGTGGCCGGGCATGATGCCAATCTTGATCTCGTCGGGCGTAATCAGCCCGGGACAGTTCGGCCCGAGGAGTAGGGTTTCCTTGCCCCCTGCCGCCACCTTCTGGCGCATGCGGCTACGCACTTCGAGCATGTCGCGCACCGGGATGCCTTCGGTGATGCAGATGACCAGATCGAGATCGGCCTCGACGGCTTCCCAGATGGCCGCTGCTGCGCCCGGTGGCGGCACGTAGATGACAGATACGCTGGCCTCGGTTTGTATCGCCGCCTCCTTGACCGTGGCATACACCGGCAAGCCGAAAACCGCCTCGCCTGCCTTGCGCGGATTGACCCCGGCGACGAAGCAAGCCTTGCCGTTAGCGTACTGGAGGCATTTCTCGGTATGAAAACGCCCGGTCTTGCCGGTCACCCCTTGGGTGATCACCCGCGTTTCCTTATTGACCAGAATCGACATGAACGCTCCCTAGCGGACCGCCGCGACGATGCGGGCGGCGGCTTCGTCCATCGCGTCGGCCAGGATGACCGGCAAGCCTGAATCGCGCAGCATCTGCTTGCCGAGTTCTTCGTTGGTGCCCTGCATGCGCACCACCAAGGGCACAGCAAGCCCCGTCTTGCATACCGACGCGATGATGCCTTGGGCAATCGTGTCGCACTTCATGATGCCGCCAAAGATATTGACCAGAACGCCCTTGACCCGGCCATTCCGAATCATGATCGAAAACGCTTCCGTCACCTTTTCGGTCGAGGCGCCGCCACCAACGTCAAGAAAATTGGCCGGTTGTCCACCAAAAAGCTTGATCGCATCCATCGTCGCCATGGCCAGCCCGGCGCCATTGACCAGACAACCGATATTGCCGTCGAGCGCGATGTAGGCCAGCCCATGCCGGAAAGCCTCGTTTTCGAGCGGATCTTCCTCGTCGAGATCGCGCATCGCCAGAATTTCCGGCTGTCGGTACAACGCGTTGTCGTCGAAAGTCAGCTTGGCGTCAAGCGCCAGGATACCGCCCTGCCGATCGAGAACGAGCGGATTGATCTCGGCGAGCGAGGCGTCGGTTGCCATGTAGCAGGCGTACAGCCCTTTTAGCGCGGCGGCAGCTTTCGGCCGCGAAGCCGCCGGCACGCCGAGCCTCTCTGCTAACCCATCGGCCTGACCGTCGCTCAAACCCTCCAGCGGATCAACCCAAACGGTCACGATGCTGCCCGGATCGTCACGGGCCACATCCTCGATCTCCATCCCGCCGGACGATGAGGCCATCACGGCCACTTTCTGCATTCGCCGATCGGCGAGCACGGCGACGTAGTACTCAGCGCAAACGTCGGCCCCCTCTTCGACCCAAAGACGACGAACCATCTGGCCTTCCGGCCCGGTTTGAGGCGTCACCAGTCGCACGCCAAGCAGTTGTTCGGCCCGTTGCCGGACTTCATCAGGAGAGCGCGCCAGCTTGACCCCGCCGCCTTTGCCGCGTCCACCGGCATGAATCTGCGCCTTGACCACCCAGAACGATCCACCCAGGGAAACTGCCGCTGCTTCAGCCGCCGCGGGACTCTGACAATAGATGCCGCACGGCACCGGCACGCCGAACCTTTTGAGCAGCGCCTTCCCCTGATATTCGTGGACTTTCATACCTCCCCCTCTCAGACCAAGGTATGGACTCCAACTCCGGCGCAGAGTTTCAAGGGGTATTCAAACGTCGACTTTCGTCCTGTACCAACGGGGGTAATAGCGTTTAACGGCCTCGGAGTCGAATTCCAACGCATGACAGCGGTCAAGATGGTAAGGCGGAGAATCACCATCGAAATTGCCAACCGCTTCGCTGGAAAGCGTTTGCAGCGCTGCCGTCGGCAACTGCATCAAGAGTTCCGTGATGTGTGCACAACCCAGCCTTCCGCCGAACAATTCTCTGACCGTCTTTGGAAACTTATCGAACAGATTAAGCCCGACGATGCCCGAATAATCCGGAATATCGACGTTGCAATGCCCCATGTAGGGCGCCGCGTCGATGCAAGTCGCGGCGTCGAGGATATTCATGCGTTCATCGAAAGTGATACGCACCGAGATGTCATGCACGGCCTCGCCCGGTCGGCGCAAACCGGACGACAAGGGAAAATCCTGGTCCTTGGTATCAACGAGGCGGGCTTCGACCTCCCACAGGCCATCTCCCCGTTTAAAGCCTTGAAACTCGACACGGCGCAAATGCATGCGCTGGCGTTCGGCGTGCGGTGGCGGTAACGACATCCGGGCGACCCAACCTTGACAAGTCTAAAGCGAACTTAAATCGTGAATTGATTGACCGATTTCTTCATCCGGTCGACCATTGACGTCAACTTGATCACCATGGCTTCGGTCTGATTGACAACCGCCACGTTCTGTTCGGTCATCGCGGCCACCTGCTCGACATTCTGAGCCAACAAGGTCATCGCCTCCCTTTGCTCGGCCGAAGCATGCGAAATCTCGTTGACGCGATTGATGGTGTCGTCCATTTCCTCCTTGATCAACTCCAGCGAATCTTGTGACGCATGCACCAGATCAACGCCTGCTTCGACCTGCGCCGCGCCAGCGCGCATGCTTTCAACCGCTTTCAATGTATCGCTCTGGATCAGATCGATCATTGACCCGATTTCCTGAGTCGCCTTGGACGTCCGTTCCGCCAGCTTGCGCACCTCGTCAGCGACAACGGCAAACCCTCGCCCTTGCTCGCCGGCCCGTGCCGCCTCGATCGCGGCATTCAGCGCCAACAAATTGGTCTGATCCGCGATTTCACGGATGACCCCAACGATGTGGCTGATTTCGGCCGAGCGCTGACCCAGGGTTTCGACCTGAACGGCAGATTCCTTAACGGTCTCGGCCAACGCGTTGATTTTGTCAGAAGCCTCTTCGGACCGGGCCGCCCCTTCGCGCGAGACCTCGCCGGCCTTCATGGCCACCTCGCGAGTCGATTGCGCATGCTCGGCCACCTCGGAAATCGAAACGGTGACTTCCTCGACCGCGGCCGCGGCCGCCGACGTCGCCTCGCTCTGATTCTGCGCCGACTTCATCGCCACCTGCATCCCCGAGTTCACTTCTTTCGTAGATCCCTCGACATGCTTCGCCATATCAGCCATGCCCTGCACCGTTGCCTGAACCGATGACACGAAAACATCCATTTTCCGGCCAATTTTTCCGAGCGTATCGCCTCGATCGACCGGCAGCCGCTGCGTCAGATTTCCGGTACTCAAAACACCGGTGAGCCAGTCGGAAATGCGGTCCATGTCACGATTCAAACTGGGCAGATAGTAGGTCATGAAATACAGCGAATACAGCACCGCGACCCCCATCAACCCCTCATGAACCAGACCGAAATCCCACTTGAACCATTCTTCGGCCAAGCCAATGCCGGCCAACAACAACACCAGAACGCCCATAATCGACATCTGTCCTCGCACGGAAAGCAAGGCACTCACCCAGGCCGGCCGCTGGCGCCGAATCCGTCCATGCCGGATTTCAAGACTGGTGTCACCGTTCTTGATGCGCTTGAAAGCCGCCTCCGCCGCTTCGATCTGCTCACGCGTCGGACGGCTTCTCACCGACTGATAGCCGACGACTTGCCCGTTCTCGCGCACCGGGGACGCATTGGCAACCACCCAGTAGAAACCGCCGTCCTTGCGCCGGTTTTTGACGACGCAACTCCAGGGCAAGCCGGCCTTCAGATCTTTCCACAAATCGGCAAAAGCCGCCTCGGGCACGTCGGGATGGCGCACCATGTTATGCGGCTGGCCGATCATTTCCTCACGCGTATACCCGCTGATCTGGCAGAACGCCTCATTGGCCTCGGTAATCACGCCCTTGAGATTCGTACGTGAATAGATGAATTCATTTTCCGGAAGCAACGTTTCTACATTAGTGACCGGTTGATTATTTCTCATGCTTTCTCCGCTTCAATGATTATTCGTCGCTTCTGGTTTGCCAGTACCGGCAAATGGGTCCGACAAGAATAGTACAAAGTCTTATCAAACGCATCGGCAACAGCAAAATCTCCCTCAACGCTGTTGCCACCGAGCAACAGACGTGATTCGCCGCGTAAAATTCCCGGCAACCCAAAATTATTTTTCTGGAGTTTTCGATGACAACCGCCCCGATCCGGTATTTCATCCGCCCGACCCATCCCGCCGCGCATCGGTTTGAAATTTCCTGCCACGTGACGGCGCCCGATCCGGAAGGGCAACGTTTCGCCTTGCCTGCCTGGATTCCCGGCAGCTACCTGATCCGCGATTTCGCCCGCCACATCATCGCCATCCGCGCCGAGGCCGCCGGCAAACCGGTCACCTTGCGCAAGCTTGACAAACACACCTGGCAATCGGCGCCAGTCAAAGGCGAAGCACCCCTGACCGTCACGTATGAAATCCACGCCTGGGACCTTTCGGTGCGCGGCGCCCATCTGGATGAAACCCATGGTTTCTTCAACGGCACCAGCGTTTTCTTACGCGTGATCGGACGGGAGGAATCCCCCTGTCTCGTCGACATCCAGCCGCCGCCGGACCGTCGTTTCGCGACCTGGCGCATTGCCACAGCACTCGAACCGGCACGCGGCGAAAAGGGCGGCGCCAAAAAGTATGGCTTCGGCGTCTATCGCGCCAACAATTACGACGAGTTGATCGACCACCCGGTCGAGATGGGGACATTCACCCTTACCACGTTCAAGGCTTGCGGGGTGCCGCACGACGTTGCCATCACCGGCCGCCACGACTGCGATCTCGAACGACTGACCGCCGACCTGAAACGCATTTGCGAATGGCAGATCCGTTTCTTCGGCGAGCCGGCGCCGATGAAGCGCTACGTCTTTCTCGTCACTGCGGTTGGCGAGGGCTACGGCGGACTCGAACACCGCGCCTCGACGGCCCTGCTCTGCTCTCGCAACGACCTTCCGTATCCCGGCATGCCAGGCCTGCCGGAGAACTACCGCACTTTCCTCGGCCTGTGCAGCCACGAGTACTTCCACACCTGGAATGTCAAGCGTATCAAGCCGGCAGCATTCACCCCCTACGACCTCGACCGCGAGAATTACACGTCGCTGCTCTGGGCGTTTGAAGGGTTCACCTCGTACTACGACGACCTTGCGCTGCTGAGGAGCAACGTCATCGGATTGAAGGACTGGCTGGAACTGACGGGGAAGACGATCAGCAACGTCCAGCGCAGTCCGGGACGCCTGCGCCAATCGCTGGCCGAATCGAGTTTCGACGCCTGGAGCAAGTTCTACCGTCCCGACGAGAACACGCCGAATGCCGTCGTCAGCTATTACGCCAAGGGCGCCCTGCTGGCGCTGGCGCTCGACCTGACGCTGCGCCGGGATTCGCAAGGTAAGGTTTCGCTGGATTCGGTGATGCACGCGCTCTGGCAACACTTCGGCAAAACCGGCATTGGCGTCGGCGAGGACGACATCCTGAAGCTCGCCGAAGAACTGTCCGGCCTCCGTCTCGGCCGCTTCTTCGCCGACCACGTTGAAGGCACCCGCGAACTGCCGCTCAAGAAACTGCTTGGTGAATTCGGCATTACGCTGGAATGGACAAGTGACGATCCATTGCCAGCGCCATCACTCGGAATCAAAACAAGCGCCGAAGGTAACGAAGTCAAACTGGCAACGGTATTCTCCGGCAGTTGCGCCGAGGCTGCCGGTCTCTCGGCGGGAGACGTTTTGCTGGCCTGCGATGGGCTGCGCGTCACGCCGGGCAACCTGACCAGGCTCCTGGGCCGCTGCCGCCCCGGACAAACGATCCGGATTCACGCCTTCCGTCGCGACGAGTTGATGGAATTCAGCGTCCGCCTTGATCCTGCACCGCGCGACAAGGCCGTGCTCACCGCCGCTAAGGGTAAACAGCGGCTCGCCTGGCTGGGCGCTTAGAGGAGTTCGGTGTCCTCATGGCGGTACGCCGGACTGCAGCAGCACAGGATATGCAGCGGCGAATCGCCGGTCGCCCGGATGCAATGCGCCGTTCCCGGCGGAATCTGCACGGTGTCGCCGACCCCGACCGGAAAACGCTCCTCACCCAGGCGCATGATCCCGGCGCCTTGGGTGACGTGATACAACTCCTCGGTCACCCGGTGCCGATGCAGCAGAGTTTCTTCGCCCGGAAAAACTATCGCTTCGGCAAGGCTCTGCTTGGCGTTGCCATGTACGCCCGGATGCATCAGCTCGCGGATTTCTGAACCATCGCGCGTCACGTAAGCGGGAATTTCCCGGTAACAAGTTTTATGGATGGCCGCCATATCAGACGAGCGTCACTTTCAGTTCGCCGACCCCGTCGATGCCGCCTTCCAGGACATCGCCGCGCAGGATGGGCGACACGCCGGCCGGCGTGCCGGTGAAGATCAAATCGCCTGCCGCCAGCTTCACGTACAGCGAGAGATTGGCGACGATCTCGGCAACCTTCCAGGTCATTTGCGCGAGGTCGCCGCTTTGCCGCACCTCGCCATTCACCTTGAGCCAGATGGCGCCAGAAGCCGGATGACCGATTTTCGCCACCGGCTGGATGATCGCAATCGGCGCCCCCTGATCCATGCCCTTGCCCATCTCCCAGGGCTGTCGCTTTTCCTTGGAGCGTGCCTGTAGATCGCGCCGGGTCAGGTCGAAGCCGACGCTGTAGCCGAACACATGCTTTAGCGCCTCTTCGACGGGAATGTTCGCGCCGCCTTGGCCGATCGCCACGACCAGTTCGACCTCGTGCTGGAAGTTCTCGGTCATCGGCGGATACGCCACTTCACCGCCCCCCGGTACCAGCGCGTCCGCGGGCTTGCTGAAGAAGAACGGCGGCTCGCGCGTATCGACGCCCATCTCGAGGGAATGCTCGGAGTAATTCTGGCCGACACAATAGACGCGCCGCACGGGAAAGACCGCTTCGCTACCAGCAACCGGCAACGGGACCCGCGGCGCGGGCGGAAAAACGTAATTCATACTGAACCTCCAGATAACAAAAATGCCGCTACAACCACGGCGAACACGGCGGGCACAGCGAAAAATCTTTTAATCCGAACCGAATTCGTCATAACGCAAAGCGTTTCTCGCCGTGTCCGCCATGGTTCGGCATTTCGTTCGATTCAAACCGGATTATCGATATCGACGAACTCGCAATCCACGCCGAAACGTTCGGCCAGATGGCCGGCCAAGGCCTTGACGCCGCCGCGCTCGGTCGCGTGATGACCAGCAGCGATGTAGGCCACCCCCGACTCACGCGCCAGATGCACGGTCTGTTCCGAAATTTCGCCGGAAACGTAGGCATCGATCCCGAGCGCGATCGCCTGCTCGAACAGGTTCTGCGCCCCGCCCGAGCACCAGGCGATGCGGCTCAGCTTGCGCTCCGGATCAACACCATCGGCGACGAGCAGCGGTCGACGCTGCAATTGGCCCGCAATTTGCCGCTCCAAGTCCAGCAAAGACAATGGTTCGCGCATGCGCCCAAGCCAGCCGATATCCTGTTCGCCGAAGCGGCCATCGACCACCCATGCCATCGACCGGGCAAGCTGGGCGTTGTTGCCTAGTTCAGCGTGACCATCGAGCGGCAGGTGGTAGGCAAGCAGATTGATGTCGTGACCGAGCAAGGCCTGCAAGCGCCGCTTGCGCAGCCCGGTCACGCGCCCATCCTCGCCGCGCCAAAACCAGCCGTGATGGACGAGCAAGGCATCGGCGCCGCGCGCGATTGCCGTATCGACCAGCGCTTGGCTGGCGCTGACGCCGGCGACGATGCGCTTAACCTCACCCCGTCCTTCCACTTGCAAACCATTTGGGCAATAATCCCGATAGCGCGCCGATTCGAGCAATTCGTCGAGATAGCACACCAGTTGTTCACGTTTCATTTGCGGACTCCATTCATTCCATGCGCAGACTTTGGTTGATTTTTGCACAAACCGTCACGGTTGGTCTTGCCCTCCTTTTCGTCATCAACACGATCAAGCCGGAATGGCTCAACCGATCGGAAAGCGGCAACGCTGCCGTCGTCGCCCTCAAGGAAGCCGCCACCATTCCCCAGGCTGCTGCCAGCGGCTCCTATCGTGCAGCTGCGCAAAAAGCCTTGCCGTCGGTCGTGTACATCTTTACCTCGCAAGAAGTCCGGGTACAGCGCAATCCTCTTCTCGACGACCCGCTGTTCCGCCATTTTTTCGGTAGGCGCCCGGACTCGGGCGTCCGGCGCAAATCCGGCCTCGGCTCGGGGGTGATTGTCAGCCCGAACGGCTACATTCTGACCAACAATCATGTCGTCGAGGACGCCGACCAGATTGAAGTCGCTTTGAACAACGGCCGCACTTACAAAGCCAAGGTGGTCGGCAGCGACCCGGAATCGGACCTCGCCGTACTGCACATCGGCAGCAAAGATGGTGTACCGCTTGACCTCCCGGCCATCACCTTCGACGGCCAGGACAGTCTCCAGGTCGGCGACGTGGTGCTGGCCATTGGCAACCCGTTCGGTGTGGGACAAACGGTGACGATGGGCATCGTCTCCGCGCTGGGACGCACCCACCTCGGTATCAACACCTTTGAAAACTTCATCCAGACCGACGCCGCGATTAATCCCGGCAATTCCGGCGGTGCGCTGATCGACAACCGCGGCCATCTCGTCGGCATCAATTCGGCGATCTACTCGCGCTCCGGCGGCTCACTCGGCATCGGCTTTGCGATCCCGATTTCCACGGCCAGAAACGTCATGGAACAAATCATCCAGACCGGCACCGTGACGCGCGGCTGGATCGGCGTTGAAGTCCAGGAAATCACACCGGAACTCGCCGAATCATTCGGCCTGCCCGACACCGCCGGCGCCCTCATCTCGGGTGTCCAGCGCGGCGGCCCGGCAGACGCCGGCGGCGTGCACCCCGGCGACATTCTGCTCTCGGTTGCCGGGAAAACGGTCAAGGATCCGCAGGGCATGCTTGCACTCATCGCCAGTCAGAAACCCGGCGACGAGATCGAATTCAAGCTGCGCCGTCGAAATGCGCCGTACGACGCCACGATCCGGATCGGCAAGCGCCCGCCAACCAGCCGCAATCTAAAGTAACGCCATTACGGTTCCTGGCCTGAGCTCGGCCACCACGAAAGCTCAAGCGCCTTCCTCAGGCAAGTCGCCGGCACTAACCGCCGCCTTGCTGAAGAAACGCGCCATCAGAATGCCAAGCTCATAGAGCAGACAAAGCGGGATCGCCAGCATGAACTGGGAGACCACGTCGGGCGGCGTGACAATTGCTGCAATAACGAAAGCGCCGACTACCATGTAGGGCCGGATTTCCTTGAGCTTGTCCAGACTGACCACCCCCATCCGCACCAGTACGATCACGACCACCGGCACCTCGAAAGTCACGCCGAAGGCGATGAAAGTCGTCATCACGAAGGACAGGTATTTCTCGATATCGGTCATCCAGGCAACACCTTCCGGTGCGACCCGTGCCATGAAGCCAAAAACCGTCGGGAACACCAGAAAATAGGCGAAGGACATGCCGATGAAGAAGAGAACGACGCTCGCGCCGACCAACGGAATCGCCAGCCGTTTCTCATGCGCGTACAAGCCGGGAGCGATGAAAGCCCAAGCCTGATAAAGCACATGGGGCAAGGCAATCAGGAAAGCCACCATCAACGTCACTTTCATCGGCACCAGGAAGACACCGACAACGTCGGTGGCGATCATCTGCCCCCCCTGCGGCAATGCGGCGATCAGCGGCTGCGCGAGCAGGGCGTATAGCTCCTTGGACCAGGGAAAGAGGCAGAGGAAAACCACGCCAACGGAAAGCAGGGCGCGAATCAGGCGGTCGCGCAATTCGACAAGATGTGAAATGAAGGAGTCGGGCTCCGGCGTCATTGGCCACTCACTTCCGTTCACCTGTTTTTCCGGAATCGGCAGCGTCCCGTGCCGAAGCCTCCTGCGACTCATCCTTGGCTTTTACAGACAAATCGTCGATCACGGATTGCGTGGACTGTGTCGCTTGGGCGACGCTGTCTTCGACCGTGAGCATCCCGTTGCGAATGCTGCTCTCCACATGATGTGCCGAGGCCTGCATTTCGGCCTGCAGTTTCTTCAGCTCATCGAGCTGCATTTCGCGATGAATATCGGCCTTGACGGTGCTCACGTAACGCTGCATGCGGCCAAGGAGCAAACCGACCGTCCGCGCGACTTTCGGCATTCGCTCCGGCCCGATAACAACCAGGGCCACGATACCGACGACGATCAGTTCGGAAAAACTGATATCAAACATGGAAATAATGAGTCAGCACTGAAGGATGAAAAGCGGGAGACCGTCTCGAACGGATCGCTCACGTCCCCTTACGCCCGTCTCTTCAAGACTTCGTCTTTTCCTTGATCTCGCCTTCAATGGTCTGCCCGTCGGCAACCTGCTGAGGCGATTTCTCTTCGGCTTTCTTGTCGGAAGACGCTTCCTTCATGCCGTCCTTGAATCCCTTGACGGCACCGCCCAAGTCCTCGCCAATATTGCGCAACTTCTTGGTACCGAAGATCAGCAACACGATAACCAGAACGATAACCCAGTGCCAGACGCTGAATGTTCCCATGGTAGTACTCCTTAATTCCGCTTGAGCATCGGCCCGACCGGTACTGGCCCGCCAACAATATGCGCATGCAGGTGCGGCACTTCCTGCCCACCAATCCTGCCGTTATTGATGATAACGCGGAACCCGTCCGGGCTGCCGTTTTCCACCGCCAGCTGGTTAGCGATACTCAGCATGCGGCCAAGCACTGGCTGGTCGGCCACTGTCACCGTCTGCAACGAATCGATATGCCGCTTGGGAATCACCAGTAAGTGCATTGGACGTGCCGGGTTGATGTCATGGAAGGCAATCACCTCATCATCCTCATACACCTTACGCGCAGGTATTTCGCCGCGCGCAATCTTGCAGAACAAACAGTTGTCCATGCCTACTTGCTCCGCGATTTCTTTTCGTCGATACCAGAAATTCCTTCACGGCGCCGCATTTCCTGCAACACGTCCTCGATTCCCATGTCGTAAAAGGCCAGCAGGACCATGATGTGGTAGATCACGTCGGTTGATTCCCAAACAATGTTCAGGCGCTTGCCATCCTTGGCCGCCATAATCAGTTCGGCACTCTCCTCGCCGATCTTTTTAAGAATCGAATCCGGCCCCTTGCTGAACAGTTTAGCGGTATAAGAGGTTTCAGGGTCAGCATTCCGGCGCGAGGCCAGCGTCTCCGAGAGGCGGTGCAGGATATCGTGTGTGCTCATTTCGAATAAATTTCCTTCGGGTCTTTCAATACCGGATCGACAGGGACCCAGCGCTCGTCCTGCAGTTCAAGGAAAAAACAGCTCTCCCGGCCAGTATGGCAGGCGATACCACCCACTTGGTCGACAGACAGCAGCAGCACGTCGCCGTCACAGTCGGCACGCACGGCACGAAGTTTCTGGACGTGTCCAGACTCTTCGCCCTTGCGCCACAAGCGCCCTCGTGACCGGGACCAATAGATGGCGTTACCGGTCCGGATCGACTCCTGCAACGACTCACGGTTCATCCAGGCGAACATGACCACCCGACCGCTCGTCGCATCCTGGGCAATCGCCGGGATCATCCCGTTTTCGTCCCACTTTAACGCGTCGAGCCAGGGCTGGCTGATATCCAGATCGCTCATAGCCTGACCTCGATGCCGCGCTCGTGCATATATTCCTTGGCCTGACGCACGGTATATTCGCTAAAGTGGAAAATGCTCGCCGCGAGGACGGCTTCGGCATGCCCTTCGGTCACCCCGTCGGCCAGATGCTGCAGGTTGCCGACCCCACCGCTAGCGATCACCGGGATATCGACGGCGTCGGACACCGCCCGCGTCAGCGGCAGGTCGAAACCGTTTTTCGTCCCGTCACGATCCATGCTGGTGAGCAGGATTTCGCCGGCACCCAGTTGCTGCACGCGCCGCGCCCAGTCGATGGCATCGATCCTGGTACGGTTGCGCCCGCCATGCGTAAAGACTTCCCACTTGTCCGGCCCGACCTGTTTGGCGTCGATGGCAACGACAATGCATTGGTTGCCGACTTTGGCCGAGGCTTCGGCGACGAGATCAGGGTTGTTGACCGCCGCCGTGTTCATGCTCACCTTGTCGGCGCCAGCGTTGAGCAGACGGCGCACATCGGCAACCGAGCGCACGCCGCCACCGACCGTGAGCGGGATGAAGACCTGCGCTGCGCAGGCCTCGACAATGTGCAGGATGATATCGCGCTGATCGGACGACGCCGTGATGTCGAGAAAAGTCACTTCGTCGGCGCCCTGCTCGTCATAGCGGCGGGCGATCTCGACCGGGTCGCCGGCATCGCGCAGATCGACGAAATTGGTCCCCTTGACGACACGGCCGGCCGTCACGTCAAGACAGGGGATGATGCGTTTGGCCAGGCCCACGGTTACCGCCCTCCCATTCCGGAAGCGGCCATCACGTCTGCGTCCAACGATCCGCCTCTTCCTGCGCCGCGGCAAAATCGAGGGAGCCGTCGTAGATGGCGCGGCCGGCAATGGTGGCGATCACGCCTTCATTCTCGACTTCGCACAGCTTGCGCACATCTTCAAGACTGGAGAAGCCACCGCTGGCGATGACCGGCACCATCACCGCCTGCGCGAGCTTGACCGTGGCCTCGAGATTGATTCCGGTCAGCATGCCATCGCGCCCGATGTCGGTATAGATGATGCCCTCGACGCCGTAGTCCTCGCACTTCTTCGCCAGATCGATGACGTCGTGCCCGGTCAGTTTCGACCAGCCATCGACCGCCACCTTGCCGTCCTTGGCGTCAAGTCCGACGATGATCTGGCCGGGAAAAGCGCTGCACGCATCGTGCAGGAAGCCCGGATTCTTGACCGCCGCCGTGCCGATGATGACGTAGCTGACGCCGTTGTCGAGAATGCGCTCGATCGTATCCAGATCGCGGATGCCGCCGCCCAACTGGATAGGAATCTCGTCGCCGAGCGCGTCGACAATCTCCTTGATAGCGCGTTCGTTCTTCTGTTTGCCGGCGAAGGCACCGTTCAGATCGACCACATGCAACCGGCGGGCGCCTTGCTCCAGCCAGTGCGCGGCCTGTTCGCCGGGAGAATTCGAGAAAACGGTGGCCTCGTCCATGAGTCCCTGCTTGAGACGGACGCACTGTCCATCCTTCAGGTCAATCGCGGGAATGATCAGCATTTTTGGAAGCTAAAGGTTGTGAGTGAAAAACTGTTGTGAAAAACCGGATCGGTTCAGGGCTGCCAGTTGATGAAATTCGACAACAATGCCAGCCCGGACTGGGCACTCTTTTCCGGGTGGCACTGAATAGCGAAGATATTATCCCGCACCACTGCGCTGGTAAAGGGGATCCCGTGCGTGGTGGTTCCCGCGATGCAACCGCGATCGACCGGATCGACGTAATAGCTGTGCACGAAATAAAACCGCGCGGCATCGGCAATGCCTTGCCAGAGCGGGTGCGGCTTGCTCTGCGCGACTTCGTTCCAACCCATGTGCGGCACTTTGAGCCGCTCGCCCTGCGCGGACACCATGCGCTCGGCGGGAAAGCGGCGCACCTGGCCGGCGAACACGCCCAGCCCGGCCACATCGCCTTCCTCGCTGTGTTCAAAAAGCATCTGCAAGCCGATGCAGATGCCGAGAAAGGGTTTGCTCTCGGCCGCAGCAAGCACGGCCGGACGCAGACCGCGCGCATCGAGCTCGCGCATGCAGTCGGGCATGGCGCCTTGCCCCGGAAAAACGACGCGCTCGGCGGATTCGACAACGGCGGGGTCGGCGGTCACGACGACCTCGCGCCCGCCCGCGACGTGCACCAACGCCTGCCATACCGAACGCAGGTTGCCCATGCCGTAGTCAACAACGGCAATTACTCCCGACGAAGCTGCCATCAAAGCGTTCCCTTGGTCGACGGAATGCTCTCCGCCGCGCGCGGATCGGACTCGATCGCCATGCGCAAGGCGCGGCCGAAGGCCTTGAAGACCGTCTCGGCCTGATGGTGCGCGTTGTCACCGCGCATGTTGTCGACATGCACGGTGATCAGCGCGTGATTGACCAGCCCCTGGAAAAACTCGCGCACCAGGTCGACGTCGAAGGTTCCAATCATGGCTCGGCTGAAATCCACATCGAACACTAGCCCCGGACGGCCGGACAGATCGACGACGACACGCGATAATGCCTCGTCGAGCGGCACATAGGCCGAACCGTAACGCCGCAAGCCTTTCTTGTCCCCAAGCGCCTTCGCCAGCGCCTGACCGAGGGCGATACCGATATCCTCGACGGTGTGATGGGCATCGATGTGCAGATCACCGACCGCCTCGACTTCGATGTTGATCAGTCCGTGGCGCGCCACTTGATCGAGCATGTGATCGAGAAAGGGAACGCCGGTGGCAAACTTGCCTTGTCCGCTACCATCGAGATCCACACGAACCGTAATCCTAGTCTCCAGCGTATTTCTGGAAATTTCTGCCTGCCGCATGATGCTCCCGTCGCAATAGGTCATACACGATTCTCGTTGTTGCCGGGCGAAAGACGCAACTTCGGACGCCACAACGCGCCCGGATCAATCCGGCAGTCCGCATGATACCATTTCAGGATTTCGCTGCACCTGACCTTGAGAACCTTTCATGAGCCAATTCTGGAGCGCCCTCGTTCACGACCTGACGCCGTACGTCCCGGGCGAACAACCCAAGCTGCCGAACCTCGTCAAGCTCAACACTAACGAAAACCCCTACCCGCCGTCGCCACGCGCTGTCGCCGCCATGCAGGCCGAACTGGGCGCGGACGGCGCGACCCTGCGCCTCTACCCTGACCCCAACGCCGACCGGCTCAAGGAAGCCGTCGCCCGGCTTTTCTCGGACCATGGAATTACGCCGACGCAGGTCTTCGTCGGCAACGGCTCGGACGAAGTCCTGGCACATGCATTCATGGCGCTGCTCAAGCACGAAGCGCCGATCCTGCTCCCCGACATTACTTATAGCTTCTACCCGGTGTATTGCCAACTCTACGGGGTGGAACGCATCGCCATTCCTTTGGGCGACAACTTCGAAATCCGTGTCGACGACTACCGGGAATACGCCGGCAGGAACGGCGGTATCATCCTCGCCAACCCCAACGCGCCGACGGGTCATCTGCTCCCGCTCGCGGACATCAAGCGCCTGCTGACCGACCACCCGCAATCGGTCGTCGTCATCGACGAAGCTTATGTCGACTTCGGCGGAGAAACCGCCATTGCGCTGGTCAGCCGCCATCCGAACCTGCTGGTCATCCGCACGCTTTCGAAATCGCACGCGCTGGCTGGCCTGCGCGTCGGCTATGCGGTCGGCAATGCGGAACTGATCGAAGCGCTGGAGCGGGTCAAGAACAGCTTCAACTCCTACCCGCTCGACCGGCTGGCCATCGCCGGCGCCAGCGCGGCGCTCGACGATACGGACTATCTGAATAGAACGCGGCAGGCGGTCATCGACAGCCGCACCCGGCTGGTCGCGCAGCTTGAGCAGATTGGCTTTGAGGTGCTGCCGTCGGCAGCCAACTTTATCTTTGCCCACCATCCGCAACATGATGCAGCCAGGCTGTCTTCCGAGCTGCGCCAGCGAGGCGTCATCGTCCGCCACTTCCGGCAACCGCGCATCGACCAGCACTTACGCATCACGGTCGGAACCGACCAGGAATGCGAGGCGCTCGTCGCAGCACTCGGACAAATCCTTTCGGCCTAATTTCAAGCTACAAAAGACGCTGCGGCCGCTGAGCAGTTGCTCCGCGGCCGCAGCGTCTTTAATTTCTCTTTCTATTCTTCCAGGAGGCTGCGCAACATCCACGCTGTCTTCTCATGAACGTCAAGACGCTGCGTGAGCAGGTCGATCGTCGGCTGATCGTCTGCCGCCTCAACGACAGGGAGCAACTTGCGAGCCGTGCGCGCGGTCGCTTCCTGGGCCTTGACAAGGTGGCGGACCATATCGTCGGCCTTGGGCACGCCCTCGACTTCCTTGATCGAAGTCCTCTTGACAAACTCCTTGTATGTTCCAGGCGTCGGGTGGCCAAGCGCACGAATGCGCTCAGCGATGATGTCGAGAGCATTCCACTGCTCCGTATATTGCGTCATGAACATCATGTGCAGACTATTGAACTGCGGCCCCTTTACATTCCAATGGAAGTTATGGGTCATCAAATACAGGGTGTAGCTATCGGCCAGCAAAGCGGACAATCCCTGCACGATTTTTTCGCGGTCGACATCGCTGATTCCAATATCAACAGGCATGCCTTTGGTTTTTTTTGCGTTCATGGCTATTTCTCCTTAGATCAATGATTAAACAAAACCAGAATTTCGAGAGACGATTGTCTGAGAATCATTTCGCGATGGCAAGTTTTTAGCTTACGCCACTTGCCCAACTCATTGAGAGCACCCCGGGTGATCGAAAAAATCAAATCACCCCTGAAATCCGCATCAAATCGCCGACCAGAACACCTGCGCCCCCGGCCACCACGACCAATCCGATAGCAAAACGCAACTTACCCAACCAACTGTGACCGGTGCACCAGAAAGAAACCCTCAACACATCGACAAGCGAGCAGGAACGTGCCTCCATGACAGCCTCCAGCATTTGTACGCCCTAAATATATGCCCCACTAACCTCACGTGGAAATTGATAATATTCAACACTATAATCGAAACATCCAATAACATTGGCGACCATCATGGCTTTACTGCCTTCACTCAAGCAGTTTCATTACCTGGTTGCGCTTTCAGAACACCTTAACTTCACGCGCGCCGCCGAATCCTGCTTCGTCACCCAATCGACGCTGAGCGCTGGTCTGAAAGAACTCGAAGAGACTCTCGGTGCCCGCCTCGTCGAACGCGACCGGCAAACAGTGCTGATGACACCGATCGGCCTAGAGGTCGCTCGGCGCGCGCGCGACATCCTGGCTGAAACGCAGGACCTGGTGGAACTGGCCGGCAGGAGCACCGAACCCATGTCCGGACAGATTCGCTTGGGCGTCATCCCTACCATTGCCCCATTTTTGCTGCCGCCCGCATTGACTCAGTTGCGCGCCCGTTACCCCGATTTGCGACTGGCCTTGCGCGAAGACCAGACGGCCAGATTGCTCTCCCGCCTAGAGGAAGGGCAACTCGATTTCGCCCTGATCGCCCTGCCGTACGCGACGGACAAGCTGCTGGTGGAACCCCTGTTCGACGACCGGCTGTGGCTCGTCGCCCGCGCGGACGATCCGGAAATCAAGAAAAAAACCGTCCGCATGACGCCATACCTCAGCGAGCACCTGCTACTGCTTGAAGAAGGCCACTGCCTGCGGGATCACACGCTGTATGCCTGCAGCGGAAAGCCCTCGCCGCTGGCAAACCTCGAAGCGACCAGCCTGCTCACGCTGATCCAGATGGTCGAATCCGGACTCGGCATCGCCCTGATTCCGGAAATGGCGATCAACAGCAGCCTGATGTCTAGCGCCGCCCTTGCTGTCCGGCCGTTCACCAAGCCCGAACCCATGCGCACGATCGCGCTCGTCGCTCGCCGCTCGACACCGCGTCTTGTCGAAATGGAAGCGCTAGCCGCGATTTTCCGCAAGGCCTGATTCACGTAGCCGAAGCCCAGCCATAGAACGGACCATGAACACCCCACGCCCACCGGCCCTAACCCGCTACGCCTGGCTTTCGATCGCTGCGGCGTTGGCAACAATCCTGCTCAAAGGCGTCGCCTGGCAACTCACCGGTTCCGTCGGCCTGCTTTCCGACGCGCTCGAATCCTTCGTTAATCTGGCCGGTGCCCTGATGGCCCTGTGGATGCTCTCGCTCGCCGCGCAACCGGCCGACTCGACCCATCCGCACGGGCACAGTAAAGCCGAATATTTCTCCAGCGCCTTCGAAGGCTTCCTGATCCTGCTTGCCGCCCTGAGCATCGCTTACGCGGCTATCGAGCGAATCCTCAACCCACGCCCCCTTGAGACAATCGGCATCGGCCTGCTCGTTTCCGTGATCGCGTCGGCGATCAACCTGGCGACGGCCCGCATCCTGATGAACGTCGGGAAAACCCATAATTCGATCACCCTCGAAGCCGATGCCCACCATCTGATGACCGACGTTTGGACTTCGGCCGGTGTCATACTCGGTGTTGGACTGGTCTTTCTGACCGGGTGGCTATGGCTTGATCCGGTCATCGCCCTGGCCGTAGCCATCAACATCGTTTGGACAGGTTACCAGCTGATGCGTCGCTCTGCCGCAGGCTTGATGGATATTGCCCTGCCGGCCGACAAGCTGGAAAAAATCGAAACGCTATTGGTTGCCTACCGCGCCCAAGGTATGGATTTTCACGCCCTGCGCACCCGGCAAGCCGGCGGACGCGCCTTTATTACCCTGCACGTTCTGATGCCGGGGCATTGGACGGTCAAACAGGGACATGACTGGGCCGAACGCATCGAAGCGGACATCCGTCTCGCACTGCCGCACACAAACGTCACGACGCACATCGAACCGTTGGAAGACCCGAAGTCGATGGCCGACCAGGGAATCGAATAACAAAAAACCGGATTATCCAGGGAAAAGTGGTTAACCACTTTCGACGCAGAGAACCCGGAGAAAGGGAAAGCGAATCACCTTTTCGGTGAGTGATCGAATTCGCTCTGCGACCTCTGCGTCTCTGCGATCTCTGCATTCAAATGCGATTTGAACCGAGCTTTTCAGGTTTATTCCGCCTCGACGCGATACTCGGCGGAGCGCGCGTGCGCCGTCAGCCCCTCGCCGCGCGCCAGCGTCGACGCCACTAGTCCAAGCGTCCGGGAAGCGGCTGCGGAAACACGGATGAGGCTGCTGCGTTTCTGGAATTCATACACGCCCAACGGTGACGAGAAGCGCGCACTGCCCGAGGTCGGTAGCACGTGGTTCGGCCCCGCACAGTAATCCCCCAGCGGTTCCGAAGTGTGCGGACCGATGAAAACAGCCCCGGCGTGACGGATTTTTTCGACCCATTTCTCTGCGTCAACCATCGACAACTCGAGATGTTCGGGGGCAATGCGGTTGGAAATCGCGCAGGCTTCTTCAAGATCGCGCACCTGAATCAAGGCGCCACGGTTCTCGAGCGCTGCCGTGATGATTTTCCGGCGCGGCATGTCGGGCAGCAGGCGTTCAATCGATGCCTGCACGCGCTCGATGTACGCCGCATCCGGACAGAGCAAGATCGACTGCGCCAGTTCGTCGTGTTCGGCCTGAGAAAAGAGGTCCATCGCCACCCAGTCGGGATCGGTTTGCCCGTCGCAAATCACCAAGATTTCCGACGGTCCGGCAACCATATCGATGCCAACCACACCGAACACGCGGCGCTTGGCGGCGGCAACGTAGGCATTGCCGGGACCGACGATCTTGTCGACACGCGGCACGCTCGCGGTTCCGTACGCCAACGCACCGACAGCCTGTGCACCGCCGATGCAGAAGACGCGATCAACGCCGGCCAACGCTGCGGCGGCCAGTACCAGCGGACTACGCTCGCCGTCCGGCGTCGGCACAACCATGACCAGCTCGCCAACACCGGCAACCTTGGCCGGAATCGCATTCATCAGCACCGACGACGGATAAGACGCCTTGCCGCCTGGAACGTATAAGCCGACGCGGTCGAGCGGCGTCACTTTCTGGCCGAGCAACGTTCCCTCGGCGTCCTCGTACTGCCAGCTTTGCAATAGCTGATGCTCATGATAGCTGCGCACCCGCGCGGCAGCCGTCTCCAAGGCCCGACGCTGCACTTCTGGCAAGCTATCGAGCGCCTGGCGCAGCTCGCCAACGCCAAGCTCCAACTCAGAAAGCGATTGCGCCTGTAGGCGGTCGAATCGGTTTGTGTATTCCAATACGGCGGCGTCGCCGCGCAATTTCACGTCGGCAAGGATCGACGCCACCGCTTTATCGATCGATTCGTCCTGCGCCGCCTCGAACGCAAGCAAGGTTTCAAGCCGCGCCTCGAAATCGGCGTCACTACTTGAGAAACGCTTGATGGCGATCACGGCCCGACCGCTTTCGCGAAAGCATTCAAAATTGGATCGATCTTCTCGCGTTTGAGTTTTAGCGCCGCTTGATTGACGACTAAGCGCGAGGAAATGTCGATGATGTGTTCGACAGCAACAAGGTTGTTGGCTTTGAGGGTCCCGCCCGTCGACACCAGGTCGACAATGGCGTCGGCCAGGCCAGCGAGCGGCGCCAACTCCATCGAACCATACAGCTTGATCAGGTCGACATGCACCCCCTTCGCGGCAAAATGATCGCGGGCAATGTTCATGTACTTGGTCGCGACCTTGAGTCGCGCCCCCTGGCGCACGGCATTCGCGTAATCGAAATCGGCGGGCACGGCGACCATCATTCTGCACTTCGCGATTTTGAGATCAAGCGGCTGATACAACCCCTCGCCGCCGTGTTCGAGCAGAACATCCTTGCCGGTAACGCCGAGATCCGCCGCGCCGTATTGCACATAGGTCGGGGCGTCGGTCGCCCGAACGATGACGACGCGCACGTCGTCCCGGTTGGTCGGAATGATCAGCTTGCGCGACGTCTCCGGATTCTCCAGCGGCTCGATGCCGGCCGCGGCCAGCAAAGGAAGCGTTTCTTCAAAAATTCGGCCCTTCGAAAGAGCGATAGTGATGCCGTCCACGAGGCGTGTCCTTTGTTTTCGATTCGATGAAGGAGCGATTTTACCTGACTCGCCTGACGCTCGCTCCCAGCCGGGCAAGCTTCTCCTCAATACGTTCATAACCGCGGTCAAGATGGTAGATGCGGTCAATCAAGGTTTCACCCTGCGCCACCAGACCGGCAATGACGAGGCTGGCCGACGCGCGAAGGTCTGTCGCCATTACCGTTGCGCCATCGAGACGAGTTACCCCGGTCACCAAGGCATTGCTGCCGTCGATCCTGATGTCGGCACCGAGACGAATCAACTCGACAGCGTGCATGAAACGATTCTCGAAAATCGTCTCGCGGATCACGGCCGCCCCTTCGGCGACACAGTTGATCGCCATGAACTGCGCCTGCATGTCGGTCGGAAAAGCGGGATACGGTTCGGTGCGCACACTCACCGCCTTGAGCCGCTGCGGCGCCTTGAGGCCGATCGCACCGGGTTCCGTCGTAACCTCGCAGCCCGCCTCGCGCAGCTTGTCAACCACCGAATCCAGTGTATCCGCCGAGGCATGGACCAGCCGGACATGACCGCCCGTCGCCGCCGCCGCGCACAGATAGGTGCCGGTCTCGATGCGATCCGGCATGATCGCATGCGTTGCACCGTGCAGACGTTGGACACCCTTGACAACGACACGATCGGTACCCGCACCGGAAATCCGCGCCCCCATGGCGATCAGGCAGTTGGCCAGATCAACGACCTCCGGTTCGCGCGCGGCATTCTCGATGACCGTTTCACCGTCGGCAAGCACGGCAGCCATCATTAGGTTTTCTGTTCCCGTAACTGTCACCATGTCGGTGACAATCCGCGCACCTTTGAGACGGCTTGCCGTCGCATGCACATAACCGTGCTCGACGCGAACTTCCGCCCCCATTGCCTGCAACCCCTTGATGTGCTGGTCAACGGGACGAGCGCCAATAGCACAACCGCCGGGCAGCGACACGCGGGCCTCGCCGCAGCGCGCAACGAGCGGACCGAGAACAAGAACCGAAGCGCGCATGGTTTTGACCATGTCGTAAGGAGCAAACGGGTTATTCAGGCCACGGCTGTGCAGCACTAGCCCGTCGTTCCCCTCCAGCGTCACCTCGACGCCCATCTGTCCGAGCAAGCGCAACATCGTCGAGATATCGTTGAGATGCGGCACGTTCTTCAGATGCAAGGGCTCTTCCGTCAATAAGCAGGCGCAAAGGATCGGCAACGCAGCGTTCTTGGCGCCGGAGATCGCGACCTCGCCGCTTAGGGGCGTTCCGCCCTGGATCAACAATTTATCCACGACGCAAGGCTTCCACTTCAGCAGGCGTCAGGGTTTTCATCGATAGCGCGTGCAGTTCGCCGCTATCGAAGTAGGGTTTGAGCAATGCGTTGATCAGTTGCTGACGCTGCACGCGGCTTTTTCCCTCGAATTGCGTACTGACGATGATCGCTTCGTGATGCTGACCGTCGGTATCGACGTACAGTCCTTCGCAGGACAAGCCCTCCCCGATGACTTTCTTGATTTGTTCAATATCCATAAGCACTCAACACCTTAATTTGTAACCGTTACGCAGCATCGCCAAGGTAATTGCCCCCACCAAGACAAAGCTGGTCACGACGACGGCCAGACTGACGAAGGGGGAGACATCGGAAACCCCGAAGAAACCGTAGCGGAAGCCGTCGATCATATAAAACACGGGATTGTAATGCGATACCTGCTGCCAAAACGCCGGCAGGGAATGAATCGAATAAAAGACGCCGGAGAGCATGGTTAGCGGCATGATCAGGAAATTCTGGAAACCGGCCAATTGATCGAACTTTTCGGCCCAGATGCCCCCAACCATGCCAAGCGACCCCATGATCGCCCCCCCGGCCAGGGCAAATGCCAGAATCCAGAACGGATGCGCAAACGCAAGCGGCGAAAACCACGCCGTAACCGCAAGAACGCCGATACCCACCATCAGCCCGCGCATGACCGAGGCCAGCATGTAAGCCAAGTAGAACTCGACGTACGACAGCGGCGGCAACAGCACGAACACGATACTGCCCGTCACCTTCGACTGGATCAGGCTGGACGAGCTATTGGCGAAAGCGTTTTGCAACAGCGACATCATAACCAGGCCAGGAATCAGAAACGCGGTATAACGAACGCCATTCACCTGCACGTGCGTATCCAGCACATGCGAAAAAATCATCAGGTAAAGCAAGGCCGTCATCACCGGCGCCAATACGGTCTGAAAGCTAACTTTCCAGAATCGCAGGACTTCCTTGAAGAAGAGGGTACGAAAACCGATCATCCCCCGGTTCCTTCAATGACCCCTTGCCGCTCGTGCATCACGTCGACGAAGACATCCTCAAGATCGGTCTGCGTCAAACGCAAGTCCTCAATAGATCCCCCAGCAAGACGAATTTCGGCGAGGAGTGGCTCGACTTCAGCGAATGTTGCCAGCCGAAAATCAAGGAGTCCACCGTTCACCGTCGCACGCGCGCGCAGGGCGTCATCCAATGCGGCTTCATCAGTCAGGCGCAAACTCAACACGTGGCCGGAGACACGCGCCAGCAGATTGCGCGTGGTATCGAGCGCCACAATTCGCCCCTGCTTGAGCATCGCAATGCGACCGCAAAGCGTTTCCGCCTCCTCAAGATAATGCGTGGTCAGGATGATCGTATGCCCGGCTCGATTAAGCCGCTGGATGAATTGCCACAGCCCCTGCCGCAACTCGACATCGACGCCAGCGGTCGGCTCGTCGAGAATGATGACCGGCGGCTTGTGCACCAGGGCCTGCGCCACCAGGACGCGGCGCTTCATGCCGCCGGAAAGACGCCGCATGTTGGTATCGGCTTTAGTTGTCAGATCGAGATTCGCCAGGATCTCGTCAATCCAGTCGTCATTACTGCGCAGGCCGAAGTATCCCGACTGGATGCGCAGGGTCTCACGCACGGTGAAGAAGGGATCGAACACAAGTTCCTGAGGCACCACGCCGAGCTGACGCCTTGCTTCGCGGTAATCGCGCTGAACGTCATGGCCCATGACCGTCAAATTCCCGCCATCCGGACGCACCAGTCCGGCCAGGCTTGAAATCAGCGTCGTCTTGCCGGCGCCATTCGGACCGAGCAAGCCGAAGAACTCGCCTTCGGCGATCTCCAGGGAAACGCCGTCGAGCGCCCGCAGGTTACCGAAACTCTTTTCAAGGCGCTGAATGGAAACAGCGACGCCCATGGCATCCGTCCCTGGTGATGAAGACGTGCCGCCGGTCAGGCCAGCGACAGCGATTCGGAAACGCCGTACAGGGACGCCAGGCTGATCATGCTAGGCGGCGGATTGGCAATGCGCATTTTTACGCCACATTCCTCGGCCGTACGCAAGAGGCCGAATACCACGCCCAGCGCCGAGGAATCCGTTTCCTCAACCGCAGCGAAATCAAGCACGATCTCGGGTTGTCCAGAGGCGGACCGCAACAAATCACGCCCCATTTGGAGCAAGCTGCGGGCAGTGTCAATCAACATGGGGCCAGTCACGCGCAGGCCTGCCGCACTCCGCTCGATCATTTCTTGCCGGATTCCAGTTGCTTGTTCTTGTCCGCGAGCATTTTGATCAGCCCATCGACGCCGTTGGCGCGGACTTCCTGATTGAAGGTGTCACGATAATTGGTCACCAGACTCACCCCGGCAACGATGACGTCGTAAACTTTCCAGCCGCCGACCTGCTTCTCCACCGAATAATCGATCTGGATCGGTTTGCTGCCTGGTTGCACGACTTCGGTGCGGACCTCGACGTCGGTTTCGCCATTCTGCATCCGGGTTGGCTTGTAGCGAATCGTCTGGTCGCGATAGCTGGTCAACGCGTTTGAGTAGGTGCGCACCAGCAGCGTCTTGAACTCCTCGGTCAGGCGCTGTTTCTGCACATCGCTCGCCTTGCGCCAGTCGCGCCCCATGGCCAGTGCGGTCATGCGCTGGAAATTGAAATGCGGCAGCACCTTGGCCTCGACCAGATCAATGGCCTTCTGCGTGTTGCCGCCGCGGATATCCTTGTCTTGACGAACGATGGTCAGCACATCGTCGGTCACCTTCTTGATCAGGGCGTCCGGCGTCGCTTCCTGGTTAGCGAATACCGTACTGCAAAGCATGAACAAGCCGAACAGCAGTGAAAGAAAATACTTCATTTAGGCCTCTTGCAAACAGATCATCAACTTACACCGTCAGTAGCAGCCGTTCCCGGCACAGGCATCATAATCCTTGGGCTCGGGCCGACCATCGTGAATCTCGCTGCGTCGGTTCTGCAGGTAGGCGTCGCGAATGTAGACGTACTTGTCGAAAGCGGCTTGCTCGACGACCTTGTCGGTCGGCAGCAGACTCGCCCGGATATCGATGAAACGGACGCCGACCAGCGTGTTGCGCAAGGGGATGTCGTCGATACGCCAGACGGGATCGGCATAAGAATCGACCGCCCAACCGAGCGTATCGCGCGTAGTGCGCGGCCCGATCAGCGGCCAATACAGATAGGCGCCCTCATCCACCCCCCAAACGCCGAGTGTCTGACCGAAATCCTCAGCATGCTTTTCCAGCCCCATTTCGCTGGCCACGTCGAAGAAGCCGCCAATCCCGACCGTGGAATTGATCAGAACGCGACCGACGTCCGAAAAGCCGTCGCTTCCCTTGCCCTGCAGAAAATTGTTGAACGCTGTCCAGACGTCGTTGATATTGCCAAAGAAATTCCCGACCCCAGCCTTGACCGGAAGCGGCGCCGCGTCGTAGCCCTGGGCGACGGGCTTGACGACAACGTCGATCCCTTCGTTCACCTTGAACATAGCGCGGTTGAACCCCTCATACGGATCCTTCGGATTCTCCGCCGTTGTGGAACAAGCGCCGAGACCACCGACCATGAGCGCGGCCAGCGCCGCCGAGACAAGCCGTTTTGCCGATTGAGCTTTCACAAAAAACCTCGCTATCTATTAGTTGCTTCCCGGTCCTTCTGACGCCTTGCTGAACATGAACTGGCTGATCAGTTTTTCAAGCACGACCGCCGACTGCGTTTTGGCAAACGTATCCCCGGCCTTGAGCATTCTCTCGTCGCCTCCGGCATCAAGCCCGATATATTGCTCGCCCAGCAGGCCAGCCGTCAGGATTGATGCAAAGGTATCCTTCGGAAAGCGATAACGGCTGTCTAGCGTCATGGTCACGATAGCTTCGTAGGTTTCGGGGTCGAATTTAATATCGCTTACCCGCCCGACAACGACACCGGCACTCTTCACCGGACCGCGCACTTTCAGACCGCCGATGTTAGCAAACTTGGCCGAAAGCTGGTACGTCTCTGCGAAATTTGCAGCCGAAAGGTTACCGACCCGTAGCGCCAAAAACAACAACGCGGCGAAACCAAAAATAACAAAAAAACCCACCCAGAGATCAATCAGCTTGCGATTCATTAATTCCCCCGGAACATGAAGGAGGTCAACACAAAATCCAGCGCCAAAATCGCCAGCGCCGAATACACCACCGTTCTTTTGATCGACGCCGAAACGCCTTCCGCAGTCGGCACCGCGTCGTAGCCTTCGAAAACAGCAATCAGGGAAACAGCCACCCCGAACACAAAACTCTTCACCACGCCATTCCAGATGTCATAGCGAAAATCCACCGACCCCTGCATCTGCGACCAGAACGCACCTTCGTCGACCCCGATGAAGACAACGCCGATCAGGTAGCCGCCAAAAACACCGACCGCCGAAAACAATGCCGCGAGAAGAGGCATCGAGATCACCCCCCCCCAGAAGCGCGGCGCCACGACACGGGCGATCGGATTGACGGCCATCATGTCCATTGCGGTCAACTGTTCGGTCGCCTTCATCAAGCCGATCTCGGCAGTGATCGAGGAACCGGCACGCGAGGCAAAGAGGAGCGCGGCTACCACGGGGCCGAGCTCACGCGTCAGCGACAGCGCGACCAGGACGCCCAGCGCCTCCGACGAGCCATACCGCTGCAGTGTTTCATAGCCCTGCATCCCCAGTACCATGCCGATGAACAGCCCCGACACCAAGATAATCAGCAACGACTGGAAACCGCAAAAATAAATTTCGCGCACCGTCAGGAAGAAGCGCCGGAATGACTGCCCTGAAAACAGAAGCACCATCACAAAGAAACGGGCGGCGAAACCGAGCCGCTGAACCGCGTTGTTCACCCGATGACCGGAAGCGCGGATCAACTCGATCATGATGGCAAAACCTCTCTCAGCCATTTTTGCCTTTCCGCATCAATTCCTGCCCGAAGGGCGGCGCCGGGTAATGGAAATGGACCGGGCCATCCGCTTCTCCATAGACGAACTGGTGCACGAAGGGATCGGTCGACGCCTTGATCTCATCGGGCGTTCCCTTGGCCACAATCTGCCCATCGGACACAAAGTAAACATAATCGACGATCTGCAACGCTTCCTGCACATCGTGGGTCACCAGCAGCGTCGTCGCACCAAGCGCATCGTTAAGCTTGCGGATCAACTGACCGATGACGCCCATCGAAATCGGATCGAGACCGGCAAACGGCTCGTCGTACATGATCAGCATAGGATCAAGCGCGATCGCCCGCGCCAGCGCGACCCGACGCGCCATCCCCCCGGACAGCTCGGACGGCATCAGATGATTGGCGCCGCGCAAACCGACGGCATTGAGCTTCATCAACACCATGTCACGGATAATTTCTTCCGGCAGGTTGGTATGCTCCCGCATCAAATAAGCCACGTTGTCGTAGACAGAAATATCCGTAAACAGGGCGCCGAACTGAAAAAGCATACCCATGCGCCGGCGCATGGCGTACAGCTCATCATGGCTCATGCCCGGCACCGACTCGCCATCGACCAACAGGGTTCCGCTGGTGGGCTTGAGCTGCCCGCCGATCAAGCGCAGCAGGGTCGTCTTCCCGCACCCCGAGTTGCCCATGATGGCGACAAGCTGCCCCTTGGGAATCTCCATATTGATACCCTTGAGGATCTCCCGCTCGTCGTAGGAAAAATTAAGGTCAGAAATCCTGACCAGACTGTCCGCAGCCACAACGCTACCCGATAAAAAATGAGGGGTGATTATACCTGAACATTCGAGCACGATTTTCAACAAATACAGTGCCATGGAATTGTGGAATAATCAGAACCTGTTTTGCCGGAATGCAGATGCCACGTCCATGACCGAAGCCGTAGAAAACAACCTGCATGAAAAGCCGCTGCTGCTGGTCGTCGATGACGACCAGCTCATTTGCGACACGATGGGATTTTCGATGAGTCCGGCATTCGAAGTCCTCAGCAGCCATTCCCGACCGCACTGCCTGCAACTTATCCGCCAGTTACGTCATGCGCCGGAAATCGCCCTCATCGACCTTGGCCTACCGCCGCTTCCGCACCGCCCGGACGAAGGGCTTGCCCTGATTTCCGAGTTATTGCAGGCCTCGCCCGAAACCCGAATCGTCGTGCTATCCGGCCAGAGCGACGAAGGCAACGCACGCCACGCGCGTGCACTTGGCGCCGTCGACTTCGTCGCCAAGCCCTGTACCCCTTCAGATTTGCACCGTATCCTTCAGAAGGCGCTCAGCTTTCGCCCCTACGACAATGACAAAGCGCAAGCCAAGCCTTTCCCGGCACTGATTGGGGCCAGCCCTGCAATACAAAAGCTGAAAACGCAACTACAGCAGTATGCCGATTCACCGTTTCCCGTTTTGATTGAAGGCGAATCGGGCAGCGGCAAGGAAATCGTCGCCAACAGCTTTGTGCGCCAGGATAGCAAACGGCGGAACCAGCCCTTCTTTGCCCTGAATTGCGCTGCAATTTCGGCCAATCTGGTCGAACCGACACTCTTTGGTTACGCCAAAGGCGCCTTCACCGGTGCGATTTCATCCCGGGCAGGTTATTTCGACGAAGCGAGCGAAGGCACGCTATTTCTTGACGAAATCGGGGAACTGCCGCTCGAACTGCAGGCAAAACTGCTGCGAGTCCTGGAAAACGGCGAATATCAGCGCGTCGGAGAAACGCAAAAGCGGATCAGCCATGCACGCATCATTGCAGCGACCAACCGCGATCTCCGGCAGGAGGTAAAAAATGGCCGTTTCCGGGCCGATCTCTATCACCGGCTTTCGGTTTTTTCGATCACCGTCCCGCCGTTACGCGAGATGGAAAACGACAAGTTTCTCCTGCTCGATCATTTCCGACGGCATTACGCGACACTTTCGAATCAGCCGCCATTCACCCTGTCCCCGGAAGCTGAAATGGTTTGGACGCGATACGGCTTCCCGGGCAACGTCCGCGAATTGCGGAATATCGTGATTCGTCTCACGGCCAAGCACTCCGGACAGACCATCGGGGCGGGCGATCTTGAAGACGAACTCGACTTGCAGGATGAGCCGCCCCTCTGCTCACTCCAGCCCCAACAACCAAACGACAACGAGACCATGATCGAAGCCGCCAGCAAACGCCTTCAACAGCCGCTCCCCTTCAGCCTCGACCGCCTTCTCGCCGAAACAGAACAAAGCTACATCGAATCTGCACTCAGACTGGCGCACGGCAACGTCAGTCAAGCGGCCCGGCTTCTGGGAATCAACCGGACGACCCTCTATAACCGCATGGAAACCCTCGCCAAGGCGCCTTATGTATCTTGAACATTTCGGACTTCGCGAAGCCCCGTTTCTCATCACGCCCCACACCGAGTTCTTCTTTGCCGGCGCCAATCGTGGCGCAACGCTGGAAGCACTAATTTACGCCATCACCCACGACGAAGGCATCGTCAAGATCAGCGGCGAAGTCGGTAGCGGCAAGACCATGCTGTGCCGAATGTTGCTGGAACGATTGCCTTCAGATGTCGTCACCGTCTATTTGGCCAATCCAACGATCTCGCGCGACGAAATTCTGACCGCCATCGCCAACGACCTCGACATCGTCTCGCCGCCAGATTCCAAATACCAGCGCTTATGCGCCTTGCAGGACCGATTGCTCGACATTCATGCCAGCGGTCGCAAGGTGGTTGTCATGATCGACGAAGCGCACGCCATGCCCGCAGAAACTCTGGAAGAAATCCGACTCCTTTCCAATCTGGAAACGAGCCGCAACAAGCTCCTGCATATCGTTCTCTTCGGCCAGCCTGAACTCGACGTTCATCTCAACACGTTCAGCATGCGTCAACTCAAGGAGCGCATCACCCATAATTTCGCGCTCGAACCTCTTCACCGGAAAGATATCGGCAACTACCTGATGTTTCGTATGCGTACCGCCGGCTATCGGGGTCCCGACCTGTTCACGCCTGGGGCCGTTCAGCTGATCAGCAAGGCCTCCGAAGGCCTGACACGCCGCATCAACATACTTGCCGACAAGGCGATGCTTTCTGCGTTTTCGGAGAACAAACACCAAATCGATAGCCGCCAAGTCAAAGCGGCCATCCACGACACCCAGTTCGGTACTACACGCGAGAAACGTACCGGATACTCACCGAGGACGTTCGCTGCTGCGGCTATGCTTGTCATTGCTTCTCTGGCCTATTTCGCGGGCAGATCTGGCGCCACAAGTGAAGTACAAAACCCGCCGCCCGTTCCAGCCGAGTCATTGTCAAAAGCCCTCCCGGAAAACGGACAACAGCCCACCACAGCCCGGGCAGACCAACAAATCTCGACAACGGCTGCAAATCAACCGACAGCGCTCGCCAACCGGGTCGCGGCCACGGAAGCGTGGCTGAGAAACACGCCAGACTCGCACTACTTCATCCAGCTGCTCAGCACCGAAGGTGACAATTCTCGTCGCGTCGAACAATTTCTCGCGAACGATTTCGGCGAACTCGATCCGCGACAAATCCGGGTGTATCGTTCGAATTTGAGCGGGAAAGAGCGCCTTGGCGTCATCTACGGTGATTTTGATACGCGCCAGAAAGCGGAAGAAGCGCTGTCGACACTGATGCGATCCAAACCCACAGGAGGACCGTACATTCGAAGCGTCAGTAAGCTTCGCTAGAAACCGTGCCGATCACAATCCGCTTATACGAATCAATCACTTGTCGAGTTTTTAGCATGGTATGATGAATGCAAACCCACCCCGGACAGAATCAAGCATGCTGAAAACCTTTGGCATGATCATGGCTGTATTTTCCTTGACCGCCTGTGCGCCAACGACGCTCGGTGGCGGCCCCTCCAGCAGCCATCTTCGTGCGGAGAACGTCGCCCCGACGACGGGAGCCCCCCCGCCCCCCGTCCAACAAACGGTGTTGCTGCCGAGGCCCAAGCCTGTGGCGAAAACCGAGACCTACAGCGTCGTCGTCAATAACGTCAAGGCTCAGGATCTGCTTTTCGCGCTGGCGCGCGATGCCAAGCTTAATGTCGACATTCACCCTGGAATCTCCGGCTATGTCACCCTCAACGCCATTGACCAGACCTTGCCGCAACTGCTGGCCCGGATATCAAAACAAATCGACATGCGTTTCGAACTCGACGGCCCCAATCTGGCCGTCATGCCCGACACACCCTATCTGAAAAGCTACCGGATCGATTACGTCAACATGGCGCGCGACGTCACCGGCACGGTATCGACAAACACGCAAATCTCGACCAGCGCCTTGGCGGCTACGACTGGCACGACAAGCGGCAATGCCAACACCTCCCGTCTCCAAATCGAAAACAAGTCTAAAAACCATTTCTGGGAAACGCTGGACAAGAACCTGAAAGACCTGCTCCACGAAACAGACAAAATCATTTCGGAAACCACGCTTACCCCTTCCTCCGGCAACAGCCGAATCAGAGACGCCAGCAGGGCCGGTACCACTGGCGGCGATTTGATCCCTGCTGGCTCACCTGAAAACGAATCCGGCGAAAGGCGGGTCACCTACCGCGAAGCGGCCTCGGTGATTGCCAATCCTGAATCGGGGGTCATCACGGTCCGGGCAACCCACCGACAACACCAAAAAGTCCAGGAATTTCTGGACCAAGTCATGCTCGGCGCCAGGCGCCAAGTATTGATCGAAGCAACAATCATCGAGGTCAACCTGAATGACAACTACCAGCAAGGCATCGACTGGACAAAAGCCGGCGATGGTTTTGGCCTGACCCGATCGAACAACACGGCCAATGTCGGATCAACAACGACGCCATTCGCTTTGGTGTACAAAAATACGGCCCGAGGCCTCTCGGTCTTCGTCGACATGCTGCGCGGCTTCGGAACGACCAAGGTTCTTTCCAGCCCCAAACTCACCGTTCTCAACAACCAGACAGCCACGCTGAAAGTTTCGGAAGATTTTGTCTATTTCAGCGTCAAACAGGATGTTGTTCCGGGCAATACGAATACCAACGCCACCACAACCACGACGACCACACCGCAATCCGTACCGATCGGCTTCTTCATGAGCCTGACTGCACAGGTCAGCGACGACGACATGGTGACGCTGAACGTCCGGCCATCGATTTCCAGCATCTCGGAACTGAAACAGGATCCCAACCCGATTCTCGTGAACGTAAAAAACTACGTCCCGCAAATCCGCACCCGTGAAATCGAATCGATCCTGCGCGTCCAAAGCGGAAACATCGCTGTTCTCGGCGGTTTGATGGAAGACCGCATGGACAACAAGAACGGTCGCTTCCCGCTCGTCGGCGACATCCCCCTCGTCGGCGAAATCTTCAACACCCGCAACAACTCGTCGTCGAAAACCGAACTGGTCATTGTCCTGCGTCCGACGGTAATCAAGGATCCGTCCATCGACGGCGACTTCAGTCACCTTGCGGCCAGCCTGCCCGGCAAGGACTTTTTCGACACCGATCCGATCTATCGCCCCTTCTTCGCTCCCAGCCAGATGCAGGAGCCGCTCAGATGAGCCTGCTCATGGAAGCGCTGAAAAAAGCCGAGGAGGCCAAGCGCCGGAATGCCGGGGAAAGCGGGGCCACAGCCCCCTCGGCGCAGCAAAAACCCGAACTGACGCTCGAGCCCCTTCCCTCCACCGGCTCGCGCCTTCCCGACCTGGCGCAGCATATTGACGCCGTGGACGCCGAATTGGCAGCAGTTCCCACCGAGCCCCCCGCTCGCCCGCAAGCATCGCCCCGCCCCATCGACAACAACCGGAAAGAATCAGCAGCCCGGACCGCCGCACACGCCATCTTCGCCGCAAAACTCCCCCGCGCCTCGCGCAACAAACTTTGGCTGCCTCTCGGACTAGGCGCCGTGACCGTACTCAGTCTGGGCGCTTACTTTTGGTGGCAGCTGCAGAACATTCCCCGCGGATCGCTGGCCCTGACAACGCCGCCTCCCGCTTCACATGCCGTCGCAAACTCTTCGCCTTTGCCTCCCGTGCAATCAAGGCATTCGCCCCCCACGATACCGGTCGAAAAACCGCTCGATGACACGCCTCACGCACCGGAACCGCCATTGGCAACGGCCGCTTCAAAGCTTTTTTCCGCCCCCGCCCTTGCTGCGCGCGGCGAAGCCCCCAGGCCGCATGGCGACGACCCTCCGATCCGCGTGAGCCGCAACCGTGCTCTGCCGGACACAACACTCGAACAAGCTTACGATGCGCTAAGGGCGGGAAAAACCGACGCCGCAGGCCAGGGATACGAAAACGTTCTACGTCGTGACCCAAAAAACACTGACGCCCTGCTCGGCATGGCCACCATCGCCGCCATGCAGGGACAACAAGAACTGGCCCGCCGCTTTTACCTGCGGGCTTTCGAATCCAACCCGAGCGACGCCACCGCCTTGGCGGGCGTCATCAGCGGACAAGGACAAACCGATCCCGGCCTCGCCGAAAGCCGCTTGAAAATCGCGCTTTCCAGCCAACCGGACTCACCGTCACTGCTTTTCGCACTCGGCAACCTCTACGCTCGCCAAGGCCGCTGGGGCGAAGCGCAGCAGGTCTATTTCAAGGCTTACTCGAGCGAGCCCGACAACGCCGATTTCATTTTCAACCTGGCCGTCAGCCTCGACCATCTGCACAAAAACCGCCTTGCCGCCCAGTACTACCAGATGGCGCTGGACACGGCAGGCACGCGCGCGCCGGCATTCGACAGCAGGCAAGTCCGCAATCGCATCAAGGAATTGCTCCCTTGAGTTTTCGGCCCACTCCGAAGCCCGCCCGCCCATGAATACGCCCGCACACCATCAACGACAGCTCGGACAAATTCTGATTGCCAAGGGCATCCTCAGTGAGGATCAACTACGCATCGCGCTGCTCGAACAAATGAAATCGAACCAGCCGGTCGGCAAGCTGCTGGTTTCAATGGGCTTCGTTTGTGAAGCCACACTGCGCGAAGCGCTCTCGGAGAGCCTGGGCAAACAAAGCATCGATCTCTCCAATGCGATTGTCGACCCCTCCGCATTAACGCTGGTACCGCGCGAACTGGCGAAGCGTCACCACCTGCTCCCGCTCGACTTCGACGCGGAAACCCGGCGCCTCACGCTGGCCATCGCCGACATCAACGACATCGTTGCGCTCGACCGGGTCCGCGGCCTCTCCGGGGACGAGATCGAAATCGATACGCTGCTTGCCGGTGAAAGTGAAATCGACCGCGCCATTGACCTGGCCTACGGCTACGAGTTGTCGATCGACGGCATCCTGCATGAAATCGAGACCGGCGAAATCGACTTCCGCGGCTTGCAATCGTCGTCCGACGAATACAGCCAGCCAGTCGTCCGCCTGATCGACTCGATTCTGACCGATGCCGTCAAACGAGAATCGTCCGACATCCACTTCGAGCCGGAAATCGGTTTCCTGCGTATCCGCTATCGCATCGACGGCATGCTGCGTCAGGTACGCTCGCTACACCAGTCGTACTGGCCAGCCATGGCGGTCCGCATCAAAGTCATGAGCGGCATGAACATCGCTGAGACCCGTGCACCTCAGGACGGTCGCATTACGCTCAGCATCCGCGGGCGACAGATCGACTTCCGCGTTTCGGCACAACCCACAATTCACGGCGAAAACATCGTCCTGCGCATTCTCGATCGCCAAAAAGGCATAGTCCCGCTCGAAGGCCTTGGCCTCGCGGAACGCCAACTGGATCTGCTCAAGCGGATGATCGCCCGCCCGGAAGGCATCATCCTGGTCACCGGCCCAACCGGCAGCGGCAAAACGACGACCTTGTATTCGGTACTCAACCACATCAACTCCGAGGGGCTCAACATCATGACCCTCGAAGATCCGGTCGAATATCCGATGACCCTGGTCCGTCAGACTTCTGTCGCCGAGGCCGCCAAGCTGGATTTCGCCAACGGGATCCGCTCAATGATGCGACAGGATCCGGACGTCATTCTGGTCGGAGAAATCCGCGACGAAGACACCGCCGAAATGGCCCTGCGCGCAGCCATGACCGGGCACCAGGTCTTTTCCACCTTGCACACCAACTCGGCTATCGGTGCCATTCCCCGCCTGCTCGACATTGGCATCCTGCCCGACATCATGGCGGGGAACATTATCGGCGTCATTGCCCAGCGTCTGGTGCGCCGCCTTTGTCCGCACTGCAAGTCGCCCTATCAGGCCGAGGCCCACGAAGTCCACTTGCTTGGCGAAGCGGCCGACTTGCCGCGGCCGATCCTGTTCCGTGCTTGCGGCTGCGAACGCTGCGACTTTCAGGGTTACAAGGGACGCCTGGCAATCATGGAAATTTTACGCATCGACGCCGACATGGACGAACTCATTGCGCGTCGTTGCACGGCCCGTGAAATCCGCCAGCTGGCAGACCGCAAAGGGTTCGTTTGCCTGGCCGACGACGGCATGCGACGCGTCCTGGACGGCTCCACCTCGATCGAGGAACTCGGGCGCGTGGTCGACCTGACCGACCGCATGTGAGGGACCGCACATGCCGCTCTACAATTACAAGGCCATCGACCCCAACGGGCGCGCAGTTAACGGCCGCATCGACGCGCTCAACCTCGTCGATCTCGAAATGCGGCTGCGGCGCATGGAACTCGATCTGGTCACGGGCGAACCGGTCAGCAACCAGTCCTTGTTTGGTGGCGGATCGATCCCCCGCCAGGAAATCATTCACTTCTGTTTCCACCTCGAAATCCTCACCCGTGCCGGCGTTCCGATCCTGGACGGCCTCTCCGACTTGCGCGACAGCATCGAGCATCCGCGCTTCCGGGAAGTCATCGCCAGCCTGATTGAATCGATCGAAGGAGGCCAAAAGCTCTCGCAGGCCATGGAAAGCCACCCCAAGGTTTTCAACAAGGTATTCGTCAGCCTGATCCGCGCCGGCGAAACCTCGGGCCGACTTCCCGAAATCTTGCAGAACCTCACCGAGTCGCTGAAATGGGAAGACGAGTTGGCCTCGCAAACGAAAAAAATCATCATGTACCCGGCCTTTGTCGGAACCGTCGTCATCGCTGCCGCGTTCTTCCTGATGATTTACATGGTTCCGCAACTGAAACTGTTCGTGAAAAACATGGGCCAAGCCTTGCCGATGCAGACCCAGGCCTTGTTTTTCGTTTCCGACCTGCTGGTAACCTACTGGTACGTTGCCCTGCTCCTGCCCGTGCTTTTATTTGCGGGCCTGAAAACCGTTCTTCACACCAATCCGCTCGCGCGCGTGCGGTTTGACGCGCTCAAACTGAGACTCCCCTTGATCGGCGACATCCTGCGCAAGATCATTCTTTCCCGCTTCGCCAACACCTTCGCCCTCCTCTACTCATCGGGCATCCCGATCATCGAATCGATCCGAACTACGCAGGACGTCGTCGGCAACCGGGTCATCAAGGGCGGCCTCAAGCGTGTCGAAGAACTGATCGGCGAAGGGCAAAACGTCACCGCAGCTTTTCACGGGGTTGGCCTGTTCCCGCCGCTGGTCATCCGCATGCTGCGCGTCGGCGAAAACACCGGCGAACTCGACGTCGCGCTGAAGAACGTCAGCTATTTCTACAATCGTGACGTCAAAGAATCGGTGGAGAAAACTCAACAGCTGATCGAGCCCATGCTGACCGTTTTACTCGGTTGCCTTCTGGGCTGGATCATGCTCTCCGTGCTCGGTCCGGTTTATGATGTCATCAGCAAGATAAAGACCTGACTCCCATGAGACCCCGTCGTCTGCTCTATCTCAGCGCCCACCAGATGACCGCACACCTCTGGCGGGCAGGCGAACTCGTCCCCGAAGGGCAGTTTCCGGCGACCGAGATCGGCCACGATCAGTTCTCGGGCTATCTGGCAGAACATCTTGATAGCGTCTTCTCGATTCTCGCCAACGTCGCTGAAGAGGGGTTCCATGTCGAGACCATTCCCTTCTTGCAAGGCAGAGATCGCCAGGCCGTTATTGCGAGAAAACTGGAACAGCAATTCTTCAACGCTTCACTCACCGCATCGCAAACGCTGGGCTACACGAAAGACAAGCGCAAAGACGAACGCCTCCTGCTTGCCGCGCTGACCAACAACGAATTTTTCGCCCCTTGGCTGAATGTCTTTAGCGAATCGGGAGTGGCGTTATCGGGCATCTATTCGCTACCGCTGATGACGCCGACCTTGCTCGAGAAAATCGGCCTCGCTGACGAACACAGCCTGTTGCTCAGCGTTCAGGACCAGAGTATCCGGCAGGGGTATTTCTGCAAGGGTGAACTGCATTTCAGCCGACTGACCCCGCTGCACAACAGCAGCATCGTCGGCATCGCTCAAGCCTTCTCTTCCGAGTCTCGCAAGCTTCAGCAATACCTCACCAGCCAGCGTCAGATTGGTCGTAACCAGGTTTTGAACGCCCACATCCTCGCCCACCCCGGCGCGCACAAGGCCATCCTGTCTAGCTGCACCGACACACCGACACTCCACTACAATCTGCTCGACATTGATGAGTGCGCGAAAAAAACCCGGCTCGCCGCCCCACCGGCCGACAGCCATTGCGAAAGCCTGTTCCTGAACCTGCTGGCGACCGCCCCACCGCGCATCCAATTCGCAAACGACGATCTGCGGCACGGATACCATCTTGGCCTTGTCCGCTCCGGCGTGCTGGGCTTCGGTGCAGCCGTCCTTTCGGGCTGCCTGCTTTTCTCTGGAAAACTCCTGTTCGACACCTACACGACCCGCCAAGAGTCCGCCGCCCTGCGCACCGAAGCCAATCTTTCCCGGCAGCGCTACGACGAAATCGCAAAAGCCTTCCCGTCGATTCCCACGGACTATCCGACCCTGCGCCGGATCATCGATCGCTACGTCGAACTGTCGCGGTCGAACCCCATCCCGAGCGAACTCTACATTGAAATCAGTAAAGGCTTGCAGACCGTCCCGGCTATTGAATTGGAATCGATCCACTGGCAACAGGAAAATCTTGAAACGGGACCGCCCCCCCTCGCAGGGCGCCCCCAAGCAACCCCACGCGCTAGCGACAAAGACTCTGCCGTCGTGCGCGGGATCCTGCGGCTCGACGGAAAAAGCAATCCGCGGCAGGTTCTCGACGCCTTCAAGCGACTGGTCGACGCCTTGGAGGCCAATCCGAAACTGCGGGTCGAAGTTCTCAAGCGCCCCTTCGACATTGAATCCGGCAAATCACTGAAGGGCAGTGACATCCTGCTCAAGGCCAATCAGCCGCGCTCGTTCAGCCTGCGTATCCTACGAAAGGCCGAATCATGAAATTACGCTCGACCGATTTCCCCAGACTCCAGCTCAGCCTACTGATCGCGCTCCTGATGATTGCCGTCGGCGCCGCCGCCGTCTATGCGGGAATCCGCTTCAACCAAGGCGGGACCATTGAAAAATCCGCTGCGCTCGCCGAGAGAAACGAGTTCGACAGCAAACTTAAGCGCGTGCGCAGCGAGGAAAACGAAATCAAGCTGAAAACCTCGATCTTCAAGGCGCTGCAAGCCCAAGGGATCATCGGCAACGAACAACGCCTCGAATGGGTCGAATTGCTCAAATCGGTTCACGAATCGCGCCAGCTGATCGACCTGCAATATGAGATTGCGCCGCAACGCCGTCTCGACGCAGACACTGGGTACGGACTGGCATTCTTCGCCAGCACCATGAAAGTTCAGCTCAAGTTGCTGCACGAGGAAGACCTGACGCGATTCATCGGTGACCTGCGTCGAAACGCTCCGGCACTGATCCGTGTCAGAAACTGCGACGTATCGCGACAAATGCGTGACAACGCGGGGAAAGCGTATACAGCCCCTTTGCATGCCGAATGCAATATTGATTGGATCACCATTCACGAGGCCTCGGAAAGCAAATGACCAGCCAGGCCCCGATGAAGGCAATTTTCAAATCCCCACGACTAAGTTGGCCGACTGCACTCGCCAGCCTGCTCGCAGTCCCGACGCTTCTGGCTTCGCGTCCCGGCACGGCCGAGGACGATCTTGGGCGACTTTTTTTCACCCCGGAGCAGCGGCAATTACTCGACCGCCAGCGGCAGATAAATCTCCAGAACCAGCCGGATTTTCCGGAAACGACAACGCTGACCATCGACGGCGTCGTCACCCGCAGCAGCGGCAAGCGCACGGTGTGGATCAACGGCACACCGCAGAATGACAACGAAACGCCGAGCGGCATCGCCGTCGCTCCCCGGAAAAGTCATCCGGGCAAAATCGACGTCGAGTCTCCAAACATTTCGACAGGAAAAGCCCGTGTCGGTGACAGCATCGACCGGAATACCGGCGAAACGACTGATCTGCTGAACGGCGGAGAAATCCGCGTCAACGCCGGGCACCGCCCAGCTAGGTAGCGACCTCTACCATGAAAAACTCAGGAACGGCGTCGACTGGTCAGTCATCATTCTCGAAGGCGGTCGGCTGCCGCCCCCCGCAGCGAAAACTTCAACGCGGTGCGGCGCTCCTGATTCTTTTAACCGTCCTGACGCTATGGGGACTCAGCCTGTTTATCGGGCAGTTGAACGTCACGCAAAACCAGATCGCTAGAACACCGACCACGGCCACCGCATTGTCCGAAGCCAAGCAGGCATTGATCGGAGACGCAATCGCACAAACCTTGATCAGCAGTACCGGCTACTTAAGATTGCCGGACATTGGCGTAGATGGTTTTGGCACACCGACGGAGGGAAATTCTGCGGCCAATTTTGCTGGCAACAGCCAGGATCTTTCAATCCTTGGGAAACTCCCCTGGAGAACGCTTGGCACCCCGGTATTACGAGACGCTGACGGAGAATGCCTATGGTATGCCGTTTCCGGCCGATTTAAGATTCAACCCAAGACGGCCGCGCTGAACTGGGACACCCCAGGACAAATCGATGTCATCGACAACAACGGCAGCCTTGCCGCGACCAATCTTGCCGCCCTCATCGTTTCCCCAGGAAGAAGCCTCGACGGACAAGATCGCGCAGGCACCGAACCCGCCTACGCACAATGCAGCGGAAACTACGATGCTCGCAATTATCTCGACGCTTTCGACGCCGGTAACGCCCTTTACGGCGAGGTCAATTACTTTGCCGGAAGCTTGAACAACCGGTCTGCGCCCAACACGAACAACAAGCGCTTCGCCCTCGCCGCTACCGATCACTACAATGACCAACTCATTTTCATCACGACGGAAGACATTTTTACCCCCATCATCCGACGCGACGATTTCAGGGACGCCATCAACTCGCTGATGAATGATCCGCAATTTTCGGATCCCGTAAAAGCCATAGTTATTGCTGGAAGCAAAGGCATCGACAATCTTGACTGCAGCACGTCCCCGGCAGGCAATGCTTTTTGCAAGAACTGGCGGGAAATGCTTTTCCTTACACAGCTTACTGCGCCCGCTCCGGTAACGATCGACGGCCTGCCCTCGGGAAACTGCAATCGTGTTCTGCTTTTTTCGGGTGCGCGAATCGCCGGCCAGAACCGTATCAGCGCCGCGGAAAAGTCAGACAAGAACAACTACCTTGAAGGCGCGAACCTTGCCTCGTTCAATGCACCCATCGCCATTGCGGCGAATTTCTCGGGCGCCTCCTTTTTCGACTGGCAAACCCCCGGGACCGACCTGATCAGATGCCTGCCATGAACACTCACAAATACCCGAGTCATTTAAACGACGGCTTCACTCTCACCGAACTCGCCATCGTCTTGGTCATCGTCGCCTTGCTGATCGGTGGCATGCTGGTTCCGCTCTCCGCGCAGCGCGACATCCAGAACCACAAGGAAACAGGCAGGCTGCTCGCCGAGATCCGGGAAGCTCTGCTCGGCTTCGCGGTCATCAATGGCCGTCTGCCCTGCCCGGCATCGGAAACCAATCCGGCCAGCGCGAACTACGGGATCGAAGATGCAACGGCCTGTGGCGCCGAGGGCTTTCTCCCCTGGAAATCCCTCGGCGTCACCGAAATCGACGCCTGGGGATCGAAGCGTACGGCCAACGGCCAGCCCTTTGCCGGCTATTGGCACTATCGCGTCGATGACAATTTCCGGCAGGTTTTTTCCCTGAATACTGCCCCGGGTTCAGGACTTGCCGTTCAGGATGTTTCCGGTAACGTTCTGACACAAGCCGCTCCCAACAGTCCGGTCGCTATCGTATATTCCACCGGTCCCAACCTCGCCGCCGACGGCCAGAACGCCGTCACCGACGCCACCTTCCAGGCGGGCGAACCCACGGACGGATTCGACGACCACCTCATCTGGATCGGCCGCCCGATCCTGCTCTCCCGCATGGTATCCGCTGGCCGCCTGCCCTGATCCGTTGCCCCTGTTTGCGGCTTGACCGGCTCCGGCGTTTGGAGTCAAATCATTGCGAGAACGATGACAACGTCAGACACCTTATGACCACGAGCCGAGGACTGCGCGAGAGTTTCCGCACCGCCGGAATTCTACCGAGCGACTCCGAAGACCTTCGGTTGCAAAAATCCCTGCTGATTTTCGCCACCGGTCTCATCAGCTTCGCCTCGATGCTCTGGTTATTCATCTACTGGCAGCTTGGTCCGCAATTTTCTTCGACAATCCCGTTCCTGTTCCAAATCCTGCTCGTTGGCAACTTTTTCGTTTACCTAAAAACCCTCAATTTCAACGCCTTCCGGCAAATCCAGCTGGCGCTATTCCTGTTCATGCCCTTCGTCGCCCAATGGAGCATGGGCAATTTCATCACTTCCAGCGGCGTCAGTCTCTGGGCTCTACTGGCGCCGATCGGCGCCGTTCTCTTCATCGGTCCGCGCGAAGCGCTCGCCTGGTTCTTCGCCTACGTATTCCTGACCGTGCTCTCCGGCGGTTTCGACTACTACCTCGCCGATGCCCTGCCCGCCTTGCAGGTCAAAGTGCCGATACAAACCTCGGTCATCTTCTTCGTACTCAACTTCGCCGCAGTATCGACGATCGTTTTTCTCCTGCTCCGCTATTCGGCCATCGAAAAACACAAGGCCCAGGCGCGGCTCGAAGAGGCGCACCGGTTGCTCCAGACCGAACAGGAGCGCTCCGAACGCCTGTTGCTCAACATCCTGCCCGGCCCGATCGCAGAGCGTCTCAAAAACAGCAACCAGACCATCGCCGACGGCTTTGCCGACGTTTCGGTCATGTTCGCCGACATCGTCAATTTCACAAAAGTCGCCGAGGGCCTGACGCCGCAACAGGTCTTTTCGATGCTCAACCGGATTTTCTCCTCGTTCGACGAACTCGCAGACCGACACGGACTAGAGAAGATCAAGACCATCGGTGACGCCTACATGGTCGCCGGCGGCCTTAACGATCAATGCCGGGATTATTCCGGCGCCCTGCTCAACATGGCGCTCGAGATGTGCGATCTGCTCGAGCGCGATTTCGAGGTCAACCCGATGCGGCTGCAAGTACGCATCGGCATCGGCACCGGCCCGATTGTCGCCGGTGTCGTCGGCAAGAAGAAATTCATTTACGACTTGTGGGGCGATACCGTCAACCTCGCCAGCCGCATCACCAGCGAAGGTGTTCCGGGGGCAGTGCAAGTCGACGAGAACACTTACCGGCGACTAAAGCGAGAATTCGATTTCCATGCCCCGCAGACGATCTACCTCAAGGGGAAGGGCGACACCGTCGTCTATCGCGTCATCGGCCGGAAAGCTTCAGCAACCTGATCCTGAATGCCTCGCCACAGCGACACAGAAAAAACAGATAACCGATCTCGACGCAGAGGACTCAGAGGCGCAGAGATCGCGGAGAAAGGAAAAGCGAATCACTTTTTTGCTTCGGCACGATTAAGCATAATAACCTCGCCATACCGGTGCAGGCCGGTATCCAGCGTCGGAGAGCAATCGCCGACTGGACCCCGCCGGTGTAACGAATTCAAACATCACCTTGACGAATCAACAGGAGAGTCATCGAATTCGCTCAGCGTCTCTGCGATCTCTGCGCTCCAAGCGGTTTCAACTGGGCTTTTCAGGCTGATTCTTTGCCAACTCGAAACAAACCTTCCCGTCCTCGTTGCTCGCCAGCCGGAGCGTGTAGCCAAACCCCTCGGCCTGCCGGGCGGCATGGTAAAGGCCGATGCCGAGTCCATTTTCCGACGCAACCGGCGCATCGAACAAGTCTGCGACAATCTCCTTGCGCACCGCACTGCCACTGTCGCAAACCCTTAAAACGCGGCCATCCATGGAAAGCGACACGCTGATCCGGAGCCCGTTCTCGCTCAGCCGCTTGAGCATTGCGTTCTGCACGAGGTTGTCAACAACGCTGTCGAAAAGAAACGCCGACACATTGACTCCAGGCTCAAAGACGGCCGGAGAAAAATCGATTCCGTCGCTGGCATAGCGCTCCGGCAGCGCTGACCACCACGTTGCTGCAAGCACGTCATTCCCACCTTCGCCTTGCTGCGGCAGAGGCGCTTGCAGTTTTTCCAGTGTCTGCTGCAACCGTTTCGTGATCTGCGGCAATTGTCGCTGTAGCAACAGGCTCGTACGCGACGGATCCTCTCCCTCGGCGATGAAACAAATATTGTTTAGCGACTGCAGGAGATTCTTCACGTCATGAGTCAAACGAGCGCCTGTTTCATGCACGGCCTGCACGTAACTCATCTGTTGCAATTCGCGCTCCCGCTGTTTGGCCGCGTAATATTCGCCGGTCAACCGCAGCAGCATGTAAAAATGCCAGATCAGCGCTGGGCTGAGCTTCTGCCGCGTATAAAGGGTGATGTCTAGCGACTTGCAGGAAAAAACCTCGCGGAAGGTCGAGGGCTGTCCGAATTCGCCAACATGCCGCTCTCCCGCCGAAGCCCATCGCCCACCGCACACCCAAGGTAATTCCAACAAGCCATGAAGCGCCGACGCCAAGAACAACTCCGGATTTTTTTCCCGTTCCGCGCAGCCCATCATCCGCTGCATCCAGCCCTCGAACGGCAACGCCATCGAAAGCAGATAGCGCGAAAGAAAAACGCCGATCCCGCTGAAACCCGGCCGGGGGTTCCATGCCCAAGCCATCAACAAGAGCATGACCGCCATCGAAATCAGCGTCCGAAACACCGCTTCGATATAGGTGGATTGCTTCAGCAGCATGAAGGCCAGGCTCCCAAGCACCAGTACCGAGATCATCAAGAAGATGAACAAGCTGTAAAAAAAATCGACCGTCCCCCGGGATAGCTGGTGAATATCGGGTGACCGCGGCAACACCAGCATCACCAGAAAAACGATTGGAGCGAACCTGCCGAAGGGCACGTCAAATGTCGGCCCGACCAATCCCGCCTCGGGAACAACATGCGGGACCAGCCAGACAAGGAGAGTGCTGAGTAAATAAGCAAATGCCAGCAGATAAAAAAGACGCGTGGGTCGATGGCCGAGCATCATGACCCGCCCCGCCAACAGCGAGGCCAGCATGACCACCCAGAGAATCAACAACCACCAGCCGAACAGCCAAGCGCCACCAGCCAGAAATAGAATGATCAAAGCCAACGAGCTGAAGTCAAGCCGGCGCTCGGTTTGCAAAAAAGGTTGCCAGAGCACGAACAGGCCAACATCGACAAGCCAGAGCATCAGGCCGATGGTGGTCCCCGCGCCGGCAAGCAACGTCAAATGCAGGACGGTCAGCAGCGCCACCAAAACCCACCGCTGCCGCGCTTTCAGAAACGCGCCGATTCTTGAAATCGCATTCATTGCCCAGCCCCGAAAATTGATCTCGACCGGCCAAACACCAAGCCCCTTGTCCAATTCATGACAAAAGTGTCAAATTCTCGACGCACGGCTATCAAATTGGCACGAAAATAGACTAGATACCACGGCACAAATCGTGCTTAACTCACCATGGGCAAAGTCATACTAGGGGAAAACAATGAAAAAAGCACAATCGGGTTTTACGCTGGTCGAGATCGCCATTGTACTCGTCATCATCGGCCTTCTCCTCGGCGGCGTCTTGAAAGGACAGGAGCTCATCAACAGCGCAAAGGTGAAGAATATCGCCAACGATTTCAGGACGATTCCATTATTCATCTATGGGTATCAGGACAAATTCAAAAGGCTTCCCGGTGACGACAATGCTGCCAGCACACGATTCGGTAGCTCCGGCACCAATGCAACCGGGCCAACGGGTCACATCCTTGGCAATGGCATCATTGAAGGCTCATGGAATTCGACAGCGGTCGCTGATGAAAACGTGATTTTCTGGCAGCACGTCCGGCTGGCCGGCTTGGCATCCGGCTCGACCGACTTCACGGATTCAGCCAAGGCAAGCCTGCCGACTAACGCCGAAGGCGGACAAATCGGTATCCAGATGAGCACCCCGATAAAGGACCTGAACGGAACGTATTACATCTGTTCGACTGGCATTAACAGCAAACTTGCCCAGCAGCTCGACACCACAATGGACGACGGTTCCCCCGACAAGGGAACGCTCCGCGCCCAGGAAGGCTCGACAACAAACGCCGCGAATGGCGGCGCAACGAGCTACGCTGATGGCAAAACCTATACGGTTTGCCTGGCCTTCTGATTGTTCTGACCTTGGTTTTCAGAAGCCCGCTTCGGCGGGCTTTTCCGTTCACCCCTTGAGCAGCTTTTCCTCCGCGGCCGCCAGCGGCCCCGGCAATCCCAGCAGGACGACCACATCGCCAGACTGCAGGCGCGTATTTTCTGAAGGCTCAAGCCCTCGGATATTGCGCCGCCGAATGGCCGTCACCTCGACGCCAACGCCGCCGGCCTCGCCCAGCCCGAGTTCACCGAGCGTACTGCCGATGGCATAGGCACCTTCGACCAGCGACACCGAATGCAGGCGCGGCTCCTCGCTGTCCATCGTCTTTTCCTGGCTGTCGCTTTCGCCGCGAAAGAATCCGCGCAGCGTGCGATAGCGTGCCGCACGCGTCTGCCGAACCCGGCTGAGCACGCGATTGATCGGCACCCCGGCATGAATCATCGCGTGCGAAGCCAGCATCATCGCCGCTTCCAGCGTTTCAGGCACCACCTCGGCCGCCCCGGCACGCTGTAGGAGATCGAAATCCTTCTCATCGAAAGTGCGCACGACGACGGGCAGCCCCGGCGCCAGTTCACGGGCGTGACGCAAAATCTGCTCTGCGGCGCGTGTATCCAAGAAAGAAAGCACCAGCACGCTGGCCCGCCCGATCCCCGCCGCAATCAAGGTTTCGCGGCGACTGGCGTTACCGTAAACCACGTTCTCGCCGGCCACCCCCGCCTCACGCACCCGATCAGGATCAAGATCAAGCGCCACGTAGGAAATCCCCTCCTGCGCCAGAAAACGCCCCAGATACTGACCGCACCGGCCAAAACCGCAAATCACCACGTGTTTTTCGGTGTTCATCGCGTGTGCGGCCAGCGTCGTCAGCTGCAAAGAACGCATCAACCACTCGCTGGCAGCGAAGCGCAACACCAGCCGGTCGCTGTAATGCACGATGAATGGCGCCGCCATGAGCGAAATCACCAGTGCCGCGAGAACGACCTGAACGGCAAGGGAAGGCGCAACCTCATATTGCCGGATATGAACCAGCAACACCAGGCCGAACTCCCCCCCGGCGCAAAGCCACAAACCGCTACGCATGGCGGCGCCGTTCATCGCCCCGAATAGCCGAGACAAGCCAAAGACCAGGAAAAATTTGACCCCCAGCAAGGCAAGAACCACCGCGATCACTAGGAGCAAATTGGAAAAAACCAGATGCACATCGAGCATCATGCCCTCAGTGACAAAGAACAAGCCCAACAGAACGTCTCGGAAGGGTTTGATATCTTCTTCCACTTGATGCCGGTACTCGGTTTCCGAAATCAACATGCCGGCAACAAACGCCCCCAGCGCCAAAGAAAGTCCGGCCGCGCTGGTCAGCCAGGCCAAGCCGAGGGTGATCAACAACACGTTGAGCATGAACAACTCTGCCGATTTCCCTCGCGCCACGATAAAAAACCACTTGTTCATCCATTTCTGGCCGAGGAAAACCACGATTGAAAGCAAGACGACGGCCTTGAACAACGCCAATCCGAGCATCAGCGCCATTTGCTCCGGGCTTCTAGAGAAAGCAGGAATCATGACCAGTAGCGGTACCACGGCCAGATCCTGGAACAACAGGACGCCGATCACTTCCCGCCCATGCGGCGCGTCGAGTTCGATGCGGTCGCTGAGCAGTTTGGTGAGAATAGCCGTCGACGACATGGCCAGCGCGCCACCGAACGCCACGCCGGCCTGCCAAGACAGACCAGCGGTGACAGTAATTCCGGTCACGACGACCAAGGTGATAAGCACTTGCAGGAAGCCCAACCCGAAAACGATGCGCTTCATCGCATAGAGTTTGGGCAGAGAAAATTCAAGACCGATCGAGAACATCAGGAAAACGACACCGAACTCCGCCAGTTCGTTGACGCCTTCGAAACCGGCCACCAGATTCAACGCGTGCGGACCAATAACAATCCCGACCAACAGGTAACCCAGAATGGGCGGCAGGTTGATCCGTCGAAAAAGGATGACCGAGACGACCGAGGCGCCCAGCAACATCAGAATGATCGGCAAGGTTTCCATAGTCTCAGCAACAACCGGGCAAGGCGTTTTCCTGAAAAATCTTTCGTCCCCCATCGGCCTGACACGCCGCACGCCCAAGTCCTTGGGCATGCCTTACGAACACCATGAAACAAGGGGCGAACGGGGGTTCTGCTATACTTGTCGCAATCATAACCGCTCCACTCCCATGAACCAAATTCAACCCTCATCCCAGGCACTCGATCTCGCACGTCAGGTGTTGCGTATCGAAGCCGACGCCGTTCTCGCTTTGGCCGAACGTATTGACGGGTCCTTCCTTGAAGCCATCACCCTGATATTGAATTGTCATGGCCGCGTCATCGTCAGCGGCATGGGCAAATCCGGGCATATCGGCCGCAAGATCGCCGCGACATTGGCCAGCACGGGAACACCGGCGTTCTTTGTGCATCCCGCCGAGGCCAGCCACGGCGATCTCGGCATGATCACCCGCGACGACGTCGTCATTGCCATCTCCAACTCCGGCGAAAGTGCCGAATTGGTGAATATCCTACCCTTCGTCAAGCGCCAGGGCGCCCGCCTGATTGCCATGACCGGCAACAGCAACTCTTCGCTGGCCCGCGACGCGGACGTTCATCTCGATGCCGCCGTGGCACAAGAGGCTTGTCCGCTCAACCTTGCCCCGACCGCCAGCACGACCGCCGCGCTGGCACTCGGCGACGCGCTGGCGGTCGCCCTGCTCGACGCGCGCGGATTTGGCGCCGAAGATTTCGCCCGCTCGCATCCGGGCGGAGCTTTGGGTCGTAAGTTACTTGTTCGCGTGCGCGAAGTCATGCGATCAGGCCCAGATCTTCCGCGCGTCCGCCCTGACGCCAGCATCGTCGACGCCATTCGTGAAATTTCTCGCGGCGGCATCGGCATGACACTGATCTGCACTCCAGAGAACGAAATTCTCGGCCTGTTCACCGACGGCGACCTCCGCCGAACGATCGACAAACAACTCGATTTGCAGTCCCTTGCCATCAGCGACGTTATGACTCGCGATCCGCGCCGCATCGGTGCGGACAAGCTGGCTGAAGAAGCCGTCGAAATGATGGAGCATTTCAAGATCAACCAAATTCCGGTCGTCGACGACAACGACCGCCTGATCGGCGCGCTCAACATGCACGATCTCTTCCGGGCGAAAGCCATCTGATGCGAACCTATTTTTTCGCCCCGCCGATTTATGGGATATCGCCCGCCCCCGGCTCGACAGGAAGCAAAGAATGAAACACTGGGGCAGCGCGCTGTTTCCCTTGAGCATCCTCTCGGTCCTCGCCGTTCTGACCTTATGGTTGCGCTACGCCACGGAACTTCCGGAACATCGCCACGACGGCAAGCATCGCCACGACCCGGATTACATCGTCGAAGGCGCCACCCTGCGCAAGATCGACGATAAGGGCAACCTCAAATACACCTTGAAAGCCACTGAAATCCGCCATTATCCGGACAACGACACGACCGACTTGAGCAGACCGGACATCACCTATCTGCAGCGCAACAAACCGACCCTGTCCATGAAAGCCGACCGCGGTGTGTTGAGCAATGACAACGATCAGGTCGACCTGTACGATAACGTGCGCATTCATCGTGACGCGACGGCCAAGGAAGCCGCAATGACGGCAACAACCTCTCAATTGACGATTCTGACCGAAGAAGAGAAAGCCTTTACGAAAAGCCCGGTGCAGATCACCAAAGGCAACTCTTTGCTGAAAGCTGTCGGCATGCAGATCGATAATCGCGCCCAGACCTCTCTTCTCGAATCGAGGGCTTCCGCAATTCTGGAAAGCAGACACCGCAAAAAGCAGAAACCATGACGCCCAAAAATTTCCTTCCAATTGCCGCACTGCTCCTGGCCATTGCTCTCCCCGCCCACGCCGAGAAGGCCGACCGGGAAAAGCCGATCCATCTCGAAGCCGACCGCATCAGCATGGACGACATCAACAAGGTGCAGGTCTTCGAAGGCAACGTCGTCCTTAACCAGGGCACGCTACAGATTCGTACCGCGAAATTCGTCGTCACGCAGGACGCCGATGGCTTCCAGAAAGGCGTCGCCTACGGTGGCGTGAACGGACTCGCCCGTTTCCGGCAGAAGCGTGAGGCCAGCGAGGACTACATCGAGGGCGAAGCCGAACGGATCGTGCACAACGCCCGCGACGACAAGACCGAGTTCTTCGTCCGCGCCTGGGTGCAAAGCGGCAAGGACGAAGTGCGCGGCCCTTACATTGCCTATGATGCGCTGACGGAAAACTATCTGGTCACGAACACCCAGGGCGAAACGAAGCGCGCCAAAGGCGCCGCCGAGGCGCGTGTCCGCGCCATCATCCAGCCGAAAAACAAGACGCCACAAGCCGAAAGCGGCAAGCCGGCCACCCGCTGATTCAGCCCAGGCTCAACGACTCCCGCCAAGTCCAGTCGACGCCGCGGCGCTCGACTTCCTGCCGGATTTCTTCGAGCGCCCGGTCGACGAGGCTTTCCTCGCCCTCGACACCGAGTTCGAGATGGCGCCGCCGACCGTCCTCGCCAATCGACGGCAGGCTGAACAATCGGAGATCCGGATAGTCGGCAACGATGCGCTCCATCAAATCCAGAAGATAGCTCTCGTAAGCGTTCGGCCCGGTCAGCAGAAACGCCTTGTCGACCATCGGCTTGTGGACGAACAAATGCGCGTAAAAAGTATCGAGCGCCCATTCCGCCATCGGATGTGCCATCTGCGGAAAACCAGGCAGGAAGTGATGATCGCGCACACGAAAGCCCGGAATGCGGTTGAACGGATTCGGCACCGTCTCGACGCCACGCGGAAACACCCCGAGAGAGAGGCGCCGCTCGTTGGTTTCATCGCCGAAGCGCGCCCGGATTTCACGCTCCGCATCGGGATGCAGGACGAGATCGACGCCGAGCGCCTCGGCGGCGGCCTGCCGCGTATGATCGTCGGGCGTATTGCCGATGCCGCCGAAGCTGAACACGACATCGCCGGCGGCGAAAGAACGTTTCAGCGTCGCCGCGATGCGCGGCCGCTCGTCGTTCAGATATTCGACCCACGACAACCGCAGGCCGCGCTCGCCAAGCAGACCAGCGATTTTCGCGAAATGCTGGTCAGTGCGCTTTCCTGACAGGATTTCGTCACCGATGATGATCGCACCGAAATTCATTTCTTCTCCTCCAGCGTGTGGGAAGCCGTGACCACGGCACCCTGCCGTAGCTGGCGCAAGGCTTCCAGACAATAGTGAACGTAGGCCAGTGCCGCCAGCGAGGGCGCCAGCAGCCCTATGTACGGCACATGCGCGAGCACAGCCATGAGCAGGCCGAGTCCGAGCAGGGGCAGCGCATGCCGCCGCCGCAACTCGCGCCATTCTTCCTCGGTCGCGTGGATGGCCAACGCATCGAAAGCAAAGGTACGGCGATTGAGCCAGCCCATCCAGAAGAACGGCAGGATCAACCCCAAGCCGGGAATCAGCCACAAGGGCAAGGTCACGACCCAGCCGATGATGAACAGCACCGCCGCCCAGACGCTGTTCCAGGTCGAGGCGACGAAATTGTCTGCGCCCATTCGGGCCAGATCGCGATAATCGCGCCCGGCGAGATCGTTGAGCAGGAGCGGCATGACGACGACGGCCGTCAGCAGCATGGCCACCAGATAGCTCGACGACAAGATCACCAGCCAGCCACCGAGCGCCGCCAAGGCGTGCGCCAGCCAGAACGCCCCCCAGGCCGCGATCCAGCTCATCGGCGGCTGCTCGACGAAGGCATTGACCAAGCTATCGAGCAGGAAGATCGACAAACCGATCATGATCAGCAACGCGCACAGCGCCGGGCCAAGCATGTACAGCCAGACCTTGCCGCGCCCCAATGAGGCTAGACTGCGCCGCAAGGCAATCAATATGCTGTTCATCTTGATATTCCTTCCCACATTTTCTGCAAGCGCTTGGCGGAAACCGGCGCCGGCGTGCGCAATTCCTGCGCGAACAGTTGCACGCGCAACTCCTCGAGCAGCCAGCGGAACTGCTCGACCTGCGGATCGGCCACCCCCTGCTTGGCGAGCAGGATCGCACGGCGTTCGTAGTTCGTCCACAACGGCGCGTATTCGGCCATCAGCTGCGCGTCACGCGCCGGATTGGCTTTCAACTTGTCGAGGCGCAGGACGATCGCCTTGAGGTAGCGCGGAAAGTGCTGCAGTCGTTCGAACGGTGTATCGGCGACGAAGCGTTTGCCGATCAACCGGCCCAACTGTTTCTCGATGTCCTGCACCGTTGCCGCATGCGCCTTGAACGCCGGCAGCTTTTTCTGCACCGCCTGCCATTCGGTCAAAATCAGCCCGACGAGACGGCATATTTCCTGCGCCAGCAGACCGAGGCGCGTCTTGGCCTCGGTGCAGCGCGCCTTGAAGCCCGCTTCGTCGGCCGGCCAGGGTTCGACGAGGCAGGCGCGGGCGAAGGCCAGATCGATCAACTGCCGGCGCAGATCGTCGAGCGAACCGAGTGCCATGAACTGCATGCCCATCTGCGTCAGGTTCGGCAGGTTCTTTTCGAAGTACTTGAGCTGCTCCTTGAACTGCAGCTTGAACAGGCGCAACAGACCCGCCGCATGCGCCTCCTGCGCCTCCTCGGGCGTATCGAACACGCACAGCGAAACGCTGTCGCCGTCGTCGGCCAGCCCCGGATATCCGATCACCATCTGGCCGCCACCGACGTCAACCTCCATCAACTCGGGCAACTCGCCAAAGCTCCAGTCAGTCATTCCCGAGTATTCCGAAGGCGTCTCGTGCAGTTCCGAAAATTCCTGTTTCGCCTTGCCGCCCCATTCGCCGCGCAGTTCGGTGAGGTTGCGGCTCAGGCCGAGCTGCCGTCCATGCTCATCGACGAGCAGGAAGTTGAACGAAAAATGCGCCGGCAACGTGTCGGGCCGGAACGCATCCGGCGTAATTTCCCAGCCGCGCGCGTTGAGCCCCCGCGTCTGCAAGATATAGTGGATCAAAGCCGGCACCAGTCCCTTGTCCGTAGGCGGCACGGCCGCGACAAACTCGGCGGCGAAGTCGGGCACCGGCACCAGTTTTGAGCGGATTTTCTGCGGCAGCGTCTTGACGAGCTGGATCACTTTTTCCTTAAGCAGGCCCGGCACCAGCCATTCGCAGCGCGCCGCCGGGATCTGGTTGAGTTGTGCCAGCGGCACGGTCATCGCCACGCCGTCCTTCGCCGATCCGGGCTCGAAATGGTAAGTGAGCGCAAACTCGACGCCGCCGAGTTTGATCTCATGCGGGAAGGCTTCGGTCGTCACGCCGGCCGCCTCATGACGCATCAGGTCTTCGCGCTTCAGATACAGCAGTTTCGGATTGTCGCGCTCGGCGTCCTTGCGCCACTTGTCGAAATCGGCGCCGTTGGTGACGCCTTCGGGAATGATCTGGTCGTAGAAAGCGACGATCAGTTCGTCGTCGACCAGCACGTCGGGGCGGCGCGATTTATGTTCGAGCGTCTCGATGTCGAGCATCAACTGGTGGTTGTGCGTATAAAACCCCCAACGCCGCGCAAACTCCTCGGCAATCTCGCCGCCGACCAGCCCCTGGCGGATGAACAGTTCGCGTGCCTCCTTGGCGTTCATCGGCCCGTAATTCACTCGCTTTCTCGGATTGACAACGATGCCGTACAGCGTCGAGCGTTCGAAGGCGACCGTCTGCATCGCCTTCTTCTCCCAGTGCGGATCGAAGTAGCTGCGCTTGATCAGGTGAGCGCCCACTTTCTCCAGCCACTCCGGCTCGATGCGGGCGACGCAACGCGCAAAGAGCTTGCTCGTCTCGGTGATCTCGGCGGCGGCGATCCACTTGCCCGCCTTCTTGTTCAGCGCCGATCCGGGATGGATCAGGAATTTGATGCCGCGCGCGCCGAGGTAATGCCCGGAGTCTTCCGACTTACAGCCGATGTTGCCCAAGAGGCCAGCGAGCAGGGCACGATGGATCGCATCGTAGGTCGCCGGCACTTCGTTTTCCCGCCAACCGTGCTCGGTCGCCAGCGCGTGCAATTGCTTGTGGATGTCGTGCCACTCCCGCATGCGCAATGCCGAAAGAAAATTGGCGTGGCAGGCCTCAATGAGTTTGCGGTTCGACTTCTTGTGTTCGAGCTCGCCCGCGTACCACTGCCAGAGCTTGAGCCAGGAGAGGAATTCCGACTTCTCGTCGGCGAATTTCTTGTGCGCGGCGTCAGCGGTGCCCTGCTTTTCTTGCGGCCGTTCGCGCGGATCCTGCACGGTCAGCGCGGCGGCAATGACCAACACTTCCGTCAGACAACCCTCGTCGCGCGCGGCAACGATCATGCGCGCGACGCGCGGGTCGAGCGGCAACTTCGCCAGCTCCTGCCCGACCGGGGTAAGCGCCCGCTCTTCTGTCACGGCGCCCAGTTCCTGCAGGAGTTGGTAGCCGTCGTTGATCGCCTTCGGCGGCGGCGCTTCGAGGAAGGGGAAGGATTCGACATCACCGAGGCGCAGCGCTTTCATGCGCAGGATGACGCCGGCCAGCGACGAGCGCAGGATTTCCGGATCGGCAAACGGCGGACGCTTGCCGTAATCGTCCTCATCGTAGAGGCGGACGCAGACGCCGGCCGAGACGCGGCCGCAGCGCCCGGCGCGCTGGTTGGCCGAGGCCTGCGCGATCTTCTCGACCTGCAACTGCTCGACCTTGTTGCGGTACGAGTAGCGCTTGACGCGCGCCAGCCCCGTGTCGACGACGTAGCGGATGCCCGGCACGGTCAGCGAAGTCTCGGCAACGTTGGTCGCCAGGACGATACGCCGGCCCTGATGCGGCTTGAAGATGCGCGACTGCTCCTCCGCTGAAAGGCGTGCGAAGAGCGGCAGGATTTCCGTCGCTGCGCCGCCACGCCCGAAGGTGTGTTTGCGCAGCGCCTCCGCCGCCTCGCGGATTTCACGTTCGCCGGGAAGAAAAACAAGGATGTCGCCCGGCCCGATGCGGTTCAATTCGTCGCAAGCATCGACGATGGCGTCGTAGAGGTCGCGTTCGTCGTCGCTCTCGGCTTCGTCGACCTGCACCGGGTGATAGCGCACGTCGACTGGATATAGGCGGCCGGAAACTTCGATCACCGGCGCCGCTTTGCCATTGACGGTGAAATGCTGCGAGAAACGCTCGGCGTCGATCGTCGCCGAAGTAACGATCACCTTGAGGTCGGGCCGCTTCGGCAGCAACTGCTTGAGATAACCGAGCAGGAAATCGATGTTCAGGCTGCGCTCATGCGCCTCGTCGATGATCAGCGTGTCGTACTGCGCGAGCTGTGGATCGCCCTGCGTCTCGGCGAGCAGAATGCCGTCGGTCATCAGCTTGACGTACGACTGCGGCGAGGTGCGGTCAGTGAAGCGGATCTTGTAGCCGACGTGGCGGCCGAGTTCGCTCTCCAGTTCCTGCGCGATGCGCGCTGCCGTCGAGCGCGCGGCAATACGGCGCGGCTGCGTGTGGCCGATCAGGCCGGTCGTGCCGCGCCCGAGTTCGAGGCAGATCTTCGGCAACTGCGTCGTCTTGCCCGACCCCGTCTCGCCGCAGACGATCACCACCTGATGCTTGGCGATCAGTGCGGCGATCTCGACCCGGCGCTCGTTGACCGGCAGCTCGGCCGGAAATTTCGGCTTCGGTAAATTTTCGCGGCGGGCGGCGACGAAGGCGCGGGATTTCTCCAACAACTGCTCGTACTCGGCCTGCAAGGCCTCCTGTTTCTTGCCATAGAGGTGGCGCAGGTCGCGCGCCATCGAGCGCAGGCGGCGCTGGTCGGCGACGAGACAATCGTCGAATTCGGGGCGGGTAGATTGGCGTTTCAAGGCGATGAAGGCACAGCCCGGAAGCTGCGATCAATGGATCAAGCGTGAATTCTAACAAACGCGGCACATCGACCGGCCCAATTCAGACGAGGACCAAAGCGGAAATCAGGCTTGCGAGAATCAAGCACGCGAAACCATCGTTAACACGATAATTTTTCGGGGTTGTTGCAGGTGTTCTGAAAAGGTTAAAGCTCCCGGATGGAATTTTCCGTGGATGCTGATAACATGGCGGCTCGAAGCGAGCCTAGTGGGAAAAGAAGAAAATAGCTAGCAACAATCGTGGTCAGTCCCCAATTTTCGCAATTTTCCGCACCATCTGACTGTAGTCGAGTGTTAGCACTGATCGATGCAGTGGCCTCTGAAGAGTCAAACGAAGAAGGGTATGGCTTGAACGATACTTCCGTCACTTTTCAGGCGAACGAAGCACAAATGGATATTTTGACCGAAGATGAAATAGGGACTGAGGCAGGTCGTTTCCAGTTAGATGAATTCCGGAAGGTGGTGTGTGCGTGGAAGGAATTCTTGCTGATGCCTAATTCGGAAACTTCAAAGCAGTTGGTGCTGCCATGAGATCTAACACTACGTTCGAGGCGACCTGCGCGCCCACGAACGGCCGGCGAGTTGATCGAATTCGCAGGCCGTTGGGCAACTTGCCATGCGTAGACTGACTTTCCTCTTTGTAGTGACATTTGCGCTAAACGGATGTGCACTTACCCGGGTCACAAAGACAGCTCACGACGAAGAAGTCCGGCATCTGAATCTAATCGGACTCAGCCACGATGAAGCAATTCTCCGCCTAACTTCATCGGGTTTTACCTGCTACGACGCAAGACTGAGTTCTCGCAATTATCGGGACTGCTTCAAAACATCTGCCGAATTTTTTTGTCCCCAAAAGCGTGAGGTGGCTTTAGCCTTGGATTCCAACGGCAGCCAAATCTTGTCTGTGAGAACGAATATTGTGGAAAAAGCATGTTTCTAGATTTTTCACTCCACTCTTGCAGGCCAGTTGTTGCCCAACATCCCAGTCAAACCACGTCTTTCAGGCGCTTGGACGGGGTCATTAGGGGTCAGACCACGATTAAATTCAGCCAATCATAATCAGCGGCCATCCTGAAAGAACCAGATGGGGCGGAGTCATTTCAATTCTTGCAGGCTCGTCAATTCCAACAGCAAGCATCGCAGACCCTTTTGATTCATCCCGTGTAGCGCTCCTTAATTTCATTCGTTAGCCCCTTATCTACCATGCACCTTCTGCCTTTTCTGCTAACCCTTCTTGTTGCCGTACCCGCCATTGCATCTGAAGAGTTACTCAGGCTTGACACCCGCCAGGATGTCAAAGTACCGGTTTTCTATATTAAGAATGACCGTGCCCAAGCAACTGTCTTACTTTTGTCTGGCGGAAAAGGCGGAATGGGGAAAATAGTTAATGGACAACCATCAAGCGAAAATTTTTTGGTTCGCAGCCGCAGTTATTTCGCTGAAAACGGGCTAAATGTTGCGGTCTTCGGTTTGCCATCAGACAAGAAGGCTGGCTATGTTGAATATTCCGACCGTCTTACTGCTGAGCATCTCCAAGACATAAGAAGGGTCGTTGAATATTTGAAAGCCGATACAGGGTTACCTGTTTGGCTTGTAGGAACGAGCAGGGGAACCGTTTCAGCTACCGCAGCAGCCATCGATTTTGGCAAGGATCTGCTTGGCGGAATCGTTCTTACAGCAAGTGTTGTCAGCTACAAAAAAACGGGGGCAGTACCAACACAAGACCTTGAAAAAATTCAAACCCCTGTCCTAGTTGTTCACCATGAAAACGATAGTTGCGGAATCTGTGCGCCGCACGAAGTTCCAAATATTTTGAAGGGCCTTAAAAACACCCCTGTCAAAAAATTGGTCATGGTTTCCGGGGGCGAAAATCCGACGGGCGATCCCTGCGAAGCCCTCCATTACCACGGGTTCATTGGCGTTGAAAACGCCACAATTGGAAGTATTGCAACTTGGATCAAGAACCCCGTCCCATAACGACAGGGGCTAACCTGGCAGCCCACACGGACGCTGTGCGATAAAGCCGCGCAGCGCCGCTGACTTCTACAGCCCCCTTTACCGTTCCCCACCCCGCCAGAAGGAGGAAAGCCTTGGCTTGGATTTATTTGTTACTCGCAGGCGCCTTTGAAATCGGCTGGCCGGTTGGTCTAAAAATGGCGCAAGAAGCTGAAACAAGGATGATCGGCATCATTGTTGCCGTGGCTTTTATGGCGTTGAGCGGGGTTTTCCTATGGCTGGCCCAAAAAGAAATCCCGATTGGCACGTCCTATGCCATTTGGACGGGCATTGGTGCTGCGGGTACGTTCGCTGTCGGCGTTCTTTTTTATGGCGACCCAAGCAGCATCGGGCGCTACTTAGGCGTCGCACTCATCGTGGCGGGCGTCGCCACGCTTAAACTCTCCCACTAGAACCATCAATCTCATTCCAGCGCGCTTCGCTTTCGTCGAGCGGGAGCGCCCACAGGCCGCGCGTTTTTGGGAGCCTTCGCGGCTTCGTCGCTACGGTTGTCCCGCACATCAATCCTGAAAGCGCAAGGGGGAGATTACGTCGGCCAGCATCATTTTTCGCGGTGCAAAGGTAGAATACGGTGCTTCAGGAAATCAGGACAGCACCGTGACTCACGCCCCCAAAGACGCCGCCGCGCCGGCAAGCAATTTCATCCGCAACATCATCGACGACGATCTTGCCCACGGCAAGCACGCCCAGCGCCGCTGGTCGGGTAAACCCGGACCCGGCGCGCAGCAACTTGCCGGCCCGCTCGATCCGGCGAAGATCCGCACGCGTTTTCCGCCGGAGCCGAACGGTTATCTGCACCTTGGCCATGCCAAGTCGATCTGCCTGAATTTCGGCCTCGCCCGCGACTACGGCGGCCGCTGCCACCTGCGTTTCGACGACACCAACCCGGAGAAGGAAGAGCAGGAATATGTCGACTCGATCATCGACGCCGTGCACTGGCTCGGTTTCTCCTGGGAAAATGAAGGCGAAACCAACCTCTACTACGCCTCCAACTATTTCGACTGGATGGCGCAATGCGCCGAGTATCTGATCGACGCCGGCTTCGCCTACGTCGACAGCCAGAGCGCCGAGGAGATGCGCGCCAATCGCGGCACGCTGACCGAGCCGGGCAAGGATTCGCCTTACCGCAACCGCAGCATTGAGGAGAACCGCGACCTCTTCCGCCGCATGAAGGCGGGGGAATTCCCGGACGGCGCCCACATCCTGCGCGCCAAAATCGACATGGCGTCACCCAACATCAATCTGCGCGATCCGGCGATCTACCGCATCCGTCATGCGACGCACCACAATACCGGCGACAAATGGTGCGTCTATCCGATGTACACCTTTGCTCACCCAATCGAGGACGCGCTGGAGAACATCACCCACTCGATCTGCACGCTCGAATTCGAAGACCAGCGGCCGTTCTACGACTGGCTGCTCGATCACCTCGCCGAAGGCGGCCTGCTACAACGTCCGGTGCCGCAGCAGATAGAATTTTCGCGCCTCAACCTGACCTACGTCGTCCTCTCCAAGCGCAAGCTGATCCAGCTCGTCGAGGAAAAGCACGTTTCCGGATGGGACGATCCGCGCCTGCCGACGCTGGTCGGCGCACGTCGGCGCGGCTACACGCCCGAAGGCTTCCGCCTCTTCGCCGACCGCATCGGCGTCTCAAAATCGGACTCGCTGATCGACTACGTGCTCTTCGAGGACTGCATGCGCGACGTGCTCAACGAGTCGGCCGAACGCCGTGTCGCCGTGCTCGACCCGCTGAAACTCGTCATCACCAACTTTCCCGAAGGCCAGAGCGAGGAATGCTTCGCGCCGAACCATCCGCTCAAGCCCGAACTCGGCAAGCGCAGCATGCCGCTGTCGCGCGAAGTCTGGATCGAGCGCGAGGACTTCATGGAAGAACCGGCCAAAGGCTACCACCGCCTCTACCCCGGCAATATGGCGCGCCTGAAATACGGCTACATCGTCAAATGCACGGGCTGCGAAAAGGATGCCGACGGCAAGGTCACCGCTGTTCTCTGCGAATACCTGCCCGACACCAAGAGCGGCACGCCGGGCGCCGACAGCGTCAAGGTCAAGGGCAACCTGCACTGGGTTTCCACGGCCCACGCCTACACCGCCGAAGTGCGCCTCTACGATCGACTCTTTGCCGTCCCCGCCCCCGGTGCGCGCCGAGAAGGCGATCCCGAAGGGCTGGAGCGCAATTTCCTCGACGACCTCAACCCGAACAGCGTCCGCACGATCACCGCGCAACTCGAACCCGCGCTCAAGGCCGCGAAGCCGGAAGACCGCTTCCAGTTCGAACGGCACGGCTACTTCGTCGCCGACCGCATCGATTCGCAAGACGGCGCGCCGGTCTTCAACCGGACGGTCACGCTGAAGGATTCCTGGGGCAAGGCCGGCAAGTAAACGAAAAGTGCCGACCGGGAAGCAAGTGCGTCTTACTTCGTGAGCTTCCCGATTCTGCCGCGCAAATCTTCCGGAGCGAAGAAGATGTACGCGTTGCCCTTCTTCTGCCGTTCGAGCAGACCGAGCGATTCGAGGTCGAGCAGGTCGCTCCTCGCCGTCTGGTAGACCACGCCGTGCGATCGCTGGTGCGCATCGACGCGGTAGCCTTCCCCCCGGTTTTTCAGGGCGTGCGTCAACAGCGCGATCTGGCGATGGTTGAGCCGCGTCCTCAATTTCGGCGAAGCGGAGAGCAGTTTTTCGGTTTCTTTCTGCTCGCCCGATTTGCGGGCGACGTATTCATGGAGTGACGCGATCGCCTTGCGGATCGTCGCGAGTTGATGCAGCAGGAAGTAGGTCGTGTCGTTCTGGTCGGTTTCCGTATGCAGGTAGGCGCGCATATATCTGCCCGGGGCTTTGCGCAGGATGTGGCTGATCGACGTGTACTCCATCAGCCAGTAACCGCTGCGCGCCATCGCCCAGTAGAACAACGCCCGCGCAGTGCGACCGTTGCCATCCGCAAACGGGTGGTCATAACCGATCATGAAGTGCAATAGAATCGCGCGCAGAACGGGATGGACGAACGGTAGCGATGACTCGTCTGCGTTGGCGAAAGCGCACAGGCGCTCGAGCCGTTCCGGCAACTCCGAAAACGTCGGCGGACTATGAAGGACCGTCTGGTCCCGGCGGTCGACGACCTGAACTTCATCCGATTGGCGGAGCCGACCGGCATCCGCCGGATCGTCGAGCGTGCCTTCGGTGAGGACGCGATGCAGTTCAAGGATCAGATCGGGCGTAACCGGTTCTCTCTTGATCGAGCGCAAATACTCCATCGCCCGATAGTTGTTGAAGATCATCGTCTCACCCTGATCCCGTGGCTTGCGCCCCTCGCGCAACATGGCCGCCGCCACATTCCGGGTCGTTGCGGCACCTTCGAGCTGACTGGACGTAATAGCCTCCTCGATCAGCGAACTCAGCAGGTAACGGCTCGAATCTTCCTGGATCGGCGCCCCTGCCTGATTCTGGATCAGCCCTGCGGCGTCCCGGTCGATGTGATGCAGATCGATCTGCACAAGCCCTGGAGTTGCAAACCTGAAAGCTTGGCCGCTCTTGTCGAGCAGCGGCAAATCCTGCAACAGAGGAATCCGCCCGACCAGAACACTGGCCCACCACAACTCGTGTGTCAGCCCGTCGGGAGGCTCCCGGTAACGCAGCTCGTCCCAATGCAGGTAACGCCCCTTCGGCAGCGGCGAGACATTGCTGACGATCTGCGGAAACGCCTTGGGATTGCGCGCGAGGATTGCCGACAGGCTGGGCGCGATTTCCGGAATTTTCATGAAATACTAATTTCACAAAATATTAGTAGAAATTAGTATAGCCAGCCACCCACGGGAAAGTCCACTAATTTATAAACAGATTAGTAGAAAACTACACTACTGACCCGATCTCATTTCGAACCCTTCACTCGCCCACGCCGCAAATCACTAGCTCGCGTGTCGCCCGCGTCATCGCCACGTATAGCAGCTTCGCCTCCTGCGGCGCCAGTTCACCCGTCTCCCCGATTCGGTCAGCACCGGGAATCACGACCAGTGGAAACTCCAGCCCCTTGCACGAATGCATGGTGATCAGCGTCACCTTATCCTCGTCGCCGGCACCGGTCGAGTCCTTGAAATAGACGAGCGGGACGCCGAAAGCCGGCAGCAGTTTGCGAATGACCTTGGCGTCGCGCTCGTACTCGCGGTAGATCACCGCCATGTCGCGCCAGGGCGTACCGGCACGATGCGCCTCCTTCAGACGCCTGGCGACGAATTCCGCTTCGTCCTTGAGCGTCGGCAGGTTGATCACCTGCGGCTCGGCGCCTGCGCGGCCGGCCGATTGCGGCATCAGCAGCGGCACGCCGTCCTCATCGGATTCCTCGGGCTTGAGAATACTCTGCGCCACGTCGCGCGCAAAGCGCAGGATCGCGTCGGTGTTGCGGTAATTCACGCGCAGGATCGTCGTGCGGCCCGCCGCCTGGATGCCGACGCTCTTGAAGCTGAATTTCCTGCGTTTCTCGTCGCCGTAAATCGACTGCGCATCGTCGTACAGCACGAGCAGGCTGTTGGTCTTCGGATCAACCATCTGCACAACCAACTTGAACCACTCCGGCCGGAAATCGTGCCCCTCGTCGATCAGGATCGCGTCGTACTGCGCCGCCGGAATCTGTCCGCGCTCGACGGCGCGGATCACCCGGTCAACCATGTCGGCGAAAAAGGCATTCACGTCTTCGGATCGTTGCGGCAAATCGACATTGAACGCCACGAGCTGCGCACGGCACCACTGGTGGAAGTGATGCGTGCGCACTTTCTCCTGTAGCCCCTTGGCGCGCATCATGCTGTCGATGCGACGCGCCAGTGAGTCGTTGTAGCAGAGGATCAGGATCGGCTTCTTAACCGTCTGCGCCAATTGCTCAGCGCGACAGCCGAGAATCAACGTCTTGCCCGAGCCGGCAACGCCGTGAATGACGCGATGCCCCTCGCCCAGACTGCGCGCCAACTGCTCCTGTTGCAGGTCCATGACGCGGACAAGATCCGGCGGCGGCTCGTCGGCTTCGAACAGATCGCGTTGGCCATGCTGGATGCGAACCTCGGGAAAAAGATGCCAGCGCACGCGTTCGATCTGCGGCAAGGACAGCGCGCCGTGGAAGCGGATCGTAAACATTTCCCACAACCGCCGCTGGAAAGCCTCGGCGTCGACACCTTCCAGCATCTCGTCCTGACAGATCGTCCGGTTAGGCGGGATGACCTCACCCAGCCCCCCCTCCTCGAACTGCTTGCGCGTCAGGTTCGGAAAGACGACACCGAAGCCCCACGGAAACATCAGCTTGCCCGCCTCACGCCCGCTCGAAAATACCAGTTGCGGGTCGCGCTGCAACACATCAACAGCGGCGTGCGCGTAGTGCCGCGCCTGCTCCAGCGGATTCTCGACCACAGTCGGGCCACGCGAAGTTTCGATGGTGAAATGCTGGCGGTCGGCAGAAAGGATCGTGCGTACGCGCCAGTCTTTCACTTCCAGAATCAGTAGCCCTCGCCGGGGATGAAAGACGATGAAATCGGGATGCAACGCCACGGGCCCGAGAGCGACGTCGTACCAGCAAAGATAGTCGTTCTCGAGTTTGGCCTCCAGACGTTCGGCCAAGCGACGCTCGCCGCCACTCTCGAAGGTACAGCTACCGATGGATGGAATAAGTACGGCCATTTATCCTCCGAATTCATGACGATGCACGCCTTATTGTCCCGCACTGCAGAAAATGCCTTGAGCATTGTAATTGCACACAAAAGCCTGCGCCACGAATATGTGGCGCGACAATCGAAAAACATGAGAGTGCAGAAACGCGCCTCCGGTGCGAAAATAGCGGCCTGTTAGCAACCTCAACGCATCCAAGGATTCGCGATGACTTTCACCCAATCCCTCGCCACCGCCTGGCAAAAGAACAACTCGCTGCTCTGCGTCGGCCTCGACCCCGATCCGGCCAAATTTCCTGCCCACCTCAAAGGAAGACCGGACGCCATCTTCGAATTCTGCAAGAGCATCGCTGACGCCACGGCTGATCTCGTCTGCTGTTTCAAGCCGCAGATCGCCTATTTCGCGGCACAACGCGCCGAGGATCAGCTCGAAGCGCTGATCGCGCACATCCATGAAAAGCATCCGGGCGTCCCGGTGATTCTCGATGCCAAGCGCGGTGACATCGGCAGCACCGCCGAACAATACGCGGTGGAAATCTTCGAGCGCTACGGCGCCGATGCGATCACGGTCAATCCGTACATGGGTCGCGACTCGGTCGATCCGTATCTGGCGTACCCGGACAAGGGCGTCATCCTGCTCTGCCGCACGTCGAACCCCGGCGGCAGCGACCTGCAGTTCCTCGACGTCGGCGGCGAAAAACTCTACGAGCGCGTGGCGCGCCTCGTCGCCAATGAGTGGAACACGACCGGCCAGTGCGCGCTTGTCGTCGGCGCCACCTTCCCGACCGAAATCGCCCGCGTGCGCGAGATCGTCGGCGACCTGCCCCTGCTGGTGCCGGGCATCGGCGCCCAAGGGGGCGACGTCGAGGCAACTCTGAATGCGGGCAAAACTGCTGCGGGAACCGGCCTCATGATCAATTCCTCGCGCGCCATCCTCTACGCCGGCAAGGGCGAGGATTTCGCCGCTGCGGCACGGCAGGCGGCGATCGACACGCGCGACACGATCAACCGTTATCGTTAAGCGCCCCCGGGCGAAGCCTCAGCCCGGGTGGTCGAACACCTGGCGCAGGTAGGCGAGGAAAGTTTCGTTCTCGCAAAGCGTTTTTCCGGGCGTATCGGACAGCTTGGCCACCGGCTGGCCGTTGCACTCGACGATTTTCATGACGATATTCAGCGCTTGATGCGGGGTATCGTTGGATAGATCGGTGCCGATACCGAAGCTGGTCTGGATGCGCCCATGAAAATGCCGGTACAGTTCCAGCGCACGCGGGATATTCAACGCATCCGAAAACACGAGACGTTTGCCGACCGGGTCGATATGCAGCTTGCAATAGTGAGCAATAGCTTTCTCGCCCCACGCCACCGGATCGCCGGAATCGTGGCGCAAGCCATCAAACAGTTTGGCAAAATAGAGATCGAAATCGCGCAGAAAGGCGTCCATCCCGACCACGTCGGTTAACGCCACGCCCAGATCGCCGCGGAATTCCTGCACCCAGCCTTCGAGCGCGGCCTTCTGGAAATCGCGCAGGCGAAAACCGAACGACTGGTACGCCTGCAGGTATTCGTGAGCCATGGTCCCGATCGGCAGCAGGCCGAGCTTTTTTGCCAGATACACATTGGACGTCCCCCGGAAATGCCCCGGCACTTCGCGCACGAAAGTGCGCACGACTTCCTCGTGCCAGGCGGCTGAAAACCGGCGGCGCAATCCAAAATCAAACAGCACGAACGGGAACGCCGTTTCCTGCGGAAATTCGGCCAGCCCCGCTTTGAGCGCGGCAATCTTGGTCAGGAGACGCTCCCGCGCAATGTCGAGATTGCCTTGCGGATCGAGGCGACGAAAATACAGTTCATTGACGATGTAGAGCACGAAAATCTCGAAGCCCATCACATGCACCAACGGCCCTTTGGCAACAATCGAAAGTTGTTCGCCATCGGCACGAACGTCGATAAAGCGGCGCTGGAAACGGAACACCGAGAGGAAATCGACAAAGTCACTTTTCAGAAAACGCAGCGTCGACAGGTAATCCAGCTCGTCCTGCGTGAAGTGCAGGCCACACAAGCGCTCCAGTTCCTCATCGACCGCCGCCTTCAACGCCGCCAGCGGGAAAGCCGGCACGTTGCGACAAACGAAACGATACTCGGCCTGCGCACCGGGGTTGCTGTGCAGCAACGCCTGCCACATGGTGAATTTGTACAGATCGTTTTCGAGCAAACTACGCACGATCGGCGCCTGTTGAATCGCCATCCCCTCTCCTTAACCCTGACCGGCCCAAACCCCATTTGCCGGATGAAGCGATCGGCGCAGCGCTCAAGCCCGACCGCGAAAGGGCCATAGTTTGCCCCAAAACCGCTGACCGGGTCGATGCCTGCGCAAAACGTCATTCACACATCGATGGACTGACGATATCAGGTGACCTACCGGCCTGTGCGCCAAAACCCAGAAATGATCATCGCCCGCCCCTATGCACCCCCCCGGGATTTTGCGCACCACTTCGGTGCAAAAAACCCCAAACAACCGCCTGGAGATACGCGCCTTAGATTGGTCAAAGATGGCAATGCCACCCCAAACCAACGCCTAATCCGTGCCCTGAAGAGATCGATCCAAGCCCGATGACTTCTGGCACATATTCTGCTGGCCTCCCATGACAAAATCAAAGCGAATTGGCGCCTTTTGCGACATCTTTAGCGACCGTTTCATTAGATTTTGGTGAATTTGAGTTATCCTTGAACTGTTTCTGAAGATCGAAGTCACAAAATGACTTTGCATCTTGCCTTGAAGTCACCAGACGAGGCGTTTACCTTGCCTGTTTTTGGTTTTCATCCAAACAAATGGAGATATCAATAATGAAGAAACTGACACTGATTGCAGCCTCCCTTGCTGTTGCTTCTGTTTTCGCCAGCCCGTCGGTCATGGCTGAACAAAAATTCGTCACCATCGGCACCGGTGGCGTCACAGGTGTTTATTATGCGGCCGGCGGTGCCATCTGCCGTCTCATGAACAAGGAAAGAGCCAAGCACGGCATCCGCTGCTCAGTTGAAAGCACTGGCGGCTCGGTTTACAACATCAATACGATCAAGGGCGGCGAACTCGATTTCGGCGTCGCCCAATCTGACGTTCAATTCAACGCCGTCAAGGGTCTCGCCCAATTCAAGGACGGCGGCCCCCACGCCGATCTTCGCGCCGTCTTCTCCGTTTACCCCGAAGCGTTGACCGTCCTGGCGCGCAAGGAAGCCAACGTCAAGAAATTCGAAGATTTCAAAGGCAAGCGTTTCAACATTGGTAACCCCGGATCGGGCACGCGCGATACGGTTATGAAGCTCCTGGACACCCTCGGCATGAAGACCGGTGATTTTTCACTGACTTCCGAGCTGAAGCCGGATGAGCATGGTGCCGCGCTCTGCGACAACAAGATTGATGGATTTGCCTACGTTGTTGGCAGCCCGGCTGCCAACATACAAGATCCAACCACGACCTGTGGCGCCAAGCTGGTTCCGATTACGGGACCGGCCGTTGACAAGCTGGTGAAGACCTATCCGTACTTCGCGACAGCAACCATTCCCGGCGGCACCTATCCCGCCAACCCTGACCCGGTCAAAACCTTCGGCGTGATGGCCAGCTTCGTGACATCGGCCAAGGTCTCTGACGATGTCGTATACGCCATGGTGAAAGCAGTATTCGACAACTTTGAAGACTTCAAGAAACTGCATCCGGCATTTGCCTACCTTGATCCGAAAGACATGGTCAAGAACGGCATGTCTGCCCCCTTGCACCCCGGTGCGATGAAGTACTACAAGGAAAAGGGCTGGATGTAATCCATCGGCGGACAGGAAACAGGATCCGCAATACTCGGGACGGCTCCGCCTTGGAGCCGTCTTGTTTTATTGAAGCAATGAAGGGGAGCAGGGCGTGAGTCACCACGAATACAAACCGTCGGAAATGACCGACGAGCAAATCCAACAATTGGTTGCCGAATCCGATACCGGCGGTCGCAAACCGGTCGGGCTGGCCGCCAAAGTCGTGTCTTACGCCGCCCTCGCGTGGTCGCTTTTCCAGCTCTGGATTGCTTCGCCGCTTCCCTTTTCACTGGGATTCTTCGTTCTTAACGATACCCAATCCCGAGCCATCCATCTGGCTTTTGCCATCTTTCTCGGCTACTTGCTATTCCCGGCCTTGAAACGTTCGCCCCGTAACCGGATCCCGCTTCAGGACTGGGTTCTGGCCACGGTCGGCGCCTTCTGCGCGGCTTATCTCTATCTTTTTTACACCGAGCTCTCGGCGCGCCCGGGACAGCCGACAACGCTCGATTTGATGGTTGCCTTGACCGGCCTGATCTTGCTGATTGAAGTGGCGCGCCGAGCCATCGGCGTTCCGATGGCTACCCTGGTCGTCGTCTTCATCTGCTACATCTTTTTCGGACAATACATGCCCGACCTGATTGCGCACAAAGGCGCTTCGTTCAACAAGGGCATGACTCACCTCTGGCTATCGACGGAAGGCGTCTTCGGTGTTGCACTCGGAGTTTCATCCGGATTCATTTTTCTCTTCGTTCTTTTCGGCGCGTTGCTCGACCGTGCCGGCGCCGGCAACTATTTCATCAAATCGGCGCTTTCGCTGCTTGGCCACATGCGAGGTGGCCCGGCCAAGGCGGCTGTCATTTCCTCGGCGCTGACCGGGGTCATCTCCGGCAGCTCGATCGCTAATGTGGTCACGACCGGCACTTTCACCATCCCGCTCATGAAACGCGTCGGCTACAAAGCCCACATCGCTGGCGCCGTCGAAACCGCCTCATCGATCAACGGCCAGATCATGCCGCCCGTGATGGGCGCTGCCGCGTTCCTGATGGTTGAATACGTCGGCATCCCTTACGTGCAGATCATCAAACACGCGGCACTGCCGGCCATCATTTCCTACATTGCATTGTTCTACATCGTTCATCTGGAAGCCTGCAAGGCAGGCATTCACGGCATTGCGCGCACCCATATCTCCCCGCTCAAGCAACGCCTGATGAACTTCGTGCTGATTACCGGAGGCATTATCCTCCTGGCAAACGCCATCTACTTCGGGCTCGGCTGGATCAAGACTCTGGCCGGCGCGGCCTCGATGCCGATCATCGGCGTCCTCATGCTCGTCTCGTATATCGGGCTGCTGAAATATGAAGCGGGATACCCGGAACTGCACATGGACAACCCCAATGCGCCGATCGTTGAATTGCCCGAAGCGGGACCGACGATCAAAAGCGGGTTGCACTTTCTGCTGCCCGTGGCGGCGCTGATTTGGAACCTGATGATCGAAGAGCTCTCGCCAGGGCTGTCCGCCTTCTGGGCCATCCTTTTCCTCATTTTCATCCTCGTCACCCAGCGACCGATCAGCGCCTGGTTCCGCGGCGACAAGGACGTACTTGAAGATTTGCAGCACGGACTGCGTGACCTGCATGAAGGGCTGATCAGCGGGGCCCGCAACATGATCGGCGTCGGACTGGCGACCGCTTCGGCCGGCATTATCGTCGGCACCGTGACGCTGACCGGCATCGGTCTCGTCCTCACCGAACTCGTCGAAGCGATTTCAGGCGGCAACCTGTTCATGATGCTGATGCTGGTCGCCATCGCCTCGCTGATTCTGGGCATGGGGATGCCAACGACGGCGAACTACATCGTGGTCTCGACACTGATGGCGCCGGTTGTCGTCGAACTCGGTTCGCAAAGCGGTCTTATCGTGCCGCTGATCGCCGTTCATATGTTTGTCTTCTACTTTGGCATCATGGCCGACGTCACGCCACCGGTCGGTCTCGCGGCCTATGCTGCGGCGGGGATCGCGAAGACGGACCCGATGAAGGTCGGATTCACGGGCTTCTGGTTCAGCATCCGCACCGCCATCCTGCCCTTCATGTTCATCTTCAACACGCAATTGTTGTTGATCGGCATCGACAGCGTATTGCACTTGCTGATCACGATCGTCTCGGCCACTGCGGCCAGTCTGATCTTTGTCGCAGCGACGCAGGGCTGGTTCATGACCCGAAACCGCTGGTACGAAAACATTGCCCTGTTGCTGGTCGCATTCACCCTGTTCCGTCCCGGCTTCTTCATGGACATGTTGGCTCCCGCCTACGAAACGATCCCCCCCACGCAACTGATGCAGATGATCGAGCAAGCGCCCGCCGATGAAAACCTGAGGATCTGGGTTGAAGGCGAGAACCTCAACGGCAAGACCGTCAAGCGAGGCGTATTGCTTCGGCTTGGCCCGGTCGGCACGGCCCGCGAACGGCTCGAAAATTTCGGGTTGCGCGTCCTGCCCAACGGGGACAGCTTCAATGTCCTGACGGTCAAATTCAATAGCCGTGCCGATAAGGTCGGCATGGAAGCCGGCAACCGCATCGTCGCCATCGAAAAAGACACTCACCGGCCTGACAAAGAATGGATGTTTGTCCCGGCGCTTGGCCTGGCATTCCTCATCGCTTTCATGCAGAAACGACGCCTGGCGACAGGCAACGCCCAGTAAGCAATTCAGCCCCCGGGGATAACGCCGCCTACGGGCGGCGTTATGTTGTCCGCATTGCGGGTGTAGAATTGTGCGAAGATCGAATGGCAGCATTCGAAAGGAGCTGACAGCGTCATGAACCTCCCAGGAAACAACACGATATCGATCGATCAACTCGAGATCGGGATGTACGTCTACCTTGACTTGAAATGGTTCCAGCATCCGTTCGCCTTCAACAACTTCAAAATCCGTGATCACGAGCAGATCGAAACCATCCGAGGCCTGGGCCTGAAAAAGCTCCGTTATGACCCGGCCCGAAGTGACTCCAAGCCAGCCCCTTCGGCACCGCCCCCGGCGCCCGAAGTCCAGCCCCCCGCCCTGAAAGAACATCCAGCCCTGGCCGCCAAACGGGCTTTGATCGAAAAAATTCGGCTGCAACGCGAAGCCGCGGCGCGCATCGAATCGGCCTTTATCGACACCGCAAAAACCATCCGTAACGTCGAAAAAAACCTCATGGCCGACCCCGAGGCCACGGTCGAGCAGGCGAACAAACTCGTCGTACAGATTGCCGACTCGATCCTTTCCGTACCCGAATTGGCCTTGCACGTCATGGGCGACAAGATCGGCGGCGAAGAGCTTTATTTTCATTCGCTCAACGTCACAACTTTGTCCCTCATGATGGCCCGGAATGTCGGGCTAACGCAGGAGGGCATGAGAATTCTGGGCATGGGTGCACTCTTCCACGACATCGGACGCCGTGAAATCCCGAACAAAATCCTCATGAAGACGGACCCGCTGACCCAGGCCGAACGGAATTATTACGAGATGCATTGCCAATACGGCATCGAAATCGGACGCACGCTGAAATTTCCGCCCGCGACCTTGCATATCATCCATGAGCATCACGAAATGCATGACGGCAGCGGGTATCCCCGCAAGCTCAAGGGCGAGGAAATCAACCTGTTGGCGCGTATCGTGGCGATCGCCAACTACTATGACAACCTGTGCAACCCCATAATTCTCGGAAATGCGCTGACCCCGCACGAGGCCTTGTCAACCATGTTTGCCAAACATCGCGCCAAGTTCGACCCCAAGCTGTTGCAAATCTTCGTGCACAGCCTCGGCGTCTATCCGCCAGGAACCGTGATCCAGCTCTCCAATGGCGCCATTGGCATGGTGGCGACCGTCAACACGGCCAAGCCGATGAAACCGATGATCGTCGTCTACGATGCGGAAATCCCCAAGGAAGAAGCCATCCTGATCGACCTCGAACACGAAGAAGACGTCAATATCGCCAAAGCGATCCGCCCGGCGCAATTGCCGCGTGAGATTTATAACTATCTCAGCCCGCGCAAACAGGTCAGCTATTATTTCGACGCCGGCAATCCGAACAAGGACGCAGCCAAAGCATGAACAGTTTAGAGCGCTTGATTCTCGACCATGCGGAACAGATGTGCTTCCTGGTTCGCCCCGAAGACCTTCGCATCGTCCTGGCCAATCGCACCGCCTCGCAAATTCTTGGCTACAGAGAAGACGAACTATTAGCGCACACCATACTCGACCTCGAGTGTGCCCTCCAGGATGTTTTCTACTGGGAAGATATCCGCAATGGCCAGAGCGCCAACATCGAATCGCAAGAGGGACTGTATCTCGCCGCCGATGGCTCAATGCGAAAGACCAGCAAATCGGTCCGGTCGATCGATTTTGAGGGAAGACGACTGTTTCTGATCCAGGCCCGCGAAATTCATGAAGAAAACCTGATCGCGGAAAATCTGGCCCAGGCGACATCGCAACTAAGAGCCACGCTCGAATCTACGGGCAACGGTATTCTGGTCATCGACTGGCAAGGGCATATCACGAACATGAACCGTCGCTTCAGCGACATGTGGCTCCTTCCCCAAGATTTATTGCTCAGCCAAGACGATGTCGGCATCCTCAGTCACATCATCAACCAGGCCAAGGCCGGCGATTCCCTGCGCCAGCGACTTTCTGAAATTGCTGACAGCAATGAAACGAACGAACTCATCGAACTTCGCGATGGACGCGTCTTCGATTGTAAATCGTTGCCCCAATTTCTCGATGAACACATCATTGGTCGGGTTTTCAGCTTCAACGACATCACCGAGCGCATCCGGATCGAGCAAGATCTCATCGCCGCTCGCGAACGCGCCGAAGCCGCCAACCGGGCAAAGGCCGATTTCCTGGCCATGATGTCCCACGAAATCCGCACGCCGATGAACGGTGTCATCGGCATGAGTTCACTGCTGCAGGACACCCCGCTGAACGATGAACAAAAGCAATACCTGAAAATTCTCGGATCAAATTCGAATGCATTGCTCTCGATTATTAACGACATTCTTGATCTCTCCAAAATCGAGGCGCACAAACTGACGCTCGAAGCCACCAGCTTCAATTTGAAAGCCCTGCTCGAGGAACTTTCCGAGCTTTACACTTTGCGCGCCAGAGAAAAAGGCCTTGATTTTTTGTGGTCGATCGATGAGACCGTGCCGGTGTTATTGATGGGCGATCCTGGACGCTTACGTCAAATCCTCAATAATCTCCTCAGCAACGCCCTTAAATTTACTTCGGCGGGACAGATCTCATTGCGACTCCGGCGCTTACAAGAGGACACGAACCTCGTTCCCCTTGAATTTGAAGTGAAAGACTCTGGGATTGGTATTGCGGAAGAACATCTCGGGAAGATATTTGCCCCCTTCGAACAGGCGGACTCATCGACGACCCGCAAGTACGGCGGCACGGGCTTGGGCCTGGCCATCACCCGGCAACTCGTGGAAATGATGGGAGGCAGCATTCGCGTTCAAAGCCGTCAAAATGCGGGAACCACCTTCATCTTCGATATCCAATTGGAAAAGGACATCCCCGGCGACGGCGAGGCACCTCCCAGGAAAGTCCTTGGCCCCCTGAGATCAAAAACTTCCGGTGCGCGTCCAACCCTTCGTCCGGAACATCTGTTGATTGTTGAAGACAACCAGATCAACCAGATCGTGATGCAGAAATATCTGGCCCGACTCGGGTTCTCGCACATCGACACCGCGCCAGATGGGCAAATGGCTCTTGAATCCATCGCCCGCAAACCCTACGACCTGATTCTGATGGACTGTCAAATGCCCGTCATGGATGGCTATAGCGCCACGCGGCACCTTCGTGAATCAGGCATCGACACCCCCATCATTGCCATGACCGCAAGCGCCATGGCCGGCGACCGCGAGAAATGCCTTGCTGCGGGAATGGACGACTATCTCGCCAAACCGATCAATGCCGACCAGCTCGCCGATTGCATCGATCGCTGGCTTACCGGCGAACCAGTCCAAAACGCCGAAAATGCCCCCCCTGAGGTCGAGCCGCCGGACACTGACGAAAAGACCATCTCGGACCCCTGCTTTGATAACGAAAAGTTTTTCGAACTCATGATGGGTGACGCGGTCCTCGCGGAGACGCTCATCGATATTTTCATCGCCAACATGCCCGGCGACATCGACAAGTTGAAGAAAGCCATGGCCGACGGAGATAACGAACAAATACGCCAGAAGGCACATTTCATCAAGGGCGCAGCCGCCAACATTTGCGCCTTAGCGATCCGATCCGCAGCCCACCGCATTGAGAAAACCGCTAAAAATGGCAATATCGAGCAAGCCAAAGCGGCGATGACGATGCTGGATTCCTGCTGGAATGCATTCCTCAAGCATCCGCGCGTTCTCGATCGGCTTCAGGCAATTGCCCCTCTCCCGAATAAGGCCATAACATAGCGAAGCCGCCTTGACTCGCTCGAATGGGCGCACGACAAAGCCCCCCCCCAAGCCGAGCAGGAAAGACTACGCGCTTAACCCTCCAACTCGATAGCGCCCTGTTGGACCGGAAGAATAATCCGGAAGGTTGTGCCCACCCCCGCCTCACTGGCCACCTCGAGCCGACCATGATGCTTGCGGATGATCCCGTGGGCAATCGACAGGCCAAGCCCCGTCCCTTTCCCAACGGGCTTGGTCGTAAAAAAGGGATCGAAAATCCGCTTGATGAGATCTTGAGGAATGCCCGTACCGGTATCCGAGATCTCCACGCACACCCCTTCTCCGAGATCTTGGGTGCGTAACGTGATCCGCCCCCGCTCCGGAATAGCCTGAGCCGCATTCACCAACAGGTTCATGAACACTTGATTGATCTGCGACGGAATACATTCGATTTCCGGCAGAGGCTGGTAGTCCCGGACCACTTCGGCCTTGTACTTGAGTTCGTTCCAGACCACATTGAGCGTACTCTCCAATCCTTCCTGGAGATTCGCCTGATGGAATTCCGAGTCCCCAACGTGCGAGAAATCCTTCAAATCCTGAACGATACGCTTGACACGCTGCAAACCGCCGAGCGACTCTTTCAACAAGTCCGCAATATCCTGCCGAAGGTAGTCGAAATCGATATCCTGCTTCAGAGCAGTCAGCGTTTCACGGCTCTCCGGAGACAACTCCGCTTCATAGCGTTCGTACGTACCGAGCAATTTCAATAACTTATCCACATACTGCTGCAAGGCACCGAGATTGGAATTGACGTAGCCCACCGGATTATTGATTTCATGCGCCACACCGGCGGCCAATTGACCGATCGAGGCCATTTTTTCCGACTGCAGGAGTTGGTTATGTGCCTCCTCAAGCCGATCGATCAGCAATTGTTGCTCGGCCTTCTCGACCCGCAACGCCTCTTCGGCCAATTTTTTCTCAGCCAGCTCGATCTTCAACGCCTGCGACAGGGAAGCCACCTCTCGCGCCAAGCGCAATTCCTCAAGCTGCTTTCGATCGCGCAGACATTTACGGATGGCGTCGACGAGAAGATGAACATCGACGGGCTTGATGATGTAGCGGTCGACACCGATGTCCAGCGCGTGACGGAGGCTTTCACTGTCGGCATCGGTGGTAATAACGATGATGCGGGCATCGGGATCGGCACTCTTGATTGCCGAACACATGTCCATGCCACTCATTCGCGGCATGAACATATCCGTCACCACAACATCCGGGCACCATTTTTCCCAGAGATCGAGCCCTTCGACACCATCGGCCGCCACCTCAACCTCGGACACGAATTTCTTCGTCAAATGTTTGAGTTGGGTACGCAGAATCGGGTCGTCATCAACGACCAGAACGCGCGCCTGAATCATTTCCGGTTCAGAGTGTTTCGTTTCCACGTTAGCCTTCCACGCCTAAATTATTAATGCTCCACAGCTTGGCCATGATCCAAAACCGACAGCCCCATCTCGTCGATAACTTATTCCTGGGACGCTTTCTTTTGCGCATACAACTCACGCCAGTGGCGCAGAGCGCCAGCAATTTCTTCCTTCAACGCCTCTTCCTCCCAGGGTTTGAGCATGAACCGATAGACCGCCCCTTTGTTAATGGCATCGGTCACCGTTGTAATTTCCGAATATCCCGACAGCACGATCCGTACCGTTTCCGGGTAAAGGCTCTTGACGCGAGCAAGAAACTCGGTCCCGTTCATTTCCGGCATGCGCTGGTCGGAAACGACAACCTGGATCGGATATTTCGCAAGAAGCGAAAAGCCTTCATCGGCACTCGATGCCGTGAGTATGTCGTAGCCTTCGCGGCGCAGGGTTCGCTTGATCGAAGACAAGATATTGACTTCATCATCGACAAACAGGACCGTGCTTCTCGCTTCCTTTTCTTGCCCCCCCAAGAGGAGATCCATCGTCGCCCCCGCCCGCAGCAGGGTAGCAACCTCCTCTGCCGCCAATGCCCTTGAGAAAAAATGGCCTTGCATTTCATCGCAATCGGCGCGACGCAAATAACGCATCTGATCTTCAGTTTCCACCCCCTCGGCAAGCACCCTTTTGCCCAACTTGTGAGACATGGCGATAGTGGCTTGGGCAATGGCCGCATTCACCGGGTTGGTCGTGATGTCGTGTACGAAAGACTGGTCGATCTTGACCACGTCGATTGGAAACCGCGACATGTACGCCAGTGACGAATAGCCCGTTCCGAAGTCGTCGAGCGAAATACGCACGCCGACCTGCTTCAGCAACCCGGTGTTACGAATAGCCGCCTGGACATCATGCATCATGGCCCCTTCGGTAATCTCGATTTCGAGACAGCGGGCGTCCAGCTGAAACTGCGCGATCAGGTTGGAGACGAAGGGAATCAATCCCGGCATGACGAAATGGCGGGCGGCAAGATTGACCGCGATTTTCAGCGGCGGCAACCCGGCGTCGAGCCACGCTCTTAATTGGCGGCAAGCTTCTCGCAACACCCATTCCCCGAGATCGACAATCACGCTGCTTTGCTCGGCGTGGGGAATGAAACCTCCTGGCATGACCAAGCCCCGCTGCGGATGTTGCCAGCGGACCAACGCCTCCAGGCCAACGATTCCGCCCGCAGACAAACTGACTTGCGGCTGATAGTGAAGAACCAGTTCATTGCGTTCGATAGCACGGCGCAATTCATTGAGCACCTCACGCCGGGAGGCGACCTGGCCGGCAGTCGTCGTGTCAAAGCGACAGATACAATCCCCGCCCCGGTTCTTCGCCTGCTCGGTGGCGTTGATGGCGTGTCCGAGCAGCTCGCTGGCATTCTCGCCATCGACAGGCGAACACGCGACACCGATCGAAGCCGTCAAGAGAAATTCGTTGCCTTCATGCCAGACCGGCTGACGGATCGCCTCCTGCACCCGTTCCGCAACTTCATTGAGATGCGTGTCGCGACCAGAACCCTGCAGACCGAGCAAAATCCCGAATTTGTCATTTCCCAGACGCGCCAGTTCATCCCCCTGGCGCAGAATCGTCTTGGCTCGGACAGTGATTTCGACGAGGACCTGATCCGCCCCGCCGGTACCGGCGGTTTCGTTTACTCCGAAAAAATTATCCAGGTCGACATGCAAAACAGCCACTTCCGTCGCCTGCGCTTGAGCGACATCAAGCGCTCTGACCAGCGACCGCACAAAAGCGTCACGATTGGGGAGTCCCGTGAGTTGGTCAAAGGCCATTAAATTGGCAATACGCTGCTGGTATTGCGCACGCTGCACGAAATCCTCGCCGATAGCATAATAAAACTGGATTTGCCCCTGGCTGTCTCGAATCGCGGATATCGTCTTGTTTTCAAGAAACTCGCTGCCATCCTTACGCCGGTTGATGAACTCCCCTCGCCACACCCCACCGAGAGCGATGGTTTCCCAAAGATCTCTGTACACCTCATCTGGCGTTTTCCCGGATTTGAAAATCGCCGGGGTTTTTCCGATCAGCTCCGTCGGTGAATAGCCGCTCATGCGCAGGATCGAAGGATTGGCGTACACAATTCGCTGTTGCGCATCGGTGATGACAATCCCGCCCGCATAATTATCGGCGACGCTCTGGAACATGGTGAGCGACAGCCCCCCCCTCTCATCATGCGAGAATCCAACCCGACCAGCGCGACCGAGGCCCCGTCTGTTTCAGCCAGCCGTCTTGCCCCCCATGACAGCGCAGCGAATCGCTCATCGCCTGTGCACGGCTCAGGATCAAGGCAGGCCTCCCGGCCTTCGGGAATCAACGTAACGAGCGAATCCAGCGTTTCGCCGTTCGCCGCCCCGAAAATATCGCGGCATGAACACCCAACCCAGGAATCGAGGCCGTTACTATCGAGCAATGCCAAACCCGCCCGGTTAATGAACTGCACCTTCATGTCCGCATCAAGACAAATGATCGGGAAAGGCAAGGCATCGCAGGAAATCGTTTCGTTACTCACTCTCACCCCCGTTTTCGTTTCCTGCCCCTCTCAAGGGCAAGAAAACCACGAACGTTGCCCCTCGCCCCTCTTCACTGGTCAATTCAATCCGCCCGAAGTGGTTACGGACGATCCCCCAGACCACGGACAAGCCCAGGCCGGTACCACGACCGACGGGCTTCGTCGTAAAGAATGGTTCGAAAATCCGGTTTTGCAAATTCTTGCTGATCCCGCAGCCCGTATCCGTCACGGCAATCTTGACGCCATCGGCCTCTAACCACGTACGTAAGGTAATCACGCCTCGCCCCTGGATCGCTTGAGCTGCATTCAGCAAGAGGTTGACGAAAACCCGATTAAGCGAACCAGGATGACATCTCAAAGGGGGAAGTTCGCCATAATCGCGCTCGATCACGGCCTTTTCCTTAATATCGCTCCAGACCACATTAACCGAACTGTCCAGGCAATAATTAACATCAACCGATTCCCAGACCTCCGAATTGGCCTGAGCAAAATCCAGGAGATCGGCAACGATACGTTTAACCCTTACCAGTCCTTGCGCGGATTCCGCGATCAAGACAGGAATGTCTTCGCGGATGTAGTCATAGTCATGATCCCGACGCGCCTTGGCGATACCGAGAGCAAGCGCGCTGTCTGCTAATAGCGATTTTTCCAGCGGCGCGTACGCTTCAATCAGGGCCAAGAGCCGTCCGAAATAGGTCTGCAGCGCATTGAAATTGGACGTCACGAAACCGATCGGATTATTGATTTCATGCGCCACACCTGCCGCCAGTTGACCGATGGCCGCCAATTGTTCCGACTGCATCAACTGATGCTGAGCATTTTTCACATCTCGAAGCGAGGCACTCAACGCTTCGTTCGCCTTCTTGAGTTCGCAGGTTCTTTGCTCAACCCTCATTTCGAGTTCAGCATTCGCCGACTCCAAGCTGGCTCGCAGAATATTCAATTCATGATTCGCAAAAACCAACTCCCGGTTTTTCTGCGACACCTGCTCAAAAAGCTCAAGCAAGGATTTCAAAAGGACGGCATTGGCCGCATCATCGTCGGCCTTCTGATCTATTCCTGAGCCTCTCTCTTCCCCCGCCTTGGAAGACCCGGCCCATTTGCTCAGCATCCGCTTATCCTCGGAGAGGATATGGAACACCAACCAGTTGGTGAGAAAACCAAGCAGATCCTGACCCGAAATGGCATGTCCGGCTTGAGTTCTTTGAATCATTGCGGCGACTTCGCGCGCGAACGCTTGATGCAAGTGCTGATGGTGTTCCAGATCGTCGGCAGCACCCCCCTGGCGCTGCAGGTACGCCTCTTCATCCCGGAAGTGCAACTGGGCATACTGCCCCAACTCGCTGAGCAGTGGCAGGATCAAAGAGGAATCTGCGCTTCCTCCGCATGCAACAAGCGGCTCAGCGCAGGCATTGACCAGATCGACCAAACGCCTGTGCTGAGAATCGACCAGCGCGACCCCCGTCACAAAGCACTCACTCCAAGGCAGAATCAGCATCTTGCCGCCCATCACGTCGGCTCGGATCCCTGTTGCTTATACCGATCGTCGAGCAATGACTCGTCAAGCAGCACCGAGCCATCCTCCCCCCAGATCACCTGGGTAATTCCGGGCTCCTCTGCTTCCAGGCGCTTGCGCTCGACCTCCTCTTCGGTCATCGTTCCCTCCGCCAGCCGCGATTGATCAGCCAAGCGTTGATTCTCGAGCGCCAGTTCGCGCATCGCCAGCCCCTGCCCAATGCTGGACACGAGTTCATAATCGTTCCAGGGCTTGGCGACGAAACGACTGATACCCGCATCGTTGATAGCGGCAATCAGACCGTTGAGATCGGCGTAGCCGGAAAGAATCATGCGCACGGCATCAGGCTGAATCTCGCGTATCGCCATGAGAAACCGGACGCCATCCATGCCGGGCATCCGGTAGTCGGAAAGCACCAAGTCATAAGCGGTGTGTCGGGCCTTGGCCAAGGCCTCTTCGGCAGAAACGAAGGTATCGACCGATAGCTGGAAGGTGTTGTCACCACCGCGACAGGGGGTCAACATCAGCAAACGGCGCAAGGCATTGAGGATATCCGGTTCATCGTCGACGATGAGTATTCGTTTCATTTTCCCCCCTCAACAAATTTGTCCGTGCGGATATGGATTTGCAGCGCATGATTCTCGCGATGGGCATATTCCTGAATCTGCCGAATCAGGACCGCATCGAGAATGTAATCCGATGACAATAGAAGAACACCTTCACGGCTGAGCAAATCCCGCGACAACACCATGCCCGGTTTCAAATTGGCATAAGAAACCGGCTGTTCGAGAACAACCTCTCGCGGCGCATTTCCGAGAAGCTCGACAAAGGCATCAATCACTTCCGGATCGTAACGCTTGCCCCGTGACTGGACGATTTGCGCCCGGGCTTCGTCCGCCGACATCCTTCTTTCCGTTAACGTACCGATTTGAAGGCCGTCATAATCATTCATCACGCTCAGGATTCTCGCTTCGACCGGAATGGCCAACCCCTCCAACCCGTCCGGAAATCCTTGCCCATCGAAACGTTCATGGTGCGAACGGACGATTTTGGCGACATCCTTGAGATCATCCAAAGGCATCAATGAGGCCTCGCCGGCGATGGCATGCCGGCGGTACTGCCCCAGTTCGTCACCGTTCAACTTCGACACGGGCCGTGAAAGCAATGTGTCGGAGAAGCCGATCTTGCCGATATCATGTAGTAACGCCGCAAAAAAAACGTTCTGCTGCGTCCTACTGTCAAGGTTCATGGCAATAGCCAGTTTGCGCGACAGGTCGGCGACACGACGAGAATGGCCGACGCCGACCCCGCCGCGCAATTCCATGAGGCCAGAAAAAACCTTGATCGACACCAGAAAATTCTGCTTGAGCTTATCGTTGGCCAGATTGAGAAAGCTGTTGATCTGCTCGATTTCTGCCGTACGCTGGCGAACTTTATCTTCCAGCTTGGCATTGAATTCCTTGAGCTGCTCGTTTTGCGCCTGAGTCAGTTCCAGAAGTCGTGCGTTTTCGCCCCGCAAGCGCATGCTCTCGAGCGCATCACGCACCAGCAGAATAAGATCATTGTCATTCCATGGTTTGGAAATATAACGATAGATTTCGCCCTTGTTGATGGCATTGATGGTCGACTCGATGTCAGCGTAGCCGGTCAGCAATATGCGGATGACGTTCGGCCAGCGGCCACGCACCTGCTCCAGGAATCTGGCCCCATCCATTTCCGGCATGCGCATGTCTGAAATGACAAGATCAACCGGCTCCCGTTCGAGAAGCTCCAGACCGGCCTGCCCACTTTCGGCAACATGTATCGTGTAGCCTTCCGGCCGCAACAGTCGTCGCAACGAAGAAAGAATTCCGGGTTCGTCATCGACCAATAGCAGTCGGGCGGAAGGACTGGTGGTATCGTTCATTCGCTTGTCTCGCTGTCTGATTCGGCAACATCCGGCTGTTCGACAGGGAGAACGATGCGAAATACCGCCCCCTGTCCAGGTTCGGACCTAACCTCGATTTGTCCATGATGCCTTTGAATTATGCTCCATGACAAGGACAATCCCAGACCGGTGCCCTTGCCTACCGGTTTCGTGGTAAAGAACGGTTCGAATATGTGTTTCAGATTTTCCGGTGCAATGCCGGTACCGGAATCCTCAACCTCGACCCAAACCTTATCCTCTGCACACCCGCTACGCAGCACGATGCGCCCGCGCTCCTTGATCGCCTGTGCAGCGTTAGTGAGAAGATTCAAAAAAACCTGATTGATCTGTGAGGGGATGCAAAACACCTCGGGCAGATCGCCGTACTCCTTGACGACGGTGGCCTTGTACTTGATTTCGTTCCACACGATATTGAGCGTACTCTCCAGCCCTTGGTGTAAATCCGTCTTTTTCCAGCCCGTCCCGCCAACGTGCGAAAAATCCTTTAGATCCACAACGATTTTGCGCACCCGATCGAGCCCCTGCCCCGATTCGGCGAGAAGGTGATGGATATCGTTGACGACGAAGTCATAGTCGACTGCTTGCTTCAGGTGATGGACAGCTTCAAACACGGCCGGGGGCACGGTCTTTTCAAGTTCATTTTCCACTTTGGCATAGGCCTCGTTAATGGCAAGAAGGTCATGCGCATAACCAGTCAGCGAATTGAGATTCGAAGACACGTAGCCAATCGGATTGTTGATTTCGTGGGCAACACCAGCCGCCAGCTGGCCAATGGCCGCTAGCTTCTCCGATTGCAGCAATTTGTCATTGATCTCATCGAGATGCTTATTGACGGCGAGCAGCTCGCTGACTTTTTGCTTCAATTCATTTTCAGCTCGCATCCGGCCCACGACTCGCCAAAGGTCGTTGCCTAACAGTTGCACCGTTGAACAGTCGAACTCGTCGTAATCCGAGACCTTGTTCCCGACGCCGACAATCATGCGCACTTTGTCTTCCTCAACGACGGGCACAGAGATCAGCCGCTGCAATGGCGCATGTCCTTTGGGGAGGCCTTTTTTGCCGACATAGGCCGGATAATCGTTGAAAACCGTCGGTTCCTTTTGGCGCGCACAATCCGCCCAAATCCCCGCGCAACGAATCGGATAATGGCTGTCGTAGGCCGCATCGCAGCCCATGAGCGCACTGCGAGTCCAAGTCACCAACTCAATACTTTCCTGATCGTCGTTCACGAAATGCAGGAAACCAATCTTGCTTCCGGTCAGTCGTTCGACGATCTCAAGCCCCCAGGTCAAAAACTCTGTTTCTGGTAATCCCCAAGCCTTTTCGTTAATTTCGAGCTGTCGTCTCTGCCTTTCGACATATCTTTGCCGCTCGGTGACGTCGATCGTGATGCCGCCCAGCAACGGGGGGCCATCATTGGTGTTGATCACAAACTTGCTGGTTTCGTAATAGCTCCCCTCGAAATCCTCCTCGATAAGCGTATTCTTTCCTGACTCGAATACCTTACGGTCGTCGGCGTCAAGTTTGCGGCTGAAATAACTGGGGAACAGTTCCGCATTGGTTTTGCCGATCATTGCCTTGTAATCGAGACCGAGCATGGTCTTGAATTGGCGGTTAGCCATCAGCACCCGAAGATCGCGGTCTTTGACGAAGGCCGATCCAGGCAAATGATCGATAAATTGCTGCATCAACTGTTTCGACCGGCGCATACCATCTTCTGCGCGCTTCCGCTCGGTAATATCCTCAACCGTGGCGGCAAAAAAAGCGATGCTACGATCTGCACGGCGTACCGCGCTAATGGCCATAAACGCATGCACCACCTCGCCATCGGGACGAATGAAGCGCTTTTCCATGCTGTAATGATCGACCGATCCGGCAAGGAGCTTCTCAAACTGAGCGACATCGGCGGCCAGATCGTCGGGATGCGTCAACTCAGCCCAGGTTGTCTTGGCGAGTTCCTCTTTTGAATATCCCAGGATTTCGCAAAGCGCCGGATTGACCATCAACCACCCCTTTTCCAGCGAGGTCGTTGCCATGCCGACCATCGCATGCTCGAAAAAGGCACGGAAACAATCTTCGCTATCGCGAATCGTTTGATCGGCCAGCTTCCGGACCGTAATGTCGTTGTGGCTGACCACCGCGCCGACGAGCGGCCCATGCAGCGGTGTCACATGAAGCTCGAACCAGCGCCGTTGCTCAGGAGAATGGCACGGATATTCGAGAGAAAACTCAGGGCGCTTTCCGTCCAGGACGCCGCGAATGCCGGCGTGAACGGCCATGGCTTCGGAAGCGGGATCGACAACGGAAGCTGCGAGGCAAAGTTCCAGGTAGTTCACCCCGACCACCTCCTCACAGCTCGCCAAGCCACCGTTGCTTCGGGCAAATTCGTGCCAACGCCGATTGACCATGACGATGACGCCGTCCGAGTTCAATACCGCGATATTCTGCTTCAGGGAATCCAGGATGCCAGCGAGAACCGCTCCGCTTTCTGCGGCATGGCACGCCTGTTTCGCAAATTCTTTTCCCAGATCTTTCATCGTCGCCCCCTGGATCTTTCGACGATCCTACGCTCCGCGGAGCATCCTCACCATTGTGGAAAATACGGAGGCGTTGGACATCCTGGACAAATGAATCACCGCCAACGGCATCGCTTCCGCCCCCCCATTCTCTATGCCGCGTGAAGCTACAGCAAGGAGGTATAATTTACGGTTTCAAAGTCGCGGCGAACCTTGTCCGACTTAAAGAAACAGTAACGGGGATGGATATGACGACAGTACCGATGGATATTGAAAAAGCCCGATTCAACATGATCCAGCAGCAAATCCGGCCTTGGGAAGTACTCGACCCCGGCGTCCTCGACTTGCTGTCGATCGTCAAGCGCGAGACTTTCGTCCCCGAAATTCACAAGGATTTGGCGTTCGCCGACCTCGAAATTCCCCTCGGCATTCCCGGCGACTCCGGCAAGGTCATGTTGCCGCCAAAAATCGAGGCCCGCATGCTGCAGGAACTCAACTTGAAAACGACCGATAAAGTACTCGAAATCGGCACGGGCAGCGGCTACATGGCGGCACTGATGGCAGCCAAGGCAGAGTTCGTGCATAGCGTCGAAATCGACCCTGCGCTCGTCGACATGGCGCGCAACAACTTGAAGCAGGCCGGTGTCGCCAACGTTGGCGTCGATCTCGGCGATGGCGCCCATGGATGGCCGCTCTACGCCCCTTACGATGTCATCGTACTCTCCGGCTCGGTCCCGGAACTGCCACAGACCATCCTGCGTGACCTGAAAGTCGGCGGACGACTGGTCGCCGTCGTTGGATCGTTGCCGACAATGCATCTGCAACTCATCACCCGAACCGGCGAAGATGCTTTTAATACGATCAACGTCCTTGAAACAGTCATCGCGCCGCTCACCAACGTCGTTCAACGTAACCAATTCGTTTTCTAGTCAGTTTCCGGAAAGGGCACGCCCCATGCGTTTGAAGCTGTCGGCAAACCGACTGCATTTATTGTTCGGAGCCTGGCTCGTCTCGACTTCGGCCTTTTCGGCCGACCTGTTGCAGGTTTATCGCGAGGCGCTGATCAACGATGCGCAATACGCTTCCGCACGCGCCACCGTCGAAGCCGGGCGCGAAAAAGCGCCGCAGGGGCTGTCCGGGCTTCTGCCGACAGTCGGCGCTACCGCCAGCACGACTTGGAACCAGAACAAGTACAGCCTCAACGATGGTCCGCAGATCAGCAAGGATTACAACTCAAACGCCTACAACGTCAACCTGACGCAACCCCTGTTCCGCTGGCAGAACTTCGTGCAGTACGGGCAAGGCAAGCTCCAAGTCGCGCAAGCCGAAGCCGTATTCGCCCAAGCGTCCGAGGATCTCATCCTGCGCGTGGCTCAAGCCTATTTCGACGTACTCTACGCCGTCGAAAATCTGAAGGCCGTGCAAGCCAATAAAGAAGCGATCGCCCAGCAACTCGAGCAAGCAAAGAAAAACTTCGAAGTCGGTACGGCGACCATCACCGATACGCACGAAGCACAATCCCGCTACGACCTCGCTGCCTCCCAGGAAATCGCCGCGCTCAGCGAGCTCGACGTCAAGCGTTACGCACTTCGTGTCATTGTCGGCAAGGATTCAGGGGAACTTCACCGCCTCAAGCCACAGGCGGAACTGAAGCCACCACAGCCGGCCAGCCTGGACAAATGGGTCGAAGCAGCCGCGACGGGCAGCTTCACCGTCCAGGCACAACAGGCGGCAGCGGAAATCGCCGCCAAGGAAGTTGAACGCATTCGTGCTGGACATTACCCAACGCTTGACGCCGTCGCCAATTATGGCCGCAACAATGCGCCGACAAGCTATACAGGTAACGACACGCTGGAAACGAACGTTCGCAATGTTGGACTGCAACTGACGATTCCCCTCTTCCAGGGTGGCTACGTCAATTCAAAAACCCGTGAGGCCGTCGCCAACCGGGTCGCAGCAGAAGCGGCGCTGGACAGTGCCCGACGCATCGCGGCGCAGTCCACCCAGCAGGCCTTCCTCGGCGTCGTCAATGGACTGGCGCAGATCCGCGCCCTCGAAGCCGCACTTGTTTCAAGCCAGAGCGCACTCGAATCAAACAAGCTGGGCTATGAAGTCGGCGTGCGCATCAACATCGACGTACTCAACGCCGAACAGCAGGTTTACGTCACCAAACGCGATCTAGCGAAGGCGCGCTTCGACACCCTGCTCGCGCAACTGAGGCTGAAAGCGGCCGTCGGCACGCTCGGCGAAGCGGATCTGGAACGAATCAATCCGCTTTTCGAAGCGCCGTGATTTCTTGAACCAGCGCGACGGTGCGCGCCGTCGCGCCGCGGTGCGCCTGACTGAACCCGATCGCGGCATCGCGCATCTTCTGCAACTCTTCCCGATGGCCGAGCAGCCGACCGGCTTCGACCGCGGCGGCTTCCGCCTCCTCGACGCGCAGTGCGGCGCCAACAGCAATTGCGTCCTCCGTCGCCTGCGCGAAATTGAAAGTATGCGGCCCGACCAGCACTGGACAGCCACAGGCGGCGGCCTCGATCAGATTCTGTCCGCCGAAGGGCAACAATGTGCCCCCGATCAGCGCAACGTCGGCCAGTGCAAAATACGCGGGCATCTCGCCCATGCTGTCGCCGAGCCAGACCCGCGTCGACGGCTCCGGGAACTCTCCCGCACTACGCCGGCAAAAAGCGAGCTTGCGCTGCACAAGCAGTCCAGCAACCTCGTTGAATCGTTGCGGATGACGCGGCACGAGCACGAGCAGCAACTCAGGCCGATCCATGCGCAGGAAGGCGTCGATGACCGCCCCCTCCTCGCCGTCACGAGAACTGGCAAAAACCCAGACCGGTCGCGAGCCGAGCTTGTCACGCCATTCCCGACCCAATTGCAGCTTCTCCGGCGACGGCGCGACGTCGAACTTGAGGTTGCCGGAAACGCAAACGCTGGCCGCGCCAAGACTTTCCAGGCGCTGCGCATCGGCCGGCGTTTGCGCGGCAACAACACTCAAAGCCCGCAAGGCCGGCCGGATCAACGACAAAAAACGCTGGTAACCGCGTTGCGAACGCGCCGAAAGACGGGCATTCACCAAGGCCATGGGAATGCCGCGCCGGCTTGCCCCGGCGATCAGATTCGGCCACAACTCGGTTTCCATGAGCAGGCCGAGACGCGGCTGAAAATGGTCGAAAAAACGACCGCAGGCATCGGGCAGATCGTAGGGTAGATATGCCTGCATGAGACGCTCCCCGAATTTGGCAGCCAATTCGCCGCCAGCGGCGCGGCCGGTCGGCGTCATGTGCGTGAGCAGCAAGGAATGATCCGGGTATGTGTCGAGCAATGCCCTGATCAGCGGCTCGGCAGCGCGCGTCTCGCCGACCGACACCGTATGTAACCAAAGCAGCGCGGCCGGCACCGGCTGCGCATAAAAACCATAGCGTTCGCCGACGTGTTGCAAGTATTCGGGCTGCTTGCTTGCGCGCCAAAAAAGGCGCAGCCAGACGAGCGGCTGCGCCAAGTAAAAAAACAGCGTATAGAAAAAACGGGCCATCAACGCAGTGCCTGATCGACGGCGAGCATCACATCGGCGGCTTGCGGCGGTTTGCCCGGTGCGCCGAGATTGCGCACAAAACCGGAACCGTAGACACCGGTCAACGCCGGATCGGTCGCCACGTAAAGCGCCAGCGTCGGTACACGCAGTGCCGCCGCCAGATGGATCAGCCCCGTATCGACACCAATCGCCAATGCCGCCCGCCCGATCAGCGCCGCCAGTTCGCGCAGGCTCATCGATGGTGCGACAAGCGCTCCCGGCACGTTGGCCGCAATGCGTTCGGCGCGCTGCCGCTCGATTGCGCTGCCCGAAGGCAGCACCGGGGTCAGCCCCCGGTTAACCAATGCCTGCGCGACCAGAATCCAGCTCTCGTCGTCCCATAGCTTGTCGTCGCGGCTGGTCGCCGTCATCAGCACGGCATGGCGCTTGCCGGTCAGCCAGGGCAGATCGATCGCCGGCGCGACGATGCCGTAGTCCAAGGACAGATCGACGGGGTAATCGAAAGCTGCCGCGCTGAGCCAGCGGTTGCGCACGACGGCATGGGCATTGGGCGGGATGACGAAGGTTTCGTCGTAGAAACGTGCTGCCAGCGACTCGCGCGCCACCTCTGAGGCATACCCGAGGCGCCGGCCTTGCGTCAGACGGACAATCAGGGCGCTTTTGAGCAAACCCTGCGTGTCAAGAACGGCATCGTAGGCAGTTTGCCGGATCGCCGAACGGAAGGCGGCGATTTCGCGCCATGTGCGCGCTTTCCCCAACGATTTTCGCCATCGGCGGATGGCGACCGGAATGACGCTGGCGACCTGTGGATGCAAACGCGGAATGTCGGCAAACGCCTCTTCGACACACCAGTCGATCCGCGCCTCGGGAAACACGGCACGCAGATCGCTGACGACCGGCAGGTTGTGGACAACATCGCCCAACGAGGAAGTTTTCACCAAAAGGATGTGCATCGGCGGGTAAAATGCGGGCTGCAAGAAAGGCTGAATTATAAGAGATCGCGAATGCGGTTCATCATTTGACGAAAGGATAGCGCGTGATTCTTGTCACTGGCGGGGCCGGCTTCATCGGTGCCAACTTCATCCTCGACTGGCTGCGCGTTGGCGACGAGCCGGTATTCAACCTCGACAAATTGACCTACGCCGGCAACCTCGAAAGCCTGTCGGACCTGACCGGCGATCCGCGCTATGCCTTCCTGCAAGGCGATATCGGCGACAAGACGCTCGTCGATCGCCTGCTGATGCAGCACCGCCCGCGTGCCGTCGTCAACTTTGCCGCGGAAAGCCATGTCGACCGCTCGATTCACGGCCCGGGCGAGTTCATCCAGACCAATATCGTCGGCACTTTCAATCTGCTGGAAAGCGTGCGCGCCTACTACGCGACGATGAGCGACGCCGAAAAAGCTGCCTTCCGCTTCCTGCACGTCTCGACCGACGAGGTTTACGGTTCGCTGACCAAGGATGATCCGGCCTTTTGCGAGACCAACCGCTACGAGCCGAACAGCCCATACTCGGCTTCCAAAGCGGCTTCCGACCATCTCGTACGCGCCTACCATCACACCTACGGCCTGCCGGTGCTGACGACCAATTGCTCGAACAACTACGGGCCCTATCAGTTCCCGGAAAAATTGATTCCGTTGATGATCGTCAATGCGCTCGCCGGCAAACCGCTGCCGATCTACGGCGACGGTCAGCAGATTCGCGACTGGCTCTATGTCAGCGACCACTGCTCGGCGATCCGGCGCGTACTCGATGCCGGCCGCATCGGCGAAACCTACAATGTCGGCGGCTGGAACGAGAAGCCCAACCTCGACATCGTGCATGCCATCTGCACTCTGCTCGAGGAACTGCGTCCACGCAGCGACGGCAAGTCGTACCGCGAACAGATCACCTACGTCGCCGACCGCCCGGGACACGACCGGCGTTACGCCATCGACGCCGGCAAGATTGAGCGCGAACTCGGCTGGAAACCCGCCGAAACTTTCGAAACCGGCATCCGCAAAACCGTCCAGTGGTATCTCGACCATTCGGACTGGATCGCCAACGTGCAGTCAGGCGCCTATCGCGAATGGGTCGAGAAAAACTATGTCGCTCGCGGCGCCTAAACAAAAGTAACACCGCACGATGAAGATTCTGCTCCTCGGAAAAAACGGCCAGGTCGGCTGGGAACTGCAACGCAGCCTCGCACCGCTCGGCGACCTCGTCGCGCTTGATCGATCTGGTGCTGACGAACTCTGCGGCGACCTCGCCGACCCGCCCCGCCTTGCCGCCACCGTGCGCCGGATCGCGCCGGACATCATTGTCAATGCAGCGGCCTATACCGCCGTCGACAAAGCCGAATCCGAGCTGGAACTCGCGCACCGGATCAATGCTCTGGCGCCAAGCGTGCTTGCCGAAGAAGCCGGAAAGCTCGGCGCTTGGCTCGTGCACTATTCCACCGACTACGTCTTCGACGGTAGCGGCGACCGCCCCTGGCGCGAGACCGACGCCACCGGCCCGCTCGGCGTCTACGGGCAGACCAAGCTTGCTGGCGAACAAGGCGTGGCGCGCCACGCGAAGCACCTGATATTCCGCACCAGTTGGGTGTATGCCGCACGCGGCAATAACTTCGCAAAAACCATGCTGCGTCTGGCCGGAGAGCGCGACCAGCTCCGCGTCATCGCCGACCAGTTTGGCGCGCCAACCGGCGCCGAACTGCTGGCCGACGTCACCGCGCACGCTCTACGCAGTTGCCGGGTCAACCGGCAACTCGCCGGGCTCTATCACCTCGCAGCCGCTGGCGAAACCAGCTGGCATGGCTACGCGCAATTCGTCATCGACCACGCGCAACGTGCCGGACATTCGCTCCGTGCACGACCGCAATCGATCGAGGCGATCCCGACCACCGCCTACCCGACGCCGGCGCGCCGCCCGCTCAACTCTCGGCTCGACTGCCACAAACTCGAAACCGCTTTCGACTTGAAGCTTCCCGACTGGCGTCTCGGCGTCGAGCGGACCCTGACCGAAATTCTCTGCACGTAAGGATTGATTCATGACACGCAAAGGCATCATCCTTGCCGGGGGCTCGGGCACCCGGCTCTACCCGGCAACGCAGGTGGTTTCCAAACAGCTCCTGCCGATCTTCGACAAGCCGATGATCTACTACCCGCTCTCCACGCTGCTGCTCGCCGGCATCCGAGACATCCTGATCATCTCGACGCCGCAGGACACGCCGCGCTTCGAGCAACTGCTCGGCGACGGCAGCCAGTGGGGCATCACCCTGAGCTACGCCGTGCAACCCTCCCCCGACGGTCTAGCGCAAGCCTTCCTGATTGGTGAATCCTTCGTCGGCAACGATCCGTCGACGCTGGTTCTCGGCGACAACATCTTCTACGGTCACGATTTCGCCACTCTGCTGGAGGATGCATCACACAGACAGGACGGCGCCACGGTATTCGCCTACGCTGTCAACGATCCGGAACGCTACGGCGTCGTCGAATTCGACACACAGGGTAAAGCGGTCAGCCTTGAGGAAAAACCGAAAGCCCCAAAATCGCGTTACGCCGTTACCGGCCTTTATTTTTACGACAATCGCGTCGTCGAACTGGCCAAGACGATCAAACCGTCGGCGCGCGGCGAGCTCGAAATCACCGATCTCAACCGACTCTACCTTGAGCAGGGCAATCTCAATGTCCAGACCATGGGACGCGGCTACGCCTGGCTCGACACTGGCACCCATGAATCCATGCTCGAAGCGAGCCAATTCATCCACACCATTGAGAACCGGCAAGGCCTGAAGGTCGCCTGCCCCGAGGAAATCGCCTGGCGCAACGGCTGGATCGACGATGCGCAACTGGAGAAAATGGCGGACATCCTCGCCAAATCGGGTTACGGGGCCTACCTCAAAGGCCTATTGCGCGACAAGGTGTTCGGATGAAAGCGACGCGACTCGCCATCCCCGACGTTGTCCGCATCGAACCGAAAGTATTCGGCGACGATCGCGGCTTTTTCTTTGAAAGCTTCAACCAACGCGCCTTCGCCGAGGCGACGGGCCTCGACGTGCAATTCGTGCAGGACAACCATTCGAAAAGCCGCAAAAACGTCCTGCGCGGCCTACATTACCAACTCCCTCCCAAGGCGCAGGGCAAACTGGTGCGCGTCGTCGCTGGTGAGGTCTTCGATGTCGCCGTCGATATCCGCAAAGGATCGCCGACCTACGGACAATGGGTCGGCGAACGCCTGACTGCAGAAAACAAATGCCAGCTATGGGTTCCAGCCGGTTTCGCCCACGGCTTCCTCGTCCTCAGCGACACGGCCGAGTTCCTGTACAAGACAACCGACTATTACGCCCCCGAATTCGAACGTTGCATCCAGTGGAATGACCCTGACTTGGCGATCGACTGGCCGCTCGTCGGTGAGCCCGAGTTGTCGCCAAAGGACCGCTTGGGTGCAACTTTCGCCAGCTTGATTTCCGCAGACTAGACCATATCAACCACACCCAAAACAAAACGGCTTACGAAAATTCGTAAGCCGTTGATAATACTGGTGGGCCCGCAGGGACTTGAACCCTGGACCAAAGGATTATGAGTCCTCTGCTCTGACCAACTGAGCTACAGGCCCTCAGGTGCGCTGCCTGAACTGCGCACCCGAATTCGGATCGATCAACTGTTGTTGCTATCGAGGAAGCTGCGGAGCTTGTCCGAACGCGACGGGTGGCGCAGCTTGCGCAAGGCCTTGGCTTCGATCTGGCGGATGCGCTCGCGGGTCACATCGAACTGTTTGCCGACTTCTTCGAGGGTATGGTCGGTGTTCATTTCGATGCCGAAGCGCATACGCAAGACCTTGGCTTCGCGCGGCGTCAACGTATCGAGCACGTCCTTGGTAATCAGGCGCAGGCTGGAGAAGAGGGCTGCGTCGGTCGGTGCCAGCGTCGCCACATCCTCGATGAAGTCGCCAAGATGCGAATCGTCATCGTCGCCGATCGGCGTTTCCATCGAGATCGGCTCCTTGCTGATCTTGAGGATCTTGCGGATCTTTTCTTCCGGCATTTCCATCTTCTTGGCCAGCGTCGCCGGGTCGGCTTCGACGCCGGTCTCCTGCAGGATCTGGCGCGAGATGCGGTTCATCTTGTTGATCGTCTCGATCATGTGCACCGGGATGCGGATGGTGCGTGCCTGGTCGGCGATCGAGCGCGTGATCGCCTGGCGGATCCACCATGTCGCGTAGGTCGAGAACTTGTAGCCGCGACGGTATTCAAACTTGTCAACCGCTTTCATCAGACCGATGTTGCCTTCCTGAATCAGGTCGAGGAACTGCAAACCACGGTTGGTATATTTCTTGGCGATCGAAATAACGAGACGCAGGTTGGCTTCGGTCATTTCACGCTTGGCGCGGCGCGCCTTGGCCTCGCCGGTCGACATCTGTTTGTTGATGTCCTTGAGTTCCTTAAGGGGAATACCGATGCGGTCCTGCAGGGCGAGCAATTTTTTCTGCTCTTCGATGACGTTTGGCGCATTGCGGGAAAGAATAGGGGCATAGGCCTTGCTCGTTGCCGATGCCAACTCGCTTTCCACCCACTCCAGATTGAGTTCGTTCCCTGGAAAGACCTTGATGAAGTGTGGCCGCGGCATGCGCACGGTATCGACGCAGATGCGCTGAATCTTGCGTTCGCAGTTGCGCGCCTCCTCGACCATGGCCCGAACCGAATCGCACAACCGCTCAATCGTTTTCGATGTAAAGCGGATGCCCATCATCTCCTCGAGGATTTTATCCTGCAGTTTGAGATAGGTTTTATCTTGCGACCCCTTTTTGACCAGTGCACTGTGCGCCTTGGCATGAAGCCCCTTGATCACTTCCAGGCGGGCCAGCCCTTCCTCTTTCAACTTAATGAGCGAAGCGCTAGCCGCAGCCCCTTCGGAAGACTCGCCATCGTCGTTCTCATCGGCCTCGATTTCGGCTTCTTCGTCCTCGGCAAGCTCTTCGATCTCCTGATCAGCGTTCGGATCGATCAGACCATCGATCAGTTCGTCAATCCGCATTTCGTCGCTAGCGATCTTGTCGGCGCAGGCGACGATTTCGGCGATGGTCGTCGGACAAGCCGAAATCGCCTGGATCATGTGCTTGAGGCCATCTTCGATGCGCTTGGCGATCTCGATTTCGCCTTCGCGAGTCAGCAGCTCGACCGAACCCATTTCGCGCATGTACATGCGTACCGGATCGGTCGTCCGTCCGAACTCGGAGTCGACTGTCGACAGCGCCTGCTCGGCCTGCTCTTCAACGTCGGCGTCGTCGGTGACGACGCTGGAAGAGGAATCGGACATCAGCAGCGTCTCGGCATCCGGCGCCTCGTCATAGACCTGGATACCCATATCGTTGAAGGTGCTGATGATGCTTTCGATCTGCTCGGCATCGACCACGTCATCCGGAAGATGGTCGTTGACTTCGGCGTAGGTGAGGAAGCCGCGCTCCTTGCCCAGTTTGATCAGCGTCTTGAGCCGCGTCCTGCGCGTCTCCTCATCCACCGGCGACGGCTGGTTACCGATTTGCGCCAACAGATCGGCCGCTTTGGCCTTTGCCGACTTGTTCGTTGCTGCCTTTTCCCTTGCCATGGCCACTTCCCGATTAGCGTTAAACTGGAAAAACCCGAAATATTACCACAACTTGCGTCACATTAGCCAGACCGCCCCCGCGCGCTGAGCACCTGCAGATAGTGCTGCTTCTCCTCGCTCGACAACCCAGTCACACCCAGTTTTGTCACTTTTTCTTGCAATGCTTCGAACGCCCGTTTCTGGTGCGCCTCCATCAAACGCCTGGCGGCACCTTCAAATTCGTCATCAACCACATCTTCAGCAAACGGATGCTGCATCATTTCAGCGGCCGCTTCTCGCAGAACCCCTTCATCCTCGTTACCGCGCAACCGCTCAAGCAAACCGGCATAACCTGCCGGAGTCGTCGATGCCAATACGGTTTCGCACAGCGTACGCACCGCGCGTGCCTCCGCCGAAACGAACGGCAACGCCTCCAGCGGGACTTTTCCCGCCAACTCTGGTTTCTGCAGCAACAAGCGCAACAAAGGCCGAAATAACGAGGGCGCCTGCCGCGGCGCGCGCGCTGGCGCCGGCGGCGCGATCGAGCGCAGTTCGCACAGGCGTTCGACCTCGGCCTGCGAAAAACCGCTCGCCTCGGCCAACCTCTTGACCAACTGTAGCCGCAACAGCGGCGTTTGCAAGCGAGCCAATAACGGCTTAGCCTCGGCGACCAGCCGCGCCTTGCCCTCGGCGCTGGTCATATCGCAATGCGACGCAAGTTCGCGCAGCAAAAACTCGGACAGAGGCGAAGCTTGCGCAATCAACCTTTCGAACGCTACCGCGCCGTGGTTTCGCACATAGCTGTCCGGATCATCGCCTTCCGGCAGGAACACGAAACCGATGCTCTTTTGTTCCGGCAAGGCCTCAAGGCTATTTTCGAGCGCGCGCCAGGCCGCCTTTCTGCCGGCATTATCGCCATCGAAGCAGTAGACGATGCGATCAACCTGGCGCAGCAGTTTTTGCACATGCGCTGCCGTGGTCGCCGTGCCGAGCGTCGCCACCGCATTGCCGACACCATGCTGAGCCAGCGCCACCACGTCCATGTACCCCTCCACGACGATCGCCGTATCCTTTTCGCGCAAAGCGGCACGTGCCTGCGGCAGACCAAAGACTTCACGCCCCTTTTCGAAAAGCGGCGTTTCCGGTGAATTCAGATATTTCGGCTCGCCATCGCCGAGCACGCGACCGCCAAAGGCGATGACTTCACCCTTCTGGTTGACGATCGGAAACATCACCCGGTCGCGGAATCGGTCGTAAAGCCGTCCCTGCTCGTTCTTGATAACCAGTCCGGCAGCTTGCAGCTCGGAAATGGAGTAGTCGTCGAACGCAGCACCGAGATTCTGCCAACCCTCGGGGGCATAACCGATGCCGAATTTCTGCGCGATTTCGCCACTCACACCGCGCCCTTTGAGATAGGCAACCGCCTTCTCCGAACGCTTCAATTGTTCGTAGTAATAACGTGCGGCGCGCGCCATGATTTCCGTCAACGAGGTCAGCTTCGGCCCGTCGCGGCGCTGCCGCCCCTCGTCTTCAGGCACTTGCAGGCCGACGCGCCCAGCCAGTTCCTTGATCGCATCAACAAAGCCGAGACCGGAATACTCCATGAGAAAACCGATAGCGGTCCCGTGCGCGCCGCAGCCGAAACAGTGGTAGAACTGCTTTGCCGGGCTGACCGTGAAGGACGGCGTCTTCTCGTTATGAAAAGGACAGCACGCCGCGTAATTGGCGCCCGCCTTTTTCAACGGCACATGGCTGTCGATCAGGTCGACAATGTCGACGCGATGCAACAATTCCTGGATGAAAGATTCGGGAATCATGGACCGGGATTCGCGGGGTCGCAAGCAAGGAAGAAACTTCTTTGCCCCCGATCCTCAGCGTGGCGCCAGCGCGGCCTTGACCAGCTTCGACACTTCCGTCATGTCGGCCCGCCCGGCCAGCTTCGGCTTGAGGATACCCATGACCTTGCCCATATCGCCAGGACCGACCGCACCGGTTTCGGCGACGGCTGCAGCGACGGCGGCGGCAACTTCTTCAGCCGACAGGCCGGCTGGCATGTACGTCGACAGCAGTTCGGCCTCGAACCTTTCGACGTCGGCCAGATCGTTGCGCCCCGCCGCCTCGTACTGGGTGATCGAGTCGCGGCGCTGCTTGAGCAGCTTGTCGATGACGGACACGACCGCGGCATCGTCGAGAACGACCCGCTCGTCAACTTCCTTTTGCTTGATCGCTGCCAAGAGGAGACGAATGGCATCCCGTTTCACAGCTTCGCCGGCGCGCATGGCCGCCTTCATGTCGTCGTTGATGCGCTCTTTCAAAGTCATCCTTTGGCTCCTTGGCGAATTAGACACCGAAACCATCGGGCTTCCGCATCACAGCAGAAAGCCCAACTCTACAAATGCGAAAAGCCGCCCATCCTTAGACAGGCGGCTACTCGACGATCTGCGATCCGGTATCAGTAAAGCTTGGGCGGCAGCGTCTGGCTGCGCATGCGCTTGTGATGGCGCTTGACTGCGGCAGCAAGCTTGCGCTTGCGCTCGGCAGTGGGCTTCTCGTAGAACTCGCGAGCACGCAGCTCGGTCAACAGGCCCGTTTTTTCAACGGTGCGCTTGAAACGGCGAATCGCTACTTCGAACGGCTCATTTTCCTTCACACGAATTGCAGGCATCAAAATATCCTAATTCAAAAATCATCTGATTAAAGCTGAGCCGCGCATTATAAACAAAGCCTTGTGAAAATTCAAAGCGCTTTGTTGATAGAATGCCGCGCATGCTGATTCTTGGAATTGAATCCTCCTGCGACGAAACCGGGATTGCGCTTTACGAAACGGGTGCCGACACGAAAGATCACGGTCGCCTGCTCGCCCACGCACTGCACAGCCAGATCCAGATGCACCAGGCCTACGGCGGCGTCGTTCCCGAACTCGCCTCGCGCGACCACATCCGGCGCACGGCGCCGCTGCTGGCAAAAGTCCTCGCTGAAAGCGGAAAAAGGCTGGACGAAGTCGACGCCATCGCCTACACCCAAGGCCCGGGACTCGCCGGCGCCCTGCTCGTCGGCGCCGCGTTTGCTGAAGGCCTGGCCATGTCGCTCGGCGCACCAGTCGTTCCCGTGCATCACCTGGAAGGCCACCTGCTCTCGCCGCTTCTGTCGGACACACCGCCGGAATTCCCTTTCGTCGCCCTGCTCGTCTCCGGCGGGCACAGCCAATTGATGCGTGTTACCGGCATCGGCGAATACCAACTGCTCGGCGAAACGCTTGACGACGCCGCCGGCGAAGCCTTCGACAAGACTGCAAAGCTGCTTGGCATTCCCTATCCGGGGGGCGCCGAACTTTCTCGGCTGGCGGAATCCGGACAACCCGGCGCCGTCAAACTGCCGCGCCCGATGCTGCACTCGGACGATCTGGATTTCAGCTTCAGCGGACTGAAAACGGCGGCGCTGCTCAAGGTGCGTGAGCTGGGCGAACCCAAGGAACAACAACGCGCCGACATCGCGCGCGGCTTCCAGGACGCCATTATCGAGGTTCTGGTCAAAAAAGCGATGCGCGCCGTCAAGACATGCGGCCTCAAGCGTCTCGTGGTGGCCGGCGGCGTCGGCGCCAACCGCGAGTTGCGCCGGCAACTCGACATGCAGGCGGCAAAGCGGGGAATTTCAGTCTTTTACCCGGACCTGCAGTTCTGCACCGACAACGGTGCCATGATCGCGCTGGCCGGCGCGCTACGCTTCCAGGCCGGACTGTCAACCAAGCCGGCCGGCGCCTTTGCCGTCAAGCCGCGCTGGCCGCTTGCCGACTTGACCCAGAAAACATAATTAACCACGGCGACACTGCGAGCACAGCGATAACCCTAATTTTCCCAGCGCAACCGTAAACAATTCTTCCTGCAGCACAAAACTTCGTGCCTTTCGCCGTATCCGCCGTGCCGCTGTGGTTAATCGCTTTTCAAGCCTTCTTTTTTGCCCCGATCTTAGGTTCGGTTCCGGCCATCAGACGCTGCAGGTTCGGCCAGTGCTTGCCGATGAGCGCGATGGCGAGAATGCCGACGGCCATCAATTTCGGATCGCTGCCCCAGAAAACGAACGCGAGAAGCGGCGCTGACGCCGCCGCAATCAAGGCGGCGAGGGAGGAATAGCGAAGCGTGAAGGCAACAAACAGCCAGACCGCCAGAGTTGACAGCCCGAGCATCCAATCAAGCGCAAGCAGAACACCGGCGGCGGTCGCCACCCCCTTGCCGCCCTTGAAGCCAAGAAAGACGGGGTACAGATGCCCAAAAAATACGGCCAGCGCAACCCAACCAATAAAGGCTTGCCCGAACCCAAAATCACTCCCGTATTTTTGCGCCAGCAACACCGCCAACCAACCCTTCGCCGCATCCCCGATCAAGGTCACGATCGCAGCGGCCTTGTTGCCGCTGCGCAAAACGTTGGTTGCCCCTGGATTTTTCGAGCCGTAGGTGCGCGGATCAGCAAGGCCAAAAATCCGGCTCGAAATGACAGCAAATGGGACTGAACCGAGAAGATAAGCGGCGACAAGCGCCAACAGGGAAATCAGCGTTGGATTCATCGGGAGGTTTTCGGATGACGAGTGAAAGAGTGGAGTAGAATGCGGGGTTTTCGACGCGGCAGACTTCTCGCCTGCGCCGCAATTTTACACTGATCCCCGGCTGCCGCATGGACATCATTTTCATTGACGAAATACGTCTCCCGACCCTGATCGGCATTTATCCCCGTGAAAAAACGGTGCCGCAAATGGTCGAGATTTCCCTGCGTATCGGGACGTCGATGGCCGCCGCCGGCAGCAGCGACAATATTCGCGACACCATCGACTATGCGGTGGTTGTAGAACGCTTGCGCAACGAACTCGCAACGCAGCACTTCAATCTCCTCGAGAAGCTGGCCGAGGATATCGCCGACCTCCTGCTCAAAGAATTCGGTGCGCAATGGGTGCGTGTCTCGATTGCCAAACTCGGCGTCATGAGCGGCGTCCGCCGCGTCGGCGTCGTGATCGAGCGCGGCACGCCCGGCTGACCCGACTATCCTTTTAGCGCCACGCCAACCACGATCGGCGACAACGCCCGCAGCAAGTCGTGCGGGTGAACGCCGACAAGAAAGCCGCGCCGCCCACCGTTGATATAGATCAGCGGTAGATCAAGGATACTTTTCTCGACATAGATCGGCATCTTTTTTTTCGTGCCGAACGGACTGGTTCCACCGACTAGGAAGCCGGTATGCCGATTGGCGACTTCCGGCCGGCACGCCTCGATCTTCTTGCACCCTGCCTGACGCGCCAGCTCCTTGGTCGACACTTTGCAATCGCCATGCATGAGGACGATCAAGGGCTTGCCGGCCTCATCTTCCATGACCAGCGTCTTAACCACTGCATGCTCGTCGACGTTGAGCTCGCGCGCCGAGACGCAGGTACCGCCGTGCTCTTCGTATTCATAGAGATGGTTGGAATGCGCTACGCCGTGTTTCTGCAAAAATTTTGTCGCTGGCGTTTCGGGCGCGTTTCCGGACTTCATGACTTTTCCTTCTGGAATACCAGATTTCAGAATAGCAAAAACATTAACCTCGGGGATGATGCAAGGCGTGCAAGGTTTTCAGCCGCTCGCGGGCAATATGCGTGTAAATCTGGGTCGTCGAAATATCCGCATGGCCAAGCAGCATCTGCACGACGCGCAGGTCGGCACCGTGATTGAGCAAGTGCGTAGCAAAAGCATGGCGCAGGACGTGCGGCGAAAGACGGTTCGGCTCGATGCCTGCCTTTCCCGCATAGCGCTTGATCAGTTGCCAGAACGCCTGCCGCGTCATCGCCGATCCGCGCGCGGTGACGAACAGGTCATCGCTCTGCCGGCCGGCAAGCAACTCAGGACGCGCTTCGACAAGATAACGGCGCAGCCAGTCAATGGCATTCTCGCCAAGCGGCACCAGGCGCTCCTTGCGCCCTTTGCCGAAAACCCGCACGACACCCATGTCGAAATTCACTTCGTGCAGCTTGAGCCCAACCAATTCGGAAACACGCAAGCCCGTCGCGTAGAGCGTTTCCAGCATCGCCCGATCGCGCTGGCCCAGATCCGTTCCGGCGTCGGGCGCAATCAGCAAGCGCTCCACCTGCACTTCCGACAAGACTTTTGGCAAGCGCGACGGCTTGGCCGGCATGGCAATCTTCAACGTCGGATCGCAACTGACACGCCCGCGCGCTAGCAAATGCCGGTAAAAACGCCGCAAGGTCGAGATGTACCGCGCCTGTGACGAGGCGCGCAGTGTTTGTGACAGCGCGGCAACGAAGTTCAACAACGAAAACTCGTCGACCGTACGCAAAGACGCTGCTTTTTGCTGGACTAACCAGCTTGAAAACCGAACTAGGTCGCTGCGGTAACTGGCGAGAGAGGCTTTGGACAACCCGTCCTCAAGCCACAGGGCATCGCAGAATTCGTCGATCTCCGCTAGATCGGAGGGCGGAATATCAACGACTTTCATGCGCCAGCAGCCAGCGTTTCACGTCAAGCAGGAAACCACCCCGCCGGCGTGCAAATCCGCCCAGCTTGCCGCCGGCGGCAACGACCCGGTGACACGGCACGACCAGGGGGAAAGGATTGGCACCGCACGCCTGCCCAACCGCACGCGGCGCATTGTGCAGTTCCTTGGCCAGTTCGCCATAGGTTCGTGTCTGATGGCAAGGAATCGCTGCAATCGCCCCCCAAACACATCTCTGAAACGCCGTTCCGGAAGTTTGCAAGGGGAGCTCGAAGACGAACCGCGGATCGCCCAGATAGGCACGCAACTGACGTACAGCCTCTGCCGCCAACGCGCACTTCGGCACCAATTCCGAACACGGTTCCAGATACTCGATTCGGAGGACTTCGCCCTCATCACAATGAACCCCGATCGAGAATCCGGGCGCAGCAACGACCGCCTGAAAGTCCCGCCGACCCAATCCGTGCATGCCGACCTCCAAGCTATGCGCGAATCTGCCCCGTGCCCAGCACGATCCACTTTTGGCTAGTCAACCCTTCGAGCCCCACCGGGCCGCGCGCATGAATCTTGTCAGTCGAAATCCCGATTTCGGCCCCCAACCCATACTCGAAGCCGTCGGCAAAGCGTGTCGAGGCATTGACCATCACCGACGCCGAATCGACCTCGCGCAGGAAACGCAAGGCGTTGGTGTAATCTTCAGTGACGATGCTCTCCGTATGGTGCGAACTGTAGCGATTGACGTGATCGATCGCCTCATCCAGGCCGGCAACAACCTTGACCGAAATCACCGGCGCCAGGAATTCGGCGGAAAAATCCTCCTCGGTTGCGGCCTTGGCCTCGCCGACCAAGGCCTGCGTCTCCGGACAACCGCGCACTTCGACCCCTTTGGCGGCGAGCATCGCGGCAACTGGCGGCAACAGCTCTGCCGCACGCGAACGTGCGACGAGTAACGATTCGGCCGTATTGCAAGTGCCGTAGCGCTGCGTTTTGGAGTTTTCGACAATCCGCAGCGCCTTTTCAGCATCGGCCGCGTCGTCCAGATAGACATGGCAATTCCCGTCCAGATGCTGGATCATCGGCACCCGCGATTCGGCGAGGAGGCGCGAGATCAGCCCTTTGCCGCCGCGAGGAACGATTACGTCGACATACTCGCGCATCGTGATCAGATGGCCGACTGCGGCACGATCGGTCGTATTGACGACCTGGACAGCGTTTTCCGGCAAACCGGCAGCCGCCAGCCCCTCATTGACCAGTGCAGCAATCGCCCGGTTGCTATGGATCGCTTCCGACCCGCCGCGCAGAATGCACGCATTGCCTGATTTCAGACACAGGGCAGCGGCTTCGGCGGTAACGTTTGGCCGCGCTTCGTAAATAATGCCGATCACGCCGAGCGGCACGCGCATCCGGCCAACCTGGATGCCACTAGGCCGGATTTTAAGATCACTGATTTCCCCCACCGGATCGGGCAATGCCGCCACCTGCTCCAGCCCTTCCGCCATCGCGGCGACCCCTTTTTCAGTGAGCGTCAGCCGATCGAGCAGGGCAGCTTCAAGCCCCGACTCTCGGGCAGCCGCAATATCTTGCTGATTCGCCAGAAGAAGTGCTGTAGAATTACGCCGCACTGCGGACGCAATAGTCCGTAGCGCAGCATTCTTTGCACTGCTGTCGGCCCGACCAATCAAACGCGACGCCTCGCGCGCCTGTCTTCCGACGGTTTGCATGTACTGCTGGATATCCATGATTTATCCGAAAGTTGCCCTCAAGGTTTGATTATAACGATCGCCCGGATAACTTCATTGAACCATTGATGGAAAATTGACTCTCATGTTCAACGAACACACGTCAGCATCGATTATGAGCAAGAAACTCATCGTTCCCGCAGAAGTCATGATTTGTGCGACATGCAGCTATTGGGATGGCGAACGCAAATTTGACTCCGAACTGCAAATTGTCGTTGTCGACGAGAGTTGCGCCGGCCACTGCCTGGTCCAGAATGAATGCCGCAAAGGCATGACCGACGAGTTCGAGTTTTACCCGGAGTGTCTCTGGGAGCACATTGCTCCCGAAGAGGACTCTGGCAACTCCACCAAAAACTAACGTCCTAGAACGTCCGGCTTCTCGCCGGGCAAAGCCCCAAACCGAGACGCAAGAACTCGGTCCAGACATCCCCTCCCCCGGCAGCGCCCTTGATCATCCGGTCGATCCGGGCAAGATGCTCTAGCGCGGCATCTGCTGCTGCCTTATCGACTCTTTGTACGGCGCGCTTGAAGGCGCCTTGGCGCGCGCCCCAGATACGCGCATTCTTGAGGAGAGCATCGAGCGGCTGTCGCGCGTCGAGACCGGCCCTGACCTGCGCCAAAGCACGCACCTCCTCGGTCAGCGCCCACAGAACCAAAGGCGGTGCCTCACCCTCCTGCTGCAAACCTTCGAGCGTTCGCATCAAACGAACCACATCTCCGGCCAACAACGCCTCGCGTAAACCGTCGAGATCGTAACGCGCCACGTTAAGCACGGCATCCTGCACCTGCAGCAAGCTCAACTCGCCGGGCAAATAAAGCAGGCCGAGCTTCATAATTTCCTGATGCGCGGCAAGGAGATTGCCTTCGACGCGCTCGGCAATGAAACGCAGGGCATCGCTATCTGCGCTTTGCTGCTGGCGACGCAGGCGTCCGGCAATCCACGCCGGCAAATCAGCCAACGCCGGGGGAATCAGCTTTACCGCCGCCCCGGCCTCATTCAGGGCCTTGAGCCAGACCGCTTTTTCTTCCGCCCAGTCGAGACCGGGCAACGTGACCAGCAGCAGTGCGTCGGGGGACGGACGCTGACAATACTCCTGAATCGCCGCACTGCCTTCACGCCCCGGCTTGCCGGTCGGAATGCGCAGGTCAATCAGTTTACGCCCGCCGAAAAGCGACATACTGCCGGCCGCATGGTGCAAAGCAACCCAGTCAAATCCGGGAAGTGCCGTCAGCACCTCGCGTTCGTCAAAACCGTTCCGACGCGCCGCCGCCCGGATGGCGTCGGCGGCTTCGATAACCAGCAAAGGTTCGTCGCCATAAACGACGTAGACCGGCTTTAGGTCAAGTTCCAGGTGAGCCGGCAGTTGCTCGCCCTTGAGCTGCATCGCGAGCTACTCCGCCGGCGTCGGGAAAACCGGCTTGCTCGCCGCCAGCCGGCGCATCAACTGCTGGACGAGATCGCTCTCCATGTCACGCCAGAGCAGCTCCTCTTCCTGCGTCTTGGCCAGAACGTCCGAATCGGCGTAAGTCAAGTCGCGGCTCAACTCAACCATCCCCGGGGCAATCAGATTGCGGCCCTTGTTGTCCACGACGCGATAGCCGTAGCGATACTTCAGACGTTTTTCGCGCACGCGCCCGGCCCCCGAGAGCGAAAGAATCTCCGGCACCCGCGCCTCGGACGACGGCATGAAGATGGCCTGCGCGTCCTCGGGGGTCTCCGTCAAGCGCGTCCCTCCTGTCGCCCGAATGGCGCGCTTCAGGCCCGCACCGACGACGGAGCCTTCGCCGACCGCGAGATACAGGCTTTCGTAAGGCAACGAGTACGAACCGCGCAACTGGAAGCCGCAACCAGCAACCAGCGCCGCGAGCAACATGCCGAATACGAGACGAAACGGCAGAGTCATTGCAATGCTCCCCGGAAAATCAGACCACAATATTGACCAGACGCCCCGGAACGACCACCACTTTCTTGGGTGCCTTGCCTTCGAGATGCTTTTGCGCCGCTTCGCTGGCCAGCGCCACGGCTTCGATCGCCGCTTTGTCGGCGCTCGCCGGCACGCGCAGACTGCCGCGCAATTTGCCGTTCACCTGCAACACGAGATCGATCTCCTCCTGAACCAACGCACTGGCGTCGACTTTCGGGAAAGCCTGCTCGCCCACCGTCTTGCCGGGACAAAGTTCGGCGTACACAGCTTCGCAAATGTGCGGCACGATCGGGCAAAGCAGCAAGGCCACGGCCTCCAGAGCCTCCTGCCTGATCGAACGCGCCAAAGACGAATTTTCGCCCAGTTTGGCGTAGGCGTTGAGCAATTCCATGACGGCGGCAATCGCCGTATTGAACTGCTTGCGCCGACCGTAATCGTCCGTCACCTTGCCGATGGTTTGATGCAACTGGCGTCGGAAAGCTTTCAGCTCGGGCGACAGCTCACCACCGGCATAGGCGGCAACAACGCCTTCCGAAACGTGTTCGAAAACCAGGCGCCAGAAACGCCGCAAGAAGCGGTAGGCCCCCTCGACGCCCGCATCCGACCATTCCAGCGACTGATCCGGCGGCGATGCGAACATGATAAACAGGCGGGCGGTGTCGGCACCGTACTGGTCGATCAGCGCCTGCGGATCGACGCCGTTATTCTTCGATTTCGACATCTTCTCGGTGCCGCCGATGACCACCGCCAAACCGTCGGTACGCAGCGTCGCCGACACTGGCCGGCCGCGCTCGTCGCAGGCCAGCTCGACGTCGGCCGGGTTGATCCACTCCTTCTTGCCAGCCGCATCCTCGCGATAAAAAGTTGGGGCTACGACCATACCCTGCGTGAGGAGATTCGCAAACGGCTCGTCGAGCTTCTCTGCGCCGAACAAGCCGACGTCGCGCATCAGCTTGGTCCAAAAGCGCGAATAGAGCAGATGCAAGATGGCGTGCTCGATGCCGCCGATGTACTGGTCGATGCCGCCCTTGCACCAGTAGGCGACGCGCTCGTCGACCATTGCCTGGTCGTTGTCGGGACAGCAGTAGCGCAGGAAATACCAGGACGACTCGACGAAGGTGTCCATGGTGTCGGTTTCACGCCGCGCTACGCCGCCGCACTTCGGGCAGGTGCATTCGTAGAACTCGGGCATTTTCGCCAACGGACTGCCGGCGCCGGTGACGGTCACGTTTTCCGGCAGCACCACCGGCAACTGATCGTCCGGAACCGGCACGTCACCGCACGTCGGACAATGAATGATCGGAATCGGACAGCCCCAGTAACGCTGACGCGAAATCCCCCAGTCGCGCAAACGGAATTGCGTGCGCTTGGCGCCAAGTCCTTTTGCTTCCAGATCGCCGGCAATCGCATCAAACGCCGCCTGGAAGTCGAGTCCGTCGTATTTTCCAGAATTCATGCACACGCCGTATTCAGCGTAGGCATCGAGCCAGGGCGCCACGACGTCCGCATAAGCACCATTTTGCGAAGCGATCACCGTACGGATATCCAGTCCGTATTTCGTGGCGAAAGCGAAATCGCGTTCGTCGTGCGCTGGCACAGCCATGACCGCGCCCTCGCCGTAACCCATCAGCACGTAGTTGGCGACCCAGACCGGCAACTTCTCGCCGTTGAGCGGATGCACGACGAAAAGCCCGGTCGGCATGCCTTTCTTTTCCATCGTCGCCATGTCGGCTTCGGCAACACCGCCGCGCTTGCATTCCTCGATGAATTCCTTGAGCGCGGGATTGTTCGCCGCCGCCTGCGTCGCCAACGGATGCTCGGCGGCAACCGCCACGTAGGTCGCGCCCATCAGCGTGTCCGGACGAGTCGTAAACACCTTGAGCACGCCCTCGCTGCCGATCGAAGCGGCATCGTAAGGAAACCCGACCTCGCAGCCGTAGCTCTTCCCGATCCAGTTCTTCTGCATCAGCCGGACTTGATCCGGCCAGCCGGAAAGCTGATCGAGGTCGGCCAGCAACTCTTCGGCGTAGGCGGTGATCTTCATGTAGTACATCGGAATTTCGCGCTTTTCGATCAGCGCCCCTGAGCGCCAGCCGCGCCCGTCGATGACCTGCTCGTTGGCAAGAACCGTCTGGTCCTCCGGATCCCAGTTGACCGTGCCGAGGCGCTTGTAGATCAGGCCTTTTTCATAAAGCCGGGTGAACAGCCACTGTTCCCAGCGATAGTAATCCGGCTTGCAGGTCGCCAGCTCGCGCTCCCAGTCAATGGCAAAGCCGAGCCGGTTAAGCTGTCCCTTCATGTACTCGATGTTGGCGTAAGTCCATTGCGCCGGCGGCACCTTGTGCTGGATCGCCGCATTCTCTGCCGGCATGCCGAAAGCGTCCCAGCCCATCGGCTGCAAGACGTTGAAACCCAGCATTTTGTGGAACCGCGAAAGCACGTCGCCGATCGTATAGTTGCGCACGTGTCCCATGTGCAACTTCCCGGAAGGATAGGGAAACATCGACAGGCAATAGTATTTTGGCCGGCTGACATCCTCGACGGCGCGGGCCGCCGAGGTTTTGTTCCAATAGGTTTGGGCGGCAATTTCGATTTCTTCGGGCTGGTATTTTTCCTGCATGACTCGGCTTTGCTTTGTAATTCGGTCGAAATGGACTAAACTTCGGATTATACGCGGTTTGCCTTAACAACCCCGACGCTCGGACTGCAAGCACTCGCAAACTTCAGCCGGCGTGACGGCCTCTTTCCGCGCAGAACCTCCCTTCGACATCGACGAAACACATAAAGACACGCAATGCCCAATCAGCCCCTCGCCAAGCCTCATGAGCGGAAGTTTCTGCGCACGCCCATTTTTGTGATGTCGATTCTGGCAGCGCTGTTATCCATTGCTGCCGCGCTCTCGTTGATTAGCGAAAAAAGAAATCACATCCTAGAGGCGGCGGAGCACCGCAACTCAAACATCGCCCGCTTGATCGGCTTCCACATTGGCCACGTCCTCAACTCCGGTGTTCGCTTGCTCGACTCGGTTGCCGAAGGCATCGAACATCGCGGCATGGCCTACTATCTCAACAGCAAGGGCAAGCGTCTCCTTCTCGAACGGACAAAAGGCTACCCCGAACTACAAACCCTGTTGCTGATCAGTAAAACCGGGCAACTTCTGGTCGGCGCATCCCTGCCTTTCCCGGTTCCCAGCGTCAATTACGCCGATCGGGATTATTTCAAGCGCCACTTGGCGGGGGAAGATCTCGTGATTGGAGAACAACTGCTGAGCCGCACCCACGGCAGACAAGGCACCACCATCAGCCGGGCAATCCGTTCGACCAGCGGGGAACTCGAAGGCATCGTCCTGATCACGGTTGAAAGCGCGCATCTGCAAGATTTGTTTGATGCCTCGCAACGCTCGGAGAGCCAGGAAATTTTAGTTCTTCGCGACGACGGCGCCATCTTCGTCAGCCTGCCTGAACTTCCAGTGGGCCGCCGCTTCCCAGAAGCCGAAGTACTGCGCCTAGCCGGATTGAAACATAACGGAACCTTCGAAGGCACAGGCCTGATCGGCGCCAAATCGCGTTATTTTTCGTATGAAGCCATCAAGGAATACCCCCTTGTTGTGATCGCCAGCCAAACGCGCAGCCACGTTCTGGCCTCATGGCATGTATTCACGGCCATCGTCACTGGCTGCCTCGTCCTGGCATTAGGACTGTTGATCACCGCCACCCATTACGCGCTCAATTCGGCCACGCGAACTTTCGCCCTTCAGCTTGAACTCGAGCGACTGGCGCAAACCGACCCCCTGACCGGCCTGGCAAACCGAAGATTCTTTATGGAGCAATCCGAGCGCGAGATTTCCCGCACAGCGCGCTACGGAGGACCCATCGGCGTGTTCATGATTGACATCGACCATTTCAAGGAAATCAACGACACCTACGGGCATGACAGCGGCGACACGGTCCTCAAGCACCTCTCTGATCTGTTCCGGTACGAGCTTCGCGACATCGACATCATTGGCCGACTGGGCGGAGAAGAGTTTGCGGTTGTCATGCCGCAAACCAATATCGAACAATCTTTTGAAGTCGCGCAGCGACTGCTCAACTCCGTCCGCGAAACACAGATCGGGGTTCGACAAGGCATTCCGCTGAAAATCACGATCTCGATCGGGATCGCATGCCAAAACGGCGCTGGCGGAGACATGAAATCACTTCTCCGCCAGGCAGATCATGCGCTCTACGAAGCCAAACGCAGCGGACGCGACTTGGCTTGTCGATTCACCGGAGATGCCAGATCTATTTAACTCCGGAACCCGAATGCATCTCAGGAAACCGCAACGCCGAACAAGCCCTTGTGCCCATGCATGACGCCAATGGCAACGACCAGACCGACGCCAACCCCAATGGCATCGCGCTTCCAGTCTGGCACAAAGCTGAGGCGCTTTCCCGCCAATAACAATGAACACAACGCGTAGAGCGAAAATAGCAGAAACGAACCAAACAGGACCGTCTCACGCCAACCGCCGTTGGCTAACAGATGCACCCCCGACCAAAGCACGACACCGACCAGCATCGGATGACCTAGCACGTGCTTGATGTAGCCGCGCAGATTAGCTCCGCCAATCACGAACAACACCAAGCCGATACTGACCAGTATTGGCGCCAACTGGACGGCCCAAGCTTTCGGGGCGAAAAGCAGCGTATTTGGGACATTGCTCCACCCCTTCCCGACAAGCACCCAGCCGGCAAGCGCGCAAAGCGTCAGAAGACCTCTCCAAGCGTTATCCCCAATGACCCCCACCAGCTTTCGGCGAATCAGCGGCGTGGCCGTAAAAAAATGCGGCACAAAAAATAGCGCCAAACCGGCAACAAAAAACTCCATGCCCACCCCCACGAAGTACCTGATTCAAATCACAATGCAAGACAGACTATCAGACGGATTACATAACGCCTAGAATCACGCCAGAACAAACTTTCAGGAATCCGTGTGCATGAAAGCCTTTCAGGATTACTACACCGATGACCAGGCCACCTGTTACGGCTGCGGCCGTAACAATCCCCTTGGGCTCAGGATCCAAACCTACTGGGACGGCGACGAGAGTGTCACTCGCTTTACCCCGGAACCGTTTCACACGGCGATCCCCGGACTCGTCTATGGCGGCCTGCTAGCCTCGCTGATCGATTGCCACAGCACCGGCACGGCCGCCGCCGCACTTTACCGTGCGGAAGGTCGGGCCATGGACACACAGCCGCCCATCCATTGCGTCACCGCCGCCCTACACGTCAATTACTTGAAACCCACTCCAATCGGCCACACGCTGGAAATCCGCGGACGCATCAAGGAAATCGGCCCACGTAAAGTCGTTGTCGTCTCTTCGCTCCTCGCCAACGGCGAAATCACGGCCACCGGCGAAGTCGTTGCGGTTCGCATTCCGGAGCGCAGTGCCTGAGAGCTATCCCGGCAGACCCGACAATTCCTTTGTTTCTGTTCCCTTCGGCCCCGGCGTACGCGCCACATTCATGACCCAACACACCATCACGAAATAACCGATCAGCGCCACCAGTTCAACCACACCAGGTTCGCCGAAACGGCCAACGGCTGCGGCATAAGTCGCGTCGCAAACGCCATGTCGTCGCATCAATTCGGAGGCAAAGTCGAGCGCGGTTTCGTCGCCCCCGGAAATCCCTCTCGGCCTCGCCCCAACGGCAATCGCGTCGAGTGTCTCCGGACTGCTCCCGGCTTTGATCGCCAATGGCACATGCGTCTGCCACTCGAACTGGTTATGCGTCTCCCGGGCGACGAAACAGATCACCAACTCACGGATTCGTTCATCCAGCCTCCCGTCGAAACGCAACGACTCACCGACCTTGCCGATACGCTCCATCAAACCCGGGCACTGCAATAGCGGCACAAAGGGGCCGAAAACCGCCTTGCGCGGCCCGGCAATGATCGCATCCGCGGCCACCCGCTGCGCCTCGTTCATCGTTTCACGATCAGGCAGCGGAATCCGCTCAGACTGGTCATTACCGAAACCTTGTAACGTGAAAATACCTGTATTGCTCACGGAAAACCTCCTTGCCGAAGAATAACGCGCTCATTATGGACCGCCTCAAGGCATCCTCTCCGACCAAATCTAAGAGCTCCAGCAAATTTCCGACCTTCCTCGTTTCGCTTGATCTGGCATCACCAAATTTCCATCATCGGCTCGATGCCACGGGACAGGTGGAAGAGCGTTACGGGGCGACGAACAATCCCGCGCGTGCGCCTTCGCTGACCGCTCTGGTGGCGGGATGGGTAAGCCGACGTTCAGCTGAAATCAGAAAAAATCGCTCGCGCAGGTCATCGGTTTCGCCGAGGCTGACCACTTTATAATGGGCCAAAACATCTGACAGGCTCGCCGCCGGCGCGGTGAATACGCCAGCGCCGGCTTCGCCAAAAGCTTTAGTCAAGGCGCTGTCGTCGAATTCCCCGACGATGCGCATATGGACATTCTGCCGTTCCAGCCAGCGCGGCAAGGCGCTGTGGAGTGCGCTGTCCCTGCCGGGAAGCAATAGCGGCGCACCATCCAGACAGGCGGGAAAATTGCCGGTCAGCCGCTCGGCAAGCTCGGGGGATGCCATAAAGGCGAGGGCAGATTCACCCAGCGGATGACTGTAACCCTTGATATCGGTTCCCGGCGGCATCGGCCGGTCGGCCAGCACCATGTCCAGGCGGTGGATGGCAAGATCGGCCAGCAGTCTGTCCAGATGATCCTCATGACACTCCAGACGTATCGCCTCGGGCAGTTCCAGAACCGGCGCAAGCAAGCGATGGGCAATGAATTTCGGGACCACATCGGCTATGCCGACACGGAAGGTAATGAAGCGCTCCTTGCCGCCATTTCTCAGCAGGTCTTCTAGCTCGCTACCCGTCTGGAAAATCTCTTCGGCATAGGACTGCGCCAGCCGTCCGGCCTCGGTCAGTTCGAGGTGCCGGCCAGCGCGGCGGAATAGCGCCACGCCAAGTCTTTCCTCGAATTGGGCAATCTGCCCTGAAAGCGTCTGTGGCGTCAGATGAAGGCGCTCCGCCGCCCGGATGACGCCCCCCGATCGGGCAACAGCGAGAAAGTAGTGCAAGTGTTTGAAATTCAGCATGGCCACGGCACCAATGTTCGTTATTTTCGAATAAATGACACATTATTATCTGATTGTTACGAACATTCAAAGCCCCCATACTCCACTCCACCACTCACCCACCCAAAGGAGATTTCATGATCCTCCAGATCCACGCACAAGACTTCGCTCTCACCGATGGACTGCGCGAGCGTATCTCCCGCCGTCTCGCCTTTGCGCTGAATCATGGTCGCGACAGCGTGTCACGCATTGTCGTGCGTCTGTCCGACGTCAACGGTCCGCGCGGCGGTCATGACAAGCGCTGTGGCATAGAAATCCGCCTCAAGGGTTCCGCAGCCGTTGCCATCGAAGACACCGAAACGGATTTGTATGTCGCCATCGACCGAGCAGCAGAACGCGCCGGACGCACGCTGGATCGACGCCTTTCCCGTCGGCGGGACTTTCCTGCAGTGTCGGCAGTCCGACTGCAACAGGCCACCTCGGAGTCGGAATGAAGCGCCACACCCGAGCTGATGTTAGACCCTGCAAAATCTGCGCTGGCGCAAGGCCTGCGCGCATAAGGGCATGTCAATGAACGAAGTCGCTTCCACCGCTGTCGTCAGTTTCGCCACCGGCCCGATGTGGGCCGGCTTCATCGCGTTTGTCCTAGCCATGCTGGCGCTAGACCTGTTCGTCTTCGGCGGCCGCAAGGCGCACCGCGTCCATGTCCGAGAGGCGGCGACCTGGGTCGCGGTCTGGACGAGCCTGGCTCTCGCTTTCGCAGCCCTGCTCTGGTGGTACCTGAACGACACCCAGGGCCCCCAGGTCGCACGCACGAAGACCCTCGAGTTTCTCGCCGGCTACCTGATCGAGCAGTCGCTGTCGGTAGATAACATGTTCGTCTTCGTCATGATCTTCACCTACTTCGCCGTGCCGCCCGAACTACAGCGCCGTGTGCTGCTCTACGGTGTGCTCGGCGCCATCGTCATGCGGGCAGGCATGATCCTCGCCGGCGTCTGGCTGGTGCAGCAGTTCTCCTGGATCCTTTACCTCTTCGGCGCCTTCCTCGTCGTGACCGGGATCAAGATGCTGGTCTTCGCCGACGCCCAGCCCGACCTCGAGCAGAACCCTTTGCTGCGCTGGCTGCGCGGACACCTGCGCATCACGCCGGACTTCCACGGCGAACGATTCTTTGTCCGCAAGAACGGCCTTCTCTGGGCGACGCCGATGTTCCTGGTTCTGATCCTCATCGAGGCCAGCGACCTGGTCTTCGCGGTAGACAGCATCCCGGCAATATTTGCGGTCACCACAGACCCCTTCATCGTATTCACCTCGAACATCTTTGCCATCATGGGCCTGCGCGCGCTCTACTTCCTGCTGGCCGATATGGCCGATCGTTTCCACCTGCTCAAATACGGCTTGGCCGTCGTTCTGGTGTTCATCGGCGGCAAGATGCTGGCGATGCCCTGGTTCCATATGCCGATCCAGTGGTCACTGACCATTGTCGCCAGCATCATCACGGTTTCGGTCGTCGCCAGCCTGGCGCTATCGGAACCCAAGCCCGCCCCCGCCGGAGAACAGCCATGAATCACGAGCCAATGAAACCGACACTTGCCCACAGCGAGCACGATGCCGACGGGCGCCTCGTTGGACTCGTCTTCGACAGCACCCCGCCACTCACTGCGCCAGAGACCAATCCCTGGCTGGTTGCGGTGGACAACTCGGACAACGCCCAACGGGCTGTCGCCTATGCCGCCGGCCAGGCCGAGAGGATGAATGCCTGTGCCCTGCACCTGATTCATGTCCAACCGTGGTTATCCAAAGAAGCCGCCGAAGCCGAGCTTGCTCCCCGTGCGCTGGCTGCGACCGCGCGAGCGCGTGCCGCTTTTGACGCCAGGAGGCTGCCATGGCGCCTGCTCGTGACAATGGGCGATCCCGCCGAGCGCATCGTTCAACGAGCCGTGCAGCTGCACGCTACCGGGATCGTTATTGGCAGCCGCGGACTCAACACGGTCGAAAGCCTGCTGTTCGGCTCCGTGGCCTACAAAGTCATGCACCTGGCCCGCTTGCCGGTGGTGGTGGTGCCATGACACGAGCACATCTGCCTTGTCGCCGTTCAGCCAACGCCGACTTTTTTCAACCATTTTCAATCCGAGGAGACTGAAATGAAACAGAACCATCCCCGTATCCAAGCCATTGCCCTGCCGCAAGGCGGTGTCGAGTCGGTTCTCGCCACCAATCGGGTGATCCGCAACACCTATATGCTGTTGTCACTGACGCTGTTTTTTTCCGCCATCGCCGCCGGTCTCTCGGTCGCGCTCAAGCTACCGCATCCAGGCATAATTCTCACCCTGATCGGCTATTTCGGCCTGCTGTTCACCGTGCATAAACTCAAGGACAGCGGAGCAGGCATTCTCGCCGTTTTTGCCCTCACCGGATTCATGGGCTATACCTTGGGACCGATCATCTCCCGCTATCTCGGCCTGCCCAACGGCGGGGAGATCGTCATGCAGGCCATGGCTGCCACGGCTACCATTTTCGTCGGCCTTTCAGCCTACGCCGTAACGACCAAAAAGAACTTCAGTTTCATGGGCGGCTTTTTGATGGCAGGCATCCTGCTCGCTTTCCTTGCCGGCCTGGCGGCGATTTTCTTCGAGATTCCCGCACTGTCGCTGACCGTATCGGCCGCCTTCGTACTGCTGATGTCCGGCCTGATCCTCTACGAAACCAGCAACATCATCCACGGCGGCGAGACCAACTACGTGCTGGCCACGGTGACGCTGTTCGTCTCGATCTTCAACCTCTTCACCAGCCTGCTGCAATTACTCGGCTTCATGAACGGAGACAATTGACAATAATGACCTCACTGATCGAACGGCTGCGGGCATTGGTGCCGAGCCGTGAACAGCTCGAAGCCAATCCTTCACTGCGCCGGCTGGCACCCTGGCTGGGCAATCCAAAGCTTTGGCATTGGTCGCGCCGGGGCGTAGCGACAGGAGCCGCGGTAGGTTTGTTCATCGGCTTTGCCATTCCCGTTGCCCAGATCCTGCTCGCGGCGGTTGCGGCCGTCTATTTACGCATCAATCTGCCGGTAGCCGCCGCCGGGACGCTGATCACCAATCCGCTGACCGTTCCTCCCATCTACTACGCGGCCTACCATCTCGGCGCCTGGACGACCGGAATGCCGACGCCCACCGGGTTTTCGTTCGACGACCCAACCGCGCTCTGGAGCAACCTCGGCATGATCGGCCCGCCGCTGTTTATCGGTCTCGCCATCACAGCGACCATCGCCGCCCTCGCCAGCTATTTGCTGATTTCGCAGGCCTGGGCATGGCGCGTAGCCGCGAAACGGCGTGGAGTTCGCCCGTGAAATTACGCTTGACGGCCTAATACAGCGCCCTGTGCCAGCCGGCTCTGCGTTGCCATAATGCCAAAGCCATTATTCCTGACAACCACCCTATTTCGCGACAGAGCGCAGAGCAAAGCCAATGAAGCATGTCAGCTTGTGAGCCATGCTGCGTTCCGGCGCATAGCCGAGTTGAAAGCAAGAAGCCCGGCGTTGGCCGGGCTTCTTGCTTCCGCTGTTCGGCCAAAGCTGCCGGTAGCCTTCCCAATGAAAGATGGCCGGTTCTGATATCAGACCGGCCATTTGCTTTGTAAGAGAGGTTTCAATCAAGCTACGTCGACTTCAGACCCCCAAGAGCCTTCATCGTCTTGATGGCTGTGCGGCAAGTGTCCCGCATTCAGCATCCCTTGCCATTCATATGGCGCCATATTGCCGAGTTGATTGCACGACTTTCCATGTGCAGAACTAATCATTCAATCCCCATTCTTGCTGTTGGTCAAGACTAGACATTTCCGGCAGGAGGAGTAGCCTAAGACCGTGCCTGATGCGTAGTAGATCGGGCCACCCAGTAACAACGCGACTGGAGGCAAGATGGTCGAATGTCCGCCGCAGCACGTGATGATTGCGTAGTACCCAAACGGCGAATGCCGAATACCTTGGTCAATCGCTA
>Ga0302238_1000047_pt1 | contig 141762 bp, 132 predicted proteins | sample AAG_UR_Asn_MG_FD_193527 | JGI IMG/M metagenome (GOLD analysis project Ga0302238, IMG submission 193527) | Enriched activated sludge microbial communities from anaerobic digester in WTTP, New Holstein, Wisconsin, United States - AAG_UR_Asn | ecosystem: Engineered > Bioreactor > Anaerobic >... | reverse complement strand
CGGTGCCCGGTGGAGCGAACGCGGAATCGAAAACATCCTGAAAGTGCTGTTCCATTACAGGCTCAATGAAAAACCGATAATGCCACTAAGGGCGTATCCGTAGGTAACGTGTTTTTGTTGCAATCAACTTCTCACCTTCCTGCCTTCTTAAGTTCGTTGTCAGCGAGCTTCGCCGATGATATAGAGATGAACCTGAAGATCCAATCAAAATGACAGGGAAGCGAACAGTGACGGGAACCCTGGTGAACACGGCCGCCATCGTGGCGGGGAGCCTGGCGGGCGCGGTCATCGGGAGCCGGCTTCCCGACCGGATCAAGACGATCGTCATGCAGGCCCTGGGCCTGTCGGTGGTCCTGATCGGGCTCCAGATGGCCCTGTCGGGGACAAGGCCGCTCTTGGTGATCGGCTCGCTGCTGGCCGGCGCCGTCACGGGAGAGCTGATGAACATCGAGAGGGCGGTCGCAAATCTCGGCGAACGGCTCAAAAAGCGGTTGCGCTCCGACTCCTCCACCTTCGTCCAGGGGTTCGTCACGGCCTCCATCCTCTACTGCACGGGCGCCATGGTGATCGTCGGCTCCATACGCGACGGGACCGTGGGCGACCCGTCCATCCTGTACATCAAAGCCCTGCTTGACGGCGTGGCATCCGTCGCCTTTGCCTCGTCGCTCGGGCTGGGAGTGGCCTTCTCCGCCCTGTCGGTCTTCGTCGTCCAGGGATCGATCACGCTGCTGTCCTCGCAGCTGACGTTTCTCCAGGAACCGGCCGTGATTGAGGCCGTGACCGCCACGGGAGGGCTTCTCATCCTCGGGATCGGCATCAACATCCTCGAGATCAGGAAGATCCGCGTCGGTAACCTCGTGCCGGCGCTGCTCTATGCGATCCTGGCGGCAATGTATATCTAAGGGTTCCGGGTACGAGAGAAGGGGAAACGGGAAGGCCCCCGAAACGGGGGCCTTCTCAAAGATGAAAGGAGATGGGCGTGGGGGGTTCTTTTGCCGACCCTCGCGAGGGACCGGGTTTCTCTACTTTGCTCCCGGGGGTTCCCCGAGCTGAATGCCGAAGGTCGTGTGGGCCTGCCTCATCTTTTCGGCCCGCTCGCGCTTCTCGGTTTCGGCCTTGCATTCGATGCACAGGGTCGCCGCAGGGGCGGCCTGCAGCCTCTTGTCGGAAATGGGTTTCAGGCAATCCTCACAGATGCCGTAGTTGCCTTCCTCGATTCTCTTGACAGCCTCGATCAGCTCGAGAACCGTCTTTCTCTCCCGGTCCTTCAGGGCGTATTCGTACAATCGCTCCGACTCGAACGACGCAAGGTCGTACATGTCCGGCAGCAGGCCGTTCAGATTCTCCGACGGGAACAGGGGTTTTCCATTCGCTTTCAGGATTTCCTCGATCCGGTGATTCAATAATGTTCTGTAGCGCTTCATCTTGGTCGTAGCCATTATTGACCTCCTTTTCTTAAACGCTTCGATATAGCAACAGGTTTGCCAGGTAGCCGAAAACGTGCGAAAAATGGATAAGGTCTTGTTTCCCCTTGAAAATTTTAAATACCGCATGGTGGAATAAAAGATCGGAGAGTGACATTTCAGGGACAGTTTTCGAGAAAGGCGTTGACTAACGAGAGATTAATTTCTCAATAAGCGGATTTTATTGAATAAAATAAGGACGACATTTTCGTCGCAGATGGGAGCCGAAAAGTCGTAAGGACCTGCGTCGGGCGGCAAATAATGTCGAAAAATCAGACGCCGCCTTTCTGGTTAATCCTCGACGGTGCCAACACGAACACCCCGTCCGCCATAAAGGAGAGTGCCCTGAAGAATCGGCCCATCCCCGTCACTCCGATGTTCGCGGCTGAAGGATCAGCCCGCCAGCTGCGGCAATGCGGCAGCCGTTATTTTACGATTTCCAAGGCCTGGATGAACTTCATGATCTGGGGCGTGCCCGTGGCCGGGAAAATCTCCACGGCGTCGGCCAGCAGCCTCGTCAAGTGGTACTCGGGGCTCACCCCATAGCCGCCGAGGATCTGCATGGCCTTCATCGTGACGCTTGCCGCCACCTCGCCTCCGATGTATTTCGCCCGGGCCGACAGCTTGCCGATGTCGCGGGGCCCCATGCCCCGGTCCAGGCAGGCCGCGGGATGGTAGATGAGCCAGCGGGCGGCATCGATTTCCGTGTCCATGTCCACGAGCATGAACTGGATCGCCTGGAGGTTCGCTATGGGCTTGCCGTAGAGAACACGCTCCTTGGCGTACTTCAAGGCAATGTCGAAAGCCCCGCGCGCGATGCCCAGCCCCACGGCACCCACGGCGGCGCGGCTCACCGTGAAGGTTGCCATGGCAATCGCCTGGCCGCCGCCTTCCTTGCCGATGAGGTTCGTTTTCGGCACGCGGCAGTTGCTGAACCCCAGTTCGCAGACGTCGCCCGACCTGAACCCCATCATCTCCTGCCTGCGGCTCACGACGAATCCCGGCGCGCCTTTCTCCAGTGCGAGGATGCTGGCCCTCTCGCCCGTCCTGGCCAGAACGAGGACCCAGTCGCCCACGCCGCCGTTGGTAATGTAGACTTTCCTTCCGTTGAGGAGGTAGTCGTCCCCGTTGGCGACGGCCGTGGTGTTCAGCGTTGACAGATCGGATCCTCCCGTGGGCTCGGTGGCCGCCACGGCGGCGATCCTCTCGCCGCGGATGAGTGGCGGTAGCCAGGCCTGCTTCTGATCCGGCGTTCCCCAGGTTTCGATCATGTAAAGGGGCGCCTGCTCCACCTCGAGGATGAAGGCGAGCGAGGGATAGACCCGGGCAATTTCCTCGACGGCGATCACCGCGGGCAGGTGCCCGGCCTTCGACCCACCGTACTCCCGGGATGAGGCGATGCCTATGATACCCAGCGCCCCGAGTTTACGGACTTGCTCCAAGGGAAACTCCCCCTTCCTGTCAAATTCGAGTGCCTTTGGCGCAAGTTCCGTATCGGCGAATTCGCGGACCATGGCCCTGATCATCTCCTGCTCTTTCGTGAATTCAAACATGGCGCTTCCCCCTTCCGTGATTCGAGATTCGTTTGCCTTCGCCTCGTGCGTCGGGCGGGTTCGCTATCGCTCCGACTCTAGGACCTCCGCGAGGGCGGGGACGATGTCCCTCAGATCGCCGGCGATGCCGAAATCGGCGATGTCGAAGATCGGGGCCTTCGGGTTCTTGTCGATGGCCACGATGAGGGCCGCCTTCGCGAACCCCGTCGTATAGTGGGGCGCCCCGGAGGTTCCGATGCTGATGAACAGCCCTGGGCTCACGGTCCTGCCGCTCTGCCCGATCATCCGTGTCTCCGGTATCCAGCCTGCGTCGCAGGCGGGCCTAGAGCCCGCCGTCACGCCGCCGATGGCGCGGGCGAGTCTCTCCAGCAGGGAGACGCCCCCTGCCTCGTAAAAACCGAAACCGCCCGACACGATGATCGCCGCTTGCTCCAGCCCGCCTTCCTCCGGCTCGCGGACGCTCTCGAGGGTCCGGGCGCGGAAGTTCTCCTCTCCGATGTCGGCAGGGATGGAGACGATTTCGCCCGTTCGCGACGGATCCGGGTTGCCCTTTTCCAGGACGCCGGGGCGGACCGTTGCCATGACGGGCCTCTTTTCGGGGCAAACGATCTTCACCATCAGGTTTCCCCGCCATCCGGGAACGACCATCACCAGTTGCCGGCGTCCGTCGATGTCCTCCATGTGAAGGTCCGTGCAGTGAGCCGTGAGCCCTGTCCCGATCCGCGCCGCCACGGCGGGCGCCAGGTCCGCGCCGATGGAGGTTGCCCCCATGAGGACGACGCCCGGACGGGTCTCGGCGATGAGCCGGCAGAGGATCTTCGTGAACGCCTCGGCCTGGTAGAGTGCCAGCCGCGGGTCCTCGACGACGAAGACGCGGCCTGCCCCGTGGGCGATGAACTCGGCGGCGCACGCGCGGCAGTCCCCGGGGCCGATCACGACGGCCGAGACCGTTCCGCCCTGTGCCGGCGCCAGGTCCGTGGCCTTGTTCAGGAGCTCGAAAGCCACGCCCGACGGCCGCCCGTCCCGCAGCTCCGCCCAGACGAGGATATCGCTCATTTGATCTCGACCCGATGCGTCCATATCTTTTTCCTTCTGTTCTCTTGCCTTGTGGCTTGAAGCTTGTTGCTTGCGGCTCTTTTACAGTGCACCCATCTCGCGGAGCTTCTGCACGAGCGCACGTGCAGCGTCTCTCGGCTCGCCCCCGATCATCTCCACGCGGCGTTTGCGGGGCGCCTGGAAGACCCCCACGACCCGCGTCGGCGAACCCCCGAGGCCCATTGCCCCGGCTGCGAGGCCGCAGTTCTCGCAGGTGGCGCAGCCCACCTCGACGATCTCCTTCTTCCCGGCCTCGAGGATGCCAAAGATGGTGGGAAGCCGGTAGCGGTTGATCCGCTTCACTACTGCGATGACGACCGGGAGCGTCACGTCCACTCGCAGAAAACCTCCCTCGATTTCCCGCTCGACGAGGGCCCTGTTCTCTTCCGCTTTGACCTCGATCTTCCGGACGTGTGTGACGCGTGGCCATCCAAGCGTCTCGGCAAGCTGCGCGGGAACCTGCCCCGTTGCCCCGTCCACCGATTCGTTTCCGCACAGAACGAGGTCGAACTCACCGGCGGAACGGATCCCGGCTGCCAGGACGGCCGCCGTGGCCAGAGTGTCCGCTCCGGCGAAGGCCATGTCGCACAGCAGCACCCCGCGGTCGGCCCCCATGGCCAAGGCGTCCTCGAGGCATTTTCTGGCTTGGGGCGGGCCCATGGTCAGGACGGTCACGCTGCCTCCCAGGATCTCTCGGATTCTGAGGGCCTCTTCAACGGCGTGGCGGTCGGCGGGGTTGGTAACCGGAGGGATCCCGCCGCGGTTGATGGATCCCGTGTCAGGATCTAGAGTGATACGGTCAAACTGTTCTGGGTCGGGAACCTGTTTGACGCAGACAAGGATGCGAAGCGACATGGGCCACCTCTCCTTTCTTCTGGCTTACGGTAGCGGCTTTCGCAACACTCCAAGACTGGCGGTCTAACAACTTCCAACTACATCGACGTGCGGCATTGCGACGGTCAACGGTAACGGTGGACACCAAGGTAATCCCCTCCACAAAGGTGGGTGCCGCAACCCCTTTAATGCGGCTGCTGCATTTTCGAACAGAGGGAATCACGTTTTCCTTGGATAAAACAGATGAGATCGCATTTTTTATACCTATCGCTTTGCACCTGATATGCATAATGCTCAGGCCAGCATTACTATTTCGGTAGTGTAAAATACTCTGTGTAAATTTTCCGGGTAGTAAAAAAGGCGCTTTTCCTTTACAAGGGTTTTGCCCAAAACCCACCAAGAAAGGAGAAAGCGCCTGTGAAACTGGAGATTACCGTATCTGAAGTTCAAGAGATTATCTGTGAGAAAGTCGACCGTTGTTTACAGTTTTTCGGGATAAAAGTATTCGATCAATTTCTCTTCTGGGGTTAAGCCGCCGATCCCCTTGTGGGGGCGGACGCCGTTGTAGTAGTTGAGGAACCGTTTGAGTTCGGTTTTTCGATGCGCCGAGGAGTTAAATCGGCTCTTGTCGTGCCAGAGATCCATGAGCGTTTTGATGACCCGCTCGGCCTTGCCGTTGGTTTTGGGATTACGCAGCCGGGTGAAACGCTGCTCGATCCGGTTCTCCGCACAGAGCTTCATCAAGGCATGATGCGTTGGGTCCCCTTTATACTCCTTGCCGTTGTCGGTATAGTACTGCTCGATGGTATACGGGCACTCCTTCAGGACCTGCTCCAGAAAGGCCCTGGCCGAGACCTGGGTCTTGTCCGGCAGGATGGCCGCGTAAAGTTCCCGGGAGAAGTCGTCAATGGCCACGAAGAGGTATTCCCGGCGCTCCGTCGTCTTCTGACCCTCTAACAGGGGCAAGCGCTTCGTGTCGCCATGGAGCATCTGCCCCGGGTAGTCCTTGTTGTAGCGTTTGGCTTCGCGTTTGCGCTTGGCCTCGAGTTCCGCTTCGACCTTGGCGAGCCGCTTGATGCCGTACTCCAAGCAGCGGAACCGCTGATTGATGCTCTTGTGAATCGTGAAGTCCTTGTGCCGGCCGTTACGAAGGATCTTGTATATCGTGGGACGGGATACGTGGTACTCGTCGGCCAGCTCACTGACCTTCTTCTTGTCCTCGTGATAGGACTTGCAGATCGCCTTCCTCTGAAATGGGGTCAGGCGCGTGTTCTTGTGAATAACCATCGGGGTCTCCTTCTGAGGTCTGTCACCTCGTCTGACTACCCCGAAAATGTAAACAACGCTAGCTTAACTCACAGATTATCAAGTCTCTTGATGCCAAACCGGAGCAGCTCTTTGAAATGATTCGTTCGGACATTCGGGAATCGGTCGCAGCCTACCTCAACGCCCTGATGCAGGCCGAGCTGACGGCTGCCTTGGGTCGGGAGTGCTATCAGCGGGTTGGAGTGGCGGGCAACTACCGAAACGGCAGCTACCCGCGACGCTTCACGATCAAGGGCGTGGGCGATGTTAGGGTCTTGGTCCCCCGCGTTCGCCGGGCCAGTATCAGACGCAGGTCCTGCCCCGCTATCGGCGTTACGAGCACGAGATCAGCCGCGACCTGAGCCTGATGTTTCTGTGCGGCATCTCGACCCGGAGCCTCTCGGCGATCTCGCTGCGGCTGCTGGGGCACAGGATCGCGCCGACCGAGGTCAGCGAGGCCAACCGGGAGTTTGCCGAGGCCGTGGAGAAGCGGCGCCTGCGGGATCTCTCGACCGAGACGATCCGCTATCTCTTCATCGACGGCGTCAACTTCCGCATGCGCGTCCTGAAGCAGGTGGAGATCGCGCCGGTGCTGGTCGCCATCGGCGTGACTAAGACGGGCCATAAGCTCGTCGTGGGGCTTCAGGCCGGCAGCAAGGAATCGGCGGCAAACTGGCGGGAGTTTTTCCGGGACCTCAAGCAGTGCGGGCTCGACGCTTCCCAGGTGCAGCTCGGGATCATGGATGGGCTGACGAGCCTCGAGACGGTCTACCGGGAAGAGTTCCCCGAGGCGAAGACCCAGCGCTGTCAGGTCCACGTGGCCCGAAACGTCATCGCTAAGGTCTCCCAGACGCACAAGGCCGAGGTGGCTTCGGACCTGCGGCATGTGTTCTATGCGCCGTCGCGCGCGCATGCGCACGTGGCCTTTGAACGGTTCCGCGAGAAATGGGGAAAGGCGTTCCCGTCGGCCATGACCGCCCTGGAGCGCTCCCTGGAGGCATGCTTGGTCTTCTACGACTTCCCGACCGAGCATTGGGTGTCGCTGCTAACGACCAACCTCATCGAGCGGCTCCCCAAGGAATACAGGCGACGGACGCGTCCCATGGAGATCCTGCCCGGAGAGGCAGGCTGTTATCGGCTTCTGGCTTTCATCTCGCTGAAGATGGAGCTGCATTGGCGAGCAAACCCTGTGGGGAAAACATATAAGCAGCTGCCGTTCTACGCGGACGCTGCCTACAGGAAATTTACACAACAAAGCTGACACCACCTGAACTGGTGTTTCTGCCCGGCGAGGAGGCCCAGGTCGACTGGATGCAGTGCCGGTTTCCGTTCGGGACGGTTCATAGCTTTGTGTGGATCCTCTCCTACAGCCGTTACCTGTACGCGCGCTTTTATCCGGGTCAGTCCATGGAGTTTTTTCTGGCGGGGGGGGCACCTGGAGGCGTTTCGGGAGGTCGGGGGCGTGGCCCACCGGGGTCACTATGACAATCTCAAAAGTGTCGTGACCCGACGACAGCCCCAGACGGTCTTCAACAGCCAGTTTATGGATTTTGCAAGGCATTTTGGCTTCTCTGTCTACCTTTGCACGCCCGGCCGAGCCAACGAGAAGGGGCGGGTCGAGCGGGTAATCCGGTACATGGAAGGGTTTCTCATGACCCACGCCTTCTCGGATCTGGAGGATTTGAACCGGCAGTTTGCCCGCTGGCGCGCCGAACGAAACGGACGGCTGCGCCGCTCAACGGGAAAGGCGCCGGCCGTGCTTCTTGCCGAGGAAAAGCTCAAGCCGCTTCCGACACTGCCCTACCGGCCCTACCGGCTCCAGACGGCCGCCATCGGATCGACGGGCTTTGTGCAGCTGCAAACCAACCGCTACTCCGTCCCCTCGTCTTACGCCAATCGTCTGTGCAGCCTCCTGATCTATCCCGATCAGATCGAGATCGTCGTAGACGGCAAGAAGTGCGTCGCGCACCGGCGTTCGCTGCTGAGACACCAGACAATCGAGCATCCCTCGCATTGGGAAACGCTCCTGCGGTGCACGCTCGCCTTCAAGCGCGAACGCGTCCTTCAGCTCATGAGCCGGATGGACAAGGCGATCGAGGCGTTCATCCAAAAAGCCGGGGCCGAGGGGGAAGACCCTGCCGAGGTCGCCTGCGAGCTGTTCCGGCTCCTCAAGGGACGGGCCCTCGAGAGCCTCGTGTCGGCCGTCCGGGAGGCCTCCGCGCTGGGCATCTACAAGAGCGTCTATATCGCCAATCTGCTGGAGCCCTCGGCGCGGCAGCCCAACCCGGTTTACCCGCAAGACGCGAAACTCCTGGGCATTACCTACGAGGGGAGGAAGCTGGAAAACTATGATGAGCTTCTCTGAGCTCTGGCGGCACTTCCGGCTGCTGAGCGAGCCCGAGGGGCTGCCGCCGGACAAGGCGGCTTTCCTGGAGGAGTTTCTCCGGGCCGAGTACGCCAGGCGGGAGCAAAAGAGGATCGCCACGCTGCTGCGCATGTCCGGGATCAGGCGGGTCAAGCTGCTGCATGATTTTGACTGGGCCTTCAACCCCAATATCCCCAGGGAAAAAATCATGGAGTTCATGCAAACCGGTTCCTCGCTGTTTCAAGTGGGTAAGTTTTTGAAGCCGGTCCGTGTCAGTGATAGAGCGTTGTTTCATGAGAGACACGGACCTTCTTCAATTAGCGTTAGGGTTGGCCCCACCGTGGAGGGTGGTGAGTTGTCAGTTCGATGCCGAGAAGCGACGTCTGGACATCGGGCTGGACTTTCCCCGGGGGAGCCGTTTTCCCTGTCCCTCCTGCGGACAGGGGGACTGTCCGGTTCAGGATACGGAGCCAAAGAGCTGGCGGCATCTGAACTTCTTTCAGCACGAAGCCCATCTGGTTGCCCGGGTGCCGCGGATCCGGTGTACCCGATGCGGGGTTTTACAAGTGGCCCTGCCGTGGGCGCGACCGGGCAGCGGCTTTACCCTCTTGTTTGAGGCCTTCATCATGATCCTGGTCCAGGCCATGCCGGTCAAGCGAATCGCCGCGCTGCTCGGGGAGCATGACACCCGCCCGTGGCGCGTGCTGGAGCATTACGTCGACCGGGCCCGCGAGCAGGCCGATCACTCCGGGCTGCGGCAGCTCGGGGTGGATGAAACGGCCAGCAAGCGGGGGCACAACTACGTCAGCTTCTTTGTCGATCTGGAGCAGGTCCGGACGGTCTTCGTCACCGAAGGCAAGGATGCCTCGACCCTCGAGCGGTTCAAGGCCGACTTGCTCGACCATGGCGGACGTGCCGAGGCCGTCGAGGAGATCTGCTGCGACCTGTCGCCGGCCTTAATCTCGGGCGTGGAGTCGCAGTTCCCGCAGGCCCGCCTGACCTTCGACAAGTTCCATGTGATGAAGCTCCTCAACACCGCCGTTGGCAACGTGCGCCGCCAGGAACAGCGCGAGCGGCCCGAACTCAAGCACACCCGGTATCGTTGGCTCAAAAACCCCGAGCGCCTGTCGACCCGACAACGGTCGACCCTGGAGACCCTTTGCCCCAGGTCGTTAAACCTCAAAACCGTCAAAGCCTACCGGATCCGGCTGGCCTTTCAGGAGCTCTGGGAGCAACCGCCTGCGCTGGCCGAACCCTTCCTGAAGAAATGGTACTTCTGGGCGACCCACAGCCGCCTGGAGCCCATCAAGCAGTGCGCGAAAACCATTAAAAAGCACTGGCAAGGGATCCTCAATTGGTTCCAGTCCCTCGTCAACAACGGCATCCTCGAAGGCATCAACAGCATGATCCAGGCCGCCAAAGCCAGGGCCCGAGGTTACCGCACCATTAAGAACTTCATCACGATGATCTATCTCATCAGCGGCAAACTGGACTTCAGGCCACCCACTTGAAACAGCGAGGAACCTATTGGTGTTCCAAGCTAGGGTGGCCCACACCACGTTGACCGTATCCCCGGCTTTCCCCTTGTAACGGCAGCAGTCCATCCGGTGGTCATGCTTGAGATGCCCGATGATCGGCTCGATTTTGACGCGCCGCTTCTGGGCTTTCCGGAACCAGCTCTGGCGGTGATCCGGATGCCGGGTCTTGCCCTTGCGGGGAATGGCCAGGCGCCGGATCTTGAGACGCTTTCGCATGCGCTCCTGCTTTTTGAGCGATTGCGAAAAACCCCGGTCAGATCCCAACTCCTGGGGACGTCTGCCCGTGTTGGCTTCCATGCCGGCCGTGACGTCATCAAGGGTCTTGAAGTCCGCTCGGTTTTCCTGATACTCCGCATGGGAGAGCACCAGGTTGTCCTCGTTGACCACCAGCGAGACCACAGAGCCGAACTCGCAGTCGATGTGGGCCTTGCCCTTGCGGATGGCCGCCACATCCGGTTCGTGCAAAGAGTAGATCCGGCGTCGCGGCTTCTCGCCTCGGAGCACCTGAGCCGTCTGCTCGGTGATCTTCTTTCCCAGGGAAACAAGGCGGTTGAGACTTCGGCCCGCATCCTTGCGCCCTCGGGCATAAAGCGTATTGACGACACCGGCGGCTTGGTGGAGGAGCCGGTTCACGATCTTCTGGAGCGCTTCGGTCGTCTCTTTGCGCTTCTCCGGGTTGCCCCGGCAGAGCCGCTTGATCCCGAAGAGCAGCCGCTTGGCCGTTCGCTTGTGGCTCCGAAAGGGCTTTCGGAGGGTCAGCTCCTCGCGGAGCCGCTCGATCCGATGAACGATCTTCTCCTTGATGCGGTGCAAAAGATCCGCGTCCGTAGGATAGGCGATGTTCTTGGGCTGCGAGGTGCTGTCCACGGTGACCCGCCTGGTCTTCACCAGGCCCATCTCGCTCCAGGCCTGCAGGAGCACCTGCTCGACCTTGAGCATCCCCTCGGCCCCGATGCGCTCCCGGAACCTCACCAGCGTGCTGGCCTCCAGGATCGCTTCCTTCTGCAGGGTCTCGAACCCGCAGAAGCATTGCCAGTAGGCGTTCTCGTGGAGCATCTCCACGGCCCGCTCATCCGAGCAGTTGTGGCGGTGCTTCAGCAGGTGGATGCCGACCATCAGCCGAATAGGCTTGCCCGTCCGCCCCAGGGGGCTGTAGTACATCGAAAGAGCATCGTGGAGCCCCTCCCAATCGATCAGGCGGGCGGCGCGCATCAGTTCATGCTCCGCGCGAAGATACTCCGACAGGGGAATCTCGAACATAAGCATCTGCCTTTCCGTTGTGGGCCTTGACATGACTGCGTTGTAGCAGATCGGCCGCCTCGGAACAAGCAACTTTCATCGGTTTTCAATGAGCAATTGCAGATTTTACGCTGGTTTCACGCCGAATTTATCAGGGCGGACTACTTACAAAATCGTTCTCCATCGACAACGGATCGATATTGGCGTGCAGATTCTATGCGCTCGCCCCCGGATTGCCCTTCTTGCCATTGTCGACGATCACCGATGCACGCTCCAAAAGAGGCTTCCTGCACTCTAAAATCTAGTGCGGGAGGACCTGATATCTCCCTGCAAGCCCAATGATCGTCTACTCGTCATTCGGGGCCTCCATAGCCGCCTTGGCCTTGTAGGCTGGTACACGTTTCCTCTTGAGCCTCTTTTACATCTGGCGCTCCTCCTCAAATCATTTTAGTGCAGTATCCCCACTTATGCCCCTGTCCAGATTTGCCAGACCTACTCCATTCACCAAGGAGTCGGCATCTAAGACATGTGGATGGCCCCATCCGAGACAGCCATGGCGGCCTCCATGATGGCCTCGGCAAGCGTTGGATGCGGGTGGATCGCACGGGAAAAATCTGCCGCGGTCATCCTCCTCCGGATGCCGAGAACCGCCTCGGCGATGAGGTCCGTGGCGTGGGGCCCGACGATGTGCACGCCCAGCACCTCCCCCGCGGCGGCATCCGAGACGATCTTCACGAGCCCTTCCGTCTCGTCGAGAATCACCGCCTTGCCGTTGGCCCGGAAGGGGAAGCGGCCGATGCGGACCTCGCCCCGCTCCCGGGCGGCCTCCTCCGTGAGCCCCACCGAGGCTGCCTCGGGGTTCGTGTAGATGCAACTCGGTACGGCCTTGTCGTTCAAGGCTTCCCGGCGCCCCAGGATGTTCCGTACGGCGCACTCGCCCTGCGCCGAGGCGAGGTGCGCGAGCATGAGGCCGCCGACCACATCCCCTGCGGCGTAGATGCCGGGGACGTTCGTCTCCATGAATTCGTCGACGACGATCGCGCCGCTTTCGTGCCGGACGCCGACCCTGTCGAGGCCGAGGAGCGAGAGGTCCGGTTTGCGCCCGACGGACAGCAGCACCTTTTCCGCGCTGACCGTCCCGGTCCTGTCCCCGGCCGAAAAGGTGACGAGGTTTTCCGGCCCGCGCCGCGCGATGCCCGTCACGGCTGCGCCGGTGACGACCGTCACGCCCGCCGCGGCGATCTGTTTCTGGAGGACCGCGGCGATCTCCCGGTCCGTGCCGGGAACGAGCCCGGGCATCCTTTCGAGGATCGTGATCTCGGTGCCCATGGCCGAGAGAAACTGGGCGAATTCCACACCGATGACGCCCCCGCCGACGATGACGGCGCTTTTCGGCAGCGCACTCATCGCAAGCACCTGGCTGGAGTCCAGCACGTCGGGGCCGTCGATTCCCTCGATGGGAATCCGTTCGGGTTTGGAGCCCGAGGCAATCAGGACGGCATCGCCCCGGACCGTTTCCCCCGACTCACGGATCTGCACGGTCCTGGGATCCACAAAGGAGGCCGTCCCCCGGATGACGTTCACCTTCTTGGCTTTCAGCAGGGCGCCCACCCCGCGGGCGAGTCTCGCCACCACCAAGTCCTTTCGGGCCATCACGGCGCCGAAATCCACGTCGAACCCCTTGCACGTCACGCCGAACGTCCCGGCTTCTTTCATCGTCCGGACGACAGCGGCGGACTGGAGCAGGGACTTGGCGGGGATGCATCCCCGGTTGAGGCACGTACCCCCGAGAGCGTCTTTCTCGATGAGGGTCACCTCTGCGCCCAGGCGTGCCGCGCGGATCGCGGCGGGGTAGCCGCCCACCCCTGCGCCGATGATGGTGATCCGGGCTCTATCTGCCATGGGGGTCTTCCCCGTCCTTCATCGTTTCCCTTCCCTTCACGGCCCGGTCCCCGGTTTCGGTCCGGCCGGGTTCGGCCATCGTCATATCGATGGGAATGTTGCGCCTCCGGAGGGATGTCGGCGAAGGGGCCGGAGCTTGACGCCGAGGGGGAACGCAACCCCGTCTCTTCAGCGAGGCGCAAACGCTTCTTCATAAGCGATCTCTCGACGGATCGCAACAGAAAAGCGGGTACCGGGCTCAGGATCCCACCGCGGACCAGGTTTTCTTGATCTCCCGGAATCGGGTCTTGCGGGCCGTGACGAACCGCTTTCCGTTCCAGGACCGGACGACGAGCGTCAGGACGGGCGGGTCGATCGTGTAGACGTTGTATGCCGCCGGCTCGTGCCGGAGCCTCGTGGAGAGTGTCGGGGCCTGGGAGACGAGGATGCGGGAACGGATGGTTTCGTGGTGGCTGCGGATGTCGTCCGAGTAGCCCAGGTGATAGTGGCCCGCCAGCAGCAGATCGACGCCGCACTCCTCGAGGACGGCGAGGGCCTTCGCGGCGCGGCCCACGATGGAGTAGGGCGGGATAGGCGGCGGGATGAAGGGGTGGTGCGTGACAACGATCTTGAAGGTGCGATCGGGGATGCTGCAGAGCCGGTTGCGCAGCAGAGTGATCTGCCGGTCCGAGATCCGTCCGTTCACGAAGGCAAGCGACCGGGCCGTGTTGACGCCCAGCACGGCCATCTCGGCATCCCTGTAGAAGGGGTCCATGTCCGCGGTGATATAGCGGCGCCAGCGGTGAAGGGGAAGCAGGAAGCGGCGCACGGGATCGTACAGGGGGATGTCGTGGTTGCCGGGAACGACGATCTTGGGGCAGGGGATCCGTTCGAGGAAGGCCCGCGCGGCCAGGAACTGCCGTCTCCGGGCCCGCTGGGTGAGATCGCCGCTCACGGCGACCAGCGTCGGTTCGAGTTTCCGAAGGTCAGCCAGGAGCTCTCGGATGAGCGCGGGGTCTTCTCGTCCAAAGTGAAGATCCGAGATGTGGGCAAGAGTCCTCATCCATCCTTCCCGTTGAAACGGGGTTCACAAGGTGTTCGGTTCGTAGTATAAGAACGCGGATGGAAAAAATCAATCTTGTCCGATTGGCTCCGTCGGTTCGGGTTTCTCCCGTTCAGCCATGCGCCCTGTCCCAACCCATTCCCTTTGCGAAGGTCCGCGGCATGAAGCACAATGAACAGGATCGGCTCGTCGAGAGTACGGAAAAACGATGCCCGGCCGGTTCGGATCCGGGAGCGGCGGCGACCTCCCGGCAGGCAATGCCGTCGTGGAGGCCGCGGACCGGCTGCCGGTCCGGGAGGGCCGCGTCGCGGCGTTCCACATCCTGTTGCCCGCGACGGGACGGAAGCGCGGAAGTGAGGAAGGGCGGACGAGCCAGATCAGCAGGGAAGGGTCCCGAGTCAACGGGGGGCTTCCTCCCGCGGTGAAGCACAGAATTTGCAGGCCCTGTTCAGCCGCCGGGATGCCGGCGGTTCATGGATACGAAGGGAACCCGTTATGCCGCTTATCGATAAGATCAACGCCAAGCATGCCCGCGTGGGCGTCATCGGCCTGGGCTACGTGGGCCTGCCTCTCGTCATCGAGTTCTGCCGGGCCGGTTTCCAGGTCACCGGGTTCGATGTCGACGAAAAGAAAATCGAGGCCCTGCGCAGGCGGGAAAGCTACATCCGGCACATCGACGCGTCTGTGCTTCGGAAGGAGATCAACGGGAACTTCACCCCCACGTCGGACTTCGGCCTTCTAGCCCGGGTCGACTGCATCCTCATCTGCGTGCCCACCCCCCTGAACCGCAACCGCGAACCGGACATGCGCTACGTGTTCAACACGGGCAGGACCATCGCCCGCCACCTTCGCAGGGGGCAGCTCGTCATTCTCGAGTCCACCACCTACCCCGGCACCACCGACGGCGACCTCCGGGAGATCCTCGAAGCCTCGGGGCTGAAGGCAGGAGAGGACTTCCACCTGGCCTACTCCCCTGAACGGGAAGACCCGAACAACCAGGACTTCAGCCTCCGGACCGTGCCCAAGGTCGTCGGGGGGCTGACACCGGCCTGTCTTGCCGCCGCCGCGGCCCTCTACGGCCACGTGGTCGCCAGGACCATTGCCGTCTCGTCGCCGAAGGTGGCCGAGGCGGCGAAGCTGCTCGAGAACATCTACCGCTCCGTCAACATCGCCCTCGTCAATGAGATGAAGATCTGTTTCGACCGCATGGGGATCGACGTCTGGGAGGTGATCGAGGCTGCTGCGACCAAGCCCTTCGGCTTTCAGCCCTTCTTCCCTGGACCGGGCCTCGGCGGGCACTGCATACCCATCGATCCCTTCTACCTGACGTGGAAGGCAAGGGAATACGAGTTCAACACGCGCTTCATCGAGCTGGCGGGCGAGATCAACACGTCCATGCCGGACTACGTGGTCTCGAAGGTCCTGGAGGCCCTCAACGAGCACGGCAAGCACGTGAAGGGCTCGAAGATCCTCATTCTGGGGCTGGCCTACAAGGCCAACGTCGACGACGACCGCGAGTCGCCCTCGTACCGGCTCATGGAGAAGCTCGAGCGCCTGGGGGCCGAGGTGTCCTACCATGACCCCTGCATCCCCGTCATACGCCCCTCGCGGGAGTATGCCCGGTTCGCGGGCAGAAAATCCGCGCCGATTTCAAAGGACTTCGACCTCCTCCTGATCGCCACCCCGCACGACGAGTACCGGGCGATCGATTTCGCGTCCCTCGGCGTGCCCGTGGTGGACACGCGCAACATCGTGCGTACAAAGGGGGAATTTCTTTTCCGCGCCTAGCGGTGTCCCTTTGCCCCCCGCCGGAGGCATGAGCCGATTCGACGGGTTTGCAATCCCTCGTCGGGCGAAGGGACGCGGACGAGGACGGCGAAAGGGCCTACGGCGCGATTTCGTGCACCGCAAATTCGGGGCCCGCGGCCCCCTCTCCCGGCTCCCCTGCCGACCGGCCGATCCGCGCCGGCTTCGTCGGCATCCTTCCCTCCAGGTCCTTGACGAACCGCTGGAAATCCCTGTTGCCGTACAGGAGTCTCGAGGCGACCTCACGGAGCTTGTCCACCTGATCGGGCTCGAGGGAGAGACTCGTGGGGATGCTGTTGAAGTAGTCTCTCTCGGTCGCGTCGGGCAGTGCGTCAAAGGCCACGTGCACGATGTAGAAATCGATGGGCTGCTGCCCGTGGATCTCGTCGTCGCGCGCCCAGTCGCGGGCGACGTGATGCAGCAGCTCGATCGTCTCGAAGTTGTACTTGTTGATCATGATCGTCGAAGACGCCCCCAGGATGGCCCCGATGCCGGGGATCTCGTCGAGCAGCTGCCAGCGGGCCTTCTCCCGGGTTTTCGCGTCGACGATGACAATGGCCACCCTTCGGGTATTCTGCAGCCCCAGCTCGCGCAGCGATTCGTGAATGCCACCCCGTGAGATGAGGGACTCGAGGATCCCCCGGATGCCGAGGTTGTCCGAGACGCCCCCGTCGATGAGGTGGACGTAGGGTTTGCGCCGGCCGTCGAGGTAGGTCTTCATCCGCAGGGCATTGTAATAGGCCCGGCTGGCGAGGTCCGGGCTCGCCAGCGCCTTTTCGATCCAGGGCGGCGTCTGGATGTCGCATTGCCCCGCATAGTTCTTGAGGACGATCGGGGAGAGGGCCCCCGGGAATGCCGCCGAGGCCGCGACGGCGCGGGAGACGGGGAACCTGTCGAAGTCGGAGCAGAGCAGCGCGAACTGGCTCGGCGTGAAGGCGAAGCTGATCCCCTCGATGGCCTCCGTGGCGAGGACCACGATGACGGGGCCGGGTTTCTTCGCGATGTCTCCCAGGGTTGCACCCTTGAACAGTCTGGAATCGTAGTATTCCTGGGCGAGGTCGCTTCGGCCGAACCGCGGGGACCACAGGCGAACCCAGTTGACGGGGTTCGCGAGCCCCCAGAGGAGCGAGCCCTGAAAATCGTCGTAGAGAAATTCGGAGCGGAAGTCGTTGAAGATTTCGCGACCGCGCAGGCCGTAGTACGATGCGGTGAAGCTGCCGCCGGAGACGCCCGAGATGAGATCCACCTCGTCGAGCAGGGTATGCCGCTTGCCCTTGTTTTCCGGGGGGGCGGGGACCTCCACGAGGTCGAGGGCCTCGAGGATGCCGTAAGACAGGGCCGCGGCTCGGGTGCCACCGCCCGAGAAGGCCAGGATGAGAAGCGTGTCCCGGGAACGGCTGCGGTCCGCGAGTTTGACCCTGTAGGGCTCCAGGCGGTCGATCTTTTCCACGCCGGGATTCAGGGGGTACTGGGCCGTGCAGGCGGAAAGGAACAGCCCGGCCAGGAACACCAGGGCGACCGGCCAGTGCGGATTCCGGCGATTGCGGGAAGCGTGTTGCATGGGGGTCCCCTTGAGCGCTCGAATTCGTCGATTTCCCGATGGCTGCACGGGTTCTACCACACATTCGTCCGAAACGGCAAGATTGCGGCCTCGGATGTCGGACGGAGCCCCGGAGCCCGCAACCCGAAACGAATCCCCGGAGGCTATGTCATTTATGAAATAGGCTCCTGGAGCGGGTTTCAGGCCATCCTGCCGGCCGAATTCCGTTGACATCGCACTCCTTATTTCCTACTATGGTACGCAATCCCGTGAGGGTTGTCTTGAAAGAATAAGCCCAAGGAGGAAGAACGATGCGTTCTCTGAAGTTTGCAGCGGTACTGTGTGCAGTCGCGCTTTTCGTCGCCGGAGCGGCCTTTGCCCAGCAGATGCCCAACCCCTACGGGCCGAACATCAGCCTGGAGAAGGCCAAGGCAGTGGCGGCGGCGGCAGCGGCCAAGGCGAAAGAAATGAAGGTGAACATGTGCATTGCCGTCGTGGACACGGGCGGACAGCTCGTGTATTTCGAGCGTTTCGACGTGGTCCAGTGGGGAAGCATTGACGTGGCCGTTCACAAGGCCAAGGCGTCCGTCCAGTACAAGCGCGCGACCCTGGCCCTCGAGAATGCCGTGAAGTCGAACGTCCATTACCTGACCCTGGACGGCATCAGCGCTATCGAAGGCGGCGTGCCCATCATCGAGGGCGGCAGGATCATCGGCGCCATCGGCGCCTCCGGCGGCTCGTCCGTGCAGGACGGCCAGGTCGCACAGGCCGGCGCCGCGGTGATCAAGTAACCGGGAATCTGGTCCGCACGACATGCGAAAGGGCCTCCGCGAACATGGCGGAGGCCCTTTTCATTTCTGGTGGGCCGTGCGGGATTCGGACCCGCGACCAACGGATTAAAAGTCCGCTGCTCTACCGGGCTGAGCTAACGGCCCCCGGGCGGCCTGGGCCGCGCGATGCTTGCAGGGAGGGATGGGACAGGGACGAGACCCCGGCATTCTCCGGTCCCCGCGCGCGGTCGTGATTACCGCCTGAAAGGATTCTCCGTGACGATGGTCTCGTTGCGGTCGGCGCCGACGGAGACGAGGACGACCTTGACCCCGGCGAGGTTCTCTAGGGTGTCCACGTAGCGCCTCGTGCTCCTCGGCAGATCTTCGATCCGCTTGGCGCTGGTGATGTCCTCCGTCCAGCCGTCGAGCTCCATGTAGACGGGTCGGCAGCGCTCGAACACGTTCAGGTCGGCGGGGACGGACGTGGCGAATTCCTCGCCCGACTCCGTACGGTATCCGACGCAGATCCTGAGTTTGTCGATGCCCGTGAGCACGTCGAGCTTGGTGATGGCCAGACCCGTGATGCCCGACACCCGGACCGACTGCCTCACGAGCACCATGTCGAGCCAGCCGCAGCGCCGCTTGCGTCCCGTCGTGGCGCCGAACTCCTGGCCCACCCGCTGGATCCGCTCGCCGATCTCGTCGGCAAGCTCCGTGACGAAGGGGCCGCTGCCCACGCGGGTCGTGTAGGCCTTGACGATGCCCACGACCGAGTTGATCTGGGTGGGCCCCACCCCGGCGCCGCAGCAGGCGTTGCCCGCCACCGTGTTCGAGGAGGTGACGAAGGGGTAGGTGCCGTAGTCCACGTCGAGGTGGCAGCCCTGGGCCCCTTCGAAGAGGATCTTCTTTTTCTGCCGGATCGCCTCGTCGAGCAGCAGCGAGACGTCCGCCGCGTGCGGCCGCAGGACGTCGGCGTAACCCATGTACTCTTCGAGGATGGGCTTTGCGTCGACGGGCTGCTCGCCGAAGAGCTTCGTCAGGTAAAAGTTCTTTTCCTCGACGTTGCGCCGGAGCTTCTCGGCGAAGGTGTCGCGGTCCAGCAGGTCGCAAACGCGGATGCCGACGCGGGAAACCTTGTCCTCGTATGCCGGACCGATGCCGCGCTGGGTGGTCCCGATCTTGCCTGCGCCCTTGGCCGCCTCTCGCGCCGCATCCACGCGGCGGTGGTAGGGCATGATCAGGTGCGCCCTGTCGCTGAGGATCAGTTTCGTGTTGGGCGGGAAGGCGTTTTCCTTCTCCAGGTACCGGATCTCCTCGATGAGCACCTTCGGGTCGATGACCATGCCGTTGCCCAGCATGCACATCTTGTGATCGTGGAGGATCCCCGACGGGATCAGGTGCAGGATGGTCTGCTTTCCCCTGACCACGATCGTGTGCCCCGCGTTGTTGCCGCCCTGGAAACGCACGATGGCGTCGGCGTCTTCCGCATAGAGGTCGACGACCTTGCCCTTGCCTTCATCGCCCCACTGGGTCCCTACGACGATCACGCTTGACATAGGCTGTCTCCTCGCCGGATCACATCTCCAGCTGGGTGAGGGATAGGACGTTGGGGAGGTCCCGGAGCTTCTTCAGAATGTCTTCGGGCACCACGGTATCCGTCGAGAGGACGACGAGCGCCTTGCCGTCCACGTGCTCGCGGCTCAGCTGGAAGCGGGCGATGTTGATGCCGTTGTCGCCCAGCGTGTGCCCGATGTTGCCGATGACGCCGGGCTTGTCGTTGTTGTAGAGCACGATCATGTGGCCCTCGGGAATCACCTCCATGGAGAATTTCTCGATCCGCACGATGCGGGGGTCCTGCTTGCCGAAGATGGCCCCGGCGGCGAAGCTTTTCTCCTCGGTCGTCTTGATGGTGACGGAGATCATGCTCGTGAAGTCCTTCACCTCGCTGGACTTGGACTCGACGATCTTGATGTTGCGCTCCTTGGCGATGAAGGGGGCGTTGATGAAGTTGATGTTGGCGTTCAGGATCGGCGTGAGCAGCCCTTTGATGAGCGCGATCGTGAGCGGCGCCACGTTGTAGTTGACGATGTCGCCGGCGTACTCGACGGCCACCTCCTCGATGCCGCCCTTGACGATCTGGGCCTCGAAGGTGCCCAGCTTCTCGGCGAGCGCCAGGTAGGGCTGGATGTGCGTGAGCAGCTCCGCGCTCACCGACGGGAAATTGATGGCGTTGCGGATCTCCCCCTTCGTCAGGAAATCGGCGATCTGCTCGGCGATGGCGATGGCCACGTTGCGCTGGGCCTCGTCCGTGGCCGCCCCGAGGTGGGGCGTGCAGATCACGTTGGGGTGGTTCACAAGCTCACTGTTCTTGGTGGGCTCCTCCTCGAAGACGTCCAGGGCCGCGCCGGCCACCTTGCCGGAGTTGAGCGCGTCGAGAAGGTCCTTCTCGTTGACGATCCCGCCGCGGGCGCAGTTGACGATGAAGACGCCCTTGCGCATCTTCGCGATGGCCGACGCGTTCAGGAGGTTCTTCGTGTCCTTCGTGAGCGGCGTGTGCACGGAGATGAAGTGCGACCGCTTCAGCAGCTCATCCAGGCTGACCAGCGTGATGCCCATCTTCTCGGCCGTTTCCGGGGCCAGGAAGGGGTCGAAGGCGATGACGTTCATCTTTAGGCCCTGGGCGCGGTCGGCCACGATGGTGCCGACCCGGCCGATGCCGATGATGCCGAGGGTCTTGTTGTAGACCTCGTTGCCCATGAACCTGCTCTTCTCCCACTTGCCGCCCTTCATGGAGGCCGTAGCCTGCGGGATCTGCCGCGCCAGGGCGAACATCATGGCGATGGAGTGTTCCCCCGTCGTGATCGTATTGCCGCCGGGGGTGTTCATGACCACGATGCCGCGCTTGCTGGCGGCGTTGACGTCCACATTGTCCACGCCGATGCCTGCCCGGCCCACGACCTTGAGATTGTCGGCCTTCTCGATAATCTCCTTCGTGACCTTTGTGGAACTGCGTATCGCGAGTCCGTCGTAATCCCTGATGATGCCCTTGAGCTCGTCGGGTGTGAGGCTCGTCTGCACGTCGACCTCGAGACCCGGCGTGTTCTTCAGGATCTCGATCCCCTCCGGGGACAGCGTGTCGCTGACCAGTACCCTCTTCATGTCCTTTTTCCCTTTCCGTTGTGCCGGCATCCCTTTCATCCTTGCAGGCCCGTGCCGCGGGTCTTGAGGCGTTACCGGATCGTTTGCAGGTAAACCTTTTCCAGGGCCTCCAGGGCCTGCTTCACGTCCCCCGGTTCGATCGTGGGGCCGCACCAGAAGCGGAACCCCGGGGGGGCGTCCCGGTAGGCGCTCACGTCATGGGCCGCCCCTTCCTTGCTCAACCGGCTTGCAACGGCCTTGATGAAGTCGCCCCGTTCCTTCTCGCCCATGGCCCGGAACTTCTCGCTGACGACCTTCAGGCAGACGGACGTGCTGGACCGGACGGCCCTGTCCTCGGCCAGGAAGTCGATCCAGTCGCGCCCGGCGACCCAGTCCTCGACGACCTTCAGGTTGGCCTGGCTGCGCCGGAAGAGGCCTTCGAGGCCGATCGACTCGGCCCAGGCGAGGGCATCGAGGTAGTCCTCTACGCAGAGCATCGAGGGCGTGTTGATCGTGTCACCCTCGAAGATGGCTTTGTCCACGGCGCCCTTTTTCTTCAGGCGGAAGACCTTCGGCAGGGGCCACGGCGGATCGTAGCTCGCGATCCTCTCCTGCGCGCGCGGGCCGAGCACGAGGACCCCGTGGGCCCCCTCCCCGCCCAGGCATTTCTGCCAGGAGTAGGTCAGGGCGTCCACCTTCGACCAGTCCACGGGCATCGCGAACACGGCGCTCGTGGCATCGCACAGCGCAAGGCCCTCGCGGTTGGCCGGGATCCAGTCCCAGTCGGGGATCTTCACGCCGCTCGTCGTTCCGTTGGCCACGAAGACCACGTCGTTCGACCAGTCGACGGCCCTGAGGTCGGGCAGCTTTCCGTAGGGCGCCTCTGACACCGTCGGGTTCAGCTTCAGTTCCTTCTGAAGGTCCTTGGCCCACTCGCCGCCGAAACTCTCCCAGACGAGCGCCGTGACCGGCCGGGGACCCAGGAGGGTCCACATGGCCGCCTCGAAGGCGCCCGTGTCGGAGCCGGGCAGGATCCCGAGCAGGTAGTTGTCGGGGAGTCCGAGAAGTTTTTTGCTCCGGGTGATCGCCTCGCCCAGCTTGCTCTTGCCGAGCGTCGAGCGGTGGGAGCGACCGAGGGCGGCGTCTTTCAGTCCCTCGAGATTCCAACCGGGCCGCTTGCTGCAGGGACCTGAGCTGAAGTTCGGATTGTGCGCCATCGTTCGTTACCTCATGGTCGAAAATCAGAAAAAATTTTCTTATCAGAAACGGACTGACAAGACAAGAACTTTCCAAGGGCTTTCGGCCTGGCCGCCGACCCTTTGGGATTGACGCAGAGGGCAAAACACTATACGAACAACAGGCGTAAGGCGTGAGGCAACCGCTGGAGGGACGAGGACGTCTTCACCCCCGGAAGCCTGTTGTCCTGCGCCGACGCCCCAAGCCGGTTGGACCATGAAAAGACAGCAGAAAACCGCTTTTTTTTGCCAGAATTGCGGCTACGAGTCGCCCAAGTGGGTCGGGAAATGCCCCGGATGCGGGGAGTGGAACCGCTTTGCCGAGGAGCCGGTGAAGTCGGCCGACTCACGCCTGCCCCCCGAGTTCCGGTTCGACGGGAAGCCACGCCCCATCGATGCCGTCGAGGCCGACGAAAAGGCCCGCGTGAAAACGGGCATCGGGGAGATGGACCGGGTCCTCGGGGGTGGCATCGTCGCCGGCTCGGCCATCCTCGTGGGCGGAGACCCGGGCATCGGCAAGTCGACGCTGCTGCTGCAGGTTATGCACCGTCTCGCCTCGGCGGGGAAAAAGGTCCTCTACGTATCGGGAGAGGAATCGGCAAGCCAGATCCGGCTGCGTGCCGACCGGGTCGGGGCCTCGTCGAAGAGCCTCTACGTCCTGGTGGAGGTCTCCCTGGAAAACATTCTCACCCATATAAAGGAGGTGGCCCCCGACGCCATCGTCATCGACTCCATCCAGACCGTCTGCAGCTCCATGCTGACCTCGGCCCCCGGGAGCGTGGGACAGGTGAGGGAGGCTTCGGAGCGGCTCATCGTCCTGTCGAAGAAGACGGGGATTCCCGTCTTCCTCGTGGGCCATGTCACCAAGGACGGCTCCATCGCGGGCCCCAAAGTCCTGGAGCACATGGTCGATACGGTCCTCTACTTCGAAGGCGACTCGGGCCATTCCTACCGGATCATCCGCGGCATCAAGAACCGCTTCGGCCCCACCAACGAGATCGGCGTCTTCGAGATGCGGGACCGGGGGCTCGTGGAGGTGTCGAATCCCTCGGAATATTTCCTCACGGAGCGGCCCGAGGGGATGGCCGGCTCCGTCGTGGTGGCGGCCATCGAGGGCACCCGGCCCATCCTGGTGGAGATCCAGTCGCTCGTGGCGAGCACGAGCTTCGGCATGCCCCGGCGGACGGCCATCGGCGTCGATGGAAACCGACTCTCCCTGCTGGTGGCGGTGCTCGACAAGATCGGCGGGCTGCACCTGGGAAACCACGACATCTTCCTGAACGTCGCAGGCGGCGTGAAGCTCGCCGAACCGGCGGCGGACCTGGGGGTCGTGGCGGCCGTGGCCTCGAGCTTCCTCGATCGGCCCATCTCCCCGAAGACGGTCGTCTTCGGGGAGATGGGTCTCACGGGCGAGATCCGCGGAATCAACCAGATGGAGATCCGGGTCCGCGAAGCGGCGCGAATGGGGTTCAAGCGCTGCGTCCTGCCGCGTACACAGCTGCGGGGGCTCGACAGGGCCGCGCCCATCGAGCTGGTTCGCGTGGGACACCTGAAGGATCTGCTGGGCGAGATTTTCTGATGACCCCGCGGGCCGGGGACGGAACCGCGGGCGTCGGAGGCCGAAAGACAGGAAATCCTTGACAAACCGGGCCCCGCTCGCTATGAAGGAGCCGCCGCCTGCCGCGGCATTTCGAGCACGATCATCCGAGCGCCGGACGGGACCGGCGTGAAAGACAGGAGGAGCATCCTGCAATCGGATCCGACCCGCGAACCCCGCCTGACGGTCCTGTTTCGGCCAGACGTTTTAACCCGGTGGACAGCGATTGCCGTAACCCGCCCGGGACCTTTCCTCGCGGCGGGCGACGCGTATGCGGAAGGGCATCAGACGGAACCTCGACGGAGGAGCATGAACCGATGATCAAGACCTACATCCTGGACACCAACGTGCTGCTTCACAACCCCGGCGCCCTCTTCGCCTTCGAGGACAACCAGATCGTGATCCCCATGGCCGTCATCGAAGAGATCGACAATCAGAAGAGGCGGCAGGACGAGGTCGGCCGCAACGCCCGGCTCGTCTCCCAGGAACTCGACAAGCTGCGCGAGACGGGCTGCCTGTCGACGGGCGTTCCCCTCCCGTCGGGCGGCCGGCTGCGCATCGAGCTCAACCATCAGGACGACGTGGCGGATTTTCCGCCGGGCTTCGACCCCCACAAGACAGACAACCGGATCCTGGCCATCGCCTGCAGCCTCAACCGCCAGCTGCCCGGGAGGGTCTTTCTCGTCTCGAAGGACCTGAACCTTCGGGTCAAGGCCGACGTCATGGGCGTGCCGGCCCAGGACTTCTACAACGACAAGGTCAACTACCACGAGCTCTACACGGGCTCCGGCATGGTGGACGTGACGGCGGAGGAGATGGATGCATTTTTCAGGGACGGGCGCCTGATGATGAACGGGCGCGGCCCCGCAAGGCCCCACGAGTTCTTCGTTCTGAAGAATCACGCCGCGTCCTCCCGGTCGGCCCTGGCGAGGCACTTTCGGGGGGAGCTGCGGTCGCTCGTTCACGGCGAGAGCGCCAACCAGGGCATCAAGGCCCGGAACAAGGAGCAGCGCTTCGCCCTGGAGATCCTGCTCAACGACCAGATCCGCGTGGCAACTCTCGTGGGCCGCGCCGGGACGGGAAAAACGCTTCTGGCCATTGCCGTGGGTCTCGAGAAGGTCATGGAGCAGAAGAACTACTCCCGCCTCCTCATCACCCGGCCCGTCATCCCGCTGGGAAACGACCTGGGGTTCCTCCCGGGCTCCAAGGAGGAAAAGCTCAGGCCCTGGATGCAGCCCATCTACGACAACCTGGAGTTCATCTTCAGCGGCAACCCCGAGCCGCACCGGATCATCGAGCATCTCGTGGACCGGGGGATTCTCGAGATGGAGGCCCTGGCCTACATCCGCGGCCGGAGCATCCCCAGGCAGTTCATCATCTGCGACGAGGCCCAGAACCTGACGCCGCACATGATCAAGACGCTCATCACCCGTGTGGGCGAGGGCACCAAGATCGTCTTCACGGGCGACCCCGAGCAGATCGACCACCCCTACCTCGATGCCAGCAGCAACGGCCTGACCTATCTCGTGGAACACCTCAAGGACGAGGAGATTGCCGGGCACGTGACGCTCTTCAAGGGGGAGCGATCCGCGGTGGCCGAGATGGGGGCGAGGCTGCTTTAGCATCAGGGACGTTGTTTACTCATTAGAATAACTTCTGTCGTTGAGCCTCTGTGTCGAGTTATTCCAATTAGTAAACAACGTCCCTCTTCCTGGAAATCAGGTTGTACGGGTGAGCGGCCTGTCACTGCCCCGCTGGAGGTAAGCCGTCCGAACGTCGATGCTGGAGCGCTGGCCGAGGCAGTCGAAGTTCTCGGCGAGCCAGCGTCCCGCCGTCTCCCGCCCGCGGTCGCGCAGGTCCGTGAGGAATTCCCAGTTGCTGACGAACTTGGTGGCCACTCCCAGGTCCTTCAGCGCCTCGTCGGCCCGGACAGAGTGGATGAGCACGTGCTTGAGCTTTTCCCGGTATTCGTCGCGGATCCATTTCTCCTCCAGCAGCTTGACCACGAAGGCGATCGCGCGAAGCTCCTTCAGCAGGGAGGCGTTGAAGGTGATCTCGTTGAGGCGGTTCTCGATGTCCATGGCCGTCCGGGGGATCTCGTCTCGCTCGATTGGGTTGATATGGACGATGATGATGTCACGGGAGCGCGTGTAGTAAAAGAGAGGAAAGAGCGATGGGTTTCCCATGTAGCCCCCGTCCCAGTAGTGCTCTCCGTCGATCTCCACGGCCTGAAAGAGGTCGGGAAGGCACGCGGAGGCCAGAACGACCTCGGGCGTGATCTCCTCGTTGCGGAACACGCGGACCTGGCCCGTGCGGACGTTCGTGGCGCTCACGAAGAGGTCGACGCAATCGCAGCGGACGAGTTCCTCGAAATCGATGCAGTTGCGGAGCATCTCCCGCAGGGGGTTGAAATCGAGAGGGTTGAACTGGTAGGGCGAAAGGAGCCTCGTCCACGCGCTGAACAGCCCGAAGGTCAGGCCGGAGAACGCCATCGCGCCGGGCCATGATCGATCCAGGGGCAACTGACGGACCGGGCTGTACAGCGCGCCCGCCCTGCTCACTTCCCGCCACAGGTCTTCGAGGGCCTCGCGCGCCCCCTCGGGGCCTCCGCGCATGGCGCCCCAGCCGTAGGCGATCGCATTCAGCGTGCCCGCACTTGTCGCCGAGATCCCCTCGATCTCGATCCGCCCGTCCTCGAGGAACCGGTCCATGACACCCCAGGCGAAGGCCCCGTGGGCCCCTCCGCCCTGGAGAGCGAGATTCACGGTCTTCGTTCTTTTTTTTCTCATGATCCCTGTCCTTTCCGTCGGAGGCGTCCCGCCGCCGCCCGACACTAAGGGAAAATCCCGTGGCTGTCAATGCGGAAAGACAGGCCGGCCGGCCGTCCCCAACCGCCTTGAAGTGGCGGTCGGATTGTGCTACAAGGGGCACCGAATCCGAAGGAGGGATCCGGCCATGAAATTCGTCCCCAAGGATGAGAAGTTCTACGATCTCTTCGAGGAACTCGCCTGCAAGATCGAGGAAGGCGGCAGGCTCTTCATGGACATCCTGAACAACTATCAGGACAGCGAGCCGAAGCTGGCAAAGCTCAAGGAGATCGAGCACGAGGCCGACGAGATTACCCACCGGGCCTACGAGCGCATGCACAAGACCTTCCTCACCCCCCTGGACCGCGAGGACATCTACGCGCTCGTCAACAAGATGGACAGCATCCTCGACATGATCGAGGCCTCGGCGGTGCGGATGTACCTCTACAAGGTGAAGACCCCGGCGGAGGAGCTATTCGTCCTGATGCGGATCCTGACAGAGGCCATCGCCAAGGTGAAGGGGGTCGTCCACGCGCTGCGGGACAAGAAGAATTCCAAGATGATCCTCGAGGCCTGCGTGGAGATCAACACCCTGGAGAACGAGGGGGACTACGTCCTTCGGACGGCCATGGCACGCCTGTTCGAGCGGGAAAAGGACCCCATCGAGCTCATCAAGTGGAAGGAGATCTTCGAGCGGATCGAGGAATCCATCGACGTGTGCGAGGATGTCTCCAACATCATCGAAGGAATCGTCCTGAAGCATGCCTGACCCGGTGCTCGTCTCCGTTGTCTTTCTGATCGCCATTGCGCTGGCCTTCGACTTCATCAACGGCTTCCACGATGCGGCCAACTCCATATCCTGCATCGTCTCCACCCGGGTCCTCTCCCCGAAGCACGCTGTCTACTGGGCCGCGTTTTTCAATTTCGTTGCGGCGTTCATCGTGGGCACCCCCGTGGCCAAGACGATCGGCGTGGGGATCATCGACCCCGCCATCATCGACTACGAGGTCCTGCTCTGCGCGCTCATCGCCGCGATCGGCTGGAACCTCATCACCTGGTGGTTCGGCCTCCCCAGCAGTTCCTCCCACGCGCTGATCGGCGGCCTGATCGGGGCGGGCCTCGCGAAGGGCGGCATGTGGGTTCTCGTCTGGCAGGGAATCATCAAGACGGCCGCCTTCATCATCCTGTCGCCCACGATCGGGTTCGCGCTCGGGTTTGTCTACATGCTGACGGTTCTCAACCTCACGAAGAAATTCACCGTCACCGAGGGGAACAACGTCTTTCGCCGGCTACAGCTCGTCTCCTCGGCCATCCACAGCATGGGACACGGCATGAACGACGCCCAGAAGACCATGGGCATCATCACCATGGTCCTCTTCAGTTCGGGATACCTGCACGGGGAGTTCCACGTGCCCCTGTGGGTCGTCTTTGCCTGCTATGTCACGATCGCCCTGGGGACCATGGCCGGGGGCTGGCGGATCGTCAAGACCATGGGGACGAAGATCACGAAGCTCCACCCCATGGGCGGGTTCTGCGCCGAGACGGCGGCGGCCAGCTCCCTGATCGGCGCCACCCTGTTCGGCATCCCCGTGAGCACGACCCATACGATCACGGGCGCCATCATGGGGGTGGGCGCCACGCGCCGGGTGACGGCCGTGCGGTGGGGAATTGCGGGAACGATCCTCTGGGCCTGGGTCCTGACCATCCCCGTCAGCGCCCTCATCTCGGCAGCCATTCACCTCGTCATCGACTGAGCGGGCCAGCGGCGGCACGCCCTGAAAGGAGGAACGCCATGCTGGAGAAGATCTTCTGGCTGGGCCACTCGACCATCCGGATCGACACGGAGCCCGTCATCTACATCGACCCCTGGAAGGTGAGGAAACCGAAGAAGGCGGGCCTCGTCCTCATCAGCCACGGCCACTATGACCACCTCTCCCCGGAGGACGTCGGGAAGGTCTCCGGGCCTGATACGGTGATTCTGGCCCCGGCCGACTGCCTGGAGGCCCTCCCGGCAGGGGCACGGGCGGTGAAGGCGGGAGACCGCGTCGAGTTGCCGGGCATCGTCGTAGAGGCCGTGCCGGCCTACAACCGGAACAAGACCTTCCACCCGAAGGCGAGCGGCTGGGTGGGGTACGTGATCGTGGCCGAAGGCCGGAGGATCTACTATCCGGGCGACACGGATCTCATACCCGAAATGGACGCGATCCGGGCGGATATCGTCCTGATGCCCGTGGGGGGCACCTACACGATGACGGCTGCCGAGGCGGCCGATGCCGTCAACCGGATCAAGCCCGTTGTCGCCGTGCCCATCCACTGGGGCGACATCGTCGGCTCCGAGGCGGATGCGAAGAAATTCAAGGAATATTCAATCGTTCCGGTTGAGATCAAGCCGGTCACCGAGTGAGGGCGGCCCGGGGGACGGCGAAAAAAATTTTTTCAACACGTCCCTTGACACGCTGAAATCCGTGCATATAGTTATTTCTGATTTCCCGCAGACAAAACCGCTACCGACAGGGTCAGCAAAAAAATCCATAAACATATCAATATCAAAAAGGGAGGTTTGAGGATGAAGATCAGGCCATTGTACGACAGACTTATCGTGAGGCGCGTTGCGGAAGAGGAGAAGACCAAGGGGGGGATCATCATTCCCGATACCGCAAAGGACAAGCCGACCGAAGGCGAGGTCGTGGCGGCAGGCAAGGGAAGGCTCCTCGAGGACGGCAAGGTCATCCCCATGGACGTCAAGCAGGGCGACCGGATCCTCTTCAGCAAGTATGCGGGCAACGAAGTCAAGATCGACGGCGTCGAGTACCTCATCATGAGGGAAGAGGACGTGCTCGGAATCATCGAGAAAAAGTAACAAAGCAAGGAGGAACCTATAGATGGGTGCAAAGATTCTGCAGTATGACGAGCAGGCGAGAAAGTCTATTCTCGACGGCGTCAACGCGCTGGCGGATGCGGTCAAGGTCACGCTCGGCCCCAAGGGCCGCAACGTCATCATCGAGAAGAGCTTCGGCTCCCCCGTCGTGACCAAGGACGGCGTCACGGTGGCCAAGGAAATCGAACTCGAGGACAAGTTCGAGAACATGGGCGCCCAGATGGTGCGCGAGGTGGCGAGCCGCACAAGCGACGTGGCGGGCGACGGCACCACGACGGCCACCATCCTGGCCCAGGCCATCTATCGGGAAGGCGCCAAGACCGTGGCGGCCGGCAGCAACCCCATGGACATCAAGCGCGGCATCGACAAGGCCGTCGAGGCGGTCGTCGAGGAGCTCAAGAAGCTCTCCAAGCCGACGAAGGACCAGAAAGAGATCGCCCAGGTCGGCACCATCTCGGCCAACAACGACGACTCCATCGGCAACATCATCGCCGAGGCGATGGGCAAGGTCGGCAAGGAAGGCGTGATCACCGTGGAGGAGGCCAAGGGCCTCCAGACGGAGCTGGAAGTGGTTGAGGGCATGCAGTTCGACCGCGGCTACGTCTCCCCCTACTTCGTGACCAACCCCGACAAGATGGAAGTCAACTTCGAGGACGCCTATATCCTGATCTACGACAAGAAGATCAGCGGCATGAAGGACCTCCTGCCCGTGCTCGAGTCGGCTGCGCGCAGCGGCAAGCCCCTGCTCATCGTCGCCGAGGAGATCGAGGGCGAGGCCCTGGCTACGCTGGTGGTCAACAAGATCCGCGGCACCCTGCAGGTGGCGGCCGTCAAGGCGCCCGGGTTCGGCGACCGCCGCAAGGCCATGCTCGAGGACATCGCGATCCTCACGGGCGGCAAGGTCATCTCCGAGGAGATGGGCATGAAGCTCGAGAATGCGACACTTCAGGACCTCGGGCGAGCCCGCAAGACCTCCATCGACAAGGACAACACGACGATCATCGACGGCGCCGGTTCCCGGGCCGACCTCGAGGGCCGTGTAAAGCAGATCCGCGCCCAGATCGAGGAGACCACCTCCGACTACGACCGGGAGAAGCTCCAGGAGCGCCTCGCGAAGCTCGTCGGCGGTGTCGCCCTGATTCGCGTGGGCGCGGCCACCGAGACGGAGATGAAGGAAAAGAAGGCCCGCGTCGAGGACGCCCTGAACGCGACCCGCGCGGCCGTCGAGGAAGGCATCGTCCCCGGCGGCGGCGTGGCCTACATCCGAACCCTGCCGGCCCTCGAGAAGCTCGTTCTCGAAGGCGACCAGCAGGTTGGCGTCAACATCGTGAAGAAGGCCCTCGAGGAGCCCCTTCGGATGATCGCGGCCAATGCGGGGATGGAAGGCTCCATCGTGGTGGAGAAGGTCAAGGAGAAGAAGGGCCCCTTCGGCTTCAACGCGGCGAGCGAGGAGTACGAGGACCTCGTGAAGGCGGGCGTCATCGACCCGACGAAGGTTGCCCGCTCGGCCCTCCAGAACGCCTCTTCCGTGGCGGGGCTCATGCTGACCACTCAGTGCATGGTGGCCGAGAAGCCCAAGAAGGAATCCCCCATGCCGGCCATGCCGGGCGGCGGCTACGGCGGAATGGGCGGAATGGATATGTAAGACAGGACGTTTCTCGTCCTCTGCAGCAAAAAAGGCCTCCCGTTTCGGCGGGAGGCCTTTTTTATCGTGTCATCCATCCTTGAAACTCATCGTGCAATGTGGTAAGTGCACAGAATTAAAATGCGAAACGACGGCTTAGGGCATAAGGCTAAAGGCTTCTGCCCCTTATCCTTGAACCGTTCTCACTCACCATCAGCCCTTGGCCCTAGGCCCTAAGCCTCGGAGGTACCATGGATTACAAGTCCACCCTCAATCTGCCCAAGACCGATTTCCCCATGAAGGCGAGCCTCTCCAGAAAGGAGCCCGAGACGCTCCGGTGGTGGGAGCAGATCCGTATCTACGAGAAGATCCGGGAGGTCTCCAGGGGGCGTCCCACCTACATCCTGCACGACGGCCCCCCTTATGCCAACGGCAACATCCATCTCGGGACGGCCCTCAACAAGATCATCAAGGACCTCGTCATCAAGTCGAAGAATATGGCGGGCTACGACAGCATCTACGTGCCGGGCTGGGACTGCCACGGTCTGCCCATCGAGCACCAGGTGGACAAGGAGCTGGGCGACCGCAAGGGCAGCCTCTCGCAGGCCGAGAAGAGGCGGTACTGCCGCAAGTACGCAGAGCGTTTTGTCGACATCCAGCGCAGCGAATTCAAACGGCTCGGGGTGTTCGGCGAGTGGGACAATCCCTACCTGACCATGCATTACGAGTACGAGGCGATCACGGCGGCCGAGTTCGCCCGGCTGATGCTTGCAGGCGACGTCTACAAGGGCAAGAAGCCCGTCTACTGGTGCGCCACCTGCAAGACGGCGCTGGCCGAGGCGGAGGTGGAGTACGGCGACCACGTCACGCCGGCCATCTACGTCAAGTTTCCCATGATCTCGGACATCTCGGCCCTGCGGCCGAAATTGAAGGGCGAGAAGGTCTTCGCCGTCATCTGGACGACGACCCCCTGGACGATCCCGGCCAACCTGGCCATCGCCTTCCACAAGGAATTCCTCTACGCCGCCGTGAAGGTGAAGAAGACGGGCGAGGTCCTCATCATGGCGAAGGACCTCGTGGACTATTGCATGGACGCCTTCGAGCTGAAGGAATACGAGATCGTCGACGAGTTCCCCGGCGAGGTCGTGGAAGGCCTCAAGGCGAAGCACCCCTTCATCGATCGCGAGAGTGTCTTCATCCTGGCGCCCTTCGTGACCCTCGACGCCGGCACGGGCATGGTCCACATCGCCCCGGGCCACGGTGCCGAGGACTACGAGATCGGCATGGAGTACGGCCTCGACAACTACGCCCCCGTCGACGAGGACGGCAATTTTACGAAGGACGTGGAGTTTTTCGCGGGCCAGTTCGTCTTCGACGCCAACGGCGCCGTGAATGACAAGCTCAGGGAAGTGGGGGCCCTGCTGGGCGTGGGGGACATCGAGCACTCCTACCCGCACTGCTGGCGATGCAAGAAGCCCATCATCTTCCGTTCCACCGAGCAGTGGTTCATCTCCATGGAGAAGAACGGGCTGCGGAAAAAAGCCCTCGAGAGCATCAACAGCGTCCGGTGGATCCCGGGCTGGGGCCGCGACCGGATCTACGGCATGGTGGAAAACCGGCCCGACTGGTGCATCTCGCGCCAACGGCTCTGGGGCGTGCCCATCATCCTCTTTTACTGCAAGGACTGCGACGCCGTCGTGTACTCGAAGGAGATCCTCGATCACGTGGTCGGGCTCATGCGCGAGCACGGCGCCGACGTCTGGTTCGAGCGCGAGCCCAAGGACCTGATGCCGGCCGGCGCCGCGTGCCCGGCCTGCAAGGGCACGGCGTTCCGCAAGGAGACGAACATCCTCGACGTCTGGTTCGACTCGGGGGTGAGTCACGCCGCCGTCCTCGAGACGAGGAGCACCCTCCGGTCGCCCTGCGACATGTACCTCGAGGGCAGCGACCAGCATCGCGGCTGGTTCCACTCGTCGCTGCTGGAGTCGGTGGCGACCCGGGGCCGGGCACCCTACACGTCGGTGCTCACCCACGGCTTCGTCGTCGACGGCGAGGGCAGGAAGATGTCCAAGTCCGTGGGCAACGTCATCGAGCCCCAGCCGATCATCGACGAGTTCGGAGCCGAGATCCTGCGCCTGTGGGTGGCCGCCGAGGACTACACCGTCGACATCCGGATCTCCGACGAGATCCTGGAGCGGCTCGTCGAGGCCTACCGCCGCATCCGGAACACGAGCCGCTTCATCCTGGGCAACCTCTACGACTTCGACCCGAAGCAGGACCTGGTCCCCTACGCCGAGATGGAGGAGCTCGACCGGTGGGCCCTGTACCGCCTGCAGGCGGTCATCGAACGGACCCGGAAGGCCTACGAGACCTTCCAGTTCCACATCGTCTACTACACACTGTACAACTTCTGCACCGTGGACCTGAGCGCGCTCTACCTCGACGTCCTCAAGGACCGTCTCTACACGTCCGGCAGGGTCTCGAAGAGCCGGCGATCGGCCCAGAGCGCCATGTTCGTCATCCTCGACGCCGTCACGCGGATGCTCGCGCCCGTCCTCACCTTCACGGCGGAGGAAGTCTGGCAGAGCCTGCCCGCTGGGGAAGGGAAGCCCGTCAGCGTGCACCTGACGCAGTTCCCGGAGGTCAACCCGGCCTGGGCCGACGAGAAGCTGGGCGATGCCTGGAAGACGCTCATCGCCGTTCGCGGCGAGATCTCCAAGGCCATGGAGACGGCCCGGAAGAACAAGGTCATCGGTCACCCGCTCGATGCCGCCGTGGCGCTGACAGGCCCGGAGAAGCTCGTCGATCTGCTGGCAGCGCACGAGGAGGACCTGCGGGCGCTCTGCATCGTCTCGGCCTTGCGCGTCCGGAAGGGCGGCGAGCTCAAGGACGCCTTCGAAAGCGCCGAACTTCCGGGCCTCAAGGTCGCCGTGACGAAGGCCGGCGGCGAGAAGTGCCAGCGCTGCTGGGTCTTCAGCGAAGAACTGGGCCGCGACGCGGATCACCCGAAGATCTGCCCGCGGTGTCTGAAGAATCTGGGATAGGCTTAAGGCTAAAGGCTCTTACCCTTTGTGATTAGCCTTTTTGCCGTTTGCCGCAACCGGTATCGAGATCCACTGTCTCTGATCATGAGGACCCATGAAACGACACCACCTGTTGTTCGTGATGACCGTGCTCGTGATCGTTGTGCTCGACCAGATCTCGAAGGTCTACATCGACACGCACATGACCCTGCATGACTCGATTCCCGTCGTTCAGGGGTTCTTCAACATCACCTACGTGCGAAACCCGGGCGCGGCTTTCGGTTTTCTGGCCGATTCAACGCCCCTGGTGCGGGCGTTCTTCCTCATCGGGGTGTCGATCTTCGCCTCCGGTCTCATTGTGTACTACGTCATGAAAATGAAAACGGAGGACATCCTGCTCACCTACGGGATGTCGCTCATCATGGGCGGCGCGGTGGGAAACCTCATCGACCGTGTCCGCCTGGGCGAGGTGATCGATTTTCTCGACGTCTACATCTCCACCTATCACTGGCCCGCATTCAACGTGGCAGACTCGGCTGTCTCGATCGGGGCGGTGATCCTTTTCTACAAGCTCATCCGGGGACAGGTCTGAGGGGCAGATGACCGGGGGCGTATCCCGTCAGGAGGCCTTGGGCGGCTCTCAGGCAACGAGTTTGTGAAGTTAGGAAGAGCAGGAGTTATGAGGAGCGGATCAAGAAAGAATATTCTCCACCCACTCCACTCTGCTTAACTTCCTGACTTCTCAACTTCTGTCTGTTCGCCGTGCTTCCTCAGGTAGACCGCGCAGGAAAGGGGGGTGAGGCGAAGGGGGATGTCGCGGCCGTCCCCCCGCAGCAGCCCGGGCAGGGCGCTTCCCGGCCCGTCCCACCGGCGTTCGGCCGAATCGAAGCACAGCGTCCATGCGCCGCCTGGAACGGGCAGCGGCAGGCGCACCGCCTTCGTGCCGAAATGGAAGAGGACGATGAGGTCCGCGTCCTCTTTCCAGTATCTCAGGAGAAGGGCCCTCTGCCTGTCGTAGCCCAGCACGCCCATGCACTGCTTGTCCAGAAGACCGAGGCCGCGCAGCTTCTTGCGCAGCCGCACCAATTCGGCCGTGCAGGCAGGAGGCGCCTGATCCGGGAGCAGAACCGGAAGGGAAGGGGAAAGGAGCAGACAGGCGACCAGAAGTTTTCGCGCCTCGAAATTTCCGCGCCCCTGGTCCTCTGGCGCCGGAAGGGGTCGCGCGCGGACCATGAAGCGCTCCCCGGGCAGGATTCGTGATGTGCGGCCGTGCCGGTGCCGGCGGGCCGGCGAGTAGCCGCCGGAGCAGACGAATCCTTCGAGGAACGCTTTCTGGACGTGCTCGAGCCTGCCGAAATCGCCGCCTGTCGCCGAGGCGTCGTCGCCGCTCAGCAGGGCGAGCAGCGCCTCTTCGAAATCCGCGTTCCAGAGAGCATCGAGCCCGATTCCACCATCCTCCCGCCGTCGGATCAGCCGCGGGTCGTTTCGCGCGCTTCGACCAACGAGGTGCAGGGGCCGGCCGGCCCGCTTCGACGCGGACTGGACGGCCAGCCCCATTTCTTCGAGCAGCGGCAGCGGGGATGGGTCCGCGATGCCGTCTGCCGCGCCGAAGTCGAGAGTGTCGATGCGGTAGTCCCGGAACCACGACAGGGCGCAATCGATGAAAAACCGGCGGACCTCGTCGCTGACGGCGCCGTCCAGATTGAAACACCGGCTGCGGTCGGTGAAATAGGGCCCGAAGAATACGAGGGGCTCCCGCTCGATTCCGACTCCGAAAAGATCGACGGCCAGCATCACCGCTAGGCGCCTTCGGTGGCAGGCATCGACGAGATGTGCCAGGTCCGCCGGCCCTCCCAGCGAAGAGGGGACGGAAAAGGGAAACCCCGGTGCAGGCGGGAAGCCCTGTTGCGGGCAGTCTGGAGCCAGCGGGACCCGCAGGGCGGTGAACCCGATAGCCTTCCACTCATCGAGGCGGGCCAGGATCTCGCTGGCGGCGGGATGGCTTCCGGCGGGTTCCGCGATGATGTAATCGCCAAGGGGCGGTCCGCGCCAAGGGATCCTGTTCGAAGGGGGGCGAAGATCGCAGACTTGGGAGGGTCCGGCGCCGCCCGCGGGCTGGGATCGCGAAGCCGGGTCGGGCCGCTCGATCAGCCCGTCGAGACGATACACATAGAGCGCCCCCGGCCGGATAACGCTGATCTCGACGCCGTGATATCCTCCGCCAAGCCGCCGCATCGGGATGAGACGGCCGTCGGGGGGCAGGATGCGCAGGTCAACCCTCTCTGCGGCCGGCGCCCAGATCAGGAAAGAGGTTTTCCTTTTTCCCCTGCGCACGGCACCCAGCGGCAGCGTTCTGTTCATAGTCGACCTCCGCGGCCCGTTCTTCCCCGGCGGGGAACAGGCGGCTCGCCGTTGCGAACATGCACCGGATCGTCGACAGGGACGGCGCAGGCGTTACGCCGGCTTTCCGGCGCGCCGCTTCTTCGGCAGGGACTCTTCCTTGCGGGGTCTGCCGCGGCGCCGCTTGGGGGCTGGGCCCTTCGCGTGGGTCTCCAGGACCTTGACGATTTTCGAGAGGTTGACGGCGAGGCGTTTGAGCTTCTTGTCCGGCAGGGCCTCCAGCCCGGCTAGCATCGGGTCCTGGGCCGAGACCGGCGTCTTCCGCAGGGCGCCTTTTCCGGCGCGCGTGAGCTTGAGGTTGACCTGCCGCCGGTCCTTCTTGGACGGGGTGCGCTCGACGAGGCCATGTCCCTCGAGCCGATCCACGATGCCGACCACCGTGGCCGGGTGGAGGTAGATCCGCCGGGCGAGTTCCGAGATACTGAGGTTTGGCGAATCGGCCAGTGTCTTCATCGCGAGCAACTGCGGCCCCGTGATCCCCGTCTCCTTGCGGATTTTTTTTGAGCGGGTCTGGGACAGTTGCATGAGCTGCCTCAGGGAGGCGTTTACGTCTGCGAGATGGGGTCGGTCGGCGGACATGGCTTCTCCTTTTCGACTGAACGGGATTTGCTTTTTCGTATACAAATAATTTGTTCGTTTGTCAACTCGGGGATCGTCCGGCGGCCGCCGAGGCCTTGCACAAAAACGCATTTGCGGTATGATGCGGACAGGACGCCTGACCGCTGAAACGGCATCGATGAGGCACGGCCGGAATGGCAACGCAACAGGGATCGAAACCTCCTTCACCGGACCGCGAAACGACGCTTGCGGAGAGGCTCGTCGCGGCAGACCCACTGCTGGGCCCCTGGCGGGAAACGATCGAGAGGCGCCTGCGGCGGGCGGCCGAGTTGGAGGCTCGGCTCACGGGAGGGCGGATGACCCTTGCCGATTTCTCCAGCGGCCATGAGTATTTCGGGCTTCACCGCCGCGGCGGCGAGTGGGTGCTGCGCGAGTGGGCCCCGAACGCCACGCGGATCGATCTCGTGGGCCAGATGACCGACTGGAAGGAGCGGTCCGGATTTGCCCTGGATCGGCTTGACGGTGCCGGGGGCGTCTGGGAGGTCCGGCTGCCGGGCGATGCCATGGCCCACGGTGATCTGTACCGACTGAGGGTCCGCTGGAACGGGGGCGAGGGGGAGCGAATCCCCGCCTGGGCCCGCCGCGTCGTCCAGGACCCTCACACGCTAATCTTCAACGCCCAGGTCTGGGAGCCGGAAACTCCCTATCGCTGGACGCAGGAGGGTTTCCGCTGCAGAGCGCAGGCCCCGCTCATCTACGAGGCCCACGCCGGCATGGCGCAGGAGAAGGAAGGCGTGGGCACCTGGCGGGAGTTCACGGAAACGGTCCTCCCGCGGATCGTGCGCGCGGGCTACAACGTCCTCCAGCTCATGGCCGTCCAGGAACATCCCTACTACGGCTCCTTCGGGTATCAGGTAAGCAGCTATTTCGCCGCCTCTTCGAGATTCGGCACACCGGAGGATCTCAAGCAGCTCATTGACGCCGCCCATGCCGAAGGTCTCTGCGTGATCATGGACCTCATCCACTCGCACGCCGCCTCCAACGAGGTGGAGGGGCTCGGCCGGTTCGACGGCACGCGCCACCAGTACTTCCACCGCGGGGCCCGGGGCCGGCACGAAGCGTGGGATTCGCGCTGTTTCGACTACGGCAAACCCCCGGTCCTGCACTTTCTGCTGTCCAACTGCCGGTTCTGGCTCGACGAGTACCGCTTCGACGGCTTTCGCTTCGACGGCGTGACGAGCATGCTCTACCTGCACCACGGCCTGGGGAAAGCCTTCCTGTCCTATGCCGACTACTTCGACGGAAGCGTCGATGAAGACGCCCTGGCCTATCTGGCGCTGGCGAATCGCGTCATCCATGACGTCCGCCCCGATGCCCTCACGGTTGCCGAGGATGTGAGCGGTATGCCCGGGCTGGCCGTCCCCGCCGCGCAGGGAGGGACAGGGTTCGACTACCGCTTTGCCATGGGCGTCCCCGATACCTGGATCCGGCTGCTGAAGGAGTGCGCCGACGAAGACTGGCCCCTGGGGCACCTGTGGCACGAGCTCAACAACCGCAGGCGGGACGAGAAGACGATCAGCTACGCCGAGTCGCACGACCAGGCCCTCGTGGGAGACAAGACCCTCATCTTCCGGATGATCGATGCAGAGATGTACACGGACATGAGCGTCTTCCGGCAGAGCATCCGCGTAGACCGGGGGGTGGCCCTCCACAAGATGATCCGCCTCGTGACCCTGGCCACGGCGGGGAACGGCTACCTGAATTTCATGGGGAATGAGTTCGGCCACCCGGAATGGATCGACTTCCCGAGGGAGGGCAACGGGTGGTCCTACAAGTTTGCCCGGCGGCAGTGGAGCCTGGCCGATGACGGGACGCTGCGCTATGGGCGGCTCGCCCGATTCGATGCGGATATGATCGGTTTTGCCCGGTGCTCAAATCTCCTCGGGTCCGGCGATCCGCATCTCCTCCACGAGCACAACGAGTACAAGGTCCTCGCCTTCGAGAGGGCGGGGCACCTCCTGGTCTTCAACTTCCACCCGTCACGGTCCTACGACGGCTACCGGGTCGACGCAGCGCCCGGCAAGTACCGGCTCGTCCTCGACAGCGACGGCGAGGTCTACGGGGGCCACGGGCGCCTCGGACCCGACGAAGTCCACTTCACGCAACCGGACGGGAAGGGGCCCTTCACGCGCCACATCCTAAGCCTCTATCTGCCCACACGCACCGCCCTCGTGCTTCGAAGAATCGACTAGCTCCCGGCTTCGCCGATCCTGCCGGCTCCCGGCGGGTTTCGGGCTCGGGCCCGCGGGTGGCCCGGGGCCCCGCTTTGTCAATCGGCCGGTTCGATGCTGCCCGCCCGCCGGGCGGTACCCCTTGTGCCGCGGGATGGGCCCCGGAAGAGTTCCTCCACCAGGGCGATCCGATCGGGCTGGCCGACGGTGAAGAGCAGATCCTGCGCCTCGAACCGGATGTTGGGGTCGGGGATCGTCGTGATCTCACTCCCTCGACGGACTGCAAGGAGGGTGACGCCGTACTTTTTGCGCATCTGCGTTTCGGCCAGGCTCTTTCCGACGGCCTCGGAGCGGTCCTGAACCCGAATGGAGCGGATCTCCACGTCCGGCAGACAGGTCTCGATCCCCGGGCAGGTCGTCGCCTCGCGAGACAGGCTTCGCAGCATCTCGTAGCCTCCCGCGCGGATCTCGCCGGCGAACCTCTCGATTTCGTCCTTCGGCAGCATGTAGGTGGCCATCAGGCGGCTGAAGATCTCTACGGAGGTCTCGAATTCCTCGGGAATGACCTCGTTGGCGCCGAGTTCCTTCAGCGGGCCCATTTCCTGGATGAACCGCGTCCGGACGATGATGTACGCCCTGGCGTTGAGCCTCCGTGCAAGCTCCGTGATCCGGCGCGTGGCCGCCGGATCGTTGATCACGACGGCGAGCGAGCGCGCGCGGCCGATGTTGACGTGCTGCAGGACAGCCTCCTGGGTGGCGTCGCCGTAGAAAATGGGTTCGCCCTTTGCCCTCTCCGCGATCACGACGTCGGGATTCATCTCAATGACGGCATAGGGGATGCCCATGGTCCTGGCGGCTTGGGCCAGGTTGCGTCCGTTGAAGCCGAATCCGACAATGACCAAGTGGTCTGTTTCGCGGAACGCTTTCAACCCGGACCCGTGAAATCGTTCCCCCTTCAGCCTCCCGGAAAAAGGGAGACGGGAGAGCGCCTCGGCGAGGTGCGGCGCTCCGCGGACGATGAACGGGGTGGCCATCATGGTGAGCACGGAGATGGCGAGAAACTGCTGGTAGCCGTTTCCCGTGAAGACGGCGTACTTGTTTCCCGCCTCGGCCAGGATGAAGGAGAATTCCCCGATCTGGCAGAGGGCCAGCCCCACGAGGAGAGAGGTCCGGAGGGGGAGGCCGACGATCAGGGTGGCACCCGTGGCGGCCAGGGCCTTGACGGCGATGATGCCGAGGGTCATCCACGCGATCTCGACGGGGTTTACCGCGAGATCGCGCAGGTCGAGGAGCATGCCGATGGAGACAAAGAAAAAGCCGGTGAAGACATCCCGGAAGGGAAGGATGTTGCCGAGGGCCTGGTGGCTGTATTCGGACTCGGAGATGACGAGTCCGGCCATGAACGCCCCCAGGGCGAGCGAGAGTCCTGCCGCCTGGGTCAGCCAGGCCACGGCGAGGCCGATCATGATGATGGCCAGAAGGAAGAGTTCCCGGCTGCGGGTCTGGGTGACCCGCAGGAGGGCCCAGGGTACGAGCCACTTGGCGCCTACGACGATCAGCACGATCACGCCGATCTCCTCGGCGACGAGTTGCAGGATCGATTCCGGGCTCTCCTGGATGATGCCGCCCAGCAGAGGCAGGACGAGCATCATGGGCACGACGATGAGATCCTGGAAGATGAGAATTCCCAGGGTGCTCATTCCGTGTGGGGTGTCGATCTCGGCGCGGTCCTGCAGGAGCTTCATGACGATGGCGGTACTGCTCAGCGCCGTCAGGAACCCGATGAGGATCGCCTCCCCGGGGGGCCGTTCGAAAAACTGGGCTGCGACCGCGGCGATGAAAAACGTCAGGATGACCTGGAGCGATCCCCCCAGCAGAGCGGTACGCCTGAGCTGAAGGAGATTCCGGAAGGAGAATTCCAGGCCGATGGTGAAGAGCAGGGCGACGATGCCAAGCTCGGCGAGGACCCGGACGGCCTCGATTTCCCGCACGAGGCGAAACCCGTAGGGGCCCGCGACGATGCCCGTGAAAAGGTAGCCGACGACGACGGGGATTCCCGCCCGGTGGCACAGGTAGAGCACGACGGCGGAGAGCCCGATAATGATGAGGATGTCTCCGAGGAACGGCATTGCGGAAGCCTCTTCCCTGGATCGGGGCACAGCGTTCGGGCGGCCTGTCTGCGGCCCGGGCGAAAAGGCCGCCGCTGCCCCCGGGCAGGCGGCGGCCCGACCGCACGACCGGTCCTCCGGGGGCCCGGAGGCGCCCACAGTCTAGTTGTCTTTCCCTTCCGTTTCAACCCTTTTTCGGCGCCGCTTCGGCGTCGTCCCCGGAAGGCCTTCGCAGGACCGTCTCCAGCTCCGCGATCCGCGCGGGCGGGCCGGCGACGTGGCGCAGGATGGCCTCGTGCGTCGCGTCCCCATAGTGGACCGGTTCGCCCTTCTGCCTGTGCTCGTGAACCCAATCCGCGTTCATATCGAGGGCGGCGTAGGGGATCTTCGCCTCCCGGGCGGCCCAGGCGATGTTCTGACCGTAGACGCCAAACCCGACGATGATCAGGTGGTCCTTCTCGTGAAGCTGCGCCGTCCCCGGCGACGGGACGCTGCCTCGCTTGAGGCGCCGGGGCAGCGGCAGACGGGCCGCGGCGTCGGCGACGGGATGGGCGATCCGGAACAGAAAGGGCGTTGCCATCATCGTGATGACCGAATAGGCCAGAAACTCCTGGATGATGGCCTCCGAGAGCAGACCGTACGTCCTTCCCGCCTCGGCCAGGATGAAGGAGAATTCGCCGATCTGGCCGAGGCAGAGGCCCGCCAGCGCAGCGACACGGATCGGCAGGCCCACGAACAGGAAGGCCGCCGCGGCGGCGAGGCTCTTGATGAGCATGATCCCGGCGGCCAGAAGGAAGATGGTGCCCGGCTCGTCGCCGAGGAAGCGCAGATCCGGGAGCATGCCGACGGAGACGAAGAAAAAGCTCGCGAAGACGTCGCGAAAGGGGATGACGTTGCCCATGGCCTGGTGGCTTTATTCGGACTCGGAGATGAGCAGGCCCACCAGGAACGCCCCGACGGACAGCAAGAGGCCCGCGACGTGGGTGAGCCACGCCACAGCCAGGACGATCATGACGATCGTCAGCTGGAACAGTTCCCGGCTGCCCGTCCGGGTGACCCGGGACAGCGCCCAGGGGACGCCCCACTTGGCTGCGCCGACCAGGGTCAGGATGACCCCGATCTCCTTCCCCAGCAGGGCAAGCAGGCCGTCGGACGATCCCTCGGCGACCCCGCCAAGGAAGGGGAGCAGCAGCATCATGGGAACGACGATGAGGTCCTGGTAGATGAGAATGCCCAGCGCGCTGCCCCCGTGCGGCGTTTCCACCTCGGCGCGGTCCTACAGGAGCCTCATGACGATGGCGGTGCTGCTCAGGGCCGTCAGGAAACCGATGAAGATCGACTGTCCTGCGGGCCGTCCGAGACCGTGGGAGATGGCCGCCGCGATGAGCAGCGTGAGCAGCACCTGCAGGGTTCCGCCCAGCAGCGCCGTCCGGCGCAGCTGCACGAGGTTTCGAAAGGAGAACTCGAGGCCGATCGTGAAGAGCAGCGCAACGACCCCGATTTCAGCCAGCTTCATCACGGCCTCCGGGTTGCCGACCAGCTTGAACCCGTAGGGGCCGGTCAGGAGGCCCGTGAGGAGGTAGCCCACGATGGTCGGCAGCTCGAGCCGGTGGCACAGGTAAAGCACGGCGGCGGACAGCCCAATGATGATGACAATATCGTCCAGAAAGAACATGTCGCTCCTTTGCGCCCGGCCCGGAGGCCGTGCCGCCGCCGGTCTGCCGGCAGCGGCACGATTCAGCGAGGAGACCCAAGGCCGTTCACCCAGCGCGAGGCCGTGCCCGTGCGTCCGTCTCCGGGTTCGGTTGTTCCCGCGGAGCCTCGACGATGGCGCGCGCCTCGTCGAGAGGCGCGGCCACCGCCAGGAACAGGAGGCGGTCCCCGGGATTCAGGACCGTGCCCCCCGTGGGGATGATGAATTCCTCGCCCCGGTTGATGAGAACGACGAGGGCCCCTTCGGGCAGGCTCAGATCCACGAGCTGTTTTCCTGCCGCCGCCGAGTCCGGCCTGACTTCCACGTCGACGAGATCGCAGGGCGCCCGTGACCCCGGCTCGCATTCGATGGGATAGACCGGCGCCCGTACCATCGGGGCATCCACGCCGAGCCAGCGCGCCACCGGCGGGATGGACGTCCCCTGCAGCAGGGCCGAGGCGAGCACGACGAAGAAGACGATGTCGAAGATCCTGTCCGCCTCCGCAACGCCTGCCACGAGGGGGAATGTCGCCAGAACGACCGGCACGGCGCCGCGAAGCCCCACCCAGGCCACCATCACCCGTTCCCGGTACGACATGCCGGACCCGACGAGGGTCAGAAAGGCCGCCGCCGGCCGGGCGGCGAACATCAGAAACGCCGCGACGATGAGTCCTGTACCTGCGATGTCCGGGAGCCGTGACGGGAAGACGAGAAGCCCCAGAACGAGGAACATGGAAATTTGCATGAGCCAGGCCAGGCCGTCGTGGAAGCGCATGAGGCTTCTCTTGTGAATGAAGTTGTGGTTCCCCATCACGATGCCTGCGACGTATACGGCAAGGAATCCGTTTGCCTGAACGATCGTCGAGAGACCGTACGCGAAGAGGACCATGGCGAGGCTCAGGACCGGGTAGAGCCCGTCGTACTCCAGACGGATGCCGTTGACGAGGAAGACCATCGCGCGGCCGAACAGGTAGCCGAGTCCCGCCCCGAGAATCAGCTGGAGCAGCATTATGGGGACGAGGCCCGCCACGGTTTCCCCGGGGTGCTGCAGCAGGCTGATGCAGCCTATCGTCAGGAGCACGGCCATGGGGTCGTTGCTCCCCGATTCGAGTTCCAGCAGGGGCTTGAGGTTTCCCCGGAGGCTGACGTGCCGGGACCGGAGAACGGAAAAAACGGCCGCCGCATCCGTCGAGGAGATGATCGAGCCCAGGAGGAACCCCACGAGGGGGGGGAGCCCCACGATCCACGAGGCGAACCAGCCCGCCAGCGCGGCGGTAATGAGGACTCCCAGCGTGGCTAGGAGGCCACCCTGCCATAGAATCGGCCGCACGCTGGTCCAGCCGGTCGACAGGCCTCCGGCAAAGAGGATGTAGGAAAGCGCGATGATCCCGAGGGTCTGCGCCAGGGAGGGGTCGTCGAAGTGGATGCCGCCGATCCCGTCCGACCCGGCCAGCATGCCGATCCCGAGAAAGATCAGAAGAGAGGGGATCCCGAGGCGGTCCGAGACCTTGCTCGCGAGGACGCTCGCGAGGAGGAGAACCGCTACGGCCAGAAGCGTCCATTCCATGGAGGTCAGGTTCATGAAATCCTTCCTGGGCGATTTTCCCGCATCCCCGGAAGCCGCCCGGGGATCCACCGCACACTATGCGAGGTTTTCATGCTCGGCGCAACGGAAAAAGCGGCCAAGAGGGCCTCAGTGCATGAGCTGCGGAAGCCACAGGGCGATCTGCGGGAAGAGGACGAGGAGGGCGGCCGTCACGATCTGCGCGGCCAGCAGCTTGACGGCCCCCCTGAAGATGGTGTGCAGCGGAACGTCGCGGGCCACGCCGGCGACGACGTAGACGTTGATGCCCACGGGAGGCGTGATGACGCCCATCCCGGTGACGAGCACGATGATCACGCCGAACCAGATGGGATCGAACCCGAGCGACGTGATGACGGGAAAGAAGATCGGGATCGTCAGCATGATCATGGCCAGGGAGTCCATGAGACAGCCCAGGAGGAGGTAGACCAGGAGGATGAGACTCATGACGGCCCAGGGGTGGATCTGGAGCCCCATGACCCAGGTGCCCACGTCGAAGGGAATCCGGGTGACGGCGAGGAAGTGCCCGAACACCGTGGCCCCCGCAACGATGACGAGAATCATGCAGGTGACTCGCGTGGTTTCCACGAGGGACTGGACGAAGCCGTTCCAGGACAGATGCCGCCCCGCGACGGCGATCAGCAGGGTGCCGAAGGCACCCACGGCGGCCGCCTCGGTGGGCGTGAAGACCCCGCTGAAAAGTCCTCCCATGACGGCGACGAAGAGGATGAGGGTCTCGACGACGCCTGTCAGAGAGGCGATCTTCTCCCGCAGGCTGAAGCGTGCCCCCGGCATGGCCAGCTCCGGCCGGTTCCAGGTCCAGATGAAGACGGTCGCGATGAAAAGGATGGTCATGAGGATGCCCGGCATGACACCGGCCAGAAAGAGCTTGCCGACGGACTGCTCCGTCATGACCCCGTAGACGATGAAGATCGTGCTGGGCGGGATCAGGATTCCGAGGCTTCCGCCCGCTGCGACCACCCCGGTTGCCAGCGAAGGGTCGTAGTTGTATTTCTTCATCTCCGGCAGGGCCACAGCGGCCATCGTGGCCGCCGTGGCGCTCGTGGAGCCGCAGATCGCCGAGAATCCGGCGCAGGCCCCGATCGTGGCGACGGCGAGGCCGCCAGGCAGGCTTCCGAAAAAGCGGTATGCGGCATGGAAGAGCCTTCCGCTCATCCCCGAGTGGTGCGCCAGCTGCCCCATGAGGACGAACAGGGGGATCACGGTAAGGTTGTAGGACCCGAAGACGGAGGTGAAATCCTGCGCCATCAGGTGCAGCGCCGCATCCCAGGACACCAGGAAGGAGAACCCCACCAAGCCCACGAGGGCCATGACAAAGCCGACGGGAACCTTCAGAAACATGAGCGCGACAAGGGCGAGGAACCCGTAGATGCCGGCTTCGGTGGGCGTCATGGATGAAGCCCCTTTCTGAATTCCCGGAAAGCATCAACAAAAAGCACGACGGACAGCAGGGCCGAACCCAGGGCGATGCAGCCGACAAAGGGCCATGTCGCCACCCCGAGCGTCGGCGAAACCTCGCCGCTTTCCATCAGGTCGGCGGCGTAAATCCGGCACTGCCAGGCGAGCAGGCCGAACAGGGCGGACCCCGCCGCGGCGCCCAGGGCTTCTACGGCGTGCCTCGCCCTGCGGGGCAGTCGGTCGACGATCATCTCCACGGCGATGTGGCCCCGCTCGACGGAGGTCCAGGCCATGGCGAAGGCGACGATGACGGCCCCGAAATACCCTACCAGCTCGTAGGTCCCGGGGATCGGCCTGCCGAACAGGCGCAGGACAACGTCAGCGCAGGTCAGGAGCATGACCAGCGCAATGGCCGCCGCCGAAACCCCGTTGAGCCCGGCCGAGACCTGATGGATCCGTTTTGTGATCGTGCGGAGCAACGCCCGGCTCCTCGCGTCGATTACCTCGACGGCTTCTTGTATTTCGCGATGAGGGATTCAGCCTCCTTCACCGACTTGCCGCCCGGGACCCCCTTCTTTTCCGCCGTCTTGATGTACTCCTCGATGGCGGGCCGCACCGCTTTCTTCCAGCGGGCGCTTTCCTGGGGCGACAGCGTGATGATCTGGTTGCCCAGGCTCTTCGTGAAGGCACGGCCTTCCCTGTCGGCCTCATCCCAGGCCTTCCCGTGCACGTCGATCCACTCGCGGCTCACGTCCTCAAAGGTCTTGCGGACATCGGGGGGGAGGGAGTTCCACTTCCTGAGGTTCATGACGACGAAGAACGCCGTGGTGTACCCCACGTCGAAGCAGTCCGTCGTGGACTTGATCACCTCGCCCTGCTTCCAGCCCTTGAGCACCTCGATGGGGCCGATCGTCCCGTCAGCGATTCCCTTGCTCAGGGCCTCGTAGGTCTCGCCCTGGGGCATCGCCACGGGCACGCCCCCCAGCATCTCGACCACCTTTGCGCTGAAGCCCGTCGAGCGGATCTTCATCCCCTTGAGGTCCTCCAGGCTCTTGACGGGTTTCTTGGTGTGGAGCAGCCCCGGCCCGTGTGCATGCAGGTAGAGGACCTTCACGTTGTCCAGGGCCTTCGGGTTCAGGATCCGGTAGAACTCGTTCGCGACCCGCGTGGCCACAAGGCCGTTCGGGTACCCCAGCGGCAGGTCGAGCGTCTCCATCTGGGGGAATCGGCCACGGGTGTACGCGAAGGCGGACATGCCGATATCCGAGATGCCCTTCACGACGCCGTCGTAGCACTGATCAGCCGGTGTCAGCGTCCCTCCCGGAAACAGGGAGATCTTGATCTTGCCGGCGCTTCGCTTCTCGACTTCCCTGGCCCAGGTCTCGGCGGCCTTCGTTTGTGCGTGCGTGGGAGGAAAGAAGATGCTGTAGGTCAGGCTGGTCGCCGCCCAGGCCGCCGCCCCCCAGAGCAGGGTGAATGCCGCTGCAAGCGCGATGATGAATGACAGGTGCCCCGACGTCGTCTTTTTCATGGCCATACCCTCCGTTGATTGTCTGTTGCCAACAGCATGGTTTGCGGATTCCCGCGCCTGCCGGACACGGTGCTCCTCGTCGGCGGGCCTGTTGCGGGATGGACAGGGGGAAACGCGGTGTAGCGGGGAAGCCTGCATGCCCACCCGGGCGGGTGAACTGCAGGCATCAATACAGGTAGGGGTATTGACGCAGGCGGGACGAAAGGACCGGGATGCGGACGAAACCGATATGCATGTCATTCTCACCCTGGCGGTTTTCGACAGGCTTTTCTGGTTATTGGATTTTGCCGTTCCTGTCAAGAGGCTTTTTTGTTTCGCTATTTGACGTCCTTGAGCTTTTCCAGCTCCTCGCGGTACTTGTCGGCTTCCGCCTTGGCCCTCTCGAGTTCGGCCCGGGCCTTGTTGAGTTCCTCCTTCTCCTTCTCCTGGGTCTCGCGGATCTTGTCCTTGAGCTCGTCGAGGCCCACGTAGACGGCCAGCGCCCCCCCCATGATGAGCAGGACCGGAACGGCCCCCATGAGCAGGGCCAGGAAGTGCTTGTACCAGAAGACCAGCAGAACGAGGCCCAGCATGACCGATATGCCGCCGCCGATTAGGACCGACATGACCCCCGACCTCCTGAAGCGGGAAATGGTCCGGGTCGCATTCCGCAGGTGAGCGCAACCCGGAGAAATGACGGCCAAATTCCTAACATAAAAAGAGGGGGCAGGCAAGACGAAAAGAAAAAAAGCTTGCGAAAACCGGCCCCATTCCTTAGTATTGGCCGCTATTCAGCGTGCCGCTCGGGGCCGACGGCACCGGGGTGCGGCAGAGCAGCGAGGGGGAGAATCGGTCATGGTGCAACCCGATTTCAAGAAGAGCGGCGGGCTCGTTCCCGTCGTCGTGCAGGACGCCGGCACGAAGGAAGTCCTCATGCTTGCCTACATGAACGAGCCGTCCTGGCGGAAAACGCTCGAGACGGGGAAGGCCACGTACTGGAGCCGCTCCCGAAAGGAGCTGTGGGTCAAGGGGGAAACCTCCGGAAACGTGCAGGTGGTCAAGGAGATCCGGATCGACTGCGACAACGACACGATCCTGCTTCTGGTGGACCAGGTCGGCAGGGCGGCCTGCCACACGGGATACCGTTCCTGCTTCTACCGAAGGCTCACCGGCGGGGCCGAGGAGATCGTGGGCGAGCTCATATTCAACCCGAAGGATGTTTACAAATGAAGAAACTGAAGCTGGGGATCCCGAAGGGGAGCCTCGAAACCAGCACGGTGGACCTGTTCAAGAGGGCGGGGTGGCGGATCAGCTACGATAGCCGGAGCTACTTCCCGGACATCGACGACGAGGAGATCTCCTGCTCCCTCGTCCGGGCCCAGGAGATGTCCAAGTACATCGAGGCGGGAACGCTGGATCTCGGCCTCACGGGCCACGACTGGGTCATCGAGAATGAATCGGACGTGGTCGTGGTGGAGGACCTGGTCTATTCCAAGGTGCTCGCGAAGCCCGCCCGCTGGGTTCTCGTCGTGCGCGAGGATTCGCCCATCACGAAGATCGAGGATCTCCAGGGCAGGAAGATCTCCACGGAGCTGGTCAGCTTCACGAAGCGCTATTTCAAGGAGCGCAACATCGACGTGAAGGTCGAATTCTCCTGGGGCGCCACCGAGGCGAAGGTCGTCGAAGAATTGGTGGATGCCGTCGTGGAAGTCACCGAGACGGGAAGCACCATCAAGGCCAACCGCCTGCGCATCGTGCACGAGCTGATGAGGACCAACACGCAGCTCATCGCCAACCGGGAGGCCTGGGACGATCCCTGGAAACGGCGCAAGATCGAGCAGATCCGGACGATGCTCAAGGGATCGCTGCTCGGCATGGGCAAGGTCGTCATCAAGATGAACGTCTCGAAGGAGAACCTGGGACGCGTGATCCTGCTGCTTCCGTCCCTCAAGGCGCCCACCATCTCGAACCTGTACAACGAGGAGTGGTTCGCCGTGGAGACGGTGGTGGACAGCAACGTGATCCGGGACCTGATTCCGCTGTTGCAGGAGGCGGGCGCGGAGGGGATCATCGAGTATGCGCTGAACAAAGTGGTGTGATGGGCTGGTGATCGGGGGCGCACCCCGTGAGCAAAAGAAGGTAAGAAGGTGAGAGGGTGAGAAAGTTGGATTGGCCGCAGGCCGAATGGTCACGCGATCACTATTCCAACCTTCTCACCTTCAAACCCTCTCACCCTCTTGATGAGAAGACACTGCATCCGGACTGATTCAGGGCAAGAAAAGATCGCGACGGGGGAGGGTATGGCACGGAAGGCCAGGGTCGAGCGGAAGACATCGGAGACGAACATCCGGATCCTCCTGGATCTCGACGGGACGGGGAAAGGCAGGATCGACACGACGATCCCCTTCCTGGACCACATGCTGACGCTCACAGCCCGTCACGGCCTCTTCGACCTCACAGTGAAGGGCAGCGGGGACACGGACGTCGATGACCATCACCTGGTGGAGGACATCGGCATCTGCCTGGGCCGGGCCTTCAGGGAGGCCCTTGCCGGGAAGCAGGGGATCAGCCGGTACGGCTCCGCCACGGTCCCCATGGACGAGAGCCTTGCCTCGGTCCACCTGGATATCTCCGGCCGGTCGTGCCTGGCTTACGACGCCCGTTTCGGTACGCGCCGGATCAAGACATTCGACCTGGCGCTGATCCGTGAATTCTTCCACGCCTTTGCCGACGCGGGCGGAATCACCTTGCACGTCAGGGTCCTGTATGGTAAGAACAACCATCACATGGCGGAGGCGATCTTCAAGGCCTTTGCCCGCGCCCTGCGCGAAGCGGTCGCAGTGAACACCCGTATCCGCGGGGTCCTCTCCACGAAAGGGACCCTTTGATTTGATTCCAGATCCGGCGACAGCCGCCTTTCCGTTCTTTGTGTTTCCGGCCAGGCAGCGTCCTCATTTCACCCGGGCGGGGGGCAGAGTGAAACCCTTTTCGAAATCCGTTATGGCCCATCTGGCGGCGTTCTGCGCGGTGCTGCCTCTCCTGGCCGGTTGTGCCTCGAGCACGCCGGTGCGCACGGCCGCGTCCTCGAAGGAGCCTGTCGTGCTCAAGAGGGTCGCCGTCGTGCCCTTCGAGAAACTCACCTCGGACGATGCGAGCCGCATGGCCCGCTGTCCGGTCAGCGGTACCGTTTTCACGACCTGTGATGTGCCGCAGAATGCCGATTTGACCGTCCAGGAATTCTTTCTGGAAAGGCTGGAAAAGTCGGGCAGGTACTCCGTCATTCCTCCTTACCAGAGCGATACCGTATACCGGAAGGTGAAGGTCGACAGCCCCAAGGCTCCAGCGGCGCAGCAGCTGCGGGAGACCGGAAAGGCCCTCGAAGTCGACGGGGTCGTGGCCGGCTACGTGGCCTGCTTCCGGGAGCGTGTAGGGTACAAGTACTCGGCTGAGCGGCCCGCGTCGGTCGCCCTCGGCATCTACCTGATTCGCGTCAGTGACGGCGAGCTGGTCTGGGGGAGCGTCTACGAGAAGACGCAGCAGTCGCTCTCCGAGAACATCCTGCAGGCCTCGACCTTCTTCGGCAGGGGGCTGAAGTGGGTGACGGCCGGGGAGCTGGCCGAAGACGGCGTCGACGAGATGCTGAAAACCTTCCCCGGGTACCGGTAGGCGGCCCGACCGGGCGGGGACTGGATTTTGTATGAGTCAGAACCGGGCTCCCGGTTCCGGAGTCGCATTCCTTGATCATCATTCCAGCCATTGACATCCGCGGCGGCAGGTGCGTACGGCTCCTCCAGGGGGATTTCCGGCGCGAGACCGTCTACAGCGGCGATCCCGTGGAGGTGGCGCGCCGGTGGGCCGGTGCGGGAGCCGAGCGGATCCACATCGTCGATCTCGACGGCTCCCGCGAGGGGCGCCCCGTCAACGACGCCGTCATCCGTCGCATCCTTTCCGCCATCGACGTGCCCGTCGAGCTGGGGGGCGGCATCCGGGACCTTGCCACGGTGGACACCTACCTCGGCCTGGGTGTCCGCTGGGTCATTCTGGGCACGGCGGCGCTCAAGAACCGCGGGTTTGTCGTCGAGGCCTGCCGGCGCCACCCGGGACGGGTGATCCTGGGCATCGACGCGAAGGACGGGAAGGTCGCCGTCGAGGGATGGACGGAGGCCACGGGGGCGGACGCGCTCGAGGTCGCGAAACGCTACGAGGGACTCGGGCTCGCGGCGCTGGTCTACACGGATATCAGCCGCGACGGCATGGAGACGGGCGTCAATGTGCCCGCCACCGAGCGCCTGGCCCGGTCCGCGGGGATCCCCGTCATCGCCTCGGGCGGCGTTGCCGGGATCGGGGACATCGAACGGCTGCTGACCGTGGCGGCCTCCGGCATTCTCGGTGTGATCACGGGCAAGGCCCTCTACACGGGCGCGTTGGACCTTGCGGAGGCCATCGCACGGACGAAAGAAGAGGGTAAGAGGGTAAATAGGGTTGAATTGCCTGGTGACATGAATCCGGCTGGAAGCTGACCCAACCGTCTTTCCCTCTCACCCTGTCCACTTCGCGCCCGGGGTATGGACGGGCGCGGGAGCCGCGGAGCAGGCACATGGAAAAGAACTCTTCCGAACGGAAACAGGGGGTGAAGAGATGAGCGACTGTATCTTCTGCAAGATCGTCAAAGGGGAGATCCCCTGCAGCAAGGTCATGGAAACGGACCGGATCCTCGCCTTCAACGACATCCACCCGGTTGCGCCCGTCCACGTCCTCATTGTCCCGAAGGAACACGTCGCGACCTTCAACGACGTCGGGGAGAGCCGGGGGGAGGTGCTGGCCGAGATGTACCGGGCCGCGCAGACGATCGCCCGGGAAAAAGGGATCGCCGAGACGGGGTACCGGGTCACCGTCAACGTCAACCCCGACGGGGGACAGATCATCTTCCACCTCCACATGCACGTTTTCGGGGGCCGGAAACTCACGGATGCCATGGGCTGAAAAGAGCTTTCCCGTTGACTCACCGGGGCAAACCTGATAGGGATTTTGCGGCCGCGGGGCGGGTGGACACAGGGCATCAACATCTTCGGGGAGGATGGACATGAATAAAAAAAGACTGGTCATCTGGTTTGACGAGCTTCAGCTGAAAGACATACCCGAGGTGGGGGGGAAGAACGCCTCGCTCGGCGAGATGAGGCAGAACCTGCAGAAAAAGGGGGTCAACATCCCCGACGGGTATGCCGTCACGGCCCACGCGTACCGGTACCTGATCGAATCGGCCGGGATCTGGGACAAGATCAAGGAGATCCTGAAGGATCTGGACACCCACGACATCCGAAACCTCAGCGCCCGGGGCAGGAAGGTGCGCAGCCTGATCTACAACGCGAAAATGCCCGGGGATCTCCGGGATGAGATCGTCAAGGCCTACAGGCGGCTCTGCGAGGAGTACGGCGAGAACACCGACGTAGCCGTCCGAAGCTCCGCAACGGCGGAGGACCTCCCCGACGCGAGCTTTGCGGGCCAGCAGGAGACCTTCCTGAACATCCGGGGCGAGGAGGCCCTCATCGACGCCTGCAAGCGCTGCTTCGCCTCCCTCTTCACGGACCGCGCCATCTCCTACCGCTTCGACAAGGGCTTTGACCACGAGAGCGTGTTCCTCTCTATCGGCGTTCAGAAGATGGTCCGTTCCGACATCGGCGCCTCGGGTGTCATCTTCTCCATCGACACCGAGAGCGGCTTCAAGAATGCCGTGCTCATCACGTCGTCCTACGGTCTCGGCGAGACGGTCGTCCAGGGGACCGTCAACCCCGACGAGTTCTACGTCTTCAAGCCGACGCTCAGACAGGGCTTCCGGCCCATCGTCCAGAAGAAGCTCGGGACGAAGGAGATCAAGATGATCTACTCGAGGAAGAAGGGCCTCGAATCGACGGAGATCAAGCCCGTCCCCCGTGCGCAGCGCGACGTCTTCAGCATCAGCGACGACGAGATCATCACGCTGGCCCAGTGGGCATGCATCATCGAGGACCACTACTCCGCCGAGGCCGGCTACTTCAAGCCCATGGACATCGAGTGGGGCCGCGACGGCGTGACCGGGGAGCTCTTCATCCTCCAGGCCCGGCCCGAGACCGTTCAGTCCCAGAAGGACGCCAACGTCCTTGAGAGCTACGTGTTGCTCGAGCAGAGGAAACCGCTCGTAACGGGCACGGCCGTAGGTTCCAAGATCGGCTCCGGCCGCGTCAACGTCATCCACTCCGTGGCGGACATCAAGAACTTCAGGAAGGGCGAGGTGCTGGTGACGGACATGACCGACCCGGACTGGGAGCCCATCATGAAGATTGCCGCCGCCATCGTGACCAACAAGGGTGGTCGGACCTGCCACGCGGCCATCGTGAGCCGCGAGCTCGGCGTTCCCTGCATCGTCGGGACCGGCCGGGGCACCGAGGCCCTGAAGAAGTCCGTGGAGGCCACCGTTTCCTGCGCCGAGGGCGAGACGGGCAACGTCTATGACGGCCTGCTGAAATACGATGTGCGGCGCGTCAACCTCCAGAACCTACAGCGGCCCAGGACGAAGATCATGATGAACGTGGGCAATCCCGAAAACGCCTTCGACATCGCCAACATCCCCAACGACGGCGTCGGCCTTGCGCGGCTCGAGTTCATCATCAATCAGTACGTCCGCATCCACCCGATGGCGCTGGTGCAGTTCGAGAAGGTGAAGGACCGGAAGGTCCGCAGGGAAATCGAGGCGCTCACGAAGGGCTACGAGAACCGCACGGACTTTTTCGTCGACAAGCTCGCCCAGGGCATCGCGAAGATCGCCGCGGCCTTCTACCCCAACGACGTCATCACCCGCATGAGCGACTTCAAGAGCAACGAGTATGCGAACCTCATCGGCGGCAAGTACTTCGAGCCCGTCGAGGAGAACCCGATGATCGGCTGGCGCGGCGCCTCCCGGTACTACGACGACAAGTATCGCGACGGCTTCGCGCTGGAGTGCCGGGCCATCAAGAAGGTCCGCGGCGAGATGGGCCTCAAGAACGTCAAGCCCATGATCCCCTTCTGCCGGACCGTGGAGGAAGGCAAGCGGGTGATCGAGGTCATGCGCGACAACGGGATCGTGCAGGGCGAGGACGGTCTGGAGATCTACATGATGGTGGAGATCCCGAGCAACGTGATCCTCGTGGAGGAGTTCGCGAAGATCTTTGACGGCTTCTCCATCGGCTCCAACGATCTCACGCAGCTCACCCTCGGCCTCGACCGCGACTCGGCGCAGGTGTCCCACATCTTCAACGAACGCAACCAGGCCGTGCTGACGCTGGTGCGGGACGTCATCACGAAAGCCCGGAAGCTGGGGAAGAAGATCGGCATCTGCGGGCAGGCGCCCAGCGATTACCCCGAGTTCGCCCGGTTCATCGTCGAGTGCGGGATCGACAGCATGTCGCTCAACGCCGACACGGTGATCAAAACCACGCTCGACATCATCGAGACGGAGAAGAATCTGGGGAAATGACAAGGGCAGGCTAAGGGCAAAAGGCTGAAGGCGAAGGGCAGGACGCAACTCGGATCAATTCAGGTCGAGACCTTTATAGTAGTGGAGGAGGATCTCCCGGTAGGGGGATCCTCCTTCTGCCATCATGCGGGCCCCCCACTGGCTCAACCCCACCCCGTGGCCGGAACCCCGGCCTTCGAAGCGGATTCCCGGTCCGATGCTCCCGGCCGTGAAGAGGGTGCTTTTGATCAGGGCCGGATCCGTCGAGGTGCGGAACTGGTTTCCGCTGAGAATGGTCGTTCCCGAGCTGTGATCGATCCTGACTTTCGTGACGCGGCCCGAGGGGCTGACCGATGAAAGCTCAACGCCGCGGATCTCGCCGACCTTGAATCCATTGCGGTTCAGGGCATCCCGGATCTGCGCGTAGGTGAGGAATGCCGTCCAGGACGACCCGGGGGCACGGGCGCTGGGCTCGTCGGGGATGGACAGCAGGTAGGGGATGGCAACCCTCCATACGTGGCGGGCATCTTCCGTCACCCCGCCGCTGTTGGCGTGAAAGTACGTCAGGGCGGGCCGGCCGCCATGGGCAAGGAACCGGCCCCGCGTGGCGTCGACGGCCCGGCGGGTCCGATCCGTTTCCGCGGGGACCCCGCCGTACACCTGGGAGGAGGTGGTGGCGCAGATGTCGTAGTCGCGGGCGGCGTTGGCTTCCTTCTGGTATCGGGCAAACGTCCTCGACACCACGGCCTGTGCCTTCAGGGCCTCGTCGGGCCATGCCGGGGGCATTTCCTTCGGGACGACACCGTACAGGTACTCTTCCAGATCGACGAGGTTGTGGGCGGCAAGCCGCCCCTGGCCGGATGCCGCGATCCGCCACGTCCCTCGGTAGAGGGTCCCATTGACGCGCAGCATGCCGCCCTTCCCCGCCGAGAGGAGGCATTCCGCGAGGGGGTAGGGCTGCCCGCCGATGAACAGGAGCCCGCCGTCGAAACGGAGTCGCGTTTCCTGCCGGGGGGCGATCGTGGAGAGAACCCCGCCGCCCGAAGGGTTTCGAACCTCGATGCGCGAAGAGGAAGCCACGCGGATCTCCCCGGCATTTTCCAGGACGAGAACCCGGATCGCGTTGCCGCGTTCCCGGCGGGCCGCCTGTTCGCGGGCTTTCCGGTCGGCCTCGCCGGGCGGGTGGTCGCTGGCATCCCGCATGAAGGCGGCCACGTCGCGCCGGCTCCCGAAAGGGAATTTCGCGAGGTAAAGCCCGAAGAGACGGGAGGCCTCCCGGTAGCGTTCCCTCTCGTATTCCACCCTGGCGGATTCGAAGATGGCGTCGGCCTCGTAGACCGAACCGCGGCATCTCTCGCGGACCTGGCCGTAAAGCGCCAGCGCGGTCTCGGGGTCCTTCAGGAAGGCGCTGTGAATGGCGGCCGACATCATCAGCGCCTTCGCCCGATGATCGCCGGCCCCGGGCTGCTCCAGGACGTCCTGGTAATCGGCAAGGGCCTCGAGGTACTCCCCGCGGCTGAAATGGGTCTCTGCCTCGCGGAGTTTCCTCGCCGTCTCGTCGGCGGAAAATGCCGGCCCTGCGAAGGGAAGGCAGCAGAGCAGGAACAGCCCGGCGAAGAAGAGGGCCTTGGAATCCCGCGGCTGGACAACCCCGGGAGGCATTGCAGAGCGTCTTGCTGCTGTTCCGTTTCCCAGCTTCTTACCTACTGACCTTCCGGACTTCTTCCTGACATTGGTGTGTCGGAGCAGGCTGTAAGCCGAGTCCTGTTCCCCCCTTCGGTCACCCTCCGGGGAGCGATGATCATTACTCTGGGGCGGCAGTTGCCTGACGCCTCAAGCGACCTACCCGGGAGCTCGGGCGGGCCGCCCTCGAGCGCTCCCCTATGCGGTCTTGCTCCGGATGGGGTTTGCCTAGCTTCCCCGGTCACCCGGGGAACTGGTGAGCTCTTACCTCGCCTTTTCACCCTTACCCCTCGACAAGCTCGGGGCGGTATGTTTTCTGTGGCACTTTCCCTGGGGTCGCCCCCGGTCGCTGTTAGCGACCATCCTGCCCTGTGGAGCTCGGACTTTCCTCCGGCCCGGTGAGGGGCCCGCGATCATCCCGCCTGCTCCGACACGCCCTATTCTCCGATGGCGCCAACGAATTTGCAATGATTATTTGGAGTTGTCGGCGCAAGACAGCCGTGTGCATTCGATGACGGCGTGCCTCAACGATCGTTTCGCTTTCCGTTCTTCCCGACTTTCCATCTTCCTAGGTGCCGCTTTTCCCGAGCGCCTCGTCGAGCGCCTCGTTGGCAAGCCGGTCGGCCAGCACGTTTTCGCTGCGGCGGACATGCTCCACGCGCCATGTGTCGAACCGTGAAAGCAGGGCCCGCGCGTCTGCCATGAGGGGCTGAAGGTCGGGCTTCTTGACGCGATAGATTCCCTGCAGCTGGCGCACGAGGAGCTCGGAGTCCATGAAGACGGAGATCGAGCGGCAGCCCTGCTTGAGGGCTTCCTCGAGCCCCAGGAGCAGGGCGCGATACTCGGCGATGTTGTTGGTGCAGTGGCCCAGAAACTTCTTTGCCCGGGCGATCTCCCGTCCGTCGACGGACAGGAGGACGGCGCCGGCCCCCCCGAAGCCGGGATTGCCGCGGCAGGCCCCGTCGGTGAAGAGAAGGAGGGTCTTATTCTCCATTGGCGCCTTCTTCCCAATACAGGATCCGGTTGCAGTTCGGGCAGCACAGGATCTGCTCAGAACGTTGAAGCTCGTTGTAGAGCTGAGGCGGGATGTTCATGTTGCAGCCGCTGCAGATCCCCTTTCGTGCGGCCACAATGGCGATTCCGTTCCGCCGGACCTTGATCATTTCGTACCGGCGGCGCAGGCTGGGCTCCAGATTCCCGATGAGGGCGTCGAACCGCGCCTTTTGCTCCTGCAGGGCCCCGTCGAGGGAGGCCATGTCTTCGTCGATTTTTTTCCGCTCCGCCTCGAACGTCGCGCGGACCTGCTCGAATTCCCTCTCGTGGACCCTGAGGGCCCCCCGCCTCTCGTCGATGCGGTCATAGAGGACCAGGATTTCCTCCTCGATCCTTCCATTTGCCTGTTCGAGGGTTTCGATCTCCGTGAGCATCGCCTGGTATTCCTTGTTGGTCTTGACCTCGAGGAGACGTTCCTTCGCTTTCCGGAGCCTGTCCTGGCCCGTTTTCAGCTCCGATTCCCTTTCCCGGTGCAGCTTGTTGAGCCCCTCGAGCCCCGTTCGCTCTTCCTCGATCCGTTCCTTGCTGAGCCGGAACGACTGATCGAGTTCGGCGGCTTTCTCGGGAAGGGTTTGCTTTCGGTTGTTCAGGGTTCGGACGTTCTGGTCGATTTTCTGGATGTCGACAAGCAGGGTGATCTGGTCTTTCAATCTCGTTCTCCCGCGTTTCCGTGATGTGAGGCCGAACAGGCCGGTTGGCCGGAATAAAAAAAATGCACCGGCTTCGGTGCATCGTTCAGGGGTATCCCGCTGTCGGGCGTGGCTGCGCATCCCGTGTGTATTGAGTGACTTGCGACGGCTCTGTCCAAGGCTCCGCTCCGCTTTCTGCAGGGGCCTGCGTGCCGGTCCCTGTGAAATGGTGGGCCCACCTGGGTTCGAACCAGGGACCTGCCGGTTATGAGCCGGTGGCTCTGCCAATTGAGCTATGGGCCCCGTAAAAGAAAAATATTATAGAAATCGTATACCTACATTCATTCGGCTGTTTTGTCAAGCCTTTATTTCACGGCCGACTTCAATTCCCGGCGGCGCGAGGGGTTCCTCAGGTTCTTGAGGACGTTTTCCTCGATCTGTCGGGCCCGTTCGACATTGATGTCGACGTTCTCGATGACGGCCCCCTCGAGCATCAAGTCCACACGCTCGCCGATGCCGAACCGCATGCGCAGGACCTTCTCTTCCCTCGGAGTCAGGGTGGAGAGAATCTTTCGGGTCTGTTCCGCGAGGTCCATGCTGATGGCCGCCTCGGAAGGCGACATGATCTTCTTGTCCTCGATGAAGTCGCCCAGGTGGCTGTCCTCCTCCTCGCCGATCGGCGTTTCGAGGGATATGGGCTCCTTGGCGATCTTGAGCACTTTCCGCACCTTCTCGAGGGGGAACTCCATCTTGTCAGCGATCTCCTCGGGGGAGGGCTCGCGGCCGAGCTCCTGCACGAGGTAGCGGGACGTGCGGATCAGCTTGTTGATCGTCTCGATCATGTGCACGGGGATGCGGATCGTGCGCGCCTGGTCCGCAATCGCACGGGTGATGGCCTGGCGGATCCACCAGGTGGCGTAGGTGGAAAACTTGTAGCCCCTCTGGTACTCGAACTTGTCGACGGCCTTCATGAGGCCGATGTTGCCCTCCTGGATGAGGTCCAGGAACTGGAGCCCCCGGTTCGTGTATTTCTTGGCGATGCTCACGACGAGACGCAGGTTGGCCTCGACGAGCTTGCGCTTTGCGGATCCGGCCTTCTTCTCGCCCGCCTCGATGATCTCGACGATTTTCCGGAGATCGGCGGCGGTCAGCCCCGTCTCGCCCTGGATCCGTTTCAGGGACTTCCGGGCCTCCTTCAGGCGCTCCTCGTATTCCTTGAGCCGTACGGCGGAAATGCGAAGCTCCTTCGTGACCTTTCGCTCGTCCTGCTTGCTCTTGCGCATCTGCGCGAAGGTGCTGTCGAGAGACTTCAGGGGCCGCTTCGTCTTCATGCGGATGAGCCGGATCGCGGCCTCGGCGGCGTCGACCTCGGAGCGGTAGTCCTTGAGCCTCGAGGCCATCCGCTGGATCCGCTTCTTGCTCAGGTTGATCTCCCTGCAGGCCTTCACGATATTCCTGTCGTTCCTCACGATCCTGGTTTCCAGGTCCCTGCGGTCGTTCTCGCCGAGGCCTTTCTCCCGCAGCTTCCTGCGAAGGGTTTCGTTGCGGCGGTCGATCTCGGTGACCTTGTCAATGAGTTTGATCACGCGTTCACTGTGGATCTCCTCCTCGACGAACCCGTCCTCGTCCTCGATGTTGTCCACAATGCTCTTGACGCGCAAGTCGCCCTGCTTGAGCTCCCGGCCCATCCCGACGATGTCCTTCACCGAGGTCAGCACGCTGAAGACGGCATCGGTGATCTCCCACTCGCCTTCCTCGATCTTCTTGGCGATCTCCACCTCCTCGTCACGGCTCAGCAGCGACACGAGGCCCATCTCCCGGAGGTACATCTTCACCGGGTCGCCCGTCCGGGCGACGCCGGGCAGCAGGGACAGCAGCTCGTCCTCCTCTTCCTCCTTGGCCTCGGCCGCCTCATCGACCGTTTTCTTGAGAATGATCTTCTCTCCCTTGTCGGTGTCGATGATGTCGATGTTCTTCTCCCCGAAGAGCATGATGATCTCGTCGATCTGGTCCGATGACACGATGTCCGAGGGAAGCATCTCGTTGACGTCATCGTAGGTCAGAAACCCCTTTTCCTCACCGAGCGAGATGAGTTTCTTGACCCCGTCGGACTGGATCTCCTTCGACAGGTGGGTTTGCCCCCGCCGCTGATTATCCTTCACGTTCTTTTTGCTCATGGCGCAATCGTTCCTTTTCGTCTAGAAGGCGTTTGCACAAGTCCTGGTCGCCGGCTTCCTGCGCGCGCAGGAGCCGGACCCGCAGGTCCCGCTGCTTCTCCCGATACCATCGTTGCCGGATCCTGCGCACCGTATCGCCGAAGATACGGTTCCGAAGGGCCTCGTCCGGCGAGCCCGCGGACAGGCTCGACTCGAGCAGCTTCTCCCGGATCGTCTTGTCCTGCACTCGATCGATGAACTCGGCCAGCCGTACGGGCCGTGCACGGCGGCTGTGTTCCACGACCGATTCCCCCAGGCTCTTCAGCGCGTCGCTCGTGAAGCACGCCAGGACGTTGCCCCGTTCGATTTCTCGAGCCCGCTCCGGGTTCTCGATCATCATCCGGATGAGGCTCAGCTCCACGGGGTCGACGATGCCCGTCGCGGGCCGGGACGGGAGCGCCGAGGGACTCCGCTGCGGCGCCACGATGCGGGTCACCTCCTGCCGGAGCAGACCCTCGTCGACGCCGAGACGCTCGGCGACGCGCCGCATGAACTGGCCGCGCTCCGCGGGCTCGGCGATTCCCGCGATGAACGGCAGGGCCGCTTTCAGGGCATCCCGGCGCTCGTCGATGTTGCGGCCCGTTCCGATCACCTCGTCGATGTAGTAATCCACGAGGGGTCTGGCGCGGCGGATCTCGTCGAGGAACGCGTCCTTCCCGTGGCGGGAGACGAACTCGTCGGGGTCTTTCCCGTCGGGGAGCACCACCGCCCTGGCCTTCATGCCCCTCTCCAGGAAGAGGGACATGCTGCGTTCCAAGGCGGACTTTCCGCCCGCGTCGGTGTCGAAGGTGACGGCCACGGAAGCGGTGTATCGCCGGATCAGGTCCACCTGCTCCCGCGTGAGCGCCGTGCCGAGCGTGGCCGCCGCATTCGCGACCCCGGCATTCCACAGGGCCAGCAGGTCGAAGTAGCCTTCGACGATGATCAGGGTTTCGTCCTTCCGGATGGCGTTCTTGGCCCGGGAAAGCCCGTAGAGATGTCTGCCCTTGACGTAAAGGGCTGACTCGGGCGAGTTGAGGTACTTCGGCTCTCCCTCCCCGATGATCCTTCCCCCGAAGGCGATGACGTTGCCGTGGATGTCCTCGATGGGAAACATCAACCGGCCCCGGAAGCGATCGTAAGCGTCACCGTCGCCCCGGGGCACGAGGAGGCCTGCCTGCTCGGCGTGCTTCAGGGCAATCCGTTCCCTTTGCAGGTGGTCCCGCAGGGCTCTCCAGCCCTCCGGCGCGTAACCGAGACGGAACGCGTCGACGACGGCGGGCCGGAGTCCCCTTCTTTCGAGGTAGGCCCGTCCCCCCGAGCCCGCAGCCGTCTGCAGCATTTTGGCGTAGAAGGCGGCGGCCACCCGGTTCACCCGGACCAGGCTTTCCCGTGAATCGTGGCGGGATTTTTCCTCCGGTGTGAAGTCCCGGGCGGGAAGGGCGATGCCCAGTTTCCCGGCCAGGTGACGCACGGCCTCCGGAAACGTCATGTTGTCGATCTTCATCAGGAAGGAGAAGACATTTCCCCCCTCGCCGCAGCCGAAGCAGTGGTAGATCTGTTTCTCCGCATTGACCGTGAACGAGGGGGTCTTCTCCTTGTGGAAGGGGCAGGAGCCGAGGTAGTTCCGGCCCGCCTTCTTCAGCGTGACGTATTCCGAAACCAGATCGACGATGTTGATCCGGTTTCGGACTTCCTCGATCCGGTCCTCGGGAATGTAACCCTTCAAGATTCGGCACCCTTTTTCAAGGCCTCATCCCTAATATAAGGAAGATCGGGAATGTGTAAAGGCTTGATCCGTCTTTTTTTCGGCCGGACAGGGCCTTGCCGCGGGCCGTGACGGCACGGTCATCTCCCCGGAGGGGGGAAGCCGGCTGTCGGCTGCTCAGCCCGTGAGCTTTGCCTTGACCGTGTCGCTCACCAGCTTGCCGTCGGCCTTGCCGGCCACGCGGGGCATGAGAACCTTCATGACCTTCCCCATGTCCCGGGGGCCCGCGGCGCCGGACTCGGCGATGGCCTTGAGGACCTCCGCCTCGACCTCCTCCGCGGTCATCTGTTGGGGCAGGAAGGCCTGGATGACCTTCAGCTCGTACTCTTCCTTGTCGACGAGATCCTGGCGGTTTCCGGCCTTGAACTGCTCGATGGAGTCCCGGCGCTGCTTGACGAGGGAGCCCAGCACCTGCAGGATCTCCTCCTCCTTCAGCTCGCGCCTGGCGTCGATCTCCTTGTTGTGCAGCGACGTCTTGATCATCCGGATCGCACCCAGCTTGATCGAATCCTTCGCCTTTGCCGCTGCAACCATTTCACTGTTGATCTTTTCTTTCAGGCTCATGGACCCCCCCATCGTTCGATTGGTTTCGGTCAGGGACCCGCCGCAGGGGCGGACATGCGAAAGCAAGCGCGGCCCCGGCCATGGCGGCGGAGGCTGTTTTGATCTTTAAAATTTTTCTTCTTATAGGATAACCGGATAATTTGTCAATGAAATTTTCGGAAACGGAAAGGGCCCGGATCGGCGATCCGGGCCCCGGGAACGTGCGGGTTCAAAGAGGGCTACTTGTCCTCCTCGTCGTCGTAGAGGTCGTCCTTCGGGGTTTCCGCGCCGGCCGGCACCTCCGCCTCGAGCGAGCGGCTGATGCCGCGGGCCAGCAGGGCGGAGATCCCGAACAGCAGGATCACGGACGCGATGATGATGATGACGATCGTCGACGTCCAGCCCTTGACTTCCTGGTTGATCTTCTCCGCCGTGGCCGTCGCCATCTCCTGGAACTTCGCGATGTCGACGCCCATTCCGATCCAGCCGAAGCCGGCCGGTTCGGGGTAGGTCTTGCTGTAGAACTTGATGGGCGCGTAGGCGACGAACTTCTCATGGCCGGCGAACTTGTAATTCTTGATCCCGGCCTTGCCGGCGGCCGCTTCCTTGGCGACTTCGGCGAGGCCCGCATCCATGAACCCGAGCTGGTTGAGGTTCAGGACCTCCTTGCCTTCTTTCGTCAGGGTTTCAGCCGTGTCCTTCGTCAGCGGCTGCACGGCCGTCCCGTCGGGGTTCAGGCCCGCGATGTGGTAGTCGTTGGGGTGCGAGATGATGAAGCCCTTGTTGTCCACCATGTAGGCGTAATTGCCCGTCGAGGCATCGGCCTCATAGACGTAGTCGGCCTGCGTCGGAATCACGTGGTCCGTGAAGGCCGCCAGGTGACGATAGTCGAGGCTCAGTACCACGACGCCCGAGAGGCCCCCCTTGTCGAAAATCGGGGTGGCATAACGAACGAGCCCCGAAAACCTCTTCCCCTTTTCGAACTCCTGCTTCGTCACATACCAGCCGGTCACGTGAGAGACATAGACCTCACCCTTGCCGAGTCCGACGGCCTTCGAAAAGTAATCCTCGGACTTGTAGGTCGTGCCGGCGGGTGCTGCCACGTTTTTCAGCTGGTTCTTCCCTGCAACGGCGCCGTTCGCGATCCGCACGATCTCGTTGCCGGACCGGTCAATCAAGGACATCTCCGAGTAGAGCGGCGCTGCCACCTTCTGAATTTTGCCGTCTCTGTCCTTCACCCAGAGATTCCGTTTCTTCTGATCCACGAAGGCCTTGTAGGCGGCCTCCGTGCCCGGGAGGATGGAGGCGACGAGGACGTCATTCTCCCTCTCACGGAGGAAATTGGCCACTTCCTCCGCCGTGTTGATCGCCCGGATTTTGATCTCTTCCTGGGATTTCAGGTCCAGAACGGTGGTTGCGCGCTCTCTCGCGGTATCCCCAACCTTGAAGATGCCGTTGGCAATCAGGAACGCCATGAGAGACAGGGGAATGACGATAAGCAGGAAGAAAATCCTTCCGATAGAGAAGAACTGCTTATCTTTCTTAGTCTCTGCCATTATCTTTTCCCCCTATTCTGTTGGATTTTTTCGGAGCGGATCTTACTTCAGGATCATCGCCGCGTAGGGGTTCGCATAGAGAATGACAAGACCGATAACGAGTGCGTAAATGACGCAGGATTCCGCCATGGCCATGCCGACGAGCATGGTCGTCATGATTTTGCCCTGTACGCCGGGGTTGCGGCCGACCGCCATACAGGCGCCGTTGGCGGCATTGCCGATGCCCGCGCCGGCACCGATCGCACCGAGGCCGACACCGATACCGGCTGCCAGCATGGCGCCGACGGCAAAGAACACCTTGTTATAGCCGTCTCCGGAGGGAAGAGCCTCCGCCGCGAAGACCACGGGGGCGGACACCAGAAGGGTGAACAGTGCTGAACAAATGGTTAAGAACGTCTTCTTGAACATAACCTCTTTCTCCTTTCATCGTATATTGATGCTGGTAATTTTGTCCCCTGAGTAGCACAAGCGGCTCTCGAGTAAAAGGGAAATCTGCTCAAAACGGCGAAAGAATCTGCAACCGATATGCCACGGGGTCCGCGAGGATTGAATTTCTCCCAACCTGTTGAAATCAAATGATTTGCCGTAACGGAGCGCCCGGGGGAAATGCCGGCCGCCGCCCCGTTCGTTTAACGTTTCTTTCAATTCCCGGCTGAAATTGAACGAATCGTGGAATGACGCCCGGCAGAACGCCTATGGCGAATGGCGCCAGGCAAAAACCGTGACGGCGCGGCGGACGTTTTCTGTCTTTCCTGCCTTGCGCCCTTCGCCCCGGGTCATGCGCCAGCCATATATTTTTATTGAAATATTCCGCCCGGGACGGTAGTATCGGGCGACTGTCGGTCCGGCAGGGCGCCGCGGCGGGCGGCCCCTGATTACGGGCCGGACTCGGTCTTCGAGGGGAGGGAGGTCTGCGATGCAGGAGCTATTAACGGCCGTTACCTATGTCGTTGCCTGGCTGGTTCTCGAAAAGGTCATCGGCATCGAGAGCGGCCTCATCAAGCTGATCATCTCGCTGGCGCTGGCCATTGCCGTGTACGTGGCCTGCTGGTACGAGGAGAAAAGGAGAAAGAAGGCAGGACAAGAGGACGAAGAGTCGTGACGGTGCCCCGGACCGACAAGAAGAAGCGCGACCGCCCGGCCAGGAACCGGACGGGCCTCTCCATCGAGAGCATTCTCGAAGGGTCTCCCATTCCCACCTTTGTCATCGACCGCAATCACAAGATCATTCTCTGGAACAAGGCCTGTGCGGAGCTGACGGGATATCACGCCCGGAACATGATCGGCACGGGTGATCACCACAAGCCTCTCTACCCCGAAAAAAGGCCCCTCATCGCGGATCTCATCGTGGATCAGGACCTGGAGGCGCTCGAGCGGTACTACGGGACCAAGCAAATCCAGAAGTCCTCCGTCATCGAGGGGGCCTACGAGGCAACGGATTTCTTCGAGAACCTCGGCGGGAAACCCCGCTACCTGTACTTCCTGGCCGCCCCGGTCTATGACGACGACGGGGAGGTGATCGCGGCCATTGAAACCCTGCAGGACGTCACGCGGGAGCGGGAACTGGCTCGCCACCTCCGGGAGAACGCCGAAACGCTCCGCCGGGAACTCGACGAGAATATCCGCCTGCGCAAGACGATCGAGGGGATCATCGAGGGTTCCCCCATCCCGACCTTCGTCATCGACCGCAACCACCGGATCCTTCTCTGGAACCGGGCCTTCACGGAGATGAGCGGCTTCGACGGCCACAGGATGATCGGGACGAAGAAACAGTGGATGCCCTTTTATCCCGAGAAGCGCCCCGTCATCGCCGACCTGATCGTGGACGGCGACGCCGACGGTCTCGAGGCGTTCTACGGGAAGAAGAAGGTGCAGAAGTCTTCCGTCATCGAGGGGGCCTACGAGGCGTCGGACTTCTACGAGAACATCGGGGGCCGGAGCCGCCACCTCTACTTCCTGGCCGCCCCGATCCGCAACGAGAAGGGCGAGATCATCGCGGCCGTTGAGACCCTCCAGGACGTGACCCGCGAGCGCGAACTCGGGCGCTCTCTCAAGGAGCAGACCGAGACGCTCAGGCGGGAACTCGAGGCGAACATCCGCCTGCGCAAGACGATCGAGGGGATCAGCGAGGGCTCGCCCATCCCGACCTTCGTCATCGACCGCGACCATCGGATCATCCTCTGGAACCGGGCCCTCACGGAGATGAGCGGGTTCCCGGGCGAGGCGATGATCGGCACGGACAACCAGTGGATTCCCTTCTATCCCGAAAAGCGTCCCGTCATCGCCGATCTCATCATGGACGGCGACCTGGGCGGGCTGGAGAGATTCTACGGGAAGAAGAAGGTGCAGAAGTCCTCCGTTATCGAGGGGGCCTACGAGGCGATGGACTTCTACGAGAACCTCGGTGGGAAGAGGCGCCACCTCTACTTCCTGGCCGCCCCGATCCTCGACGAGAAGGGCGAGGTGATCGCGGCGATCGAGACCCTGCAGGACGTGACCCGCGAGCGCGAGATGGAGCTGAGCCTCAAGGAATACGCCGAGACGATGAAGAACGAACTGGAGGAGAACATCTGCCTCCGGAAGAACATGGAGGAGCTCTTCAACTTTCACCAATCCGTGCTCGACGCATCGCCCGACCTCATCCTCGTTCTGGATTCCGACGGGACCCTCCGCTACATGAGCCGCGACATCGATCCCGAGGGGGGGCTCACGGCCGGCAATCTCAAGGGGAAGCATTTCTCCGAATTCGTGGCCCCGCAGAGGCGGGAATTCCTCGAGGAGCGCTGGGCGGAGATCCGCCGGGGCGTCTTCACGCCCTTCGAGATCGAGATGGCCGAGAAGGACGGATCGAAACGCAGCCTGCTGCTGACGGCGCGGCCCATCAAGGGGACGGACCGGTTCCTGGTACTGCAGCGCGACATCACCGAGTTCAAGGAACTTGAGAACCGCTACTACGAGAGCCAGAAACTGGCCGCGGTGGGCCAGCTCTCGGCGGGCATCGCCCACGAGGTGCGCAACCCCCTGTCATCCATCAAGATGAGCCTGCAGATCCTCGAGAAGCGGATGAACCCCGAGGGCAACGACCTGAAACGCTTTCACATCGCCCGCAAGGAGGTGGAACACCTTGAGAAGCTCGTGAGTGACATCCTCGTCTTCGCGCGGCCCACGGAGCCGGACGCCCATCCGTCCGATCTGAACATGTGCGTCGAATCGTCTCTCGCCATGGCGGAGCGCGGGGTGGAGGAAAAGAGCATCCGGGTCCAGACCCGGTTCGACGACCGGATTCCGCCCGTGTCCTTCGATGCGGCCATGCTCCAGCAGGCCTTCCTGAACATCTACCTGAACGCCGTCGACGCCATGGCCGAAGGGGGGACCCTGGCGATCCGGACGCGACTCGAGGAGACGAAAGGGGAAGCGGTTGTCGAGATCGAGGACAACGGAAACGGGATCGACGAGGAGTCCCTCACGCACGTGTTCAACCCGTTCTTCACGACGAAGAAGTACGGAACGGGACTGGGACTGTCGCAGGTCAAGAAGATCATCGACCAGCACAGGGGCTCGATCGAGATCCTGTCGCGCAGGGGCGAGGGGACATGCGTGATCATCGCGCTGCCGCTGCACCGGGCGTGAGGGACGGGAGGGGGTAGGTTCGGTATGGCCAAGATACTCGTCATCGACGATGACCGCTCCATCTGCGAGACGCTCGAGCTCTACCTCACCGAGGAGGGCTACGAGGTTCACACGGCCCTGACGGGGACCGACGGCCTCAACAAGTTCGTCCAGGTCCAGCCCGACCTCGTCATCCTCGATATCCGCCTTCCCGACATCGACGGGTTCACCGTCCTGGAGGAGATCCGAGAGGACGACGAGGACGCGAAGGTCATCATGATCACGGCCTTCCACGACATGGAGACGACGATCCGCGCCATGAAGGCGGGAGCGTACGACTACATCCACAAGCCCATCAACATCGACGAACTCGAGGTCTCCCTGCAGAAGGCCCTGAAGACCCTCGAGACGGAGAAGAAGATCGGCGGTCTGCTCACGGAGTCTTCCCGCGACTACAAGGTCGGGGACATCATCGGCGCCACGCGGGCCATGCGGGAGATCTTCAAGACGATCGGCGTCGTCTCCCAGAGCCGGGCCACCGTGCTCATCCAGGGGGAGAGCGGCACGGGGAAGGAACTCATCGCCAAGGTCATCCACAACAACACGGCCAAAAACGAACCGTACATCGCCGTCAACTGTTCGGCCATCGTGGAGACGCTCCTCGAATCGGAGCTCTTCGGGCACGAGAAGGGTTCCTTCACGGGAGCGATCGGCCGGAAGCTGGGCAAATTCGAGCTGGCCGGCACGGGGACGGTGTTTCTCGACGAGATCAGCGAGATGTCCGTGAACCTCCAGGCAAAGCTGCTGCGGGTCCTGCAGGAGATGGAGTTCGAGCGTGTCGGGGGCAAGGACCGCGTCAAGGTCCGCGCCCGGATCATCGCGGCCACGAACCGCGATCTCAGGATGCTGGTCAAAGAAGGGAAGTTCCGCGACGACCTCTACTACCGCCTCAACATCGTGACGATCACCCTGCCGCCGCTGCGGGAGAGGCGCGAGGACATCCCCGTGCTGGTGGACTTTCTCGTCAAGAAGATCAACAAGGACCTTCACAAGAACATCGCCGGCGTGTCCAAGGAGATGATGGAAATCTTCCTGCAGTACCGGTGGCCCGGCAACATCCGGGAGCTCGAGAATCTGCTGGTGCGCGCCTCCGTCATCGCCCGGGGCCAGATCCTGGGAAAGGTGGACTTTCCCGACCTGCTCGGCGGGGCCTCGGTCGAGGCGCCGGGCGGGGAGGGGGGGGAGGCAAAGCCCGGCATGGACGCTTCGGGGCGGCTTCTCACGCTCGACGAGGTGGAGGAGCGCCAGATCCGCCTGGTCATCACGAAAATCGGCCGTAACAAGGGGGAGATCTGCGAAGCCCTCGGCATCTCACGCCCCACGCTGGAGCGCAAGCTGGAGAAGTACGGGATCACGTTTGAATAATGGGCGAAAGGCAAAGGCTAAAGGTTTTTCGGCCCTTTCGCCATGAGCCATCTGACATGAAGGTCGTCTCAGCCGAGTTCATCAAGAGCGCCGTCAGGCCGGAGCAGTACCCGAAGACGGGCCTCCCCGAGATCGCCTTTGCGGGGCGCTCCAACGTGGGCAAATCCTCCCTGATCAACGCCCTGGTGGGCCGAAGGAAGCTTGCCCAGACGAGCGCGACCCCCGGCAAGACGCGGCTCGTTAATTTCTTCTCCGTCAACGGCAGGCTCTGCTTTGTCGATCTTCCCGGGTACGGTTTCGCCCGGGTATCCCGTGCCGAGAAAGAAAGCTGGGGCCCCATGGTCGAGACCTACCTCCGGGACAGCGTCCAGTTGCGCCTGGTGATCTCCATCCTTGACGTCCGCCATGACCCGACCTCACAGGACCGCGACCTGATCGAATGGCTCCGGCATTACGGGCGAAGGCATGTGATCGTCCTGACAAAATCGGACAAGCTCTCCCGCGGAGAATCCATGAAGCGGCGCCGGCAGATCGCCTCTCTGCTCGGGCTCGAGGGTGCCGAGGCCCCTGTCCTGTTTTCGGCCCGGACGGGGGACGGGAAGGACGAGATCTGGAGGTCCATCCGGCAGGCTCTCGCCGAAAAGACATGAGCGGCCCTCTTTGTGCGCTCCCTGGTCTTTTCCCTTCCCGTGCTTACATTACGAATAGGAAAAACACGATATCCGGGCCCCCGGCCGCCCGAAAGACCGCGAGGTCCCATGGCGCGCGTCGAGGCTGCGGGAGGGAAAATCATGGAATGAGTCCGGATGGTTGAAAGCCTTGCGGGGCAGGGACGAAGCCCCACTCCGAGGGGCGGGCCGGAGCCGCGGGTTTTCCTTTGACAAGGTGTGAAACCATTGGCGTTTACGTCCCTCGAATACACCTTGACAGGGTATTGGTTTTTTGTTACGGAGCTTGCGGTTTGGCCTGTGTCGCTCTGTGAAATAAACGTTTCAGCTTTGACTCAAAGACCGAGGTGGTAACGTGTCGGAACATAAGAAGAATGGAAAAGTCGGCGCCGTGATGGTGGTGGGATCCGGGATCGCCGGGATCCAGGCCGCCCTGGACCTCGCCAATTCCGGGATGAAGGTCTACATGGTAGAAAACGGGATCAGCATTGGCGGGGTCATGGCCCAGCTCGACAAGACGTTCCCCACCAACGACTGTTCGGCCTGCATTCTCTCCCCGAAACTCGTCGAGGTCGGCCGGCATCCCAACGTGGAGATCCTGACCCGCCGGACGGTGGAGTCCGTCGAGGGCGAGCCGGGCCGCTTCACCGTCAAGCTCACGAAGGCGCCCCGGTTCATCGATCTCTCCAAGTGCACGGGCTGCGGCGACTGTGCCGCCGTCTGTCCCATCACGGTCAAGGCCGATTTCAACGAGAACCTGAGCGACCGAAAGGCCACCTACCGGCATTTCCCCCAGGCCATCCCCAGCGGGTTCGCCATCGACAAGCTGGGTACGGCCCCCTGCAAGGCGGCCTGCCCCACCCACATCAGCGTCCAGGGCTACGTGGCCCTCATCGCAGCCGGCAAATACAAGGAAGCCCTCAGGCTCATCAAGCAGGAGAACCCCTTCCCGAGCGTCTGCGGCCGGGTCTGCAACCATCCCTGCGAGGAGGCCTGCATGCGCGGCAGGGTCGAGCAGCCCATCGACATCATGCACCTCAAGCGCTTTGTCGCCGATCTCGACCTCAACGATGCCACCAAGTACATCCCCGAGATCAAGGAAAAGAAGGGCAAGAAGGTCGCCGTCGTCGGGGCCGGCCCCGCGGGCCTGACCTGCGCCTACTACCTGACGATCGAGGGCTACGACGTCACCGTCTACGAGAAGGCCCCCATCCCCGGCGGCTGGATGACCCTCGGCATCCCCGAGTACCGCCTGCCCCGCGACGTCCTCAATGCCGAGATCCAGACCATGACCGACATGGGCGTGAAGATCCTCTGCAACCAGGAGGTGGGCAGGGACATCACCCTGGAGCAGCTCCGCAAGGACTACGATGCCCTGTTTCTCGGCGTGGGCGCGCAGCTCTCGAGCAAGCTCGACATCCCCGGCGAGGAGATGCAGGGCGTCATCCACGGCGTCGACTACCTCAAGCGTGTCAACCTGGGCGAGAAGGTCTTCCTGGGCGAGAAGGTCGCCGTCATCGGCGGCGGCAACGTGGCCATGGACGCCGTCCGAACGGCCATCCGCACGGGATCGAAGGACGTCTTCATCCTCTACCGCCGCTCGCGGGCCGAGATGCCCGCCTCCCCAGAGGAGATCGAGGAGGCCGAGGAGGAAGGGATCCGCTTCGAATTCCTCGTGGCCCCCACCCGCGTCGTGGGCCGGGACGGCAAGGTGACGGGTATCGAGTGCCTCCGCATGGAGCTGGGCGAGCCCGACGCCAGCGGCCGGCGCCGCCCCGTCCCCATCAAGGGCTCCGAGTTCATCGTCGAGTGCAACGCCGTCGTCCCGGCGATCGGCCAGGCCTGTGACCTGGGCTTCGTGTCGAAGGACAGCGGCATCTCCATCAACAAGTGGATCAACTTCGACGTCGACGAGGTGACCTTCCAGACGACAGCGCCCGGCGTGTTCGCTGGCGGTGACGCCGTGACGGGCCCCGCCACGGTCATCAAGGCCGTCAACGCCGGCAAGGAGGCGGCCAAGTCCATCGACCGGTATCTGCGCGGCGAGGACGTGAAGGCCGGCCGTGCCAAGGACTGGACGAAGGGGCTCGCCGATCAGGCCGACCTGAGAGACGTTCCAAAGATGCCCCGCGTGAAGTACCCTCACGCCGATCCGGCCGAGCGCCGTACGGACTGGCGGGAGGTGGGGCTCGGCTTCAGCGAGGCCCAGGCCGTCGCCGAGGCGAACCGCTGCCTCAAGTGCGGGATCTGCTGCGAGTGCTACCAGTGCGTCGAGGCCTGCATCGCCAAGGCCATCAACCATGACGACACCTACGCCGAGGAGACCCTCGAGGTCGGGGCCGTCATCGCCGCCCCCGGGTTCGAGATCTTCGACCCGAAGCTGCGCGGCGAGTACGGCTTCGGCGTCTACGAGAACGTCGTGACGAGCATCCAGTTCGAGCGCATTCTCTCGGCCTCGGGGCCCTATTTCGGCCATGTCCAGAGGCTCTCCGACGGCAAGGAGCCGCGCAAGATCGCCTTCATCCAGTGCGTGGGTTCCCGCGACACCTCCTGCGGCAACTCCTGGTGCTCCTCCGTGTGCTGCATGTACGCCACGAAGGAGGCCATCATCGGCAAAGAGCACCTGAAGACCCTCGAACCCACGATCTTCTTCATGGACATCCGCGCCCACGGAAAGGACTTCGACCGCTTCGTCAACCGCGCCAAGTCCGAGTACGGGATCCGCTACATCCGCTCCATTCCCTCGGCGGTCAAGGAGCTCCAGGGGTCGAAGAACCTTCTCATGACCTACGTCACCGAGGACGGCAGGCTCGTCGAGGAGGAGTTCGAGATGGTCGTTCTCTCCGTGGGGCTCACCCCTCCGAAGGAGGCGGCGAAACTGGCCGGGGCCCTCGGCATCGAACTCGAGGAGCACGGCTTCGCGAAGACCCTGCTCGAGAATCCGGTCCAGACGACCCGCGACGGCGTCTTCGTGTGCGGAGCCTTCGCCGGCCCCAAGGACATCCCCGAGACGGTCATGGAAGCCAGCGGCGCGGCCGCCTGCGCAACGGGGCTGCTGGCGCCCGCGCGCGACACGCTCGTGACGGAGAGCACGCTGCCGGCCGAGAAGGACCTGCGCGGCACGGGCCCGCGGATCGGCGTCTTCGTGTGCCACTGCGGCATCAACATCGGCGGTGTCGTGAACGTGCCCGAGGTCGTCGAGTACGTCAAGACGCTGCCCAACGTCGTCTATGCCACGGACAACCTCTTCACCTGCTCCCAGGACACGGCCGTCAAGATGGGCGAGGTGATCCGGGAGCACAACCTGACGCGCGTCGTCGTGGGCTCCTGCTCGCCGCGCACCCACGAGGGCCTCTTCCAGGAGAACTGCGAGAAGGCGGGCCTCAACCGCTATCTCTTCGAGATGGCCAACATCCGAGACCAGAATTCCTGGGTCCACATGAACGAGCCCGTCGAGGCCACGGAAAAGGCCAAGGACCTCATGCGCATGGCCGTTGCCAAGGCGCAGTTCCTCAAGCCCCTGAAGCCCGGCCAGCTCGGCGTCAACCACAATGCGCTGGTCATCGGCGGTGGGCTGGCCGGCATCACGGCGGCCCTGTCGCTGGCGGACCAGGGCTTCGAGTCCTGCATCGTCGAGAAGGAGAAGGAGCTCGGCGGCAACTACCGCAAGCTCTACTACACCCTCGAGGGGCTCGACACGCAGAAACACCTCGCGGGACTCATCGAGAAGGTGAAGACCAACCCGAAGATCAAGGTCGTCACCGGGGCCGAGATCAGGAAGATCGACGGCTTCATCGGCAACTACAAGACCACGATCGCCGCCGGCGGCCAGGAGCAGCAGTATGACCACGGCGTCGTCCTCGTCGCCACGGGCGCCTACGAGCTCGAGACGAAGGAGTACGGCTACGGGACGAGCGAGGCCATCGTGGTCCAGCGCGACCTCGAGAAGATGATTCACGACAGGGACGACAAGGTGGGCGCCGCCCGCAATGTGGTCATGATCCAGTGCGTGGGCTCGCGCTCGTTCGAGCGGCCCTACTGCAGCCGCTACTGCTGCAGCGAGGCGATCAAGAACGCCCTGAAGCTCAAGGAGCTCGACCCCGAGAAAGACGTCACGATCCTCTACCGCGACATCCGGACCTACGGGCTCAAGGAGGACTTCTACAAGAAGGCCCGCGAGCTCAACGTCAAGTTTGTCCGCTTCGACGAGGAGCGAAAGCCCGAGGTGAAGGTCGACGGCGGGAAGGTCACCGTGAGCGTCTTCGACCCGGTGATGAACGAGCCCGTGGACCTGCGGGCCGACATCCTGGCGCTCTCCGTGGGCACCGTGCCCAACCCGGACAACGTTGCGACGGGCATGATGCTCAAGGTCCCCACGAATCAGGACGGCTTCTTCCTCGAGGCCCACGTGAAGCTTCGCCCCGTGGACTTCGCCACCGACGGCGTCTTCATGTGCGGCATGTCCCACGCCCCCAAGATGAGCGATGAGACCATCGCCCAGGCCAATGCGGCCGTCTCGAGGGCCTGCACGATCCTGACGAAGGACTATATCGAGTCCGAGGGCAAGACGGCCTACGTGAACAAGGAGCGCTGCATGGCCTGCGGCCTCTGCGAGTCCAACTGCCCCTACGGGGCCGTCGCCGTGGACATGGCCGAAGGCTGCGCCGTGGTCAACTCGGTGCTCTGTAAGGGCTGCGGCGTCTGCACGGCCTCGTGCCGCATGAACGCCATCGACCTCAACGGGTTCAACAACGAGGAGGTGCTGGCGCAGATATCCTCGGCGATATGAGGATGGAAGAGCGGAAGAGCGGAAGCGAGGAAGAGCAGAGAAGAGAAGAAGGATTTTCCGATCTTCCTGACTTCATAGCTTCTTCACTTCGTGAAATTATATGGATGGCTCTGCACAAACCGACAAAGCCGTCTTAGAAACCACTTATCGCGACAATGGAGCAACCATGTCACATCACGACAAGCCGGCAGGCAGGAAATCGGAAGGGTGGGAGCCGAAAATCGTCGCCATCGTCTGTAACTGGTGCACCTATGCAGGGGCGGATCTGGCCGGGATCAGCCGCATCCAGTACCCCCCGAACGTGCGAATCATCCGCGTGCCCTGCACGGGGCGGATCAACCCCTTCTACGTCGTGAAGGTGCTGCAGGCAGGCGCCGACGGCGTCCTCGTCTCGGGGTGCCACCCGGGCGAGTGCCACTACATCTCGGGCAACCTCTCGGCGCGCCGCAAGTTCGCCACCCTGAAGAGCTTCCTGAACTACATCGGGATCGAGGACGGCCGGACGACCTTCACCTGGGTCTCCGCCTCGGAGGGCGAGCGGTTCGCCCAGGTCGTCAAGGCCGTGACGGAGCGGGTCAAGGCCCTGGGCCCCGCCACGAAGCTTGTCAAGAAACTGCGCGACGCCGACGTCGCCGTTGCGAAATAACCGGAACAGAAGGATCGGGAACGTGGAAAAAGTAGAGAAGAAGCTGCGGGAAGAGGCGAAAAAGCTCCTGGCCGAAAAGAAGGTGGATGTTGTCGTAGGCTATGAGGCGGGAACCCTGCCGCTTACGGCGACCCCGGTGTTCATCACGGCCCCCGAGGAAGCGGACAGGCTCGTCTGGAACGCCTTCTGTCACCACAACCTCGCCAAATACGTGCACGACCTGATCAGCGCAAACAGGGATTCCCAGAAGCGGCTGAAACCCGAGGATCGCAAGCGCAAGGTCGTCGGCGTCGTGACGAAGGGCTGCACGTCGCGCTCTCTGGTCATCCACCTGCAGGAGCGGCAGTACGAACGCCTGGACCTCTCGATTCTCGGCGTGCCCTGCACCGGTTACGTGGACCGCAGGGCCCTGGCCGAAAAGCTGGGCGGCGAGGAAATCCTGGAGGGGTCCCTCGACGGCGCAAATCTGAAGATCAGGACCGCAAGCGGCGAGAAGACCATCGCCGTGAAAGACGTCCTGGCCGCAAACTGCGTGACCTGCCGGTTCAACAACCCCGTCATCTCGGACGTGATGCTCGGCGAGCCCGCCCCGGCCATGAACCCGGCCGCGGAGTACGCGGAAATCGACGAATTCGAGAAGCTCTCGCCCGAGGAGCGCTGGGCCTACTTTCAGAAGGAGATGGCCAAGTGCATACGCTGCGCGGCCTGCCGGCAGGCCTGCCCGTCGTGCTACTGCCGGACCTGCTTTGCCGAGCAGAGCATGCCCCAGTGGGTGGGCATCAGCGAAGACCCCTCGGACACGCAGGTCTTCCAGTTCATGCGGATGTACCACATGGTGGGCCGCTGCGTCGACTGCGGCTCCTGCGTCAGCGTCTGCCCCATGGGCGTCGACCTGAGGAAGTTCCTCAAGAAGCTCGACAAGGACTGCTTCGTCCTATTCAACCAGCGGGCCGGCGAGAAAATCGACTTCCCGGCGCCCCTGCAGGACCAGAGGATGGACGACAAGGAGGATTTCATCTTCAACCCCGGCGGCGGGCACTAATTGCAGAAGGTAAGAGGGCGAGAGGGTAAGAAGGTAAGACACAGGATCGATATACGGAGATAAAATGAAAACGTTTCTGGACGAAGTCAACGAGAGGATCGGCGGGGTTCCCATCCAGCGCTGCTACCACTGCCGGAAGTGCACGGCGGGCTGTCCCGTGGCGTTCGTGATGGAATACAACCCCAACAAGGTCATCAAGATGATCCAGATGGGCAAGAGGGACGAAGTCCTGGGGAGCTCCACCATCTGGCTCTGCGCCTCCTGCGAGACGTGCATCACGCGCTGCCCCAACGAGGTGGACATCGCGCGGATGATGGATGTGCTCAGGCAGATGGCCCTGGAGAGCGGCAAGGGCTCGAAGGAAAAGAGCGTGCTCGCCTTCCACGAGGCCTTCCTGTCGAGCATCAAGTCGGGCGGGCGGCTCAACGAGCCCGTGATGATGGTGAACTACAAGCTCAAGTCCGGGGATCTCTTCTCCGACATGGCCCTGGGCCTGGACATGTTCTCGAAGGGCAAGCTTTCGCTTTTCGGCCCCAAGACGAAGGACGTGGCTTCCGTCCGGAAGATATTCGAAAGGACGAAAACGGCGTAAAACGGGCATCAGGCATAAGGCGCGGGGAAAAGGACCAAGAGTTTTTATCAAGACCATAAGCCATAAGCCGTAAGCCATAAGCAGAGGAGGCATTCCGTGAAGGTTTCCATCTATCCCGGTTGTTCCGCGCACGGAACGGCAAAAGAGTACAGCCAGTCCATCGAGGCCGTGAGCCGTGCCCTGGGCATCGAGACCCACGAAATCGACGACTGGTCCTGCTGCGGGGCGACATCGGCGCACAGCACGAACTACAAGCTCTCCGTGGCACTGCCGGCCAGGAACCTGATGATCGCACAGAAGAAGGGGCTCGACGTCATGATCCCCTGTGCGGCCTGCTTCAACCGCTTCAAGAGCGCCCAGCATCACATCGAGAAGGACAGGGCCCTGAGGGCGGAGGTCGAATCGATCGTCGGGGGCACGTACACGGACGGGATCTCCATCCGCAACCCCATCGACATCATCGCCAACGACATCGGGGTCGACGCCCTCGAGAAAAAGGTCGTCAAGAAGCTCGAGGGGCTCAAGCCCGTGTCCTATTACGGGTGCCTGCTGCTGAGGCCTCCCGAGGTGTGCCGGTTCGACGACCACGAGAACCCGGTGCTCCTCGACAAGCTCCTGGCGGCCTGTGGGGCCGAGGTAAAGAAGTGGTCCTTCAAGACCGACTGCTGCGGCGGGAGCCTCTCCATCAGCCGGACGGACATCGTGGGCAAGATGGTCAACAAGCTCGCCGCGATGGCGAAGGAGGCCGGGGCCAACTGCATCGTGACGGCCTGTCCCCTTTGCATGGCCAACCTCGACATGCGGGCCGACGCGGGGCTGAAGATGCCGGTTTTCTACTTCACGGAGCTGCTGGCGCTCGCCATGGGGCTGCCCGGTCCGGAGAAGTGGTTCAAGCTCCACATCACCGATCCCCTGCCGCTCGTGCGGTCGCTCAAGCTGATGTAAGGACGCAAAACCGCCCCCGGACCCGCGGGGGATGCAGAATTTCTCAGACAAGGAACGCCATGGAAAAGAAACTGCTCAAGAAGGACAGACTCTCCGGCATCGTGAAGAAGATGGCCGACGACAAACCCGTCTACGCCCCGGTGAAAGACGAGGACAACGTCCTGTTCAAGATCCTCGAGCCGGGGATGGAGCCGCTCATCTCCTTTGCCAACACGAAAGACGCGCCGAAGAAGGTCTTTTTCCCCCACTCGGAGCTCCTCATGAAGTATACGCGGAGCCCGAAGGGAATGGTCTTTGCCGCCATGCCCGCCGGCGAGAAGGAGTTTGTGCTCTTCGGGGTGCGGCCCTGCGATGCCCGCAGCTTCGTCCTCCTCGACATGCTCTTCGACCAGGAGAAGTGGAAAGACCCCTACTACATCGATAAGCGGAAGAAAGGGACGGTCATCTCCATGGCTTGCGTGCATCCTCCCTACGCGGCGTGCTTCTGCACGTCCGTGGACGGCAGCCCCACCTCGACGCAGGGCTCCGACATCCAGCTGACGGACCTGGGGGAGACCTACCTGGTGGAGTTCCTGACGCCCAAGGGCGAAGCCCTGGCGCCGTACTTCGCCGAGGCGACGGCCGCCGACGCCTCGGCCGAGGCGAAGAAGCAGGCCATCGCCGAGCAGTCCGCAGCCGAGATTCAGCGGAAGATCCCCGGGCGGGCCATCAAGCCCATCCTCGATGTGAGCTTCGAGCACCCCTTCTGGGACACGATTGCCGGCAAGTGCATCGCCTGCGGGACCTGCACGTACCTGTGCCCGACCTGCCATTGTTTCGACATCAGCGACGAGATGAAGGGCGACGACGGCGTGCGGATCCGAAACTGGGACTCCTGCATGTTCCCGCTGTTCACGCTGGAGACCTCCGGGCACAACCCCCGGACGAGCCAGAAGCAGCGCTGGCGCCAGCGCCTGATGCACAAGTTCAAGTACTACGTGGACAACTTCGACGCCATCTCCTGCGTGGGCTGCGGCCGCTGCGTCATGGCCTGTCCCGTGAACATCGATATCCGCAAGATCGTCGATGACATCTCGAAACTCCAGGTTTAGAGGAGACCAGCCGATGCAGAAGCCGCTACACCAGATCGCCGCCGAGAACCCCTACGTTCCCATGCCCGTGGAGGTCATCAAGATCATCACGGAGGTGGACACGAAGGACATCAAGACCTTCCGCCTGGCCTTCGTGAACAAGGAGGACGAGGAACGCTTCCGGTACATCCCCGGGCAGTTCGCCGAGCTGTCCCTCTACGGCAGGGGCGAGTCGCCCATCGGCATTGCCTCGTCGCCCACGCAGAAGGGTTACATCGAGTTCACCGTCCAGAAGGCGGGCGTCGTGACGACGGCCCTGCACGAGATGGAGGAGGGGACCCTCATGGGGGTGCGGGGCCCGCTGGGCAACTCCTGGCCCATCGAGTTTCTCGAGGGGAAGAACATCGTCGTCGTGGGCGGGGGGTTCGCCTTCACGACCCTGCGCTCGCTGATCAACTACATGATCTTCGAAGAGAACCGCAAGCGCTTCGGGAAGATTACCGTCGTCTACGGCGCCAGGAGTCCCGGGCTGCTCCTCTACAAGGACGAGCTGGAGGCTTGGGGAAAGCGCGGGGACATCGACCTCAACGTGACCGTCGACAAGGGCGACGCGACCTGGAAGGGACGCGAGGGGTTTGTGCCCACCGTCTGCAAGGAGGTGGCCCCGAGCCGGGAGAACGCCGTAACGGTCATCTGCGGGCCTCCGATCATGATCCGCTTCACGCTGCCCGTCTTCTTCGACCTTGGCTTCTCGAAGGAGAACATCATCACCTCCCTCGAGATGCGGATGAAGTGCGGAATCGGCAAGTGCGGCCGATGCAACGTGGGCAGCAAGTACGTCTGCAAGGACGGCCCCGTCTTCAGTCTGGCGGAGCTTGACAAGCTGACGAAAGAATACTAAGCACCACACACCAGGAAGGAAGCGGAGGGAGCCTTCTGGCTCCCTCTTTTTATGAGCCGGAGCGGGTCTTCCCCGCGGTGAGCGGCTCGAATGCGGGACCCTGCTCCTGCAGGAAAAGGAGGGTGGAAACGTTGCACCGGATCACGGAAAAGGTCGTTCTCTCCGAGAACATCGTCAAGACGGTCTTCGAGGCGCCCGAGATCGCCAGGAAGCGCAGGGCCGGCCAGTTCGTCATCCTCATGATCGACGAAAAGGGGGAGCGCATCCCGCTGACCATCGTCGACTCGGATCCCGTGAAGGGGACGCTGACGATCATCTACCAGGTCGTGGGAAAGACGACGGACCAGCTTGCGCAGCTCGGGCCGGGCGACGTCATCGGGCACGTGCTGGGACCCCTGGGGCATCCCACGGATGTCGACGGCATCGGGACGGCCGTCTGCGTCGGCGGCGGCGTCGGGATCGGCGTGCTCTACCCCATCGCCCGGGCTCTGAAGGAGAAGGGGACGCGCGTCATCTCCATCATCGGGGCGCGGACGAAGAAGATGCTCATCCTCGAGGAGGAATCGAGGGGCGTGAGCGACGAGCTTCACGTGACGACCGACGACGGCAGCTACGGATACCACGGTTTCGTGAGCGACGTTCTCCGAGACCTCATCGCATCGGGCACGAAGATCGACCGGGTCTTCGCTATCGGGCCCGTGCCCATGATGCGGGTGGTGTCCAACGTGACGCGCCCCCACGGGATCAGGACGCTCGTGAGTCTCAACCCCATCATGGTGGACGGAACGGGGATGTGCGGGGCCTGCCGGGTCACCGTGGGCGGCAAGACGAAGTTTACCTGCGTGGACGGTCCCGAGTTCGACGGCCACGAGGTGGATTTCGGACTCCTCACGAGCCGGTTGCAGATGTATGCGGAGCAGGAACAGCTAGCGAGGGATCGTTGCAGGTGCGGGAACCATGACCGATAAGGACAAGACAGAAAAGAAGGACGGAAAAGAGCGGATCCCCCGGCAGCCCATGCCGGAGCAGGATCCGAAGACCCGGGTTGGCAATTTCGACGAGGTTCCCCTGGGCTACACTCCCGAGACGGCCATCCTCGAGGCGAAGCGCTGCATCCAGTGCAAGAAGCCGGGCTGCGTGACGGGGTGTCCCGTGGACGTCGACATCCCGGGCTTCCTTCAGCGGGTTGCCGAAGGGGATTTCCTGGGGGCCGCCCGAAAGATCAAGGAGACAAACTGCCTGCCCGCCGTCTGCGGGAGGGTCTGCCCCCAGGAGGACCAGTGCGAGAAGCTCTGCATCCTCGGCAGGAAGTGGGACCCCGTCGCCATCGGGCGCCTGGAACGCTTCGTGGCCGATTACGAGCGGCAGGCCGGCGCCGTCGAGGTCCCGGAGACGCCCGCCCCGACGGGAAAGCGCATCGCCGTCGTGGGGGCGGGCCCCGCGGGGCTGACAATCGCGGGTGATCTCGTCAAGATGGGCCACGAGGTGACTATCTTTGAGGCCCTCCACAAGGCAGGAGGAGTCCTCATCTACGGCATCCCCGAGTTCAGGCTTCCCAAGAGCATAGTCGACGCCGAGGTGGAGTACCTGCGGAGGCTGGGGGTGAAGATCGTGACCGATGCGGCCATCGGAAGGCTCAAGACGGTCGACGATCTTTTCGCCGAGGGCTTTCACGCCGTGTTCCTCGGTGTCGGGGCCGGGGCCCCTGTGTTCATGAACATCCCCGGAGAGAACTTCTCCGGGATCTACTCGGCCAACGAGTACCTCACCCGATCGAACCTCATGAAAGCCTACAGCTTTCCTGAATACGACACGCCCATTGCGAGGGGGCGCAACGTGGCTGTCATCGGAGGCGGCAACGTAGCCATGGACTCCGTCCGCACCGCCCTGCGGCTCGGGGCGGAAAACGCCTATATCATCTACCGCCGGACGAAGGCCGAGATGCCCGCCCGTGCCGAGGAGATCCACCACGCCGAGGAGGAAGGCGTGCAGTTCAAGTTCCTCACGAATCCCATCGAGTATGTGGGCGACGAAAAGGGCTGGGTGAAGCGGATGGTCTGCCAGCGGATGGAACTGGGGGAGCCCGACGAGTCGGGCCGGCGCAGGCCCGTCGTGATCAAGGGGTCGGAGTTCACGATCGACATCGACACCGTCGTGGTTTCCGTCGGGACGATGGCCAACCCCGTGATCCCGATGACGACCCCCGGACTCGAGACGAACCGCTGGGGCTACATCGTCACGAAGGACGAGACGGGCGAGACGACCCGGAAGGGCGTCTGGGCCGGCGGGGACATCGTGACAGGATCGGCCACGGTGATCCTGGCCATGGGAGCCGGCCGAAAGGCGGCCAGGGCGATCCACGACTACGTGATGGCGATGTAAGGATCAGGCGAAGGGCGAAAGGCAAAGGGCGCAGGGCAAAGGGCAAAGGGAGAAAGGCAAAGGGCAAAGGGCAAAGGGCGAAAGGCGAAGGGCGAAGGGCGAAGGGCAGAGGGCAAAGGGCGAAAAAGCAAGACCTCTGAAAGAAAAAAGGGTCGGGAGATTCTCCCGACCCTTTCCCGCTTCACCTTTTGCCTTTAGCCCTTAGCCCTGCGCCTTAAGCCTGCCTTCTAGTGATGCTCCTCCATGGCGCCGGCGATGTACATCATCGACAGAAGCATGAAGACCAGCGTCTGGATGACGGAGATCAGGATTTTCAAAATCAGGATGGGCAGGGGGATCAGCAGCGGCACGAGAACGAAGATGACCGCCACGACGATATGGCCGCCCTGGATGTTTCCGAAGAGCCGGACCGAGAGGGACAGCGGCCTCGAAAGGTGGCTGATGATCTCGATGGGCATCATGAGCGGGATGAGCCACCAGACGGGCCCGAGGAACTGCTTGAAGTACTTCATGCCCTGGATCTGCACGCCGACGATGTGCGTCAGGAAGAAGACGACGAGGGCCATGGCCACCGTTGTATTCAGGCTGGCCGTGGGCGATTCGAATCCGGGGATGAGGCCGATGAGGTTCGAAAACAGGATGAAGAAGCCGATGGTTGCGATGAGCGGGAAAAACTTCTTCCCATGTTCGCCCATGGTGTCGATCAGGAGGTTGTGGAAGGCGTTGACGAACACCTCCATGACGTTCTGGACCTTGTTCGGGTAGATGTCCATGCGGCGCGTGGCCAGGAAACCCAAGAGGGCCAGGATGGCCATGACCAGGAACGTGTAGGTGACGTGGTCCGGGATGAACTGGTTGTGGAAGAAAAGCAGGGGATGCATACTCTGTCAGCTAGCCTCCTCCGGAAGAATTTTTTTTTGAGATTCAAGAACCGCCGTGACGGCGATGTTGATGACGACGAGCGACAGGCCCAGGAGCAGGCCGATGACATCCACAGGCAGCCCGGTGATGACGAAGTAGAGGATCACGGCCGTGACGGCGATGCGGATATAGTACCGGATCATCATCGCCGACTTCGCCCTTCCCGAGAGATTCGAGAAGATGACGCGGAGATCCCGGCCGAGCCAGTGGAGGTTGACGATGCTGATGACGCCGCCGAGGAGGATGCCCAGGGTGAATGGCCAAGGCATGGCCAGAAGGCTGACGAGGAGCATGAGACCCAGAATGGCGAGGTTCCGGAGCTCAATTTTTCTTTGCAGGGGGTCTTTTCCTGTGGGGTTCATCCTTCAGCCGCCTGATGACCGGTTCTTCGTAGCTGTCCTCGAACGTGTTCCTGATCCAGACGTAAAGACTCCGGAATCCCGCGAACACACCGACGAGAAGGAAGAGGATGGCGAACTTGTTTCCCGTTCCGAGCCGCCTGTCCAGCCAGGCACCGATCAGGATTCCCCCGAAGATGCCCAGGACCAGCGCGATGCCGAAGGTGCTGGCATACGCCGCCTGCATCATGGACTTCTTCGATTCCTTATCTCCCTCTCTCATGGAAACCTCGCGCGCTATACCATACCGGCGCCCGGAAGTCAATAGAAATAGGCCAGCGGAAACGGCATCCGGCCAATGAATTACGTATGGGATATCCCGGGGTTAGGCGAGGCCCGATCGGCGCGCTGCACCCCCGTGAACGGGCGCCTGCGCGGGGCCGCCGGAGGGGCCTTGCCGGCGCGCGGGCCCCAACGGGTCGAAAGGGGGCAACCGGCCATCACCGCTTTGGTCTGACATCCCGCCTAACGGAGGACGAGACAGGGCGAGGTCTCGCGGGTGCCGCGGGGGACCGGCCGCCGTACACCTCGTCCTTGATCCGCTTCACGTGACCCCGCCCGAGGCCCTTGACCTCGCAGCCGAGCTCGAAGTAGCGGCGGATGGCCTCGTCGTTGAGGATGCCGAAGCAGTCGATCACGGCCGGGGGCTTGCCCGCCATTCTCACCATCCCGTCGGGATCGAGGTGCCGGTAGGCCTGATGGCGTACTGCGAGGACCACGGCATCGGCTCCCCGCACGGTTTGGGACAGGTCCTTGTGCACGACGAGGTCCTTGAGGCGCTCCTGGTTGCGGAAGAACCGGGACCGGGAGTGACCCGGCGCCGGGTAGGTGTCCTGCTTCTCCATCTCCCACCAGTGCGCCACATAGGGGTCGTGGACGATGACGTCGGCTCCCATCTCCGTGAGCTTGCGGACGAGGATTTCCGAGCCGCTGTAGCGCGTGTCCCCCACGTCCTCCCGGTACGAAACGCCCAGCACGGCGATCCGGGCGGCGGCGACGATCCGCCCCATGTTGCGCAGGGCGTCGCGCACGAGCTCCGCGGCGTGGAGCGCGCGGGTGTCGTTGATGTCGATGGCCAGAGGGGTGATCTTGAAGATGTCGTCGTCAAACCCCATGAGGGTCTGGTAGGACCAGACGCCGAGGCCGCCATCCTTGGGGAGGCAGTATCCCCCGATGCCGGGGCCCGGGAAGATCATGTTGGAGTGGGTCGGCCGCACCCTGATCGCGTCGATCACCTTGATCAGATCCACCCCGTTTCGCTCGGCAAAGAGACTCCACTCGTTCAGGAAGGCGAGCAGGGTCGCCCGGTAGGAGTTTTCCACGATCTTGCAGGTCTCGCTCTCGATGGGGCGGTCCAGCACCGTCATGGGGAACTTTCCGACGTTGAGGACCTCCGAGAGGAACTCCGTCACCCGGCGGCGGGCCTCGTCGTTGATGCCGCTGCAGACGCGCCAGAAATCGCGAATCGAGCAGACGTACTCCCGGCCCGGCATGACCCTCTCGAAGGAATGCGCCAGGAGCGGCTCCCGGTCGATGCCGCGCTCCTCGAAGGCCTTCTTGAGAATCGGGTAGGCCACGTATTCCGTCGTCCCGGGGGGGACCGTCGTCTCGATGAGGACGAGGCAGTCGGGGCGCACCTTCGTCCCGATGACCCGCAGGCTGTCCTCCAGCGCCGCGATGTCGGCCGATCCCTGCCGGCAGTCTCCCAGCGTTTCCTTGTGGTAGTCGCACTGGACATCCACCACGACCGCGTCGGCCAGCGCCAGGGCGTCGTAGGTGTACGTGGCCATCAGTGTCTTCTTCCCGCGGACACACCGCTCAATGAGGGGGGCCACTTCGGGGTCCTCCGCCTCAACGGGCGGGACCCCCTGGTTGAGGTATCCGATCTTCCAGAAGGACCGCGTGGAGGGGCGCTGCATCCCGATGACGAATTTCCCCGGCTTGCCGGTTTTCCGGTCCGTCGAGTCCGCGATGACAGCGGCCATGACGGCGCCGACGAACCCTAGGCCCATTACCACGACAATTTCGCGGCCCTTCCGCCTCTCGGCGGCGACGATTCTTTTCAGCCTCTCATGCTCTCTTGCGTAATCCGTTTCTGCGGGGAGCGGATACCGTTTGCCTGCCGGGCAGACGGAAACCGCGGGCGTCTCCCTTGCGGTCTTGCTCGAACGGCTCGGTTTGGGTCGTTTCATACGGGCGGTATCCTTTTGCGAATTCTCGGGGCGGTTCGCGAGCGGCGCGGCAGGCCGCACTGTTCGAGGAGCGGAGGAGATGATAAACGATGGCCCCGGGACTGTCAACAAAATTGCCCTGGCGGCGGGAACGGCTATATCTCAGCGAGGGCCTTTCCGCAGGCCTCGAGGGTGCGGTCGATGTCATCCGGCCCGTGCGCGAAGGAGACAAAAGCCGTCTCGAACTGCGAGGGCGGAAGGCTCACGCCGTGGCGGAGCATGGCGTTGAAGTACCGCGCGAACAGGCGCGTGTCGCACCGCAGGGCCGATGCGAGATCGGTCACCTCGCGGTCGGTGAAGAAGACGGTGAACATGGAGCCGCGGCGGCTGACGGTGGCGGGAATGCCCTTCCGGTGGAAAAGAGCCTTCATCCCGTCGCAGAGACGGCGCGTTCTCCGCTCGAGCCCGCGGTAGTCCGCGTCGTTCTTGAGCACGCGGAGCGTCGCCAGTCCCGCGGCCATGGCCAGAGGGTTTCCGGACAGGGTTCCCGCCTGATACACGGGACCCGCCGGCGCGAGCAACGCCATGATGTCCGCCCTGCCGCCGAAGGCCCCCACGGGCATCCCCCCGCCGATGATTTTCCCGAGACAGGTCAGGTCCGGCCGGACTCCCGCGAGGTCCTGGAAGCCTCCGAAGCGCAGCCGGAACCCCGAGATCACTTCGTCGAAAATCAGGACGATTCCCCCGGCCTCGGTGATCTCCCGCAGACCCTCGAGAAAACCGGGCGCGGGGGGGACGAGCCCCATGTTGCCCGCGCAGGGCTCGACAATGACGCAGGCCAGATCCTTCCCGTGCTTTCTCACGGCGGTCTTTGCCGCGGCGAGATCGTTGAAGGGAACCGTGACGGTCAGTTCTGCCAGTCCTTTCGGGACGCCGGGGCTTCCGGGGATGCCGAGCGTCGCGACGCCGGAGCCCGCCTTGACCAGCAGGGAGTCCGCATGGCCGTGGTAGCAGCCCTCGAACTTGAGGATTTTCTCGCGGCCGGTGTATCCCCGGGCGAGCCGGATTGCGCTCATGGCCGCCTCGGTCCCGGAGCTGACCATCCGGACAAGCTCCATGGAGGGGAAGGCGCCCGTGATCCGTGCGGCCATTTCCACCTCGGCGACAGTCGGGGCCCCGTAGCTCGTTCCCCCTTTGGCCGCCTTGGCGATCGCGCGGGCAACGGCCGGATGGGCATGGCCCAGGATCATGGGGCCCCAGGAGGCCACGTAGTCGATGTACCGGTTGCCGTCCTCGTCCCAGACCCTCGACCCCGAGGCCTTCCTGACGAAGAAGGGCGTCGACCCGACGGAACCGAAGGCCCGCACGGGGCTGTTCACGCCGCCGGGGATCAGCGTCCTTGCCGTATCGAACAGCTCAAGAGAACGATTTCGTTTCATGGAAGCACCGGGAATCATCGCGTTGGTAAACGGCAAATGGCAAAAGGCATCGTCCCTCCGCCCTGTGCCTAGAAATATTCCATACTGCTCTTCTTGAATTCCTCCTCGCTGTGCAGGACCAGGTAGTCGAAAATCCCCGCCCGACGGGCGATTTCGGCGATGAGATTCTCGATCGTTCCTTTCCCGGCGTGCACCATCGTGAAGAGGTTGTACCGGCCTTCGAAGGACGGGTGCCGCTCGTAACAGTGGGTGATCTCCCGAAAGGAAGCGAACATCGCGCCCGTTTCTTCGACCCGTTCGGCGGGCACGGCCCAGACCACCATGGCGTTCCGGGTGATGCCCGCTTTCTGGTGCTTCAGGACGGCGCCGAACTTCCGTATCGTGCCCTCCCGCAGGAGGGCCCGGATCGTGTCCAGGACCGCCTGCTCATCGATTCCCTCGCGGGATGCCGCATCCCGAAAGAACCTCCTCTCGATGGGAAGGTCGCCCTGCAACCGCCTGAAAAGACCCTTGCGTTCGTTGTCCCCGTGACGTGCCATGACCTGGAAAATCCCCTGCGGCAACGTCCATGCCGCCGTCTCAAGAAACGGCTGTTAGCACAATCAAATTGTCCTTGACAATTCTTTTTTATCTCTTTAATAGATTACGCGGCTGACCGGTCCACTTTCGCTGCAGCGGGAAGGGAATTCCCTCAGCCTCGCCGGAAAGGGGGTGCCACGTCAAAGGACGAAGGACCGGGGCCGGTTCCGTTTAGAGAGAGTTTTCATTCAAAGACAGAGAGGAGGTCGAAATGAAGTCCAAGAAGATGTTCGCTGCCCTGGTATCCGTTCTGTTCGTGTTCGGTTTTGCGTCCCTGGCCCTTGCCGCCGAGAAGGAAGGCGGAGCAGACTACACGAAGGCAATCGTTCTGGGTTGCTCCGTGATCGCCGCCGGCATCGCGATGGGCTTTGGAGCCATCGGGGCCGGGCTGGGCATCGGGCAGGCCACCGGCGGCGCGTCCAATGCCGTGGGCAGAAATCCCGAGGCGCAAGGCAAGATCATGCTCACCATGATGGTCGGCATGGCCATGACGGAATCCGTCGCGATCTACGCCCTGGTCGTGTCGCTCGTGATTCTCTACGCGAACCCGATCATCAAGCTGCTCGGCTAAATCATCATATCCCCTGGAATCATCGGAAAAAGGGGAAAGAAGCGAAATAAAAAGAGGCTTCTTTCTCCTTTTTTTTTTGCCTCAGTCCCCGTCCCGCGGGATCCTTGCCCGGAGGCCTTTCTTTTCCGACTGGCGCCGTTTTCCCTCGAGCATCTTTTCCTTCGCCCGTTTCGAGCGCTTGCGTTTTTGCCGGCGGATCTTCTCGACGCGGTCACGCTCGGCCTCGACGACACCTTTTTGCAGCTTCTCGATCCGGTCCAGCAGCAGGCGGCGCGCTAGGAAACGGTTCATCGCCTGGGAGCGCTCCCGCTGGCACTTCACGCTGAGCCCCGTGGGCAGGTGGACGAGCTGCACGCAGCTCGAGGTCTTGTTGACCTTCTGGCCGCCCGGGCCCGAGGACCGGACAAAGGTCTCCCGGAAGTCGCTCTCCGCGACTCCGAGGCGCTCCATCCTGTCGAGAAGAGCTTTTTCTTTTTCGGGCGAAACGGGCATAGGGCAAAAGGCAAAAGGCAAAAGGCTAAGGGCTAAGGGCAAAGGGCTAAAGGTGAAGAGTCTATTGTCATACGCCCTTAGCCTTCTTAGAGGTTGTAAATCCGCTCCCCCACGAAGTTGATCCAGTGTTCCTTGAGGATCTCGGCGGCCTCTTCGTGGTTGTCGACGCCCAGGATCAGGATCGTTTCCTTCCCGATGCGCTCGATCGTCGTGTAGATGTAGTGGATGTTGATCTCCGCATCCATGAGGGGCTTGACGATGGCGTTCATGCCGGCCGGGTGGCAGGGCACCTCGACGGCGAGCACCGGTTCAACCTCGAAGGCGAAGCCGAAGGTGTCGAGGACCTTTTCGGCCCTGTCGGGATCGTTGACGACGAGCCTCACGGTGCTGCTTTCGGCCGTGCTGGCCGCGGAGATCGCCTTGGCGCTGATGTCCTCCTTTTCCAGGACATCCACGAGCTTCGCGAGCTGGCCCGGGATATTGGCCAGCCGTATGGAAATCTGCTTGATGGTCATGAAGGGCGGACTCCCCCCGGATTAGTCGATATAGTCGTAACCGGCCGAGAAGGCCTTCCGGTTGACCTCCATCGCCGCCTTCTTCCTAGCCCCCAGGATCGACTCGAGGCTCCTGAGGTAGGTGTCGGCGGACACGAGCCGCGTGGCCTTCACGTAGGCGCCCATCATCACGACATTCTGCACGCGGGGGCTTCCCAGCTCGGAGGCGATGCCTGCCGCGGGGATCTCGAAGAGCGTCACGTCCGCGCGGTTCGGACGCCCCTCGACGATGGAGGAGTTCAGGAAAAAGGTCCCGCCGGGGGTGATCCTCGTCTGAAAGGCCATGAGGGAGGGGCCGTTCATCGCTACGATGAAATCCGGCTGGGAGGCCACGGGCGATGCGATCTCCTCGTCCGAGACCGCGACGGTGCAGTTTGCCGTCCCCCCGCGGACCTCGGCGCCGTAGGAAGGCAGGTAGGTGACGTGGAGGCCCTCGTTCATGGCCGCGTGGGCGATGCTGTAGCCCATCATGAGGACGCCCTGGCCGCCGAAGCCCGCAAAGACGGTTTTAATCTGCATGCTTCTCCCCCTTGCGGATGTCCTTGATCACCCCGATGGGAAAGGCCTGCGCCATCACCTCGTCGACCCATTTGCAGGACTCGGCGGCCGTCATCTTCCAGTTGGTCGGGCACTGCGACAGAACCTCGATCATGGTGAACCCGGCGCCGTCCATCTGGTACCGGAAGGCCTTCCGGATGGCGCGGCCGGCCCTCAGGATGTTCTGCGGCGAGTTCACGGCGCAGCGCTCGATGTAGGCCGTTCCCTCGAGCCGGGCGAGCACCTCGCTCATGCGGATGGGGTGCCCGTCAAGGGTTGCGCTGCGGCCCGGCGGCGACGTGGTGGACATCATGCCCAGCAGGGTGGTCGGTGCCATCTGGCCCCCCGTCATGCCGTAGACGGCGTTGTTGATGAAGATGACGGTGATGTTCTCGCCGCGGTTGGCCGCGTGGAAGGTCTCGGCCGTACCGATAGCGGCGAGGTCCCCGTCGCCCTGGTAGGAAAAGACGACCCGGTCGGGCAGCGTCCGCTTGATCCCCGTGGCGACGGCGCAGCCGCGTCCGTGGGGGGCCTCGAGCATGTCCACGTCGAAATAGTTGTAGGCGAGCACGGCGCAGCCCGCGGGCGGGACGCCGATCGTGATCCCGCGGATCCCGAGCTGGTCGACGGCGTCGCAGATCAGGCGATGGGTGATGCTGTGGCCGCATCCCGCGCAGTAATGGAACGGGGTGTTCTTGAGCGACCGGGGTCTGGAGAAGACCTTCTTCATCGGCTGGCTACCTCTGGTATTCCTGGACGATCGCCTTGGCAAGCTCCGCCGGCGTCGGCACGATCCCGCCGGGACGACCGTAGAAGCCGACGCGCGCGCGTCCCTCCAGCGCGAGCTTCACGTCCTCGAGCATCTGTCCCGTGCTCATCTCGAAGACCAGGAAGCTGCCGATCCGCTCCGCCGTGTCCCGTATGATCTGCGCGGGGAAGGGCCACAGGGTGATGGGCCGGATGAGCCCGACCCGGTACCCCGAGTCCCTGAGCCGGTTGATGGCCCCCTTGGCGATCCGGGCCGCGATTCCGTAGGCGATGATGACGAGCTTCGCGTTGCCCGTCCGGAAGGTCTCGAAGCGGACCTCCTTCTGCAGGATCACGTTGTACTTGCGCACGAGCTTCCAGTTGTGCTCCTCCATCCGGAGGGCGTCTAGGATGAGGGCCCGCACGAACCGGCTCCTGCCCTCGCCGGCCCCCTTGAGCACGTATTTCTCGCTGTAGCGCCGGGGCCGAGGCTTGCCGAAGACGACGGGTTCCATCATCTGGCCCGTCATGCCGTCGCCCAGGATCAGGACGGGGTTTCGGTAGGCGTCGGACAGGTCGAAGGCGTCCATGGTCAGGTCGGCGAGCTCCTGCACCGACGAGGGGGCGAGCACGATCGTCCGGTAGTCCCCGTGCCCGCCGCCGCGGGTGGCCTGGAAGTAATCGCCCTGGGAGGGGAGGATGTTGCCCAGCCCCGGCCCGCCCCGCATCATGTTGACGATCACGGCGGGCAGTTCATCGGCGGCCAGCGCCGAGATCCCCTCCTGCTTGAGGGAGATGCCGGGACTCGACGAGGATGTCATGGCGCGGGCCCCCGCCGCGCTTGCCCCCAGCACCATGTTGACGGCGGCAATTTCGCTTTCGGCCTGGATGAAGGTCCCCCCCTCGGCCTGGCGCATGTGCTCGGCCATGTACTCGGTGAGCTCGTTCTGGGGCGTGATGGGGTAGCCGGCGTAGAACCGGCACCCGGCGCGGATGGCGGCTTCCCCGCAGGCCCAGTTCCCGGAGATGAGGATCTTATCCACGATAGACCTCGATTGCCGCCTCGGGGCACGTGACGGCGCACAGCGTGCAGCCCGTGCACTCGTCCCCGTCCCCTGAGGCCACGGGGTGGTAGCCCCTGGAATTGAATTCCGCCGTCGCCACGATCAGGGCCTTCTTGCACGCCAGGATGCACAGGTGGCACTCCTTGCAGAGCTCCCTGTCGATGACGATGCGGGCTTTCGCCATGGTGTCCCCTCCGCAGGAAAAAGGGTGATCAGGTTGTGCAATAGATCGTTTCCGGTTGCGAAAGTCAAGTGATTTCTGAACGCTTGCCTTGACCGCCCGGAGGGGGCATAGTACAAGCGGAAGGCAGGCAGGGACGGCCCTGCGCACAGGTTGGGGCCGTCCGTCCATTTCCCGGGTTCGAGCCCGCGAGCCCCGGCGAGGCATCCATGTTCAGTGCCCGACTCGTCAACGATCCCTTCGGAGACCCGGCCCTACTGCTCGAGGCGAGGTACCGCAGGGAAGCCCTCCTCTTCGACCTGGGGGACATCCGGGCGCTGCCGCCGCGAACGATCCTCAAGCTCGACCGGATTTTCGTCACCCACACCCACATGGATCACTTCATCGGCTTTGATCACCTCCTGCGCGTCTGCCTCGGTCGCGAGAAACACCTGTTCCTCTACGGGCCGCCCGGCTTCATCGGCAACGTGGAGGGCAAGCTCAGGGCCTATACCTGGAACCTCGTGGAAAACTACGAGAACGACTTCAGGCTCGTGGCGACGGAACTTCACCCCGGCCGAAGGGAGACCGCGGAGTTCCGATGCCGCGAGGCCTTCCGCCCCCCGCCGCGGAGAAGCATCGGGGACTTCGACGGAACGGCCGTGGAGTCAGACGCCTATCGGGTGGATGCCGTTTTCCTGGACCACCGGGTCCCGTGCCTGGCATTCCGCCTGGAGGAGAAGCGCCGCGTCAACGTCAGAAAGAACGTCCTGGCCGAGATGGGCCTGCCGGGCGGCGCGTGGATCAATGAGCTGAAGGACGCCATCCATCGCAACGAGCCCGGTGAGAGCGCATTCCGCGTCTGGTGGAAAGGGGAGGGCCGCGGCGCGGTCGAACGGGTCTTTCCACTGGGCGAGTTGAAGGAGAGGATCACGAAGATCACGCCGGGGCGGAAGATCGTCTACGTCTCGGACGTGATCGGCAGCCCCGGGAATGCGGGGCGCATCGTGGAATTCGCCCGGGACGCAGACGTCCTCTTTGTCGAGGCCTGCTTTCTCGAGGAGGACAGGAAGCGGGCCGGGGAGAAGTATCACCTGACGGCACGGCAGGCCGGCCGGCTGGCCGGGCTTGCGGGTGTGAAGCGCTTCGTCCTGTTTCACCACTCTCCAAAATACAGGGGCGGGGAGGGGCGCTTCGAAGAGGAAGCGATGGGGGCCTTCCTCGAGGCGAGGAGCTCCGGATGAGGGGGGCGATGAAATTCTGCCCGGGCCCTGGACCCTTGCCCCTAGACTCTCTCCACCTGGAACCCCTGCATCTCGATGGCCACGGCGCGCTGGAGGATCTCGATGGTGATCACGAAGAGATCTTTCCGGGGGTCGGCCTTCACGACCATCCCCTCGATGTCCCTGAAGGGCCCGTCGAGGATCCGGGCCCGTTCCCCGGCTTTGGGGTAGCGGTAGTGCTGGATTTCCACTTTCGAGTCCACGAGGCGCCGGATGGCCTCGATTTTCTCATCGGGAACGGGGATGGGGATGTTGCCCCGGGCGGTCCCCAGGATCTTGACGACCCCGGGCGTTTTCAGGATGTCGAGCCGCTCCTGGTTGTCGGCCCTCATCATTTCAACGAACAGGTAGCCCGGGAACATGGGAAGCTGGATTCTCTTCCGGCGATCCTTTCTGCGGCTCCAGGTCTCGATCTTCGGCAGGAAGGCGTGAATTGACTTCAGCGTGAGGCCGTCGCAGGCCTTGCTCTCGTGGCGGCTTCTCGTGTGAACGGCGTACCAGGGCATCAGGCGCAGGCCTCCGGCGTTACAGGAAACAGGTTGACGGTCGAAGGGCCGGGGTGTCGAGGGCGGGCATGGATCAGATTCCCTTCTTAACAGCCGCTGCCCGGTTCATCCGGTGATGAACCGGGCGTCGACGATGATGTCCCCGCTCCGGCGGGAAACGCGCCGGATGTCCAGGGGGACGGCCTGATCAACGGTTTTCACGGCCAGCTCTCCGATGGCGTCCAGCCCCTTTCCGAAGATCTTCGGGGCGGAAATGACGATGAGCCGGTCGGCCAGCCGCTCCCGGATGAAGGAGGTCAGGACCCCGGCACCCCCTTCCACGAGAAGCGACGAGATCTCCCGCCTGCCCAGTTCCTCGAGAACCGCAGCGAGATCGACCTGCCTTCTCCCTGCGACCCGGACCTCGATCCCGGCGTCCGCGAGCAGCGCTCTCTTCTTCCGGTCATGCCCGGCGGTCGTGAACACCAGGGTCCTTGCCCGCTGCTGCCCCTGAAACACGCGGGCCCGGGGACCGATCTCCAACCTCGAGTCCACGACGACGCGCAGGGGGTCCCGGCCCCTGACGAGGCGGCAGGTGAGTTCCGGGTCGTCCTTGACGATCGTGCCCGAGCCCACGAGGATGGCGTCGTGCAGGCTTCGCAGGCGGTGGGCGAAGACCCGCGAGGGCTCGGAGCTGATCCACCGGGAGTGCCCTGTGGAGGTCGCGATCTTGCCGTCGATGGACTGGGCGAATTTGAGCGTGACAAAGGGGACCCGGGTCCGGATGTACTTGAAGAAGACCTCGTTGATCTCCCGGCACTGCGCGTCGAGGACGCCGGAGCGGGTCTCGATCCCGTGCCGCTTCAGCGTTGCGAGCCCCCGCCCCGAGACAAGCGGATTGGGGTCGATCGTCCCGATGACGACGCGGGCCGGCTTTTCCTGCACCAGCCGCTCGATGCAGGGCGGGGTTTTGCCGTGGTGGGTGCAGGGTTCCAGGGTGACGTAGACCGTTGCACCGCGGACCGGCTCCGTCGCGCTCTCGATGGCGTCGATCTCGGCGTGATTTTCCCCGCGGCGCCGGTGGAACCCTTTCCCGATGATGCGCCCGTCCTTGACGATCACCGCCCCCACGAGGGGGTTGGGCGAGGCCCAGGGCGCTCCCCGTCTCGCCAGGGCGAGGGCCGTTCTCATGTAGCTCTCGTCGGTCATGCCCGGCTCCCGTTGTCGTTCGGCCCGCGATCTTCCTTTGTGGAATGACCCTTGCAATATCATGCGTCTTCGAGTGGCACGGCTTCCTACTATACAAAAGCTGGGTCTCCTGCACAAGATCAAATCGACTTCCGCGCCGGGCGCCGGGTCTCCGTCATGCGCAGGAGCCCATGACCGGCGGGCCGCTTTTATGCGATCAGTGCCCGAAGGGGGCCGCGGCTGTTTTCCGCTACCGCCCTGCGGTCCGGATGTGGTATATAACCGCAGCTTTCGACCCCGCGGCAGAATGGAGGATTTCATGAAAGGCATCGTTCTCGCAGGGGGGCTCGGGACCCGCATGCACCCCCTGACCAAGGTCACCAACAAGCATCTTCTTCCCCTCTACCGTGAGCCGATGATCTACTACCCCATCCGCACCCTCGTCAACGCGGGCATCGACGAGATCCTGATCGTCACGGGCGGCAACAACGCCGGGGATTTCTTGAAGCTGCTGGGAAACGGAAAGGACTTCGGCTTGAAGCATCTCAACTACACCTACCAGGAAGGGGAAGGCGGGATCGCCGCCGCCCTCGACCTGGCGGCGTACTTCGCCGACGGGGACAGGATCGCCGTCGTCCTGGGCGACAACATCATCGAAAAGAACATCCGACGGGCCGTCGAGGCCTTCAAGAAACAGCCGCGCGGCGCGAAGATCCTGCTCAAGGAGGTCCCGGACCCCCAGCGGTTCGGCGTGCCAGCCTTCGAGGGGGACCGCATCGTTCGCATCGACGAGAAGCCGAAGCAGCCGGCGTCGAACTACGCCGTCATCGGCATCTACCTGTACGACGCCACGGTCTTCGACGTGATCAAGACACTCAAGCCCTCGAACCGGGGCGAGCTGGAGATCACGGACGTGAACAACCATTACATCCGCGAGGGTACGATCACCTGGGATGTGCTCGACGGGTGGTGGTCCGATGCCGGCACGTTCGATTCGCTGATGTACGCGGGCAACATGGTGGCCAGGACGGGCGCGAACAAATTGGACTAGGCGGCGGGTCAACAGGCAAAGGACGAAGGGCAAGATGGATTATAGAAGGATGCATCCCCGGGGCCCCATGAACGGTGCCTCACCGGAGGCGACATGATCGACGGCGTGAAGATCAAGAAATTGAAGGTGATCCCCGACGAGCGCGGGCGGCTGATGGAGATGCTGAGGGCCGACGATGAGCTGTTCGAATCGTTCGGTCAGGTCTACATGACAACGGCCTACCCGGGGGTGGTCAAGGGGTGGCACTACCACAAGCGGCAGTCCGACAACATGACCGTCGTCAAGGGGATGATGAAGATCGTGCTCTATGACAGCCGCAAGGGCTCGCCGACCGAAGGCGAGGTGAACGAATTCTTCGCGGGCGAGCACAATCCGGTCCTGCTCCACATTCCCCCCCTGGTCTTCCACGGCTTCAAGTGCATCTCCGGCGAGGAGGCCCTCGTGATCAACGTCCCCACGGAGGTGTATCGCTACGACGATCCCGACGAGTTCCGGGTCCATCCCCACGACAACGATATTCCCTATGACTGGGATCGCAGGGACGGGTGAGGGCATCGCGAAGAGCGGAAGAGCGGAAGTGATGAAGAGCGGGAAAGAAAAGAATAGAAGTTCCATGCCGCTCTTCACAACACCCCGACATCGTGTGGTTTGTCACCGGCTCCGACAGGGGCTCATGAATATACGGAACAGAGAATGGGCATATTCTGGGGCGTTATTTCGTTTGTCCTCGGCGCGGTGATCGGCAGTTTCCTCAACGTCTGCATCTGGCGGATCCCCGAGGAGAAATCCATCGTGTTCCCCTCCTCCCGCTGTCCGAAGTGCGGCGCACCCATCCGTCCCTGGGACAATATCCCCATCCTGAGCTGGTTTCTCCTGCGCGGCCGGTGCCGCGACTGCGGCGGGGCCATCTCGCCCCGCTACCCCCTGGTCGAACTGCTGACGGGCCTGCTCTCCCTGGCCCTGTGCCGGCTGTACGGTCCGGGCCTGCCGTACCTGGCCGCCTTCCTTTTCGTCTCCGTCCTTGTCGTGATCAGCTTCATCGACCTGGACCACCAGATCATCCCGGACGTGATCTCGCTGCCGGGAATCCCGGTGTTCTTCCTGCTGGCGGTCTTCGTCATGGGTGTCGGCTTCTGGGACTCGCTCCTCGGCGTTCTCGCCGGGGGCGGGTTTCTCTACCTGATCGCCGTGGGGTATGAGCTCCTGACGAAGCGGGAGGGGATGGGGGGAGGCGACATCAAGCTGCTGGCCATGATCGGGGCCTTCCTGGGGTGGCAATCGCTGTTTTTCGTGGTGTTCATGAGCTCCATCCTCGGGGCACTCGTGGGGGCCGTGCTCATCGCGACCCGGGGCAAGGACATGAAGTATGCCGTGCCTTTCGGACCCTTCCTGTCGGTGGCCGCCGCGATGTATCCCTTTGTCGGCGTCCAGCTGACGCATCTCGTTTTATTCCGGGCGCTTCCCTGATCCTTCCCGTCCCTTCGCACCGGGGAAGTTTCCCCTCAAGTTTTCCACGCTCCGGGCCGAAAAGGAATTCAGAAGAGTTCCAACCCGCGATCGGGTTGAACGATTCGCAGGTTCCGGTCGCTCTCATGAAACGGCCTGATAAGGGCAAACCATCCGAAAGGGTGGGGCGCAAAATCACTGGCCTACGTCCGATCGAAGGATATGGCGGCAGGATTGCCGGGCAGGACATCCGATCACGAGCCGAAGCGGGGATCCCCTCCCTGGGCGGACCGCGCTCTCGTCTCCCGTCCCATCTCCTCCCGCCCGGATTCAGCCTCCTGCCTGGCGGCCCTTCCGTCGCCGGTACGGGCATGCTTCTTGCTGAACCGGAATTGTTCCCGGCAGGACGGGCATGCGCCGGGGCCGGGCATGAGAACCTGAGGAATCGAGGGAAATGAACATCACGGGTCACGTACAAAGCGGCAGCGTTCAGAAGCGGGCTCCTGCCGGGCGGTCTGCCGCCGGCTTTTCCCTGGTGGAGCTTCTGATCACGCTGGTCCTGTTGGGCATCGTGCTGGCCATCGCCGTCCCGTCCTACCGGGGGTGGGTGGACAACTCGAACCTGAAGGGTGCGGGAAGGATGATTTCGTCCGATTTCTACGACACGCGCGCCCGGGCCATGGCGGAAAACCGGGCGTACACCATCACCTACAGCCCGGAGCCGGCCAACACCTGCCGGATCCAGGCCGCGGCGGTCAACGATCTTGCCGCCGTCGACGAGACGAAGACCTTCGGAGAGTACGGGACGGTCCGGATGACGGCCGTCAACGGAGGCGCAGCGGCTGTGACAGTCACGATCCAGCCCCGCGGGTCGGCCGCTCCGGCCGCGACGATCGGCCTCACCAACGTGCGTAACTCGACAGGCACGGTTACCGTGCTGATGACAGGAAGGGCCCATGTCACGTACAGCATGCAATGACCGCGGGATCACCATCGTCGAGGTGCTCATCACGCTGTTTCTCACGGCCGTGGGCATCATGGCCCTTCTGTCCATGCAGCCCACGTCGTGGAGCGCGGCGGGGCGATCCGATTTCATGGGCCGGGCCGCCGGCATCCTCCAGAGCGAGCTGGAGCGGAGCGAGCTGTGGGTCATGAATCCGAACAACGCCTTCGCGACGAACTGTGACCCCTCCGGCCGCAATCTTTATGTCGGGGCGTGCTCACGCACCGTCAATGCCAGCAGCCAGTCGGTACAGCAGACGGGCGACGTGGCGTATACCGTTGCCACGACGGTCACCCCGCTGGCCGGTGCGACGAACGCCTGGACGGTGAGGATCCAGGTGAGCTGGCCCGGCAACACGCGGGGAATCACGGAGAGCGCCATCGTTTCGAGACAGGAGTATTTCAGGCAATGAGGGATCCGCTGAACGATTCGAGAGGGTTCACGCTCACCGAGCTCGTCATGGCCGTCGCCGTCGGGCTCGTCCTGCTTGCGGCTGTTTCGACGGCCATGGTGTCGGGGCAGCGCTCTGCCACGGGGATCGAGCGGAAGGTGACCACGAACCAGGACGCCAGGGCCGCCCTGGAGATCATGGCCGCGGAGATCCGCATGGCCTCCTTCAACTCCACCTTGGAGCCGAACCTCTGGCGCAACCCGGGGGACTGCACCATATCGGGAAACCAGAACTGGCGCGGCATCCAGGAGGCCACGGCCACGTCGATCACCGTCGAGATGGACATCGAGTCGCCCCCCACCAAGGTCTGCGGGGACACGTCCGGCGAGATCATCCGCTACGAGGCCTCCGGCCAGGGCATCACCCGGCACGTCATCACCTGCGTGTCCGGCGTGCGCAACCTGGATTCCCAGCCGTTCCTGGGTCCCATTGCCGGGCATCCCGAGGTCCGGACCGTCGAATGCGCCAACTGTGTCATCAACCACGCGCTACCCGTTTTCCGGTATTTCGACGGCACGGGCGCCGAAATTCTCCACGCCAATCTCCCCAACGACATCCCGAGGATCCGGCGCATCGAGATCGCGCTGCTCGTCCGCTCGGCCGATATCGACCCGAACACCGGTCAGCAGCGGCAGATGGCCTATTCGACCAGCGTCATTCCTCGAAACCACGGAATTCACTTCTGAGCAAGGACGAATGCGAATGGCACACCACCGTGAACAGAAAGGCTTTGCACTCGTGGCCGCGCTGCTGGCCAACCTGATCCTCCTGGCCGTGGGGATCGTCGCCCTCAACCTCTCCACGGGGGACATCCGGTTCAGCATGCGCTCCGTGGGCGACAAGAAGGCCGTAAACGCCGCCGAGGCGGGTCTGCACTGGCTGACCGTCAATTTCAATCCCGCAGACCTCGCGTCCGTCACCGTGACCAACCAACAGGTGGACATCGGGGGGGACCCGAACACGCAGTACACGATCCAGGAAGTCGGGGACCCCCCCGCAGGGTCGGGCCCCGCCCAGCTTCCGCTCCCGGGCTTCTCCATCGGCGGCTCCCAGACCTGGGGGCAGGCACGGTACCGGGCGGTGGTCACGGGCAGGAACACGGCCTACAACTCGACCATGACGATCGAAGCGGGCCTGGGACACGGCCCCATAGAGATGGGGACGATGTCCCGATAGGAGAAACGACCATGAAGACGCTGCGCACCATCCTCGCCGCGATGTGGATCTTCCTGTTCTGCGGGGCGGGGGTCTCCCTCGCCCAGACCTGCACGACCGACGAAGACTGCTCGGAGACGGGGCTCTTCACCAGCGTGGCCCCCGAGGCCATGATCCTCCTGGACATGTCGGGAAGCATGAAGTGGAACCCCCCGGGCGACGTCTTCCAATGCCCCGGCGCGGACTCCCTCTGCTATTACAAACCCGCCGGCGGCAACTGCGCCACCATCCAGAAAAACCCGGCCCTCTACAGCGACTACAAGACGACGTATTACCCTCCCTGGACGCAGCAGTGCGGCAATGCCGTTCTCAACCGCTACAGCAACGAGACCTGCTCGGGCCCCTTTTACATGACAAAGACGGAGATGCCCGGCTACTCCACCGACTGCGCCCGCTACCTCATCGCAAGAGAGGTCATCCGGAAGCTCCTGGACGACAACAAGGACGGCAAGATCTTCACCGACGACGACACGAGCCTCAACATCCGGATGGGGTTTGCCAAGTTCCAGGCAAGCACCTACCAGGAGTGGAAGCCCATCGGGACGTCCTACCGGAACATCTACTGCGGCGCCCCCTTCGGTTCCCTCACCGCCTGCACGGCGTCGAACCAGTACAATTACGGCGACTATAAGTGCATCCTGTCGTCGATGTGGACGGACTCGGCCGTTGTCGGGGCGACGCCCCTGGCGCTTGCCCTGGAGAGCGTGAAAACGACCCTGGACACCGCGAAGAACAAAGACGCCTACAAAAACTGCCGGCAGCGCTTCGTGATCCTCCTCTCGGACGGGGCCGACACCATGGCCTGCGGCGCGGCGAACGGCGACAGGGACAGCACCCAGTACAAGCGCAGGCGGGCCTCCGTGGCCCGGGCCAAGGCACTGGCCGATGCAGGCTACAAGATCTTCGTCATCGGCTTCGGCGCCAACATGCCGGACATCGAGAAGAACACCCTGAACTGGATGGCCTACTACGGGGGAACGGACAACCCGCTCGTGGCCAACAGCGGCGACAAGACGGCCCTCGACGTCTCGGCCTTCGAGGCCGATCCCTGCGCCGCGTCCGCCACGACGGGGACCTGCGACGGGACGAGCCTCCAGTGCTTTGCCGCGTCCAACGACCCCGGGAACACGCCGCTTTCCGGCTATGCCTTCATCGCCGGCAACGCCACGGAGCTCGAGGCGGGACTGAGGGAGGCGCTCAACTATATCCGCGAGGCCAACTACGCCTTTTCTCAGTCCTCGGTGGCCTCGTCACGCATCGCCGACGAGAACTTCCTCTATGAGGCGTCCTTCCAGCCCGTCAACAACGACCCCATGTGGCTCGGGCACCTTCGCAAGTACCAGATCCTGAGCGACGGGACCGTCGGGGGCGCGATCTGGGACGCCGGCAAGCTCCTGCAGGAGCGCGACCCGGACACAAGGGTCATGAAGACCTACAAGGGTGGCGCCCTCGTCGATTTTCTGACATCCAACATCACCGCCGCGGACCTGGGCGTCGAGAACGATACCCGGCGCAACGAGGTCGTGGGATACGTCCGGGGCGAGCCAACCTACAACAAGGACAACTGGAAACTGGGCGACATCTTCCGGGCCAACCCCGTGACGGTGGGGACGCCGTCTCACTACTACAGGGACATCAACGACGGCGCCAACGCCTTCGCCACGCACCGTGCAAGCCATGTGAGGTCTTCCGCCAACGGGCTGCGGATCGTGCTGTCCGGCGCCAACGACGGCCAGCTGCACGCCTTCAGGACCTCCGATGGCTCCGAGGCCTGGAGCTTCATCCCGCCGAGCGTGGTCCCCAAGCTTCGGCAGATCGCGCATGCCTCGCACCCGGCCGGCATGCCCCACGTCTACTTCGTGGACGGGCCCATCTCGGTGGCCGATGCCTGGCTCGGCACCGGCGAGGGGAAGACGAAGTCGGCGTCGGACTGGAAGACCCTGCTCGTGTTCGGCCTGGGCCGCGGCGCGGACCCGAACCTCTGGAGCTCGTCGCCGGACTGCCTGAGCGACTTCAGCCTGGTCTACGACGCGTCGCGCCCCCACTACTGCGGCTATTACGCCCTCGACATCACCGACACGCTCAACCCGGCGTACAAGTGGCGGATCACCCCGTCGAGCGCCCAGGCCCCCTACCTGGGAGACCCCTACAGCAAGATGTCTATCGGCCGCGTGAAGGTGGGCGGAAACGAAAAATGGGTAGGGTTCATGGGCGGCGGTCACAACTGGGCCGCCTGCAACCCCTACGACGGCGTCGGTACGGACTGCGACAAGCGCGGAAAGGGCTTCTTCGTGATCGACCTGTCGAACGGCAGCATCCTCTGGAGCTACACGAGAGCGGACAACCCCACGGACCTGAACTATGCCATGCCCGCGGCTCCCGCCGCCGTGGACAGCGATCTCGACGGGTTCGTCGACACGGTCTACATCGGCGACCTGAACGGGCAGATGTGGCGGTTCCGGTTCTGCTCGGCCTCCGACGGCGACGCCTGCGGCACGGCGAACTGGACCGGCAGCCGCCTGTTCCAACCCAGCGGGCTCAACCCGAGCCCCGGGCCGACCTTCGCCGCGCCGACGGTGGCCAAGGATGCCACGGGCAACCTCTGGGTCTACTGGGGGACAGGCGACAAGACGGAGCCCATCGTCGTGGGGACGACCGTGGACCGATTCTTCGCCGTCAAGGATTCCGACCTGACGAGCACCTGGTCGGGCAGCACCCTCGATAACATCACGGGTGCGCAGAGCCGATACACGGACAACGCGGGCAAGCACGGCTGGTACATGAACCTGAGCGGTTCAGGCGAGAAAGTGCTTGGCGAGGCGACCGTGTTCGGCGGCAGCGTCTACTTCACGACCTACATGCCGGGGGGAGTCGGAGTCACCGACCCCTGCAACGCCGCCGGAACGGCGAAGCTCTACGGGGTGGCCTACATAGAAGGGGCAGGTTCCCTGACGGGCAACGCCCGGAGCATCACCCTGGGCGTGGGGATCCCCACGGCCCCCACGCTCTCGCTCAACCCCTACAGCCCCAACCCGGACCTCTACGTGACGGTGAGCGGGGGATCGGGCACGGGCTCCACGACGATGCGGGCGCCCGTCAACCCGAGCGGGGCGAGCAACCGTACCAACATCCTCCACTGGCGCGACCGCAGGGTGCAGTAGCGGATGCGGGAAACCGGCCGCGGGCCGGCGAATGGAAGGAGGGGCCGGAAGGGCCCGCGACGGAACCGGAAACGTTCACAGAGAGCAAAGAGGTCGGCAGCCATGAAGAAGAAAACGGTCCCTCTCCTTGCATTTTGTGCCGCGATCGCAATGTCCCTCGGGACGGCCACGCACGGCCGTGCCGACGAGACGGGCCTGTTCACCTCCATCGCCCCCGACGCCATGATCGTGCTCGACCTCTCGGGGAGCATGAGGTGGAATCCGCCGGGGGACCACAACGCGTACAATTCCCCCATCAACGAGTACAGCAACCCCGCCTGCGAGGGGCCCTTCTACAACAACCAGTCGCGGCCGGGCTATACGACCTACTGCTCGCGCTTCGAGATCGCCCGCAAGACGCTGTTCGACATCCTCGACGACAACCACAGCGGGACGATCAACAGCCAGGACGAGACGAGCCTCAACATCCGCATCGGCCTCGGGAAGTTCCAGGGAAGCACCTACGCGAAATTGCGCGACATCGGGACGAAGTACTCCCTGGTCTACTGCGGGAGCAACACGTCCTGCACCGTGAACCAGAGCTCGGGAGATTACTCCAGCATCAACTACTGGATGACCTATTCCAACGTGGTCGGGGCCACCCCGCTCGTAAGCGGGCTCGCGGGCGTCAAGGCCTACCTCGACGGCCACAAGGCGAACGACCCGTACAAGAATTGCCGGCAGAAGTTCGTCATCCTCGTCTCCGACGGGGCCGACACGATGTACTGCGGCGGCACGGGCTACGACGACCAGACGGACCAGTACAAGCGCAGGCGGGAATCGGTGCTGGCGGCCAAGGCCCTCGCCGACGCGGGCTACAAGGTCTTCGTTATCGGCATGGGCAGCAACATGCCCGATCACCTCAAGCGGACCCTGAACTGGATGGCCTACTACGGGGGGACCGACAACCCCCTCGTCGAGAACGAGGGGGACGCGACGGCCTTCGACCCAAGCGCGGTGAGCAGCTGCGGGAGCTCCTCCACGACGGGCCCGGGATGCGGGACGACGGACGAGTGCTACGCCGTGTCGAACGACCCGGGAACGCTGGAGCTGTCGGGCTACGCCTTCCTGGCCAACAACGCCACGGAGCTCGAGGCGGCCTTCCGGCAGGCCATCAGTGTGATCCGCGAGGCGACCTACTCCTTCTCCCAGGCCTCGGTGGCCTCGTCTCGGCTCATCGACGAGAATTTCATCTACGAGGCGTCCTTCCAGCCCATCAACGGCGACCCCTTCTGGCTGGGGCACCTGACGAAGTACCAGATCAACAGCAACGGGACGATCGGAGCCGCGCTCTGGGACGCCGGCCAGGTGCTCCAGGGGACGGATGCCGCCTCGCGGACGATCTACACGTACAAGTCGGGGGCCTTGACGGCTTTCAACGCGACCAACATCACCCCGGCCGACCTGGGCGTGCCGAGCACCACGAGGCGCAACGAGGTCGTGGGATTCATCCGGGGAGAGGCGGCGTACAACAAGGACAACTGGAAGCTCGGCGACACCTTCCGCTCGAACCCCGTGACGGTCGGCACCCCCTCGGCCTGGTTCAAGGACGCCCGCGACTCGGCAGGCGCCTTCGCCTCCCACCGGACGGCGAATCCACGCACAACGGCCAACGGGAAGCGGATCGTCGTCGCCGGCGCCAACGACGGCCAGCTCCATGCCTTCCGGACGGACAACACCCCGCCGCCCTCGGGCAGCGGCGGCATGGAGGTCTGGAGCTTCATCCCGCCCAACCTGCTGCCGAAACTCAAGGATATCGCCCACAAGTCCCATCCCACGGGGCTGACCCACCAGTACTTCGTGGACGGCCCCATCTCGGTGGCCGACGTCTGGGTGGGGACGGGCGACGGCACCGCGAAGTCCGCTTCGGACTGGAAGACGCTCCTGATCTTCGGCGAGGGCCGCGGAGGGACGAGCACCCTCTGGAGTTCCTCGGCCTCCTGTGACTCGGGATTCAAGAACATCTACTCGAGCGTTTACCGCAACTACTGCGGCTACCACGCCCTGGACATCACGAACACCTACAGCCCCGCCTACCGGTGGCGGATCAGTCCATCGGCCGGCCAGGCGCCCTACCTCGGGGACCCGTGGAGCAAGATGATGGTGCACCGCGTGAAGGTGAACGGCTCCGAGAAGTGGGTCGGATTCATCGGGGGCGGCAACAACCTGTCGAGCTGTACGGGCGGCGGCTGCGACCTCCGGGGCAAAGGGTTCTTCGTCGTGAACCTCAGCGACGGCTCCGTCCTGTGGAGCTACACGCAGGCCGACAACGGCTCCATGAACTACGCCCTGCCGGGCACGGCGGCCGTCGTGGACTCGGACAGCGACGGGTTCGTCGATCTGGCCTACATCGGGGACCTGGGCGGCAACATCTGGCGGATGAAATTCTGCTCGGCCGCCGACGGGCCCTCCTGCACGACAGGCGACTGGGGCGGCTCAATGCTCTTTGCCCGCGACAGCGGAACCGGGCCCGTCTACGACGCCCCCGCGGTGGCCAAGGACGCGTACGGCAACCTCTGGGTCTACTGGGGGACGGGGGACAAGGCCGAGCCGATCGTCGTGGGTTCCGGCACGGAGCGTTTCTATGCCGTCAAGGATGTGGACAGGACAAGCACCCGGCAGGCAGGCGACCTGGAGAACATCACCGGTACGACCTACACGGACAATGCCTCGAAGAGCGGCTGGTACATCAACCTCACCGGGGCGGGAGAAAAGTGCCTCTCCGAGCCCTCCGTATTTGCAGGGTACCTGTACTTCACCACCTACACGCCGGCGGGCAGCGGCGGCGACCCCTGCGACCAGGCCGGATCGGCCCGGCTCTACGCCGTCTCCTACATCGAGGGCGCCGGGTCGCTTACGGGCAACGCGAGGAGCATGACCCTCGGCGTGGGGATTCCCACGGCGCCCGTGCTCTCCATCAACCCGCACAGCAGCACGCCGGACCTGTATGTCACCCTGAGCGGCGGGGCCGGAACGGGGGCCACCACCATGCGCGCCAACGTGAACCCCCCGTCCATCGCGAACCGGACCAACCTGATCCACTGGCGGGACGCCCGGTTCCAGTGAGCGGGGCCCGGCCGCAGGCCCCGAAAAACCGCTTGACCCGCACAGCCTGATGCGGTAAATTCCGTCCATCCCGGGCGGGGCCCCGGAAAAGGGCCCCGTCCCGTACCCTCCTTCCAGCCGTATTCTACCCTTCGGATTGCATGGGCGGCGAGAACGGGCCGTCAACCGGCATGCGGGGATGTGCGTCCAGGTTTCACTCCGGGGGACCTCCGCGCTCGAGCGTCGGGCGCGTCGCGATGGAGGTTTCCGCCATGACCCTCTTCGCCTTTGTCCGGCGTGCCGCCGTCCTGGGCATCCTCGTTTTCTCCGGCGCGGCCGCGTTCGCTGAAACCGCCGACCAGGCGCTTTTTACCGCCGTTTCCCCCGATGTCCTGATCGTCCTCGACCTCTCGGACAGCATGCGCCGGAATCCGAAAGGAGAGGCCGACGGTCTCGGGGAGCCGCTGCGGCGCTTCGGAAACGAGGCGTGCTCGGGGGAAACCTTCCACGACACGCCCCGGCCGGGCTTCGCGACGGACTGCGCCCGGTACCTCGTCGCCAGGCGCGTCCTGTACGATCTTTTCGACAACAACCGGGACGGGGTGATCGACCGCCGGGACGAGGCCGGCCTCGGCGTCCGTCTCGGGTTCTGGGCGTTCAGCGCGGGAATCCGGAGGCTGCGGGACATCGGGCAGCCCTTTGCGCAGAGCTGGTGCGGGGCAGACTCCTGCCCAGGGGCCGATGCGTCGACGGCCGAGGAACGCACGATCCTCTACTGGACCGACAGGAACCGGGAGCGGCAGCGCGTCCGCGGCGGCTCGAACCTGGCCGCGTGCCTGGAGGCCGCAAAGCCCTACCTGGACAGCCACAGGCAGGCCGATCCCTACAGGAACTGCCGGAAGAAGTTCGTCATCCTCGTCACCGACGGCCACGATACCCTCGCCTGCGGCGGCACCGGTGACGGCAGCCGGCCCGATCAGTACAAGCGGCGGCGCGCCTCGGTGGCGAAGGTGAAGGCCCTCTGGGACGCGGGGTACCGGGTCTTCGTGATCGGGCTCGGGGACGGGATGCCCGCCTATGTACGGAACACGCTCAACTGGATGGCCTTCTACGGGGGGACGGAGAACCCCTCCGCAGTCCGGAGGGGCGACCCGCAGGCCCTGCGCATCGATCAGATCACCGACGAGCCCTGCGCCGAGTCGGCGACGACGGGCTCATGCAGCGGGGCAAGCGAGCTCTGCTTCGCCTCCGTCAACGACCCCGGCGCGCTCGAGCTTGACGGGTATGCCTTCCTCTCCGCGAAGGGGGAACCATTCGAGGCTGCCCTGAGGGCGGCGATGAGCTCCATCCGCGACGCCGCCTACTCCTTCAGCGCGCCGTCGGTGCCCGCGGCCAGGACGGCGGAGCACAACCACCTGTTCGCGGCCTCCTTCCAGCCCGTGGCCGGGGACCCCTTGTGGCGGGGAACACTCCGGAAATACGCGATCCTGTCAGACGAATCGGTGGGCGGCATTCTGGCCGATGCAGGGGCGGCCCTCCAGGCCAGGGCCGCGAAAGACCGGAAAATCCTGACGGTCAAGGGCGGGGCCGTGGTGCCGTTTTCTGCGCAGACCCTCTCTGCGGAGGATCTCGGGGTGAGCGACGGGAGGCGGCGCGACGAGGTGGTCGGCTACATCCGCGGCGAGGCGGCATACAACCCCGATCGGGATGCCCGAGGCAACGTCTGGAAACTGGGCGACATCTTCCACTCGAACCCCGTCACGGTGGGCACGCCCCCGGCGCACTTCGCCGATCCCCGGGACCGGGGCAGGTCCTTCGATGCCTACCGCGCAGCAAACCGGCGGAGCTCGGACAACGGACGGCGGATCGTCGTGGCGGGCGCAAACGACGGCCAGCTCCACGCGTTCCGGACCTCGGACCTGGCCGAGGTCTGGAGCTTCATCCCCCCGAACCTCCTGCCCCGGCTCAAGGAGCTTGCCCACGGGGAGCACCCGACAGCCCGGACACACCGGTTCTATGTCGACGGGCCGGTTACCGTGGCGGACGTCTGGACGGGAAAGGGAGACGGGAAAATCAAGTCCTCCGGCGAATGGAAAACCCTGCTGGTCGTCGGACTGGGGAGGGGGGGCGACCGGACGCTCTGGAGCGCTTCGCCGTCCTGCGAATCGGGCTTCAGCGGCAGCTATCTCCCGGGCGGCGAGTTCCCCGTGTATTGCGGCTACCACGCCCTGGACGTGACCGACACGCTCAATCCGGGGCTTTCCTGGCGGATCCGTCCCGCGCCGTCCCAGGCGCCGTACCTGGGCGATCCCTGGAGCAGGATGGTGATCCGCAGGGTCCGGATCGGAGGACAGGAGAAATGGGTCGGCTTCATCGGCGGCGGACACCGGATATCCTCCTGTGCGGGGGCGGCGGACTGCGACGCGCGGGGGAAGGGGTTTTTTGCCGTCGACCTCGCGACGGGGCACATCCTCTGGGATTTCACGCGGGGCTCCCCGGGAGGCGGCCTTATGGGGCACGCCATCCCGGCGAGCGCGGCCGTGATCGATTCGGACATGGACGGGTTTGCCGACAGGGCCTACATCGGGGACCTGGGGGGAAACCTCTGGCGTTTCACGTTCTGCAGGGCCTCCGACGGGGAAAGCTGTACGACGGCCGACTGGAAAGGGTCCCTCTTTTTCCGGCGCGACGGCGTGACGGGGCCGGTCTACTTCGCCCCCGCCGTCACGAGGGACGCCGCCGGCAGCCTCTGGGTCTACTGGGGCACCGGAGAGCTGCTCGAGCCCCTGGCCCGGGGGCCTGGCAGGGACGGGTTTTACGGCGTGCGGGACACCGGGGCGGCCTCGCCCCGGACGGCCGCGAACCTGCAAAACATCAGTGGCGCCGCGCAGCGTTTCACCGAGCCGGACACCCGGGACGGGTGGTTCATCCTGTTCGACGGAAAGGGGGAGAAGCTCCTTGCCGCCCCGACCGTCTTCGGCGGCGTCGCGTATTTTACGACCTACACGCCGGAGGGCGGGTCGGGAGACCCCTGCGAGCAGACAGGCCTCTCAAGGCTGTACGCCGTCTCCTACATCGACGGGACGGCAGCCTTCGCGGGAGGCGGGCGCTGCACGGTCCTCGGCAGGGGGATCGCGTCGGAGCCGATGGTATCCGCCGGGGTGGAACCGGGCAAGGGGGGCATGTTCGGATGGGTCAGCGGCGGGGCCGGCAGCTCCGCCGCTCCATGGAGGGCCCCGGCCGTGCTGAAGTGGCCTGGAAACCGGACACACCTCCTTCAATGGCGCGACGTGCGCGTCCGGTAGGCGACGGGTTCGGGGGGAAGGCTCCAGGCGGAGGAAGGAGAGGTCCATTGAAAGAAGCGACGGGAGCGACGGAACGGGGATTCACGGTCGTCGAGCTAGCCATGGCCGTGGCCGTGGGACTCGTCATCCTCGCGGCGATCCTGTCCGCCGTGGTGGCGGGGCAGCGGTCCGCCTCGGGCATCGAACGCAGGGTCACGACGGGACAAGACGCCCGGATCGCCCTGGAGATCATGGGGGCCGAGATTCGCATGGCATCGTACAACCCCCTCTACGCGGCCGGCCTGTGGGTAACCCCGGCCGATTGCAGAACGGCCGCCGAGCAGGGCCGGCGGGGAATCCAGGAGGCAACGGCCACGGCGATCACCGTCGAGATGGACCTCGACCCGGACGGTCTCTGCGGCAGCTCGCCCAACGAAATCATCCGTTACGCCTACGACGGCCCGTCGGGGCGGGTCACCCGGGAGACGATCCGCTGCACGGCGGGAAGACGGACGTCGTCGGGGGCGCAGCCCTTCCTGGGCCCCATCCCGTCGAACGCGGCGGTGAAGACCCTGCGGGTGGTCAACGGCGCGGTGCCCCTGTTTCGATACTACGACGGATCGGGCGCCGAGGTCGTGAACCTGCCCGCCGAGGTGCCGCGGATCCGGCGCATCGAGATCGTCCTGATCGTCGAGTCGGCCGATGCCGACCCGCGTACGGGACAGCCCCGGCGGATCGCCCTTTCGACCAGCGTCGTGCCGAAAAACCACGGGGTTCAATTCTGAAAGGGGGAACGGAACCGTGAAGCGTGCCCGCGAGGGAGGATTTGCCCTCATCGTGTCGATCCTGGCGAACCTCATTCTCCTGGCCGTGGGGATCGTCGCCTTCAATCTGGCGACGCAGGATCTGCGCATCAGCACGAGGATCGTCGGCGAGAAGAAGGCGATGAGCGCCGCCGAGGCGGCAACGCACTGGGTGATGCTCCACTTCGACCCCGCCAACCCCGGCGCCGTGGTCAAGTCCGGCCGCCTCCTGGCCGAGCTGGGCGGCGGGCTGGAACCGCGGAGCCGCGTGAGCATTTCGCGGCCCGTCCCGCCGGTTGCAGGCCCGCTGCAGGTCGTCGGCCCGGCCGGATACGACATGGGTTCGACCCCCTGGGTGCTCCTGCGCTACGACACGACGATCACGGGGCGAAACGACGACCACCGCTCGAGCGTGACCGTCGACGTGGGGCTGGGCTACGGGCCGGTCGTCGCGGAGGGTTACCGGTGAATAGAAGGTGAGGAGGTGGGAACGTGAGAGGGTGAGAAAATCGAATATGTCGCTTGTTCTCGCCGCGCTTGCAGCTTTCCGACCTTCTTACCCTCTCACCCTCTTACCTTCTGCATTGCGGTTGCCCCGCGATCCGCTTCCCGGTGACGGACATCGAGTGGGTCCGGCCGCACGGCGGCTGTGCCGGCCCTTCCCTTGAAAATTGCTTGACTTTGCGCCCCTGAGCGGGTAGTGTTGCCGCGGTTTCCGACAGGGGAAGACAACTCCCCCCGGAGTGGGGGAAACGGTGCTGAAAGAATTGGCCGACGGGCCTTTTTTTTATTATAGTCGGAACGAGCGTGCCCGAACCATGAAAGAACAAATCATCAGGCTGCTGGAGGAATCAACGACACAGTGCCTCGCCGAGGGACTCTTCGAGGTGAAGAGCCTTCCCTTCATCGAGCTGGAAGTGACGCGCGACGAGTCGCACGGGGACTACGCCTCGAACGTGGCCATGGTGATCGCCTCCCAGGCCCGCAAGAACCCCCGCGCGGTCGCCCAGGCGATCGTCTCGAAATTGAAGGACGACGGGGAACTGCTGAGCAGGGTCGAAATCGCGGGCCCCGGCTTCATCAACTTCTTCGTCCGGGAGGAACGCTGGCGCGGCCAGCTCCTGGAGATCGAGCGCCTGAAGGAACGCTACGGCACCCTCGCCGCAGGAAAGGGCCGGAAGGTCCAGGTCGAGTTCGTGAGCGCCAACCCCACGGGCCCGCTTCACATCGGGCATGCACGGGGGGCCGTCACGGGCGACGTCATCGCCAACATCCTGAGGGTGAGCGGCCACGGCGTCGTCAAGGAATACTACATCAACGACGTGGGCAACCAGATGCGGACCCTCGGACGCTCGGTTTACCTTCGCTACCGCGAGGCGCTCGGCGAGGCGATCGAATTCCCGCCGGATCACTACCAGGGGGACTACATTGCCGAGCTGGCGCGGCAGATCCTCTCGAGGGACGGAGATCGGTACCGGGACAGGCCCGAGGAAGAGGTCCTGCCGCTTTTCACGGCCTACGCCGCCGGCTCCATCATGGAGGGGATCAAGGACGATCTGGCGGCCTTCGGCGTCTTCTTCGACGACTACTTCAGCGAGGGGCGGCTGTACGAGAACGACGGCGTCATGAAGCTCCTCGAGCATCTGAGGGAACAGGGCCATGTGTACCGGGAAGGCGGCACGCTCTGGTTCCGCTCGACGTCCTTCGGCGACGAGAAGGACCGTGTCGTCATCCGGGACACGGGGACGCCCACCTATTTCGCGGCGGACATCGCCTATCACAAGAACAAGTTCGACCGGGGCTTCGACACGGTCATCGATGTCTGGGGGGCCGACCATCACGGCTACATCCCGAGGCTGAAGGCCAGCATCGAGGCCCTCGGCGGCAACCGGGACGCCCTCCGGGTCATCCTCGTGCAACTCGTGAGCCTGCTGCGCGACGGCAAGCCCGTGGCCATGTCCACCCGGGCGGGCGAGTACGTGACCCTGAGGCAGGTGATCGACGAGGTCGGCAAGGACGCCGCCCGCTACAATTTCCTGATGCGCCGATCGGACAGCCAGCTCGATTTCGATCTGGAAGTGGCCAAGAGACAGTCCAACGAGAACCCGGTCTATTACGTCCAGTATGCCCATGCCCGGATCTCGAGCATCATCCGGATGGCCGCCGATCGGGGGGTGGACGTGCCGGCCGGGGAGAGCGCGGCGCTGCATCTGCTGAAGCTGCCCGAGGAGATCCAGCTGATCAAATCGATCACCCGCTATCCCGAGGTCATCGAGGGGGCCGCGAAGGCACTCGAGCCGCACCGGGTGACGTTTTTCCTGAACGAGTTGGCCGGGATCTTTCACAGCTACTACAACAAGAACCGGGTCATCACCGACGACGAGGCCCTGAGCCGGGCAAGGCTCTTCCTCGTGCATTCGATCGGACAGGTCCTGCGCAACGCCCTCGGTGTCCTGGGCGTCAGCGCGCCGGAGAAGATGTAAGCCCCGGAGGGGTCATGCGTCCGCAGCGGATGAAAGAATTCGAATTCCGGCTGGGAAAAATGGGGCTGGCGCTCTTCGTCGTCGGCATCTCCTTCCTGGTCTTCCTGGCCTTCGCGACGGGCGTGATGGTGGGTGTCAATCTGGAGGGCAATCCCGACCAGGCCGAACAGGGTCTGACGGGCATCCTCAAGCAGAAGCTGGGGCGGTCGGCGCCGGCCGGGGGCGGCGAGGCGCTCAAGGGCACCGTCGATGACCGGAGGGATACGGCCGACACCGGCAAGGGCGAGTTCAAGCTGACGTTTTTCGACACCCTGACGAAGGGCAAGGGGCCAGGCGCGGGCGATGCCGCACAGCCCAGGGTGAAAAAAGAGGAGAGGGAAGCCGCCCCTGCCAAGGAGCAGGCGACCGCGCCCGCGGCGGGCAGGTTCGTCATCCAGGTAGCGTCCCTGCAGGAGAAGAAGAAAGCGGAAGAGCTGCGCGACCGGCTCAACAGCATGGGCTACGCCCCGTACATCGATTCGGCCGAACTCAGCGACCGGGGCCACTGGTACCGGGTCAAGCTGAAAGGGTTTGAGACGCGCGAGCAGGCGCAGAAGATCGTCGACGGGCTGGAGGAGAAGGTGAAGGGCCTGCAGTGCCTCATCGTGCCCGCCGGCAACTGAAACGGGGTCCGGGGAGAGAACCCGCCCTCCGTCATCCCCCCGACCCCGTCGTTTGCGAAGACCGGGTAGAGCCGCATGTTTGAAAACCTGACCGAAAAACTCGACGGCATTTTCAGGAAACTGAAGAGCCGCGGAAGGCTCGACGAGGAAAACATCCGGGAATCCCTCAAGGAGATCCGGATGGCCCTTCTCGAAGCCGACGTGAACTTCCGCGTCGTCAAGGATTTCGTCGAGGATGTCCGCTCGAGGGCCGTGGGGCGTGAGGTCCTGGAGAGTCTCACGCCGGGCCAGCAGGTCGTCAAGATCGTCCATGACCGCCTCGTGGAGCTCATGGGCGGGGAGGGCAGCCAGTGGCTCAAACTCGTCGACCGCTTCCCGAACCCGGTCATGCTGGTCGGGCTGCAGGGCTGCGGCAAGACGACGTCTGCGGCGAAGCTCGCCCGACTGACGATGGAGCAGGGCCGGCGGACGGCGCTGGTCTCCACCGACGTGTACCGGCCGGCTGCCATTGATCAGCTGCGGGTTCTCGGCGAATCGCTTGGGGCAGGGGTCCTGCAGCCCGCAGACACAGAGGACCCCGTCGACATCGCCCGCAGGGCCGCGGCCGAGGCGGAGAGCCTGGGCTACGAAGTCCTGATCCTGGACACGGCGGGACGCCTTCACGTCGACCAGGCCATGATGGATGAGCTTCAGCGGATCAAGAGTGCAATCAACCCGTCGGAGATCCTGCTGGTGGCCGATGCCATGACGGGGCAGGATGCCGTGCAGGTGGCTCAGAAATTCAACGAGGCCCTCGCCATCGACGGCGTGATCCTCACGAAGATGGACGGCGATGCCCGAGGCGGCGCGGCGCTCTCCCTCCGGGCGGTGACGGGCAAGCCCATCAAGTTTGTGGGTGTCGGCGAGAAGGCGGATGCCCTCGAGGTGTTCCATCCCGAGCGGATGGCCTCCCGCATCCTAGGCATGGGGGATATCCTGACCCTGGTCGAGAAGGCCCAGGCCGCGATCGACGTCCAGGAGGCGCAGGAGCTCCAGAAAAAGATCCGAAAGGACACCTTCACCCTGGAGGACTTCCGGGACCAGCTGCAGAAGATGCGCAGGATGGGCTCGCTCAAGGACATGCTGGGCATGATCCCCGGCCTGGGGAAGCTCAAGGCCCTGAAGGATATCGATCCCGACGAGACGGAGCTTGTCCGAACGATGGCCATCATCGACTCCATGACGAAAAGGGAGCGGGCGAACAGCCAGATCATCGACGGCTCGCGCCGCAAGCGTATCGCCCGGGGAAGCGGCACGTCGGTGCAGGACGTCAACCGCCTCCTGAAGAATTACGCGGAAATGCGGAAAATGATGAAGAGGATGATGGGCCCGGGGGGCAAGGACGCCCTGCGGAGGGGGTTTTTCCGGCGGTAAGAGGCCGCCGAAAAAAAAGATTCAAAGAATCGTCGGTTTATGCTAGTTTAACGTACTTTTTTTCGCTCAACACATCAGGAGGTGACAGGGGAACGGAATGGCTGTGAAGATGAGATTGACGCGGATGGGAACCCGGAAGAAACCCTACTACCGGATCGTTGTGGCCGATTCGGTATCGCCCAGGGACGGGAAATTCATTGAAATCGTCGGAAGCTACGACCCGAAGAAGGACCCCGCCGAGATCACGGTCAAGGAAGACCGGGTCCGGGAGTGGCTCTCCAGGGGGGTCGAGCCGACACTGACCGTTTCCCAGCTGCTCGGGAAGAAGGGAATCACGATCGCAAAGGGCCGGACCAAGGTCGCCTGAACCGCCGTCTTCGCAGGACTCTCGATTCGACATGGGGTGAACCAGGAGCTAAACATCCAGAAAATCCCTGGAGGTCGTGACGATGAAAGACTTGATCAAGTACATCGCCCAGGCGTTGGTGGACAACCCGGACAAGGTCGAGGTCTCCGAGGTGCAGGGGGAGCAGACGTCTGTCATCGAGCTGAGAGTGTCGAAGGAGGATCTGGGGAAGGTCATCGGCAAGCAGGGCAAAACAGCGAAAGCCATGCGGACGATCCTGAGCGCCGCGTCGGCCAAGGTGCACAAGCGGACCGTTCTTGAGATCATCGAGTAGCCGTTGCCGATGAGACGGGTCGAAATCGGACGGATCGTCAGATCGCACGGTCTTGACGGCCGCGTGAAAGTTCTTTCCTATCTTGAGTCGGACCGGTTGCTGCCGTCGCTGGCGGAGGCCTGGATCGGCCGAAGCAGGGACTCGGCGAAGCGATACCCCATCGAAAACGCGCGCCCCGAGGGGCGGGCCCATTTCACCCTCAAACTGGGCGGGGTCGAGGACCGCACGGCAGCCGACGGACTCAGAGGGCTTACGGTCTCCGTCCCGTACACGAGCCTAGAGCCGCTCCCGGAGGGCGAATACTACTGGGAGGATCTCATCGGGCTGCGCGTCGAGACGGAAGCGGGAGCCCCCCTGGGGGTCATCGAGAGCGTCTTTCCGACGGGAAGCAACGACGTGATCGTCTGCAGGGCCGGGGAACAGGAGATCCTGCTTCCGGCCATCTCCGAGGTGATCCGGTCCGTCGACATCGGGGCGGGCAGGATGGTCGTCCGGTTGCTGAAAGGGCTGGAGGCGGGCGATGGTGCGATTTGACATCCTGTCCATCTTCCCGGAGATGTTCGAGTCCTTTTTCGGATGCAGCCTTCTGAAGAAGGCGCGGGACAGGGGGCTCATCCGGATCGAAGCGCACAACATCCGCGACGGCGCGACCGACAGGCACCGGATGACGGACGATTACCCCTACGGCGGCGGGGCCGGCATGGTGATGAAGGTCGAGCCCATTGCCCGGGTCCTCGAGACGATCGGCGCCGACCCCGGGGGGTGTCTCCGGGTTCTCCTCTCGCCGCAGGGCGAGATCTTCAGCCAGGCGATCGCCGGGGAGATGGCCCGGGCGGCCAGGATCGTCCTCATCTGCGGGCACTACGAAGGCGTCGACGAGCGGGTGAGGCAGAACCTAGCGGACCGGGAAATCTCCATCGGCGATTACATCCTCACCGGGGGCGAGGCGGCGGCCATGGTCGTCGTCGATGCCGTGGCCAGGCTCATCCCGGGCGTGCTCGGCAATGACGAGTCGGCCCACCACGAGTCGTTTTCCGAGGGGCTGCTGGAGAGCCCGCAGTACACCAGGCCGGAGGAGTTCAGGGGCTGGAAGGTCCCCGAGGTCCTTCTGTCGGGGCACCACCGGGAGATCGAGCGGTGGAGGCGCCGCGAGGCGCTGAAACGGACCCTGCTGCGAAGGCCCGACCTGCTGGCCGGGGCGCCGCTCACGGAGCGGGACCGAAAGATCCTCGAGGAACTGAAAAAGGAAGCCTGACGCCGGGCGGACCGGCTGTAGAAGGCTAGGCGATCAGGAGGCAGGAAGAGAAAGCGGGATACGCCGCGGACCGTCTTTGAGGCTCTTCGGCAGCAGGGGCCTTCGAATGGAGAAAGCCAGAAGGAGACACCCAGGAGGTTTTACTGTCATGGATAAGATCGATTTCATCGAGAAGGAACAGATGAGAGGGGACATCCCCGATTTCCGGCCGGGCGACACCGTCAAGGTCTATGTGAAGATCGTCGAGGGCACCAAGGAGAGGGTCCAGGTCTTCGAGGGCGTCGTGATCAAGAAGACCCGCGGCAACAGCCGGGCCCAGTTCACCGTCCGCAAGATTTCCTACGGCGTGGGCGTCGAGAGGACCTTCCCCAGCCACTCGCCCGTGATCGACCGGGTGCAGATCGTCACCCGCGGCAAGGTGCGCCGCGCGAAGCTCTTCTACCTCCGGGGACGCAAGGGCAAGGAGACAAAGATCAAGGAAGCCGACAAGCACTGATCTGGGGCGCCTGGCGGAGGCGCGCTATTCTTTGCGGGCTTCCGTTCAGAGCCGATATCGAGCCCGTAAAGAGCGGAACGTCGGAGGTCAGGAAGAGCGGACAAGAAGATTCTCTTTCTTTGCCGCTCTTCTGCTCTTCTTCACTTCCTGACTTCGCAAATGTGCCCCTGAAGCCGGGATTGGTTGGGAAAGCCGGGCGAGTCGCTCTTCGCGGGAACAGGGCCACGGTGGATGGACAGCTTCGAACGGAGCGCGCGCAGCAGGGGGTACCGTGTCATCGCTGGCGTCGATGAGGCGGGCCGGGGACCCCTGGCAGGGCCGGTGGTGGCGGCTGCCGTCGTCCTCCACGAGGAGTTCCGCCTGGACGGGGTCAGGGATTCCAAACAGCTCTCGGGGAAGAAAAGGCAGCGGTTTTACGACATCATCCTCAACGGGGCGCTCAGCTGGGGCCTCGGCGTCGTGGAGCCCTCCGTCATCGACCGGATCAACGTCTTGCAGGCCACGCGCCTGGCCATGAAAGAGGCCGTCCTCCAGCTCTCCCCCGCAGCCGACTACCTGCTCATCGACGGAACGAGGGCACAGCGTCTGCAGCTGCCCGTCACCCAGGAGACGATCGTCCGGGGGGATGCCCTCAGCATCTCCGTGGCCTGCGCCTCGATCGTGGCGAAGGTGTCCCGCGACCGGATCATGGAGATCTACCACCACCAGTTTCCACAGTACAACTTCATCGCGAACAAGGGATACGGTACCCGGGATCACCTGGAGGCGATCCGATGCCATGGGTCCTGCAAGATCCACAGGCGGAGCTTCAAGGGGGTGAAGGGAACCCTTGACCAGGGAGAGAAAGAATAAGGGGGCCCGGGGCGAGGAGCGGGCGGCCGAATTCTTGCGGGACCGGGGATACCGGATTCTCGAACGAAACTACCGCTGCCCGCTTGGCGAGATAGACCTGATCGCCCGTGACGGCGGGACCGTCGTTTTCGTCGAGGTGAAGACACGCTCGACGGAGCGGTTCGGGTCCCCCCAGGCCTCCATCGGAGCCCGCAAGCAGCGGCGGATGACCGCGGTCGCTCTTTACTACCTGAAGGGAAAGAACTGGCTCACGGCCCCCGCGCGGTTCGATGTGGCGGCCGTCAGCCTCGTCGAGGGGAAGGAAACCGTGACCCTCTACCGCAATGCCTTCGACGCCGCGGGCGTCTGACCGAAGAAAGTGAACAGGGGCCAGGGGCCGACGGGCGGGGTTTCGCATCCCGGATTCAAGCGATCTTGCCTCCGCCCCATGGACCCGGAACCCGCAAGAACACGACGAAAATCAGGATGCCTGAAGAGCGTGCCGTCATGATTGAGCAGGCCAAGAAGGGAGTGCTGTACCTCGTTTCCACCCCCATCGGGAACCTGGAGGACATCACGCTGCGCGCGATCCGGATCCTGAAGGAGGTCGACCTCATCGCCTGCGAGGACACGCGGCGCACGCGTGTCCTGCTGGCGCACTACGGGATCCGGACGGCCCTCACGAGCCTCTACGATGAAAACGAGCGGAAGAAAGGCGAAACCCTGATCCGGAGAATCCTCAAGGGCGCCTCGATCGCCTTTGTCTCAGACGCGGGCACGCCCCTGATCTCCGACCCGGGATACCGCCTTGTCAGGCGGGCCATCGAGGCGCGGGCTGCCGTCGTCCCGGTCCCCGGTCCCTCCGCCGTCATCACGGCCCTGTCCATCTCGGGACTGCCCTCCCACCGGTTTGCCTTTTTCGGCTTTCTGCCCGAGAAATCCGCTAGGAGGCGATCGTTCCTCGATCGGCTCAAAGAACTGCCCGTCACTCTCGTCTTCTACGAGTCCCCGCGTCGCATCGTCGATTCGCTCCGCGACATCCTGGACGTCCTGGGCGACAGGCAGGTCGCCGTGACGCGGGAACTGACGAAGGTCTTCGAAGAGGTCCTGCGGGGTCCCGCCAGCCGCGTGATCGAGGGGATGGAAGGGACGGACGTCAGAGGGGAGATCACGCTGCTGGTGGAAGGGGAGGGGGAGAAAGCCCCGGCGGACGACGGCGAGATCGAAGAATGCATGAGAAGGCTGGACGCACGGGAAGACCTCCCCACGAAGGCCCTCGCCGCGCGCATTGCCGACGAGCTCGATCTGCCGAGGAAACGGGTCTACGACCTCGTGGTCAGGCTCAGGGCCGAAAAGGCGAAACCCGAGACGATGTGAAAGCGGGAAGCCCGGGGCAGCCGGTCCGGGGACGCATCCAAATGTCATAACGTCCCGGCGTCCCGACTTCTTTCCCAAACGGGAGACGGCGAAAAGGGTTGAAGACTCCGGGGAGGTGTGATACTCCAACGGCAGGAATTCGGCCGGACGGAACGACAGCCGGTCCGGGTGGTGTGAACGCGTGGCCGCCCGACGGCGGGAAAGGGGAGCCGGGAGTGGACGAAAAGGTCAGCAACGCGGCGGACGCGCCGGTGCGGGACCCGAGGGGCAAGGTGTATGAGCTCCGGGATGTCGTCGAGGAGCCGCGGATCGAGGCCATTGCAGGCGGCCGGTTGCAGGACGAGATCATGAAGAAGGTCGCCGAGATCGCGGAACGGGTCGCGAGGGAGCAGTTCCCCGCCATCGCGGAGCGCATCATCCGCGAAGAGATCGAGAACCTCAAGAAGACGGCTGATGAATCGCCATAACCCCAGACGTCCTTTCCTGCGGGCGATCCTTGCCGGGTGTGCCCTGATGCTCCTTCTCCTGGGTCCTGCGCCCGCGTCGGTCGCGGAACAGCAGGCCGTCGAAGCCGACGGGGCCGCCGCCATCCAGGGCGGAAACCTCGCCCAGGCCCGCGATCAGGCGATTTCCCTTGCCCTGCGAAGCGCCCTCGAGAAGGTGATCTCCGCGTCCGCCGCGCCGGACCTCCAGGCCGACGGCAAGGCCCTCCTCCGCGAAAAGATCCTCCCGTCCACCGAACGCTACATCGTCCATTTCAGGATCCTCCACGAGGCGGAGCTGGACGGCGGGTACGCCGTCAGGATTGCCGCGACCGTCGATGCGGACGGGCTCAGAGAGGATCTGCGAAGGCACGGCATCCTGGCCGGAAAAGCGGAGGAGACCAGAGGCGCCGAGCGCCGGTTCATGCTTTCCGTACGTGGCTCCTTTGCGGGTCATCACGATTATCTGGCGTTCCGGGACATGATCTCCGGCATCCCGGGCGTGCGGAGCGCAACGCCCGTTTCGATTGCACCGCGGCTTTCCGAGTGGCGCCTCCGGTCCTCAGAAGGATCGCAGGCGATCGCCCGGGAGCTTTCGAAACGGAGATTCAAGGGGGCCACGCTGCGAATCGTTCAATCCGGCGAGGATGCGATCGTCGTCTCACTCGACGGCAAGGGGGGCAATCGTGACTAAACCGAAACCGGCCGGACTCGCCTGTGTCCTGGTGCTCGTCATGATGCTCATGCAGGGATGCTCGACGATGGCGAAGATCCCCCTGATCCGGGATCTGCCCCTTGTGCCCAGGGCGGAAGAGGAAACCGGGCCGGTGACACCCGCTCTCGGCGTGGGGACGATCGCCGTGATGCCCGTCGACATCCGGGCGGGCAGCCCCGACGCGGCAAAGATGATCCGGGAAAAGCTCGCCCAGGAACTCTACTTCAAGGGATACCCGAAGATCCCGTTCGAGATGATTGATGCCGCGCTTGCGGATGCCCGTAAAAGGGACGAAGCGGCTGCGGGGACGATGGTGCGGCCCCAGCTCATCGGGGGCATGATCGGGGTGGACGCCGTCCTGTACACCACCCTCCTCGAGGCGAACACGGCGTACCGATACGTCTATGCGCCGGTGAGCGTCAGGGCCCTCTTCGAACTCAGGAGCGTGAGAACGGGGGACGTCATCTGGATGCAGGAGTCCCGCGCGGCCGATCGCGATTACGGGGTCACGAAGAGAAGCCTGGAGCTGGGATCGACGAAATTGTTCGAGGATGTCGTTTTTGCAGCCGTGAAGCAGGCGGTTGACAAACTGCCCGACGGGCCGGGAATGCGCTAAGCGGAAGACGCCGGGCACAGGGCAGATGCGGCAGGTGATTCTGTGTGCGAAGAACCGTCCCCCATCCTGGCCCCCGGGATCCCGGCACAACACCCCCGTGACCGTGCAAAACATGGATCAGGCATTAGACGGCGGGCAGAGACGGCATGATCCGCCCCGCAAGGTGCACCGGTGAACATCCCCAATTCCCTGACGGTTCTCAGGATCGTCCTCGTCCCGGTCATCGTGATCCTGCTGATCCAGGGCCAGCATGGGAAGGCCCTCGTGTGCTTCGTCATCGCGGGGATCACGGACGGACTCGACGGGCTTCTTGCCCGGATTCTGAACCAGACGACGGTTGTAGGGGCCTACCTCGACCCCGTGGCCGACAAGGCGCTCGTGATCAGCATGTTTACGACCCTGGCGATCATCGGCATGGTCCCGGGATGGCTTGCCGTGGTCGTCATCAGCCGGGACTGTATCATCCTGGGCGGGATCCTGGTGTTGACGCTCATGTCCGTCAGCCCCGATATAAAGCCTTCTTTTATCAGTAAAATCAATACGGTCTTTCAATTGGTCACCATCTTTTCCGCCCTTGTGCTGAAAGTGGGCGATGCGGGGAGGCACTACCGGGAGGCCTTCCTGGTCGTCTGCTGGCTCACGGCGCTCTTCACGGTGGTCTCGGGAGGCGATTACATCTTCAAGGGGATGAAGCTCATCGGCGGGGCCGGCCACGAAAAAGCGTGATTTTGTCTTGACATCATTGCATTTTCTTGTTACTCAGTACCCGTTTTTTATGATGCGCGGAAACAGGCACGTAGCTCAGGGGGAGAGCGCCATCTTGACGCGGTGGATGTCCAGGGTTCAAATCCCTGCGTGCCTACCATATGAATATTATTCCCTGAGGTGAAGGGCATCAAGAGACGTTGCAGCGTTGGTGCCCTTTCTTTAATTAAAACCCGAAGGTATTCAGCACGTTCCCCTGTCATGACCGGAGCGGCCCCGCCCGGGACGGTGAAGGGGGAAAATCGGGGATCGCCAGATGAGCAAGATCGATATTCACTTCCCGGACAACTCCCGGATGACCTTCGATGCGGGGTTGACCGCCGGGGAGATCCTGGCCGCCTGGAAGGCGGAGGCCGCCCGCGACGCCGTGGCCGCGAAACTCAATGACCGGATGATCGACCTCGCGAGCCCGGTGACGGAGAACGGCTCCATTCAGGCCGTGGACATCAACACGCCGGAAGGAGTGGGCGTGCTGCGCCACAGCATTTCCCACGTCATGGCCGAAGCGGTCCAGCAGCTGTTCCCGAACGTCAAGGTCACGATCGGCCCCTCCATCGAGGACGGCTTCTACTACGATTTCGACTGCGAGTCCACCTTCACGCCCGAGGACCTGAAAAAGATAGAGAAGCGGATGGCCGAGATCGCCGCAAAGGACGAGCCCTTCACGCGCCGTGAGGTCAGCCGCGAAGAGGCGATCGAGCTTTTCGAAAAGAAGGGCGAGCCCTACAAGGTGGAGTTGATCCAGGACCTGCCCGCCGATGTCAGGACGGTGAGCCTCTACACCCAGGGAGACTTCACCGACCTGTGCCGCGGCCCGCACATCCCCGCGACGGGAAAGATCAAGGCCTTCAAGCTCCTCAACGTGGCGGGCGCCTACTGGCGGGGCGACGAGCACAACAAGATGCTCCAGCGCATTTACGGGACGGGGTTCGCGACAACCGAACAGATGGAGGAGTACCTCGCCTTCATCGAGGAGGCCAAGCGCCGCGATCACCGCAAGCTCGGCAGGGAGCTGGACCTCTTTCAGATCAACGAGGAGGTGGGCCCCGGACTCATCATCTGGCACCCCAAGGGGGCGATGTTGCGCACCATCATCGAGGACTGGGAGCGCAAGGAGCATTTCAAGCGGGGCTACGACATTGTCCTGGGACCGCAGATCCTGCGGGACCACATGTGGATCCGCTCGGGCCACATGGACCACTACAAGGAATCCATGTACTTCACCGAGGTGGAGGACCAGGGCTACGGGATCAAGCCCATGAACTGCCTCTCGCACATGATGATCTACAAATCGAAGATCCGCAGCTACCGGGACCTGCCCCTGCGGTACTTCGAGCTGGGCACCGTCCACCGCCACGAGAAGACGGGCGTGCTGCACGGCCTGACCCGCGTGAGGCAGTTCACGCAGGACGACGCCCATATCCTCTGCACGCCCGAGCAGCTCAACTCGGAGATCCTGGCCATCGCGGATTTCGTCAAGTACGCCATGGGGATCTTCGGCTTCGAGTACGAGGTGGAGCTCAGCACGCGGCCCCCGAACTCCATCGGGAGCGACAAGGACTGGGAGATGGCCACGGCGGCCCTGGAGCAGTCCCTGAAAGACAACCGGATGCCCTATGAGATCAACGAGGGCGACGGCGCCTTCTACGGCCCGAAGATCGACTTCAAGCTCAAGGATGCCCTGAAGCGCAAGTGGCAGTGCGCCACGATCCAGTGCGACTTCGCGCTGCCCGAGCGTTTTGACCTGCACTTCGTCGGGGCCGACGGAGAGCGTCACCGCCCCGTCATGCTCCACCGGGTCATCTTGGGGTCCATCGAGCGCTTCATCGGCGTGCTGATCGAGCACTACGCGGGGGCATTCCCGGTGTGGCTGGCCCCCGTGCAGGCCGTTCTCCTCACCGTGACGGACAGCCAGATCCCGTACGGCGAAGAGGTCTTCCGGAAGATGCTCGATGCGGGCCTGCGCGTGGAGAGGGATTTCAAGAACGAGAAGCTCGGGCACAAGATCCGCGCCGCGCAGCTCCAGAAGGTCCCCTATATGCTCGTCATCGGGGACAAGGAAGTCGGCTCCGGAACGGTCTCCCCCCGGCAGCGCGACGGAAAGAATCTGGGCGCGATGCCGGTCGATGCCTTCATCGACCTCGTCCGCCGGACGTGCAGCCGCTACGAGTAACGAAACGAATCCCCTGTCGGGGAAATGATGAGCGCCATCGGACAGGAGGTGTCCAATAGAAAGAAATCTTCGGATCAACCAGGGGATCAGGGTGTCGCAGGTGCGGGTCATCGACTCCGAGGGCAAGCAGCTGGGGATATTGCCGATCGCCGAGGCCCTGGCGGAAGCCGGCAAGGCGGGAATGGACCTCGTGGAGGTTGCCCCGAATTCCAACCCCCCCGTGTGCCGGATCATGGATTACGGCAAGTTCCGCTACCAGCAGAGCAAGAAACAGCAGGTGGCGAGGAAGAGCGCGGCCGCCGTCCAGATCAAGGAGATGCGCATGCGGCCCAAGATCGACGGGCACGATCGGGAGATCAAGATCCGGAAGGTGAAGGAGTTCCTGGAGGACGGGGACAAGGTGAAGATCTCCATGCTGTTCCGGGGCCGCGAGATCGCCTACACGTCGATCGGCCTCAAGATCATGGAGTCGATCCGGGAAGAACTGGAGAGCATCGCCACCGTGGAACAGCAGCCCAGGATCGAGGGGCGAAGCATGGTGATGGTGGTATCCCCCAAGAAATAACGCGTTGAGGAGCAGTCCATGCCGAAGCAGAAGACACACAAGGGAGCATCGAAACGCTTCTCGCTCACCGGGACGGGCAAGGTGAAGCGCAAGAAGGCCTTTCACAGCCACATCCTGACCAAGAAAACGACGAAGCGCAAGCGGAACCTGAGGAAGTCGACGATCCTGGATGCCCGCGACACCAAGGGCGTCAAGAGACTGATCCCCTACGCCTAGCGGACGGCCGCGGGCGAGGCGGGGACAGAGTCGGGGTGACATCGGATAGAGGGGTCTCTTCCCCTCTATTTTCTTAAAGACAGGCACCAGGCGACAGGCATCAGAAAAGAGAAAGAAAGAAGTAAATGTCATCTTGACATGATGCCTAATGCCCAATGCCCAATGCCTAACGCCTAATCGGGAGATTCATCATGGCACGTGTAAAACGAGGTGTGGCGGGGAGGAAGAAACGCAAGAAGATCATGAGGCTGGCCAAGGGCTTTTTCGGGGCCCGGCGCAGGACATACCGTCTTGCGACGGAGTCCGTCAACCGCGCCCTGGCCTTCGCCTTCCGCGACCGCAAGGCCCGCAAGCGCGAGTTCCGCAGCCTCTGGATCGCGCGGATCAACGCCGCGGCGAGACTGAACAACCTTTCCTACAGCCGGTTCATCGACGGGCTCAGGAAGGCCGGCGTGGCCATGGACCGCAAGGTCCTTGCGGACATCGCCGTCCATGACCCGCGGGCGTTTGCCGCCATCGCCGGCATTGCCGCAGGCGAGAGGAAGGGATGAGAGAACAGCTGGAGAGGCTTCAGCGGGACGCAGAGCAGGAGCTGCTCGGGGCCGTGGCGGCCGAGGAGATCCAGGCGATCCGGACGAAGTATCTGGGCCGCAAGGGCGCGCTTACGTCCATCCTGCGCGGGCTCGGGTCCGTGCCGCCGGAAGAGCGCCCTGCGGTGGGGCAACTGGCCAACCAGGTCAAGGAAGCCCTCTCGCAGCGCATCGAGGCGGCTCTCGAGGCGACGGCGGCGTCGAAGAAGGACAGCCGGCTCCTCCGGGAGAGGATCGACGTGACCCTTCCCGGAAGGCGGATTTCCCGCGGCACGCTCCACCCCATCACCCGGGTGACGCAGGAGATCTGCGGGATTTTCGCCTCCCTGGGGTTTGCCGTTGCCGAGGGACCCGAGGTCGAACTGGACTACTACAACTTCGAAGCCCTCAACATGGCCAAGGACCACCCGTCGCGCGACATGCAGGCGACCTTCTACATCACGGGCAACCTGCTGCTGAGGACTCACACCTCCCCGGTCCAGGTCCGCGTGATGGAGAAACAGAAGCCTCCCGTCCGGGTCATCGCGCCCGGGAAGGTATATCGGCCCGACGCAGACGTCTCCCACTCCCCGATGTTCCACCAGATCGAGGGGCTATACGTCGATCGCGGGGTCACCTTCGGGGACCTGAAGGGCACGCTCACCTTCTTTTTGAGGCATGTCTTCGGCGAGGAGATCGGCGTGCGGTTCAGGCCCAGCTTCTTCCCCTTCACGGAGCCCAGCGCCGAGGTGGACATCCAGTGTGTCATGTGCCGCGGAAAGGGCTGCCGGGTATGCGGCCAGAGCGGCTGGCTCGAGATCCTCGGCTCCGGCATGGTCGATCCCGAGGTCTTCAAGGCCGTCGGGTACGACAGCGAGGAATACACGGGCTTCGCCTTCGGCCTCGGTGTAGAGAGAATCGCCATGCTGCGATACGGCATCTCGGACATCCGGCTCTTCACGGAAAACGACCGCCGATTCCTGGAACAGTTCTGAAAAAAGGCTAAAGGCTAAAGGCTAAAGGCTAAAGGCTAAAGGCAATAACCTTCTGACCCTTAGCCATTAGCCCTTTGCCTTATGCCCCAGAGGGTTCTCATTCATGAAAGTCAGTTTACGGTGGCTTAGAGACTACGTCGACATCGACATCACCCCGCAGGAGCTGGCGGACCGGCTCACGATGGCAGGCCTCGAGGTGGATGCCGTTGCGGAGTATACCCCCGCCTTCACCGGGGTCGTCACGGCGAAAATCCTGACCATGAGACGCCACCCCGATGCCGAGAAGCTCCACCTCCTGGAGGTCACGACTGGCGGCGATCCGCTCCCCATCGTGTGCGGCGCGCCGAATATGAAGCCGGGTGACGTGGTGGCCCTCGCGACCGTGGGGGCCGAGATCCCCGGCGGCTTTGTCATCAAGAGCTCGAAGATCCGGGGGGAGGCCTCGGAGGGAATGCTCTGCTCCGAGGACGAACTCGGGATCGGACCCGATGCGTCGGGACTGCTGATCCTGCCGCCGGACACTCCGACGGGCCGAAACCTGATCGATGTTCTGGCCCTACGGGACACGGTGCTCGACATCGGGGTCACGCCGAACCGGTCCGACTGCCTCAGCATCATCGGGATCGCGCGAGAGGCGGCCGTCCTGTGCGGCAGGAAGCTCCGCTACCCGAAGATCTCCTTCAAGGAGTCCGGGGAGGATATCCGGTCGATCACCTCCGTTGAGATTCTCGACCCCGACCTCTGCCCCCGGTACACGGCCCGCATGATCAAGGGAGTGAAGATCCAGCCCTCCCCGAAGTGGATGCGGCAACGCCTCGAGGCCGTGGGGCTCAGGGCCATCAACAACGTCGTTGACGTGACGAACTTCGTCATGATGGAGTTCGGGCAGCCCCTGCACGCCTTCGATTTCCGATTCCTCGAGGAAGGGAGGATCGTCGTCCGCCGCTCTCGGCAGGGCGAGCCCTTCGTCTCCCTCGACGGCAAGACCCGGACCCTGAACGCCGAGACGCTGATGATCTGCGACGGCCGCAAGCCCGTGGCCATTGCCGGGATCATGGGCGGCGAGAACTCCGAGGTCAAGGACGACACGGAGACGGTGCTGCTCGAGAGCGCGTACTTCAACCCGTCGACGATCCGCCGCGGCGCGAGGTTTCTCGGCATGGGGACCGATGCCGCATTCCGGTTCGAGAGGGGAATCGACCCCGAGGGCGTCGTGCGGGCCCTCGACCGGGCCGCGCAGCTCATCGCCGACCTGTCGGGCGGCCGCGTCTGCAGCGGTTTCATCGACACGTACCCCGGCAAGATCCCCGTCTCGGGGCCCATCCAGGTCCGACTGGATCGCATGGAGGCGATCCTCGGCACGGCCGTGAAGGCCGCCGAGGCGACGGCCATCTTCAAGGGCCTCGAGATGACCGTCAAAAAGGAAGGCAAGGGCGTCCTGTCCGTCACCCCGCCCCCCTTCCGCGTCGATTTGTGGCGGGAGATCGACCTCATCGAGGAGATCGCCAGGATCCACGGCTTCGACAAGATCCCCGTGACGGTGCCGGCCATTCCCGTGCCCGGAGATCTCCACGACCGCAAGCGGGAGTTCGAGACCGCCGTCCGAGATGCCCTGAACGGCCTGGGGTTCACGGAGGCGCTCAATTACAGCTTTGTCTCGCCGAGCTCGGCCGACGCCCTCGGGCTCGCCGAGGGCGACGAGGGGCGCCGCTTCGTCCGGATCGCCAATCCTCTGACGGAAGACCAGTCCGTCATGCGGACGACGCTTCTCTACGGCCTGCTTGAGACGATGCGACGCAACGTCAACGCCGGCTCTCCGGATCTCAAGCTCTTCGAACTGGGGAAGGTCTTCATCGCACGGGGCGAGGCAGAGCTGCCCCGTGAAGTGGACAAAATCGCCCTTCTGGTGTCTGGGTCCCGTTACGGGGAGAACTGGCATTTTCCGTCCCTGCCGGCCGATTTCTACGACATCAAGGGGGCCCTCGAGACCCTCGCCGCTTTCCTTCGGGCGGGGGAGCTGCGCTTCGAGGCCGCCACGGACATCCCCTGGCTGCACCCGGGCCGGGCGGCAAGGGTGTTCTCCGGGGGCAAAGGGATCGGCTCCTTCGGGGAACTCCACCCCGATGCGGCAGCCCGGATGGACCTGCGCGGCAGAGCCTTCGTCTGCGAGATCGAGGCGGAACCGCTTGGGGAAGGGGCAACGGCCGCCGTTTGTTACCGGGACTACTCCCGTTTTCCCTCCATGACCCGGGACGTGGCCTTCCTGGTCGGGATGGAGGCGGAGGCCGCGAAAATGATCGGCCTGGCCCGTTCGGCAGGGGAAGAATTGCTTGAAACGGTTGATGTTTTTGATGTATATAGCGGCGAGGGCATCCCCGGGGGCATGAAGAGTCTTGGCCTGCGGTTTACCTACCGGTCCGCATCGAAGACATTGACAGACGAGGAGACGGGGCAGGCCCATGGCCGGATCGTGAAAAAGATCGTGGAATCGACCGGCGCCAGGATCAGGGGGGAAGGGTAACAGGACACCGAGGCGAGGAATAGAGGAGGAGAAAGACGATGACGAAGATAGACATCATTCAGAATGTCTGCGACAAACTGGGGTTTTCGAAGAAGGATTCGGCCCGCATCGTTGAGTCGGTCTTTGACATCATGAAGGATGAGCTGGCCCGGGGGCAGAAGGTGAAAATCTCGGGATTCGGCAATTTCGTCGTCAAGGAAAAGAACTCGCGCAGGGGGCGCAACCCCCAGACCGGCGCGGAGATCGAGATATCGGCCCGGCGTGTGCTCACGTTCAAGTCCAGCCAGGTCCTCAAGAAGGCCCTGAACCAGAAATAGGAAGGTCGATCAAGTCCTCTCCGCTGAGGACGGGGGCAGGTTCCCGACGGGCATCTTCCGGTGAGAGGTCGTCTCATGGGTATCGAGATCCCCGACAAAACCTACTTCCGCATCGGTGAGATCAGCAAGATCCTGGGTGTGGAGCCCTACGTCGTCCGGTACTGGGAGACGGAATTCCGCACCGTGAGACCCATCCGCACCAAGTCCGAGCAGCGGCTCTACCGCCGCAAAGACCTCGAGGCGCTCGCCCTCATCAAGAAGCTCCTATACCAGGACCGGTTCACTATTGCCGGGGCGAAGAAGAAACTCCAGGAAATGAACCGGGAGCCGCAGGATGTCGCGCAGCCCGGTGAGGAATGCCGGGAGAAGCTCCGGTCCATCAAGAGGGAACTGAAGGCGATCCGGGATCTCCTGAGCTGATCGGACCGCGAAGACGAGAAAGCCGGCCCGAAAGGAGCGAGTCCTTTCGGGCCGGCCTTTTCCGATGCGGTCGGGGTTTACTTCTTCGCGGCGCGCTTGGAGGCCTTGAGGGGGTTGATCTTCTGGGCGCCCTCTTCCTTGACGAGCTTCTTGTGCGTCGCCTGCGGGCATCCGCCCATGGACCATTTGCCCGCGGGGTTGGGGTACACCATGCAGTACGATGCGCCGGAGTACTCGATCACCTTGCCGCAGCCCTCACAACGCTCAACGATCTTCTGGCAGCTGCCGCCTACGAAGCTGCAGCCGTTTTTTGTCATGAACGCACACTCGATACCTGCTTTGACCGTCTGGCAGACCACTGTTGACACCTCCTGTCGGGTTTCTTCATGAGGTTGGATAATTGCGAAAAACCGGCTCGCAGCATCCCGGATCTTCCCGGGTCCCCTTTCGGGCCGCCGCAATAAACGGCCATCCCGAGGGGGATGGCTTCGGATTCCCGTCGCCGTTACGCTCGCCGGCAGGCGTAATTATCAAAAAAAAAAAAGGCTGTCAAGGGGAAAAAGACAAAAAGTCTGAAAAATTCAAGGGTATACCGGACAGACGCATTGACTAATTCACGGGTTCGTGCTACGTTTTCCGCGATCGGGCCGGGCGCTTGCGGAACGAGCCAGCGTCGCGGAGCCTCCTTGACGGGTCTACGGCAGCGCCGGAAACCACCTCGCGTTCCCCGGGGCATGCGTGATTCGAATCAAATATAACCACGATCAGCCATCGGTCAAGCGTTGAAAAGGAAAGAGCTCGTAAAAATCTTCCTGCGATCGCTCCTGATACAGGCCTCATGGAATGTCCCGCGGTTGCAGGGCCTGGGATTTGCTTATGCGACGGCGCCGCTGGCTGGAAACGAAGTCACCGGAAGGCCCGCGGTGCAGGCCCTGCTGGCCAGGCACCTGCAGCGGTTCAGCACCCATCCCTACATGGCCGCTCCGATTATCGGGGTCGTCACCCGGCTAGAACTCGAGAACAGGTCTTCGGAAACGGCGGAGCTGAAAAATGCCCTCATGGGCCCCTATGCGGCGCTGGGGGATACCTTCTTCTGGGGCGCGCTGAAGCCCTTCTCGGCGGCGGCGGCCCTGTATCTGGCCGTCCAGGGGAGCCTCCTGGCCCCGGTCCTGTTCGCGCTGCTTTACAGCCCTGCTCATCTCTGGGTGCGTGTCCGGGGGTTCCTGGAAGGCCTGCGGGGCGGCAGAGACGGCATCGATTTCGTCGGCCGCCTCGAACTGCCAGAGAAAACGAAATGGTGCCGGTGGGGAACGGCGGTCGTCCTTGGGGGAGTTGCAGCCCTGGTCTCGTCGGGGGGGCCGATGTCCGCCCCCATTGAGTCGGGTTTTGCCGGGCATGCGGCCGGCCTGCTCGTCGTGCTGGCCTGCTTCCTGGCCGTGAAAAGAGGGCTTTCCGTTTTTGCGGTTCTTTACGGGGCGGTGGCGCTCTGCGCCGTTGCCGTGTGGGTGCAATGATTGTTCGAAAGACCCTCACGATCAAGAACGAACTGGGCCTTCACGCACGGTCGGCGGCCATGATCGTCCGAGCCGTCGAGGGAAGCCGGTCGGAAGTGTTTCTCGAGAGGGACGGGGTCCGGGTTGACGCCCGGAGCCTCCTGGACATCCTGACCCTGGCCTGCCCGAAGGACAGCCGGATCGTGGTGAGGGCCGACGGGGAGGATGCCCGGGAAGTAGTCGAGAGCATCGAGAGACTCGTCGAGAGCGGGTTTGGAGAGGCTGCATGACCGCCGCCGAACCCAAGAGAACCCTCATCGTGCAGGGGGTGGGCGTCTCCCCCGGCATAGCCATCGGCACGGCCCATCTCGTCCGGCCCGTCGACGCCCCCATCTCGCGCTACCAGCTCGAGGACCGCCGCCTCGTCGCCGAGGAGATCCGGCGGTTCCGCAAGGCCCTCAAGGACTCCGAGAACGAACTCCTCGAGATCAAACGCAAGTTCAAGGACCAGGAGGGGCTCGAGACCCTCTACATCCTCGACGTGCACATCATGATTCTGCGCGACAAGATGCTCATTCGGCAGACGACCCAGAACATCGAGGAGAAGGGGATCAATGCCGAGTGGGCCCTCCGCATGACCCTCGACAAGTACCGCGATGTCTTCAGCAAGGTCGACGACGAGTACCTGCGCGAACGCGTCAGCGACGTGGAGTACGCGGGGCAGCGGATCCTGCGCAACCTGGCCGGGGTCCACCACGAGACCATCTCGGGGATCGGCGACCATGCCATCGTCATCGCGCGCGACCTCTCGCCCGCGGACACGATGCAGATGAAGGTGGAGAAGATCCAGGGGTTCGCCACCGACATGGGCGGCAAGACCTCGCACACGGCCATCGTGGCCCGGGCCTACGAGATCCCGGCGGTCGTCGGTCTCGAGAAGATCACGACAGAGGCCAGGACAGGGGATCTCGTCATCATCGACGGCACGGCAGGTGCCGTGATCGTGAACCCCGACCCGGAGATCATCCGCCGCTACGAGGAGAAAAAGCGGCACTACGAGACGGTCGAGGACAGCCTTCTCAAGAACGCCCGCAGGCCCGCCGTCACGCTGGACAGGCACCGGCTGCAGATCGGGGCCAACATCGAGTTCACCGAGGAGGTCGCCTCGGCCGTGCACCACGGCGCCGACGGCATCGGCCTGTACCGGACGGAGTTCATCTACATCAATCGCGACAGGCTCCCCACCGAGGAGGAGCACTTCTGCGCCTACAGGAAGGTTGTCGAATCCAGGGGGATCCGGTGGGCCACGATCCGCACCTTCGATCTCGGCGGCGACAAGTTTATCTCCGACCCGAGGCTGGCCGCCGAGATGAACCCCGTCATGGGCCTTCGGGCCATCCGCTTCTGCCTGCGCGAGGTGGACCTCTTCAAGGTGCAGCTGCGGGCCATCCTCCGGGCCAGCGCCTACGGCCGGACGAAGGTCCTCTTTCCCATGATCTCGGGGATGGAGGAGCTGCTGGAGACCAAGCGGATCTTCAACGAGGTCAAGAAGGATCTCAAGCGCGACGGGATCCCCTATGGCAAGGACGTCAAGATCGGGATCATGATGGAAGTCCCGTCGGCGGCCCTCATCGCGGAGGATCTCGCCCGCGAGGTGGACTTCTTCAGCATCGGCACCAACGACCTGATCCAGTACACGCTGGCCATCGACCGGGTGAACGAGCGGGTCAGCTACCTGTACGAGCCGCTGCACCCGGCCGTCCTGAAGCTGATCCGGCACATGGTGGAGGCGGGCCGCAAGGCCGGCATCGAGGTGGCCATGTGCGGGGAGATGGCCGGGGAGCCGGTCTACACCATGGTCCTGCTCGGCCTGGGGCTTGACGAGCTGAGCATGAATGCCCTGGTGATCCCCCGCGTCAAGAAGATCGTACGCTCCGTCACGTTGAAGGAGTGCAAAAAACTCGTCGATCGGATCATGTCGTTCAACACGGCCTCCGAGATCGAGTTCTTCGTCAGGGATCACATGCGGCGCAAGTTCAAGGAAGATTTCGAAATCGCCGATTGACACCGGAGGGGTCATGGACCCGGGCACCCACAGCGTGGCTGCCGGCGCCTCGGAGCCGTCCGGCGGCGCCGGGGAAAAGGTCGACATTTACTTTCGCCGGCTCCTCTCGCGGTATCTCTCCAGGGTCGGGCTGACCCCCGAGGATGAAAACAGGGTTGCCGAGCTTGCCCGCAGGGGTGTCGTCGTCTACGCCCTCAAATACCCGAGCCGTCTCAACTGCCTCATCCTGCACGAGCTGGGCCGGCGGATGAACATCCTCCAGCCCCTCTATTGCCACGGGATGAGCTCACCGCTCTGGGGGCGCGCCGCGAGGGCAGTCCGCTCCCTGCTGAAGGGCCGGCCTGCCGAGCCGGGCTCGACGGGCATCCTCGACCGCCTGACCCGCGTTCGCCGCAGTTCCGTGATCTACCTCCGGGGCTCGGAGAGCGACGGCCCGTCCGACCCCCTCGTCCAGCTCCTGAGCGCCCAGAAGGCCCTCGACGTCCCCGTCACCATCGTCCCCATGGCCGTCATCTACGGCCCGCGGCGGGAGAAGAAGGAACGGCCCCTGGTGGATATCTTCTTCGGCGACCAGGAGCACCCGGGCTCGCTCCGAAGGCTCATCGCCTTCATCCGGTACAAGAACCGAACCTCCGCGATTGCCGCCGAACCGATCGATCTTTCCCGCATCCTCGCGGAGACGGCCGGCGGCTCACCGCAGGATCTCGCGGGCGGTCTGAGAGCCGAGCTGATCGGCAGGATCGATCGCGAGAAGCGCACGGCCCTGGGGCCGAGGGTCAAGGCCCGCGACGAGATCATCCGGATCGCCATGGGCGACCCGTCGCTGACGCGCTTCCTGGAGGGACACGCCGCCGCCGCGAAAAGGGATCTGCCGTCGGTGCAGAAGCAGGCGAGGCGTTACCTCGAGGAGATCGCGGCGGACTACAGCGATTTCTACGTCGAGCTCTGGGACAAGGCCCTCACCTGGCTCTGGAACAACATCTACGACGGCGTGGTCTTCGACCGGGAGGGGCTCGGCCGCATCCGGGATCTCTCGCGGCGCGTGCCCTGCGTGATCATCCCCTGCCACCGCAGCCACATCGACTACCTGCTGCTGTCCTACGTCTTCTACAAGCACAACATTCCCCTGCCCTTCATTGCGGCGGGGACGAACCTGATGTTCTGGCCTCTCGGGCACATCTTCCGCAAGGCCGGCGCCTTCTTCATCCGCCGTACCTTCGGCGGAAACGTCGTCTACCGCCAGGTCATGGAGACCTACATCCGGACGATGCTCCGCGAGGGCTATCCGATCGAGTTCTTCATCGAGGGAGGGCGCAGCCGGACGGGCAAGATGGTCATGCCGAGGTACGGGATGCTCTCCATGGTCATCCAGGCCTGCACGGAGCTGCACCGGGACGTGGCCCTGGTCCCTGTCTTCATCGGGTACGACCGCGTGCTGGAGGAGAAGTCCTACATCCAGGAACTCGGCGGAGCAGAGAAGGAGAAGGAGAAGGCCAGCTCCGTCATCAGGAGCCGCAAGCTCCTCGACAAGCGCTACGGGCGCGTCTACCTCAACATCGGCGAGGCGATATACATCTGCTCATCCCTCGAGGCCCAGGGCCGCCACCCGGAGGAGATGGAAACGGACGAGCGCCGCAGCTTCTACCGCAAGATCAGCTACGAGGTGGTCAGCGAGATCAGCCGCGTATCCGTGGTAACCCCCTTCGCACTCGTGGCGGCGGCCCTGCTGTGCCATTACAAGCGGGGCCTGACCCGCAACGACCTGCTGGAGATCATCTACGAGCTGTTCCACTACCTGGCGGCCCGGGGCGTGTCCATCGCGTCCACCTTCGCGAATCCCGAGCGCGCCATCCAGGACGCCCTGGAGCAGTTCAAGGCTGCGGGCTACATCTCCGAGATGGGCGCCGAAGACGGCGAGGAGGACGAGTTTGCCGAAGTCGTCTACTCGCTGGACGAGGAGAAGCGTTTGAACCTGGAATATTACAAGAACAACATCCTGCACTTTTTCGTTCCGCTCTCCTTCGTGGCGGCCTCCATCCTTTCGGTGAGCGAGGACGCGATCCCGCTCATGCGCCTCATGGAGGACTACAAGTTCTTCAAGCGTCTCTTCCGGCACGAGTTCATCTTCGACCACCGCAAGGGAGACGCCGAGGAGGTCCACGAGGCCCTGGCCTACCTGCTGGACCGGGGCATGGTGGCAGGCCTCGAGAAGGACGGCGAGGCCTGGATCGAGGTGAAGGGCAGGGGACGCACCAACCTGAGGCCCTACGCGGGACTGATCCAGAACTACATCGAGTCCTACTGGGTCGTCACCCGGGGGTCCTCCTATCTGAAGAATGACATGCGCACCGACAGGGAGTTCCTCAAGCTGGTGCAGAAGCTGGGATCCAGGATGTACCGCAAGGGGGAGATCCTCCGGAGCGAGGCCCAGAGCGTGTCGAACTACCGCAACGCGATGAAGGCCCTCATCGACGAGGAGATCCTGAAGGCCGCGGAACGGAAAGAGAAGAAGGAAACGAGGACCTTCTATGCCCTCACGGAAAACAAGAGCCTCATCGAGGGGCTGAGGCAGAGGATCTTCCGGTTCCTGTAAGAGGGCGCCAGGCAGAAGAAACGGAAACAGGGCGCCCCGGTTCAGCGCAGCTGAATCGGGCCATCCGTTTCGCCCCGAGACCGTTGCCTGGCGACTTATGCCCGCTTGATGCTGTACAGCGCCCTGCGGCCCGGGTAGGCCGCCGCCGTGGCGAGTTCCTCCTCGATGCGCAGCAGGCGGTTGTATTTCGCCAGGCGCTCGCTGCGGGAGGTGGAGCCGCTCTTGATCTGGCCGCAGTTCATGGCCACGGCCACGTCGGCCATGGCCGTGTCCTCCGTCTCGCCCGAGCGGTGGGAGACGACGGTCGTGTAGCCCGCCGTCCTGGCCATCTCGATCGTCTCGAGGGTCTCCGACAGGGAGCCGATCTGGTTGAGCTTGATCAGGATCGAGTTGGCGATGCCCCGCCGGATGCCTTTCTCGAGGATCTTCTTGTTCGTCACGAAGATGTCGTCGCCGACGATCTGGATCTTCTCCCCGAGTTGCTCCGTCATCAGCTTCCAGCCGTCCCAGTCGCCCTCGGCCAGTCCGTCCTCGATGGAGAGGATGGGGTACTTCCGGATGAGGCCCGCGTAGAATTCCACCATCTCCCCGGCGTCCTTCAGAGGATTCTTCTCGGCCGCCAGATTGTACCGGCCCTTGCGGTAGAAGGAGCTTGCCGCGCAATCCAGGGCGATGCAGACGTTGCCGCCCGGGTCGTATCCGGCCTTCCTGATCGCGTCGACGATGACGACAAGGGCTTCCTCGTTGGACTTCAGACTGGGGGCGAAGCCGCCTTCGTCGCCAACGGAGGTGTTGTACCCCTTGGCCTTGAGGACCCCGCGGAGGGTATGGAAGACCTCGGCGCACATCCGGATGCCCTCCCGGAAGCTCCGGGCGCCCACGGGCATGATCATGAACTCCTGGATGTCTACGTTGTTGTCGGCGTGCATCCCGCCGTTGAGGATGTTGACCATGGGGACTGGGATGTCCCTGGCCGCCACGCCGCCGATGTAGCGGTAAAGAGGCATTCCCAGCCGTTGGGCGGCCGCCTGGGCGCAGGCCAGCGAAACGGCGAGGATCGCGTTGGCGCCGAGCTTTCGCTTGGCCTCCGTGCCGTCCAGCTCGATCATCGTGTAGTCGATGCGGCGCTGCTCGAAGACGTCCATACCGACGATCTCAGGGCCGATCTTGAGGATGACGTTCTGAACCGCCTTCTGGACGCCCTTGCCCAGGTATCGCTTCTTGTCGCCGTCCCGCAGCTCCAGAGCCTCGCGTTCGCCCGTGGAGGCCCCGGAGGGCACCGCCGCCCTGCCGATGACCCCCGACGCCAGCATGACCTCCGCCTCGACGGTGGGATTGCCCCGCGAGTCGAGGATTTCCCGCGCATGTACCCGGATGATTTCGCTCATGTCTCCTCCCTGTTCGATGATGAAAATGACTGCCCGTCCGTTTCCCGCCTTCCGCCCCCTCGACGCATCCCTGCTTATCCCAAAGCCCGCAATTTTGCAAGCCAAAGCGCGTTTCCCGGGACCGGATTGGGGTTTGCTTCGGGGGCCCGATGTGGTATACATGTCCGGGTATTGCGGATCGGGGCAGGGAACGGACCGGTGAACGACAGGCAGCCGAACGGGGCGAAAAGGACCCGGCTTCACAATCATCTCAACAAGGGGTTCGAGACCGCCTCGGCGGAGTACGGCATGATCGAATCCGGGGACCGCATCCTCGTCGGCGTCTCGGGGGGGACGGACAGCATGGTCCTGCTGGACCTGCTCCGGACGCCCAAGTACGTCATCCCCGGCGACTACACCGTCACGGCCGCTCACATCGACCTCGGCTTCGAGGGCAGCAGCGAGGATGCGGCTCAGCTCGAATCCTATCTCCGCCGGACGGGTTGTGACTGCGTCATCGACCGAACCGACATCGGGCCTGTGGCGCACAGCGAGGTAAACCGGAAGAACCCCTGCTTTTTGTGTTCGAGACTCCGGCGCCGGCGCATCTTCGAGATCGCGGCCGAGCGGGGCTGCAACAAGATCGCCCTGGCCCACCACCGCGACGACCTGATCGAGACCCTGCTGATCAACATGCTCTACGGCCGGGAGATCAGCACCATGATGCCCAAACAGCGCATCTTCTCGGGGACGCTCCACATCATCCGGCCGCTGGCCTACATCCGCGAGGAACTGGTCAAGAAGTTCGCCCGAGAAAGGGGATTCCCCGTGATCGCCAACCGATGCCCGACGAGCGGCAATTCCCGCAGGCGCTACGTGAAGGAGCTGCTCAGCGCGCTGGAGAAGGACAACCGTCTCGTCCGGGACAATCTCTTCCGTGCCATGAAGAACGTCAAGAAGGACTACATGCCCCGGGGCAGACACGATGGCTAAGAAACAGACCGGCGAGAAACCCATCTGCCAGAACAAGACGGCCCGGCTCAACTTCGAGATCGAGGACACCTTCGAGGCGGGCATCGCGCTGGTGGGCACCGAGGTCAAGGCCCTGCGCGAGGGGAAAGGCAATCTCACCGACAGCTTCGCCCGGGTGAAGAACGGCGAGGTGTTCCTGTACGAGATGAACATCAGCCCCTACACCTTCGGCAACATCATGAACCACGACCCCCTGCGGGTTCGCAAACTGCTGCTGCACAAGCGGGAGATCCGCAAGCTCTACGGAAAGACCCAGGAGAAGGGGCAGACGGTCATCCCGCTGAAGGCCTACTTCAAGAACGGCAAGGTGAAGATCCTGCTCGGCGTGGGGCGCGGCAAGAAGACCCACGACCGGCGCCAGGACCTCAAGCGCAGGACGGACAAGCGCGAGATGGAGCGCGCCATCCGGAGTCGGAACCGCTGAGCGGCGCCCCGTTGGACGCCGATGGGAACCGGAAAGCGGGGCGCGTCCGCCTCCGGCCCTTTTTCGAGGGACTGCGATGAAGACGATCCGCATCGGGTGCGGGGCTGGCTATTCGGGCGACCGGATCGAGCCCGCCGTCGAGCTGGCCGAGAAGGGGGGTGTCCGGTACCTCGTCTTCGAGTGCCTTGCCGAGCGGACCATCGCCATCGCCCAGCAGGCCAGGATGAAGGACCCCGCGTCGGGCTACGATGCCCTGCTGGAGGCCCGGATGGAGGCCTGCCTGCCCGCGTGCCGGAAAAACGGCGTGCGGATCATCACCAACATGGGCGCGGCCAACCCCATGGCCGGGACGGAGAAAATCAGGGAGATCGCAACCCGGCTCGGCATCCGAGGCCTCAAGATTGCCGCCGTCACGGGCGATGACGTCCTGGAGCTGGTCAGGGAGGAAAATCCCGTCATTGCCGAGACGGCCGGGCGCATCTCGGGGCTCGGGGAGCGGCTTGTATCGGCCAATGCCTACCTGGGCGCCGCTCCTGTTGCGGAGGCCCTGCACAACGGTGCCGACGTGGTCGTCACCGGCCGTGTCGCCGACCCCTCTCTCTTCCTCGCGCCGCTCATGGTTGAGTTCGGATGGCGGGACGATGAGTGGGACCTCCTGGGACAGGGGACTGTCCTGGGGCACCTGCTCGAGTGCGCGGGCCAGGTGACGGGGGGGTATTTTGCCGATCCCGGATATAAAGACGTGCCGGGTCTCGCACGTCTCGGATTTCCCATCGCCGAGGTCCGGGAGGACGGCGTCTTTGTCGTCACCAAGGTGCCCGGGTCGGGCGGGCGGGTCACGCTGGCCGCCTGCAAGGAGCAACTCCTCTACGAGCTCCACGATCCGTCATCGTACATCACGCCGGACGTCGTGGCGGATTTCACGGGCGTCCGGATGGAGGAAACCGGCAGGGATTGTATCCGGGTCACCGGCGGCCGGGGAAAGCCTCGCACGGACAGCCTGAAGGTGTCCGTCGGCTACGCGGACGGCTGGATCGGCGAGGGGCAGATCAGCTACGGCGGGCCCGGGGCGGTCGCCCGGGGGAGGCTGGCCCTGGAGATCGTCCGGGAGAGGCTGAAGTTGACGGGCGCACAGGTTGACGAGATCCGTTATGACCTCATCGGCGTCGATTCCCTCCGGGGCGAGAGGCCTCCCGCCGGGCATGACCCCTGCGAGGTTCGCGCGCGAGTCGCCGGCCGCACAAAGATCCGGGCCGAGGCCGTCCGCATCGGGAACGAGGTCGAGACCCTCTATACCAATGGACCGGCGGGGGGAGCCGGTGTCTGGAAGAGCACCAGGGAGGTGATTGCCATGGTCTCGACGCTCATCCCGCGTGCCCGGGTACGTCCAGCCATCTCGTATGAGGCGGTCGAATGAAGCTCAGGGAGATTGCACACGCGCGCTCGGGGGACAAGGGGGACACGGCGAACATCTCCGTCATCGCCAGGGCTCCGGCCGACTACGCGCACCTGGAACAACACGTCACGGCCGGGCGCGTGAAGGCCCACTTCGCCGGGATCGTGAGAGGGGATGTGGTCCGTTACGAGCTTCCCGGGATCGGCGCGCTCAATTTCGTCCTCCACGAGGCCCTCGGAGGCGGCGTGACGCGCACGCTGGCCCTGGATCTCCACGGCAAATCCCTGGGTTCGGCCATTCTCGAGATGGACGTGCCGGATCGTTAGGCTTTCCTGCCGGTAACTTCAAGAGTTATGTGTCATGATCAGGAAAGGGGTCATGGTATTTTCTTTCAGGTTTTCATGAGTAAAGATGGCATAGAGGATTCTCTCCATGCTGGTTCGATCCGAGAAGACGCCCATGGGGCGGGTTCGTCTGCTGACTTCACGGAACCTGCGTTCGATGAGGTTGGTGGTGCGGATGGAGGACCAGA